>Ga0213872_10000011_pt1 | contig 194139 bp, 179 predicted proteins | sample VelepicomBERX_R2_FD_160071 | JGI IMG/M metagenome (GOLD analysis project Ga0213872, IMG submission 160071) | Rhizosphere microbial communities from Vellozia epidendroides in rupestrian grasslands, the National Park of Serra do Cipo, Brazil - RX_R2 | ecosystem: Host-associated > Plants > Roots...
TCTCGGACCAGGGCCAGGCGGTCTGGGCCAGCGCCTACCTGCGCCCGGTGCGCGGCAGCGTCAGCAAGGAGGTCGCGGCCAAGTTCCTGCCGGCGACCGAGTACGCGCGCGTCAGGCCGATCGACTACCAGAAGATGGCGGCCGCGCAGCAGGGCTTCATGCAGCGCTACGCGGCCGAAGTGCACTGAAAAGGGCAAACGTGCGCGACGCGATCTTCCCGGCGCGGCGCCGCTGGCTGTTCCTCGCGCCCGCGCTGACGGTCTTCGCGGCGTTCTGGCTGCTGCCGATGGCCGCGCTCGTCGGCGTCAGCGCCGAGCAGCGCGGCGCGAGCTACGCGGCGATGGTCGCGAGCCCGCGCTACCTGCGCAGCCTGCTCGCGACGCTGGGCCTGTCGCTGGGCGTGACGCTCGCGACCGTCGTGCTGTCGACCGTCGCCGGGCTGTTCCTCGAGCGGCGGCGCTTCGCCGGCCGCGAGCTGCTGATCGCCGTGCTCACGCTGCCGCTCGCGTTCCCGGGCGTCGTCGTCGGCTTCATGATCATCATGCTGGCCGGCCGCCAGGGCCTGATCGGCACGCTCACGCAGGCGCTGCTCGGCGAGCGCAGCGTGTTCGCGTACTCGCTGACCGGGCTGTTCCTCGGCTATCTGTACTTCTCGATCCCGCGCGTGATCCTCACGGTGATGGCCGCGGCCGAGAAGCTCGACCCCAGGCTCGAGGAGGCCGCGCGCTCGCTCGGCGCCGGGTCCTGGGCGGTCGTCCGCGACGTGCTGCTGCCTGCGCTGCGCCCGGCGCTGATCGCGTCGGCGTCGATGTGCTTCGCGACCTCGATCGGCGCGTTCGGCACCGCGTTCACGCTCGCGACCGACGTCGACGTGCTGCCGATGACCATCTACAACGAGTTCACGCTCAACGCGAACATGACGATGGCCGCGGCGCTGAGCGTCGTGCTCGGGCTCGTGACCTGGGGCGTGCTCGCGCTGTCGCAATGGCTCGGCGGCGAGGCGGCGGGAGCGGCCGCATGAGACGCGCGCTGACCGCCGCGCAGGCGCTCGTGACCGTGCTCATGAGCCTGTTCCTGCTCGTGCCGACGCTGATGTCGATGGCCGCGGGCGTGACCGACAACTATTTCCGCGGCTGGCGCAGCGGCTTCACGCTGCGCTGGCTCGCCCAGGTCTGGGACCTCTACAGCGACGCGATCTTCCTGTCGCTGCGCATCGCCGTCGTCACCCTGCTGATCGTGCTCGTGCTCGGCGTGCCGGCCGCCTACGCGCTGTCGCGCTCGGGCCGGCGCCTCGCGCGCCTCGTCGAAGGCCTGCTCGTGCTGCCGGTCGCGGTGCCGGGGCTCGCGTCGGCGCTGGGCCTGCTCGTCGTCTACGGCGGCGTCACGGCGTTCCGCGTGAGCTGGTGGTTCATCGTCGTCGGCCACGTGATCTTCACGCTGCCGTTCATGGTGCGCTCGGTCGCCGCGGTGTGCCGCAGCCAGGACCTGAAGACGCTCGAGGAGGGCGCCGCGAGCCTCGGCGCGGGCTTCGCGCAGCGCTTCGCGAGCGTCGTGCTGCCGAATATCCGCTCGGGCATCCTGGCCGGCGCGCTGACCGTCGTGACGCTGTCGATCGGCGAGTTCAACCTGACCTGGATGCTGCACACGCCGCTGACCAAGACCCTGCCGGTCGGGCTCGCCGACGCCTACGCGTCGATGCGCCTCGAGGTCGGCAGCGCGTACACGCTGGTTTTCTTTGTGATGATCGTCCCGCTGCTCGTGTGGATGCAGACGATCGGCCGTCATGAAAAGGGGGCTGTGCGATGAAGCTCGACACCGTGGGCATCCAGCTCGAGCGCTGCGCGAAGACCTACGGCCGCGCGACGCGCGTGCTCGAGCCGCTCGACTTGGGCGTCGTCGCGGGCGAGACGCTCGTGCTGCTGGGCCCCTCGGGCTGCGGCAAGACGACGCTGCTGCGCCTGATCGCGGGCCTCGAGCGCCCCGACGCGGGCGGCGCCGTGCGCTTCGGCGGCCGGGACGTGACGGCCCAGCCGATCGAGGCGCGCGGCGTCGGCATGGTGTTCCAGAGCTACGCGCTGTTCCCGAACATGACGGCGCGCGAGAACGTCGCGTACGGCCTGCGCATCCGCAAGCTGCCGGCCACCGAGATCGCCGCGCGCGTCGACGAGCTGCTCGAGCTCACGCGCATGGCCGCCCATGGCGGCAAGCCGATCGCCGCGCTGTCGGGCGGCCAGAAGCAGCGCATCGCGCTGGCCCGCGCGCTCGCGCCGCGGCCGCGCGTGCTGCTGCTCGACGAGCCGCTGACGGCGCTCGACGCGCAGCTGCGCGAGTCGCTGCGCGCCGAGATGAACGCGCTCTTGCGCGGCCTCGGCGTGACGACCGTCTACGTCACCCACGACCAGGCCGAGGCGATGGCGCTCGGCGACCGCATCGTCGTGATGAGCGCCGGCCGCATCGAGCAGATCGGCGCGCCGCGCGACATCTACCACCGGCCCGCGAACGCCCGCGTCGCCGCGTTCATCGGTACGATGAACCGCCTCGACGGCGAATGGCGCGAGCAGGCGCTGCACTGCGCGGGCGGCCGGGTGCCGGCCGCGGCCGGCGCGACGCCGACCGACGCGATCTGGTTCCGCCCCGAGGACGCCGAATGGGTCGCGGCCGAGGACGCCGCGCTGCACGGCGTCGTCGCCGCGGCGACCTTTCTCGGCGAGCGCACGCGGCTCGCCGTCGACGGCGTCGGCGCGCAGACCGTCCTCGTCGACGTCGCGGGCCGCGCGGCGCCCGAGGTCGGCGCGCGCATCGGCCTGCGCCTGCGGCCCGAGGTGTGGCAGCACCGGATCGATTGACACGAAGGAGGGCACGCCATGCTGCTTTGCCAGATCACCGACCTGCACATCAAGCAGGACGCGAAGCTCGCCTACGGCCGCGTCGACACGGCCGCCGCGCTCGCGCGCTGCATCGAGCGCGTCAACGCGCTGCGGCCGCGCCCCGACGCGGTCGTGATCACCGGCGACCTCGTCGACATCGGCCGCGCCGAGGAGTACCGCTGCCTGCGCGGCTACCTCGACGCGCTGGCGATGCCGTACTACCTGCTCGTCGGCAACCACGACCACCGCGAGCACCTGCGCGCGGCCTTCCCCGACCACGCGTACTTGCAGCAGGGCGGCGAGTTCGTCCAGTACGCGCTCGACCTCGGCCCGCTGCGCCTGATCGCGCTGGACACGCAGGCGCCGCCGACGAGCGGCGGAACGCTGTGTGCGAGCCGGCTCGACTGGCTGAGCGCCGAGCTCGCCGCGGCCGACGGCCGCCCGGTCGTCGTCGCGATGCACCACCCGCCGTTCCGGACCGGCATCGCGCATATGGACGCGATCGGCCTCGACGCGGCGGCCACGGCCGTGCTCGCCGAGCGCATCCGGCCCTGGCCCAACGTCGAGCGCATCCTGTGCGGCCACCTGCACCGGCCCATCCAGGTGCGCTTCGCGGGCACGCTCGCGCTGACCTGCCCGGCGCCCGCGCACCAGGTCGCGCTCGACCTCGACCCGGCCGGACCCTCGGCCTTCGTGATGGAACCCGGCGGCTTCATGCTGCACCTGTGGGACCCGGCGCAGGGGCTCGTCTCGCACCAGGCCTGCGTCGCGGTCGCCGACGGGCCGTACCCGTTCTTCGAGGCCGACGGCGCGCTGATCGACTGAGCGCCGGCGGCGTGCCTCAGGCCGCCGGCCGCTGGCCGCCGTGGAAGCGCGCCTCGAGGCGGCCCTGCACGAGCTCCAGCGCGATCGACAGCAGCCAGTAGATGAGCGCCGCCGTGATCAGCATCTCCATATAGCGGTACGACGAGCGGCCGAAGCTCTGCGCGAGGAACATGACCTCCCACAGGCCCATCACCGACACCAGCGACGAGTCCTTGAGCATCGAGATGAACATCGCGCCGGTCGGCGGGATCGCGATCTTCGCGGCCTGCGGCAGGATCAGGTGGCGCAGTACGGCGCCGCGGCTCATGCCGAGCGCGAGCCCGGCCTGCCATTGCCCGGCGCCGATCGCGAGGATCGCCGAGCGAAAGATCTCGCTCAGGTAGGCCCCGTAGCACAGCGACAGCGCGACGATGCCCGAGGGCAGCGCCTCGGGCACCGGCCCGAGCTGCGGCAGGCCCAGGTAGATCAGCAGGATCTGCAGCAGCAGCGGCGTGCCGCGGAAGAACGAGGTGTAGAAGGTCGCGACGCCGTAGGCGAGCGCGCTGCCCGAGATGCGGCCGAGCGCGGCGGCGAAGCCGAGCCCGACCGAGCCGAGCATCGACGCGAGGCAGACCAGCAGCGTCAGCGGCACGCCCTGCAGCATGCCTTCGGGCGTCAGGTGCAGACCGAGCAGGAAGGGCAGCTTTTCGCGCACGAAGCCGAGCTGCAGGTCGAAGCCGGCGACGAACGCGACGAAGCCGCCGAGCATCGCGGCCCAGACCAGGCCGACGCGCAGGCGGAACAGGCCCGACGCTCCTGAGGGCGGTGGCAGGCTCATCCGCTGATGTCGCGGCCGAACCACTTCTGCGACAGGCGCGCGAGCGTGCCGTCGTGGCGCATCTCGTCGAGCAGGCGCACGACCGTCGCGCGCCACTCGGGGTCGGCGGCGCGGTCGATCGCGATCCAGTTCGGCTCGGTGTACAGCGGCGCGCCGACGAGGCGGAACTTGCCGGGGAACTTGTCCATGCGGCCCTTGGCCGTCGCGAAGTTCGACAGCACCGCGTCGACGCGCTTGCCGGCGCCGAGCGCGAGGTCCTGGAACGCGAGGTCCTCGTTGCCGTAGGGCGCGATATGCGTGGTGTTGAGCGCGTAGACCGGCGGCTTGCCGTCCTGCGCGTCGAGCTCGTGCTTCAGGTAGCGCTCGTAGGACGAGGCCTGCTCGACGCCGATGCGCTTGCCGTCGAAGTCGCTGACCTTCTGGCCCTGGGCGTTGCCGGCGCTCGTGACGAGCACGGCCGGCGAGTTGTAGTAGGGCGCGACGAAGTCCAGCACCTGGGCGCGCTGCTTGTCGGGCGTCATCGAGCACACGCAGATATCCCAGCGGCCGCGCCAGGCGCCCGCCGACAGCACCTCCCAGGACGGCGTCTCGACCTTGAGCCCGACGCCGAGCCGGCGCGCGAACTCGCGCGCGACGTCGATGTCGAAGCCGTCCATCTGGTTGCGGTCGTTGAGAAAGGAGAACGGCGGGTAGCTCTCCGACACGCTCTCGACGAGCACGCCGCGCTGTCTGATGCGGTCGAGGGTGGGGCCGGCGGCCGCGTGCAGGCTCAGCCCGGCGAGCAGGGCCAGGGCGAAAAATCGGATCTTCAAGGTCGTGCCCGTGGGTCGGTCGGTCCGCGCAAACCGACGCCGCCTCAGAAGGTCGCGCTCAGCCTGACGTGGTAGTAAGCGCCGTTGATGCCGTAGGGGCTCAGGTGCGAGTACTGGTCGAAGTTGAGGCGCTCGAGCGGGTCGGTCTTGTTCGGGTAATGGTTGAACAGGTTGTTCGCGCCGAGGTCGAGGCGCAGCTTGTCGCTCAGATCGTAGCCGACGTCGAGGTCGGTGATCACGGCCGGGCTCACCGTGTTGGTGTACAGCGTCGAGAAGTCGGTGCCCCACTGGACCTGGGCCGAGCGGCCGTAATAGGTCTCGCGCAGGTTCAGCTCCCAGGGGCCGCGCGTCCAGTCGCCCGACAGGCTCGCCTTGAGGTGCGGCGTCGCCGTCGTCAGGTTCGACACCTGGATCGGGTCGAGCACCGGGATGCCGGCCGCCTGCAGCACGGCCGAAGGGTCGTGCAGGCTGCGGATGCCGGTGTGGTTGAGGCCGGCGTCGAGGTTCCAGCGGATCCGGCCGGCCGCGCCGAGCTCCGAGCGCGTGTCGACGTGCAGGTCGACGCCGCTCGTGCGCGTGTCGACGGCGTTGGTGAAGAACTGCGCGTAGGCGTTGTCCACGGCGTCGGGCGGCACGGTCGCGCCGTTCGCCGCGATCGCCTGCGCGGCGAGCGCGCCGCTGACGCCGCCCGAGTCGACGATGCGGTTCTTCAGGTCGATCAGGTAGGCGTCGAGCGTGAGGTTCCAGCCCCTGGCCGGCGCCGCGACGAGGCCGACGCTGAGGTTGCGCGAGGTCTCGGGCTTGAGCGGCGGCGCGCCGAGCACGGCCGCGCCCGGCGAGCCGAGCGGGATCTGGATCTGTGCGCCGCCGGTGTTGACGTTGGTCGCCGAGTAATGCTCCTGCACGAGCGTCGGCGCGTGGAAGCCGTTGCTGACGGTCGCGCGCAGCGCGAGCGCGGGCGCGAGCACGTAGCGCGTCGTGAGCTTGCCGGTCGCCGTGCCGCCGCTGCCCTGGTAATGCTCGACGCGCCCGGCCAGGCCGAGCTGCCAGGCCGCGCTGAGCTGGGTGCTCAGGTCGACGAACGCGGCGCCGCTGTCGCGGTGCACGGTCGTCGCGTCGGTCGGCGCGAAGCCCGGGAACGCGATCGAGCCGGTGCCGTAATTGGACGCCGCGTCGCCGGCGACGAGCGCGAAGGTCTCGTGGCGCTCCTGCACGCCCCAGGTCACGAAGACCGGCGCGGCGAGGCCGAGGTCGACGCTGCGGCGCAGGTCGAGGTCGAAGGTCAGCTCGGACGCGCTGAAGCCGCCGACGCGAAAACGCGTCGGCGTGCTGCCGGTGTCGTCGAGCAGGCTCGCGTTCGCGGTGTTGACGTTGCCGAGCGTGACCGCGTTGCGGCCGTAGCCGAGGCTCAGGTCGTAGGCCCAGTCGCCCCAGGTCTTGCCCTTCGCGCCGGCCGTCAGGCTCGCGTCGGATTCCCGGGAGGTCTCGGCCGGCGAGAAGCCCTGCGGGTACAGGGCGGCGATCGCGGGCGTGAGGTTGCCGGCGATGAAGTCGGGGGAGCGGTAGTTCTCGAAGGCCTTGGCGTCGCGCGCGCCGAGCGTGCCGAACGCGTAGAGCAGGGTGCCGTCGGCGAGCGGGTCCTCGGCGTTGAAGCCGGCGCCGAGCAGGCTGCTGCGCGGATCGCCCTGGGTCCGGGCCGGCTGCGGGCCGCCGCTGTCGCTGCTGCGGTTGGACAGGTCGTGGTAACGCGCGTCGACGCTCAGGCGCACGAAGCCGCGCTCGCCGAGGCGCCAGCCGAGGCTGCCGTCGGCCTGGCCGGTGCCGCCGCCGCCGTCCTGGTAGGCGCCGCCGCCCACGGCGAGGTCGGCGCCGGCGGCGCCGCGCTTGAGGATGACGTTGATCACGCCAGCGATCGCGTCCGAGCCGTATTGGGCGGCCGCGCCGTCGCGCAGGACCTCGACATGGTCGATCGCGGCGAGCGGGATGAAGTCGAGGTCGACCGAATTGCTGCCCTGCGCCGGGTCCTCGTCGGCGTAGAGGCTGGCCGACAGATGGCGGCGCTTGCCGTTGACGAGCACGAGGGTCTGGCCCGGGCTCAGGCCGCGCAGCTGGAAGCTGCGCGCGAGCGCGCCGACGTCGTAGCCGACCGCGGGGGCGTTCAGCGACGGCAGCAGGTCCTTGAGCGCGTCGAGCAGATTGGTCTGGCCGGTCGCGACGAGCTGGTCGGCCTGGAGCACGTCGATCGGCGTCGGGCTCTCGTGCAGCGCTTGCGCCTGGCGCGAGCCGGTCACGACGACGGTGTCGAGCGACGCGTCGGCGGCCTGGCCGTGGGCCGGGCTCCAGGCGGCCGACAGCGCGGCGAGCAGGGGGAGGAGTTTCAGGGTGTGACGCGGCAGGGCCATCTTGCGTTTCGAGGGCCGGGCTTGGCGCCGGCGCGAGGGCTGGTTGGGCGGATTGCGACGCGAGGATAGCGGCTAAACCGCTGCGGCCGGACGCCTATCGATATGCGTAAACGCCGCTTGACAGCGCCGCCGCCCGGGGCCGGACCGAGCGGCTTCGCGAAACCCGGGCCGATGCCGCGACGTGCGGCCGCGCCGGGCACGGCCTACAGCGACATGCGCACGCCGAGGTAGTACTGCCGCCCGTTCGAATAGAAGGCCTGGGGCTGCTGCGCGTTCGAGTAGTACTTGATGATCGGGTTGTTGAGGTTCAGGCCGTCGAAGGTCAGCGTCAGGTGCTCGTTGATCTTGTAGTTGATCGACGCGGCAACGGTGCCCAGGCTCGCCGCGTATTGCGGCGTGACGTTCGCGAGGCCGACCAGGAAGGACGAGCGATAGGTGTAGGCGACGCGCGCGCTGAAGCCGTCGCGCTCGTAGTAGAACTCGGTGTTGTAGGTGCTGTTCGACGAGCCGACGAGCGGCTGGCCAGCGCTGGTCTTGCCGTTCGCGTAGGTGTAGTTGAGCAGCGCGCCGAAGTCGTGCCACAGCGGCTGCTGCCAGGCGAGCTCAACGCCCTTGTTGTTGGCGCCGATATTGAACGGCGACGTGATGATGAAGCCGCTGACCTGGTCGATCGAGGTGTTCAGGTAATGCTGGGTGTTGTAGCCGAAGGTTACGTAGGACGGCATGTTCATGTAGAACACGTCCATCGACAGGATCGACTGCGGCGCGAAGTACCACTCGAGCGTGCCGTTGTAGTTGTACGAGCGGATCGGCTTGAGGTTGGGGTTGCCGCCCGAGCCGGTCAGGTCGATGTTGTTGAGGCTCACGGCCGGCGACAGCGCCGAATAGTCGGGCCGCGACATCGTCTCCGACGCGGCGAGCCGCGCGACGAGCTCCTTGCTGAGGTCGAACTTGAAGTTCGTGCTCGGCAGCAGGTCCACGTAGTTGTGCGTGACGACCGAAGGCGCGAGGGCGTTGTTCGCGTCGAGGTTGTAGCCGAGGCTGTACTCGCGGGTCTCGACGAGGCGCAGGCCGACGTTGCCGCGCCAGCCCTTGCCCGCGAGGTTGGCCATCGCGTAGGCGGCGAGGTCGCGCTCACGCACGGTGAAGTCGCCCTGGTAGTTGGGGCCGAGGTCGACGTTGTTGTTGGCCTGCTCCCAGGCGACGATGCTGTTCGGGTCGAGCGTCCAGAAGCTCGATAGGAAACCGGCCGGCGCGCCGATGCCCTTGCCGAAGTTGGCCGGCGACACCGTGCCGTTCCACGCCGGCATCGGCAGCGCGAGGCCCGGGTTCGAGTAGCAGACGTTGCTCGCGTCGGCCGAGCAGCCGTAGTTCTCGCCGAGCGCGCTGCGCTTGTGCACGGCGTAGCGCGCGCCGAACTTGACGCTCTCGACGACGCCGTCGTCGAAGCTGTGCTGGGCGTCGACCTGGCCGTAGCTCTCCTGGTCGGTGACCTTGACCGAGTCGGACCAGGACCCGCCGTTCGTGACGTGCTGCGGGTCGTTGAAGTTGGTGGGGTCGTAGCCGGGGAAGGAGACGATCGCCGGGCCGCCCGTGCCGTTGAGCTGGTAGTTGAGGCCGGTGTTCACGAGGTAGGCCTCGTAGCCGTAGTCGTGCGGCGTCTGGCCGAGGCCGCGCGTCGTGCCGAGCTTGCCCGTGATCTGCCAGCTGTCGCTCGGGCGGTAGTCGGCCGAGAGGTCGAGGTAGGACGCCATCGACGCGGCGTTGGGCCGGTAGATCGAGTCGCGCAGGCCGCCGAAGGCCATGTCGGCGCCGGGCTCCGGGTCGTTGAAGTTATAGGGCTGGGCCGCGAACTGCGCGGACACGAGCGTGCCGTTGACGACCTTGTACGAACTCGGCGCCACGCCCTGGCCGAGCATGTTCGTCGGGCTCGCCATGAAGTTGGTGTCGAAGTTCGTGCCGTTGAAGTGCGAGTAGAAGCCGTTCGCCTCGAGCGTGAGCTGCGCGCTCGGCTTGTATTCGACGTCGAGCAGGCCGCCCTCGCGCTTGCTGTGCTGGGTGAACAGCGCCGAGCCGATCTGCGACGGGTAGGCCGCGTTGGCGAGGTCGGGGTTCGTCGCGACGACGGCGCCGCTGTTGTCGTTGGCGTTCCCGACGGTACCTTTGCCGAGCAGGAACAGCTCCTGGCCGTCGCGGCGCTCGTAGCGCGATTCCGAGAAGACCTGGCCGAGCACGCCGACGCTGCTGTCGGTGTTCTTCCAGTTCAGCAGCGCGTTCGCCTGCGGCGCGCCTTTGCTCGCGAGGTCGTTGTAGAGCGCCTGGACGGTCGCCTCGGCGGTCCAGGCCTTCTTGAAGTCGAGCGGCTTGCGCGTGACGATATTGACGTTGCCGGCCGTGCCGCCCTCGATGTAGTCGGCCTGCGAGCTCTTCTGCACCTCGACCGAGCCGACGATCTCGGCCGGCAGCAGCGTGAAGCTGACGCTGCGGCCGACGGTCTGGGTCTGGTCGCCGATATACCAGTCGCCGCTCGCGACCGCGTGGCCGTTGATCGTCGTCTGGGTGAGGCTCGGGTTGGTGCCGCGGATGCTCACGCGGTCGTTCTCGGAGAAGCCGCCTTCGCCGCCCGAGCCCGAGCTGATGTTGACGCCGGGCACGCGCTGGACGGCGTCGGCGACGTTCTTGTCGGGCAGCTTGCCGATGTCCTCGGCCGAGACCACGTCCATCACCGAGTCGGACGCGCGCTTCTCGAGCAGCGAGCGCTCGCGCGACGCGCGGATGCCGGTCACGACGACCTGCTCGAGTTGCTGGACCTCGCCGGAGGCCGGCGTCGCGGCCGGCTGGGCCTGGGGCTGCTGCGCCTGCGCGAACGCGGGCTGGGCCAGACCGCACCAGAGCGCGGCGACGGCCAGGGCGACCGGGGTGGCTTGAGAACGATGCATCGCGATTCCTCTCTTGGGGTTTCTTGAAGACAGGGCGGGGCGAGGCCGCAGCGGCGTCAGCCGCGCTGCCGCGCCGGGTTCAGCGAGGCCAGCAGGGCCTTGAGCAGGGCTTGGGGCGTCGTCGTCTCGTTGCGCACGAGCGGGCGGGCCCAGAACGCGACGCTGAGGATGAAGGCCAGGGTCGCGAAGACCACCGACATCGCGGCGCGCAGGCCGATGCGGTCGCCGAGCACGCCGACGACGAGCGGCACGACGGCGCCGCCGAGGATGCCCGTGCACAGAATCCCCGACAGCGCGCCGTGGTGCTGCGGCACCGAGTTCAGGCCCAGCGAGAACACGACCGAGAACATCACCGACAGGAAGAAGCCCGCGAACGCGAAGGCCTGCAGCGACACCGCCGCGGGGCCGAACAGCGCGAGCGCGACGCAGCCGATCGCGAGCAGGCTGAAGCCCGCGAGCACGACGCGCGCGTCGAGCAGCTTGAGCAGCACGAGGCCGAGCAGGCAGCCGATCGACATCAGGCCCCAGAAGCGCCCGACCGCGTCGGCCGCCTCGGCCGTCGGCGAGAAATGGTGGTAGTGGCCGAGGAACTCCGACATCCAGTCGGCGAGCGTCTGCTCGGTGCCGACGTAGGCGACGATGCCGACGAAGAACAGGCGCACGTCGCGGCGGCGCAGCAGCTCGAGATAGGTCGCGAGGCCGCCGCCCTTCTCGTCGTCCTTGAGCTCGACGCGCGGGATCGGCAGGCGCGCGGTCAGGCCGATCAGCGCGAAGAACATCCCCGTGAACGCCCAGTAGAACGCGACCCACACGAGCGCCTGGCCGGCGGCGCTCGGGCGCGCCATCATCCATTCGAAGACGAGCGGGCTCACGAAGGACGCGAAGCCGAACACGAGTTGGCCCATCACCGAGAAGAACGCGAAATGCGCCTCGCCGCCGACCGTGCGCGTGAGCGGGTTGATCACGACCTGCAGCATCGCCATGCCGAGGCCGATCACGAACAGCCCGCACACGGCCGTCGCGTAGCCGGGCACGAGCGCGATCACGAGCGAGCCCGCGAGGTTCAGCGCGAAGGCCGCGAGCATCGTGAAGCGCGAGCCCCTGGCCTCGACGAGCGTGCCGGCCGGGATCGAGATCAGGCCGTAGGCGAGGAAGAACGAGAACGGCAGGAAGCCCGCGAGACCCAGGCTCAGGTCGAAGTCGTGAATGATGATCGGCATCAGCGGGCCGATCAGGTTCGTCACGAAGGAGATGACGAACCACACGAGCATGATGAAGGCGATGATCAGGCGGCGGTGCGGCCCGGGGCTGATGCTCGTGCTCATGCGGCGGTCTCCTCGTTGTCGTGGCCCAGGCAGGTGGCGAGCTCGCCGGGCCGGATCGCGTGGCGCGGGAAGCGCGTGAGGATCGCGACCGCGGCGCGGCAGCCCGTCGCGAGGGCCGCCTGCAGCGCCTCGCCGCGCGCACGCGCGGCGAGGTAGCCGGCGTTGAACGCGTCGCCGGCGCCGATCGTGTCGAAGATCGCGGCGCGCGTGCTCGGCACCCGCGCCATCAAGCCGGCCTGGACGCCGATCGCGCCGCGCGGCCCGGTCTTGACGACCAGCGTCGCGCCGGGCTTGAGCCAGGCCTGCAGCGCGGCGACGGCCGCGTCGACCTCGTCGAGCTGGGTCAGGCTTTGCGCCTCGAGCTCGTTGATCAGCAGGTGGTCGACCGCGGCTATCCAGCCGCGCACCTCGGCGCGCAGCGCGTCGCTCCAGCCCTCGGCCGGCCAGCCGGTGTCGAGCGCGACCGCGTGGCCGAGGCGGGTCAGCTCAGCGATCAGTGCCGGGTAATGCGGGCGCAGCTCGCGCAGCAGGAAGGGGCCCGACAGCAGTGCGAGCGAGCGCGGCCCGGCCGCGGGCTGCAGGCTCGCGCGCACATGGTCGAGGCTCATCGTCTCGAGGTGGCCGCGCGTCGTCAGGAAGCTGCGCTCGCCGCAGTCGTGCATCACGCCGATCGACACCGTGGTCGGCAGCGCGCAGCGCTCGAGCGCGCAGTCGAGGCCGTCGAACTGGCGCGCGAGCCAGACGCCGAAGTCGTCGTCGCCGATGGCCGCGACGAGGCGCGCGCCGACGCCGAGGTGGCGCAGCGCGAGCGCCGCGTTGCCGCCCGAGCCGCCCGCGCGGAGTTCGGCGCGGTCCATCAGCGTCTCGGTGCCGACGCGGGGCCAGCCCGTCACGAGGCCCATCACGTGGTCGACGCCGATGTCGCCGATGACGGTTACCGACGGGGGCGGGAAAGAGGGGTGTGCGCGATCCATGGCGGCCGAATATAGGCACCGCCATCGCGCTCGTCAATTATTAAATCTACTGGGTGTTATTAATCAGAGTCGCCCGGCCCGGCTGGTGTTGCGCTGGCCCAGCAGGTCGGCGACCTCGGCCTCGGGGCGGCGGTCCTGCTGCAGCACCTCGGGGCGCGGCGCGAGCATGTCGTAGATCGGCAGCACGGCCGCGCCGAGGATCGAGCTGTCCTCCTGGCGCTCGGACAGCACGATGCGCGTGCCGGGCTCGGCGACGCCGCCGCGCACCGAGCGGTGCAGCGGCTGGGCGAGCTCGACGAGGCGCTCGACGAGCGCCTTGGGCGCCGAGCCGCCGATCACGATGCTGCGCGGGTCGAGCATGTTCTCGATGATGCAGATGGCGTCGCGCAGGCGCCCGGCGGCCTGCGTGCACCAGGCCTGCATGCGGGCGTCGGGTGCCGCGATCAAGGTGGCGAGGAATGCAGGGGCCTGCATCTGCGCGTCGTTCGCGCCGATTGCCTCGGCCAGCGAGTGCAGCGACAGGTAGCGCTCGAGGCAGCCCGTGTTGCCGCAATAGCAGGGCGTGCCGCCGGGCTGGACGGGGATATGGCCGATCTCGGTCGCGTTGCCGTTCGCGCCGCGGTAGGCCGAGCGTGCGTCGACGAGCGTGCCGCCGAGGCCCAGGCCCAGGTGCAGGTAGAAAAAGTTCTCGAGCGACTTGGCGACGCCGAACAGCGTCTCGCCGAGCGCGCCGGCGACGCTGTCGACGCTGTAGAACACCGGCAGGCGGGTCTGCTCGCGCAGCTCGTCGAGCACCGAGAGATCCGTCCAGCCCTCGAGCGCGGTCGGGCCGACGAAGCTGATGTCGGTTGCGATCAGCGGCCCGGGCAGCGCGACGCCGACGCCCCACAGCTGGCCGTCGCCGAGGCTGCGCGTGCGCACGGCGCGGACGAGCTCGACCATCGCGGCGAGCACGCGCGCGCGGTCGTGGGTGTCGACCTCGAGCGTCTCGCGGCGCAGCACCTCGCCGACCAGGTTGACCTGGGCCGCCGACGCGCGGCCGGGCTCGAGGCTGATGCCGATCGAGCCGCCCGCGCTCGGGTTCAGCTCGAACGCGATCGGCGGCTGGCCGCGGAGCTTGTCGGCCTTTTGCCGGCGCGCGACGAGCAGGCCGATCGCCTCGAGGTCGTTGGTGATGTTGGCGACCGTCTGCGGGCTCAGCGCGACGCGCTCGACGATGTCCTTGCGCGACATCGAGCCCTGCTGGCGGACCAGGTCGAGGACCATCCGGCGGTTGTAGGGCGCGCTCGATTGTTGGGTCGTGCCGCGGCTCATGGTCGGTAGAGGGAGGCGGGTGTCATGGCGGGGCGAATGATATCGGTCCCAGGCGGCGAGAGCATGGCGAACATTATTTCCAGCCAGTGTTTTAATTTATTGACATGGATCGAAGCCAGGCCTTATCGTCGCCGCCCGACCGATCAACTCAAGCGCTTCGCGCCCGCCCCGTGAAACCGACTTCCACGCTTGTCCGTCTTGTCGTCGCCGGCGTCGCCGTGCTGTTCGGCCCGGCCGCCCTGGCCCAGGAGGTCGTCGTCGACACGGCGCCGACGCACCAGCTCAACGCGTTCCGGCCGACCGAGGCGCTCGGCGCCGCGATGGACCGCCTGCCCGCGGGTGCGACCGACAAGCTGCTCGCGCGCCCGGTCGTCGAGCGCCTGCTCGAGGCCGGCTGGCAGACCGTGACCTATCGCCAGAACACCGAGCTGCACGCCGAGGCCTGGCACTGGAACCCGCAGGGCCAGTGGAGCGAGCCGGGGCAGAAGGGCTACTTCGTCGGCGCGGCGACGCCGGGCGCCGAGCCGATCCGCCACAGCGACGGCTACCCGTTGCCGCGCCGCGGCGTCACACGCGACGACGGCACCGACAACAGCGGCTATTCGCGCCTGACCGACGGCGACCCGCGCTCGTTCTGGAAGAGCAACCCGTACTTGAGCCACGCGTTCACCGGCGAGGACGACGCGAAGCTGCCGCAATGGGTCGTGCTCGACCTGTCGATCCGCCAGCCGATCTCGGCGATCCGCATCGAATGGGCCCAGCCCTATGCGAAGCGCTACGTGGTCCAGTACTGGACCGGCGGCGACGACCCGATGCACAAGCCGAGCGCCGGCGTGTGGAAGGCGTTCCCGTTCGGCGAGGTCGACGAAGGAAAGGGCGGCGTCGACACGCGGCGCCTCGCCGCACAGCCGGTCGATGCGCAATGGCTGCGCATCAGCATGAGCGAGTCCTCGAACACCTGCGACGCGGCGCTCGCCGGCGACGTGCGCAACTGCGTCGGCTACGCGATCGGGGAGGTCTCGGTCGGCACGCAGACCGCCGACGGCAAGTTCCGCGACCTCGTGCGCCACACGCCGGACCAGGACCAGACGGCGACCTACTGCTCGTCGGTCGACCCCTGGCACGAGGCCGGCGACCGCGACGCGTCGGCCGGCGACCAGGTCGGCTTCGACCTGTTCTTCCGCAGCGGCCTCACGCGCGGCCTGCCCGCGATGGTGCCGATCGCGATGCTCTACAACACGCCCGAGGACGCGGTGAACCAGCTGCGCTACCTGAAGGCGCGCGGCTACCCGGTTTCCTACGTAGAGATGGGCGAGGAGCCCGACGGCCATTACACGACGCCCGAGGACTATGCGGCGCTGTACATGCAGTTCGCCGCCGCGCTGCACCGCTACGACCCGGCGCTCAAGCTCGGCGGCCCGATCTTCACGGGCCAGAACGAGGACCCCGAGACCTGGCCCGACGCGCAGGGCGACGCGTCGTGGACGCACCGCTTCGTCGAAGCGCTGCGCCGTCATGGTCGGTTGGGCGAACTCGCGTTCTTCTCGTTCGAGCACTACCCGGTCGACCCGGGCAAGATGACCTGGGCGAGTCTTTACGACGAACCGCACTGGGTCCAGCACATCCTCGACGTCTGGACCCAGGACGGCGTGCCGCCCGAGGTGCCGCGCTTCATCACCGAGTCGAACCTGTCGGCCGTCGCGTCCGAGGCGTACATGGACGTGTGGAGCGGGCTGTGGCTCGCCGACTATGTCGGCGCGTTCTTCGCGGGCGGCGGCAACGCGCTGTACTACTTCCACATCATGCCCGAGCCGTTTACGCCGGGCGTGCACGGCTCGCCGGGCAGCTTCGGCCTGATCGCGGCCGACAAGGACTGGCATCTGGGTCAGCCGCTCGCGCAGTTCCACGCGAGCCGCGTGATCACGCAGGACTGGGTGATGCCGGGCAGCAAGGAGCTGCACCGCGTGTTCCCGGCGCGCTCCGACGTGCAGGACGAGGCGGGTCATACGCTCGTGACCGCGTATCCGCTGCTGAGACCCGACGGGCAATGGTCGGTGATGCTGATCAACAAGGACCAGGCGAACGTCGAGACGGTCAAGCTGCGCTTCGTCGACGCGGTGCGCGGGCAGGCGCAGCGTTTCGTCGGGCCGGTGCATGTGGCGACCTTTGGCCGTGCGCAGTACCAGTGGCATCCCGACGGGCAGGGCGGCGGGCACGCCGATCCCGACGAGCCGGCGCAGCAGCGCAAGCTCGACGCGACCGAGTCGGTCGAGCTGCCGGCCGCGTCAGTTGTCGTAGTTACAGGACGCCTGCAGTGATTTGGGAATGTGGCAAGCTACGGACTTTCTCGCTCCCTCGGAGCCATCGCCATGGCTGCCACCTTCGATTCCCTGCAAGCCCAAGTACTGAGCCTGTCCAAGGCCGAGCGCTCGCGCCTGCTTGAGCGGCTGATCGCGAGCCTCCATGACGGTGAATTGCCCGCCGAACAGGATTGGGAGCAACTGGCCGATGCCAGAGAGGCCGAACTCGAGGCTGGGGCCATCGCCCCTGTGGCACTCGAAGACGCGATGTCGCGTCTTCGCGCCAAGTTCCCTGGATGAAGGTCGAGCTGCTCCCAGCAGCCGAACGTGATCTTGAAAAGGGCGCGGCGTTCTACGCTCGTGAGGCCTCGCCGGCCCTTGCTGCGCGCTTCATTGCCGAGTTCGGGCGCGTGGCCCGGTTGCTATTTGCCAACCCGGGGCTAGGCACGCCGCTTGCGCGAGGACGTCGGGGCTTTCCCATCGTCGATTTCCCGTACACGGTCATTTATCGCGAAGTCCCGAGCGGCATCCGCGTGCTTGTCGTCAAGCATGATCGGCGGCGTCCGGGCTACGGTGGCGCTCGTCGGTAGTCGCCTGCCGCAACGCGTCACGCGTCCCGGCAGGCGACTCGCCCGTCACGCCGCCGACCAGCCACCGCCCAGCGCCTTGATCAAGCCGATCGTCGCCTGATACCGCGCCGCGCGGATCTGCAGCGCCTGGCGGCGCAGCGCGAGCTCGCTGCGGCGCGCGTCGAGCAGCTCGAGCTGGCTCACGAGGCCGTGGCGGTAGCGCGAGTCCGACAGCTGGGTCGCACGCACGGCCGAGGTCACGGCCTGCTGTTGCGCGTCGGCCTGGCGCGCGAGCAGGGCGAGCGCCGAGAGCTCGTCCTCGACGTCCTGGAACGCGACGAGGATGGACTCGCGGTAGGCGGCCGACGCGGCGCCCGACTGCGCGGCCGCGGCTTCGATGCCGGCCTCGCGGCGCCCGCCGTCGAAGATCGGCAGGCTCGCGAGCGCCTCGACGCCGAACAGGCCGCCCGAGGTCTTAAACAGGTTCGACAGCGTCGGCGACGCGCCGCCGGCCTGGCCGGTCAGCGTGAAGCTCGGGAACCAGGCCTTGCGCGCTTCGCTCACGCGCGCCTGCGCGGCTTGCCAATGGAGCTGCGCGGCGACTACGTCGGGGCGGCGCGCGAGCAGCTCGCTCGGCAGGCCGGCCGGCACGCCGGGCAGGGCCTGGTCCCAGGCCGCGACGGGCAGCGCGAAGCCGCTCGCCGGCACGCCGGTCAGCACGGCGAGGCTGTGCTCGAGCTCGGCGCGGCGGCGGTCGAGGTCGAGCGCCGCCGATTCGTTCGCGGCGACCTCGGTGCGCACGCGCTCGACGTCGAGCGCCGACACGTCGCCGCCGTCGCGGCGGCGCTCGGTCAGCGCGAGCGTCTCGCGGTAGGCCGCGATGGTCTCGCGCACGAGGTCCTGCTCGGCCTCGAGCGCGCGCAGCGCGAAATAGCTTTGCGCGACCTGGGCCTGCACGAGCAGCTGCGTGCCCTGCAGCAGCGCTTCGCGCTCGCGCGCGTCGAGCGTCGCCGCGTGGCGCGCGTCGCGCAGGCGGCCGAACAGGTCGACCTCGTAGGCGAGGTTCGCGTTGGCCTGGTACAGCGTGCCGTAGACGTTCTCGGCGCGCGCGGCCTCGCCGGTCTGGCGGCTCGCACCGGCGCCGAGGCCCAGCTGCGGCCACAGCGTCGCGTTCGCGGCGCCGGCCGCGGTGCGCGCCTCGGCGAGGCGGTCGGCCGCGATCTCGATCTGCGTGTTGTTCGCGAGCGCCTGGGCGACGAGCTCATCGAGCTTCGCGTCGCCGAACTCGTGCCACCAGGCGGTGTCGATCGCGGGTGCGCCGGCAGCCGTTGCACCGGTCGCGCTGGCCGAGGCGGCCGTGCCGCTCACACCGGCCGTGCTGCCGGTGTTGTACGCCGCCGGCATCAAAGGCAGCGCATGCGGCGCGGGCACGTCCACGCTCGCGCAGCCGGCGAGCAGCAGGGCCGCGAACAAAGGGGTCAGGAGGATGGTCTTCATTGGAATTTCTCCATCATTCGTGGTGGCCGCGCGGCGCGGCCGGCAGCGGGCGCGCGTCGCCGCCAGGGCTGCCGACGGCGCTGTTGTCGCCGGATCCGGCAAACGCCTCGAGGTGGACCTCGGCGCCGTGCAGCTTGAGCGGCTTGTTGCCCGCGAGCGCGCGCAGCAGCACGTAGAACACCGGGGTCAGGAACAGGCCGAAGGCGGTCACGCCGATCATCCCGGCGAACACGGCGACGCCCATCGCCGAGCGCATCTCGGCGCCCGCGCCGTGCGAGAGCACGAGCGGCAGCACGCCCATCACGAACGCGACCGAGGTCATCAGGATCGGGCGCAGGCGCAGGCGTGCGGCCTCGATCGCGGCCTCGAGCGGCGTGCGCCCCGCGAACTCGAGCTCGCGCGCGAACTCGACGATCAGGATCGCGTTCTTCGCGCTCAGGCCGACGAGCACCATCAGCCCGATCTGCGTGAACACATTGCTGTCGCCGCGCGTGAGCCACACGCCGGTCATCGCGGCGAGCAGGCCCATCGGCACGATCAGCAGGATCGCGAGCGGCAGGGTCAGGCTTTCGTACTGCGCGGCGAGCACCAGGAACACCAGGCAGATCGCGAGCGGGAACACCCACACGGCCGAGTTGCCGGCGATGATTTCCTGGTAGGTCAGGTCGGTCCACTCGTAGCCGATGCCGGGCGGCAGGGTCTCGGCCGCGATGCGGCGCACCGCGTCCTCGGCCTGGTGCGACGAATAACCCGGCGCGGGGCCGCCGTTGATGTCGGCCGCGAGGAAGCCGTTGTAGCGCATCGCGCGCTCGGGGCCGACCGCGTTGTCGACCGTCAGCAGCGCCGACAGCGGCACCATCTCGCCGGTGCTCGAGCGCACCTTCAGCAGGCCGATGTCCTCGGCGCGCGCGCGGTAGGGCGCGTCGGCCTGGACGCGGACCGAGTAGGTGCGGCCGAACTTGTTGAAGTCGTTCACGTACAGGCTGCCGAGGTAGATCTGCAGCGTGTCGAACACGTCGGTCACGGCGACGCCGAGCTGGCGCGCCTTGGTCCGGTCGATGTTCGCGTAGAGCTGCGGCACGTTGACCTGGTAGCTCGTGAACAGGCCCGCGAGCTCGGGGGTCTTGTAGGCCTTGGCCATGAAGGCCTTGACCGCCTGGTCGAGCGCTTCGTAGCCGAGGCCTGCGCGGTCCTCGAGCTCGAGCTTGAAGCCGCCCGTCGTGCCGAGGCCCTGCACCGGCGGCGGCGGGAACATCACGATGAACGCGTCCTGGATGGACCCGTACTGCGCGTTGAGCTTGGCGGCGATCGCGCCCGCGCTCAGGTCCTTGCTGCGGCGCTGGTCGAAGTCCTTGAGCGTCGCGAAGACGATGCCCGAGTTCGAGCTGTTCGTGAAGCCGTTGATCGACAGGCCCGGGAACGCCACGGCGTGCTCGACGCCCGGCGTCTTCAGCGTGATGTCGGTCATGCGCCGGATCACGTCCTCGGTGCGGTCGAGCGTCGCGCCGTCGGGCAGCTGGGCGAAGCCGATCAGGTACTGCTTGTCCTGGGCCGGCACGAAGCCGCCCGGAACGGCCTTGAACAGGCCCAGCGTGACGACAATCAGGCCCGCGTAGAGCAGCAAGGCCGGGGTCTTGCGCGCGATCACGCCGCGCACGCCGCCGCCGTAGGCCTGGCTGCCGCGCTTGAACACGCGGTTGAAGCGCGCAAAGAAGCCGCCGAACGCCCAGTCCATCGCACGCGTCAGGCGGTCCTTGGGCGCGTCGTGGCCCTTGAGCAGCAGCGCCGACAGCGCCGGCGACAGGGTCAGCGAGTTGACCGCCGAGATCACCGTCGAGAACGCGATCGTCAGCGCGAACTGGCGGTAGAACTGGCCGGTCAGGCCGCTGATGAAAGCGAGCGGCACGAACACGGCGACGAGCACGAGCGCGATCGCGATGATCGGGCCCGAGACCTCGCGCATCGCCCGGTAGGTCGCCTCGCGCGGCGTCAGGCCGGCCTCGATATTGCGCTCGACGTTCTCGACGACGACGATCGCGTCGTCGACGACGATGCCGATCGCGAGCACCAGGCCGAACAGGCTCAGCGCGTTGATCGAAAAGCCGAACACGTGGAGCACGCCGAAGGTGCCGATCACCGACACGGGCACGGCGAGCAGCGGGATGATCGACGCGCGCCAGGTCTGCAGGAACAGGATCACGACGAGCACGACGAGCGCGATCGCCTCGAGCAGGGTGTGGATCACCGACTCGATCGACGCGCGCACGAACTGCGTCGGGTCGTAGACGATGCGGTACTCGACGTCCTGCGGCATGTTCTTCGAGAGCTCGGCCATGGTCGCGCGGACCTGGTCGCTGATCTGGATTGCGTTGGAGCCCGGCGCCGCGAAGATCGGGATCGCGACGGCGTCGGTGTTGTCGAGCAGCGAGCGCAGCGCGTAGCCCGACGCACCGAGTTCGATGCGGCCGAGGTCGCGCAGTCGCGTCACGGCGCCGTCGGCTTCGGTCTTGACGATGATGTCGCCGAACTCGTCCTCGTTGCGCAGGCGGCCCTGGGCGTTGATCGACAGCTGCATGTCGACGCCGGGCAGGCCCGGCGACGCGCCGACGACGCCGGCCGCGGCCTGGATGTTCTGGCTGCGGATCGCGGCGACGACGTCGCCGGCCGACAGGCCGTGCTGGGCGACTTTCTGCGGGTCGAGCCAGACCCGCATCGCGTAGTCGCCCGAGCCGAACAGCTGCACGTCGCCGACGCCCTGGAGCCGCGCGAGGCGGTCCTTGACGTTGAGCACCGCGTAGTTGCGCAGGTAGGTCATGTCGTAGCGGTGGTTCGGCGAGATCAGGTGCACGACCATGGTGAGGTCGGGCGAGCTCTTGACCGTCGTGATGCCGAGCGTCTTGACCTCCTCGGGCAGGCGCGCCTCGGCCTGCGAGACGCGGTTCTGCACGAGCTGCTGGGCGCGGTCGGGGTCGGTGCCGAGCTTGAAGGTCACGGTCAGCGTCATCAGGCCGTCGGTCGTCGCCTGGCTGCTCATGTAGAGCATGTCCTCGACGCCGTTGAGCGCCTCTTCGAGAGGCGTCGCGACGGTCTCGGCGATGACCTTGGGGTTCGCGCCCGGGTAGTTCGCGCGCACGACGACCGAGGGCGGCACGACCTCGGGGTACTCGGACACCGGCAGCGCGCGCACGGCGATGAGGCCGCCGAGCACGATCAGCACCGAGATCACGCCGGCGAAGATCGGCCGGTCGATGAAGAATTTTGAGAGGTTCATGGCGGGGATTCCTTAGATCTTCTTGGCCGCCGCAGCCGCGCGCGCCTGCGCTTCGGGCTTGGCGTCCATCGGCACGTCCTGCGGGTCGAGCAGGGCGCCCGGCTGGACGCGCTGCAGGCCGTTCACGACGATGCGCTCGGACGGCTTGAGGCCGTCGGCGACGATGCGCAGGCCGTCGGCCGTCGCGCCGAGGTGGACCTCGCGGTACTCGGCCTTGTTGCCGGCGCCGACGACCATCACGAAGCGCTTGTTCTGGTCGGTACCGACCGCGCGTTCGGCGACGAGCAGCGCGCCCTTGGCCTCGCCCTCGGACAGGCGGATGCGCGCGAACTGGCCCGGGATCAGGCTGCCGTCGCGGTTGTCGAACACCGCGCGCACGCGCACCGTGCCGCTGCGCGCGTTGACCTGGTTGTCGACGAGCTGCAGCCGGCCTTCGAGCGGCGTGCCGTCCTGGCCGAGCACGCCCATTTGCACGGGCACCTTGGCGTCGCGCTTGAGCGCGGCGACGATCTGCTCGTCGGCGTCGAAGCTCGCGTAGATCGGGCTGACCGACACGAGCGTCGTCAGCAGCGGCGCGCTCGGGCCCGCGGCGACCTGGTTGCCGACCGTGATCTCGAGCTTGCCGACGCGGCCCGCGACGGGCGCGCGCAGCTGCGTGTACGAGAGGTTGAGCTTCGCGGCCGTCAGGCTCGCCTGGGCGGCGCGCAGGTTCGCGTCGGCCTCGCGCGCGGCGTTCACGCGCTCGTCGAACTCGCGCTGGGCGATCGCCTGGTCGGCGAACAGCTTGTTCGCGCGGTCGACGTCGCTGCGCGCGTAGCTCGCGCGGGCCTGGGCGGCGGCGACCTGGGCGTCGGCGCGGTCGACCTCGGCCTGGTAGGGCGCGGGGTCGAGCGAGATCAGCAGCTCGCCGGCCTTGACGAGCGCGCCTTCGCGGAAATGCACGGCGAGCACGGTGCCGGGCACGCGCGGGCGCAGCTCGACGCGTTCGACCGCCTCGAGCCGGCCCGAGAACTCGGCCCAGGTCGTGACCGAGGTCGGCGTGACCGTCGCGACCGAGACCTTCAGCGCCGGCGGCGCGGCCGGCGGCGGGTCCGCGTCGGCCGCCGTGTGGCCCAGCGTGAGCACGGCGGCCGAGATGGCCGCCAGCGCGGTCAGCCCGGCCAGGGTGGCGATGCGCGTCTTGTTGTTGCGGATGTCGTTGGGCATGGTGGGCTCCTGAAGGGATGGATGGCGGAAAAGGGCAATGCGGCGGCCTCGCCTCGACCCTTCGGGCCCTGGCGACGCGGGAGGGGGGTGAAAGAAAACCGGCGCGCGGCGGCTCAGGCCGCCGGCGCGCGGGCAGCGGGATTTATTGGCAGGTCTTCTTCGTCATGGCCGTACCTCTTTGGCTATTCATAACGTACACTACGAATTAGGCGAGAATGTAAGGGCCGCGTTTTCGGACGTCAAGGCTTTTTTGAGTGATCGTTATGAAAATTGTGGAAGCCAAGCCGAGCAAGCCCGCACGACCCCGCGGGCGGCCGCTTTCATTCGACCGCGAGCGCGCGCTCGAGCAGGCCATGCACGTGTTCTGGAAGCGCGGCTACGAGGCCGCGTCGGTCGCCGAGCTCACGGCCGCGATGGGCATTACGGCGCCGAGCCTGTACACGGCCTTCGGCGACAAGGAGCAGCTGTTCCTCGCCGCGATCGAGCGCTACGCGAACGGCCCGGCCGCGGGCTTCCCGGCCGCGCTCGAGGAAGAGCCGACCGCCTACGCCGCGATCCGCCGCCTGCTGCTCGAGGCCGCCGAGGAGCTCACGCGCCCCGAGCACCCGAAGGGTTGCATGATCTCGATGGCGACGACCAACTGCTCGGAAGCCTCCGCGCACATCCAGGCCGCGCTGATCAAGCGCCGCGAGGCCGGCAACACCGGCATCCGCTGCCGCATCGAATGCGGCATGAGCAAGGGCGAGCTGCCGGCCGGCACCTGCGCGGCCGGGCTCGCCGACTTCTATTCGACGGTCTACCGCGGCATGGCGATGCAGGCCGCCGACGGCGCGAGCCGCGAGGCGCTCGTCGCCGTCGCCGAGAACGCGCTGCGCGCGTGGCCCGGCGAGAAGGCCTGAGCAAGGCCGCGCAGGCGCGGCCGCTGAGTCGTCGCCGGCGCTACGCGCTCAGGCCGTCATCCCCGCGAACTCCTCGCTGCCCGCGCGCACCGGCGCGCGGCGCGGCAGGTGGATCACCATCGTCGAGCCCACGCCGAGCGTCGTCTCGACCTCGATCTGGCCGCCGAGCACGTTGACGACGAGGTTGTGCACGATGTGCATGCCCAGGCCCGAGCCGCCGGTGCCGAGCTTGGTCGTGAAGAAGGGGTCGAAAATGCGCTTGCGGACGTTCTCGTCCATGCCGCGGCCGTCGTCGCTGACGCTGAGCACGACCTCGCCGTCCGCGGCCGCCGCGCAGCGCACGAACACGCGGCCCGCGTCGCGGTTGTCGAAGGCGTGGACGAGCGTGTTCATCAGCAGGTTGGTCAGCACCTGGCCCAGCGAGCCCGGGTAGCTGTCCATCATGAGGCGCGGCTCGAGCTCGGTGTCGATGCGGTAGGGCGTGTGCTTGAAGCGCGGCTCGACCATGATCAGCACGTCCTTGACGGTCTCGTCGAGCGCGAACTCGCGGCGCAGGTCGGTCGTCTGGTCGATCGCGACCTGCTTGAAGTCGCGCACGAGGTCGGCGGCCTTCTGGACGTTGCGCTGCAGGATGTCCTGGCCGCGCCGCGTGTCGCGCACGAGCTCCTCGAGCGTGCTGCGCCGCATCGGCGTGTTGTTGTTCAGCATGTCGTCGAGCTGCTTGTAGCGCTCCTCGAGCGCCGAGACCACCGTCAGCGAGTTGCCGAGCGGCGTGTTCAACTCGTGCGCGACGCCGGCGACGAGGCGGCCCAGCGACGCGAGCTTCTCGGACTCGACGAGCTCCTTCTGCGCGGTGCGCAGGTTGGTCAGCGCCTCGCTGAGCTCCTCGTTCGAATGCTTGAGCTCGGCGGTGCGCTGCTCGACGGTCTCCTCGAGCGTGCTCGCGTGGCGGCGCAGCGCGTCGAAGGCCTCGAGCAGGGCCTTGCGCATGCGGTCCATCGCCATGCCGACGCGCGAGATCTCGTCGGTGCCGCCCGGGTCGACCGGCTCGCCGAGGCGGCCCGCCGCGAGCGACTCGGCCGCGCGCGTCAGGTGCGTCATCGGCCGCAGCGCGCAGACCTGCATGACCCACAGGATCAGCACCGACGACAGCGTCAGCGTGAGCAGGCTGCGCCAGACCGTGTCGGTGATCTCGGCGCGCTTGGCCGCGAGGATGGGCTCGGCGCTCATCGTCACGCTGAGCAGCGCGATCTGGCGGCCGTCGCGCATGATCGGGTGCTGCTGCGTGAGCGTCAGCGCCGACTCGCCGGCGCGCTCGGGGCGCCGGTAGGTCAGGAAGGCCTGGCGCGACGACGCGTCGTGGACGTCGACGGCGACGAAGCGCGGGTCGTCGAACTGGGCCTTGATCATCGGCTCGGCGAGGTCGGGCGACACCTGCCAGACCGGCTCGGCCAGCGACAGCGCCATGACCTCGCTCGCGCGGCCGAGGTCGCGCTTGAGGTCCTCCATGGCCACGCGCCGCGTCGTCTGCATGTCGTAGAGCAGCACGCCGGCGGTCGGCAGCAGCAGGCCGACGAGCAGGGCCAGGACCACGGCCAGGCGCAGCGAGGTTCGCCGGATGATGTTCATGCCGGAGCGGGACAGTTGGGGCGAGGCCGAGTTTATGTGCAAGCCGCGGCCGGGTTGCGGCCCGGGCGCAACGCCGGCTCCGGCTGCCTAGAATCAGCGGCACTTCGACACGCGGGAGGCATCGACATGGATCTTGGACTCAAGGGCCGCTGGGCGCTCGTCTGCGCGGCGAGCAAGGGGCTGGGCCGCGGCTGCGCCGAGGCGCTCGCGGCCGAGGGCGTGAACCTCGTGATCACGGCGCGCGGCGCCGACGCGCTCGAGGCGACGGCCGCCGCGCTGCGCGCGCATGGCGTCGAGGTCCGCACCGTCTGCGGCGACATCACGACGCCCGGGGGCCGTGCGGCGGCGCTCGCGGCCGGCCCGCAGGTCGACATCCTCGTCAACAACGCGGGCGGTCCGCCGCCCGGCGACTTCCGCGACTGGGGCCGCGAGCAGTGGATCACCGCGCTCGACGCGAACATGCTCACGCCGATCGAGCTGATCAAGGCGACGGTCGATGCGATGGCCGAACGCGGCTTCGGTCGCATCGTCAACATCACCTCGAGCGCGGTCAAGGCGCCGGTCGAGGTGCTGGGCCTGTCGAACGGCGCGCGCTCGGGCCTGACCGGCTTCGTCGCGGGGCTCGCGCGCCAGCCGCGCCTCGCCTCGCGCAACGTCACGATCAACAACCTGTTGCCCGGCAGTTTCGACACCGAGCGCATCCAGAAAACCTTCGCGGCGGGCGCCCAGGCGGCCGGTGTCGCGGTCGCCGACTTCGCGGCCAAGCGCATCGGCGGCGTGCCCGCGCGCCGCCTCGGCACGCCGGCCGAGTTCGGCGCGATGTGCGCGATGCTGTGCGCCGCGCACAGCGGCTACCTGACCGGCCAGAACATCCTGCTCGACGGCGGCGCGTACCCCGGTACCTTCTAGCGCCCGGCGTCGGGACCCGAACGATATTCGGGAAGCTGCTGACGGGAGGGCCGGGCGGCGCCACGCACAATCCGAGCCCTCGCTGCCTTCTGTGGTGCCCGATGAAATTCGTCCGTCGTCTGCTCTATGTCGTCGTCGCGCTGATCGCGCTGCTGGCCCTCGGCGTCTACCTGTTCCTGCGCGGCAGCCTCGCCCAGCTCGACGGCCAGGCCAGGATCGGCGTAAGCGCGCCAGTCACGGTCACGCGCGACGCGACCGGCTACGTGACCGTCACCGCGGCGAACCGGCTCGACGTCGCGCGCGCGCTCGGCTTCGTCCACGCCCAGGAGCGCTTCTTCCAGATGGACCTGCTGCGCCGCAACGCGGCCGGCGAGCTCTCGGCGCTGGTCGGCGCGAAGGCCGTGCCGCTCGACACGCGTTTGCGCCTGAACCGCTTCCGCTGGCGCGCCGAGCAGGCCCTCAAGGCGCTGCCGCAGGACCAGCAGCAGCTGCTCGAGGCCTACGCGGCCGGCGTCAACGCGGGTCTTGCGGGCCTGTCGGCGCGGCCCTTCGAATACGGCCTGCTGCGCCAGCAGCCGGCGCCGTGGCGCCCGGCCGACTCGATGCTCGCCGTGCTCAGCATGTACCTCGACCTGCAGGGCGCGCAAGGCCGCGACGAGCTCGCGATGGGCGTGCTCAAGGACGGCGTGCCGGCCGACTGGTACGCGTTCCTGACCCAGCACAGCGTCGACTGGTCGGCCGCCGTCGACGGCAGCGTGCCCGACGCGCTGCCGGTGCCCGGCGCGGCCTGGCCGTTCGCGGGCGCGAAGCAGGCGTCGTGCAGCGACTGCGGCCTGCCCGACGGCCGCATCATCGGCTCCAACAACTTCGCGGTCGGCGGCGCGCTGACGGCCGACGGCGACGCGATCGTCGCCAACGACATGCACCTGTCGATCACGGTGCCCGGCATCTGGTTCAAGGCGCAGCTGCGCTGGACCGACGAGACCGGCGTCAAGCGCATGGTCGCGGGCGTCACGCTGCCCGGCGTGCCGGCCGTCGTCGCGGGTTCAAACGGCCATGTGGCCTGGGGCTTCACGAACAGCACGGCGCAATGGACCGACGTCGTCGCGCTCAAGCTCGACGCCGACGCCAGCCACTACCTGACGCCGCAGGGCGAGCAGCCCGTCGTCGTGCACAAGGAACGCATCGACGTCGCGGGCGGCGCGCCGGTCGACATCGAGGTGCGCGAGACCGAATGGGGGCCGATCATGGCCAAGCCCTTCGACCATTACGCGCTGCGCTGGGTCGCCCACGACGTCGCCGGCCTGAACCTGCGCCTGCAGGGCATGGAGCGCGCGAACACGATCGACGACGCGCTCGCGACCGCGGTCGGCGCCGGCATCCCGGCGCAGAACCTGATGGTCGGCGACAGCACCGGGCGCATCGCCTGGGCCATCATCGGCGCGATCCCGCGCCGCCACTACGCGCCCGGCGCCGACATGAACGTGCCGCAGGACTGGAGCACCGGCGCGACCGGCTGGGACGGCTGGCTCGGCCGTGGCGACGCGTGGCCGCGCGTCGTCAACCCGGCCGATGCGCGCCTGTGGAGCGCGAACAACCGCCTCGTCGGCGGCGCGAACCTCGCGCTGCTCGGCACCGGCGGCTACGACCTCGGCGCGCGCGGCCAGCAGATCCGCGACGACCTGCGCGCGAAGGCCAAGTTCGCCGAGCCCGACCTCTACGCGATCCAGCTCGACGACCGCGCGGTGCTCCTCGCGCGCTGGAAGCAGCTCCTGCTCGAGCGCGTGCTGACGCCCGACTTCGTCGCGAAGAACGGCCTCGCCGACTACCGCAAGGCGGTCGCGACGAGCGCCGACGCGGCCACGGCCGACGCGGTCGGCTACACCTATGTGCACGAGTTCCGCGCGCGCGTGCTCGAGCAGCTGTTCAAGCCGGTCGCGGCGCTGATGGAGGCGCACGGCCTCAAGGCGACCGACCTCAAGTGGTCGCCCGAGACGCCGGGCTGGGCGATGCTGCAGTCGGGCCGCGCCGACCTGCTGCCGGGCGGTCAGACGCTCGACGCCTTTCTCGCCCAGGCCGTGCTCGACAGCCGTGCGGCGCTGCTCGCCAGAGTCCACGGCGACACCGCGAAGCTCGCCTGGGGCGAGCAGAACTTCTGCGACTGCCGCCACCCGCTGAGCCGCGCGGTGCCGGCGCTCTCGAGCTGGCTCGACCTGCCCAGGACGCCGATGAACGGCGACGGCAATATGCCGCGCGTGCACCGCGGCGTGCACGGCCAGTCCGAGCGCTTCGTCGTCGCGCCGGGCCACGAGGACCGCGGCATCCTCGTGATCCCGGCCGGCCAGTCGGGCCATCCGCTGTCGCCGTATTTCCGGGCCGACCACCGCTACTGGCTCAACGCCGAGCAGCTGCCCTTCCTGCCGCAGCCGAGCGAGCACGCGCTGACGCTGCAGCCTTGATCGTCGCGCAAACGCAGGACGCCGGCGGGGTCCTGCTTTGGCACAATGCCTCGCGATTCAATGTGAGGAGGGTGTGCCCATGAAAACAGGTCTTGTGCTCGTGTTGTCCGGCCTGCTCGCCGGTGTCGCCGTTTGCGCGCACGCCGACGACGCCGAGCAGCAGCTCGAGAAATGCCCGAAGAAGCTCGGCGTGCTTGCCGTGACCGAGCCTCAGGGCGGCTGGAACTACCTGTCGCAGTACGGCCTCGGCTCGCCGGCCGCGCTGCTGCGCATGATGGTCCAGCAGTCGGGCTGCTTCGACGTCGTCGAGCGCGGCCAGGCGATGCAGAACATCCAGCAGGAGCGCGCGCTCGCCGCGGCCGGCGAGATGCGCCAGGACTCCAATGTCGGCAAGGGCCAGATGCAGGCGGCCGACTTCGTGATGACGCCGAACGTGCAGATCGGCTCGAGCAATACCGGCGGCGTCGGCGGCTTCCTCGCCGGCCGCCTCGGCGTGATCGGCGCGCTCGCCGGCGGCCTGAAGTTCAAGGAGGCGTCGACCAGCCTGCTGATCGCCGACGTGCGCTCGAGCATCCAGGTCGCTGGCGCCGAGGGCAAGGCCACGAAGACCGACTTCAGCCTCGGCGGCATCGGCTTCGGCGGCGGCGGTGCGGCCGGCGCGGGCGGCTTCACGAACACGCCCGAGGGCAAGATGATCGCAGCGAGCTTCCTCGACAACTACAACAAGATCGTCGTGCAGATCCGCGACCAGCCGCAGCTGATCCGCACCGGCAGCGCCGCCGGCGACGCGAACGCCGCGGCCTCGACCCAGGCCGGCGCGCCGATCGCGGCCGGCGCCGTGATGCACGCCAAGATCGCGAACGTGAAGGTCTTCGCCACGCCCGCGCGCACGGCCAAGGTCGTCGCGACGATCTCGCGCGGCGACGACCTCGTCGCGAGCGGCGAGGTCAAGGACGGCTTCGTCTACGTGGACGCGTCGAACTTCAGCGGCTGGGTCCAGCGCACGCTGATCGGGCCCTGAGGCCCGGAGCGCTCCGACTGTCTTGGGCGCCGCCACGCCGACCCTGCTGCTGGCCTCGCTGCGCGAGGCCGTGCTGACCTTGGCCGCGGCGCTCGTCGCGATGGCCGGCGCGCTCGCCCTCGACCCCGAGCCCGGCCCGGCCGTGCTCGCCGTCGTGCTCGCGCTGTCGTTGTCGCGCAGCGGGCTCGACCGCAGCCTGCGCGGCCGCGTCGAGGCCGCCGTCGTGCTGCCGGTGGTCGGGCTCGGCGCTTTGGGCATCGGCCTGCTGCTGAAGAGCGAACCCTGGCTCGGCGCGCTCGCGTTCACGAGCGCGATCGCGGGCGGGATCTGGCTGCGCCGCTTCGGTCCGGCCGGCACCCAGGCCGGCACGCTGATCGCGCTGCCCTGCATCGTGCTGCTCGTCGTGCCGCGCGTGCACGCCGAGCAGGCCGGGCCCGTGCTGCGGCTCGCGCTGCCGGTGCTCGTCGCCTTGCTCGCGCTGCTGTCGGTGAGCCTGTTCCACGCGCTCGGGCAGCGCATCGGCTGGATCGAAGCGCCGCCCCTCGAGCCCCGGCGTGCCCGAGCGACGCCGACGCCGGTGACGGCCGACACGGCGGCCGCGGCCGCGCCGAACCCGGCCGCGCCGCCGCGGCGCCTCGCCGTCAGCACGCGCCAGGCGCTGCAGATGGCCGTCGCGCTCGGCGCGGCCTTCGCGCTCGGCTACCTCGTCTTCCCCGGCCATTGGGCCTGGCTCGTGCTGACCGCCTATATCGTCGGCAGCGCGAACCGGGGCCGGCTCGACGTGGTCCACAAGAGCGTGCAACGCGTGCTCGGCGCGGCGGCCGGCACGCTCGTCGCGCTCGGCGTCGGCCACGCGTTCGGCCCGGGCGGGCCCGGCGGCGCGCTCGGCCCGGCCGGCACGAGCGCGCTGATCCTGCTCGCGCTGTTCCTCGGCGTCTGGCTGCGGCCGCTCGGCTACGGCTGGTGGGCGCTGTTCGTGACCGTCGCGCTCGCGCTGCTGCAGGGCCTGGGCGGCACCGAGCCGCTGCTCGGCCAGCGCCTCGGCGAGATCGTCGTCGGCGCGCTGATCGGCGTCGCTGCGGCCTGCTGGGTGCTGCCGCTGCGCTCGAGCGACGTGCTGCGCAAGCGCATCGGCGACGCGCTCGCGGCGCTGTCCGAGGCGCTCGCCTCGCCCGAACCCGCCGCTGCGCCGCGCGCCGCGGCCTTCGAGGCCGGGCTCGCGGGCGTCGCCCGGGTCGGCGCGCCGTTCCGCGCGGTGCGCTGGGTGCCGCGGCGCTGGTGGCGGCCGCACCCGGTCGACTGGGTCGACGAGCTGATGGCCTGCCGCGCGCCCGCGCTCGCGCTGATCGAGCGCGGCGGCGCCGCGCCGGGCGCGGTGCGCAAGTCCGTCGGCGCGGCGCGCCTCGCGCTGCGCGAGCCCGCGCAGATCCAGCCGGCGCTGGCGGCCCTGCGCACGGCGCTCGCCGCGGGTCAAGGGGCGCCCCGCGCGGCACCTAGCGGCGATTGAGCCGCCGCGCGGCAGGGGCCGGCACCTGACAACTGTCAGGCGCTCGGCGTGACACAGCGGACTGCCCGCCGCGCCGCGGTCTTCCTACAGTGGGTTCACCGACCCACGAGGAGACCCGCATGAAGATCTGCCCGAGCCACCGCCCGCTGTTCTACGTCGCGATCGCCGTCGCGATCGCCACTGCCTGCGCGAGCGGCCGCAGCGCCCGCGCCGAGCCGGCCAACAGCTTCGTCGTCCGCGACGTCACGCTGTTCGACGGCCAGGCGCGCCACGCCCATGTCGACGTGCTCGTGCGTGACGGCCGCATCGCCGCGGTCGGCGCGCAGCTCGCGGCGCCGGCCGGCCTGGCCGCGGTCGACGGCCGCGGCAAGACCCTGCTGCCGGGCCTGATCGACGCCCATGTCCACAGCTGGGGCGAGTCGCGCCGCGAGGCGCTGCGCTTCGGCGTGACGAGCGAGCTCGACATGTTCACCGACCCGGCGGTTCTGCCGGCCGCGAAGGCGCAGCGCGAGCGCGTCGTCGCGACGCAGGAAGCCGACCTGTGGTCGGCCGGCGTGCTCGCGACAGCGCCGGGCGGCCACGGCACCGAGTACGGCTTCAAGATCCCGACGCTGACGAACACGGCCGAGGCCGAGGGCTTCGTCGCCGACCGCGTCCGCGACGGCTCCGACTACCTGAAGATCGTGCTCGAGGACGGCAGCGCCTACGGCAAGCGGATCGCGACGCTCGACGCCGCGACCGTCGCGGCGCTCGCCGCGAGCGGCCATGCCCATGGCCTGATGAGCGTCGCCCATGTCGCGACGGCGCGCGACGCGGCCGAGGCGTTTGCGGCCGGCGTCGACGGCCTCGCCCATGTGTTCGGCGACCGGCCGCTCGACGCCCAGGTCGACGCCGGCTTCATCGCGACGGCCGCGCACGGCCATTTCGTCGTCGCGACGCTGGCCGTGCTCGACGGCCTGTCGGGCGGCGACTCGGCGAAGCAGCTGCGCGCCGACCCGCGCGTCGCGCCCTGGCTCGACGCGCAGCAGCAGCAGATGCTCGCGGCCGCGTTCCCGCCGGGCTGGACCCAGGCCCACTTCATCGAGGACGCTTCGCACAATATCGGCCTGCTGCACGCGGCCGGCGTGCCGGTGCTCGCAGGCACCGACGCGGGCAACCCGGGCACCGCGCATGGCGCGAGCCTGCACGCCGAGCTCGCGCTGCTCGTGCACGCGGGCCTGACGCCGGCCGAGGCGCTCGCCGCGGCGACGAGCGAGCCCGCGCGGATCTTCAAGCTCGCCGACCGCGGCAGCATAGCGCCGGGCCTGCGCGCCGACCTGCTGCTCGTCGACGGCGACCCGACCGTCGACATCACGGCGACGCGCGCGATCGCGACGATCTGGATGAACGGCTACGCGGTCGACCGCGGCGCGCGCAACGATGTGCCGACCGCGACCGCGCCGCAGGCCGCCGCCGCGCCGGCCGACCCGCTGATCGCCGACTTCGACGCGGGCAGCGCGGCCGCGCGCGTCGGCAGCGGCTTTGCCGCGACGACCGACCAGATGATCGGCGGCAAGTCGAGCGCCGAGCTCGCCTGGACGGCCGCTGGCGCGCAGGGGCCGCAGGGCTTTCTGAACGTCCACGGCACGGTCGACGGCGGCCTGCCTTACGCGTGGGCCGGCGCGTTCTGGATGGCGGCGAAGGCCGCGATGGAACCGGTCGACTACGGCGCGCGCAAGACCCTCGTGTTCAAGGTCCGCGGTCCGGTCGCGCGCCAGGGCGTCGCGATGCTGTTCAGCGGCCCGGCCGCGCAGGGCCGGCCCGCGATGCTGCCGTTCGCGATCACGCCCGAGTGGACCGAGGTGCGCCTGCCGCTCGGCGAGTTCCCGGGCGCCGAGCCGGCGCGGCTGCGCGGCCTCGCGATCACGGTCGGCCTGCCGGCCGGCCCCTACAGCTTCGACCTCGACGACGTGTCGATTCAGTGATACTGCCCGCCATGCCGACCAAGCTCCTGCAAGCCCATCCGCAGTCCGTGCTCGTGAACGCCGCGGGCGGGCGCTGGCTGATCCCGGTGCTCAACCTGTTCTGGCTCGTCTACGTGCTGATCGGCGGGCTGTTCATCCCGCTGAACCTCTGGGCCCAGGTCTTCACCTGGGCGAGCCTGCCGCTGTTCCTGCTGCTCTACGCGGGCGCCTGGCTCGACGACCGCGTGCGGCTGTGGCGCTACACGCTCGCGATCGCGCTGCTGGGCCTCGCCAACGTCGGCGTGAACAGCATCTATTCCTACCTGATCTACGCGGCGAGCTTCCTGATGTACTGCGGCAGCCGGCGCGCGGGCTGGCTGTGGCTCGCGGCGCTGCTCGCGGCCTTTGTCGCGATCGCCCTGCCGGGGCCGCATTTCAACGGCCTGAGCGTCGGCTTCGGCGTCGCGCTGTGCGTCGTCGTCGCGGCGTTCAACCAGAGCTTTCGCAACCAGGCCGAGCGCGATGCCGCGCTGCGCCTGACCCACGAGGAGCTGCGCCGCCTCGCCGCGAGCGCCGAGCGCGAGCGCATCGGCCGCGACCTGCACGACACGCTCGGCGCGACGCTCGCGCTGATTGCCGTGAAGAGCGAGCTCGCGGGCCGCCTGCTCGAGCGCGACGCGGCGGCCGCGCGGACCCAGGTCGCCGACATCCAGCAGGTCGCGCGCGAGGCGCTCGCGCAGGTGCGCGAGGCCGTCGCGGGCATCCGCGCGGCCGTGCTCGCGGGCGAGCTCGCGTCGGCGCGCCTGCTGCTCGAAAGCAGCGGCGTCGCGTTCGCCGCCGAGGTCGAGCCGCTGCCGTTGCCGGCCCTGGTCGAGAGCGCGCTCGCGCTCGCGCTGCGCGAGGCCGCGACCAACGTCCAGCGTCACGCGCGTGCGCACGCGGTGCGCGTGACGCTGCGCCGCGACGGCACGGCCGCGCTGCTGCGCGTCGAGGACGACGGCCGCGGCGCCGCGATCAAGCCCGGCCATGGCCTGCGCGGCATGGAAGAACGCCTCGCGAGCGTCGGCGGCCGGCTCGAGCTCGAGTCGAGCACCGGCGGCACGTCGCGCGGCACGCGCCTGACGGTGCGCGTCGAGCTGCCGCGGCCCGACACCGCGGCGACGGCTTCGGCCGCGCCGGCCGCATCCGTCGCCCACCCCACCGAACCCCGCCCCGCATGATCCGCGTCCTGCTTGCCGAAGACCAGGCGATGCTGCGCGGCGCGCTCGTCGCGCTGCTCGCGCTCGAACCCGATATCGACGTCGTCGCCGCGGTCGGCGACGGCGAGGCCGCGCTGCGCGAGGCCCATGCGCTCGCGCCCGACATCCTCGTGACCGACATCGAGATGCCGGGCTTCTCGGGTCTCGAGGTCGCGCAGCGCATCGCGCGCTTCGACAAGCCCTGCCGCGTCGTGATCCTCACGACCTTCGCGCGCGCCGGCTACCTGCGCCGCGCGCTCGACGCGTCGGTCGCGGCCTACCTGCTCAAGGACACACCGTCGCAGGAGCTTGCGGCGACGCTGCGCCGCGTCCACGCCGGCGAGCGCGTGATCGCGCCCGAGCTCGCGCGCGACGCCTGGGCCGAGGCCGACCCGCTGCTCGAGCGCGAGCGCCAGGTGCTGCGCCTGGCGGGCGAGGGCGTCGCGGCCGGGCGCATCGCCGAGGAGCTCGGCCTGTCGCACGGCACGGTGCGCAACTACCTGTCGCAGGCGATCGGCAAGCTCGGCGTCGAGAACCGCATCGAGGCCTACCGCATCGCCAGGCAAAAGGGCTGGCTGTGAGCGTGAATCAGGACGTTTCGATCTACGCCGCGCACGCCGCGCAGCGTGCCCGGCATTTGCCGACGCCGTCGGCGCCTCGGCGCGTCGCCGGGTCCCGGTGCTCGGCGATCTTGCCGTTCTCGACGCGGCACATGTCGAACCAGGTCGTCGTGTAGTCCCGGCCCTGCGCGCGGCGGGCTTCGCGTCGGGGCTCGCGAGCAGCGCGGCCTGGTAGTCGCGGCGGCGCGTACGCAACGACCGCGCGGACTGCCTCAGGCCGTCGTCGCTTCGTCGAGTTCGCCCGGGCGGCTGACCGGCGCGTCGTGCTTGAGCGCGACGTCGAAGCAGAAGGTCGAGCCGTGGCCGGGCTCGCTCGTGACCAGGACCTCGCCGTGCATCAGGCGCACGAGGCGCTGGACGATCGTCAGCCCCAGCCCCGTGCCGCCGTAGCGGCGCGTGATCGAGCCGTCGGCCTGGGTGAAGGGCTCGAAGATATGGTCGATCTGCTCGGGCGTCATGCCGATGCCGGTGTCCTTGACGCAAAAGCGCAGGCGCAGCGCCTCGCCGTCGGAGCGGACCGGCGCGACCTCGACGCGGACCTCGCCCGACTCGGTGAACTTCAGCGCGTTGCCGACGAGGTTGATCAGCACCTGGCGCAGGCGCAGCGCGTCGCCGCGCAACTGCTCGGGCACGCCGGGCTGGACGCGCGCGTGCAGCTCGATGCCTTTCTCGTGGGCCTGCAGCAGCATCGGGCTCAGCGCCTCGCGCAGCATCTGCGACAGCGCGAACGGCTGCTCCTCGATCAGGATGCGGCCGGCCTCGATCTTCGCGACGTCGAGCAGGTCGTTGATGATGACCATCAAGGCCTTGGCCGAGCTGTGGGCGAGCTCGATGAAGCGGCGCTGGCGCGCGTCGAGCTCGGTCTGCAGCACGAGCTCGGTCAGGCCCAGCACGCCGTTCATCGGCGTGCGGATCTCGTGGCTCATGTTCGCGAGAAAGCTGCTCTTGGCCTGGCTCGCGGCCTCGGCGGCGCTGCGCGCGGCCTCGAGCGCGGCTTCGCTGGCCTTGAGGTCGGCGATGTCGCGCGCGTTGAGCTGCATCACGCGCTCGCCGCTGACCGGGTCGCGCATCGGCCGCGCGTCGACCGCGTGCCAGCAGGGGCCGTCGCCCGTCATCAGCTCGAGCTCGGCGTGGCAGCTCGCGCCGGCCTGGACCTGGGCGAACACGCGCGCGGCGTCGCCGGGGTCCTTGAACAGCGCGTCGAACTCGCGCACGCCGCTGCCCTTGGCGGGCGTCTCGAAGGTCAGGGTCGCGGCCGGATTGCGCATCAGCGCGCTGCCGTCGCGCAGCGAGAACACGGCGATGCGAACCGAGGTGTGCTGGAGTGCCTCGACGCCGCGCAGCATCGACTTGTCGGTGCCGCTCGCGAGCGAGTCGGCCGCGAGCAGCATGACGACGCGGTGGTCGGGGGTGCGGATCGCGCGCGACACGAGCATCACCGTGGTCGGCTTGCCGCGCGGGTAGAGCGTCCACTGCTCGCGCACGATGCGGCCGCGGGCGTGGTCCTCGGCCGTCGCGGCAAGGCGCTCGCGCACCGCGGCGTCGCCGCTCGAGAAGTCGGCCGACAGGAATTCCTCGGCCGTTTCCGCGCGCCAGAAGCTCAGGGCCGCGGCATTGGCCCAGAGGTTGCGCTGCGCGGCGGGGTCGTAGACCCACATGGGAACGTCGAGCCAGTCGTAATGGCTCAGCGAGGAGAAATCGAGCATCGGGGTACGGCAGAGGAAAGCCGCGCCTTTGTCAGCGCGGCTTGGCCCTTATTTTCCCGTAGCGAACGCTAGGTGCTATTTTTCACGCCGTGCATTTGTCACGGCGTCCGCGCGGGAGTGCCCCGGGCTTTCCTCAGGACTTCTTCACGCGGCGCAGTTCGTCGACGACGAGCAGGATCGCGCCGAGCGTGATCGCGCTGTCGGCGAGGTTGAAGGCCGGGAAATAGGCCGCCCCCCAGTGCACCTGGATGAAGTCGACGACGAAGCCGTGGACGAGCCGGTCGATCACGTTGCCGAGGGCGCCGCCGAGGATGAAGGACAGCGCGAACGCGAACAGGGTCTGCTGGCCGTGGCGCTTGAGCAGCCAGCCGATCAGCGTGGCCGCCGCGAACGCGAGCGCGACGAAGAACCAGCGCTGCCAGCCGCCCGCGTGGGCGAGGAAGCTGAACGCCGCGCCCGGGTTGTGGGCGTGGACGATGTCGAAGCACGCCGTGACGTAATGGACCGCGCCGTAGGGCAGGGTGGCCATGATCAGGACCTTGCTGAGCTGGTCGAGCACGACCACGAGGACGGCGAGCGCGAGCCAGAGCGTGAGGCGGGAGGAAGCGGCGTTACGGGCGGGCATGAAGTCGCAGGAAAACTGAGAAGCGCCCGCGGACGCGAGCGGCCGCTACTGTAAGCGATGCGTGCCGGACGCTCCCTTAAACTGCCGGGATGAGCACCAGCCTCCTGCTGATCGTCGCGCTGGTCGCGGCGAGCGCGTTTCTTTCGGTCGCCGAGTTCTCGCTCGCGTCCTCGCGCCGGCTGCGCCTGCAGCAGCTCAGCGACGAGGGCGACGCGCGCGCCGCGCGCGTGCTCGCGGTCCAGCAGCAGCCGGGTCATTACTTCACCGTGGTGCAGATCTGCATCAACGCGGTCGCGATCCTCGGCGGCATCGTCGGCGAGGGCGCGCTGACGCCGTTCTTCGAGGCGCTGCTGGTCCGCGTGATCGATCCGGCGACGGCGGCCGATGTCGCGTTCGCGCTGTCCTTCGGCACGATCACGGTGCTGTTCATCCTGCTCGCGGACCTGCTGCCCAAGCGCATCGCGATGAACGAGCCCGAGCGCATGGCGCTCGCCGTGATCGCGCCGATGTCGCTGCTCGTGGCCCTGTTCAAGCCGCTCGCGTGGGCCTTCAACACGGCGACCGACGCGCTGATCCGCGGGCTCGGCCGGCCCGCCGCGCGCGACGATTCGGTGACCCAGGACGACATCCTCGCGCTGACCGAGGCGGGCCTGCAGGCCGGCGTCGTCGCCGTCGCCGAGCAGCAGCTGATCGCGAACGTGCTCGAGCTCGACACGCGCACGGTCGAGAGCGTGATGACGACGCGCGAGGCGATCGTGTTCTTCACGCGCGACGAGGACGAGGCGCTGATCCGCCAGCGCGTGGCCGAGCAGCCGCATTCGACCTACCTCGTGTGCGACGCCGAGATCGACCGGCCGGTCGGCTATGTCGACGCGACGGCGCTGTTCCAGCGCGTGCTGCGCGGCGAGCGCCTCGACCTGCACGACGACGCGCTGATCCGCAAGGTGCTGATCGTCCCGGACCGGATCACGCTGGCCGAGATGCTCGCGCAGTTCCGCCACGCGCTCGAGGACTTCGCGGTGATCGTCAACGAGTACAGCCTCGTCGTCGGCGTGATCACGCTCAACGACGTGATGAGCACGGTGATGGGCGCGCTCGTCGCGCCGCACGACGAGGAGCAGATCGTGCGCCGCGACGACGGCTCCTTCCTCGCCGACGGCCTGACGCCGGTCGTCGACGTGCAGCGCGCGCTCGGCGTCGACGACGCCTGGCCGCACGCGGGCCAGTACGACACGCTCGCGGGCTTCCTGATGGTGATGCTGCGCCGCATCCCCCGCCGCACCGACCGCATCGAATGGCAGGGCTGGCGCTTCGAGGTCGTCGACGTCGACAACCACCGCGTCGACCAGGTCATGATCAGCCGGCCTCCGGCCGGCTGATCTTTTTGCCTGCGGAGCTTTGAGCGACGAGCGCGGTCCCACAGGGCGCCGGGTTCAGCTACGCCGGTCGGCCCTGCGGGCCGACTCCCCTCGGTGCTCGTCGCCCGGCGAGTGCCGCAAAACTCGCTGCGCTGCGCTCCGCTCAAACAAGTTGCGGCAAGCTAGTCATTGAAGCGCGCTGCGCGCGCCTCGCCGGACTCCTGCGCTCTCGGCGGCGCAGATTCACCCGTCACCCTGTGCGACCGCACTCGTTTCCATCACCGCGGCGCATCAGGACGCGTATTGCTACGACCGCGCTGGCGCTCGGTTTTTCGTATCACGCCACGGTGGCGCCGGCAGAGCTGCGGCCCGGGCGGGTGTGGGACGACATCAAGGGAGCGCCGAGGAGCGCAGCGGCATGGGGCGCGCGCGCAGCGCGCTTCAATGACTGACTTGGCGCATCTTGTCTGAGCGGAGCGTAGCGCAGCGAGATATGCGCCGCCCCATGGCGCGAGCACCACAGGGGAGTCGGCCCGCAGGGCCGACCGCTCCCGCGGAGTCCCGCGCCCGCCCGGGCCGCAGCGCTGCTCGCTCAATCCCCAGCAGGCAAGCGTCTGTCAGGCAATCTTCCGAACTTCGCCGCTGCCGTACAGATTGCTGTCGCAACGCCCGCACAGCGCCGGATGCGCAGGGTTCGCGCCGACGTCGGCACGGTAATGCCAGCAGCGCTCGCACTTCGCGTGGGTCGACGGCGTGACGGTCACGGTCAGCGCATCGGCCGCGTGGACCGTCGCCGCCGACGTGATCAGCACGAACTTCAGGTCCTCGCCGAGCGAGGCCAGCAGCTCCAGGTCCTCGGCGTTCGCGCCGATCGCGACCTCGGCCTGCAGCGACGCGCCGATCGCGCCCGTCACGCGCACGTCCTCGATCGCCTTGTTCACGGCCGCGCGGATCTCGAGGATGCGCGTCCACTTCGCGAGCAGGCCCGCGTCGGCCGCGGCGAGCGGCCAGTAGGTCTCGAGGAAGATGCTCTCGCTCGCGCCGAACAGCTTCCAGGCTTCCTCGGCCGTGAAGCTCAGGAACGGCGCCATCCAGCGCAGCAGGCTCTGCGTGATCTGCCACAGCGCGGTCTGGGCCGAGCGGCGCGCGAGCGACTTCGGCGCGCTCGTGTACAGGCGGTCCTTGAGCACGTCGAGGTAGAACGCGCCGAGGTCCTCCGAGCAGTAGACCTGCAGCTTGGCGACGACCGGGTGGAACTCGTAGCGGCGGAAATGCGCAAGGATGTCGTCCTGCAGCGCGGCCGCGCGCGCGAGCGCGTAGCGGTCGGCCTCGAGCAGTTGCTCGGGCGCGACCGCGTCCTTGGCCGCGTCGAAGTCGCTGACGTTGGCGAGCAGGAAGCGCAGCGTGTTGCGGATGCGGCGGTAGGTGTCGACGACGCGCGCGAGGATCTTGTCGTCGCCGGCGATGTCGCCCGAATAGTCCGAGGCCGCGACCCACAGCCGGATGATCTCGGCGCCGAGCTTCTTGCAGGTGTCCTGGGGGTCGACGCCGTTGCCCTTGGACTTGCTCATCTTGTGGCCCTTGCTGTCGACGGTGAAACCGTGCGTCAGCAGGCCCTTGTACGGCGCGCGGCCGTGCAGCGCGCAGGCGATCAAGAGCGCCGAGTGGAACCAGCCGCGGTGCTGGTCGTGGCCTTCGAGATAAAGGTCGGCCTCGGGGCCCTCGGCGTGCGCGGCGCCCGCGTGGCTGCCCTTGAGCACATGCTCGAAGGTCGAGCCCGAGTCGAACCAGACGTCGAGGATGTCCTGGCCCTTGGTGTACTCGGCCGCTTCGGCGCCCAGCCATTCGGCCGGGTCGAGCTTGGCCCAGGCCTCGACGCCGCCGGCCTCGACGAGCGCGGCCGCGCGCTCGATGAACTCGAGCGTGCGCGGGTGCGCGTCGCCGGTGTCCTTGTGCAGGAAGATCGGCAGCGGCACGCCCCAGCTGCGCTGGCGCGAGATGCACCAGTCGGGCCGGCCAGCGATCATGTCGCGCAGGCGCACGCGGCCGTTCTCGGGGTAGAACGCGGTCTGCTCGATCGCGGCGAGGGCCGTCGCGCGCAGCGTCTGCGGCGCCTTGTCGGTCGTGAACAGGCCCTTGTTTCCCGATTCCTCTTCGTCCATGCGGACGAACCACTGCGCCGCGGCGCGGTAGATCACCGGGCTCTTGTGGCGCCAGCAATGCGGGTAGCTGTGCGTGAGCCTGGCCTGGGCCATCAGGCGGCCCGCGTTCGCGAGCGCCTCGGTGATGACCGGGTTGGCCTTCCAGATATGCTGGCCGCCGAACAGCGGCAGGTCCGCGGCGTAGACGCCGTTGCCCTGCACCGGGTTTTTGATGTCGTCGAACGCGAGGCCGTGGGCGACGCAGGACTGGAAGTCGTCGACGCCGTAGGCCGGCGCCGAGTGGACCACGCCGGTGCCGTCCTCGGCCGTCGCGTAGTCGGCCAGATACACCGGGCTCTCGCGGTCGTAGCCCGCGTCGACATGGGCGAGCGGGTGCTTGAACTTGATCAGGTCGAGATTGCGGCCCTGGGTCGTGGCGATGACCTTGCCTTCGAGCTGCCAGCGCGCCAGGCATTTCTCGACGAGCGCCTCGGCGACGAGGAACAGGCCGCGCTCGGTGTCGACGAGCGCGTAGGGCAGCTCGGGGTTCAGGTTCAGCGCCTGGTTGGCCGGGAGGGTCCAGGGCGTGGTTGTCCAGATGACGGTGAACGCGTCCTTGTCGAGCCGGTCGAGGCCGAAGGCTGCGGCGAGCTTTGCGGGCTCCGCGCACAGGAAGGCCACGTCGACCGCCGGGGACTGCTTGTCCGCGTACTCGATCTCGAACTCGGCGAGCGAGGAGCCGCAGTCGAAGCACCAGTAGACGGGCTTGAGGCCGCGGTAGACGAAGCCGCGCTCGAACAGGCGCTTGAGGACGCGGATCTCGCCGGCCTCGTTCTTGAAGTCCATCGTGCGGTACGGGTGCTCCCAGTCGCCGAGCACGCCGAGGCGCTTGAAGTCGGCCATCTGCTGGGCGATCTGCTCGCCCGCGTAGGCGCGGCTCTTGGCCTGGACCGCGTCGCGCGGCAGGCCGCGGCCGAAGGTCTTCTCGATCTGGTTCTCGATCGGCAGGCCATGGCAGTCCCAGCCCGGGATATAGGCCGCATCAAAGCCGTCGAGCAGGCGCGCCTTGACGATCATGTCCTTGAGGATCTTGTTGACCGCGTGGCCCATGTGGATCTGGCCGTTCGCGTAGGGCGGGCCGTCGTGCAGCACGAACTTGGGCCGGCCATGGCAGGCGTCGCGCAGGCGCTGGTACAGGCCCGACCCCTCCTGGCCGGCCTTGGCGTCCCATTCGGCGACCCAGCCGGGCTCGCGCTTGGGCAGGTCGCCGCGCAGCGGGAACGGCGTGTCGGGCAGGTTCAGGGTGGCGCGGTAGTCGGGGGCGGCGTCGGTCATGGCGGGGCCTATCGGCAGGGTTCGACGGGTCGGGCCGTCGGATTGAAGGGCGGGCCAAGGCAGGCCCGCGGCTGGGCGCGAGGGGGAAGGGCGCTCAGCTCAAATTCGGTCGCGCGTGGTCTGGCGCGTCGTCTGGCCCGGGTGGGCGGCCAGCCAGGCGCACGCGTCGGCCACGTCCTGGCGGATCGCGCTGACCAGGGCGGGAAGGCCGTCGTATTTGGCCTCGTCGCGCAGCTTGTGCATCAGTTCCACGCGCACGAGTTTACCGTAGGCCTCGGCCATCCCCTGGGGCCAGTCCAGGCAGTGGACCTCGAGCAGCACGCGGCCCGCGTCCTCGATCGTCGGGCGCACGCCGAGCGAGGCGACGCCGTCGAGCGGCGCCTCGCCGAGGCCGTGCACGCGCACGACGAAGATGCCCCGGGCCGCGGGCTGCTTGTGCGCGACATGGGCGAAGCGCAGGTTCAGCGTGCGGAAACCGTCGCCTAAGCCGGGCGCCGACTCGCCGAGCAGGCGGCCGAGCTTGCGGCCGTGCAGCACATGGCCCGAGATCATGTAGGGGCGGCCGAGCAGGCGCGTCGCCGTGACGAGGTCGCCGCTGCCAAGCGCCGCGCGCACGGCCGAGCTCGACACGCGCTGGCCGTGGACTTCGTAGCTGAGCATGCGTGCGACGTCGAAGCCAGCGGCCTGGCCGGCCGCGTCGAGCATCGCGTAGTCGCCCTGGCGCTTCGCGCCGAAGCGGAAGTCGTCGCCGACGAGCACGTAGCGCGCGCCGAGGCCCCTGACCAGGACCTGATCGATGAAATCCGCGGCGGGCAGCGCGGCGAGCCGCTCATCGAAGCGCAGCACGACGACCTGGTCGACGCCGCAGGCCTCGAGCTCGCCGAGCTTGTCGCGCAGCGACGCGATGCGCGGCGGCGCGAGCTCGGGCTTGTTGGCCCGGGCCGCGAAAAAATCGCGCGGGTGCGGCTCGAAGGTCAGCACGCAGGCCGGCAGGCCGCGGTGCTGGGCCTCGGACTTGAGCAGCGCGAGCATGGCCTGGTGGCCCCGGTGCACGCCGTCGAGGTTGCCGATCGTCAGCGCGCAGTGGGGGGCTATGCCCGGATGGTGGAAGCCGCGGAAAACCTGCATAGGGGCGGGATTATCCAGCCCAGACCAGCGACGGACTCGCGACCCAGGTCCATTGGCCCGGCGCGAGCTCGGCGGGCAGCGCGAGCGCGCCGAAGCGCGGCCGGTGCAGGCCCTCGCAGCGGTTGCCGACGGCCGCGACCATGCGCTTGACCTGGTGGTACTTGCCCTCCATCAGGGTCAGGCGCAGGCCGGTCTCGTCGTAGGCCTCGGCGGCCTCGGCGCGGCTCGTCTCGGGCGGGCGCTGGAACTTCGCGGTCTCGGGCTCGCGCAGCTCGACGCCGGCGCGCAGCTGCTCGACCATCGCCGCCGTGACCGGGTGCTTGCAGCGCGCCTCGTAGACCTTGGGCACATGGTGCTTGGGGCTCGTGAGCTGGTGGATCAGCGTGCCGTCGTCGCTCAGCAGCAGCAGGCCGGTCGTGTCCTCGTCGAGGCGGCCGATCGGCTGGACGTTGCGCTCGCGCAGCGGCGCGGGCAGCAGGCTCATCACGCTCGGGTGGTGGCGCGGCTTTTGCGAGCACTCGTAGCCGGCCGGCTTGTGCAGCATCACGAGCGCCTTCGCGTAATAGGGCCAGGCCTGGCCGCTCACCTCGAAGACGAGGCCCTCGGGGTCGAACTCGGCGTCGGGGTCGTCGACGACGGCGCCGTCGACGCGGACCTCGCCATGCTGGATCAGGCCCGCGCACAGGCGGCGCGTGCCGAAGCCCTGGGAAAAAAGGATTTGGGAAAGTCGCACTGGGTTCTTAATGCGCGTCGACGGGCTTGAGCCCGCCGCAGTCCGCGCCGAGCCAATGAGCCTCGCCGGTCACGTCGATGGTCTCGTTGCCGTGAATGATATGGGTCTGGCTCGTGAAACCGTCGCTGCCGTTCAGGGTGACGACGCTGTCGCCCTGGCTCGCCGGGTCGGTGCAGGCGAAATGGGTGCGGATCACGTTGCCGCTGCGCTGGCTGTCGTACGTGCAGTTGCCCTTGGCGCCGACCGGCGGCTTGTTGGCGCGCGCCTGCTCCTCGCTGATGCAGGCCTTGACCGTGATGGTGCCGCCGGCCAGGTCCATCTGCACGCCATGCTGGGCCATCATCTGCTGCATCATCTGGCGCTGCTCGGGCGGCAGCGCGGCGAGCTGCTTCTGCGCCTGCTCGAGCTGGGCCTGGCGCTTGGGGTCGAGCCTGGGCTGCTGCCTGGTCTCCCACAGGCCGGCCTTCATGGCGACCTGGGGCTGGGCGCCGGCCGGCGCCGTGACGGCGAGGGCGGCGACAACGAGACAGCAGAGCAGCGGCGTGCGGCGCATGGGGGACTCCTGGGGCGGGCGATCCGCCAAGCTTAGGCGAAGACGCCGGCCGTGTCGTCCATGAGGGCACTGACGACGCCGAGCTGGTGCAGGCTGTCGCCGAACTGCAGCTCCATCACGGTCAGGCGCTTGAAGTAATGACTGCCGATGTACTCGTCGGTGACGCCGATGCCGCCGTGCAGCTGCGTGCATTGCTGGCCGACGAAGCGCGCCGACGCGCCGAGCTGGACCTTGGCCTGGGCGAGCGCGCGGCGCCGCTCGCGCGCCGGGGCGCCGAGCTTGAGCGTCGCGAAATAGCTCATCGAGCGCGCGAGCTCGAGCTGCATCTTGACGTCGGCGATGCGGTGGCGCAGCGCCTGGAACGTCGCGATCGGCACGCCGAACTGCTTGCGCGTGTTCAGGTACTCGGCCGTCAGCCGGGTCAGGCGCTCCATCGCGCCGACGCCCTCGGCGCACAGCGCGGCGATGCCGACGTCGACGCCGAGCTCGAGCGCGGCCTGCGCGTGGTCGGGGCCGACGAGCCGCGTCGCGGGCGCGTCGGCGAGGTGCAGCTCGGCCGCGCGCGAGCCGTCCTGCAGCGCGTAGCCGCGCGTGCCCACGCCGGCCGCGCCGCGCTCGACCAGGTACAGGCCCAGGCCCGCGTCGGAGACCGCCGGGACGATGAACGCGTCGGCCCGGTCGCCGGCCGGCACGAGGCTCTTGGTGCCGTGGAGCCGCCCGTCGACGGCCCGGGTCGCGGTCCTGTCGAGCGCGTAGCGCGCGCCGCGCTCCTGCTGCGCGAGCACGACGAGCGCCTCGCCCGCGGCGATGCGCGGCAGCCAGGCGTCGCGCAGCGCGACCGCGCCGGCCTGCAGCAGCGCCGGCGCGATCAGCGCGCCCTGGGCGTAGGGCTCGACGACGAGGCCGCGGCCGAGCTCCTCCATCACGACCATCGCCTCGACCGCGCCGAAGCCGAGGCCCCCTTGCGCCTCGGGCACGACGAGGCCGCCCAGGCCCAGGCCCATCAGGCCGTCCCAGGCCGCGCGGTCGAAGCCACCGGCCGCGACGATCGCGCGGCGGCGCTCGAACGCGTAGTCGCCGCCGACCCAGCGCTGCACCGCGTCGCGCAGCGCTTGCTGGTCTTCGCTGAATTCGAAATCCATCGTGATGATCCTTAGCCGAGCACGACCTGGGCCACGATATTGCGCTGGACCTCGTTCGAGCCCCCGTAGATCGTGGTCTTGCGGTAGTTGAAGTAATGCGAGGCGAGCGGCGCGCAGTGGCCGGCACCGCCGGGCCACAGGCCGCCGAGCGCCTGGTCGCCCTGCCAGCCGGCCTCCATCGCGTCGAAGATGAACGGCGTCGCGAACGGCCCGGCCGCGAGCATCATCAGCTCGGTGTAGCGCTGCTGGATCTCGCTGCCGCGGATCTTCAGCAGCGCCGCGACGTCGAGCGGCTGCCTGCCCGAGCGCTCGGCCGCGAGCACGCGCAGCACCATCATCTCGAGCGCGACGATGTCGACCTCGAGCAGCGCGACCTGGTCGCGAAAGCGCGCGTCGTCCCACAGGCCTTCGGTCTTCGCGAGGCGCTTGAGGCGCTCGAGCTCGCGCTTCGCGCGCGCGACGTCGGCGATGTTGGTGCGCTCGTGGGCGAGCAGGTACTTCGCGTAGGTCCAGCCCTTGTTCTCCTCGCCGACGAGGTTCTCGGCCGGCACCTCGACGTCGTCGAAGAAGACCTCGTTCACCTCGTGCTCGCCGTCGAGCATGACGATCGGCCGCACCGTGACGCCGGGCGACTTCATGTCGATCAGCAGGAAGGAGATGCCGGCCTGCGGCTTGACCGTCGGGTCGGTGCGCACGAGGCAGAAGATCCAGTCGCCGTACTGGCCCAGCGTGGTCCAGGTCTTCTGGCCGTTGACGATGTACTTGGCGCCAATGCCCACACCAATTTTTTCGGCGCGCGTCTTCACCGACGCGAGGTCCGAGCCCGAGCCCGGCTCGCTATAGCCCTGGCTCCACCAGACCTCGCCGCTCATGATGCCGGGCAGGTGGCGTGCCTGCTGCTCGGGCGTGCCGAAGGCCATGATCACGGGCGCGACCATCACGGGACCGAAGGGCACGATGCGCGGCGCGCCCGCGAGCGCGCATTCCTCTTCGAACAGATGGCGCTGCACGGCGTTCCAGCCGGGCCCGCCGAATGCCTTTGGCCAGCCGAAGCCGTGCCAGCCCTTCGCGCCGAGCCGGCGCGCCCAGCCCTGCAGGTCGGCGCGCGTCAGGCGCTGGCCCGCGTGCACCTTGGCCGCCGTGGCGGCCGGCAGGTTCGCGCGCACCCAGGCGCGCACCTCGTCGCGGAAGGTGAGTTCCTCCGCCGTGAAGCTCAGGTCCATGTCTTGTCTCCTTGCGGCGTTTTAACACCGCGGGCGCCCCGCCGCCTGTCACGGACGCGACCCTCCAAACGCAAAGCGGCCCCCGAGGGGGCCGCTGGTCGCGAAAGACCTTGGGTCCGCGCGTCAGGCCTTGCGGGCGCCGCGGCGACGCGTCCAGGCCGCGCCGAGCAGCGCGACGCCGGCCAGGGCCAGGGAGCCCGGCTCGGGGGTCTTCTTGGTCGTCGAGGGCGTCGAGCCGGCGACGCTGTAGATCTTGAAGTAATCGGTGCCTTCCGACAGCCACGACGCGTTGCCGTTCGCCGAGTTCGTGCCAAACGCCGTGTTGTAGGCCGAGACCAGGAACCAGCTCGAGGCGGTGTTCGACGCGTTGACGTTGTTGGTGACGCTTTGCTGCAGGCCGGCGTAGTTGCCGACCAGGGTCCAGCCGTTGGCCGCCTGGGTGCCGGCCGTGCTCGGCATGCTGCCGGCCGCAACGGCGTTCAGGTTCGCCGGAGACCCCGTGCCCGTGTAAGCGAAGATCGAGACGTTCGCGCCATGCGCGTCGCAGGTCGTGTTGTTGACGACGCCGGTGCACACGTAGCCGAGCGTGAGCTGGCTCAGTGCCACCGCCTGCGTGAAGCTCATCAGCACCGCCTCGGTGTTGCCGTTGTTGTCGAGCGCGTGGTTCGGCACCTGGTTGCCGTCGGAGTCCATCGCCAGACCGTAGCCGCCGTAGTAGGTCACGGTCGAATGGGCGCCGGTGGTCGTCCAGTTGCCGCTGGCGAGACCGCTATTGTTCGTGCCGTCGGCCGCGTAAGCGCCGCTGATCGTCAGTCCGACGCTACCGCTCGTGTAGGACGTCGCCGCAGTCGGGTCGCCGAGCGAATCGGTGCTGCCCGAGCCGCTGAACTGCACGCTCCACGACGGCGTCGCCTGCGCGCCCATGGCGACCAGCAGGCCCAGGGCCAGCGCGCCGTACTTCAATGCGTTCTTCATTGACCTATCCTTCACGTGCAATCTGTTGACCCGCAACAGGCGTTTTGTCAGATGCTTTGCAAATTCGGTGCCAGAGTCTGAAATCCATTGAAAGACAACAGCTTATGCAGGCTATCTGGTTTTCGTCCAGTTTCATTGTAAAGAGTGTCGACACGCATTGATACGTCGTCCCCCTCACTTGAGGGACGCCTGCAGCGCGCGCGCCTGGTCGGTCCAGGCCGCGCCCTTGGCGTTCTGCAAGGCCGTCGCCAGCTCGCGCCGCGCTTCGCTGGCCTGGCCGGTCGCGGCCAGGGCGCTGGCCAGGTGGTAATGGATCTCGGCGTTGGTCGGCGCGCGCAGCCGCGCGTCGCGCAGCAGTTGCACGGCCCGGTCGCGCTGGCCGGCCGCGAGCGCAGCCCAGCCCGCGGTGTCGATGACCATCACGTTCCCCGGCGCGGCGGCAAGTGCCTTCTCGGCGACCGCGAGCGCGCCCGGATCCTTCTGCAGCAGCAGTACGTTGGCAAGATTGTTGACGGTTTCGATGTCGCCCGGGTCGAGCGCGATGACGGCCTCGTACTGGCGGCGTGCCTGGGCGAGGTTGCCCGCGCGCGCCATCGCGTCGCCGATCACCTTCATCACGGCGGTGTCCTTGGGGTGTGAGCGCAGCCAGGATTGGCCGAGCTCGACGGCGGGCCCGGCGTCGGGCTGATGCGCGAGCGCGTCGAACAGGTGCAGCAGGGTTCGCGTCGAATTCTCGACGGCGTGGGCCTTGCGCAGCGCGTCGATGGCCTCACGCGCCTGGCCGCGATGCCGTGCGATTTCGGCGAGCAGGTCGTAGCCGACCGCCCGGCTCGGCGCATCCTTGACGACGGCCTGCGCGCGTTGCGCGGCCTCGTCCAAGCGGCCCTGCAACAGGTCGACGCGAGCCATCCGGGCGCGGGCCGGCAGGTAGTCGGGGCGCGCCTGCAAGGCCTTGTCGAGGCTGTAGACGGCTCCGGAGACGTCGCCGACCAGCAACTGCTCGTCGGCGATGTCGCAGAGCGCGTCGACGTCGAAGCCCGCGCGGCGCGCAGCCTGGGTCAGCGTGCTGCGCGCGCCGGCGACGTCGCCGTTCGCGCGCTGCGCGCCGCCGTAGGCCTGCAGCGCGGTGACGTCTTCAGGGGTCTTGCCAAGCAGCACCTTGGCCGCGTCGAGCGCCTTGTCGGCCTGGCCATGGTGGAGCCGCCAGGCGACCAGCGCGAAGTTGGCGCGCGTCTGCGTCAGGCTGCTCGCGTCCGCGGCGCTTTCCACGAATTGCTGGGCCTGCGGGATTCTGCCCCAGAGTTCGTTGAGCGTTGCGAGCTGGAGTAGCAGGTCCGGGTTGCGCGGGTCGTTCCTGAGCAGGCCGCGCAGGCGCTTGTCCGCGGCCGCGAAGTCGCGGCCGCGCATCTCGATCTCGGCCAGGCCGTACTGGGCCTGGATCAGGTTCGGGGCCAGCTTGACGGCCTTCTCGAAGGCCGCACGCGCGCCCGCGGTGTCGGCGTTCGCGGCCTTGGTCTGGCCCAGCACGACGAGTACGCCGGCGTTGTCGGGGTTGGCCTTGGCCATCTGGTTCGCGACGCCGAGAGCCTTCGCGGGCAGCCCGTTCTGCAGGTACAGCGTGACCAGGCTCAGGCCCGCGTAGGCCTGGTGCGGGTCCTTGGCGAAGGCCTGTTCGAGCTGCGCGGCACCCTGGTCGGCGCGGCCGTCGCGCAGCAGGCTCATGCCGAGCACGGCGTGGTAGCTCGGGTCGTCCTTGGCCTGCAGCGCCTGCTGCATCAGTGCCGTTGCCTTCGCGTAGCGGCCCTGCTGGAGGTGGATCGAGGCGAGCATCAGCAGCGCCTGGCTGTCGCCCGGGTGGCCGCGCAGATAGGTCTCGAGCAGGTCGGCCGCGCCGCCGCTGTCCTTGTTGCTCAAGGCGATCTGGGCGAGCAGCTTCGCGAGCGGGCTGTCCTGCTGCTGGCGCCAGGCCATGTCGAGATAGGGCTTGGCCTTCTCGAGTTCGCCGAGGCCGTAGTGGGACAGGCCTTCGACGATGAGCACCTGGACGCGGTAGCGCAGGAACTCGATCGGCACCGGGTCGAGGAATTCTGTGACGGCCGTGAAGGCGCTCTTCGCGCCGGCCGCGTCGCCGGCGCGCTGGGCGAGCACCGCGCGCAGGTAGTTCGCGCGCGGGTCGATCGGCGCGAGATGGTTGAGTTCGTCGAGGTCGGCCCCGGCCGGCTTGTCGCGGCCGAGGTCGATCAGCAGGCCCGCGCGCGCGACGCGCGCCTCGACGTGGCCGGGGTCGGCCTTCAGCGCCGCGCCGTAGCCGGCCAGCGCGGCGTCGAGCTGGCCGCGCACATGGGCGATCGTCGCCTGCTGATAGAGCGCGTCGGCGTTGCCGGGCGCGAGCCGCAGCGCCTGGTCCGCGGCGGCCTGGGCCTCGCGGAACTGGCCGCTGCGCACGCGCACCGGGATTTCGGCGATCCACGCGGCCGGGTCGTTCGGGCTGAGCGTGCGCGCGGCCTGCAGCTCGGCGAGCGCGTCGTCGGTGTGCACGAGGTCGAGGTCGGCCGACGCGCGCAGCAGCAGCATCTGATAGCGCGCGTCCGTCGGCAGCCCGTCGAGCGCGACGCGGGTGTCCGAGAAAACCTGCGCCTGGCGTCCCTGGGCGACGAAGGTCTGGGCCAGCGGCAGGGCGACCTCGACGCGGTTCACGCCGAGTCGCAGCGATTCGTTGAACTCGAACTCGGCGTTCGCGACGTCGCCCTGGGCGAGCAGGGTCTTGCCGAGCAGCAGGTGCACGGCGAGCTGGTTCTTGTCGATCTTCAGCGCGTTGCGCAGCTGGATCGCTGCGCCGTCGTAGTCCTGCTTCTCGAAACGCTTGAGCGCGTCGTCGTAAAAGCGCGAGGCTTGCGCACCGTCGCCTGCGGCCAGGGCGGCGCCGTGCAGCAGGGCGGTGGACAGCAGGACGGCGAGGGCGCTCAGGCGCAGGGTGGGCTGGGTCATCGGGCGGGCCGGCTCGGTTCTCGGAGGCGCTATTTTGGGGGCGGAATCGGCGCGCGGACCCGCTCGGTCCGGGGGCTCGTCGGGGACGCCGCCACGACCTATTTCACGCCGGCCCCTCAAAAGCGCTGCACCAGGGTCAGCATGCCGTTGTCGCGGCGCATGTCGAAGCGGTTCAGGAAGCTGTTGCCGAGCAGCACGTAGCCCATCGCCGCGGGCACGACAATTGCGTCGACGCCGTGCAGCTCGACGCCGCCGAGGCGCACGCTGTCGAGCTTGACCAGGTAGGCCGGCGCCATGCCGTTCGCGGTCTGGGCCTGGGTCGCGAGGCCTTCGCGGTAGCGCAGGCCCAAGTGGTCGGCGGTGTCTTGCGCGATCGTGACGGCCGTCGCGCCGGTATCGACGAGAAACTGCACCGCATGGCCGTTGACGGCACCCGTGGTCGTGAAATGCCCGCCGAGCCCGGCGGCGATGACGATCTGTCGGGAGCCGCCGCCGGCGCCGTCGCTGCCGCCCGCGCCAACACTGGCGGGCTGCGCGCCTAGCCGCAGCTCGCTGCGGCGGCCGTCGAACTCGACGACCGCGGTGTCGCCGTCGATCGAAATCAGCTTGACGCCTCCGATCGACTGTCCTGGCTGCAGGCTGTGCAGTTCGCCGTCGACGAGCAGCAGCGCGGTGTTCGCGCCGAGCTTGCCGTTCAAGCCGACCCGCGTGCCGCCCGCGGCCGGCGGCTCGGCCCGGGCGCCGCCGACCGCCAGCGCCAGGGCCAGGGCGAGGACGGCGGCGCGGCGCGGCATGGCCCGCTCGCTCAGTCGCGGAAATTGTTGAAGGTCAGCGGCTGGCCCGCGAGCTCCTTCTTGAGCATGGCGATCGCGCCCTGCAAGTCGTCGCGGTTTTTGCCGGTCACGCGCACGGTGTCGCCCTGGATCGAGCCCTGGACCTTGAGTTTGCTGTTCTTGATCGCGCCGACGATCTTCTTGGCCAGCTCGGCGTCGATGCCGGCCTTGATCTTGTAGGCCTGGCGGACCTTGTCGCCGCCGAGCTTGTCGATCTTCTCGGCCTTGTCGAGGAAATTGATGGTCACGTCCTGCTTGGTCAGCTTGGCGTAGAGCACGGCCTCGATCTGCTCGAGCTGGAACTCGCTGTCGCCGGTCGACTCGATCGCCTTGTCCTTTTCCTTGAGCTCGACCTTTGCGCCGGTGCCCTTGAAGTCGAAGCGCGTCGCGATTTCCTTGGCGCTGTTGTCGACGCCATTGCGGATCTTGACCATGTCGGGTTCGAGAACGGTGTCAAAGCTAGGCATAAAAATCTTTTTGAGAGGAAGAGAGGCCTCAAGCCGCAGGCTTGCGCCGAGGCAAAATTCTGCCATGCAGGAATCGACCCCCAAACCGCCGGGCCATGCGCCGCGCGCGATCTCGATCGAGCGCGACGTCAGCCTGCGCGGCTACAACACCTTCGGACTCCCGGCCGTCGCGCGCCGCCTCGTGCGCGTGCGCGAGCCGCTCGACGTGCGCCGCGTCGTCGACCACCCCGAGCTCGGCCGCGCGCCGAAGTTCGTGCTCGGCGGCGGCAGCAACCTCGTGCTCACGCGCGACCTCGACGCCGTCGTGCTCAAGCTCGAGATCCCCGGCACGCGCCTCGTCGAGGCGCGCGACGACGCGTGGATCGTCGAGGCCGGCGCCGGCGTGGTCTGGCACGACTTCGTGCGCTGGAGCGTCGGGCAGGGCTACCCCGGGCTCGAGAACCTCGCGCTGATCCCGGGCACGGTCGGCGCCGCGCCGGTGCAGAACATCGGCGCCTACGGCCTCGAGGCCAAGGACCGCATCGAGGCGGTCGAGCTGATCGACCTCGTCACCGGCCGCGCGGCCGTGCTCGACGCGGCGGCCTGCGCGTTCGGCTACCGCGACAGCGTGTTCAAGCGCGACGGCTTCGGCGGCCTCGCCGGCAAGAGCGTGATCACGCGCGTGCGCTTCCGCCTGCCGCGGCCCTGGCGGCCGGTGCTCGGCTACCTCGACCTCGAGCGCCGGATGGCCGAGACCGGCATCGGCGCGCCCGACGCGCGCCAGATCTTCGACTGGGTCTGCGCGATCCGCAGCGCCAAGCTGCCCGACCCGGCCGTGATCGGCAACGCCGGCAGCTTCTTCAAGAACCCGGTCGTCAGCGAGGAGCAGTGCCGCGACATCATCGGCCGCGACCCCGGCATCGTCCACTATCCGATGGCCGACGGCAGCGTCAAGCTCGCCGCCGGCTGGATGATCGATGCGTGCGGCTGGAAGGGCAAGGCGGTCGGCGGCGCGGCCGTCTACGAGAAGCAGGCGCTCGTGCTCGTGAACCGCGGCGAGGCGCGCGGCGCCGAGGTCGTGACGCTCGCGCGCGCGATCCAGGAGAGCGTCTACGGCCGCTTCGGCATCCGGCTCGAGCCCGAGCCCGTGATCGTGTGAGCCTGCCCGAACCGGCGGGACAGGTTCGCTTCCCGGCCCGGCCTCAGCCCTTGAGCTGCGGCAGGCTGTTCGCCTCGCCGACCGACAGCAGGCCGGCCTCGGCATAGGTGCCGAGCTTGGCGCGCGTGTCGGTGATGTCGAGGTTGCGCATGGTCAGCTGGCCGATCCGGTCGGCCGGGCTGAACGGCGCGTCCTCGACCTTCTCCATCGACAGGCGCTCGGGCGCGTAGGTCAGGTTCGGGCTGCGCGTGTCGAGCAGCGAGTAGTCGTTGCCGCGGCGCAGCTCGATCCAGACCTCGCCCGTGATCGCGCGCGCGATCCAGCGCTGCGCGGCCTCGCGCAGCATGATCGCCTGCGGGTCGAACCAGCGGCCCTGGTAGAGCAGGCGGCCGAGCTTGAGGCCGTTGATGCGGTACTGCTCGATCGTGTCCTCGTTGTGGATGCCCGTGACGAGGCGCTCGTAGGCGATGTGCAGCAGCGCCAGGCCCGGGGCCTCGTAGATGCCGCGGCTCTTGGCCTCGATGATGCGGTTCTCGATCTGGTCGCTCATGCCGAGGCCGTGGCGGCCGCCGATCGCGTTGGCCTCGAGCAGCAGCGCGACGGGGTCGCGGTACTCGACGCCGTTCAGCGCGACGGGCACGCCGTCCTCGAAGCGCACGCTGACGGTCTCGTGCTTGACGGCGACGTCCTCGCGCCAGAACGCGACGCCCATGATCGGGTTGACGATGCGGATGCCGCTGTTCAGGTGCTCGAGGTCCTTGGCCTCGTGGGTCGCGCCGAGCAGGTTCGAGTCGGTGCTGTAGGCCTTCTCGGCCGACATCTTGTAGGCGAAGCCGCTCTTGTGCATGAACGCGCTCATCTCGGCGCGGCCGCCGAGCTCGTCGATGAAGGTCTGGTCGAGCCAGGGCTTGTAGATGCGCAGCGCCGGGTTCGTGAGCAGGCCGTAGCGGTAGAAGCGCTCGATGTCGTTGCCCTTGAAGGTCGAGCCGTCGCCCCAGATGTCGACGCCGTCGTTCTTCATCGCGGCGACGAGCATCGTGCCGGTCACGGCGCGGCCCAGCGGTGTCGTGTTGAAGTAGGTCACGCCGGCCGTCGAGATATGGAAGGCGCCGGCCTGCAGCGCAGCGAGGCCTTCGCCGACGAGCTGGGCGCGGCAGTCGACCAGCACCGCCTTGCTCGCGCCGTAGGCCATCGCCTTGCGCGGGATCTCGTCGTAGTCCGGCTCGTCGGGCTGGCCCAGGTTCGCCGTGTAGGCGTAGGGCAGCGCGCCCTTGAGCTTCATCCAGTGCAGGGCCGCGCTCGTGTCGAGACCGCCGGAGAACGCGATACCGACCTTCTGGCCGGCGGGGACATGCTGAAGAATCTTGGACATGGACGAAGGCAGGGCTAGCGGAAAACCCGTCATTGTCACCCAAGCCGCCGAGCCCCGTTGCGGCGCGGCCGGCGGTCCCGAGACGCAGAACTTTACCCACGCGAGCCGGTGGAAACCCTGTATTTGTGCTGAACTCCCGGAGGCGCCCGCCGCGCGATGGCGGCGGGCCCCTGACAGGAGGTACGCATCATGAACATGATCAACGGGAATCGATCGCGCTGGGCCCTCGCCGCGGCGCTGGTGCTGGGGATGGCGGCGCTGCCGGGGAGCGCCGAGGCGCGCCCCTACGGCCATTGGCACGGCGGCGGCTGGGGATGGGGCTGGGGCTGGGGCCCGGCCTTCGGCGTCGCGCTCGGCGTCGACCTCGCGCTAGCGTCGCCGTACTACTACGCGCCGCCGGTCGTCTACGCGACGCCGCCGGTCGTCTACGCGGCCCCGGCGCCCGCGCCGGCCCCCGCCGTCGCGGCGCCCGACCCGGTCATCTATCCGCGCAACGGCCAGTCGCCCGCGCAGACCGAAACCGATATGCGCGCGTGCAACGCCTGGGCGACGAGCCAGCCGCGCGCGAGCGCCGACGCGAGCGTGTTCCAGCGCGCGACGGCGGCCTGCATGGACGGACGCGGGTACTCGATCCGCTGAGCGATCCACGCTGAGCGATCCGAGTCGCGGCGCCGCAACGGCACCGGCGGCGGCTCAGAAACCCGCGCCCGGCGTCGCGAGGTAGGCGAGCTCCTCGGCCGTGCTCGCGCGGCCGAGGATGGCGTTGCGGTGCGGGAAGCGGCCGAACCGCGCGATCACGTCCAGGTGCCTGCACGCGTAGTCGAGCGCACCGGCGAGGCGCGCGTCGCGCGCGGCCAGTTGCTCGAACGCGGCGACGCCGCGCTGCTGCACGCCGAGGTCCTCGGCATGCTCGAGCGGCATCAGGGCGAACCATTGGGCGAGCGGCTCGAACGCGACGCCCGCGTCGAGCAGCGCGAGCGCCTCGGGCAAGGCGAACGCGTCGCCGGCGAACGCGGCCGGCGTATCGCGGTGCGCGTTGCGCGTGAGCTGGTCGAGCAGGATCACGTAGGCGAGCCGGCCCCAGGGCTCGCCGAACCAGTCCCGCAGTCCGCCGGCCAGCGCCGCGTCGATCCGCGCGCCGAAGCGCGCGCGGACCTCGGCGTCGAAGTCGGCGTTCTTGCGGAACCATTCGCCGCGCATCTGGCCGTCGTCGGCCGAGGCGAGCGGGCCGAACCAGAAGTTCAGGACCTGTTGCGCGCCGCCCGGGGCGAGCAGGCGCTGCCAGCGCGGCTCGCGGCGCAGCCAGACGGCCACGTAGGAGCAGCTCGGCACGAGCTGCAGGCCCTGCGGCGCGGCCCAGGCCATCGCGTGGGCGACGATGCCGGCCGCGAGGCCACGGCCGCGCAGCGCGGGCGAGGTGCCGGTGTGATGGAACTCGAGGCGCTCGGTGTCGCGCCGCCAGTCGAGCTCGACCCGGCCGCCGTCGACCCAGGCCTCGAAGCGGCCCTGCGCACCGCCGTCGTGGTGGACGATCGTGCCCGGGTCCAGCATCAACGCCCCAGCTGCTCCCACAGGAAGCCGTATTCGAGCGCCTGCATGGTCGCGCGCTGGCCGTTGTCGGCCGCGCCGCCGTGGCCGCCCTCGGTGTTCTCCCAATAGAGCACGTCGTGGCCCTGTTCCTCCATGCGCGCGGCCATCTTGCGCGCGTGGCCCGGGTGGACGCGGTCGTCGCGCGTCGAGGTCGTGAACAGCACGCGCGGGTACTTCACGCCGGCCTTGACGTTCTGGTAGGGGCTGTACTTGCGGATGTAGGCCCACTCGGCCGGCACGTCGGGGTTGCCGTACTCGGCCATCCACGAGGCGCCCGCGAGCAGCTTGTTGTAGCGCTGCATGTCGAGCAGCGGCACCTGGCAGACCACCGCGTTGAACAGCTCGGGGTGCTGGACCAGCGTCGCGCCCATCAGCAGGCCGCCGTTCGAGCCGCCCTGGATGCCGAGGTGGCGCGGCGTGGTGATCCTGTGCTTGATCAGGTCGGCGGCGACCGCGGCGAAGTCGTCGAACGCGTTCTGGTGCCTGGCCTTGACGGCCGCCTGGTGCCAGGCCGGGCCGAACTCGCCGCCGCCGCGGATGTTCGCGAGCACGAACACGCCGCCGCGCGCGAGCCAGGCGCGGCCGCGCGCGCCGAGGTAGAAGGGCTCCATCGAGACCTCGAAGCCGCCGTAGCCGTAGAGCAGGGTCGGATTCGTGCCGTCGGCCTGCGCGCCCTTGGGCCAGACGACGAAGTAGGGGATGGACGTGCCGTCGCGGCTCTTCGCGAAGCGCTGCTCGACACGCATGCCGTCGGCGTCGAACAGCGCGCTGCGCTGCTTGAGCGTTTCGCGCGCGTCGCTGCCCGCGCGACCGAGGTACAGCGTGTCGGGCGTCAGGAAGTCGGTGTACGACATCAGGTAGCGGTCGCCGAGCTCGTCGGCCGGCAGCTCGCTGTCGTAGAGGCCGGCGACGCTGAGCTTGCCGGGAAAGGGGGCGGCGATCTCGCGACGCTGCGGCGTCGCGCCCGCGAAGTTCCATTCCTCGAGGCGGCTCGCGACCTTGTCGCTGACGTTGAGGATCAGCGCGTCGCGCGTCGTCGTGTAGCCGGCGAGCGAACGCGTCGGCGTCGGCACGAACAGCTCGCGCACCCCGCGCTCGCCGCGCAGCCAGGCGGCCGCGTCGGCGACGAGCAGGCTGCCCGGCGCGTAGGTCTTCGCGCCGATCTTCCAGGCCTCGCGCGGCTGCAGCAGCAGGTGCGACTGCCAGAAGCCCGTGATCACGTCGCTCGGCACGTCGAGCTTGGTGAGCTTGTCGCCCTGGGCGTCGTGGGCGTAGAGGAACTGGGTCTGGTGGAAGAAGTCGAGCGCGCGCGCGAACACGGTGCGCTCGAAGCCCGGCGTGCGGTCGACGCTGAGGCCGACCGAGACGTCCTGCTGCTCGCCCTCGAACACGGTCGGCGCATCGGCGAGCGCGCTGCCGCGGACCCAGCGCCGGATCGTGCGCGGGTAGCCCGAGTCGGTCAGCGAGCCTGCGCCGAAGTCGCTCGCGACGTAGAGCGTGTCGGCGTCGGCCCAGGCGAGCTCGCTCTTGGCCTGCGGGACCTCGAAGCCGCCCTTGACGAACTGCTTGTCGACCACGTCGAACTCGCGCGCGACGCCGGCGTCCGAGCCGCCCGGCGACAGCAGCAGCATGCAGCGGCGGTAGTCGGGCGCCAGGCATTGGGCGCCGTGGAAGACCCAGCTCTGGCCCTCGGCCTGGCCGAGCGCGTCGACGTCGAGCACGGTCTCCCATTGCGGCTGGGCCTTCGCGTACTCGGCCAGCGTCGTGCGGCGCCACAGGCCGCGCTTGTGGTCCTCGTCCTGCCACAGGTTGTAGAGCCACGGGCCCATGCGCGTGACGGCGGGGATGCGGTCCTTCGCGTCGAGCGCGCCGAGCACGTCGGCGCGCAGCGCCGCGAAGTCGGGGCGTGCCTCGAGCTCCTGGGTCGTGCGCGCGTTCTGGGCGTGGACCCAGTCGAGCGAGCGCGTGCCGAGCACGTCCTCGAGCCAAAGGTAGGGGTCTTGTTGCGGCGGGGCGGGGGTGGCGGCCATCGCGGGGGGCAGGGCGGCGAGCAGGAGGGCAGAAGAAAGCAGCAGGGAATTCCTGAGAGTCATCATCATGGTCCTTCGGCGACTTTGAGGGCGATCGGATGGATTTCGACGGCGGCGTTGGCGCTCGACACGTAGATGCCGCCGTCCTGCACGCTGACCTGCAGCTGCATGCCGCGCTCGGCCATCGCGGCGAGCGCCTGCGACTGCTCGGCCGGGATCTGCCAGACGGCGAGGCGCGGCGCGCGCGTGAGCTTGCCGCGGATGCCGTCCCACCAGATCGGCGTGCTCGCGGCAAAGCCGTAGACGCTGACCTTCTCGGCGCGGCCATGGGCTTTCATCAGGCGGCGCTCGTCGGGCTGACCGATCTCGATCCAGTGCACGAGCTCGCCCGTGAGGTCGGGCTGCCAGAGGTCGGGCTCGTCGACGTCGGACAGGCCCTTGGTGAACTCGAGGCGGCCGCGCAGCTCGTCGCCGGGCACGTTGAGCGCGAACGCGAGCACGCGCAGCATCATGCGCTCGTCGGTTTCGGACGGGTGGCGCGCGATCGTCAGGTTGTGGTCGGCGTAGACATGGCGGTCCATGTCGGCGATCTGCAGCTGGGCTTTGAAAATGGTGGCTTTGAGTGCCATGAGGGCGGAATCGGCGGGTTTGGGCCGGGGCGGCCAAGCGTGGCATGATGCACCACTTGCGTGGGGGGCGACCGTCCCGGAAGCCACGCATCATCGTAAAAACAAAGCCAAGCCATGAAGAGACTGCTCCTCACCTCCGCCCTGCTGCTGGCCTTCGCCGCGGCCCATGCCGACACCAACACCGGTGCCAAGGTCGACCCGAAGAACAACAAGGTGTCGAACCCGGTCGTCGACAAGCCCAAGCCCAAGGTCATGACGCGCGACGAACTGCGCGCCTGCATGGACCTGCAGGACGCGAACACCGCCGAGGCCAAGGCGCTGCGCGCCGACCAGGACGCGTTCAAGGCCGAACAGGCGGCGCTGAAGGCCGAGGGCGACGACCTGAGCAAGCGCAGCCAGGAGGTGCAGGCCCAGTTCAAGGCGGCGACCGACGAGCGCGACGCAATCCAGAAGGGCTACGAAGACCTGAAGGCGAACGGCTCCAAGATGGAAAAGGCCGACTTCGACGCGAAGAAGAAGGACCTCGACGACCGCACCAAGGCCTTCGAGGCGAACGCGCCGACGGTCAACCAGAAGGTCGTCGAGTTCAAGCAGGCCCAGGCCGACTACAACGCGAAGATCGAACCCCACAACGCGCGCCTCGCAGCGGTGCAGAAGCGCCAGGACGCCTATCTGGACTCGCAGGACAAGTGGTCGACCGACTGCGCGAACAAGCAGTTCGACCAGACCGACGAGATCGCCATCAAGAAGGAGCGCGCCGCGAAGGCCGCCGCCGCGGCGGCCGCTTCCGCCGCCGCACACTGAACCCGGCCCTCGAAGCGCGCGCCCGCTCGTGAGTCGTCGTGCACTCGTGACGGGCGCGGGCAGCGGCATCGGCCGCGCCACGGCGCAGGCCCTGCTGCGCGAAGGCTGGACCGTCGCGCTGGTCGGCCGCCGCGCCGGGCCGCTCGCCGAGACCGGCGCGGGCTTCGGCGCGCAGGCGGTCGCGATGGTCGCCGACGTGAGCGACGAGGCCGCCGTGACGGCGCTGTTCGTGCGCGTGCGTGCCACGTTCGGCCGGCTGGACCTGCTGTTCAACAACGCGGGCACGAGCGCGCCGCCGGCGACGATCGACGAGCTCGACCCCGAGCAATGGCGGCGCGTGATCGACGTGAACCTGCACGGCGCGTTCTACTGCGCCCAGGCCGCGTTCCGGCTGATGCGCGCGCAGGCGCCGCGCGGCGGCCGCATCATCAACAACGGCTCGATCGCGGCCCATGTGCCGCGGCCGCGCTCGGTCGCGTACACGGTCAGCAAGCACGCGATCACGGGCCTGACGCGCACGCTCTCACTCGACGGCCGGGCGTTCGACATCGCCTGCGGGCAGATCGACGTCGGCAACGCGACGACCGATTTGCTCGCCGCGATGCCGGCCAACGGGCCCGGCGCCGAGCCGCAAATGGACGTCGCGCACGCGGCGAGCGCGGTCTGCTACATGGCCTCGCTGCCGCTCGACGCGAACGTGCAGTTCATGACGGTGATGGCGACGAAGATGCCGTACATCGGGCGGGGCTGATTTTTATCCTGCGGGGCCGACTTCACCTGGGGCGGCGGTGGCCAGCCCCCTGCGCTCAGCGCCCCGCGCTGCGCCACGCCCGCTCCCGGCGGCGCAAATTCGCCCGTCGCGATGGGCGACCGCGCTCGCTCCCACCGGTGCGGCGTATCACCTTTCCTGCGGCTGCGATTGTGTCGCGGCTGCTTGCTCGGTCCGCGCATAAGCAAACTACAAATCAGTCGCTGCGCAATGACCGAAGCGGCTGTTCGCCCAACGAAAATCGAGGATCCATACGAGAACAACGACAGTAAACGCGTGAACTTCCAGCAATTGCGATCGGTGCGCGAGGCCGCGCGCCAGGGCTTCAACCTGACCACCGTCGCCGAGGCGCTGCATACCTCGCAGCCCGGCGTGAGCCGGCAGATCCGCGAGCTCGAGGACGAGCTCGGCGTCGAGATCTTCGAGCGCGCGGGCAAGCGTCTGACCGGGCTCACGCCGCCGGGCCTGACCGTGCTGCCGATCATCGAGCGCCTGCTCCAGGAGTCCGAGAACCTGCGCCGCGCGGGCGCCGACTTTGCGGCGCAGGGGCGCGGCACGCTGATCATCGCGGCGACCCACTCGCAGGCGCGCTACGCGCTGCCGACCGCCGTGCGCGACTTCAAGCTGCGCCACCCCGAGGTCGCGCTGCGCCTGCACCAGGGCTCGCCCAAGCAGGTCGCCGAGCTGCTGCTCGCGGGCGAGGCCGACATCGGCGTCGCGACCGAGGCGCTCGCCGACTACCCCGAGCTCGTCGCACTGCCGAGCTACCAGTGGACGCACAGCGTCGTCGTGCCGCCCGGCCACGCGCTCGAACAGGACGCCGCGGCGGGCCGCAAGCTCACGCTCGAACGCCTCGCCGAATTCCCGATCGTGACCTACGAGCCCGGCTACACGGGCCGCAGCCATATCGACGACGCGTTCGCGCGCCAGGGCCTGGGTTTCAACCTCGTGCTCTCGGCGATGGACGCCGACGTGATCAAGACCTATGTCGAGCTCGGCATGGGCGTCGGCATCATCGCCGCGATCGCGTTCGACGAGACGCGCGACACGAGCCTGCGCGCGCTCGACGCGCGCCATCTGTTCGAATCGAACATGACGCGGCTCGCGCTCAAGCGCGGCAGCTACCCGCGCGCCTATGCCTACGACTTCATCGAGACCTTCGCCGCGCCGCTCACGCGCGAGCTCGTCGAACGCTCGCTCGCGAGCGCGCCGGGCACGCGCTTCGAGATCTGAAGCGGGTCACCGTTCTTGAACTGCCGCCAGTCGAGGCGCTCGCCGACGAGCGCCTCGTCGTGGCCGAGGAAGTCGCTGACAAACGGCGTCGCCGGCGCGAGCAGCAGGTCCTCGGCCGTGCCGACCTGCTCGATGCGGCCCGCGTTGAGCACGACGACGCGATCCGCGACCTCGAGCGCCTCGTCCTGGTCGTGCGTGACGAACAGGCTCGTCACCGGCACCTCGTCGTGGAGCTGGCGCAGCCAGCGGCGCAGCTCCTTGCGCACCTTCGCGTCGAGCGCGCCGAAGGGCTCGTCGAGCAGCAGCACGCGCGGCTCGACGGCTAGCGCGCGCGCGAGCGCGACGCGCTGGCGCTGGCCGCCCGAGAGCTGCTGCGGATGGCGCGCGCCGAAGGCCTCGAGCTGGACGAGCGCGAGCAGCTCGTCGACGCGGCGCTTGATCTCGGCCTCGCGCGGGCGCGTCGCGCGCGGCCGTACGCGCAGGCCGAACGCGATGTTCTCGAACACGCTCATATGGTTGAACAGCGCGTAATGCTGGAACACGAAGCCGACCTGGCGCGCGCGCGCGTCGCGCGCCGTCACGTCCTCGCCGTGGAACAGCACCTGGCCCGCGTCGGCCTGCTCGAGCCCCGCGATGATGCGCAGCAGCGTCGTCTTGCCGCAGCCCGAGGGGCCGAGCAGCGCGACGAGCTCGCCCTGTTCGACCTCGAGGTCCAGGCCCGCGCAGGCCTGCGTGGCGCCGAAGCGCTTGTGGATGTTGCGGACGGTGATGCTCATTGCAATGCCTTTTTGAGCTGGTTCTGGAGGCGGCGCTCGACCGCGAATTTCAAGACGAGCGTGACGAGCGCGAGGCCCGCGAGCAGCGAGGCCACGGCGAACGCGGCCGCGAACTGGTAGTCGTTGTAGGCGACCTCGATATGCAGGGGCAGGGTGTTGGTCTCGCCGCGCACATGGCCGCTGACGACGCTGACCGCGCCGAATTCGCCCATCGCGCGCGCGTTGCACAGGATCACGCCGTAGAGCAGGGCCCAGCGCACGTTCGGCAGCGTCACGCGGCGGAACATCTGCCAGCCGTTCGCGCCGAGCACATGGGCGGCTTCTTCCTGGTCGGTGCCCTGGGCCTGCATCAGCGGGATCAGCTCGCGCGCGACGAAGGGCACGGTCACGAACACGGTCGCGAGCACGATGCCCGGCAGCGCGAAGATCACGCGCACATCGTGGTCCTGCAGCCAGACGCCGAGCCAGCCCTGCAGGCCGAACACGAGCACGAACACGAGGCCCGCGATGACCGGGCTCACCGCGAACGGCAGGTCGATCAGGCTCAGCACGAAGCTCTTGCCGCGGAACTCGAACTTCGCGAGCGCCCAGGCCGCGGCGAGGCCGAACGCGAGGTTCAGCGGCACGCTGATCGCGGCCGCGAGCAGCGTGAGCCTGAGCGCCGCGAGCGCGTCGTCGTCGAGCAGCGCGGCGAGGTAGGTGTCCCAGCCCTTCTTGAGCGCCTCGACGAACACGACCGCGAGCGGCAGGAACAGGAACAGCGCCATGAACGCGAGCGCCGCGGCGATCAGCGCGCGGCGCAGCCAGGCGGGCTCGGTCGTCGCGGCGCTGCCTGTGTAGGTGCTCATCGCTCCCCCTGGCGACGCCGCGTCCAGGCCTGCAGCAGATTGATCGCGAGCAGCAGCGCGAACGAGGCGACGAGCATCACGACCGCGATCGCCGTCGCGCCCGCGTAGTCGTACTGCTCGAGCTTGGTCACGATCAAGAGCGGCGTGATCTCGCTGAGCATCGGCATATTGCCGGCGATGAAGATGACCGAGCCGTACTCGCCGAGCCCGCGCGCGAACGCGAGCGCGAAGCCGGTCAGCAGCGCGGGCGCGAGCGTCGGCAGCACGACGCGCGCGAGCGTCTGCGCGCGGCTCGCGCCGAGCGTCGCCGCGGCCTCCTCGCGCTCGTGGCTCAGCTCCTCGAGCACGGGCTGCAGCGTGCGCACGACAAAGGGCAGGCCGATGAAGACCAGCGCGACCCAGACGCCCAGCGGCGTGAACGCGACCTTGAACGGCAGCCAGCGGCCGACCCAGCCGTTCGACGCGTACAGCGCCGTCAGCGCGATGCCGGCGACCGCCGTCGGCAGCGCGAACGGCAGGTCGACGAGGCCGTCGACGAGGCGGCGCAGCGGGAAGCGGTAGCGCACGAGCACCCAGGCGACGAGCAGGCCTGCGGCCGCGTTGAGCGCGGCCGCGAGCGCCGCCGCGCCGAAGCTCAGGCGGTAGGCCGCGAGCGCGCGCGGCGAGGCCACGGCGGCGAGAAACGCCGGGCCGCTGAGCGTCGCGGTCTTGAGGAACGCGGCCGACAGCGGCACGAGCACGAGCAGGCCCAGATAGAGCAGGGCCAGGCCCAGGCTCAAGGAGAAGCCCGGCAGCACCGAATGCTGCCGGCGGAGCAGGCGCGAGAGCATGCCGGATTACTGCTTCGCGTAGATCCGGTCGAACACGCCCCCGTCGTCGAAGTGCGTCTTCTGCGCGCGGGTCCAGCCGCCGAACACCTCGGCTATCGTGAACAGCTGGAGCTTGGCGAACTCGTTCGCGTGGCGCGCGGCGACCTGGGCGTCGATCGGGCGGTAGAAGTTGCGCGCCGCGATCTCCTGTCCTTCGGGGCTGTACAGGTATTGCAGGTAGGCCGTCGCGACCGCGCGCGTGCCGCGCTTGTCGACGACCTTGTCGACGACGGCGACCGGCGGCTCGGCGAGGATGCTTACGCTCGGCGTGACGATCTCGAACTTGTCGGGACCGAGCTCGTGGGTGGCCAGATACGCCTCGTTCTCCCAGGAGATCAGCACGTCGCCGACGCCGCGCTCGGTGAAGGTCAGCAGGGCGCCGCGCGCGCCCGAGTCGAGCACCGGCACGTTGCCGTAGATCGCCTTGACGAAGGCCTCGGCCTTGGCGGGGTCGCCGCCGCTCTTTTTGAGCGCGTAGCCCCAGGCCGCGAGGTAGTTCCAGCGCGCGCCGCCCGAGGTCTTGGGGTTGGGCGTGACGACCGACAGGCCGGGCCTGGCGAGGTCGTCCCAGTCGCGAATGTGCTTGGGGTTGCCCTTGCGCACGAGGAACACGATGGTCGAGGTGTAGGGCGCGCTGTTGTGGTCGAGGTGCTTCTGCCAGTCGGCCGCGACGAGCTGGCCGTGTTCGTTGAGCGCGTCGATGTCGGCCGCGAGCGCGAGCGTGACGACGTCGGCCTGCAGGCCGTCGATGACCGAACGCGCCTGCTTGCCCGAGCCGCCGTGCGACTGCTTGATCGTCACGGTGTCGCCGGTCTTGGCCTTCCAGTACGCGGCGAAGGACTTGTTGAAGTCGGCGTAGAGCTCGCGCGTCGGGTCGTAGCTGACGTTGAGCAGCGTGAAGTCGCGCGCCTGGACGGCGAGCGAGCCGAGCAGCAGGGCGCCGAGCACGGCAAGACGGGTCAGCGGGCGCGAGAGCAGGGCGGGACGGAACATCGAGGCAGGCCTTTTTGTAGCGGGAGGGGCCATGCTAGAAAGCGCCCGCCGGCGCCGGAACGAATCAAACCAAGGCTGCTTATGCGTTTTTCGTTTCGGCGGCCTTGGGCTCGGTCAGCGCGTAGAGCAGGGCGACAAGCGGCAGCGCCGCGCCGAGCGCCGAGGCCCAGGGCCAGCCGCCCTGGGCGTAGGCCCAGCCGCCGGCCGCCGAACCGGCCGCGCCGCCGGCGAAGAAGGTCGCCATGTACAGGCCGTTCAGGCGGCTGCGCACCTCGGCGCCGAGCACGAAGATCGCGCGCTGGCCGACGACGAGGTTGGTCGTCACGCCGTAGTCGAGCACGATGCCCGCGACGACGAGCAGGGCCAGGCCCGGCGTCGACCCGGGCGCGGCGAGGTGGCTGAGCCCGTAGGCGCCCGCGACGAGCAGCATCGCGAAGCGCGTCGCGCCGCGCGAGTGGCCGCGGTCGGCGAGGCGGCCCGCGATCGGCGACGCGACCGCGCCGGCCACGCCCGCGAGCGCGAACAGCGCGATGCCGGCCTGGCTCAGGCCGTAGGTGCGCGCGAGCAGCAGCGGCGTCGTCGTCCAGAATACGCTGAACGCGCCGAACAGTGCCGCGTGGTAGATCGCGCGGCGGCGCAGCACCGGCGTGCGCCGCCACAGCTCGCCGAGCGAGCCGAGCAGCGCGGTATAGCCGAGCGTCGCCTGCGGCCGGCGCGCCGGCAGGTTCACGCGCAGCATCGCCGCGAGCCCGGCCATCGCGACGGCGGCGCTCCAGAACACCACATGCCAGGCGCTGAGCTCGGCGACGAAGCTCGCGACCGGCCGCGCGAGCATGATGCCGAGCATCAGCCCGCTCATCACGTTGCCGACGACGCGGCCGCGGTGCTCGGGCGGCGCGAGGTGGGCCGCGAAGGGCACGAGCACCTGGGCCGCGACCGACACCATGCCGAGCGCGAGCGTCGCCGCGAAGAACTGCGCGGGCACGCTCGCCGACGCGAGGCCCAGCGAGGCCAGCGCGGCGAGGCCGAGCAGCGTGCAGACGAGCCGGCGCGTCTCGACGAGGTCGCCGAGCGGTACGATCAGCAGCAGGCCGAGGCCGTAGCCGATCTGCGTGAGCGTGACGATCAGCCCCGTGGCCGCCGGCGCGAGGCCCAGCGATCGGCCGATCGGCCCGGCGAGCGGCTGGGCGTAATAGAGGTTGGCGACGATCAGCCCGCAGGCGAAGGCGAGCTGGACCGTCATCCAGCTGGAAATGCGCGGTGCGGCCGGGGGCGGGTTCTGCATAGGGCCGCGAGCATCGCATGGTCCCAAAGGCCGTGGGGCCGCGCGGTCATCGGCGCAACCGGGGCGGCGCAATCGGCCGCGCAGTCGCGGGCGGGGCCGGTGTGCCGCTCTGGCAAACTGGCGGCCCCATCGTCCTGGAGTCGTGCTTGAGCTTGGATTCGTCGTCCCCGTTGACGCCGCGCATGGCGGCCCTGCTCGAGCGCATCCACCGCGCGAACCGCCCGGCCTTTCACGACCTGACGGCGCGCGACGCGCGCATCGCCTATCGCATGGGCGCCGAGATCCTCGACCTGCCGCGCGCGCCGCTCGCGCGCGTCGAAGACCTGACGATCCCGGGCCCGGCCGGCGCGCTCGCCGCGCGCCTGTACGCGCCGGCGCCGCGCGAGGCCGGCGCGCCGCTGCCGCTGACGCTTTACTTCCACGGCGGCGGCTTCACGATCGGCGGGCTCGAGACCCACGACAGCCTGTGCCGCCAGCTCGCGCGGAGATCGGGCGCGGCCGTGATCGCGCTCGACTACCGGCTCGCGCCCGAACACCGTTTCCCGGCCGCCGTCGACGACGCCTGGGCCGCGATGCGCTGGCTCGGCGCGCACGCGGGCACGCTGGGCCTCGACGGCACGCGCCTCGCCGTCGCCGGCGACAGCGCGGGCGGTACGCTCGCGGCGGCCTGCGCGCTGCACGCGCGCGACGTCGGCCAGCCGCTCGCGCTGCAGCTGCTGATCACGCCGGGCACGACGGCGCTCGCCGACACGCCCTCGCACGCGCGTTTCGCGAAGGGCTACCTGCTCGACGCCGCGTCGATCGCGTGGTTCTTCGCGAACTACATCGCCGCCGACCAGCGCCACGACTGGCGCTTCGCGCCGCTCGAGGCCGAGGATCACGGCGGCCTCGCGCCGGCCTGCTTCGTGCTCGCCGAGGCCGACCCGCTCGTCGACGAGGGCGTCGAGTACGCCGACCGGCTGCGCGCGGCCGGCGTCGCGGCGGACCTCGAGATCTATCGCGGCGTGACCCACGATTTCATCAAGATGGGCCGTTCGATCCCCGAGGCCCTGACGGCCCAGGCGTTCTGCGGCCAGGCATTGCGAAAGGCCTTGTTCGACCATGAGTGAAGCAGCACCGGCATTCGACGTGCGCCTCGGCAGCTGGGCCGAGCTCGGCCCGGCCGCGCGCGCGATCCGCGAGGCCGTGTTCGTGCGCGAGCAGGGCATCCCGATCGAGATCGAATGGGACGAGGTCGACGCGGCCTGCCTGCACGCGGTCGCGTTCGACGCCGCGGGCCGCGCGCTCGCGACCGGCCGGATGTTCGAGCATGTGCCCGGCGTCGCGAAGATCGGGCGCATGGCCGTGCTGAGCGAGGCGCGCGGCCTCGGCGTCGGCCGCGCGGTGCTCGACGCGCTGACGCAAGGCGCGCGCGAGCGCGGCTACGGCGAGGCGCTGCTGCACGCGCAGCTGTCGGCCAAGGGCTTTTACCTGCGCGCGGGCTTCGAGACGCGCGGGGACGAGTTCGAGGAAGCCGACATCGTCCACGTCGAGATGATCCGCGCGTTGTGACGCGCGGCCGGCTTCAGGCCGGCCGGAAGCGCTCGACGTGGCGCGTGCCGACGATCAGCCCCATGAGCGCGTCGCCGAGCGCCTGCGCGTCGGCCTCGGCCTGCGGGCCGCGGTGGATCTCCATCCAGGTCGGCAGTTCCGGGTCGCCGCCGTCCTTGACGAACAGGGCGACCGACGGAAACTGCGCGGCGAGCTCGCGCAGGCGCGCGGTGTCGCGCCGCGCGAGCTTGTAGTAGACGTAGAGCTCGACGGCCACGCGCGCGGCCGTCACTGCGGCTCGGTCAGCGCGTAGGGCAGCGCGCGCGGCGTCAGCAGCGGGCCGTCGGGCGCGCCGAGGTGCAGGCTGCCGCTCGCGAGCGCGGCGATCTTGGTCTCGGCGAGCAGCAGGCTCAGGCCGTCGCGGCGCGCGGCGTTCGCGACGAGGCCGGCCGGCTGGCCCGGGTCCTCGCTATGGAAGATCTCCTGGCCCGGCGCGGCCTCGCCGGCGGTTTCGTACAGATAGGTGCGGCGCTTGAGCGTGCCGCGGTACTGGCTGCGCGCGACGACCTCCTGGCCCGGGTAGCAGCCCTTCTGGAAGTTCACGCCGCCGAGCAGCTCGAGGTTGAGCATCTGCGGCACGAACTGCTCGCTCGTCGCGCCGACGACGCCGGGCTGGCCGGCCTCGAGCTCGCTCCAGTGCCAGTCGGCGGCCGGGATCTCGGGCCCGGCCGGCGCCGTCGCGCCGGCGACAAGCCAGCGCGAGTGCGCGCCGTTGTCGGGCAGGCGGATGCGCACCGAGGCGCCGTTGCGCTGCAAGCGCCAGGCCGGCGTCGCGTCGGGCGCGCCGAGTTCGCCCCACAGGCCGACCTCGGCCGTCGCGTCGCTGAGCTTGCACTTCGCGCGCAGCACGAACATCGTCAGGCGCTTGAGGATTGCGGGCAGCAGTTCGCGCGGCAGCGCGAGCAGGATGGTGTCGGCGTCGGCCTGCCACGCGATCAGCGTCGCGAGCAGCCGGCCCTTGGCCGTGCAGAAGCCCGCGAAGCGGGCCTCCTCGAGGCCCAGCAGCGCGAAATCCTGGGTCAGCTGGCTGTGCAGGAACTTGGCGGCTTCCTCGCCATGGGCGCGGATCACGCCCCAGTCGTCGAGGCGCGCGGCGCCTTTGGCTATCGTCGTCATGGGCGGAATTATGATCACGCCCCCGATGAAGCTGCTGCGCCGCCTTTTTTTGACCTTGCTGCTCGTGCTGGCCGGCACCGCGGCCGCCATCGCCTGGTGGCTGCACGCGCCGCTGCACCTGGACAAGCCCAGCGTCGAACTCTCGATCGAGCCCGGCACGGCGCCGCGCGTCGTCGCCCAGGCCTGGGTCGACGCGGGCGTGGCCGAGCCGGCGTGGGCGCTGTACCAATGGTTCCGCTGGTCGGGCCAGGCGCGCCTGATCCGCGCGGGCAGCTACGAGATCCAGACCGGCGCGACGCCGCGCGAGCTGCTCGACAAGATGGTGCGCGGCGACCGGACGCTCGAGCAGCTGCGCCTGATCGAGGGCTGGAACTTCCGCCAGGTGCGCGCCGCGCTCGCGGCCGCGCCCGACCTGCGCAACCTGACCGGCGCGCTCAGCGACGCCGACCTGATGGCCGCGCTCGGCGCGCCCGGCGTCGCGCCCGAAGGCCGTTTCTTCCCCGACACCTATGCCTATAGCCGCGGCGTCAGCGACCTCACGGTGCTCAAGCGCGCGTACCGGCTCATGCAGGAACGCCTCGCGACAGCCTGGCAGGGCCGCGCCGACGGCCTGCCGCTGAAGAACGCCGACGAGGCGCTCACGCTCGCCTCGCTGGTCGAGAAGGAGACGGGCACGGCGGCCGACCGCACGCTCGTCGCCGCGGTCTTCGTGAACCGCCTGCGCATCGGCATGCCGCTGCAGACCGACCCGAGCGTGATCTACGGCCTCGGTGCCGGCTACGACGGCACGCTGCACAAGCACGACCTGCGCGCCGACACCGCGTTCAACACCTACACGCGCGGCGGCCTGCCGCCGACGCCGATCGCGATGCCGGGCGGCGCCGCGCTGCAGGCCGCGCTGCACCCGGCGCCGAGCAAGGCCCTGTACTTCGTCTCGCGCGGCGACGGCAGCAGCGAGTTCAGCGAGGACCTCGCCGCGCATAATCGCGCGGTCGACAAATACGTGCGGGGAAAGTAGCGCCGTGGCGGCCAGATTCATCACTTTCGAAGGCATCGACGGCGCCGGCAAGTCGACCCATATCGCAGCCCTGCACGCACGCCTCGCGCTCAAGGCCGAGGTCGTGCTCACGCGCGAGCCCGGCGGCACGCGCCTCGCCGAGCAGTTGCGCGAGCTGTTCCTGCACGAGCCGATGGACGACTTGACCGAAACGCTGCTCGTGTTCGCGGGCCGCCGCGACCACCTGATGCGCGTGATCGAGCCTGCGCTCGCGGTCGGCAAGACCGTGCTGTGCGACCGTTTCACCGACGCGAGCTTCGCCTACCAGGGCGGCGGCCGCGGCATGGCCGCCGAGGTGCTCGCGACGCTCGAGCGCTGGGTCCAGGACCAGCGCCAGCCCGACCTCACGCTGTGGTTCGACGTGCCGCCCGAGGTCGCCGCGCAGCGGCGCGCGGCCGCGCGCGAGGCCGACCGCTTCGAGCAGCAGGACCTCGAGTTCTTCGAGCGCGTGCGCCGCGCCTACGCGCGCCGCGCCGAGCTCGCGCCGCAGCGCTTCGAGCGCATCGACGCGAGCGTGTCGGTGCCCGGCGTGTGGCGCCAGATCGAGGCGGTGCTGGAGGCGCGCGGATGGTGAACACGCTGCCCTGGCTCGAAGCGGCGCTCGCCGGCGCGCTCGCGCAGGCGCGCTCGCATGCGGTGCTCGTGCAGGGCCCCGAGGGCGTCGGCCAGTTCGAGCTCGCGATGGCGCTCGCGCAGAGCTGGCTGTGCGAGGCTCCGGGCCCGCAGGGCCTCGCCTGCGACGCCTGCGCGGGCTGTCACCTGTTCACGGCGCGCACCCACCCGGACCTGCGCGTGCTGCTGCCGGAGGCGCTCGCGCTCGCGCTCGGCTGGGCCGAGGAGTCCGAGCGCGAGAGCAAGGCCAAGCCGAGCCGCGAGATCAAGATCGACGCGGTGCGCGCGATGCTCGGCTTCGCCCAGGGCTCGAGCGCGCGCGGCCGCGCCAAGGTCGTCGTCGTCCACCCGGCCGAGGCGCTCAACGGCGTCGCCGCGAACGCGCTGCTGAAGACGCTCGAGGAGCCCGCGGGCCAGCTGCGCTTCGTGCTCGCGAGCGCCGCGCCCGAAAGCCTGCTGCCGACGATCCGCAGCCGTTGCCAGCCGCTGCCGCTGGGCCTGCCCGACCCCGGCGTCGCGCGCGCGTGGCTGGTCGAGCGCGGCCTGCCCGCGGCCGACGCGCAAGGCCTGCTCGCGGCGGCCGGCGGGCGGCCGCAACAGGCGCTCGGCTGGTTCGAGGCCGGCCTGCGCGCCGAGCTCTGGCAGCGCCTGCCCCAGCAGTTGCGCCGCGGCGACGCCCAGGCCCTGAAGGACTGGCCGCCGGCCCAGTCGATCGACATGCTGCAGCGCCTGTGCCACGACCTGCTGCGCGCCGCCCATGGCGCGGCGCCGCGCTATTTCGCGCCCGAGGCACTGCCCGGCGCGCGCCACGTCGAGGCGCTGCACGAATGGGCGGCCGCGCTGCGCCGCGCGGCGCGCCACGCCGACCATCCGCTGAACCAGAACCTGTTGCTCGAATCGCTGTTCGCGCAAGGTCAGCGCGCCCTGGCCTGACAGGTCCGATAGACTTCGAGCCATGGCCGATACCCCGAAACCGACCGGCATGGGCTTGCCCGTCGCGACGACCGCCGCCGCGAGCTCGACCGCGGGCGCGCGCCCGAGCGTGATCCAGCTCGTCTTCAAGGAGAAGGGCGCGCTCTACGCGGCCTATATCCCGGCCTTCGGCGACGGCGGCCTGTTCGTGCCGAGCGCGCGCGACTACCGGCTCGGCGACGACGTCTACCTGCTGCTGTCGCTGCCCGAGGACAACCAGCGCTACCCGGTCGCCGGCAAGGTCGCATGGATCACGCCGGCCAACGCCTCGGGCGGGCGCACCCAGGGCGTCGGCGTGCGCTTCCCCAACGACGACAAGACGCGCCAGATCAAGCTGCGCATCGAGGAAATCCTCGGCACCCAGATCTCGTCGAGCAAGCCGACCCAGACGCTTTAATTCCGGCCAGACGCCGTTTCCCGCAGTGTTCATCGATTCGCATTGCCACCTGAGCTTCCCCGAGCTCAAGTCCGAACTCCCCGCCATCCTCGCCGCGATGGCCGCGGCCCAGGTCGTCCAGGCCGTCTGCATCTGCACGACGATGGAGGAGTTCGAGGCGGTCCACGGCCTCGCGCTGGCCCATCCCCAGCTGTTCGCGTCGGTCGGCGTCCACCCCGACAACGAGGACGTGCGCGAGCCGAGCGAGGACGAACTGGTCGAACTCGCCGCGCGGCCGCGCGTCGTCGCGATCGGCGAGACCGGGCTCGATTACTACCGCCTGAACGGCCGCTCGATCGCCGACATGGAATGGCAGCGCGAGCGCTTCCGCACCCATATCCGCGCGGCGCGGCGCGCGCGCAAGCCGCTCGTGATCCACACGCGCTCGAGCGCGGCCGACACGCTGCGCGTGCTGGTCGAGGAGGGCGGGGAGCAGGCCGGCGGCGTGTTCCACTGCTTCACCGAGGAGCTCGCGGTCGCGCGCGCGGCCGTCGACCTGGGCTTCTATATCTCGTTCTCGGGCATCGTGAGCTTCAAGAACGCAGCCGACCTGCGCGAGGTCGCGCGCGCGCTGCCGCTCGAGTCGCTGCTGATCGAGACCGACAGCCCCTATCTCGCGCCGGTGCCCTACCGCGGCAAGCTCAATCGCCCCGACTACGTGATCCATGTGGCCGCGGCCGTCGCGGCGGCCAGGGGCCTGACGGTCGAGCAGGTCGCCGCGCAGACCGCGGCCAATACGCGCCGGCTGTTCGGCCTGCCGCTGCCGGAGGCTGCATGACGATTGAAAACAAGCTGTTCGCGACGGCGCTGCTGTGCGCCGCGCTGCTCGGCACGGCCCACGCCGACGGCATCGAGGAGCTCGCCACGGCCGCCTACCGCGACAACGCGAGCGGCGTGACGAGCCTGCTCGTCGCCGGCGTGAACCCGAACCAGGTGGACGCGAAGGGCCGCACGCCGATCGACGTCGCGATCCATTTCGACAACGACCGCGCGCTCGCGGCGCTGCTCGCCGACCCGGCGCTCGACGTCGACCTCGCGAACGCGTTCGGCGAGACGCCGCTGATGCAGGCCGCGATCAAGGGCCGCGTCGAGCTGATGGCGCAGCTTGTCAAGCGCGGCGCCCAGGTCAACCGCGCCGGCTGGACGCCGCTGCAGTACGCGGCCAGCGGCGAGAGCCTCGCCGCCGCGCGCTGGCTGCTCGAGCAGGGCGCCGAGCCGAACGCACAGGGGCCCGAGGGCCGCACGGCGCTGATGCTGGCGGCCGCCTACGGGCCGATGGACCTCGCCGACGTGCTGCTCGCGGCCGGCGCCGACCCGACCTTGCGCGACGCGCATGGCCGCGCGGCGGCCGACTACGCGGCCGGCGCCGGCCGCGACGCGCTGCGCGACCATCTGCAGCAGGCCGCCGCAGCGCGCGTGTCGGAAAATCACTGACACGATCTGTGGCCCTGGGCCGACTGTCGGCGCGCCCGCCGGCTGCCTAGAGTTCAGTCCATGCTGAACCCGAGGAGTACGCCATGCTGAACAAGGCCCTGACCGATCCGTTTGCGATGCTCCTGCATCTCGACGACGTGGTCCGCGAGGTCAGCCGCTCGGAGCGCCTCGCGCGCCTCGCGCGCCGCGTCTACCACCCGCTCGACAAGCCGCTGCTCGACCGCGTCGGCGCGCGCCGCGAGCCCGAGCGCGCCGACCTCGACGGCGAACTGGACGAAGGCCTCGTCGAAGACAGCGGTTTCGCCGCGATCTGAGGCGTGTCGCGGCGCGCGGCGGCCCGCGCGTCGATAATCGCCCTCTTTGCATAGAGGGCGCCATGAGCATTCATCGTCTCGGAGAGCACGAGCCCCAGGTCGCCGACAGCGCCTGGGTCGCCGACAGCGCCGACGTGGTCGGCCGCGTGACGCTGGCCGAGGACGTGAGCGTCTGGTTCAACGCCGTGCTGCGCGGCGACAGCGAGTCGCTGTCGATCGGCCGCGGCAGCAATATCCAGGACGGCTCGGTGCTGCACGCCGACCATGGCTTCCCGCTCGTGCTGGGCGAGGGCGTGACGGTCGGCCACAAGGTCATGCTGCACGGCTGCACGGTCGGCGATCATGCGCTGATCGGCATCGGCGCGGTCGTGCTGAACGGCGCGAAGATCGGCCGCCACTGCGTGGTCGGCGCCGGCGCGCTCGTGACCGAGGGCAAGGAATTCCCCGACGGCAGCCTGATCATCGGCAGCCCCGCGAAGGCCGTGCGCGAGCTCACGCCCGAGCAGATCCAGGGCCTGCACGCGAGCGCCCGCCACTACGTTGCCAACGCCCAGCGCTACGCCGCCGAGCTGAAGAAGATCCGATGAGCGAACTCCACAAATTCCTGTTCGAGGGCATGCCCGTGCGCGGCATGCTCGTGCGCGTGACCGAAGGCTGGCAGGAGGTGCTGCGGCGCCGCGCCGCGAGCGGCGAACACCCGCCCGAGCTGCGCGAGCTGCTCGGCCAGATGGCCGCCGCGAGCCTGCTGATGCAGGCCAACATCAAGTTCAACGGCTCGCTCGTGCTGCAGGTCTTCGGCGACGGACCGGTCAAGCTCGCGGTCGCCGAGGCCCAGCCCGACCTGAGCTTTCGCGTGATGGCCAAGCAGGTCGGCGAGATCGCTCCCGGCGCGACCCTGCCCGACATGCTCAACGTGCACGGCCAGGGCCGCTGCGCGATCACGCTCGACGCGCGCGACCGCGCGCCGGGCCAGCAGCCCTACCAGGGCGTCGTGCCGCTGAACAGCGCGCGCAACGAGCGCCTCGGCACGCTCGCCGAGGTGCTCGAGCAGTACATGCTGCAGTCCGAGCAGCTCGACACGCGCATCGTGCTCGCGGCCAACGACGAGATGGCCGCGGGCCTGCTGATCCAGCGCCTGCCGGTCAAGGGCGAGGCCAATATCGGCACGGCCGGCGAACACGACGAGGACCGCATCGGCGGCTCCGAGGACTACAACCGCGTCGCGATGCACGCGGCGACGCTGACCCGGGAAGAGCTGCTCGCGCTCGACGCCGACACCATCCTGCGCCGCCTGTTCTGGGAGGAGGGTGTCCAGCGCTTCGAGCCGATGAGCGGCGCGCTGGGGCCCCGCTTCGCGTGCACCTGCTCGCGCGAGCGCGTCGGCCAGATGCTCAGGGGCCTCGGCCGCGAGGAGATCGACGGCGTGCTCGCCGAGCGCGGCGACGTCGAGATCGGCTGCGAGTTCTGCGGCCTCAAATACCTGTACGACGCGGTCGACGTCGCGGCGCTGTTCCACGCGTCGCCCGCGCACGAGGCGAGCGAGCGGCGCATGTAGCCATGAACGACCGCAATCTCGTCCGAGGCCTCGTCCTCATGGCGATCGCGCTGGCCTTCGGCCTGCCCGCGATCGGCTACCAGCTCGGCACGCTCGACAACGCCGGGCCGGGCCTGTTCCCGTTCATCGTCAGCTGCCTGCTGTTCGCGATCGGCCTGATCACGGCGGTGCGCGCGCGCCTCGTCGCGCGCGTGCCGGTCGACTTCAAGCCGCGCAACGTCGGCATCATCGTCGGCAGCCTCGCGCTGTTCGCGCTGATCTCGCAGTACCTGAACATGATCGTCGCGATCGTCGCGATGGTCTTCGTCGCGGGCTTCGCGGCGAGCTCTTACTCGGTGGCGCGCAACGTCAAGATCGCGCTCGCGCTCGTCGCGATCGGCTTCGCGTTCGTCAAGCTGCTGCGCGTCAACCTGCCGCTGTACTGAGGAAGCCGCGATGGACGTCTGGCACAACCTCGCCTTCGGCTTCGCGAACGCGCTGACGCTGCAGAACCTCGGCTTTTGCGCGATCGGCTGCTTCGTCGGCACCCTGATCGGCCTGCTGCCCGGGCTCGGCCCGCTCGCGACCATCAGCCTGCTGCTGCCGTTGATCTACTCGATCCCGGCCGGCGGCGCGCTGATCATGCTCGCGGGCATCTACTACGGCGCCCAGTACGGCGACAGCGTCAGCGCGATCACCATGAAGATCCCGCACGCAAGCAGCATCGTCGCGTGCATCGACGGCTACGCGCTCACGCTCAAGGGCCGCACCGGCCTCGCGCTGTTCACGGCCGGCATCTCGAACTTCATCGGCGGCACGGTCGCGATCTTCGTGCTCGCGCTGCTCGCGCCGATGCTCGGCGAGGTCGCTTTCATGTTCGGCCCGCCCGACTACTGCGCGCTGATGCTGTTCGGCTTCGTCTGCGTGAGCTTCGTGACGACGGGCAGCCTGCTCAACGGCCTCGCGATGTGCCTGGTCGGCGTGCTGATCGGCCAGATCGGCACCGACGTGACGAGCGGCCTGTACCGCTATACCCTGGGCCTGCCCTCGCTCGCCGACGGCGTCGGCATCGTCAGCATCGCGCTCGGCTGCTTCGGCATCGCCGAGATCGCGAAGAACCTCGACGCGCATACCGAGCGCTCGCCGTTCAGCGGCAAGATCAAGCTGATGCCGAGCTGGCCCGAGTTCAAGCGCATCATCCCGAGCGCGCTGCGCGGCAGCGTGGTCGGCTCGGTGCTCGGCATCCTGCCCGGCGGCGGCCCCGTGATCGCCCAGTTCGCGGCCTACGGCGTCGAGAAGAAGTTCAGCAAGTACCGCGACGAGATAGGCCACGGCTCGATCGAGGGCGTGGCCGGCCAGGCCGCGGCCGACGAGGCCGCCGCGCGCACGAGCTTCATCCCGCTGATGAGCATCGGCATCCCCGAGAACGCCGTGATGGCGCTGATGATGGCAGCCTTCATCATCAAGGGCATCCAGCCCGGGCCGAACATGATCGCGGGGCACCCGGACCTGTTCTGGGGTCTCGTCGCGAGCATGTGGATCGGCAACTGCTTCCTCGTGCTGCTCAACGTGCCGCTCGTGCGCTACTGGCTGTCGGTGTTCAAGATCCCGTACAGCGTGCTGTTCCCGGCGATCCTGTTCTTCTGCGCCATCGGCTCGTTCAGCGTCAACAATAGCCTCGACGACATCTGCACGACGGCCGTGTTCGGCCTGCTCGGCTATGTGTTCATGCGCCTCGACATGGAGCCCGCGCCGCTGATGCTCGGTTTCATCCTCGGCCCGCTGCTCGAGGAGAATTTCCGCCGCGCGATGCTGCTGAGCCGCGGCAGCTTCGCGACCTTCGTGACCCACCCGATCAGCGCGACGCTGCTGGGCCTGCTCGCGGCCTTCGTGCTGTGGCAGCTCGTCGCGTTCTTCCGCAAGCGCGGCGCGCCGGCGGGGGCTGCGGCGGCGCCGGACGGCGGCTCGGCCTAAGCGCGCTGTAGCGTCAACGCGCGGCCGCGCACAGCGGCAGGATGGCCGCGAGCGCGGCCTCGACGCGTGCGTCGCCCTGGCCCGCGACGCGCTGCCAGGGGATCGCACCGGCGTCGAGCGCCGCGCGCACGAGCGCGTCGACGGGCTCGCGCACCTGCGGGCCGTCGCGCATCATGCCGTCGGCCTGCCACGCGATGTCGAGCGCCGTCACGAGCGTGAGCGCGCAGCGGCGGTGGAAATCCTGGGCCGGCGCGATCAGCGCGCGGTCGCCGAACAGCAGCTCGCTGTAGACGGCGATCATCAGCGGCGTCGTGTCGCAGATCACGACGTCGTGGGCCGCGGCGGCCGCGTCGATGGCCGCGACCTGGGCCGCGGCGATGCCTGCCTGCTCGTCGGGGCGCGGCACGCGCGCCTCGCGCTCGCAGAACAGGCGCAGCTCCTCGGCGACGTTCGTGCAGCGCAGGCCCGTGCGCGCCGCGAGGGCGGGCGCGAGCGCGCTCGCGAGCGTCGTCTTGCCGGTGCTTTCGGCGCCGACGATGGCGACGAGCAGGGCGCTCACTGGGGCACCCTTCGCGCTACGCGCTGTCCCGCCGAGCGGGTATGAGCGCCCTTCGGAGCGGCCGTGCGGGCGCTCATGCCGCCGCCTTCAGCTGCTTGTGCCAGGCGCGCCAGCCGGCGACCGACAGCGGCACGAACACCGCATACAGGATCACGGTCAGCCAGAAGCCCTTGATCGCGAACAGCACGATGCTGACGAGGTTCACGAGGATCCAGGCCGGCCAGTTCTCCACGTATTTGCGGCCGAGCAGCCATTGGCCGACGAGGCTGCCGACGGTCGGCAGCGCGTCCCAGAACGGCAGCGGCGAATCGGTATAGCGGGCGAGAAAGCAGCCGAGCAGCGGCCAGCCCGCGAGCGTGACGAGCAGCGAACGGATCAGACCCACGCGACTCAGACGCTGGACATGGAGCTTGGTCCCGTCGGCGCCGGTACCGCGCAGCCACTGCCACCAGCCCCACAGCCCGACCACGGCGAACAGCAGCTGCAGCGAGGCCTCGCCGTAGAGCTTGCCGTCCCAGAACAGCAGGAAGTACAGCAGCGAGCTCACGATCGCGAGCGGCCAGGCGAGCGCGTGCACGCGCATCTCGCACAAGACCATCCAGATCGCAAGCGCGAAGGCGACGACCTCGAGCCAGGTCACCGGCGTGCCGAGCAGCGTGAACGCGAGCGGGCGCGCGAGCGCGAGCGGGGAATCCATCTTCAGCGGGACCGGCGCCTCAGTGCTGAACCTGGACGTAGATCTCGTCGGGCTTGACCATGCCGAGCTCCATGCGCGCCTTCTCTTCGATCATCTCCTGGCCTTCCTTGAGGTCGCGGAGCTCGGCGAGGAGCTGCTCGTTGCGCGCGCGCGCGGCCTCGTTCGCGGCCTGGGCCTGGGCGAGCTCGGCGCGCAGGCGCGCGCGGTGCGGCAGCCCGCCCTTGCCGAACCAGAGCTGCGCCTGGATCAGCACGAGCAGGGCCGAGAGGACGAGGGCGAGCGTGCGCACTGCTGTCGCGTTACTTCAAGTTATAGAAGGCGGCGCGGCCCGGGTACACCGCGATGTCGCCGAGGTCTTCCTCGATGCGCAGCAGCTGGTTGTACTTGGCCATGCGGTCCGAGCGCGACAGCGAGCCGGTCTTGATCTGGCCCGCGTTCGTGCCGACGGCGATGTCGGCGATCGTCGAGTCCTCGGTCTCGCCCGAGCGGTGCGAGATCACGGCCGTGTAGCCGGCGCGCTTGGCCATCTCGATCGCGGCGAAGGTCTCGGTCAGCGTGCCGATCTGGTTGATCTTGATGAGGATCGAGTTCGCGATGTTCTTCTCGATGCCTTCCTGCAGAATCTTGGTGTTCGTCACGAACAGGTCGTCGCCGACGAGCTGGACCTTCTTGCCGAGCACGTCGGTGATGTGCTTCCAGCCGTCCCAGTCGCCCTCGGCCATGCCGTCCTCGATCGAGATGATCGGGTACTTGTCGACCCAGGACGCGAGCATCGAGGTCCATTCCTCGCTCGACAGCTTGATGCCGCCTTCGCCCTCGAGCACGTACTTGCCGTCCTTGTAGAACTCGCTGGCCGCGCAGTCGAGGCCCAGCGCGATCTGCTCGCCGGCCGTGTAGCCGGCCTGGTCGATCGCCTGGAGGATCAGCTGGATCGCCGCCTCGTGGCTCTCGACGCTCGGCGCGAAGCCGCCTTCGTCGCCGACGGCCGTGCTGATGTGCTTGTCGTGCAGGATCTTCTTGAGCGCGTGGAAGACCTCGGCGCCCCAGCGCAGCGCTTCGCGGAAGCTCTTCGCGCCGACCGGGACGATCATCAGCTCCTGCAGGTCGAGCGTGTTGTTCGCGTGCGCGCCGCCGTTGATCACGTTCATCATCGGCACCGGCAGCTGCATGCCGCCCATGCCGCCGAAGTAACGGTACAGCGGCAGGCCCGATTCCTCGGCCGCGGCCCTCGCGACGGCCATCGACACGGCGAGCATCGCGTTGGCGCCGAGGCGGCTCTTGTTCTCGGTGCCGTCGAGGTCGATCAGGGTCTTGTCGAGGAAGGCCTGCTCGGACGCGTCGAGGCCCAGCACGGCTTCGGAGATCTCGGTGTTGATGTGCTCGACGGCCTTGAGCACGCCCTTGCCGAGGTAGCGCGACTTGTCGCCGTCGCGCAGTTCGATCGCTTCGCGCGAGCCGGTCGACGCCCCGCTCGGCACGGCCGCTCGGCCCATCACGCCGCTTTCCAGCAGGACGTCGCATTCGACGGTCGGGTTGCCGCGGCTGTCGAGGATCTCGCGGCCGACGATGTCAACAATGGCGCTCATTCAATGTCTCCGGGGAAGTCAAAAAATCGTTGCGCGCGCATCCTGCCAGCGAATCGTTACGGGCGCTGAACAAGATGCGCTGGGGGCTCAGCAGGAGAAATCATTCTCCAGGAGCGGCTGCTTCTTGATCACGCGGTCGATCGCGACGAGTTGCTCGAGCAGCGTCTTCATGTGCTTGAGCGGCACGGCGTTGGGGCCGTCGCTGAAGGCCTCGGCCGGGTTCGGGTGGGTTTCCATGAACAGGCCCGCAACGCCCGCGCCGACGCCGGCACGCGCGAGCACCGGCACCATCTCGCGCGCGCCGCCGCTCGAGCCGCCGAGGCCGCCGGGCTTCTGCACCGAATGGGTGACGTCGAAGACGACCGGCGCGCCGCTCGCGCGCATCTCGGCCAGGCTCGTCATGTCGGCGACGAGGTTGTTGTAGCCGAAGCTCACGCCGCGCTCGCAGGCGAGGAAGCGGTCCTCGGACAGGCCCGCGTCGCGTGCCGCGGCGCGCGCCTTGTCGACGACGTTCTTCATGTCCCAGGGCGCGAGGAACTGGCCCTTCTTGATGTTGACGGGCTTGCCGCTCTGCGCAACCGCGCGGATGAAGTCGGTCTGGCGGCACAGGAAGGCCGGGGTCTGCAGCACGTCGACGACGGCGGCCACCTCGGCGACCTGGCTCGCGTCGTGCACATCGGTCAGCACCGGCAGGCCGGTCTGGCGGCGCACCTCGTCGAGGATCTTCAGGCCGGCTTCCATGCCGACGCCGCGCTTGCTCGTGCCGGACGAGCGGTTCGCCTTGTCGAACGAGCCCTTGTAGATCAGCGGGATGCCCAAGCTGCCGCAGGCCTCCTTGAGCAGGCCGGCGACGTCGAGCGACATCTGCAGGCCTTCGATCGAGCAGGTGCCGGCGATCAGGAAGAAGGGCTGGTCGATGCCGACGTCGAATCCGCAAAGCTTCATGGTGCTCATGCCTTGGTCTGGTGGTCCAGCGCCGCCTTGATGAAGGACGTGAACAGCGGATGGCCGTCCCAGGGCGTGGACTTGAACTCGGGGTGGAACTGCACGCCCATGAACCAGGGGTGCACCTCGCGCGGCAGCTCGACGATCTCGGTGAGCTTCTCGCGCTGCGTGATCGCCGAGATCACGAGGCCGGCCGCGCGCAGCTTGTCGAGGTAATGCTCGTTGGCTTCGTAGCGGTGGCGGTGGCGCTCGGTCACGACCGGGCCGTAGATCGAGTAGGCGAGCGAGCCGGCCGTCACGTCGGAGCTCTGCGCGCCCAGGCGCATCGTGCCGCCGAGGTCGCTGTTCTCGTCGCGCTTCTGGATCGAGCCGTCGGCGTCCTGCCATTCGTCGATCAGCGCGATCACCGGGTGTGGCGTCGTCGGTTCGAACTCGGTCGAGTTCGCGCCCTCGAGGCCGGCCATGTGGCGCGCGTACTCGATCGTCGCGACCTGCATGCCCAGGCAGATGCCGAGGTAGGGCAGCTTGTGCTCGCGCGCGTACTGGGCCGCGAGGATCTTGCCCTCGACGCCGCGCTTGCCGAAGCCGCCGGGCACGAGGATCGCGTCGAACTGGCCGAGCTGCCCGATGTTGTCGGTGCTCAGCAGCTCGGAGTCGACGTACTCGATCTTGACGCCCGCGTGGTTGTGGATGCCGGCGTGGCGCAGCGCCTCGTTGAGCGACTTGTACGAGTCCGACAGGTCGGTGTACTTGCCGCACATCGCGATCGTGACCTGGCGCGCGGGGTTCTCGACCTCGTGGACCAGGGTGTCCCAGCGCTTGAGGTCGGTGCTCTTGGTGTTGAGCTGCAGCTTGGTGCAGATCAGCTGATCCAGGCCCTGCTCGTGGAGCACGCGCGGGACCTTGTAGATCGTGTTCACATCCCACATCGAGATCACGCCGTACTCGGGCACGTTCGTGAACAGCGAGATCTTCTCGCGCTCGTCGTCGGGGATGCGGCGGTCGGCGCGGCACAAGAGCGCGTCGGGCTGGATGCCGATCTCGCGCAGCTTCTGCACCGTGTGCTGGGTCGGCTTGGTCTTGAGCTCGCCGGCCGCGGCGATCCACGGCACGTAGGTCAGGTGGACGAAGGCCGTGTTGGTCGGGCCCATGCGCAGGCTCATCTGGCGCACGGCCTCGAGGAAGGGCAGGGACTCGATGTCGCCGACCGTGCCACCGATCTCGACGATCGCGACGTCGACCGCGTCGGCCGAGCCGTGGCCCGCGCCGCGCTTGATGAAGTCCTGGATCTCGTTGGTGATGTGCGGGATCACCTGGACGGTCTTGCCGAGGTAGTCGCCGCGGCGTTCCTTCTCTAGCACCGACTTGTAGATCTGGCCGGTCGTGAAGTTGTTCGAGCGACGCATGCGCGTCGTGATGAAGCGCTCGTAGTGGCCGAGGTCGAGGTCGGTCTCGGCGCCGTCGTCGGTCACGAAGACCTCGCCGTGCTGGAACGGTGACATCGTGCCGGGGTCGACGTTGATGTACGGGTCGAGCTTGATCAGGGTGACTTTGAGGCCGCGCGATTCGAGGATGGCAGCCAGAGAGGCCGACGCGATGCCCTTGCCGAGAGAGGACACCACACCGCCGGTGACGAAGACGTACTTGGTCATTGGTCTTGCAGCGCCGCCCTCGCCGGAGGATGACTGGACGACGCTGTGGTGGGAAATTCTGATTGTAAGGTAAGCCGGGCTAACCCTGGCGTTCAGCGCGCTTCGGCCTCGAGCGCCTCGAACATCTGCAGCACCGCCGCGGCCGTGTCGTCGGGCCGCTCGAACGGGAACAGGTGGGTGCCCTCCATCCACGCGAAATGGCGGCGCGCGAGCGCGCGGCTCGCGTGCACGCCGGCCTGACGCAGCTCCTCGGACCGCGTTGCCGCGATGAACGCGACCGGGCAGCGCGGCGGGTGGCGCTGCAGCAGCGCGCCGAAGTGGTGGGGCAGGGTGTTGTAGATGCGCGTCTCGACGTCGCGGCGGAAACGCAGCACGGTCTTGCCGTCGCGCTCCTCGAAGCCGGTCTCGACGTAGTCGGCGAGCACGCGCGGGTCCCAGCGCGCGAACTTGCCCTTGGCCGCGAAATGCGCGTGCACGGCGGCGCGGTCCGGCCATTCGAAGCGGCGCGTCTGCGAGACCTTGCCCGGCGAGATCCGCGGCATCAGCCCGATCGCCTTGACGACCTGCATGCTGTGGGCGCGCCAGCCGCTGACGACCGGCGCGTCGATCATCACGAGGCCGGCCGCGAGGTCGGGCCGGCGGCAGGCCGCGAGCAGGCTCAGCAGGCCGCCGAGCGAATGGCCGGCGAGCATGACCGGGCCGTCGGGCTTCACGTCGCGCTCGATGAAGTGGATCAGCTGGTCGCGCAGCGCGCGCCAGTTGCTCGCGACCGGGTAGGCCGGGTCGTGGCCGAACTGCGGCAGCGCGTGGACGTTCCAGCCGGCCTGGCGCCAGATGTCGAACAGCACCCGGTAGGTGCCGGCGCCGAAGCCGTTCGCGTGGCTGAAGACGAGCGTCCGAACGGTCATGTCAATCGTGCGTTGCGTGAATGCGGAACTGGTCGCGTATCGACGCTCCACCGAGCGGTCGCCGCGGAACCGGCTTTGCCGGGCCGCTGGCGGCGCCCCCTTGAGGGGGAGGCGCGAAGCGCTTCGGGGGTTGGCCCATTACAGGTTCGCGAGTTTCTTGAGCTTGTACACGAGTTCGAGGGCTTCGCGCGGACTCAGGGCATCGGGGTCGAGGTCCTGCAGCGCGAGCTTGAGCGGGTGCTCGGCGGCCGGTTCCGGCTCGGCCGCGGCCGGCGGCGCGGCGAACAGGTCGATCTGCGCCTCGCCCTGTTCGGCCTTGGCCTCGAGCGCCTCGAGCGTCGCGCGGGCCTGGCGCACGAGGCTCGCCGGCATGCCGGCGAGGCGCGCGACCTGCACGCCGTAGCTGCGGCTCGCCGGGCCCGGCTGGATCTCGTGCAGGAACACGATGTCCTCGCCGCTCTCGACGGCCGACACATGGCAGTTCAGCGCCTGGGCGTGGCGCGCCGGGAAGGCCGTGAGCTCGAAGTAATGCGTCGCGAACAGCGTGAACGCGCGCGTGCGGTCGTGCAAGTGGCTCGCGATCGCGCCCGCGAGCGCGAGGCCGTCGAAGGTCGAGGTGCCGCGGCCGATCTCGTCCATCAGCACGAGCGACTGCTCGGTCGCGCCGTGCAGGATCGCCGCGCCCTCGGTCATCTCGAGCATGAAGGTCGACTGCGCGTTCGCGAGGTCGTCGGCCGCGCCGATGCGCGTGTGGATCGCGTCCATGGGCCCGAGCCGGCAGGCCTGGGCCGGCACGTAGGCGCCGATCGCGGCGAGCAGGCAGATCAGCGCGACCTGGCGCATGAAGGTGCTCTTGCCGCCCATGTTCGGGCCCGTGATCACGAGCATGCGCGTGCGCGCGTCGAGCCGGCAGTCGTTGGCCATGAACTCGCCCGCGCCGGTCTCGCGCAGGCGCGCCTCGACGACCGGGTGGCGGCCGGCCGCGATGTCGATCGCGGGCTGGCCGACAAACTCGGGGCGCGTCCAGTTCAGCGTCTTGGCGCGCTCGGCGAGCGCCGCTAGCGCGTCGAGCGCGGCGAGCGCGCGGCCCAGCGCCGTCAGCGTCGCCATCTCCTCGCCGAGCTGGTCGAGCAGCAGCTCGAACAGGAACTTCTCGCGGGCCAGCGCGCGCTCGCTCGCCGACAGCGCCTTGTCCTCGAAGGTCTTGAGCTCGGGCGTGATGAAGCGCTCGGCGTTCTTGAGCGTCTGGCGGCGCTGGTAGTCGCTCGGCACGCGGTCGAGGCCGCTCGTCGTGACCTCGATATAGAAGCCGTGGACCTTGTTGTACTGGACGCGCAGGTTGCCGATGCCGGTGCGCGCGCGCTCGCGCGTCTCGAGGTCGAGCAGGAAGGCGTCGCAGTTCTCCTGGATCGCGCGCAGCTCGTCGAGCTGGGCGTCGAAGCCGGTCGCGATCACGCCGCCGTCGCGCAGCAGGGCGGCCGGCTCGTCGGCGAGCGCGTGGCCGAGCAGCTCGGCGATATGCGGCGACGCGGCGAGGCCGGCCGCGAGCCCGTCGATCAGCGCGCTGCCCGCGGGGAGCGTCGTGCGCAGGCGCGGCAGCAGCTGCAGCGTCGCGCGCAGGCCCGCGAGCTCGCGCGGGCGCACCTGGCGCAGCGCGACGCGCGCGGCGATGCGCTCGACGTCGGAGACCTCTCGCAGCGCCTCGCGCAGGCCCTCGAAGCCGCCGTCGAGCAGCGCCGCGACCGCGCCGTGGCGCGCCTGCGCTTCGGTGCGCTCGCGGCGCGGGTGCAGCAGCCAGTGGCGCAGCGCGCGGCTGCCCATGCCGGTGCGGCAGGTGTCGAGCAGCGACAGCAGGGTCGGCGCGGACTCGCCGCGCAGGGTCTGGGTAAGCTCGAGGTTGCGCTGGGTTGCCGGCGGCAGGTCGAGCAGTTCGGACGCGCGCTGCACGCGCAGCTCGCGCACATGGGCGAGCGCGCGGCCCTGGGTGTGCTCGGCGTAGCTGAGCAGCGCGGCCGCGGCGGCCTGGGCCGTCTCGAGGTACTGGGCGTTGTAGCCGGCGAGGCTGGCGACGCCGAGCTGCTCGCAGAGCTTGCGCGCGCCCAAAGCGCTGTCGAACTGCCAGCTCGGCCGGTTCGTGATCGGCAGGCGGGCGGCGAGCACGCCGCCGGGCTGCTTCTCGCGGTCGACGAGCACCTCGGCCGGGCTCAGGCGCGCGAGCCACGAGGGCAGCTCGCGCTCGCCGCATTCGGCGAGGCCCAGCAGGCCCTGCGTGAGCGACAGCCAGGCGAGGCCCAGCTGACGACCGCGCGCGACGACGGCGAGCAGCACGGCGTCCTGCTTGTCGGCGAGAAGCTCGTTGTCGGTGACGGTGCCCGGCGTGACGACGCGCACGACCTTGCGCTCGACCGGGCCCTTGGCCGTGGCGACGTCGCCGACCTGCTCGGCGATCGCGATCGACTCGCCGAGCTTGATCAGCCGGGCCAGGTAGGACTCGAGCGCGTGCACGGGCACGCCGGCCATCACGACCGGCTCGCCGCCGCTCTGGCCGCGCGAGGTCAGCGTGATGTCGAGCAGCGCGTTGCACTTGCGCGCGTCGTCGTAGAACACCTCGTAGAAGTCGCCCATGCGGAAGAACACCAGCACGTCCGGGTGCTCCGCCTTGAGGCGGAAGTACTGCTGCATGACGGGGGTGTGCTGGGAGAGGTCGGGCGTGCTCATCGGGGACGGAAAAAATGCGGCCCTCGGGGTGAGGGCAGGGGCATTCTCACAAAGATTTGGGGGGCGGGCCGCATACGCGCCGCAGATCCGGGTTTGCGGGCGCCTTAGTGCTTGTATAAAATACGTTACATGCCTGCAAAGCCAGCTCTCGACCGCGGCGCCGCAGCCATGCTGGCTGCGCTCGGCGAGCGCCTGCGCGCAGCGCGCTTGCGGCGCGGCATGACCACGGTGGTGGCTGCCGAACTCGCCGGTATTACGCGCCCGACGCTCGATCGGGCCGAGCGCGGCGACCCGGCGGTGACCATGGGGACCTATCTGAAGGTGCTCGAGGTGCTGGGCCTCGAGGGCGCCGTCGCGGGTCTGGCGGCCGAAGCTGGCGTCGACGGACGGGGCGAGGCTGCAGCGCCGCGGCGCAAGGGATCGACCGCGCCGCGGCGCATCTTTCTGCGGCATTACGACCAGCTGCGGCAGCTTGTCTGGAGCCGCCCCGACCGCGACGACCCGCAGGCGACGGTCGGCCCGACCGAGGCGCTGCAGCTGTACGAGCGGAACTGGCGCTTCCTCGACCGCGAAGCGATGGCGCCGCGCGAGCGCGAGCTGATCGAGCGGCTCGCCGCGACCGTCGGCAAGGGGGTCATGCTTGTTTGAACGCCCGCACCACCGCCGCGTTGCCGAGGTTCTCGACGCGATCGACGCCGAGCTGATGGTGCGGCAGCGCTGCCTGTTCGGCGGCGGGACGGCGATCGTGCTGTCGCGGGGCGAGTACCGGGAGTCGATGGACATCGACTTCATCTGCGCGTCGGTCGACGGCTACCGCGAGCTGCGCGGCGTCGTCAACGCCCGGGGTTTCCAGGCACTGCTGACCCGCGCGATCGACATGCCGCGCGAGGCCAGGATCGATCAGTACGGCATCCGGGCTTCGCTGGTCGTCGAGGGCGCGCCGATCAAGTGCGAAATCATTTTCGAGGGGCGGATCGAGCTGTCGGCGCCGCTCGAGGCGCAGCGCATCTGCAAGGTCTGGACGCTCGCGGACGAGGATCGCGTCGCGACCAAGCTGATGGCCAATTCCGATCGCTGGGCCGACGACAGCGTGCTCAGCCGCGACCTGATCGACCTGGCCATGCAATGCGAGGAAGGGCCCGTCGATGCCGCGGGTGTCGCCAAGGCCTTGCGCGCCTATGGCCCGAGCGTGCTGGTCGACCTCAGGAAGGCGCGCGACCGTTTGCTCAATCGCGCGGGTCGCCTGGCCAAGTGCATGAAGGATCTGGGTATCACCATGGCCGAGGCCGATTTGCGCGCGCGCATGGCGGCGTTGACGGTGGAGTCGCCGACGGGGGCGTGAGCCCCGCCATGGCCGGCTTACTCGGCCGCGGCCCGCTTGATGCGCACCGGGCCCTTCTTGGCGGCCGGCTTGGGCGCCGGTGCGGGCGCCTCGGTCGCCTCGGCGGCCGGCGCGACGTCCTCGGCCTTGATCACGCGCGTGTACGGCGTGAGGATCTGCACCATCTGGCCGTAGATCTTCGGGTTGCCGGCGACGACCTCGCGCTGGAACAGGTAGTCGCTCTCGCCCGTGAAATTGCCGATCAGGCCACCGGCCTCGGTGATGATCAGCGAGCCCGCGGCGACGTCCCAGGGGTTCAGGCCGGTCTCGAAGAACGCGTCGTAATGGCCGGCCGCGACATAGCAGAGGTCGAGCGCGGCGGCGCCCGGGCGGCGCAGGCCGGCGCATTGCGTCATGACTTCCTCGAACATCTTCATGTAACGCTTGAAGTTGTCGCCCTTGCGGAACGGGAAGCCGGTGCCGATCAGCGCGTCCTGCATGCGCGTGCGGCGCGACACGCGCAGGCGGCGGTCGTTCAGGAACGCGCCGCGGCCCTTGGTCGCGTGGAACAGGTCGTTGCGCGTCGGGTCGTAGACGACGGCTTGCTGGACCACGCCGCGGTGCGCGAGCGCGATCGACACGCAGTAGACCGGGAAGCCGTGGATGAAGTTGGTCGTGCCGTCGAGCGGATCGATGATCCAGACGTACTCGGAGTCCTTGGCGCCGTAGGTGCGGCCGGTCTCCTCGCCGAGGATGCCGTGGTCGGGGTAGGCCTGCAGCAGGGTCTCGATGATGACCTGCTCGCAAGCCTGGTCCACCTCGGTCACGAAGTCGTTGGGCGACTTGGTGTTGATCTTGAGCGACTCGAGATCGAGCGAAGCGCGGTTGATGATGCTGCCGGCGGCGCGTGCGGCCTTGACGGCGATATTGAGCATCGGATGGAGTGCGGCTTGCTGCGTCATGCGGGAATCCTGCGACGAAAAGAGGAGGTGGACTGGCGGTGGCGAAAGAGCGTCGGCGCGCGCCAGGGACGGACGGCGCGCCGGGATAATCGCCGCATTTTAACGGACTGCCTCGACGGCTGACGGGCGACTCGCCCGGACGGCGTCGCCACCGCGTGGATTCCACACGATTCATTCTTGTCAACACGAGCCATCCGGGCAATGTCGGCGCCACGGCGCGCGCGATGAAGGTCATGGGCTTCAAGGAGCTCGTGCTCGTCGCGCCGCGCTTCGCCGACGTGCTCTGCCAGGAGGAGACCGTGGCGATGGCGAGCGGTGCGGCCGACATCCTCGCCCGCGCCCGCATCGTCGAAACCGTCGAGGAGGCGCTCGACGGCGTGACCTTCGCCTGCGCGACCGCGATGACGCCGCGCGACTTCGGCCCCCCGACGCACGCGCCGCGCGAGCTGTTCGCGACGCTCGCCGGCGGCGCCCACAGCGTCGGCTTCGTGTTCGGCTCCGAGCGCTTCGGCCTCGCGAACGAGGACGTCTACCGCTGCCACGCGGTGCTGTCGATCCCGACGCACCCCGACTACGGCTCGCTGAACCTCGCCCAGGCCGTCCAGCTGCTCGCCTACGACTGGCGCCAGGCGCTCGGCGGCTTCGCCGTCGCGCCGCGCACGGCCGACCCGCAGCTCGCCGACGCGCGCGCGGTCCAGGGCCTGCTGGATCACCTCGAAGCCGGCCTCACCGACATCGGCTTCCTCGACCCGGCCGCGCCCAAGAAGCTGATGCCGCGCCTGAACCAGCTGTTCAACCGCGCCGGGCTGACCCAGGAAGAGGTCCATATCCTGCGCGGCATCGCGCGCCAAATGACCAAGGCCGGCAAGGCTTAAAGGCCGCGGCTAGACTGGCCGGCCCGACAACAAGCTTTCCAACCACGGACCTCTCATGTTCCAGCGCCTCCGCGAAGACATCGACTGCATCCTCGAACGGGACCCGGCCGCGCGCTCGGCCTTCGAGGTGCTGACGTGTTATCCGGGCCTGCATGCGCTGTGGCTGCAGCGCGTCGCGCATTGGTGCTGGATGCGCGGGCTGCGCTGGCTCGGCCGCTTCATCTCGCATCTCGCGCGCTGGGCCACGGGCATCGAGATCCACCCGGGCGCGCGCTTCGGCCGCCGCGTGTTCATCGACCATGGCATGGGCGTCGTGATCGGCGAGATGGCCGAGGTCGGCGACGACTGCACGATCTACCAGGGCGTGACGCTCGGCGGCACCGCGCTTGTCAAGGGCGCGAAGCGCCACCCGACGCTCGAGGCCGGCGTGATCGTCGGCGCGAACGCCTGCGTGCTCGGCGGCTTCACGGTTGGCGCCGGTGCGCGCGTCGGCTCGGGCGCGGTCGTGACCAAGCCGGTGCCGGCCGGCGCGACGGCCGTCGGCAACCCCGCGCGCATCATCGAGGCGACGGCCGACGCGCGCCGCGAAGCCGCGGCCGCGAAGATGGGCTTCTCGGCCTACGGTGTAACCCAGGGCGACGACCCGGTCGCGCTCGCGATGAAGGGCCTGATCGACAACGCCTCGGGCCACGAGCACCAGATCGCGCTGCTGTGGCAGGCGGTCGCCCAGCTGTCGGCCGCAGCCAAGCGCGACTGCGTGCCCTGCGAGGCCCAGCAGACCGAGACCTTCGACGCCGATTCGCTGAGCCGGCTCGTCGAGTAGCGCCAGGCCGCGGCGCCGCGGCGTTCAGTCGGCCGGGCGGACCGGCCGCACGGCCGACTTCGGCCGGAACGCCTTGCAGACCTCGTCGCGCGTCTCGAGGTAGGGGCCGCCGATCAGGTCGATGCAATAGGGCACGGCCGCGAAGATGCCGGGCGCCTTCTCGTGGCCCGCGAGCGTCTCGGCGATCGCCTTGGGCTGGCCCGGCAGGTTGATGATCAGCGCCCGGCCGCGGATCACGGCGACCTGGCGCGACAGGATCGCCGTGGGCACGAAGTGCAGCGAGATCTGGCGCATCTGCTCGCCGAAGCCCGGCAGCTCGCGTTCGGCGACGTCGCGCGTCGCCTCGGGCGTCACGTCGCGCGGCGCGGGGCCGGTGCCGCCGGTGGTCAGCACGAGGTCGCAGCGTTCGGTGTCGACGAGCTCGCGCAGCGTCGCGGCGATGCCCGCGCGCTCGTCGGGGATCAGGCGCGGCACGAACTCGATGGGGTTCTGGAGCGCCGCCGTCAGCCAGTCCCGCAGCGCGGGCAGGCCCTTGTCCTCGTAGACGCCGCTCGACGCGCGGTCGCTGATCGAGACGACGCCGATGCGGACCGGATCAGTCGTCATGGTCTTCGTCGTCGCCCGCGTCCTCGGCGCCGGGCTTGCCCGCGGCGAGCCGCGCGGCCTTGATCAGCTGGAACAGCTCGCGCCACGCGCGGCCCTTGCGCGCCTCGGGCGGCTGCTCGCGGTCCTTGCGCGCGGCGCGCACGAGGCTGCGCAGCTGCTGGACGTCGGTGCCCGGGTGCGCGTCGACGAACTCGGCGAGCGCGGTGTCGTTCTCCATCAGGCGCACGCGCCAGGCCTCGCTCTCGTGCAGCGCGAGCGCGTCCTTCGCGTGGCCGAGCTTGAACGCGGCGACGACCTCGCGGATCGGCTCGGGGTCGAGGTTGCGCATCAGCTTGCCGATGTACTGGAGCTGGCGGCGGCGGCCCTCGTGGGCCGTGATGCGGCGGCCTTCGGCGAGCGCTTCCATCAGCGTTTCGGGCAGGCCGAGCGGCTCGAGGCGGTTGACCGGCACCGTGAGCAGCTCGATGCCGAGCGCCTGCAGCTCGTGCATGTCGCGCTTCTTCTGGCTCTTGCTCGGGCGGTCGTAGCCGTTGTCGTCGGCGCTATCGTCGAAGTTGTCGGAATCGTGATTCATGGCTGCGTATGATTGTCGCCCATGACGACCCCGAACGCGCCGACCGGCTTCTCCTACTCCCCCGAACGCTTCCAGGAACTCGTCGAGACGGCGCTCGCCGAGGCGCGCGGCCTCGGCGCGAGCGACGCGGGCGTCGAGGTCTCCGAGGGCTGCGGCCTGTCGGTCTCGGTGCGCCGCGGCAAGCTCGAGAACGTCGAGCGCAACCGCGACAAGTCGCTCGGCGTCTCGGTCTATCTGGGTCAGCGCCGCGGCAACGCGAGCACCTCGGACTTCTCGGCCCAGGCGATCCGCGACACCGTGCGCGCGGCCTACGACATCGCGCGCTTCACGGCCGAGGACCCGGCTGCGGGCCTGCCCGACGCCGAGGACCTCGCGCTCGACGCGGCCGCGCGGCCCGAGCTGGACCTGTTCCACCCCTGGGCGCTCGACGCCGAGGCCGCCGCGGCGCTCGCGCTGCGCTGCGAGGCCGCCGCGTTCGCGACCGACCGGCGCATCACGAACAGCGAGGGCGCCGGCGTGTCGGCCCAGCAGTCGCATTTCTGCATGGGCAATAGCCGCGGTTTCCGCGGCGGCTATGCGAGCTCGCGCCACTCGATCTCGGTCGCGCCGATCGCGGGCCGTGGCGCCCAGATGGAACGCGACGCCTGGTACAGCTCGATGCGCGACGCGGCCGAGCTCGCCGCCCCCGAGGCCGTCGGCCGCTACGCGGCCGAGCGCGCGCTCGCGCGCCTGCACGCGCGCAAGGTGCGCACGGCCGAGGTGCCGGTGCTGTTCGAGAACAGCGTCGCGGCCGGCCTGCTCGGCGGCCTCGTCCAGGCGACGAGCGGTGGCGCGCTGTACCGGCGCGCGAGCTTCCTGCTCGAGAGCCTCGGCACCCAGGTGCTCGCGAACCACATCGACATCGACGAAGACCCCCATGTCGCGAAGGGCAAGGGCAGCTCGCCGTTCGACGACGAGGGCGTGGCCACGCACGCGCGCCGCCTCGTCGACGGCGGGCAGCTGCAGGGTTATTTCCTCAGCACCTACTCGGCGCGCAAGCTCGGCCTGCGCACGACCGGCCACGCGGGCGGCTCGCACAATCTGCGCATGACGAGCCGGCTCACGGCCCCCGGCGACGACCTCAAGACCATGCTGCGCCGTCTCGGCCGCGGCCTGTTCGTTACCGAGCTGATGGGGCAGGGCGTCAACTACGTGACCGGCGACTACTCGCGCGGCGCGTCGGGCTTCTGGGTCGAGGACGGCGAGATCGTCCACCCGGTCTCCGAGGTCACGATCGCCGGCAATCTGCGCCAGATGTTCCAGGACATCGTCGGCATCGGCATCGACGCGTATACCTCGGGCACGAAGACGATCGGCTCGGTGCTGATCGCCCGCATGAAGCTCGCCGGCGCCTGACCCCGGCGCCGCGTGGCGCCTCACGAGATCCCAGGAGACTGCAGATGGAACGTCGTCGCTTTGTCCGCAGCGCCGGCTTCGCCGGCGTGCTCGCCGCCGGCGTCGCGCCGGCCCTGGTCCACGCCCAGGTGAACGTGCGCTGGCGGCTCGCGTCGAGTTTCCCCAAGAGCCTCGACACGCTGACCGGCGCGACCGAGCTGTTCGCCGCGAAGATTTCCGACATGAGCGGCGGCCGCTTCCAGATCGCCGTGCACGGCGGCGGCGAGCTGATGCCGCCGGGCGAGGTCGTCGACGGCGTGCAGAAGGGCGCGGTCGAGGTCGCGCACACGGCGCCGTACTACTTCGTCGGCAAGGACGAGACCTTCGCGCTCGGCTGCGCGATCCCGTTCGGCCTGAACGCGCGCCAGACCAATGCGTGGATGTACGAGGGCAATGGCCTGAAGCTGATGCGCGAGTTCTACCGCGGCTACAACATCGTCAACTTCCCGGGCGGCAACACCGGCGCGCAGATGGGCGGCTGGTACCGCAAGGAGCTCAAGAGCCTCGCCGACATGAAGGGGCTCAAGATGCGCATCGCCGGCCTCGCGGGCCGCGTGATGGAGCGGCTCGGCGTGGTCACGCAGAGCATCCCGGGCTCGGAGCTGTACGCGGCGCTCGAGAAGGGCACGGTCGACGCGGCCGAATGGGTCGGGCCCTACGACGACCAGAAGCTGGGCCTGGCCAAGGTCGCGCCGTACTACGCCTACCCGTCCTGGTGGGAGGGCGGCCCCGAGTGCGACTTCCTGATCAACAGCAAGGCCTGGGATGCGCTGCCCAAGGAGTACCAGGCGATGGTCGAGACGGCGGCCTGCCTCGCCCACACCGACATGCTCGCGAAGTACGACGCGCGCAACCCGAAGGCGCTCAAGGAGCTGGTCGGCAGCGGCGTCCACCTGTTTCGCTTCCCGCGCGACGCGATGGACGCGGCGTTCAAGGAAAGCCAGGCCCTGTTCAGCGAGATCTCGGCGCGCAACCCGCGCTGGAAGAAGATCTACGAAGACCTTGCGGCGTTCCGACGCGACCAGAACCTGTGGTTCCGCGTCGCCGAGGCCGGTTTCGACGACTTCATGCAGTCGCGACGCGACCTCTGACTACTTCTTGCGCGCAGCGTCCTCGCGCAGCGCGCGCTCGATCGCTGCATTCGGATCTTCTTCCTGCTCGGTACCGCTGGCCGGCGCGGACGCCGGCGTCAACTGGTCGAGCAGCTGCGTCGTCGCCTTGCGCATGTCGACGACCTGGGGCTTGTCGAGGAAGACCGTGACCGACGAGGGCACGAAGATCACGATGGCGACGAGCAGCAGCTGCATGCCGACCCAGGGCAGGGCGCCGAGGTAGATGTCGCTCGACGCGACCTTGCGCGGCAGCGAGCCCTGCTTGAACAGCGTGTCGGCGATGCCGCGCAGGTAGAACAGCGCGAAGCCGAACGGCGGGTGCATGAAGCTCGTCTGCATGTTCACGCACAGCATCACGCCAAACCAGACCAGGTCGATGCCCATCTTGTCGGCGACCGGGCCCAGCAGCGGCAGCACGATGAACGCGATCTCGAAGAAGTCGAGGAAGAACGCGAGAAAGAAGATGAACGCGTTGACGACGACGAGAAAGCCGACCTTGCCACCCGGCAGGTTCAGCAGCAGGTGCTCGATCCAGCGCCCGCCCTCGACGCCCTGGAACACCAGCGAGAAGGTGCGCGAACCGATCAGGATGAACACGACCATCGCGGTGATGCGCATGGTGTTCGCCATCGCCTCGCGCACGAGCGGCCAGGTGAGCCGGCGGTGCAGCGCCGCGAGCACGAAGGCGCCGACCGCGCCCATTGCGCCGGCCTCGGTCGGCGTGCACACGGCCGTGTCGATGCCGGGCAGGCCGCCCATGCTGCCGAGCACCGCGAAGATCAGCACGGCCGACGGGACGATGCCGCGCAGGCATTTGAGCCACAGCGCCCAGCCCTGCAGCGTGCGCGCTTCCTTGGGCACGCCGGGCACGGCTTGCGGGCGCAGGCGACCCAGCGCAAACGTGTAGATCGCGAAGATCAGCACTTGCAGGATCGAGGGGCCCCACGCGCCCTTGTACATGTCGCCGACCGAGCGGCCGAGCTGGTCGGCCAGCACGACCAGCACGAGCGACGGCGGCACGAGCTGGGTGATCGTGCCCGAGGCCGCGAGCACGCCGGTCGCGTAGCGCATGTCGTAGCCGTAGCGCATCATGACCGGCAGCGAGATCATCGCCATCGCGATGACCTGGCCGGCCACCGTGCCCGTGATCGCGCCGAGGATGAAGCCGACGATGATCACCGAATAGCCGAGCCCGCCGCGCACCGGGCCGAACAGCTGGCCCATCGAGTCGAGCATGTCCTCGGCGAGCCCGCATTTCTCGAGCAGCGCGCCCATCATCGTGAAGAAGGGGATGGCGAGCAGCAGGTCGTTCGACAGGATGCCGAACACGTTCGCGGGCAGCGCCGTCATGAACTCGGGCTGCAGCCAGCCCTGGCTCATCGCGTAGAAGCCGCAGGCCAGGCCCAGCGCCGCGAGCGAGAACGCGACCGGGAAGCCGATCAGCATCACGACGATCAGGCCCGCGAACATCAGCGGCGGGAAGTCGGCCATCGCGATCGTCATTACTGCAGCGGCCTCTCGTAGTGGGTGTCGAGCTCGAGCCGGCCCTGCAGCCACAGGACGCGCTTGACGACCTCGGCGAGGCCCTGCAGCACGACGAGCGAGAAGCCCAGCGGCAGCAGCAGGGCGGCGGGCCAGCGGATCAGGCCGCCCGCGTTTTCGCTCATCTCGCCGCCCCCGAGCAGGCGGCCGACGTAGGCGGCCCAGCCGAGCGTGTCGGGGCCGTCGGCGGGCTGCAGCCCGGTCGTGAGCTTGGCGACGAAGAACTGCCAGGACAGCGCGTCGAAGTACGCCATCACGGGCACGAGGAAGATGCACAGGCCGAGCAGGTCGAGCAGGGCCTGGCCGCGCGCCGGCAGCCGCGAATAGAAGATGTCGACGCGCACATGCTCGTTCACGCGCAGCACCTCGGGCGCGCCGAGCATCACGCAGCCCGCGAACAGATACCACTGGATTTCGATCCAGGCGTTCGAGCTGGTGTCGAGGCCGTAGCGCACGAGCGCGTTGCCGGCGCTGATGAAGCAGGCCGCGAGCACGGCCCAGGCCGCGAGGCGGCCCATATGCGCGCTCAGCGCGTCGATCGAGCGGGTCAGGCGCAGCAGCATGCGCGCTGGACAGGCATTACAGCGCGCAGGCCGCCGTGTAGAGCTTGGTCGAGCGCGCGCCGGAGCGGCAGAACGCGAGCACCGGCCGGGGCAGTGCGTCGACCAGCGCGCGCATCGCCGCGATTTCCTCGGGCGACTGGTAGGCGCCGTTGACCGGCAGGTAGCGGTACTCGAGGCCGGCCGCGACGGCCGCGGCTTCGATCGCCGCGCTCGTCGGCTGGTCCGGGCCGCCCTCGAAGTCGGGGCGGTTGTTGACGACCGCGCGGAAGCCCGCGGCCGCGACCGCGGCCATCGCCTCGGGCACGAGCTGCGGCGCGACCGCGAAGCCCGCGTTCAGCGGGGTCACGGGGAATTGCTGTTCTTCCATATCAGGTCTCCTGCCGGGCCGCCCCAAAGGAGGCCTGCGCCCCCTCGGGGGGCAGCGAGTAGAGCGAGCGTGGGGGCTTCAAGTCAGGCCAGCGCTTTCTTGACGGCGGCGGACACCAGGCCCATATCGGCCTTGCCCGCGAGTTGCGCCTTCACGGCGCCCATGACCTTGCCCATGTCGCCGGGCCCTTTGGCGCCCAGGTCCGAAACAATCTTCGCGACGGCGGCGTCGATTTCCTCGGCCGACAGGCGCGCGGGCAGATAGGCCTCGAGCACCTTGAGTTCGGCGCTTTCCTTGTCGACGAGGTCCTGGCGGCCTGCGGCGCCGAACTGGCTGATCGAGTCCTTGCGCTGCTTGATCAGCTTGTCGACGATCGCGACGAGCATCGCGTCGTCGACTTCGACGCGCTCGTCGACCTCCTTCTGCTTGACCGCGGCCAGCAGCATGCGGATCGTGCCGAGGCGCTCGCTGTCCTTGGCGCGCATGGCGGTCTTCATGTCTTCGGTGATGCGTTCCTTGAGGCTCATGACGGAGGACTTTTCAGAGGTTCAGAAAGACGAATGCCCGCGGCAGCGTCCTGCGCGGGCATTGTGCACGGAAGTGTACGGCGATCAGCGATCAGTACAGCTTCTTGGGCAGCTGCATGCTGCGCACGCGCTTGTAGTGGCGCTTGACGGCCGCGGCCTTTTTGCGCTTGCGCTCGGCCGTGGGCTTCTCGTAGAACTCGCGGGCGCGCAGCTCGGTGAGCAGGCCCAGCTTCTCGATGGTGCGCTTGAAGCGGCGCAGGGCCACATCGAAAGGCTCGTTTTCTTTGACGCGAATCGTGGTCATGTGTTTCCTAGGTATTGCGCTCGGGGTCCCGTAAGAGGCTTGTCCTTTCCGGGTTCCGGTCCCCATTTTGGAAGACCAGGAGGGGCCAGCTTCGGGCTCGACGCGCTTGGGGTTTGCCAGCAAAGACGGCGAGTATAACCCTGATTTAGTCATATTGCCAAATCAAGGCTGCAAACTACGGGCACATGCCGCGGCGCTGGCCCAGGCCCATTGAAAGTTGTAGCCGCCGAGCCAACCCGTGACGTCGACGACCTCGCCGATGAAGTGCAGGCCCGGCACGACGCGGCTCTCGAGGTTTTGCTGCTGGAGGTCGCGGGTATCGACGCCGCCGCGCATGACCTCGGCCTTGCGCCAGCCCTCGCTGCCGTCGGGCGTCAGCTGCCAGGCGCTCAGGCCCTCGGCGAGCGCCTGGAGGTCGCGGTCGCGGCATTCGGGCATGGGGCGGCTCGCGTCGAGGCCCAGGCGCGCGAGCCAGGTCTGGGCGAGGCGCTCGGGCAGCCATTGGGCGAGCTCGTTGCCGAGCTGGCGGCGCGAGTGCCGCTTGGCCTCGGCGAGCAGCGCGGCGAGGTCGAGCCCCGGCGCGAGGTCGATCGTCAGCGCCAGGCCCTCGGTCCAGAAGCTCGAGATCTGCAGCACGGCCGGGCCGCTCAGGCCGCGGTGCGTGAACAGGAGGTCCTCGAGGAATTCGCCGCGCGTCTTGCCCTTGCCCGTCGCGATGCGGACCGGCAGCGACAGGCCGGCGAGGGCCGCGAACGGCGCCCAGTCGGCCGGCGCAAAGGTCAGCGGCACGAGCGCCGGGCGCGGCTCGACGACGCGGTGGCCAAGCGTGCGCGCGAGGCGCAGGCCCCAGTCGGTCGCGCCGATCTTGGGGATCGACAGGCCGCCGGTCGCGACGACGAGGCGCGGCGCGGCGACCGGGCCGCGGCTGGTGTCGAGCTCGAAGCCGGCGTCCGTGCGGCGCACCGCCTCGACCTTGGCCGGCTGCCAGCGCTCGACGCCGGCGTCGCGGCATTCGGCGTCGAGCATCGCGATGATGCGTTCGCTGCCCTGGTCGCAGAACAGCTGGCCCTTGTGCTTCTCGTGGAACGTGATGCCGTGGCGCTCGAGCAGCGCGATGAAGTCCTGCGGCGTGTAGCGCGACAGCGCCGAGCGGCAGAAATGCGGGTTGTCGGAGATGAAGTTCGCGGGTCCGGCGTCGCGGTTCGTGAAGTTGCAGCGGCCGCCGCCCGAGATGCGGATCTTCTCGGCGAGGCGCTCGGCGTGGTCGACGAGCAGCACGCGCTGGCCGAGCTGGCCGGCCAGCGCCGCGCAGTGGAGGCCGGCCGCGCCAGCGCCGACGACCACGAGGTCAAATTGATGCATAGGCGCGGATTGTCGGCGACACCGGTGCGCGCGACCCGAAACGCGCTGAAACGCGTGGAAACGCGTGGAAACGCGGGGCAGAAATATCCATTTACTCCGCTTGGCGCCAAACTATCTTCGTTACCATTGCCCACTGTTCAATCACGGGGGCGGTCACCGACGGCCATGGAAGCAACAGCGGCACATGCGGGGGAAGGCGGGGGCGACGGCGACGTTGCCGGCTGGCTTGCCGCCCACCCGGACCTTGCCGCGGGCCTCGGCGCCGCCTTGCTGGGCCTGGTCGAGCCGCTCAACAGCTTCGTCGGCATCAAGCAGGTCGCGAGCGGCCGCTACACGATCGCGAGTGCCGGGCTCGGCCAGCTGTTCGGCGCCGGCGAGGTGCCCGGCAAGACCGACGCCGAGCTGATGCGCGCCGACGAGGCCGCGGGCATGCGCCGCGTCGAGCAGGCCGTGATGGCCCAGCGCACCGTCGTCGTCAGCGAGCACCGCCTCGAGATCGGCGGTCGCCGCCGCGAGTTCACGGTCACGCGCGCGCCGCTCGGGTCCGACCACCTGATCGCGGCCTGGCACGAGCGCACCGAGGAGCGCAACCGCGAGAGCCATCTGCAGCGCGCGCTGCAGCAGATCGAGCAGCAGCACAAGGCGCTCGAGCACGCGCGCCGCGACGCCCAGGCCGGCAGCGGCCGCGACGCCGACTCGGGCCTGTACCTGCGCGCGCAGTTCGACGACCAGCTGCTGCGCGAGATCGACCTGTCGACGCGCGAGCACCGCGAGTTCGCGCTCGTCGTGATCGCGATCGACCCGCTGCCCGAGGCGCTGCAGGGCCTCGGCGAGGCCGCGCGCCAGCGCATGATCGAGGGCGTCGGCCGCATGCTGCGCGCGAACACGCGCGCGATGGACGCGGCCTGCCGCGTCGGCGCCGAGCGCTTCGCGGTGCTGCTGTCGGGCGTGGGCCTCGCGACCGCGCATGCGCGCATGGAACAGCTGCGCCGCCAGTGCACGGCGCAGATCGTCGTGCTCGACGGCGTCGACCTCGGCCTGTCGTTGTCGATGGGCGTGTCGAGCTTCCCGCACACCGCCTCGCGCCAGGACGAGCTCGTCGTCGCGAGCGAGACGGCCGTGGCCGAGGCGCAGCGCCGCGGCGGCAATCAGGTCGTGCTTGCGTCGATCGCGTTCACGCCGGCCGAACGCTAGCGCCTCGAGTGCAGGCCGTCAGGCCAGCAGCTTCTGCAGGTGGCGCCATTCCTCGGGCGCGACCGGCGTGATCGACAGCCGATTCCCGGCCTGCAGCACCCGCATGCCCGCGAGCGCCGCGTCGGCGCGCATCTCGGCCAGCAACAGCGGCCGCGTCTTGCGCACGAAGCGCACGTCGACGTGGAGCCAGCGCGGCGCCTCGGGCTTGGACTTCGCGTCGTAGTACTTGCTCGCGGGGTCGAACTGGGTCGCGTCGGCGTAGGCGCCGCTCGAGACCTCGGCGAAGCCGTAGACGCCCGGGGCCGGGCACGAGGAGTGGTAGAACAGCACGCCGTCGCCGAGCGCCATTGCGTCGCGCATGAAGTTGCGCGCCTGGTAGTTGCGCACGCCGACCCAGGGCACCGAGCGGCCGGGCGCGTTCGCGAGGTCGTCGATCGAGCACTCGTCGGGCTCGGACTTCATCAGCCAGAAGTTCATGGGCCGGATGCAAAGAATAGGGTGTCCACCGCGAGCCGTGGGCCGCATTCCTGAACCCAGGGGATTCAGGTGGGCGAGGTCAGCCGAGCTTCGGGTTCATCTGACGCGAGACGATCACACCAGCCGGGCGATGTTCCAAGCCCTTGCTCATAGAGCATCGGTTCAAGGAAATATAGGACCCACGCGGACGCAGCGGACCGGGTGATTGTAGGCCGAGCGAAAAGGCGTTCGCGTGACATCGACGTCAGCGCGGGCTGGGGAAAGTCAGAGTAGCTGGCCGTCGTCGCCGAGCGCGCCGTCGAGGCGCTGGACCAGCGCGTCGAGCGTCGCCGCGTCGACCTGGCCGGCAGGCTGCGCGGCCGGCGCGGGGCCGCCCTCGGCGAGCTGGTAGGCGAGGTTCAGCGCGGCGAGCACGGCGATGCGCTCGCGCGCCTTGACGCGGCCCGCGTCGCGGATCGCGCTCATTTCCTTGTCGACCTGGGCGACCGCCTTGGTCAGCGCGGCCTCGCCGCCCTCGGGGCAGCCGAGCAGGTAGCTCTGGCCCATGATCGTAACTTCCATCTGCTTCATGGCGCACCCTTTCCGCCGTCCTGCTCGACCGGCAGGCGTTCGAGCAGCGCGTCGATGCGCGAGCGCGCGGCGCTCAGCCGCGCGCGCAGGCTGTCGCGTTCCTGGGCCAGGCTTTGCACCTGCTCGGAGAGCAGGGCGTTGGTGCGCTTGAGTTCCTGATGGCGCAGCAGCAGCCGCTCCACGCGGTCGATCAGGTCCGAGAGGCTTGACATGGCGTCCCGTGTCAATTGAAAGGCGCCGATTGTAGGCGGCGGCCTTCGTCGCAGAACGCACGTACCGTGCAGACGTCACAGCGCGGCTTGCGCGCCTGGCAGACGTAGCGGCCGTGCAGGATCAGCCAGTGGTGCGAGTCGACCGCGTAGGCCGCCGGCACGCGCTCGAGCAGTCCGAGCTCGACCGCGAGCGGCGTCTTGCCGGGGGCCAGCCCCGTGCGGTTCGAGACGCGGAAGATATGCGTGTCCACGGCCATGGTCGGCGCGCCGAACGCGACGTTGAGCACGACGTTCGCGGTCTTGCGGCCGACGCCGGGCAGGGCCTCGAGCGCCTCGCGCGTGCCCGGCACCTTGCCGCCATGCTGCGTGACGAGGATCTCGCAGGTCTTGACGAGGTTGGCCGCCTTGGTCCGGTACAGGCCGATCGTGCGGATGTAGTCGGCGACGCCGTCGACGCCGAGCGCGAGCATCTTCGCGGGCGTGTCCGCGACCTTGAACAGACGGCGCGTCGCCTTGTTCACGCCGACGTCGGTCGCCTGGGCCGACAGCAGCACGGCCGCGAGCAGCTCGAACACGCTCGTGTACTCGAGCTCGGTCTGCGGCGACGGGTTCGTGCGCTTGAGCGTGGCGAAGAAGGATTCGATGTCGGCGGGGCTCATCCGCCTGCATTCTGCCGTGCCCGCGCGCGCGCCAGCGCCGCCTCGACGATCGCGCGCTTGCGCGCGAGATCGTCGGGCTCGGTCGCACGCGTCGCAGCCGGCAGGTCGGCGAGCTTGGCTTCGAGCTGGGCCGCGCGCTGCGCGTCGCGCTCGGCCTGGTCGCGCGCCTCGCGTTCGCGGCGCCAGGCGTAGCGGCCGCGCGCCGCGTCGGCCTGCTCGGCGCTCCAGGCGTCCCAGCCGCTGCGGCCTGCCGTCACGTCGACGAGGCCGATGCAGTCGACGGGGCAGGCCGGCACGCACAGCTCGCAGCCCGTGCATTGCGCTGCGACGATCATGTGCATCTGCTTGGGCGCGCCCGCGATCGCGTCGACCGGGCAGGCGGCGATGCACAGCGTGCAGCCGATGCACCAGGACTCGTCGATCACGGCGAGCGTGCGCGGCGCCTCGGCGCCGTGCGCGGCGCTCAGCGGCAGCACGGGCCGGCCCGTCAGCGCGGCGAGGCGCGCGACGCCCTGTTCGCCGCCGGGCGGGCATTGGTTGATGCCGGCCGCGCCGCTCGCGACGGCTTCGGCGTACCCGTGGCAGTCCGGGTAGCCGCAGCGCGTGCACTGCGTCTGCGGCAGCGCCGCGTCGATGCGCGCGGCGAGCGCGGCGACGGCCTCCGTCAAGCGCTCGCTTCCTTGCCGGCCGTGCGGCGCGCGACGCGGCGCTTGGCCGCGGGCGTCGTCGGCTTGTCGTACTTGGCGATGAACGCGCGGACCTCGGGGTAGGCCTTCTCGCGCCAGCGGCGGCCCGAGAAGATGCCGTAATGGCCGGCACCCATCACGTCGTAGTGGAAGCGCTTGGACGCCGGAACGCCCGTGCACAGCTCGTGCGCGGCACGGGTCTGGCCGGCGCCCGAGATGTCGTCGAGCTCGCCCTCGATCGTCAGCAGCGCCGTGGTCTTGATGTCCTGCGGCCGCACGATCTGGCCGTCGACCTCCCAGGTGCCGTTGACGAGCGCGAAGTCCTGGAACACGGTCTTGATCGTGTCGAGGTAGTACTCGGCCGGCATGTCGAGCACGGCGTTGTATTCGTCGTAGAACTTGCGGTGCGCCTCGACGTTGTCGTCGTCGCCGCGGATCAGGTCGAGGAAGTAGTCGTAGTGCGAGCTCAGGTGGCGGTCCGGGTTCATCGCGACGAAGCCGGTGTGCTGCAGGAAGCCCGGGTAGACGGCGCGGCCCGCGCCGGGGAAGTTCGGCGGCACGCGGTGGATCACGTTGGCCTCGAACCAGCTGTAGCTGCGGTTCATCGCGAGGTTGTTGACGGCCGTCGGGCTCTTGCGCGCGTCGATCGGGCCGCCCATCATCGTCATCGACAGCGGCGTCGCCTCGCCACTCGAGGCGAGCAGCGAGATCGCCGCGAGCGTCGGCACGGTCGGCTGGCAGACCGAGATCACGTGACAGTTCTCGGCGCCGATATGGCGGATGAAGTCCTGGACGTAGGTGATGTAGTCGTCGAGGTGGAAGGGGCCGATCTCGGCCGGCACCATGCGCGCGTCGGTCCAGTCGGTGATGTAGACCTTGTGGTCCTCGAGCAGCTTGCGCACCGTCTCGCGCAGCAGCGTGCTGTGGTGGCCCGACAGCGGCGCGACGACGAGCACGGTCGGCTGCGCCTTCATGTGCTGGAGCACCTCGAGCTTGTCGGTGTAGCGCTTGAAGCGCAGCAGGCGGCAGAACGGCCGGATGTCGGCGACGAGCTCCTGCACGGCGACCTCGGTGCCTTCGACCTCGACGCTCTTGATGTCGAACTCGGGCTTCTCGTATTCCTTGCCGAGGCGGTGGATCAGGTCCATGCCGGCCGAGACGCGGCCCGACAGCAGGGTGTGGGCGAAGGGCGAGAGCGGGTGGCTGTACAGCTTGGCCGTGGCGCTCGCGAACTCCGCAAAGGGGCTCATCAGCGCGCGCTGGGTTTCGTAGAGTTGGTAGAGCATGAGCAGCGGCCTTGGCGGTAAAAGATGCTGGCACTAATGTGCCAGACTTTGTGCGCCGCAGCATGCGGGGACTACGTAGTCCCCGCCCAAACGTCAACTCTTCATCACGGCGGCCATCGCCGCGGCGACCACGGGCAGATTCTGCTCGTTGAGCGCGGCGACGCAGATGCGGCCCGAATCGACGCCATAGACGCCGAATTCGGCGCGCAGGCGCTGCATTTGCGCGGCCGTCAAACCCGAGTAGCTGAACATGCCCTGCTGGCGCGTGACGAAGCCGAGGTCGGCGTCGACGCCGGCGGCCTCGAGCGCGTCGACGAGGGCCGTGCGCATCGCGCGGATGCGCAGGCGCATGCCGGCGAGCTCTTCTTCCCACAGCGCGCGCAGGCGCGGCGTGGTCAGCACGGTCGCGACGACCTGGGCGCCATGCGTGGGCGGGTTCGAGTAGTTCGTGCGGATCACGATCTTCAGCTGCGACAGCACGCGCGCGGCGTCGTCGGCCGACGCGCAGGCGACGCTCAGGGCGCCGACGCGCTCGCCGTACAGCGAGAAGCTCTTCGAGAAGCTCGTCGCGACGAAGAAGTCGAGGCCCGCGGCGACGAACTTGCCGATCACGGCGCCGTCCTCTTTGATGCCGGCGCCAAAGCCCTGGTAGGCCATGTCGAGGAAGGGCACGAGGCCGCGCGCCTTGACGGACGCGACGACCTCGTCCCATTGCGCCGGCGTGATGTCGTAGCCGGTCGGGTTGTGGCAGCAGGCGTGCAGCACGACGATGGTGCCGGCCGGCGCGCCGTTCAGCGCGGCGAGCATGCCCGCGAAGTCGACGCCGCGCGCGGCCGCGTCGTAGTAGGGATAGGTCTCGACCGCGAAGCCCGCGTTCGTGAACAGGGCGCGGTGGTTCTCCCAGCTCGGGTCCGAGATCAGCACCTTGGCCTCGGGGCGCAGGCGCTTGAGGAAGTCGGCGCCGACCTTGAGGCCGCCGGTGCCGCCGAGGCCCTGCACGGTCGCGACGCGCTTGGCCGCGAGGATCTCGCTGCCGGCGCCGAACACGAGCTCCTGCACGGCGCGGTCGTAGGCGACGATGCCGTCGATCGGCAGGTAGCCGCGCGGCTTCGGGTCGGCCTGCAGCTGGGCCTCGGCCTCGGCCACGCACTTGAGCAGGGGCAGCTTGCCGTTCTCGTCGTAATAGACGCCGACGCCGAGGTTCACCTTGCCCGCGCGGGTGTCGGCGTTGAACTGCTCGTTGAGACCCAGGATCGGGTCGCGGGGGGCCATTTCGACGGCGGCAAACAGAGTCATGGGTCGGATTCCTGACAGAGCGTTGGCAAGAGGAGGGCGAAAGGTCTTGGTTGGCTACGCTAACCTTGAGGGTTCGGCGCGCAACCTGTCGATTCTAGAGGCAGCTCGCGGCGCCATTACGGGATTACCCCATGCAAGAAGCACGCAAGACCATGCCTTCCGACGCCCCCGCTCCTGGGGCGGACGCCGCCGCCGACGCGGGGCCGAAGGGCGAGTTCGTTCATTTCGAAGGCTCGCCGTTCGAGCTGTTCCAGCCGTTCCCGCCGGCCGGCGACCAGCCGGGCGCGATCAAGCAGCTTGTCGAGGGCATAGCCGACGGCCTGTCGTTCCAGACCCTGCTCGGCGTGACCGGCTCGGGCAAGACCTACACGATGGCGAACGTGATCGCGCGGCTCGGCCGCCCGGCGATCATCTTCGCGCCGAACAAGACGCTCGCCGCCCAGCTCTACAGCGAGTTCCGCGATTTCTTCCCGAACAACGCGGTCGAGTACTTCGTCAGCTACTACGACTATTACCAGCCCGAGGCCTATGTGCCGCAGCGCGACCTGTTCATCGAGAAGGACAGCGCGATCAACGAGCAGATCGAGCAGCTGCGCCTGTCGTGCACCAAGAGCCTGATGGAGCGCCGCGACGTCGTCATCGTCGCGAGCGTCTCGGCGATCTACGGCATCGGCAACCCGGCCGACTACCACCAGATGGTCATGACCCTGCGCGTCGGCGACAAGATCGGCCAGCGCGACCTGATCGCCCAGCTCGTGCGCATGCAATACGCGCGCAACGAGATGGACTTCAACCGCGGCATCTTTCGCGTGCGCGGCGACACCATCGACGTGTTCCCGGCCGAGCATTCCGAGCTCGCGCTGCGCATCGAGCTGTTCGACGACGAGGTCGAGGGGCTGACGCTGTTCGACCCGCTGACGGGCCAGCTGCGCCAGAAGCTCGCGCGCTTCACGGTCTACCCGAGCAGCCATTACGTGACGCCGCGCGAGCGCGTGCTCGCCGCGATCGAGACGATCAAGGAGGAGCTGCGCGAGCGCGTCGGCTTCTTCGTCAAGGAGGGCAAGCTCGTCGAGGCCCAGCGCCTCGAGCAGCGCACCCGCTTCGACCTCGAGATGCTCCAGGAGGTCGGCCACTGCAAGGGCATCGAGAACTACACGCGCCACCTGTCGGGCGCCGCGCCCGGCGACCCGCCGCCGACGCTGGTCGACTACCTGCCGCCCGACGCGCTGATGTTCCTCGACGAGAGCCATGTGCTGATCGGCCAGTTCGGCGGCATGTACAACGGCGACCGCGCGCGCAAGGAAACCCTCGTGTCCTACGGCTTCCGCCTGCCGTCGGCGCTCGACAACCGGCCGCTGAAGTTCGCCGAGTTCGAGCGCAAGATGCGCCAGGCCGTGTTCGTGTCGGCGACGCCGGCCAACTACGAGAAGGACAACGCCGGCCAGATCGTCGAGCAGCTCGTGCGCCCGACCGGCCTCGTCGACCCCGAGGTGCTCGTGCGCCCGGCGACCCAGCAGGTCGACGACGTGCTGCAGGAGATCCGCGAGCGCGTCGAGCTCGGCGAGCGCGTGCTGATCACGGTCCTGACCAAGCGCATGGCCGAGCAACTGACCGATTACCTCAGCGACAACGGCGTCAAGGTGCGCTACCTGCACTCGGACATCGACACGGTCGAGCGCGTCGAGATCCTGCGCGACCTGCGCCTCGGCCATTTCGACGTGCTCGTCGGCATCAACCTGCTGCGCGAAGGCCTGGACATCCCCGAGGTCTCGCTCGTCGCCATCCTCGACGCCGACAAGGAAGGCTTTCTGCGCAGCGAGCGCAGCCTGATCCAGACCATCGGCCGCGCGGCGCGCAACCTGAACGGCCGCGCGATCCTGTATGCGGACCGCGTCACCGACTCGATGCGCGCGGCGATCGGCGAGACCGAGCGCCGCCGCGCCAAGCAGCTCGCGTTCAACGAGGCGAACGGCATCACGCCGCGCAGCGTCGCCAAGCGCATCAAGGACCTGATCGACGGCGTCTACAGCGACAAGCCGGGCCGCGACGACCGCCAGCTCGTCGCCGCCGAGGTCGAGGATCTGTCCGAGAAGGACCTCGGCCGGCGCATCCAGCAGCTCGAGAAGAAAATGCTCGAGCACGCGCGCAACCTCGAATTCGAACAGGCGGCCCGGGTGCGCGACCAGCTCGCCCAGCTGCGCGAGCAGGCCTTCGGCGCGGCGACGAGCGACCGCGTCGTGCCGATCGACGCGGCGCGCCGGGCCAAGTAAAAACCCTGCCCCGGTGCAAAGTGCGGGTAATCTCGGGGTGGCCCGAGCAGGCTCGAAATTAATTGAGTAAAATGCTCGGAAATTCCCCGGGGTAAACCCTGGCCGCCGATGGGCGCGTCAGCCAAAGGAGAGTTCCATGCGTCTCACCACCAAAGGTCGTTTTGCCGTCACCGCCATGGTCGACCTGGCGCTGCGCGAAAACAGCGGACCGGTCGCCTTGGCCGCGATCAGCCAGCGCCAGCAGATCTCGCTGTCCTATCTGGAACAGCTGTTCGGCAAGCTGCGCCGCCACGAGCTCGTCGAGAGCACGCGCGGCCCGGGCGGCGGCTACTCGCTCGGCCGCAAGTCCGACGAAATCACCGTCGCCGACATCATCGTCGCCGTCGACGAGCCGATCGACGCGACCGGCTGCGGCGGCAAGGAGAACTGCATGGGCGAGGACGGCGGCCGCTGCATCACCCACGAGCTCTGGGCCAGCCTGAACGCCAAGATGATCGAGTACCTGGATTCCATCACGCTGCGCAAGCTCGTCGAGGACCAGCTCGCCAAGGGCGTGACGATCGAAGAGACGCCGATCAAGCGCGCGATCTCGACGACCCCGGTCGTCAAGCCGATCCGCGTGACGGCGCCGAACTCGGTGTTCGCGCTCGGCAACGCGTTCACCAAGCAATAAGAAGACATCCAGAAGAGCCCGCACGATGGACATGACCCCGCATTTCCCGATCTACATGGACTACGGCGCAACGACGCCGGTCGACCCGCGCGTCGTCGAAGCCATGATCCCCTGGCTGCGCGAGCATTTCGGCAATCCGGCCTCGCGCAGCCATGCCTGGGGCTGGGAAGCGGAAGCGGCGGTCGAGAAGGCGCGCGAGCAGGTCGCCGCGCTCGTCAACGCGGACCCGCGCGAGATCGTCTGGACCTCGGGCGCGACCGAGTCGATCAACCTCGCGCTGAAGGGCGCCGCGCAGTTCTACAAGACGCGCGGCAAGCACATCATCACGGTCAAGACCGAGCACAAGGCGACGCTCGACACCTGCCGCGAGCTCGAGCGCCAGGGCTTCGACCTGACCTACCTCGACGTCAAGGCCGACGGCCTGATCGACCTCGAGGCCTTCACGGCCGCGCTGCGCGAGGACACCATCCTCGTGTCGGTGCTGTTCGTGAACAACGAGATCGGCGTGGTCCAGGACGTCACGGCGATCGGCACCATCTGCCGCTCGCGCGGCATCGTCTTCCACGTCGACGCGGCCCAGGCCACCGGCAAGATCGCGATCGACCTGGCCCAGCTGCCGATCGACCTGATGAGCCTGGCCTCGCACAAGACCTACGGCCCCAAGGGCATCGGCGCGCTGTTCGTGCGCCGCAAGCCACGCGTGCGCCTCGAGGCGCAGATGCACGGCGGCGGCCACGAGCGCGGCATGCGCTCGGGCACGCTCGCGACGCACCAGATCGTCGGCATGGGCGAGGCCTTCCGCATCGCCGGCGAGGAAATGGCGACCGAGCTGCCGCGCATCCGCGCGCTGCACGAGCGCCTGCTCGCGGGCCTGAGCAGCATCGAGCAGACCTTCATCAACGGCGACCTCGAGCGGCGCGTGCCGCACAACCTGAACATCTCGTTCAACTATGTCGAGGGCGAGTCGCTGATCATGGGCGTCAAGGGCCTTGCCGTGTCCTCGGGCTCGGCCTGCACCTCGGCGAGCCTCGAGCCCAGCTACGTGCTGCGCGCGCTCGGCCGCAGCGACGAACTCGCGCACAGCTCGCTGCGCATGACGATCGGCCGCTTCACGACCGAAGAGGAAATCGACTACGCGATCGCGGTCCTCAAGGACCGCGTCGCCAAGCTGCGCGAACTGAGCCCGCTGTGGGAGATGTACCAGGACGGCGTCGACCTGAGCACTATTCAATGGGCGGCCCACTGACCCAGCGCGCATAGACATACGGAGAGACATCATGGCTTACAGCGAAAAGGTCGTTGACCACTACGAGAACCCCCGCAACGTCGGCAGCTTCGAAAAGGGCGACGAGTCCGTCGGCACCGGCATGGTCGGCGCGCCGGCCTGCGGCGACGTGATGAAGCTGCAGATCAAGGTCAACCCGGCGACGGGCCTGATCGAGGACGCGAAGTTCAAGACCTACGGCTGCGGCTCGGCGATCGCGTCGAGCTCGCTCGTGACCGAATGGGTCAAGGGCAAGTCGCTCGACGAGGCGCTCGAGATCAAGAACACGAAGATCGCCGAGGAACTCGCGCTGCCGCCGGTCAAGATCCACTGCTCGATCCTGGCCGAGGACGCGATCAAGGCCGCCGTCGACGACTACCGCGCCAAGCACGGTCACTGAGGGCGCAGGCGCATGTCCGTCACCCTGACCGAAGCCGCCGCCCGCCATGTCACCCGCTACATCAGCAAGCGTGGCCGGGGCGTCGGCGTGCGCCTGGGCGTCAAGACCACCGGCTGTTCGGGCCTGGCCTACAAGCTCGAGTACGCCGACGAGGTCGCGCCCGAGGACCATGTGTTCGAGGGCCACGGCGTCAAGATCCTCATCGATCCGAAGAGCCTGCCCTACCTCGAAGGCACCGAGCTCGATTTCGTTCGCGAAGGCCTCAACGAGGGCTTCAAGTTCCGCAATCCGCGCGAGAAGGATCGCTGCGGCTGCGGCGAATCGTTCCGCGTCTGACCCTGCTGCCTGCAGTCGAGGCGCGGCCGATGGCCGCGCCTTTTGCTTGACGAGCCCCACGCCGATGAACCTGACCGACGACGACTTCACGCTGCTGGGCCTGCCGCAACGCCAGGCCCAGGGCCGCGCCGAGCTCGACGCGCGCTGGAAGGCGCTGCAGGCCCAGGTCCATCCGGATCGATTCGCGGCCGAGGGCGCGGCGGCCCAGCGCGTCGCGATGCAATGGGCGGTGCGCGTGAACGAGGCCTACCGGCGCCTGCGCGACCCGCTGCGCCGCGCCGCCTATCTGTGCGAGCTGCGCGGTGCGCCGATCCAGGCCGAGGTCAACACGGCGATGCCCGCGCGCTTCCTGATGGAACAGATGGCATGGCGCGAGGCGCTCGACGAGGCCCGCGACACGGCCGCGGTCGAGGCGCTCGATGCCGAGGTCGCGGAGCGCGAGGCGGCGCTGCTCGCCGAGCTCGAGCGCCTGCTCGACGTGGCCGGCGACGCCCAGGCCGCGAGCGGCGAGGTGCGCGCGCTGATGTTCATCCAGCGCTTCCGCGCCGATCTCGACAAACGACTCCAAGAAAAATAAGTCTATGGCCCTGCTGCAGATCTCCGAACCCGGCCAGTCGCCCAACCCGCACGAGCGGCGCATCGCGGTCGGCATCGACCTCGGCACCACGCATTCGCTCGTCGCCGCGGTGCGCAACGGCGTCGCCGAATGCCTGCCCGACGACGCGGGCGCCGTGATCCTGCCCTCGGTCGTGCGCTACCTGCCCGACAACGGCCGCCAGATCGGCGCCGCGGCGCTCGCCGCACAGGCCGAGGATCCCGAGAACACGATCCAGTCCTTCAAGCGCTTCATGGGCCGCGCGCTCGCCGACGTGGCGGGACACGCCAAGCTGCCCTACGGCTTCGCGGACACGCCGGGCATGCTGTCGCTGCATACGCGGCACGGCCTTAAGTCGCCGGTCGAGCTGTCGGCCGAGGTGCTCGCGACGCTGCGCTTCCGCGCCGAGGACACCTTCGTCGACGACCTGTTCGGCGCCGTGATCACGGTGCCCGCGTATTTCGACGACGCGCAGCGCCAGGCGACCAAGGACGCCGCCCAGATGGCCGGCCTCAAGGTGCTGCGCCTGATCAACGAGCCGACGGCCGCGGCGATCGCCTACGGCCTCGACAACGGCGCCGAAGGCCTTTACGCGGTTTACGACCTCGGCGGCGGCACCTTCGACATCTCGCTCTTGCGCTTGAACAAGGGCGTGTTCGAGGTCGTCGCGACCGGCGGCGACGCCGCGCTCGGCGGCGACGACTTCGACCAGGCGCTCGCCGACTGGGCCCTGGCGCAGGCCGGCCTGGCCGCGCGCAGCAACGCCGACAAGCGCGCGGTGCTCGTCGCCGCGCGGCGCGCCAAGGAGGCGCTGTCGAGCGTCGACGCCGTGACGCTCGAGGCCGCGCTGTCGACGGGTGCGCTGAAGATCGACGTGACGCGCGCGCAGTTCGAGCAGATCGCCGAGCCGCTGCTCGCGCGCACGCTCGCCGCCGTGCGCCGCGTGCTGCGCGACGCGCGCGTGAAGCCGGCCGAGGTGCAGGGCACGGTGATGGTCGGCGGCTCGACGCGCATGCCGTGCGTGCGCCGCGAGGTCGGCGCGCTGTTCGGCCGCGAGGTGCTGACCGACGTGAACCCCGACGAGGTCGTCGCGCTCGGCGCGGCGATCCAGGCCAACGCGCTCGCCGGCAACGGCCGCGACGGCGAGCTGCTGCTGCTCGACGTGATCCCGCTGTCGCTGGGCCTCGAGACCATGGGCGGCCTGGTCGAGCGCATCGTCGAGCGCAATTCAACGATCCCGGTCGCCCAGGCCCAGGACTTCACGACCTTCAAGGACGGCCAGACCGCCCTGGCCGTGCACGTCGTACAGGGCGAGCGCGAGCTCGTCGCCGAGTGCCGCTCGCTCGCGCGCTTCGAGCTGCGCGGCATCCCGCCGATGGCGGCCGGCGCCGCGCGCATCCGCGTAACCTTCCAGGTCGACGCCGACGGCCTGCTCAGCGTCTCGGCGCAGGAGCTCACCTCGGGCGTCGCCGCCGCGGTCCAGGTCAAGCCGAGCTACGGCCTGTCCGACGAGCGCATCGCCGCGATGCTCAGGGAAGGCTTCGCGAGCGCCGAGTCCGACATGGCCGCGCGCAAGCTGCGCGAGGCGCGCGTCGAGGCCGAGCGCATGCTGCTCGCGACGCGCGCGGCGCTCGCCGCCGACGCCGACCTGCTCGACGCGGCCGAGCGCGCGCGCATCGACGCGCTGCTGCTCGCGCTCGAGGGCGCGGCGAGCGGCGAGGACGCGAACGCGATCGAGTCCGCGACCGAGGCGCTCGCGAAGGGCACCGAGGGCTTCGCGGCCGAGCGCATGAACCGCGGCATCCAGCGCGCGCTGACCGGCCGCAACATCGAACAACTCTAAGAGCGAGGTCCATCCGCCATGCCGACCATCAAGATCCTGCCGCACCCCGAATACTGCCCCGAGGGGGCCAGCGTCAGCGCGCCGCCGGGCACCTCGATCTGCGAGGCGCTGCTCGACAACCATATCGAGATCGAGCATGCCTGCGACCAGGTCTGCGCGTGCACGACCTGCCACGTGGTCGTGCGCCAGGGTGGCCGCTCGCTGTCCGAGATGGAGGAGGGCGAGGAGGACATGCTCGACCGCGCCTGGGGCTTGGAGCCGGACTCGCGGCTCGCCTGCCAGGCCATCCTCGGCCGCGAGGACGTGACCGTCGAGATCCCCAAGTACTCGATCAACCACGCGAAGGAACGCAAGTGATCCGGGGCGAGGGCGGGGCCGCGTGATGAAGGTGCTCGGCATCGAGTCCTCGTGCGACGAGACCGGCGTCGCGCTCGTCGAGGTGCCCGAGCAGGGCGCGCCGCGCCTGCTCGCCCAGGCCCTGCACAGCCAGATCGCGATGCACCAGGCCTACGGCGGCGTCGTGCCCGAGCTTGCGTCGCGCGACCATATCCGCCGCGTCCTGCCGCTCACGCGCGAGACGCTGCGCGAGGCCGGCGCGACGCTCGCCGACGTCGACGTCGTCGCGTACACGCAGGGTCCGGGGCTCGCGGGCGCGCTGCTCGTCGGCGCCGGCGTCGCCGTCGCGCTCGCGGCTGCGCTCGACCGGCCCGCGCTCGGCGTCCACCACCTCGAGGGCCATCTGCTGTCGCCGTTCCTGTCGGCCGACGCGCCCGAGTTCCCCTTCGTCGCGCTGCTCGTGTCGGGCGGCCATACCCAGCTGATGCGCGTCGACGGCGTCGGCGCCTACGAATTGCTCGGCGAGACCATCGACGACGCGGCCGGCGAGGCTTTCGACAAGAGCGCGAAGCTGCTGGGCCTGCCGTATCCGGGTGGCCCGCACCTTGCGCGCCTCGCCGAGGGCGGCGACCCGGCCGCGTTCGCGCTGCCGCGGCCGCTGCTGCACAGCGGGACGCTGGACTTCAGCTTCGCGGGGCTCAAGACGGCCGTGCTGACGCAGGCGAAGAAGTTGGGCGAGGCGCCCAGCGAGCGGCAGCGTGCGGACCTCGCCGCGAGCACCCAGGCGGCGATCGTCGAGGTGCTGCTGAAGAAATCGCTCGCCGCGCTGAAGGCGAGCGGGCTCAGGCGCCTGGTCGTCGCCGGCGGCGTCGGCGCGAACCGCGAGCTGCGGACCCAGCTCGACGCGGCCTGCGCCAGGCGCGGCGTGCGCGTGCACTACCCCGAGCTGAGCCTGTGCACCGACAACGGCGCGATGATCGCGATGGCCGCGGCGATGCGCTTGCAAAGCGGGCTCGCCAAGCTCGAACGCGGCCACGGCTTCGCCGTGCGGCCGCGCTGGCCCCTGGCCGAGATCGGCACGCCGGCCTGAGCGGCAGGCGACCGCCGCCGCCGCGTGCAGTCCGCGCGCAGCGGGGCTCTCGGGTCAGGACACCGCGAGCTTGCCGTTGCCTTCGGCGACGCGCTTGACCAGGGTCAGCGTGAGCACGCCGTTCTCGAGCTTCGCGCTCGACTGGGCCGGGTCGATCTCGCGGGCCAGCGCGAAGCTGCGCGAGAAGCGGGTCTGGGCGCGCTCGCGCAGCAGCGTCGTCGTGCCTTCGGCGGCGCCGACCGGCGCCTGCTGGGCGTCGACGGTCACGCGGCGGCCCTCGATGTCGACCTTGACCGCGTCCTTCGCGACGCCGGGCAGGTCGAGCTGGACCAGGTAGGCGGCTTCGGTCTCGGCGACGTCGAGCGCGGGGCTCGTCAGCGCGACGCGGTCGAGCGTCGCGTCGATCAACTGGTCGAGGTGGCGCGACGAGAAATGGCTGGCGCGGCGGGCGATCGGGAACACGAACATGGCAGACTCCTTGATTGGATTGATGCTGCGTGGCTGAGGGACTCAGGGTCGGGCGCAGCGCCCTTGTTGGCCTAGCTGGCTGCCTCAGCGGGGCTTTCAAGAGCCTCGAAAAATATGCCCGCCAGGCTCTTGGAATGCGCGGGGGCGGCCTCAGCTGGCGCGCTTCGTGTACAATCTTTAGGCTTTGCTCATAAAGGGCAGAGTGCTTCAAGCACGGCTGGGGTCGGTTTCACCCCTGTCCGCAAGTCCACCCAGGGAAACCGTCTGCGCCGTCCCGCCTCTCCGCGGGGCTCTGTGCAGCGGATTTCCGCTTTTGCACAGGAACGCAAAATGATCGCCAGCACCATCAAGGCCGAGATCGTCAAGGCCAACGCGCGCAGCGCCGCCGACACCGGCTCCCCCGAAGTCCAGGTCGCCCTGCTGACCGCTCGTATCAACGAGCTGACCCCCCACTTCAAGACCCACGCCAAGGACCACCACGGTCGCCGTGGCCTGCTCAAGATGGTCAACCAGCGCAAGAGCCTGCTGGCCTATCTGAAGGCCAAGGACGCCGAGCGCTACACCGCGCTGATCCAGAAGCTGGGCCTGCGCAAGTAAGCAGAGAATCCAAGAAGAGCCTGTCTGGCCCCCGTGACCAGGACAGGCTTTTCGCCATTTCAGGAGCTGGGCTGACGTGACGCTGCTGTGTCATTCCACGGAGGTTGCCGAATCGGGCAGTCGCGGTGGAATGGCATTGCGTCAAACCCAGAACCGCTCCCGGTCCTGACGGCGGCACCGCAAGCCGCCTCGTGTCCAACAAGAGGAGAGACGCCATGAGCCTTTTCAACAAAGTCACCAAGACCTTCCAATGGGGCCCGCACACCGTCACGATGGAGACGGGCGAGGTCGCCCGCCAGTCGAGCGGCGCCGTGATCGTCAACATCGACGACACCGTCGTGCTCGCGACCGTCGTCGCGAAGAGCGAGGCCAAGGCCGGCCAGGACTTCTTCCCGCTGACCGTCGACTACATCGAGAAGACCTACGCGGCCGGCAAGATCCCCGGCAGCTTCTTCAAGCGTGAAGGCCGCCCGAGCGAGCTCGAGACGCTGACGAGCCGCCTGATCGACCGCCCGATCCGCCCGCTGTTCCCCGAGGGCTTCTTCAACGAAGTCCAGGTCGTGATCCACGTGCTGTCGCTGAACCCCGAAGTCCAGGCCGACATCGCCGCGATGATCGCGTCGAGCGCCGCGCTGGCCGTCTCGGGCATCCCGTTCGCGGGCCCGATCGGCGCCGCGCGCGTCGGTTACGTCAACGGCGAATACGTGCTGAACCCGGGCAAGACCCAGCTCGCCGACAGCAAGATGGACCTCGTCGTCGCTGGCACCGAAGCGGCCGTGCTGATGGTCGAGTCGGAAGCCGACGCGCTGTCCGAGGACGTGATGCTCGGCGCCGTCGTGTTCGGCCACGAGCAGGGCAAGATCGCGATCGACGCGATCCACGAACTCGTGCGCGACGCCGGCAAGCCGGCCTGGAACTGGACCGCCCCGGCCAAGGACGAGGGCTTCATCGCCAAGGTCAACGCGCTCGCCGAAGCCCCGCTGCGCGAGGCTTACCAGATCCGCTCGAAGCAGGCGCGCACCCAGGCCTGCCGCGCCGCGACCGCGAGCGTGTTCGCCGCGCTGACGGCCGAAGGCGTCGAGTTCGACAAGGTCGAGGTCGAAGGCCTGCTGTTCGAGATCGAAGCCCGCATCGTGCGCGGCCAGATCCTCGCCGGCGAGCCGCGCATCGACGGCCGCGACACGCGCACCGTGCGCGCGATCGAGATCCGCAACAGCGTGCTGCCGCGCACCCACGGCTCGGCGCTGTTCACGCGCGGCGAGACCCAGGCGCTCGTCGTCGCGACGCTCGGCACCGACCGCGATGCCCAGCGCATCGACGCGCTGGCCGGCGAGTTCGAAGACCGCTTCATGCTGCACTACAACATGCCCCCGTTCGCGACCGGCGAAACGGGCCGCGTCGGCAGCCCGAAGCGCCGCGAAATCGGCCATGGCCGCCTCGCCAAGCGCGCGCTCGTCGCGATGCTGCCGAGCAAGGAAGACTTCCCGTACTCGGTGCGCGTCGTCTCGGAAATCACCGAGTCGAACGGCTCCTCGTCGATGGCCTCGGTGTGCGGCGGCTGCCTCGCGCTGATGGACGCCGGCGTGCCGATGAAGGCCCATGTGGCCGGCATCGCGATGGGCCTGATCAAGGAAGGCAACCGCTTCGCCGTGCTGACCGACATCCTCGGCGACGAGGACCACCTCGGCGACATGGACTTCAAGGTGGCCGGCACGACCAACGGCATCACGGCCCTGCAGATGGACATCAAGATCCAGGGCATCACCAAGGAAATCATGCAGGTCGCGCTGGCCCAGGCCAAGGAAGCGCGCCTGCACATCCTCGGCAAGATGGTCGAGGCGATGGGCACGGCGAACACCGAGGTCTCGCAGTTCGCGCCGCGCCTGTACACGATGAAGATCAACCCGGAGAAGATCCGCGACGTGATCGGCAAGGGCGGCGCGACGATCCGCGCGCTGACCGAGGAGACCGGCACGACGATCGACATCGGCGAAGACGGCACGATCACGATCGCCTCGACCGACGCCGACAAGGCGGCGCACGCGAAGAAGCGCATCGAGGAGATCACGGCCGAGGTCGAGATCGGCAAGGTCTACGAGGGCGCGGTCACGAAGCTGTTCGACTTCGGCGCGCTCGTCAACCTGCTGCCGGGCAAGGACGGCCTGCTGCACATCAGCCAGATCGCCCACCAGCGCGTCGAGAAGGTCAGCGACTTCCTGCAGGAAGGCCAGATCGTCCGCGTCAAGGTCCTCGAGACCGACGAGAAGGGCCGCGTCAAGCTGTCGATGAAGGCGCTGCTCGACCGCGACGCCGCCCCGGCTCACGCCGAGGCGCCGGCCGCCCACGCGGACGCGCCGCACGCCGACGCGCATTCGGCGGGTTCTGCCGAGTAAGCCTAGAGAAGCTGAGGCCGCCCCGCCGATGAAGGCTGTCGCGATCACCCGCCCCGGCGGACCCGAAGTGCTCGAGCTCGTCGAGCAGGCCGCCGCGCCTGTTCCGGCGGCCGGCGAATGCCTGATCGCCGTCGCGGCGTCGGGCGTGAACCGGCCCGACGTGCTGCAGCGCAAGGGCCTGTACCCGCCGCCGGCGGGCGCGAGCGAGCTGCCCGGCCTCGAAGTGGCCGGGCATATCGTCGCGGGCGACGCGGCCGAACTCGCGGCGGCGGGCTTCAAGCTCGGCGACGCGGTCTGCGCGCTCGTCGCAGGCGGCGGCTACGCCGAGCAATGCGTGGCGCCGATCGCCCAATGCCTGCCGGTCCCGGCCGGCCTGACGCTGGCCGAGGCCGCGAGCCTGCCCGAGACCTTCTTCACCGTCTGGGTCAACGTGTTCGAGCGCGCCCGGCTCCAGCCCGGCGAGACGATCCTGATCCACGGCGGCACGAGCGGCATCGGCGTCACGGCGATCCAGCTCGCCAAGGCCTTTGGCGCGCGCGTGCTCGTCACCGTGGGTTCGCCCGAGAAGGCGATGGCCTGCCTGACGCTCGGCGCCGACATCGCGATCGACTACAAGGCCGACGACTTCGTCGCCGCGGCGCTCGCCGCGACCGCCGGCCGCGGCGTCGACGTGATCCTCGACATGGTCGCGGGCCCGTATGTCGAGCGCGGCGTGCGCTGCCTCGCCGAAGACGGCCGCCTGGCCATCATCGCGGTGCAGGGCGGCCGCGACGCGGCGTTCGACGCGAGCCTCGTGCTGCGCCGGCGCCTGAGCATCAGCGGCTCGACGCTGCGCGCGCGCCCGGTCGCCGTCAAGGCCGCCATCGCCCGCGCGCTGCGCGAGCGCGTCTGGCCGCTGATTGCGGCCGGCCGCGTGCACCCGGTCGTCCATCAGGTACTGCCGGCCGCGCAGGCCGCGGCCGCGCATGCGCTGATGGAGTCGGGCGGCCATGTCGGCAAGATCGTCTTGAGCTGGGAGTAGGGCATGCGCAGGAAACTCGTCGTCGGCAACTGGAAGATGAACGGCACGCGCGCGAGCAACGCGGCGCTGATCGCGGGCCTCAAGGATGCGGGTCCGTGGAGCTGCGACGTCGCCGTCTGCGCGCCGTTTCCCTACATCGTCGAGACCGCGCTCGCGCTGACCGGCCACCATGGCGCGGCCGAGGTCGCCTATGGCGCGCAGGACTGCTCGGCGCACGCGTCGGGCGCCTATACCGGCGAGGTCTCGGCCGAGATGCTGGCCGACCTCGGCTGCCGCTACGCGATCGTCGGCCATTCCGAGCGCCGCACCCATCACCGCGAAGCCGACGCGCTCGTCGCCGACAAGGCCCGGGCCGCGCTCGCCCACGGCGTGACGCCGATCGTCTGCGTCGGCGAGACGCTCGCCGAGCGCGACGCGGGCCAGACCGAGGCCGTCGTCAAGCGCCAGCTCGCGGCCGTGATCCACGGCCTCGCGCATTGCGTCGGCGAGATCGTGCTCGCCTACGAGCCGGTCTGGGCGATCGGCACCGGCCGCACGGCCACGCCCGAGCAGGCCCAGGCCGTCCATGCGCTGCTGCGCAAGCAGCTCGCCGCGGCCACGCACAAGGCCGACGCGATCCGCATTCTTTACGGCGGCAGCGTCAAGCCCGACAACGCTGCCGAGCTGTTCGCCCAGCCCGATATCGACGGCGGGCTGATCGGCGGCGCCGCGCTCAAGGCCGCCGATTTCTCGGCGATCTGCCGCGCCGCCGGCTGAACGAGTTTTTAAAAGTACTTTTGAGAATCCCTGGAGTCATTTGAGATGCAGATCCTTGCGAACCTGATCCTTGTCGTCCAACTGCTGAGTGCGCTGGCCATCATCGGCCTCGTGCTGGTCCAGCACGGCAAGGGCGCCGACATGGGCGCGTCCTTTGGCAGCGGCGCGTCGGGCAGCCTCTTCGGCGCGACCGGCAGCGCGAACTTCCTGTCGCGCAGTACCGCGGTGTGCGCGACCCTGTTCTTCGCGAGCACGCTCGCCCTGGCCTACGTGTCGAACCACCGCGGCGCGGGCAGCGCGGGCGACGACTCGGTGCTCGACCGTCCAGTCGCGCCGATCGCGGCTTCGGCGCCGGCCGCGCTCGCCTCGGGCGCCGCCGCGATCCCGGGCGCCGCGCCGCTGCAGGCCGCGCCGGCGAGCCCCGCCGCGAGCAAGTAAATCTTGCTAAGAAAATTCGCGTTTCTCCCGGGGAACGCGAATTTTTCGGTATAGAATCTGAGGCTGTTCCGGTAGATGAATACAGCAAACGCTGGCAGGCGTCGAGCGGGGCAGGAAATACAAGCCGTCGTGGTGAAATTGGTAGACACGCTATCTTGAGGGGGTAGTGGCGAAAGCTGTGCGAGTTCGAGTCTCGCCGACGGCACCAAATCAATCGGTTAGGATGCCGGGCTGAAGGCCCGGAATGCTGGCCGAAGCGACCTGTCGCAGCGCAGTACCGATCGTCAAGGTCGGCGTGGGTTGCAAGGGGCAAGACGGGCGCGATCCGTGGCGGAGTCATCCGCAGGCGGCGCGCCCTTTGCTTTGGTCGCTCGGGATTGTCAATTGTCGAATCAGCTCCGCCGCGCGCCGTGGCGGAGTGCTAGGAAGAAGAGCGTCACCATGACCCTGGAACAGTACCTACCTGTCATCCTCTTCATCATCATCGGCGCAGCGATCGGCGTGGCACCCCAGGTGCTGGGCTTTCTGGTCGCCCCGCGTCGCCCCGATGCGGCGAAGAATTCCCCCTACGAATGCGGCTTTGAGGCCTTTGAAGACGCGCGCATGAAGTTCGACGTGCGCTACTACCTCATCGCGATTCTGTTCATTCTTTTCGACCTCGAAATCGCGTTCATGTTTCCGTGGGCCGCGAGCCTGCGCGAAATCGGCATCGTCGGCTTCTGGGACATGATGATCTTCCTGGCCATCCTCGTCATCGGCTTCGCCTATGGCTGGATCAAGGGCGCGTACGACTGGGAATGATGAGTCAGTGCGGGCCGGCCCGTCGGGCGTGGCTCGCTGCTGTAGCAACGTTTGAATGGGATTCGTGCCATGGGCATTGAAGGCGTATTGAAGGAAGGCTTCGTAACCACCTCGGTGGATACGCTGGTCAACTGGTCCAAGACCGGCTCGCTGTGGCCGATGACCTTCGGGCTCGCGTGCTGCGCGGTCGAGATGATGCACGCCGGCGCGGCGCGCTACGACATCGACCGCTTCGGCATGCTGTTCCGCCCGAGCCCGCGCCAGTCCGACCTGATGATCGTCGCCGGCACGCTGTGCAACAAGATGGCGCCGGCGCTGCGCAAGGTCTACGACCAGATGGCCGAGCCGCGCTGGGTCCTGTCGATGGGCTCCTGCGCGAACGGCGGCGGCTACTACCACTACAGCTACTCGGTCGTGCGCGGCTGCGACCGCATCGTGCCGGTCGACGTCTACGTGCCCGGCTGCCCGCCGACGGCCGAAGCGCTGCTGTACGGCATCCTGCAGCTGCAGCGCAAGATCCGCCGCGAAAACACCATCGCTCGCATCGAGCGCTAAGCCCCGCCAATCGCATGAGCAAACTCGCAACCCTCGAGCAGGCGCTGCAAGCGGCGCTGGGCGAGCAGATCCAGTCCCTCCACAACGCGCTCGGCGAGCTGACCCTGACGGTCAGGGCCGCCGACTACGCGGCCGTCGCGAAGACGCTGCGCGACCATTCGGCGCTGCGCTTCGAGCAGCTGATCGACCTGTGCGGCGTCGACTACTCGACCTACAAGGACGGCCTGCACGAAGGCCCGCGCTTCGCGACTGTCTCGCACCTGCTGTCGGTCACGAAGAACTGGCGCCTGCGCCTGAAGGTCTTCGCGCCCGACGACGAGCTGCCGCTCGTCGCCTCGGTCACGCCGATCTGGAACTCGGCGAACTGGTTCGAGCGCGAGGCCTTCGACCTCTACGGCATCATTTACGAGGGCCACGAGGACCTGCGCCGCCTGCTGACCGACTACGGCTTCATCGGCCACCCGATGCGCAAGGACTTCCCGGTCTCGGGCCATGTCGAGATGCGCTACGACGCCGAGCAGAAGCGCGTCGTCTACGAGCCCGTGAGCATCGAGCCGCGCGAGATCACGCCGCGCATCATCCGCGAAGACCAATACGGCGGATTGTGATGATCCACCCCCACGCTCACATTCGTTCGCTGCCCCCCGAGGGGGCGCAGGCCTCCCTTGGGGCGGCCCGGCGGGAGTCCTGACCCATGGCAGACATCAAGAACTACACGCTGAACTTCGGTCCCCAGCACCCGGCCGCGCACGGCGTGCTGCGCCTCGTGCTCGAGCTCGACGGCGAGGTGATCCAGCGCGCCGACCCGCATATCGGCCTGCTGCATCGCGCCACCGAGAAGCTCGCCGAGAGCAAGACCTTCATCCAGTCGCTGCCGTACATGGACCGTCTCGACTACGTGTCGATGATGGCCAACGAGCACGCCTACTGCCTCGCGATCGAGAAGATGCTCGGCATCGAGGTGCCCGAGCGCGCCCAGTACATCCGCGTGATGTTCGCCGAGCTGACCCGCATCCTGAACCACCTGCTGTGGCTCGGCGCGCACGGTCTGGACTGCGGCGCGATGAACATCCTGATCTACTGCTTCCGCGAGCGCGAGGACATCTTCGACATGTACGAAGCGGTCTCGGGCGCGCGCATGCACGCGGCCTACTTCCGCCCGGGCGGCGTCTACCGCGACCTGCCGGACAGCATGCCGCAGTACAAGGTCAGCAAGATCCGCAACGCCAAGGCGATTGCGCGTCTGAACGAGAACCGCTCGGGTTCGCTGCTCGACTTCATCGAGGACTTCTGCCGCCGCTTCCCCAAGAACGTCGACGACTACGAGACCCTGCTGACCGACAACCGGATCTGGAAGCAGCGCACGGTCGGCATCGGCGTCGTGCCGCCCGAGCGCGCGCTGAACATGGGCTTCACGGGCGCGATGCTGCGCGGCTCGGGCATCGCCTGGGACCTGCGCAAGAAGCAGCCCTACGACGTCTACGACCGCATGGACTTCGACATCCCGGTCGGCACCAACGGCGACACCTACGACCGCTACGTCGTGCGCGTCGAGGAAATGCGCCAGAGCTGCCGCATCGTCGAGCAATGCGTGGCCTGGCTCAAGGCCAACCCGGGCCCCGTCATCACCGACAACCACAAGGTCGCGCCGCCGAGCCGCGAGTCGATGAAGTCGAGCATGGAAGAGCTGATCCACCACTTCAAGCTCTTTACCGAGGGCTTCCGCGTGCCCGAGGGCGAGGCCTACGCCGCCGTCGAGCACCCGAAGGGCGAGTTCGGCATCTACATCGTCAGCGACGGCGCGAACAAGCCCTACCGCCTGAAGATCCGTGCGCCGGGCTTCGCCCACCTGGCCGGCCTCGACGAGATGTCGCGCGGCCACATGATTGCCGACGCCGTCGCGGTGATCGGCACGATGGATATTGTTTTCGGCGAAATCGACCGGTGAGCGCCCGATGAGTGATCAATACGTCCTGAGCGAAGCGACCGCCGCGCGCTTCGCGCGCGAAGTCGCGAAGTACCCGACCGAGCAAAAGCAGTCGGCCGTGATGGCCTGCCTCGCGATCGTCCAGCAGGAGCAGGGCTATGTCTCGCGCTCGAGCGAAGACGCGATCGCGGCCTACCTCGGCATGCCGCCGATCGCGGTCTACGAGGTCACGACCTTCTACAACATGTACAACCAGCAGCCGCTGGGCAAGTTCAAGATCAACGTCTGCACGAACCTGCCCTGCCAGCTGCGCGACGGCCAAAAGGCGCTCGAGCACCTGTGCACCAAGCTCGGCGTCGATGTCGGCGGCACGACCGCCGACGGCCTGTTCACGATCCAGCAGAGCGAATGCCAGGGCGCCTGCGCCGACGCGCCGGTGCTGCTCGTCAACGACCGCCAGATGTGCAGCTTCATGAGCCCCGCGCGCCTCGACGACCTCGTCGACACGCTGCGCGCCCACGCTGCCAAAAACTGAGGAAACGCCCGCATGCTCGACCTCTCGAAATTCCAGGCCAGCGGCGCCGAGACCTGCTTCCACGACCGCCATATCGGCGCGCAGATCTACGCCGACCTGAACGGCCGCAACTGGGGCATCGCCGACTACGTGCAGCGCGGCGGCTACCAGGCCCTCAAGAAGATTCTCAAAGGTGATGGCGGGGAGGGCATGACGCCCGACCAGGTCATCGCCGAAGTCAAGGCCTCGGGCCTGCGCGGCCGCGGCGGCGCGGGCTTCCCGACCGGCCTCAAGTGGAGCTTCATGCCGCGCCAGTTCCCGGGCGCGAAGCACCTCGTGTGCAACTCCGACGAGGGCGAGCCGGGCACCTGCAAGGACCGTGACATCCTGATGTTCAACCCGCACATCGTCATCGAGGGCATGGCGATCGCGGCGTACGCGATGGGCATCGGCGTCGGCTACAACTACATCCACGGCGAGATCTTCGAGGTCTACGAGCGCTTCGAGGCCGCACTGGAAGAGGCCCGCGCGGCCGGCTTCCTCGGCGACAACATCCTCGGCTCGGGCTTCAGCTTCCAGCTCCACGCCCACCACGGCTTCGGCGCCTACATCTGCGGCGAAGAGACCGCGCTGCTCGAGTCGCTCGAGGGCAAGAAGGGCCAGCCGCGCTTCAAGCCGCCGTTCCCGGCGAGCTTCGGCCTGTACGGCAAGCCGACGACGATCAACAACACCGAGACCTTCGCGGCGGTGCCCTGGATCATCCGCAACGGCGGCCAGCCCTACCTCGAGATCGGCAAGCCGAACAACGGCGGCACGAAGATCTTCTCGGTCTCGGGCGACGTCGAGCTTCCCGGCAACTACGAGGTGCCGCTCGGCACGCCGTTCGCCAAGCTGCTCGAGCTCGCCGGCGGCGTGCGCAAGGGCCGCACGCTCAAGGCCGTGATCCCGGGCGGCTCGTCGGCGCCGGTGCTGCCGGCCGACGTGATGATGCAGTGCACGATGGACTACGACTCTATCGCCAAGGCCGGCTCGATGCTCGGTTCGGGCGCCGTGATCGTGATGGACGATTCGCGCTGCATGGTCGAGAGCCTGCTGCGCCTCGCGTATTTCTACGCCCACGAGAGCTGCGGTCAATGCACGCCGTGCCGCGAAGGCACGGGCTGGATGCACCGCGTGATCGAGCGCATCTACCACGGCCAGGGCCGCGTCGAAGACCTCGACCTGCTCAACTCCGTGGCCGACAACATCCAGGGCCGCACGATCTGCGCGCTCGGCGACGCCGCGGCGATGCCGGTGCGCGCCATGATCAAGCACTTCAAGCACGAATTCGTGCAGATGATCGAAGCCGCCACAGCCAAGAAGGCCGCCTGAACACCATGGTTGAAATCGAACTCGACGGACAGAAGGTCTCGGTCCAGGAGGGCAGCATGGTGATGCATGCCGCCGAGAAGGCCGGCACCTACATCCCGCACTTCTGCTACCACAAGAAGCTCTCGATCGCGGCGAACTGCCGCATGTGCCTGGTCGACGTGGAGAAGGCGCCCAAGCCGATGCCGGCCTGCGCTACCCCGGTCACGCAGGGCATGGTCGTGCGCACCAAGAGCGACAAGGCCGTCAAGGCCCAGCAGGGCGTGATGGAGTTCCTGCTCATCAATCACCCGCTCGACTGCCCGATCTGCGACCAGGGCGGCGAATGCCAGCTGCAGGACCTCGCGGTCGGCTACGGCGGCTCGAAGAGCCGCTACACCGAAGAAAAGCGCGTCGTGTTCCACAAGAACGTCGGCCCGCTGATCTCGATGGAAGAGATGAGCCGCTGCATCCACTGCACGCGCTGCGTCCGCTTCGGCCAGGAAATCGCCGGCCAGATGGAACTCGGCATGGCGCACCGCGGCGAGCACAGCGAGATCCAGACCTTCGTCGGCCGCACGGTGGACTCGGAGCTGTCGGGCAACATGATCGACGTCTGCCCGGTCGGCGCGCTCACGAGCAAGCCGTTCCGCTACCAGGCCCGCACCTGGGAACTCGCGCGCCGCAAGAGCGTGTCGCCGCACGACTCGACCGGCGCGAACCTGGTCGTCCAGGTCAAGGGCAACCAGGTCCTGCGCGTCGTTCCGCTCGAGAACGAGGACGTCAACGAATGCTGGATCGCCGACCGCGACCGCTTCTCGTACGAGGCGCTGAACAGCGACGAGCGCGTCACCCAGCCCATGATCAAGCAGGGCGGGGCGTGGAAGAACGTCGACTGGACGACGGCGCTCGAATACGTCGCGACGGGCCTCAAGAACATCAAGGCCGAGCATGGCGCGGCCAAGATCGGCGCGCTCGGCTCCGCGCATAGCACCGTCGAGGAGCTCTACCTGCTGAGCCGCCTCGTGCGCGAGCTCGGCAGCGACAACGTCGACCACCGCCTGCGCGTCGCCGACTTCGCGAACCGCGCCGAGGCCGGCCAGGCGCGCTGGCTCGGCACCTCGATCGCGTCGCTGTCGGCGCTCGACCGCGCCTTCGTGATCGGCTCCTTCCTGCGCAAGGACCACCCGCTGTTCGCCCAGCGCCTGCGCCAGGCCACCCGCGACGGCGCGCGCGTCGTCGCGCTCGGCGCGGCCGGCGACGACTGGCTGCTGCCGCTGGCCGCGCGCCAGACCGTCGCACCCAGCCAGTGGGTTCAGGCGCTTGCCGACGTCGCGACCGCCATCGCCGCGAGCACCGGCGCGGCCGCGCCGGCCGCGGGCAACGCGACCGACGCCGCCCAGGCGATCGCGCGCGAGCTGCTCTCGGGCAGCCGGAAGGCCGTGCTGCTCGGCAACGCCGCCGCCCAGCATCCGCAGGCGAGCAGCCTGCTGAGCCTCGCGAACTGGATCGCCGCGCAGACCGGCGCCACGGTCGGCTACCTGACCGAAGCCGCCAACACCGTCGGCGCCCAGCTCGTCGGCGCCGAGCCGCAGGGCCGGGGCCTCAACGCCGCGCAGATGCTCGAAGAGGGCGCCCTGAAGGCCGCGATCCTGCTGAACTGCGACCCGGTGCTCGACAGCGCGAACGCGGCCGCCGCCGCGAAGGCGCTCGCCGCGGCCGAGATGGTCGTCGTGATGAGCCCGTTCCGCAGCGGCCTCGACTACGCCGACGTGATCCTGCCGACCGCGCCGTTCACCGAGACCTCGGGCAGCTACGTCAACGCCGAAGGCCGCGTGCAGAGCTTCGTCGGCGTCGTCAAGGCAGCCGGCGAGACGCGCCCGGGCTGGAAGATCCTGCGCGTGCTCGGCAACCTGCTGGGCCTGACCGGCTTCGGCCAGGAAAGCTCCGAGGCCGTGCGCATGGAAGCGCTGGGCGTCTCGACCGACCTGTCGGCACGCCTGAACAACGCGAGCAGCGCGACGATCCTGAACGGCGCCGCGGCTTCTCAGGGCCTCGAACGCCTGAGCCCCGTGCCGATCTACGCGACCGACGCGCTCGTGCGCCGCGCGAGCTCGCTGCAGCTGACCGCCGACGCGCGCAAGTCCGCCGTCGCGGGCCTGCCGACGGCGCTGTGGAACCAGCTCGGCCTGGCCGACGGCGTCAAGGTGCGCGTCGCCCAGGACGGCGCGGGCGCCGTCGAACTGCCGGCCGTGCTCGACGCGAGCCTGCCTGCGAACGTCGTGCGCGTGCCGCTGGGCCTGCCCGAGACCGCCGCGCTCGGCGCCGCGTTCGGCACGCTCGCCGTGACCAAGGCCTGACCGGGGGATCGCAAGAATGATCGACAACTTCTATCAAGCCGGCGCCGCCCACCTCGGCGCGTTCTGGCCGCTCGTCTGGACCCTGATCAAGATTGTCTGCGTGCTGCTGCCGCTGCTGATCAGCGTCGCCTACCTGACGCTGTGGGAGCGCAAGGCAATCGGCTGGTCGCAGATCCGGCCGGGCCCGAACCGGGTCGGCCCCTGGGGCCTGCTCACGCCGATCGCCGACGCCGTGAAGCTGATCTTCAAGGAGATCATCGTCCCGACGGCCGCGAACAAGGGCCTGTTCTTCCTCGGCCCGGTCATGACCATCATGCCGGCGCTCGCGGCCTGGGCCGTCGTGCCATTCGGCCCCGAGGTTGCGCTCGCGAACATCAACGCGGGCCTGCTGTTCGTGATGGCGATCACCTCGCTCGAGGTCTACGGCGTGATCATCGCCGGCTGGGCGTCGAACTCGAAGTACGCGTTCCTCGGCGCGCTGCGCGCGTCGGCCCAGATGGTCTCGTACGAGATCTCGATGGGCTTTGCGCTCGTGATCGTGCTGATGGTCTCGGGCAGCCTGAACATGTCCGACATCGTGATGGGCCAGGCCAAGGGCCAGTTCGCCGCGATGGGCGTGGGCTTCCTGTCGTGGAACTGGCTGCCGCTGCTGCCGGTCTTCCTCGTCTACTTCATCTCGGGCCTCGCCGAGACCAACCGCCACCCGTTCGACGTCGTCGAAGGCGAGTCGGAAATCGTCGCCGGCCACATGATCGAGTACTCGGGCATGTCGTTCGCGATGTTCTTCCTCGCCGAATACGCGAACATGATCCTCGTCTCGACGCTGGCCGTGATCATGTTCCTCGGCGGCTGGCTGCCCCCGATCGCGGCGCTCGCGTTCATCCCGGGCTGGATCTGGCTCGCGATCAAGGTCTTCGTCGTCGTCACGATGTTCCTGTGGATCCGCGCGACCTTCCCGCGCTTCCGCTACGACCAGATCATGCGCCTGGGCTGGAAGATCTTCATCCCCGTGACCCTGGTCTGGCTGCTTGTCGTCGGCCTGTGGATCCAGTCGCCCTTCAACATCTGGAATTGAAGAAGCAAGCGATGCTGAAAGACTTCATCAAGAGCTTCATGCTCATCGAGCTGTTCAAGGGCATGGCCCTGACCGGCCGGCATTTCCTGCAGCGCAACATCACGGTGCAGTTCCCCGAAGAGAAGACGCCGATGTCGCCGCGCTTCCGCGGCCTGCACGCGCTGCGCCGCTACGAGAACGGCGAAGAGCGTTGCATCGCGTGCAAGCTCTGCGAGGCGGTCTGCCCGGCGATGGCGATCACGATCGAGTCCGACGTGCGCGCCGACGGCTCGCGCCGCACGACGCGCTACGACATCGACCTGACCAAGTGCATCTTCTGCGGCTTCTGCGAAGAGAGCTGCCCGGTCGACTCGATCGTCGAGACCTCGGTGTTCGAGTACCACGGCGAGAAGCGTGGCGACCTGTATTTCACGAAGGACATGCTGCTCGCCGTCGGCGACCGCTACGAGCCCGAGATCGCCGCTCAGAAGGAGGCCGACGCCAAGTACCGTTGACCCCTCGTCCGGGGGTACCCGGCCGGTCCCTCGCGGGGACGCAGCGGGCCGGCGGCGCTGGCCGCCAACCCGCAGCCAGCGGGCCGCCCTTGGGAGCGGCCCGGCGAGCGGCCCAAAACCCCGGATGCAACGAGCAAGTCGAAACACCATGGACACCACGACCGTACTCTTCTACGTCTTCTCCGCCGTGCTGCTGCTCTCGGCCGTGCGCGTGATCACCGCGCGCTCGACCGTGCACTCGGCGCTGTTCCTGATCCTCGCGTTCTTCAGCGCCGCCTGCGTGTGGATGCTGCTCAAGGCCGAGTTCCTTGCGATCACGCTCGTGCTCGTCTACATCGGCGCCGTGATGGTGCTGTTCCTGTTCGTCGTGATGATGCTCGACATCAACACCGACGCGCTGCGCGGCAACCTCTGGAAACACCTGCCGCTCGCGGGCCTCGTCGGCGCGCTGATCGCGCTCGAGATGGCCGCCGTGCTGATCCAGGGCTTCGGCCCGACCGAGGCGCCCGAGCCGAGCGCCGCCGCGCTCCAGCTCGGCAACACCAAGCTGCTCGGCGTCGCGATGTACACGCAGTACCTGTACCCGCTGCAGATCGCGGCCGTGCTGCTGCTCGTCGCGATCGTCGCGGCAATCGCGCTGACGCTGCGCCGCCGCAAGGACGCGCGCGGCCAGAACCCGGCAGAGCAGGTCCGCGTCAAGAAGGCCGACCGCCTGAAGATCGTCAAGATGGCCGTCGAAGTCGACGCGCCGGCCGCTGCGGCCGAACAGACCAACAAGGGAGCCGCATGATGGGCGCGCTGAGCCTCCAACATTTCCTCGTGCTGGGCGCGATCCTGTTCGCGCTGTCGGTGATCGGCATCTACCTGAACCGCAAGAACCTGATCGTGCTGCTGATGGCGATCGAGCTGATGCTGCTGTCGGTGAACCTGAACTTCGTTGCGTTCTCGCATTACCTCGGCGACATGGCCGGCCAGGTCTTCGTGTTCTTCATCCTGACCGTCGCGGCCGCCGAATCGGCGATCGGCCTGGCCATCCTCGTCGTCGTGTTCCGCAACCGCGCCACGATCAACGTCGACGAGCTCGACGCGCTCAAGGGTTGACGAAAGGATAAGAACAAGATGTCTGCAACTCTGAATCCGAACCTGCTGCTCGCGGTGCCGCTCGCGCCGCTGGCCGGCGCCGTGCTCGCCGGCTTCTTCGGCCGTCAGATCGGCCGTGCCGGCGCGCATTGGGCGACCATCCTCGGCGTCGCCGTGGCCTTCGTGCTGTCGGCGCTGACGCTGCACGACGTCGCCGTCGACGGCGCGCGCTACAACGCGACCGTCTACGAGTGGATGAACGTCGGCGGCCTGAAGATGGAGGTCGGCTTCCTCGTCGACGGCCTGACCGCGATGATGATGTGCGTCGTGACCTTCGTGTCGCTGATGGTGCACATCTACACGATCGGCTACATGGAGGAGGACCCGGGCTACCAGCGCTTCTTCTCTTACATCTCGCTGTTCACCTTCAGCATGCTGATGCTGGTGATGAGCAACAACTTCCTGCAGCTGTTCTTCGGCTGGGAAGCGGTGGGCCTCGTGTCCTACCTGCTGATCGGCTTCTGGTACACCAAGCCGACCGCGATCTTCGCGAACATGAAGGCCTTCCTGGTGAACCGGGTCGGCGACTTCGGCTTCATCCTCGGCATCGGCCTGCTCGTCGCCTACGGCGGCTCGCTGAGCTACGCCGACACCTTCGCCAAGGCCGGCCAGCTCGCTCAAGTTCATTTCCCGGTGCCGATCCTGACGGGCATCTTCGGCAACGACTGGATGCTGCTGACGGTCGCCTGCATCTGCCTGTTCATCGGCGCGATGGGCAAGAGCGCGCAGTTCCCGCTGCACGTCTGGCTGCCCGACTCGATGGAAGGCCCGACGCCGATCTCCGCGCTGATCCACGCCGCGACCATGGTCACGGCCGGCATCTTCATGGTCACGCGCATGAGCCCGCTGTTCGAGCTGTCGGACACGGCGCTGAACTTCGTGATGGTGATCGGCGCGATCACGGCCCTGTTCATGGGCTTCCTCGGCATCATCCAGAACGACATCAAGCGCGTCGTCGCCTACTCGACGCTGTCGCAGCTCGGCTACATGACGGTCGCGCTCGGCGCCTCGGCCTACTCGGTCGCGGTGTTCCACCTGATGACGCACGCGTTCTTCAAGGCGCTGCTGTTCCTCGGCGCGGGCTCGGTCATCATCGGCGTGCACCACGACCAGGACATCCGCAACATGGGTGGTCTGTGGAAGCACATGAAGATCACCTGGATCACGTCGCTGGTCGGTTCGCTCGCGCTGATCGGCACGCCGTTCTTCGCCGGTTTCTACTCGAAGGACTCGATCATCGACGCGGTCCACGCGAGCCACCTGCCGGGCGCTCAGTTCGCCTACCTGGCGGTGATCGCGGGCGTGTTCGTGACGGCCTTCTACTCGTTCCGGATGTACTTCCTGGTCTTCCACGGCAAGGAGAACTTCCATCACAAGCCCTTCCCGGGCGAGCACGACCACCACGACGATCACGATGACCATGGCCACGGCCACGATCACACGCCCCACGAGTCGCCGGCCGTCGTCACGGTGCCGCTCATCTTGCTGGCGATCCCCTCGGTGATCATCGGCGCGCTCGCGATCGGCCCGATGGTGTTCGGCGACCTCTTCAAGGACGCGATCTCGGTCAAGCTCGAGGCCCACCCGGCGATGGAAGAGCTCGCGCACGAGTTCCACGGCTGGGCCGAGATGGGCGCGGGCGCGTTCACGAGCCTGCCGTTCTGGCTCGCGCTCGCGGGGGTCGCCTCGGCCTACGTCTGCTACATGGTCGCCCCGGCGATCCCGGCCGCGTTCGCGCGCGTGCTACGCCCGCTGATCAAAGTGCTCGAGAACAAGTACTTCATGGACTGGATCAACGAGAACATCCTCGCCCGCCTCGCGCGCGGCGTGGGTCTCGCGGCCTGGAAGCTCGGCGACCAGGGCGTGATCGACGGTGTCGTGATCAACGGCGGCGCGAGCGTCGTCGGCGGCGTCGCCGGCCTCGTGCGCCGCGTCCAGAGCGGCTTCCTGTACTGGTACGCGCTCGTGATGATCCTCGGCGTCGTCGGTCTGATGAGCTGGCAGCTCTGGCCTTACATCGAACCTCAATTCAAGGCCCTGACGGGTTTCTGAGCCGAGGCGGAGAACAAGAATGGGAATTTTGAGTCTTGCCATCTTCCTGCCCATCGTCGGCGGCGCCTTGCTGCTGGCCCTGGGCCGTGACGAGCACGCCGCGGCGGTGCGCTGGGGCGCGCTGCTGATCGCTGCGGTCAGCTTCATCGTGACGCTGCCGCTGATCAGCGGCTTCGACACGACGACCGCGGCCATGCAGTTCAGCGAGAACTTCGCGTGGATCCCGCGTTTCAACATCCGCTACCACCTCGGCCTCGACGGCATCTCGATGTGGTTCGTGCCGCTGACCGCCTTCATCACGCTGATCGTCGTGATCTCGGCCTGGGAAGTGATCGAGTCGCGCGTGAACCAGTACATGGGCGCGTTCCTGATCCTATCGGGCCTGATGGTCGGCGTGTTCAGCGCGCTCGACGGCATGCTGTTCTACGTGTTCTTCGAGGCCACGCTGATTCCGATGTACATCATCATCGGCGTCTGGGGCGGCCCGAACCGCGTCTACGCGGCGTTCAAGTTCTTCCTCTACACGCTGGCCGGCTCGCTCTTGATGCTGATCGCGCTGCTGTACCTGTACCTGCAGTCGAACGGCAGCTTCGATATCCAGACCTGGCAGCAGCTGCCGCTGCCGCTGAACGCGCAGACCCTGCTGTTCTTCGCCTTCCTCGCGGCGTTCTCGGTCAAGGTGCCGATGTGGCCGGTCCACACCTGGCTGCCCGATGCCCACGTCGAGGCGCCGACCGGCGGCTCGGTCGTGCTGGCCGCGATTATGCTCAAGCTCGGCTGCTACGGCTTCCTGCGCTTCTCGCTGCCGATCACGCCCGACGCCGCGCACCACTGGTCGTGGCTGATCATCGGCGTGTCGCTGACGGCGGTGGTCTACATCGGCCTCGTCGCGCTCGTCCAGAAGGACATGAAGAAGCTCGTCGCCTACTCGTCGATCGCCCACATGGGCTTCGTCACGCTCGGCTTCTTCATCTTCAACGAGCTCGGCGTGCAAGGCGCGATCGTGCAGATGATCTCGCACGGCTTCGTGTCGGGGGCGATGTTCCTGTGCATCGGCGTGCTCTACGACCGCGTGCACTCGCGTGAGATCGCGTCCTACGGCGGCGTCGTCAATACGATGCCCAAGTTCGCGGCCCTGGCCCTGTTCTTCGCGATGGCCAACTGCGGTCTGCCCGCGACGGCCGGCTTCGTCGGCGAGTGGATGGTGATCCTCGGCGCCGTCGGCTACCAGTTCTGGGTCGGCGCGATCGCCGCGACGGCGCTCGTGTTCGGCGCGGCCTACACGCTGTGGATGTACAAGCGCGTGTACTTCGGCGCGGTCGGCAACGACCATGTCAAGGAACTCAGCGACCTGAACTCGCGCGAATTCCTGATGCTCGCCGTGCTCGCCATCGCGACGCTGACCATGGGCCTGTACCCGAAACCCTTTACCGACGTGATGCAGGTTTCGGTCACCGAGCTGCTCAAGCATGTGGCGCAGAGCAAGCTGGTCCTGAACTGAACGCGGAGCCGCCAAGAATGAACTCTATGAACTGGCAAGCGGTCCTTCCCGAGATCGTGCTGCTGACCATGGCCTGTCTCGTGGCCGTGTTCGACCTCTTCGTCAAGGACCCGGCGCGTCGCCCGACCTACTGGCTGACCCAGTTGTCGATCGCCGCCGTCGGCGTGCTGCACCTGTGCAACTTCGGCAGCGGCCTGACGGTCTACGCGATGCAGGGCATGGTCGTCGCCGACCCGATGGGCCATCTGCTCGCGTTCTTCGCCTGCGTCGCGACGCTCGTCACGCTCGTCTACGCGCGCCCCTACGCGGCGCCGCGCGAGATGCTCAAGGGCGAGCTGTTCACGCTGTCGATGTTCTCGCTGCTCGGCGTGAACGTGATGATGGCCGCGAACAACTTCCTCGTGGTCTATCTGGGCCTCGAGCTGATGACGCTGTCGCTGTACGCGCTTGTCGCGCTGCGCCGCGACCACGCGCTCGCGACCGAAGCCGCGATGAAGTACTTCGTGCTGGGCGCGCTCGCGAGCGGCTTCCTGCTCTACGGCCTGTCGATGATGTACGGCGCCACGGGCACGCTGACGATCCCGAAGGTCTACGAGGTCCTCGCGACGAGCCCGGTCAACAAGGGCGTCGCCGTGTTCGGCGTGGTCTTCATCGTCGCCGGCCTCGCGTTCAAGCTCGGCGCCGCGCCGTTCCACCAATGGGTGCCGGACGTCTATCACGGCTCGCCGACCGGCGTGACGCTGCTGATCGGCGCCGCTCCCAAGCTCGCCGCGTTCGCGATCACCTTCCGCCTGCTCGTCGAGGGCATGATCACGCAGGCCGCCGACTGGCAGCAGATGCTGCTCGTGCTCGCGTCGCTGTCGCTCGTGATCGGCAACCTCGCGGCGATCGCGCAGACCAACCTCAAGCGCATGCTCGCGTACTCGACGATCGCCCAGCTCGGCTTCATGCTGCTCGCGATGGCCTCGGGCGTGATCAACGGCAACAACACGCTGCTCGGCGCGAACGCGTACAGCTCGGCGATGTTCTACACGATCACCTACGTGCTGACGACGCTGGGCACCTTCGGCATGATCATCGTGCTATCGCGCGCGGGCCATGAAGCCGACGAGATCAAGGATCTGGCCGGCCTCGCCAAGCGCAGCCCCTGGCTCGCGCTCGTCATGACGGCGTTCATGTTCTCGCTCGCCGGCGTGCCGCCGACGGTCGGCTTCTACGCCAAGCTGTCGGTGCTGCAGGCCGTCGTCGCGACCGGCCTGGGCTTCTACACCCAGCTCGCCGTGTTCGCGGTCGTGATGTCGCTGATCGGCGCGTTCTACTACCTGCGCGTCGTCAAGGTCATGTTCTTCGACGAGCCGACCGACCTCGCGCCGATCACGGCGCCGGCCGACGTGCGCATCGTGATGTCGCTGAACGGCCTGTCGGTGCTCTTCTTCGGCATCCTGCCGGGCGGCCTGCTCGCCTGGTGCAGCGACGCGATCGTCCGCGCGATCACGACCTGATGAGCCCGCAGGCCGCGATCTGGCTCGTGATCGGCCTCGCGCTGGTCGCGGCCAACGCGCCCTACCTCAGCGAGCGCGTGCTGCTCGTCGGCCCGCGCCGCGTGCCCAAGCCGGTCGCATGGCGCCTGCTCGAGCTCGTCGTGCTCGCGACGCTCGTGCTGCTGGTCGGCTTCGCGCTCGAGGCGCGCATCGGCCAGCACCAGCAGCAGGGCTGGGCGTTCTACTTCGCCTGGGCCTGCCTGTTCATCACCTTCGGCTTCCCCGGCTTCGTCTGGCGCTACCTGCGCCGGCGGCGTCGCGACACCACGCAGCACCACGATGGCGCCGTCTGACGAACACCTGGTCGAGACGCAGCTCGCGTCGGAGGCCGTCTACGACGGCCATTTCCTCAAGGTGCGCCGCGACCGCGTGCGCCTGCCAGACGGCCGCGAGGCCAAGCGCGAGTACATCGTCCATCCGGGCGCCGTGATGGTCGTGCCGCTGCTCGACGACGGCTCGCTGCTGCTCGAGCGCCAGTACCGCTACCCGATGGGCCGCGTGATGCTCGAGTTCCCGGCCGGCAAGCTCGACCCGAACGAGACACCGCTGATCTGCGGCCAGCGCGAGCTGCGCGAGGAGACCGGCTACAGCGCGCGCGAATGGGCCTACGCGGGTTCCTTGAATAACGCGATCGCCTACGCCGACGAGGTCATCCACGTCTTCTTCGCGCGCGGCCTGAGCCTCGGCGAACGCGCGCTCGACGAGGGCGAATTTCTCGACCTCGTCACGCACACGCCGGCCGAGCTCGACACGCTCGCGCTGAGCGGCGCCCTGACCGACGCGAAGACCCTGATCGGACTGCTCTGGCTGTCGCGCTGGCAGAGCGGCGCGTGGCCGCTCGACTGGCGCTAGGCGAGGGCCGGAGCGCGGCAGGGCAGGGCGCGCCGCCGCGCGCTCAGGCCGTCGGCGTTTCGGTAGTGGCGGGCGCCAGGGCCGCGGCCTCAGGCGCGGCAGCTTCCGGCACCACCGCAGCCGCACGTCGCCGCGACGCGGCAAGGCGCGCGAGCCAGCCCCAGCGGTAGACGGTCAGGTGGTAGAGCGTGCGCTTGGTGTCGGTCCAGCGCGAATGCCACTCGAGGAAGCGGCCGAAATACTCCATGCGGCGCACCTCGCCGTTCGCGTACATCAGCTGCAGCTCGCTCTCGCGCAGCAGGAAGGCCGGCGAGAAAGCGTGCGCCGACTCGTCGTAGGCGGTCTTGAGCACGACGAGCACGCCGCCGCGCAGCAGGCCGAGGTTCATCGCGACGACCTGCTCGCCGAAGCGGTATTCGTAGACGCGCGCCTCGCCGCGCTCGGCCGCGGCCTCGAGCAACGCGCGGTAGAAGCGGCCCTGCTCGTTGTCGGGGTGCACGGCCGTGCCCTGGCCGGACTTCCAGCCGCTCGTCTCGAGCTCGCCATAGCGGCGGATCACCTCGGCCATCTCGGCGCGCTCGCGCCGCTCGACGAGCTCGAGCCGCGTGCCCGCGGCCTCGAGGCGGTTGCGCATCTTGCGCATGTTCTGGCGCAGGTTCTTGCCGCGCGAGGCCCAGTAGGCGTCGAAGGTGCCGAAGCCCGGGCCGTGGAGGTCGAGCCAGCCCGTCTCGATGTAGTCGCCGGCCATGCAGTCGGCGGCGCCTTCGGCGCGCGCGGCGACCTGCGGGTCGACCTGAGTGATCGACAGCACGAGGCAGGGGAACAGCGGCCTGCGCATCAGCGCGCGCGCGAGCGCGGCGAGCTCGAACGCGGCGCCCGCAACCCAGGCACCGAGCGGCAGCTGCGAGGGCTGGAAGGTCTGCCAGCGCAGCGCGCCCTGGCGCTCGAGCACGAACAGCGCGGCGACCGCGCCGTCCGGCGTGCGCCCGATCGCGAGCCGCTCGGCGCCGCGCCCGAAGTCGCGCAGCGCCGCGACGACGCAGCTCGCGTCGAGGAAGGGCAGGTCGCCGCGCTCGGCGTTCAAGGCGTTCCAGGCCGCGCGCAGCGCGGCGTCGTCGGCGAGCGCGGCGGCCGGGCGCAGTTCCCAGCGAAGCGTTGCGGCGTTCAAGATGATGGCCCCTTCATGGCGTCGGCGAGCAGGTCGGCGATGCGCTCGACCTCGCGCTCGGACAGGCTCTGGTGGCAGGCGAGCTGCAGCACATGGTGGCTCCACAGCGGCCCCTGGTCGCCGGCGAGCGCGCCCGGCGTGCCGGGCCAGATGCGGTCCCAGCGGAACACCGGCAGGCCCAGCGCGCGCGCGCGCGCGTAGACCGGCTCGGGCGCGTCGACCCACAGCGGAAAGACATAGGGCGCGGCCTGGCACAGCGTCGCCGCGTCGGCCGGCTGCAGCGCGCGCGCGCCCGGGCAGGCCGCGAAGCGCCGCTGGTAGGCCGCGTAATGGCGCTGGCGCCGCGCGATCGCGCGCGCGCGCGGCAGGCAGGCGAGCAGCGCGCGCGACGCGGCGAGCATCGTCGCCTCGACGCGGCCGAGGTCGCATTGCAGGGCCATGCTCTCTTCGGACGGACCGTCGGCCGGGTCGCCGGGCGCCCCGGCGGCCGCAACGGGTATGGCGCCGCGCCGGCGCTTGAGCGCGAACAGCGGCGCGAGCAGCCAGCCCGGGCCCGCGAGCCGGCCATGCGCGACCGCGGTTTCGACGACGTCGAGCCAGCCCTTGAGCTCGGCGCGCAGGCCCTGGCGGCGCAGCGGCGGCAGCGCGAAGCGGCGCGTCGCCGCACCGAGCAGGCCGCCTTCGGCGACCGGCAGGAACTTGGTCAGGCTCGCCGTCGCGAGGTCACCCCAGGCGCCGACGCTGCGCTCTCCGGCCCGGCCGTAGAGCGCGTGGGCGCAGTCCTCGATCAGCGCGATGCCGTGGCGGTCGCACCAGGCGCGCACCTCGGCAAGCGACTGGGCGATGCCGAAGAAATGCGAGACCAGCATCGCGCGGCAGCGCGGGTCCGGCGTGATGCCGGCGAGGTCGGGCAGGCCGTCGGCGCGGATGCCGTAGAAGCAGGGTTCGAGGCCGACGCGGCGCACCGGCGCGATCATCGTCGGGCAATGGTAGGTCGGCACGAGCACGCGGCTGTCGGCCGGCAGCGCGAGCGCTTCGAGCGCGAGGCAGATCGCCGCGCGGCCGCTCGTCACCGGGCGGACCTCGGCGAGGCTTTGCACGCCGTCGAGCCAGCGGCCGCCGCGCGGCACGAAGCTGTCCCAGCCGAGCACCGGGCCGCGCGGCCAGGCCACCCGGCGCGCGGCCGCGCCGGACCCGACGACGGCGGGCGGCAAAGCTTCGGTCGACGCGCTCATGGTGCGGAAGCCGCCGGCGCCGGCGCGGACGCCGCGGGCGCGGCTGCGCTCGCCTCGCGCGCCGGGGCTGCCCCCGGATCGCTCCAGGCGCCGGCCTTCTTCAGCGCGTTCTCGAGCCCGTCGGCCGGGTTGCCGAGCGCGAGCGCCTGGTGGGCGAGCGCGAGCGCCTGCGCGGTGTCTCCGACCTTCAGATATAGCAGGCCGAGGTTGTAGGGGGTGAACGGGTCTTCCTTGTCGAGCGACTTGCTGACGAAATCGAGGTGGACGATCGCGTCCTTGGTCCGGCCCGCGTCGATCAGGAAGTCGGCGAACAGCATGCGCACGACCATGTCGTCGGGCCTGAAGGTCAGCGCGCGGACGTAATAGCACTCCGCCGTGAAGTGCGCGCCGGTCGCCGGGTCGTGCTTCTCGCGCTTCACGAGCCGCGTCATCGCGACGAGCGCGCGCGGGTAGTTGGGCAGCGCGCGCAGCGTGTAGTCGATGTCGCCGCCCGGCGTGGCCTGGGTCTTGCCACGCTCGAGGTTCTCGACGAAGGGCAGGAAATGCGCGCCGGTCACGAGGGTGATCTTGTCGGACGGTTCGTGCCGGTAGTCGAACGGGCCGTATTGGCCGGGCGAGTACAGCGTGCCGCAGGGGCCTTCGGGCTCGGCCTGCGCGGCCAGCGACAGGCCGCCCAGGCACAGCAGCAGGGCCAGTTTCATGCCTTGGCGTTCAGGGTGTCGGAGCATAGGCGGCCAGCGTTTCTTCCATGTCAGTGGCGCCCGGCCGCCCCGCGGCCATTGACCGCCCAGGTGGGGGCACAGAGGCCGAGCGACAGCGAGGGCGAACCTGGGGTTTCGTTTCAGCGCGGCGCGGCCGCGGCCGAACAGGCGCGAGTCTATAGCGTCGCGCGCCTGCCTAGGCCGAACGAGGGCCCCCTGTATCGGGCGTCGTGACAAGTCGTGCACGCGTTGCGGCGAGCAGGGCCGGCGCGACCTCGATCTCGACGGTCTGCCAGAACGCCGGTCCCTGGACGGTGTCGGCGTCGAGCGCCCAGCCCGCCTCGCGCCACGCGGCCATCGCCTTGGCGGCGACCGGGCTGGCCGTGGTGCCGGTCTGGTTCGCGACCTCGAGCCAGACGAGCCGGCCCGGCGCGACGGCCGGGGGCGCGAACCGCGCCGCCTCGAGCCCCTGGGCGAGCGCGGGCGCGAGCGCGTAGCCGGCGATCTCGACGCTCGCGCCGGCCGCGAGCGTCTGCTTGACCTGCTCCATCGCGCCCTTCGCGCCGCCGTCGAGCATCTCGGCCGCGACCTTCAGGCGCAGGAACTGCTGGAGCAGGGTCTTGCCGCCGGCGGCCGGCGGCTGCCAGAAGCAGAAGTCGCAAGGCGCGCCGAGCGCGGCCGCGGCCTCGACCGCGAGCAGGCAGCCCGCGCGCAGGCCCCAGAACCAGAGCGGCGCCGCGGCGTGGGCCGCGTCGCGCGCACGCAGCCAGCGCGCGGCCGCGACGAGGTCGGCGACCCAGGCGGCCCACGTCGCGTCGCCGAAGTCGCCGGCGCTGTCGCCGCAGCCGAGCGGGTCGATCAGCAGCACGCTGAAGCCGAGCAGCGCGAGGCCGCGCGCCTGTTCGGCGACCATGCGGCGCGACTTGTTCATTTCCTCGCCGAAGGCCGGCGCGTGCACGACGACGCCGCGCGGCACCGCCGCGCGGGCCGGGTGGAACAGGCAGAAGCGCGGCCCCGGCGACGCGGGCGCGCCGGGTTCGGCGTCGACCGGCAGGAAAAAGGCTTGCGCGGTCACGAGGGGCGAGGGCGGGGGCGCGCTCAGGCGGCGAGCTTGGCGGCGACGAAGTCGGTCAGCGAGCCGAGCGTCGCGAAGGTATCGCCCGAGATCTCGTCGTCGTCGACGCTCACGCCGAGGCGCTCCTCGAGGCCGGTGATCAGGCTGACCACGGCCATCGAGTCGAGCTCGGGGATCGCGCCGAGCAGCGGCGTCGAGCGGTCGAAGCTCGCGGCGCGGCCGTTCAGGCTCAGTACCTCGTCGAGCAGGCGGATGACTTCTTGTTGGGTGTCCATCGTCGGGGCGTTCTCTGTGCGTGGGGCGGCGTCGGATGCCCGCCACGAAATTGTGCGCAATCTTAGCCGCTGGGCAGGACTGCACGCCGCCGCGCGCCCCCATGTCTCGATGGTGCGGCGGGGTGCGTGCGATACTTTTTTGCCACTCTTTGCGACCACCGATGTCCGTCACCGAATCGACCCTGCTTCACGAGCTGATCCTCGCCGGCGCCGCTCGCGACGGCGCGGCGCCGGCCCTGACCCATGGCGCCGAGCAGCTCGACTACGCGGCGCTGGCCGGCGCGGTCGAGGGCTTCGCCAGCGGCCTGCTGGGCCTCGGCCTCGCCCGCGGCGAGCGCGTCGCGATCTACCTCGAGAAGCGCTTCGAGACCGTCGTCGCGAGCTTCGGCGCGCCGGCCGGCGGCGGCGTGTTCGTGCCGCTGAACCCGCTGCTCAAGCCCGAGCAGGTCGGCTTCATCCTGCGCGACTGCGGCGTGCGGGTGCTCGTGACCTCGCCCGAGCGCCACAAGCTGCTCGCCGAGACGCTCGCGGCCTGCCCCGAGCTGCGCCATGTGGTGCTGACGGCCGGCCCGCGCGACGCCGCGGCGGGCGAGGGCGCTGTCGCGGTCCACGACTGGGCGGCGCTGCTCGCGGCGCCCGCGCGCGCGCGCCACCGCGTGATCGACACCGACATGACGGCGATCCTCTACACCTCGGGCTCGACCGGCAAGCCCAAGGGCGTCGTGCTGTCGCACCGCAATATGGTTGCCGGCGCGAAGAGCGTCGCGTCCTACCTTGAAAACCACCCCGGCGACACCCTGCTCGCGGCGCTGCCGCTGTCCTTCGACGCGGGCTTCAGCCAGCTCACGACGGCCTTCCACAGCGGCGCACGCGTCGTGCTGCTCAATTACCTGATGCCGCGCGACGTGCTCAAGGCGATGGAGCGCGAGGGCGTGACCGGCCTGACCGCCGTGCCGCCTCTGTACATCCAGCTGAGCCAGCTCGACTGGCCGGCCGCGATCAACGAGCGCCTGCGCTACTTCGCGAACACCGGCGGCCGCATGCCGCTCGAGACGCTCAAGGCCCTGCGCGAGCGCGCGCCCGCCGCGAAGCCCTTCCTGATGTACGGCCTGACCGAGGCGTTCCGCTCGACCTACCTGCCGCCCGAGCAGGTCGACCGCCGGCCCGACTCGATCGGCCGCGCCATCCCGAACGCCGAGATCCTCGTGCTGCGCGAGGACGGCAGCCCCTGCGCACCCGACGAGCCCGGCGAGCTCGTGCACCGCGGCGCGCTCGTCGGCCTCGGCTACTGGAACGATCCGGAAAAGACCGCCGAGCGCTACAAGGTCCTCGCGCCCGGCGACGGCCGCCCGGCCGCGCTCCAGCAGCCCGAGTACGCGGTGTTCTCGGGCGACACGGTGCGCCAGGACGCCGACGGGTATCTGTATTTCATCGGCCGGCGCGACGAGATGATGAAGACCTCGGGCTACCGCGTGAGCCCGACCGAGGTCGAGGAGATCCTCTACGCGACCCAGCGCGTCGGCGAATGCGTGGCCTTTGGCGTCGACCACCCGCAGCTGGGCCAGGCGATCCAGGTCATCGCGACGCCGCCGGCCGGCGCGGCCGAGCTCGACGTCGCGGCGCTGCTCGCCGACTGCCGCGCGCGCATGCCGGCGTATATGGTCCCGCATGGCGTCGAAGTGCGCGGCGGCCCGCTGCCGCGCAACCCGAACGGCAAGATCGATCGCAAGCTGCTCGCGACCGAATGGGTGGAGAAACACGCGTGAGCGATATCCAGAAGCAGGCGCCGGTCCACGCGCCGATGAGCCAGTTCAAGACCGCGGGCGCGGAGCTGCTCGTAAACGGCCAGCCGCTCACGCGGCTTGCCGCGCGCGTCGGCCAGACGCCGTTCTACGCCTACGACCGCAGCCTGCTCGACGCGCGCGTCGCGGCGCTGCGCGCGGCGCTGCCGGCGAGCGTCAAGCTCCATTACGCGATGAAGGCGAACCCGATGCCGGCGCTGGTCGCGCATATGGCGCGCCTCGTCGACGGCATCGACGTCGCGTCGAGCGGCGAGCTGCAGGTCGCGCTCGACGCGGGCGCCGACCCGGCCGAGGTCAGCTTCGCGGGCCCCGGCAAGCGCGACGTCGAGCTGCGCCAGGCCGTCGCGGCCGGCGTGCTCGTCAACGTCGAGTCAGAGCGCGAGCTCGCACCGCTCGCGCGCGCCGCGCAAGAGCTCGGCGTGCCCGCGCGCGTCGCGCTGCGCGTGAACCCCGACTTCGAGCTCAAGGGCTCGGGCATGAAGATGGGCGGCGGACCCAAGCAGTTCGGCATCGACGCCGAGGTCCTGCCCGAGTTGCTGCCGCGCCTTGGCGCGATGCCGGGCCTGCAGTTCGAGGGCTTCCACCTGTTCGCCGGTTCGCAGAACCTCAAGGCCGAGTCGATCTGCGAGGCCCAGCAGAAGTCCTACGAGCTCGCGCTGCGGCTCGCCGCGCATGCGCCCGCGCCGCTGCGCTTCCTGAACCTCGGCGGCGGCTTCGGCATCCCGTATTTCCCGGGCGAGACGCCGCTGGACCTCGCGCCGATCGGCGCGAACCTCGCCGCGATCGCGGCGCGCGCCGCGCGCGAGCTGCCCGAGGCCGAGATCGTGATCGAGCTCGGCCGCTACCTCGTCGGCGAGGCCGGCGTCTACGTGACAAGCGTCGTCGACCGCAAGGTCTCGCGCGGCCAGGTCTTTCTGGTCACCGACGGCGGCCTCAATCACCATTTGTCCGTCTCGGGTAATTTCGGCCAGGTGATCCGCAAGAACTACCCGGTCGCGGTCGGCAACCGCATGGACGGCGCGGCCGGCAGCGGCGCCGCGAGCGTCGTCGGCCCGCTGTGCACGCCGCTCGACCTGCTCGCCGACAAGATGGCGCTCGACCACGCCGAGATCGGCGATTTGATCGTGATCTTCCAGTCGGGCGCCTATGGCCGCAGCGCGAGTCCGCAGGACTTTCTCGGTCACCCGCACTGCGTCGAAATACTGGTCTAGTTCAGCGCTTGCCGCCGGCAAGCGCTGAAGCGTTTGTCAGGCGGCCGAACGCCGCCTGTCAGCGATGGCGCGAAGCAGCCATCGTGTTTGTGCAAGCCCCGACACAGAATCGCGAATCGCCTTACAGTTCCGCGCTTCCGCGGGTGTCCGTAGACACCCGCAGGCCCGCCAAACACCGACTGAGGATTCGCCTCGATGCCGCACAGCCCAGGGACGTTGACACCATGCTGATCGACGTCGTCCGCATCGCGCTCCGGCGCCCGTATACCTTCGTCGTCCTCGCGCTGCTGCTGCTCATCATCGGGCCGCTCTCCGCGGTGCGAACGCCGACCGACATCTTTCCCGAGATCCGCATCCCCGTGATCGCGGTCGCGTGGCAGTACACGGGCCTGCCGCCCGACCAGATGGCCGGGCGCATCTCGACGCTGTTCCAGCGCAGCCTGACGACGACCGTCAACGATATCGAGCATATCGAGGCCAATACCTACCCGGGCACCAGCGTCGTCAAGATCTTCTTCCAGCCCGGCGTCAACGTCGCGGTTGCGAACGCACAGGTCACGGCGATCGCGCAGGTCGCGCTGCGCCAGATGCCGGCCGGCACGACGCCGCCGCTGATCCTCAACTACAACGCCGCGACGGTGCCGATCCTGCAGCTCGCGCTGTCGGGCCAGGGCCTGTCCGAGCAGAACCTGTTCGACCTCGGCTTCAACACGGTGCGTACGCCGCTCGTCGCCGTGCCCGGCGCCGCGATCCCGTATCCCTACGGCGGCAAGATCCGCCAGGTCCAGATCGACGTGAACGCGGCCGCCCTGCAGGCGCGCGGCCTGTCGTCGCAGGACGTGGCCAACGCGCTCGCCGCGCAGAACGTGCTCACGCCGATCGGCACGCAGAAGATCGGCGACCTCGAGTACACGCTGCAGCTCAATAGCGCGCCGGTGCAGATCAAGGACCTTGCGAAGCTGCCGGTCAAGGTAGCGGGCGGCAGCACGATCTACCTCGGCGACGTCGCCGACGTCCACGACGGCAACGCACCGCAGACGAACATCGTCCACGTCGACGGCGGCCGCTCGGTGCTGCTGTCGGTGCTCAAGAACGGCGCGACCTCGACGCTCGCGATCGTCGACGGCATCCGCGCCAAGGTCGACGAGATGAAGGACGCGCTGCCGGCCGCGCTCAAGGTCGTGCCGATCAACGACCAGTCGGTGTTCGTGCGCGCGGCCGTCAAGGGCGTCGCGACCGAAGGCGCGATCGCCGCGGCGCTGACGAGCCTGATGATCCTGCTGTTCCTCGGCAGCTGGCGCTCGACCGTGATCATCGCGGTGTCGATCCCGCTGTCGGTGCTCGGCTCGATCATCGGCCTCGCGGCGATCGGCGAGACGCTGAACCTGATGACGCTCGGCGGCCTCGCGCTCGCGGTCGGCATCCTCGTCGACGACGCGACCGTGACGATCGAGAACATCAACTGGCACCTCGAGCATGGCAAGGACGTCGAGACCGCGATCCTCGACGGCGCCCAGCAGATCGTCGCGCCGGCCTTCGTGTCGCTGCTGTGCATCTGCATCGTGTTCATCCCGATGTTCTTCCTCGAGGGCGTGTCGCGCTTCCTGTTCGTGCCGATGGCCGAGGCGGTGATCTTCGCGATGGCCTGCTCGTTCATCCTGTCGCGCACGCTCGTGCCGACCATGGCCAAGTTCCTGCTCAAACCCCACGAACCGCACCTCGACGCCGAGGGCCACGCGGCGCCCGCGGCGAACCCGGTCGTGCAGTTCCAGCGCAATTTCGAGGCGCGCTTCGAGCAGCTGCGCAGCGGCTACCGCAGCGTGCTGGCCCTGGCGCTGGGCCACCGGCGCCTGTTCGTGATCGGCTTCGGCGTCGTCGTGCTCGCGTCGTTCGCGCTCGTGCCCTTCCTCGGCAGCAACTTCTTCCCGCAGGTCGACTCGGGCCAGATCCTGCTGCACGCGCGCGTGCCGGTCGGCACCCGCATCGAGGAGGCGTCGGCGCGCTTCGCGCGCATCGAGGACGCGATCCGCAAGGTCATCCCGGCCGAGCAGATCACGACGCTCGTCGACAACATCGGCATGCCGAACTCGAGCATCAACCTGACCTACAACAACACCGGCGTGATGGGCACGCAGGACGGCGACGTGCAGATCGCGCTCGGCGAGGGCCACGCGCCGACGGCCCGCTACGTGAAGAAGCTGCGCGAGCTGCTGCCGCGCGAGTTCCCCGACACGACCTTCTCGTTCCCACCGGCCGACATCGTCAGCCAGATCCTGAACTTCGGCTCGCCCGCGCCGATCGACGTGCAGATCCGCGGCCGCGACCTCGACGCGAACTTCGCCTACGCGCGCAAGCTGCTCAAGCGCGTGCGCGCGATCCCCGGCATCGCCGACGTGCGCATCCAGCAGAGCGACCGCTCGCCGGCCTTCAACGTCGACCTCGACCGCACCCAGGCGCAGCTGCAGGGCCTGTCGACGCGCGACGTGACGAACAGCCTGGTCGTGAACCTCGCGGGTTCGAGCCAGGTCGCGCCGACCTTCTGGCTGAACCCGGCCAACGGCATCAGCTACTCGATCGTGATGCAGACGCCGCAGCCGCAGCTCGACTCGCTCGCGTCGCTCGCGAACCTGCCCGTCGGCAACGGCGCGACGCCGGGCACGACGACGCTCGGCGGCGTCGCCCAGTTCACGCGCACGACCGGCAACGCCGTGATCAGCCAGTACGACGTCGCGACGATGGTGCAGATCCACGCGGCGACGCAGGACCGCGACCTCGGCGCCGTCGCGGCCGACCTGCGCCGCGTGCTCGCCGAGACCGCGGCCGAGGTGCCCAAGGGCTCGAGCGTCAAGCTGATGGGCCAGGTGCAGATCATGGACCGCGCGTTCTCGGGCCTGTTGTTCGGCCTGCTCGGCGCGATCGTGCTGATCTACCTGCTGATCGTCGTGAACTTCCAGTCCTGGCTCGACCCGGCCGTGATCGTCTCGGCGCTGTCGGCCGCGCTCGCCGGCATCGTCTGGATGCTGTTCGCGACAGACACGACGCTGTCGGTGCCCGCGCTGACCGGCGCGATCATGTGCATGGGCGTCGCGACCGCGAACAGCGTGCTCGTGACGAGCTTCGCGCGCGAGCGCCTCGACGCGCTCGGCGACGCGACGGCCGCCGCGCTCGAGGCCGGCTTCGTGCGCTTCCGCCCCGTCTTGATGACGGCGCTCGCGATGATCATCGGCATGCTGCCGATGGCGCTGGGCCTCGGCGACGGCGGCGAACAGAACGCGCCGCTCGGCCGCGCCGTGATCGGCGGCCTCGTGTTCGCGACCATCGCGACCCTGATCTACGTGCCTGTGGTCTTCAGCCTCGTGCACCGTCACCATCGTCCGCAGCCCGACGCCGCGTCGGGCGGCCAGCCCGAGATTTCCGGAGATCCCGTCCATGCCCACTGAACAATCCCGCCTGCGCCTGGCCGGCATCGTCGCGCTGGTCGTGGCCCTGCTCGTCGTCGCCACGGGACTGTGGACGCGCCAGTCGCGCGCGACCCAGCTCAAGGAGCGCGCGGCCGACGCGGCCGTGCCGACCGTCGCCGTGATCGCGCCGACGCGCAGCGCGGCGGGCAAGCTCGAGCTGCCCGCGCGCATCGAGGCTTGGTCGCGCGCGCCGATCTACGCGCGCGTGAGCGGCTACCTGAAGCGCTGGAACGTCGATATCGGCGCGCCGGTCCACAGCGGCCAGCGGCTCGCCGAGATCGAGGCGCCCGACCTCGACCAGCAGCTCGCCCAGGCGCGCGCCGAGCTCGCGACCGCGCGCGCGAACGAGCAGCTCGCCGCGACGACGGCCAGGCGCTGGCAGTCGCTGCTCGACAGCGACTCGGTCTCGCGCCAGGAGGTCGAGGACCGCGTCGGCGACGCGACGGCCAAGCAGGCCACCGTCAAGGCCGCCCAGGCCAACGTCGAGCGCCTGCAGGCGCTCGCCGGCTACCTGAAGCTGACGGCGCCGTTCGACGGCGTCGTGACGGCGCGCAACACCGACGTCGGCGCGCTCATCAACGTCGGCGGCGCGCCCGGCAGCGAGCTGTTCGTCGTCTCCGACATCCGCCGCCTGCGCGTCTACGTCAACGTGCCGCAGCGCCAGGTCGCGCAGGTCGCGGTCGGCGCGAAGGCGCAGCTGATCGTCCCCGAGCGTCCGGGCCAGAGCTTCGAGGCGACCGTCGTGTCGAGCGCGCAGGCGATCAGCAGCGCGAGCGGCACGATGCTCGTGCAGTTGAGCGTCGCGAACCCCAAGGGCGAGCTGCTGCCCGGCGGCTTTGCGACGGTGCGCTTCGACGCGCCGGGCGAGCCGGGCCTGGCGGTGCCGCCGGGCGCCGTGATCACGAGCCGCGCGGGCGTGCAGGTCGCGACCGTCGACGCGAACAACCACGTCAAGCTCGCGACCGTGACGATCGCGCGCGACCTCGGCAACCGCGTCGAGGTCACGGGCCTCGGGCCCGACGCGCGCGTGATCGACACGCCGCCCGACGGCGTCGCCGACGGCGACCTTGTGCGCGTCGCCGCGCCGGCCAAGAAGGAGGCGTCCTGATGCGCCACCGCGTGCTTGTCGCGGCCTTGGCCGCGGCCCTCGGCGGCTGCACCGCGATGAGGCCGATCGCGCTGCCCGAAGTCGCCGCGCCGGCGGCCTTCAAGGAAGCCGCGCCGCCCTGGGTCGCCGCCGCGCCCGCCGCGCCACCGGCCTGGGACCGTTGGTGGCAGGCCTGCGGCGACGCCGAGCTCGACGCGCTGCAGCAGCGCCTGCTCGCGAACAGCCCGGACCTCGCCGCGGCGCTCGCACGCTACGGCGAAGCCCAGGCCGTCACGCGCGCGCTGCGCGCCGCCGAGAGCCCTGCGCTGACCGGCGCGCTGAACGCCCAGCGCGACCGCCAGGCCGAGCTCAGGCCGCTGCGCGTGCTCGGCCCGGCCTCGCCCAATCTGTACGACAGCGCGACGCTCGGCGTCGACCTCGAGTACGAGCTCGACGTCTGGGGCCGCGTGAGCGCGAGCGTCGCAGGCGGCGTGGCCGGCGAGCGCGCGAGCGCGGCCGACCTCGCGGCCGCGCGCCTCGCGCTGCAGGCCCAGCTCGCCGACACCTGGCTCGCGCTGCGCGGCCTCGACCAGCAGGCCCAGCTGCTGCGCGACACCGAGGCCGCGTACGCGAAGGCACTGGCCCTCGTCGTGCGCCGCCACGGCGCGGGCATCGCGTCGGGGCTCGACCTCGAGCGCGCCCAGGGCCAGCTCGACGAAGCGCGCTCGCAGGCGCGCCAGCTGCAGGCCCAGCGCGCGCTGCTCGAGCATGGAATCGCGGCGCTGGTCGGCGCGAACGCGGCGGATTTTTCAATTTCACCACGCGTTACGGAAACCGCCTTGCCCGGCGTTCCCGCGGGCCTGCCGGCGACGCTGCTGCAGCGTCGCCCCGACGTCGCCGCGGCCGAGCGGCGCGTGATTGCCGCGAACGCGGCAGTCGGCGTCGCCCACGCGGCGTTGTTCCCGGCCGTCACGCTGAGCGCGCAGGGCGGCTACCAGAGCTCGCAGTTCGGCCGCTTCCTCGAAGCGCCGAACCTGTTCTGGGCGCTCGGGCCGAACCTGATCGGCACGATCTTCGACGGCGGGCGGCACCGCGCCGAGGAAGACCGCGCGCGCGCCGCGCTCGACGAGGCGGCCCAGCACTACCGCGCGACCGCGCTCGGCGCTTTTCAGCAGGTCGAGGACCAGCTCGCGCTGCTCGTGCACGACGGCGACGCGCTGACGGCCGAACAGCAGGTCGCCGCGAGCGCCGCCCGCCAGGTCGAGATGGCGACCAAGCGCTACGAGGCGGGTGCGGCGAGCTACCTCGAGGTCGTGACCGCGCAGACGACCTGGCTGCAGGCCGAGCGCAGCGTGCTCGACCTCGGCACGCGCCAGCGCCGCGCCTGGGTCCAGCTCGTGCGCGCGCTCGGCGGCGGCTGGGACGGGCTCGCGCAGGCCGCGGCTCAGCCCGCGAGCGACGCGAAGGCGGGCGGCTGAGGCGGGCGCGGGCTCAGAGCACGCGCCCCGGGTTCAGCAGGTTCTGCGGGTCGAGCGCGAGCTTGAGCGCGCGCATCAGCGCGAGCGCGGTCGGGTCCTTGCGCGCGGCGAGTTCGTCGCGCTTGAGCCGGCCGATGCCGTGTTCGGCCGAGATCGAGCCGCCGCGCGCGCTCACCGCGTCGTAGACGAGTGCGTTGATCGCGGCCTCGTGCGTGGCGAGAAAGGCCTTGGGATCCTCGCCGACGGGCGCCTGCACGTTGTAGTGCAGGTTGCCGTCGCCGAGGTGGCCGAAGTCGACGATGCGCGCGCCGGGCCAGCGCTCGAGCAGCGCGGCGTCGGTCGCGGCGACGAAGCCCGCGAGCGCCGACGCAGGCAGCGCGATGTCGTGCTTGATATTGAGGCCCTCCTGGGCCTGGGCGAGCGGGATGCTCTCGCGCAGCTGCCACATCGCGCGGCTTTGCGCGACGCTCTGCGCGATCGCACAGTCGGCGATCAGGCCGGCCTCGAGCGCCGCCTCGAGCAGGCCCTCGAACAGCGCGGCCGCGTGGGCCTCGCCCTCGCTGTCGGACAGTTCGAGCAGGACGGTCCACGGCGCGCGGCCAAGCGGCTGCGCGAGCGCCGGGAAATGCACGGCCACGAGGCCCAGCGACTGCGCGTTCATCGCCTCGAACGCGGTCAGCGCGGCGCCCGCGCGCTCGCGCGCGAGCCCGAGCAGCGCGACGGCCGCGTTGACGTCGGCGCAGGCCGCGAGCGCCGTGAGCTGCGCACGCGGCGCCGGGTGCAGCTTGAGCGTCGCGGCCGTGATCACGCCGAGCGTGCCCTCGCTGCCGATGAACAGGTCGCGCAGGTCGTAGCCGGTGTTGTCCTTGCGCAGGCCGCCGAGGCCGTGCCAGACCTGGCCCTGGGCGGTCACGACCTCGAGGCCCAGGCAGAGCTCGCGCGCGTTGCCGTAGCGCAGCACCTGGGTGCCGCCCGCATTCGTCGCGAGGTTGCCGCCGATCGTGCAGCTGCCCTCGGCCGCGAGGCTCAAGGGGAACAGCAGGCCCGCGTCGCGCGCGGCCTGCTGGACCGCCTGGAGCACGCAGCCGGCCTCGGCCGTCAGCGTCTGGTTCGCGACGTCGACCGCGCGCACGCGGTTCATGCGCGCGAGGCTCAGCACGAGCTGGGCGCCGCTCGCGTCGGGCGTGCTCGCGCCGACGAGGCCGGTGTTGCCGCCCTGCGGCACGATCGCGACGCCGTGCGCCGCGCACAGGCGCACGACCGCGGCGACCGCGTCGACGTCGGCCGGCCGCGCGACCGCGAGCGCGCGGCCCGCGTAGCGGCGGCGCTGGTCGGTCTCGTAGGCGCCGAGGTCCTCGGTCAAGAGGCCGGCCGGGCCGAGCCGCTCGCGCAGCGCGTCGAGCAGCGCGGGATTCATGCCAGTGCCTTGGCCGCCGCGAGCCGCTGGCGCACGTGCAGCGCGCAGGCGACGAAGACCAGCAGGCTCAAGCCGACTTCGGCGCCCGCGTACCAGGCGCCCGGCGCGGGCTCGCTCGTCGCCCGCATCGCGCCTTCGAGGAAGTAGAGCCAGACCAGCAGCGACAGCCAGCGGAAGGTGTAGAGCCGCCAGCGCAGCAGGCCGGCGAAGGGCACGAGCAGCGGCAGGGCCTTGACCGCGAGCGTGCCGCGGCCGGTCGGCGCGAGCCACAGCTCCCAGGCCAGGCACAGCACGAACAGCGCGGCGAGGCCGGCGAGCGCGAGCGCGCGCGACAGCGCTTCCCGAGGCGTCGCGACGCTGCGCAGCACGCGCTGCGGCGCATCGGTTGCGGGGGAGGGCTGGGACATGCTGGCATCATAGCGAGCATGCTTGACGAGACCCTCCTGACGCTGCGCAGCATCGTCCACACGCTGCGCGCGCGCTTCCGCGAAGGCCGGCTCGGCCAGACCGCGGGCAGCCTGACCTTCACGACCCTGATTTCGCTCGTGCCGCTGGTCACGGTAATGCTCGCGCTGTTCACGGCTTTCCCGATCTTCAATTCGTTCCAGTCGGCGCTCGAGCAGTACTTCCTCAAGAGCCTCGTGCCCGACAACATCGCGCGGCCGGTGCTGGGCGCGCTCACGCAGTTCGCGTCCAAGGCGAGCCGGCTCGGTACGATCGGCCTGCTCGCGCTCGGCGGCTCGGCCTTGATGATGATGTTCACGATCGACCGCACGCTGAACACGATCTGGCAGGTCCAGCGGCCGCGCCCGCTGACCCAGCGGGTGCTCGTCTACTGGGCCGCGCTGACGCTCGGGCCGCTCGCGCTCGGCGCGAGCCTCGCGTTGACGAGCTATGCGATCTCGGCGAGCGGCGGCCTCGTCCACCAGATGCCGGGCGGGCTGTCGCTGCTGCTGTCGACGCTCGAGACGCTGCTGCTCGTCTTCGGCGTCGCGGGCCTGTTCCACTACGTGCCCAACACCCATGTGCGTTGGCGCCACGCGTTCTTCGGCGCGGTCTTCGTCGCCGTCGCGTTCACGGCGGCCAAGAGCGGCCTGGCCTGGTACGTGAAGAAGGTGCCGACCTACTCGACGCTTTACGGCGCGTTCGCGACCGTGCCGATCTTCCTGATCTGGCTCTACCTGGGCTGGGTCATCATGCTCGTCGGCGCGGTGCTCGCGGCGAGCGCGCCGAGCCTCGCCCAGGGCCTGCACCGGCGCCGCGACGCGCCGGGCAGCCACCTCGCGCTCGCGCTCGAGGTCATCGCGGTGCTCGACCGCCTGCGCGTGGCGGGCCGCCACGGCCTGCCGCAGCTCGAGCTCGCGCAGCAGCTGCGCGTCGACCCGCTGCAGCTCGAGCCGGTGCTCGACGCGCTGCTCGCGCTCGACCTGCTCGGCCGTCTCGAGGAACCGGGCGCGCAGCGCTTCGTGCTGCTCGCCGACCCGACCCAGACCCCGGCCGCACCGCTGCTGCGCCGCCTGCTCGCACGCCGCAACGGGCCGCTGCGAGTGCTTTGGGAGCGCTCGGGCTGGGAGACCGTAAAACTCGCGGAGCTCCTCGGTTAGGCGCGTCGGTGGCCTTGCGGCCGCGTTGCAGTATTCGAATCGTAAATATTGTCAAAGTCCACGCCCGAGTGCGGCATCTTGACTGAAGTCAAGCGGCGTTCTGCGGTGCCCCTCGATCATCTCGCCATCGAATTTCCGCCCCGAATTGGTTGCCTGCAATGCCTTCAGCAGGATTTCGGGGTGAGGGCGGAAATCGATGGACTCGAAATCGAGAATGAAAGAACTTGCGTTTGCAGATATTGAACAGATCTCCGGCGGCATGGGCGGCGGCGGCTATGCCAGTGGCGGGACCGCCTGCTCGAACAGCATCGCCGGTGGACTGGTCGGAGGCGCGATCGCCGGCCTGTCGGGCGGCCCCGTCGGCTTCGTGCTGGGCGGTATCGGCGGCGCGATCGGGGGCTGGATCGCCGGCTGCAAGGTGACGAACACCGTCCAGAGTTCCGTCTGATTGGTTCAGACGCGGCGGCACCGTGGGTGCCGCCGCGTCCTTTCCGTCTTCAAAGCTATGAATCTCCCCTTCTCCGCAGCCGCTCTGCAAGCGCGCTGGCCGCAGCTGCGGCGGCACGGCTTGTTTTCATTCATGCTGTCTTACGGCATAGCCCGGTATGCGCTGACTTTGGCCGGTGGCGTCCTGGGCGCCAGGCTGGCGGTCGACGGACTGTCGTTCGACTGGGGCCGGGCCCTGCTTTCGCTCGTACCGATCCTGCTTGCGGGGGGGCTTTGGTCGTGGCTGGTCTGGAATACCTGCGAAAAAGAGTTCGACCGCGAAAAGCAGGCCGAGGTCAAGCGCCCAGCCTGAGCCGAGGTCCCGGGCCTCGGCGCCGATCATCGGCCTTTCTTTAATTGATCCTCGCGGGGAACTCGCAGATGAAAAAGCTGAATATCGAAGAAGTCGCCGGCGTGCAGGGCGGGCTGGTGACGCCGGCCAGCGTCGTGACGCAAATGATCGTCGCCACGACGCGCTCGGGGCCGCCGGCGATCGACGGTGATGCGCCGGGTGGCGGCATCCTGGGCGGCCCCGGCGATCTCGTCGGGCCGAGTATCGGCAGCGTGACCTGGGGCGATCGCTACACGTTGTCGAGCTTCTGACACGGCCGGCGCCGCGCAGGCCGCCGCTCAGCCGTGCAGCACGACGAGCAGGGCGGTGGCGCGGTGCTTGCCGGTATTGCGGATCGCGTGCGCGCCGTCGACCGCGTAGCGCGCGGTCTCGCCGGGCTGGAGCTGGCGGCTCGTGCCGCCGGCCGTGATCTCGAGCTCGCCGTCGAGCACCGTGAGGTGCTCGCGCGAGCCCGGCTCGTGGGCGGCCGACTCGAGCGCGCCGCCGGGCTTGAGCGTGAGCTCGTACCACTCGAACTGGCCGGCCAGCTCGATCGGACCGAGGATGCGTAGCGTGCCGAGGCCGTCGGGGGTGTTCAGCAGCGGCGTCGCGTGGGCCGCGACGGTCTGGATCGCCGGCGCCGCGCTCTTCTCGCCGCCGAGCAGCTCGGCGAGCTCGACGCGCAGCGCGTTCGCGAGGCGCCAGACCACGGCGACGGTCGGGTTCGCCTGGTTGCGCTCGATCTGCGACAGCATGGACTTGGACACGCCCGCGCGCCGCGAGAGCTCGTCGAGCGACAGGCCCTGCTGCTGGCGCAGCGCCTGCAGCGTCGCGCCGAGGCGGGGCGGCTCCAGAGAAGACTCCACGGACGGAACGGACATCTGACTTGACCTCGCGGCGTTAATCCATATACTGCACATCTGTTCGATATATCGAACGATGTTTAATCGAATGGATTGTGCACCAGGAGCCGCGCGATGACCAATACAGCTTTCTACGAGCACCTGCAGGCCGAGCTCGACGGCATCCGCGCGGCCGGCCTGTACAAGTCCGAGCGCCTGATCGTCACGCCGCAGGGGCCGATCGTGCGCACGGCCGACGGCCGCGAGCTGATCAATCTGTGCGCGAACAACTACCTGGGCCTGTCCTCGCACCCGGCCGTCGTCGAGGCCGCGCACGCGGCGCTGCGCACGCATGGCTACGGCCTGTCGTCGGTGCGGTTCATCTGCGGCACGCAGGACATCCACAAGCAGCTCGAGGCGCGCCTCGCGCGCTTCCTCGGCACCGAGGACACCATCCTCTACGCGGCCGCGTTCGACGCCAACGGCGGCCTGTTCGAGCCGCTGCTGCAGGAGCAGGACGCGATCATCAGCGACGAGCTCAACCACGCGTCGATCATCGACGGCATCCGCCTGTGCAAGGCCAGGCGCTGGCGCTACAAGCACAACGACATGGCCGACCTCGAGCGCTGCCTGCAGGAGGCGCAGGCAGCGGGCGCGCGCTTCAAGATGGTGTTCACCGACGGCGTGTTCTCGATGGACGGCACGATCGCGCGCCTCGACGAGATCCGCGCGCTGTGCGAACGCTACGACGCGCTGCTCGGCGTCGACGAATGCCACGCCTCGGGCTTCATGGGCCGCACCGGCCGCGGCACGCATGAGCACCGCGGCGTGCTCGGCAAGGTCGACGTGATCACGGGCACGCTCGGCAAGGCGCTCGGCGGCGCGTCGGGCGGCTTCACGAGCGGGCGCAAGGAAGTCATCGAGCTGCTGCGCCAGCGTTCGCGCCCCTATCTGTTCTCGAACACGGTCGCGCCGAGCATCGTCGGCGCGTCGATCGCGGTGCTCGACCTGCTCGAGGCCTCGACCGCGCTGCGCGACAAGCTCGAGGACAACACCACGTATTTCCGCGCGGCGATCCAGGCGGCCGGCTTCGAGATCAAGCCGGGCACCCACGCGATCGTGCCGATCATGGTCTACGACGCGGTCGTCGCGCAGCAGCTGTCGGCGCGCCTGCTCGAGCTCGGCGTCTACGCGGTTGGCTTCTTCTATCCGGTCGTGGCCAAGGGCCAGGCGCGCATCCGCACGCAGATGTCGGCCGCGCTCGACCGCCACCACCTCGAGCAGGCCGTCGCGGCGTTCCGCCAGGCCGGCCTCGAACTCGGCCTCGTCAAGTAAAAGAAGAGAGAGCAGTCCCATGCCCACCAAGATCCTGATCATCGGCGCGAACGGCCAGATCGGCACCGAACTCGCCGTCGAGCTCGCGAAGCGCCACGGCGACGCGAACGTCGTCACGAGCGACCTCGCGCCCGAAGGCCGCGTGCCGCAGCTCGCCCACGAGATGCTCGACGTGACCGACGCGGGCGCGCTCGCGGCCGTGGTCGAGCGCCACGCGATCACGCAGATCTACCACCTCGCGGCGGCGCTGTCGGCGAACGGCGAGAAGCACCCGATGTGGGCCTGGGACCTGAACATGAAGGGCCTGCTGGGCGTGCTCGAGCTCGCGCGCGCGAAAAAGCTCGAGCGCATCTTCTGGCCGAGCTCGATCGCCGCGTTCGGGCCCTGCACGCCGCAGCTCGACACGCCGCAGACGACGGTGATGGACCCGACCACGGTCTACGGCATCTCCAAGCTCGCCGGCGAGCGCTGGTGCGCGTGGTACCACGCCAAGCATGGCGTCGACGTGCGCAGCCTGCGCTACCCGGGCCTGATCAGCTGGAAGACGCCGCCCGGCGGCGGCACGACCGACTACGCCGTGGAGATCTTCCATGCGGCGCTGAAGACCGGCCGCTACACCTGCTTCCTCGAGGAGGGCCAGGCCCTGCCGATGATGTACATGCCCGACGCGCTGCGCGCGACGATCGAGCTGATGGAAGCGCCGGCCGAGGCCGTCAGGCAGCGCGGCAGCTACAACCTCGCGGGCGTGAGCTTCACGCCGGCCGGCATCGCCGCGTCGATAAAGCGCCGCCTGCCGCTGTTCGAGATCGACTACGCACCCGACTTCCGCCAGGCGATCGCGGCGAGCTGGCCGCAGCGCATCGACGACGCCGCGGCCCAGGCCGACTGGGGCTGGCGCCTGCAGTACGACCTCGACGCGATGGTCGACGACATGCTCGGCGAGCTCACGAAGCTGCTCGGCTGACTGGCGCGGCTGGACAGGCGGCGTACCGCATTCGCGGGGGAGACCCCGCTTATGGGGTGATCGGCTTCAGCCGAAAGGCTTAAGGTCGGGCCATGAAGGCCCTGGTCTGTCTGTTGTTGGCGTTCATGGCCGCCGCGGCGCGCGCCGACGGCGATGCCGCCGTGCCCGCGTCGGGCCCGGCGTCCGTGCCGGCGGCGCCCGGCGCACCGGCGGCACCGGCGAGCGCGGCCGCGGGCCCGGTCGCCGAGCCCGTCTACCACTACGTGCTTGGCCTGCAATACCAGCTCGGGCCCGAAGCACCGGGGGCGGCGCGTTCGAGCGGCCATGTCGCGCCGGTCTGGGCCCTGCGCTGGGGCCGGCTGCGCCTGAGCAACGCGGGCGGCAGCTCGCTGATGGGCTTCGGCACCATGGTCTACGGGCCCGGCGCGAGCGCCGACCTGCTCGGCGGCAAGGACTGGCATGTCGGCGCGGCGTTGCGCGTCGACTCGGGCCGCGACAGCAATGCGGCCGATAGCACGCGCGGCCTGCCTGGCGTGCGCCGCACGGTGCGCGGCCGCGTCTTCGCGAGCTGGGCGCCCGCGCCCGACCTGCTGCTGTCGGCCTCGCTGTCGCAGGACCTGCTCGGCCGCGGCGGCGGCCTGCTCGGCGGCGCGAGCGCCGACTGGCGCCTCGCCCACGACCGCACGAGCGAATGGACGCTCGGCGCGGGCCTCGGCGGCGCCGACGCGGCCTATATGCAGAGCTATTACGGCGTGATGCCCGCCGGTGCGGCGGCCACGGGCCTGCGCCCGTACCGGCCGTCGGGCGGTCTCGATCGCGCCTACACGGCGCTCGCCTGCACGCGCGCGCTCGACCGCCACTGGATCACCTACGCGTCGGTCAGCGCGGGCCGCCTGCTCGGGCCCGCCGCGGCGAGCCCGCTCGACGCGCGGCCGCTGGGCCTCGGCGTGTCGCTGCGCCTGGCCTACCGCCGTTGAGACGGCGCCGCGTTCAGAACGGCAGCTTGCCGGTCCAGATGTCCTTGTACATGACCCAGTCGCCCATGAAGCTGTAGAGCGGGCGCTTGAACGAGGCCGGCTGGTTCTTCTCGAAGCCGAAATGGCCGAGCCAGGCGCAGCCGTAGCCGCACAGCAGGCCCAGCAGCAGGTAGCCGCCGCTGCCCGTCGCGATCGCAAGCGCGAGGCAGGCGAGCGCGAGCGTCGAGCCGAGGAAGTGCAGGCGCCGGCACACGCGGTTCCGGTGCTCGCCGAGGTAGAAGGGGTAGAACTCGGCGAACGTGCGCATCTGCTTGACCTGGTCGGCGGCGGTGCTCATGCGAGGGTCTCCTGGAGTTGGACGAGGATCGCGGCGATCGCGTCGGGCGCCTCGGCCATCAGCGCGTGGCCGGCCGGCAGCGAATGGACCTCGGCGCGCAGCGCCGCGGCCAGCGCCTGGGCCTTGCGCGGCGGCGTCATGCGGTCGAGTTCGCCGAGGATCAGGTGCACCGGCGCCGTCACGGCCGCCGCGCGCTCGAGCGCGTCGGCGTAGCCGTCGCACAGCCGGAGGTCGTGGACGAGCAGGTTGGTGTCGCGCTGGCCGGCCTGGAGTTCGGTCATCAGCGCGAGCAGGCACTGCGCCGGGTCGGGGCGCGAGCGCGAGTAGTCGTCGATCAACGCGATCGCGTCGGCGGGCTGGTGCGCGGCGGTTTCCAGCAGGGCCGGCGCGACGCGCATCGGGAAGGCCGTGCCGACCATCACGAGCGCCGCCGTGCGCGCCGGCACGCGCGCCGCGGCCTCGAGGGCGATCAGCGAACCCATGCTGTGGCCGACGAGCACGGCGCGCCCGATGCCGCGCGCGTCGAGCTCCCGCCAGACCCAGTCGGCCGCCGCGGCCAGGCTCGCCGGCGGCGCGCCGCCGGCCGCGCCATGGCCGGGCAGGTCGAGCGCCAGGCCGTCCAAGGGCAGGGCGGCGCGCAGCGGCGCCCAGACGCGGTGGTCGTTGAGCGCGCCATGCAACAGCACGAAGGGAAGAGGGGCGTTCATCGCGGCATTGTGTGCTATGTTGACAACCGGGCCACAACAGCCGAATCCCGAGGAGACCCCAGCCATGAAAGTCATCGACATCCTGCGCGTCAAGGACGGCAAGGGCGGCACGCTGTTCACGGTGACGCCCGACGAGGCGCTGGCCAAGGCCGCGGTCACGATGGCCGAGCGCGACATCGGCTCGCTCGTCGTGATGGAGCATGGCGAGCTCGTCGGCATGCTGACCTTCCGCGAGGTGATCCAGGCCGTCGTGCGCAACGGCGGCGCGGTCGGCGCGACGATCGTGCGCACGGTCATGGACGACCACCCGCTGACCATCACGCCCGAGACCGAGATCGACGAGGTCCGCCGCATGATGCTCGGCCGCCACGCGCGCTACCTGCCGGTGCTCAACGGCCGCGCGCTGATGGGCGTGATCTCTTTCTACGACGTCGCCAAGGCCGTCGTCGACGGCCAGGACTTCGAGAACCGCATGCTCAAGGCCTATATCCGCGACTGGCCGGTCGAGGAAAACCCGCCGAGCGACGAACCGATCCTCTGAGGCCGCCGCGCCTCGCCCCGAGACGGCGCGGGCCTGCAGTCCCGCGCCGTTGCATTTGAACCCAGCGAGTCCCTTTCTCCCCATGTCCGGCAGCACCTTCGGCCACCTGTTCAGCGTCACCAACTTCGGCGAGAGCCACGGGCCCGCGATCGGCTGCGTGATCGACGGCTGCCCGCCGGGCATGGCCCTCTCTGAAGCCGACATCCAGCCCGAGCTCGACCGGCGTCGCCCGGGCACCTCGCGCCACGTCACGCAGCGCAACGAGCCCGACCAGGTCCAGATCCTGTCGGGCGTCTACGAGGGCGTCACGACCGGCACGCCGATCTGCCTGCTGATCCACAACACCGACCAGCGCAGCAAGGACTACGGCAATATCCTCGACACCTTCCGCCCGGGCCACGCCGACTACACCTACTGGCGCAAGTACGGCCTGCGCGACCCGCGCGGCGGCGGCCGCTCGTCGGCGCGCCTGACCGCGCCGATGGTCGCGGCCGGCGCGGTCGCGCGCAAATGGCTGCTCGAGCAGTACGGTACGACCTTCCGCGGCTGCATGACCCAGCTCGGCGAGCTCGCGATCGAGTTCGAGGGCTGGGAGCATGTCGGCGCGAACCCCTTCTTCGCGGCCAACGCGAGCCAGATCGCGGCGCTCGAGGACTATATGGACGCGCTGCGCAAGGCCGGCGACTCGGTCGGCGCGCGCATCCGCGTCGAGGCGCAGAACGTGCCCGTGGGCCTCGGCGCGCCGCTGTTCGACAAGCTCGACGCCGACATCGCCTACGCGCTGATGGGCATCAACGCGGTCAAGGGCGTCGAGATCGGCGCCGGCTTCCAGGCCGTCGCGCAGCGCGGCAGCGAGCACGGCGACGAGCTCACGCCCCGGGGCTTTGCCAGCAACAACGCCGGCGGCGTGCTCGGTGGCGTCTCGACCGGCCAGGACATCGTCGCCGAGCTCGCGATCAAGCCGACGAGCTCGATCCGCCTGCCCAAGGCCTCGATCGACCGTGCGGGCGAGCCGACCGTCGTCGAGACCTTCGGCCGCCACGACCCCTGCGTGGGCATCCGCGCGACGCCGATCGCCGAGGCCATGCTCGCGCTCGTGCTGATCGACCATGCGCTGCGCCACCGGGCGCAATGCGGCGACGTCGCCCACGCGCTGCCGCCGATCCCGGGTCGGATCGGCTGAGGCGCGGGCCACGCCGGAGCCCGGCGATCGAGCCGCCGCGCCGGTCATCCCGCGCAATCTGCATTTCGTCGCAATCGCGGCTTGCCGGGGCAGGCCGCTGCCTAGACTTCGGGCCATTCATTCAATCGACGGGAGCAGCCATGCGCAAGCATTGGTGGATCGGTGGTGCGGCGGCGGTCGTGGTGGTCGCGGGGGTGGCCGGGTACGCGGTGATGGGCGGCGGCAGACGAGCCGAGGCCAAGGACGACAAGCTCGCTGTGGCGCTGCAGTTCCTGCCGGCCGAGGTCACGCGCCCGAGCAAGGCCGAGATGCCCGCGCGCATCGAGTTCTCCGGGCCGCTCGTCGCGCCGGGCACCGTGATCGTGCGCGCCAAGGCCGCCGGCACGCTCGTGAGCCTCGCCGTCGCCGAGGGCAGCCGCGTGCGCGCGGGCCAGGCGCTCGGCCAGCTCGACCTCGGCGAGCTGCGCTACCGCGTTGCCGAGCGCAACGCGACGCTCGAGTCCAACAAGGCCCAGTACGACCAGGCCGCGCGCCAGTACGAGGCCAACAAAGGCCTCGCCGCGAACAACTTCATCGCCCAGACCGCGCTCGACAACTCGCGCGCCCAGATGGAGACGGCCAAGGCGCAGTGGCAGGCCGCGAAGGCCCAGCTCGACACCAGCGAGGTGCTGCTGAGCCAGGCCGCGCTGGTCTCGCCGATCAACGGCATCGTCGCGAAGCGCTGGACCCTGCCGGGCGAGAAGGTCGCGGCCGAGCAGCAGCTGCTGACCATCGTCGACCTGTCCAGGCTCGAGCTCGCCGGCCTCGTCGGCACCCACGACATCGGCCGCCTGCACCCGGGCATGGCCGTGCAGGTGACGGTCGAGGGCGAGGACCGGCCGGTCGAGGCGACGATCGACCGGATCTCGCCGACGGCCGAGCCCGGCACGCGCTCGATCGGCGTCGTGCTGCGCCTCGCGAACGCCGACGAGCGTCTGCGCGCCGGCCAGTACGCGGTCGCGGCGGTCGAGGTGCCCGACACGACCGAGCGCCTGACCCTGCCCGACACCGCCGTCAGCGGCGGCAACGGCCAGGACGAGGTCTGGACGATCGAGCAGGGCGCGCTCGTGCGCCACAGCGTGACCGTCGGCCGGCGCGACGAGCGCAGCGGCCGCGTCGAGATCGTGCGCGGCCTGAGCCCGAGCGCCCAGGTGCTCGCCGCGCGCTTCGACAATCTGCGCGAGGGCGGCCGCGCGGTCGTCGTCGCCGACCGCCACCCGACCGTCGCGAGCGCCGCCTCGGCGGCGACGCGCGACTGAAGGAGGACGCCGCCATGTGGATCACCAAGATCTCGATCCGCCACCCGGTCTTCGCGACCATGGTGATGGTCGCGCTGTGCGTGCTCGGCCTGTTCGCGTACGCCAAGCTCGGCGTCGAGAACATGCCCGACATCACGCTGCCGGGCGCCTATATCGACATCCGCTACCCGGGCGCGAGCCCCGACGCGGTCGAGCGCGAGGTCGCCAAGCCGCTCGAGGAGGCGCTCAATTCGATCGCCGGCGTCAAGCGCATCCAGTCGCGCAGCTTCGAGGGCCGCGTCCAGACCAACGTCGAGTTCTCGCTCGACACCGACATGAACCGCGCGATGCAAGACCTGCGCGACCGCATGGCGCAGGCCCAGGCGGGCTTCCCGCAGGACGTCAAGCCGCCGCTCGTGTCCCGCTACCAGGGGGACAACGCCCAGCCGGTCGTCGTGATGGCGCTGCTGTCGGACACGCGCTCGCTGCGCGAGCTCTCGGTGCTCGCCGACCTGACGGTGTCCAAGCGCCTCGCGCGCGTGCCCGGCGTGGCCCAGATCAGAATCGGCGGCATGGCGCAGCGCGAGGTCCGCATCGACCTCGACCCGCTGCGCCTGCGCGCCTACAACGTCACGCCGGCCGAGATCTCGGCTGCGCTCAAGGCCGCGAACTCGGACGAGCCGGTCGGCATCCTGTCCGACCGCACGAACGACGCGATGCTGCGCGTCGAGGGCCGCGTGCGCGACCCGCGCGCGTTCGCGTCCATCGTCGTCGCGCGCCGCGGCGACCTCGCGCTCACGCTCGGCGACCTCGGCCAGGTCGTGCAGCGCGAGCAGGAGCTCGACAATATCGCGCGCATCAACGGCAAGCAGGCCGTCAACTTCAACGTCTTCAAGCAGCAGGACGCGAACGTCGTCGCGACCGGCGACGCCGTCAAGGACGCGATGGAGGAGCTGCGCAACACGCTGCCCAAGGACGTCGAGCTGCGCCTGATCTACGCCAACAGCGACTGGGTCAAGGACTCGCTCGACGGCGTCAAGCACACGCTGCTCGAGGGCGCGCTGCTGACCGTCGCGATCGTGTTCCTGTTCCTGCACAGCTGGCGCTCGACCATCATCACCGGCCTGACCCTGCCGATCGCCGTGATCTCGAGCTTCATCGCGATCCACGCGTTCGGCTTCACGCTGAACTTCATGACGATGATGGCGCTGTCGCTGTGCATCGGCCTGCTGATCGACGACGCGATCGTCGTGCGCGAGAACATCGTGCGCCATGTCGGCATGGGCAAGGACCACCACCAGGCCGCGGCCGACGGCACGAACGAGATCGGCCTCGCCGTCATGGCGACGACCTTCGCGATCTGCGCGGTGTTCGTGCCGGTCGCGTTCATGGGCGGCATCATCGGCAAGTTCTTCTACCCGTTCGGCATCACGGTCGCCGTCGCGGTGCTCGTCTCGCTGTTCGTGAGCTTCACGCTCGACCCGATGCTGTCGAGCCTGTGGCCCGACCCGCCGTCGACCTACCTGAAGCGCCTGCCCGTCGTCGGCCACCTGATCCGCGCGAGCGACCGCGGCATGGACGTGCTGCACACCGCCTACGACCGCGCGATCCGCTGGGCCTTCAGCGGCCGCCGCTACCGGGTCTGGATCCCGGTGCGCGGCCTGCCGTTCAAGGCCGACGGCACGCGCGACCGCCGCGCCGCCCCGCGCTGGCGCTCGGCCACGCTGACGCCGCGCGGCCTGATCGCGAGCGGCGCGGTCGGCAGCTTCGTGCTCGCGATCGTGCTCGCCGGCTTCGTCGGCAGCGAGTTCGTGCCGCAGACCGACCAGGGCTTCACGCAGCTCGCGCTGCGCATGCCGGTCGGCACGAGCCTCGAGCGCAGCGACGCGAAGGTCGAGCAGGTCGAGGCGGCGATCCGCGCCTACCCGGAGATCAAGACGATCTCGACCGTCGTCGGCAACACCGGCGAGGGCCTGACGACGGGCCGCAACCAGGCGCAGCTCAATATCGCGCTGGTCGACCGCAGCGAGCGCAGGCGCTCGGTCAAGCAGGTCGAGGACGCAATGCGCGCCGACATCGCGAAGATCCCCGGCGTGGAGGTCAGCGTCGGCTTCGACAAGCCGGTCTGGATCACCATCCTCGGCAACGACGCCGACGCGCTGAACCAGGCCTCGCGCCAGCTCGTCGCGGCGATCGCGAAGGTGCCCGGCGTCGTCGACGTCGACACCACGGTCAAGGCCGGCGTGCCGGCCTACGCCGTGCACCTGAAGGACGCGGCGATGCGCGAGCTCGGCCTGACGACGCCGCAGGTCGCGGCCTCGCTGCGCGCCTACGTGAACGGCGACATCGCGACCTACTGGACCGCCGGCGACGGCACCCAGGTCCAGGTGCTGCTGCGCCTGCCCAAGGACGACCGCCAGAACATCGAGCAGATGCAGACGCTGCCGGTCGCGTTCACGAAGGACGGCACGCCGATCGCGCTGGCCCAGGTCGCGAGCGTCGACCCGGTGTTCAACCCCGAGGTGATCCGCCGCGAGGACCTGCAGCGCCGCGAGGCCGTCTACGCGGGCGTGCAGGGCCGGCCGTCGGGCGACGTCAACGGCGACGTGCAGAAGATCATCAAGACGATCCAGCTGCCGGCCGGCGTGCACTTCAAGGTCGACGGCGCCGGCAAGGACCAGGCCGAGGCCTTCCAGGGCCTGCTCGGCGCGATGGGCCTCGCCGTGATCTTCATCTACATCGTGCTCGCGAGCCAGTTCGGCAGCTTCCTGCAGCCGGTCGCGATCATGGCCTCGCTGCCGCTCGCGCTGATCGGCGTGATGCTCGCGCTGCTCGTCACGGGCTCGACGCTCAACGTGTTCTCGATGATCGGCCTCGTGATGCTGATGGGCCTGGTGACGAAAAACGCGATCCTGCTCGTCGACTTCGCGAACCACGCGCGCCAGGGGGGCGCGGCCGTCGCCGACGCGGTGCGCGAGGCCGGCCTGATCCGGATGCGCCCGATCATCATGACGACGGCGGCGATGATCTTCGGCATGCTGCCGATGGCGATCGCGTGGACGCCGGGCAGCGAGTTCCAGGCGCCGATGGGCCGCGCGATCATCGGCGGCGTGCTGACCTCGACGCTGCTCACGCTCGTCGTCGTGCCGGTCATTTACTCCTACCTCGAGCAGTTCGTCGCCTTCCTCAAGGCCTGCGCGGCGAGCGTGCGCGGCGCGTTCTACGGCACGCTGGGCCTGAGCCTGCTCGAGCTGATCCTGCTCGCGGTCGGCGCACCCGCCGCGATCGCGGCGATCGGCCTTGCCGCGGGCCTCGGCCTGAGCCTGCGCACCGCGTCGTGCTACGCGAGCGACCGCGGCGTCGCGCGCGCCTGGATCGGGCTGGGTCTGCTCGGCATGCCGGGGCTGATGGTGCTGTTCTTCCTGCGGCCGAGCCGCGGGGGCGGGGCAGGGTACCAGGCGCCGACGGTCGGCGGCGGGCTCGCCGGGCTGACGGAGGTGGCGAAGCCCGAATGAGCGCGCGGCCCGGAACCGGACCGCTTTCGCACGGCTGAACAGTCCGGTTGCGTGCTTCCCCCACCGCCAAGCCGACCGCGTACCCCGAGCGGTTCAATGATCCATGGACCCGCTCGGCTTGCGTACCGCCAAGGGCGACGACGCCGGGGTCGCCGCCACGGGCTCGCGCGGCGCCTCGCCGAGCGCGTCGGCCAGGTACTCGCGCGCGACCGAGCCGGCCGGATGCTTGAACCAGCCCGGGTCGCGGTAGTCGCCGGGCGCGAGGTCGTCGCGGACCTTGACGACGCTGAACATGCCGCCCATCTCGAGGCTGCCGAACGGCCCGTCGCCGCCCATCATCGGCAGGGTGTTCTCGGGCAGCGGCATCGGCATGTCGCTCATCGCCGCCATACCCTCGCTGCCCATCGCCATATAGCCGGGCACGAGTTTCGCGATCCTGTCGGCGACGCCGCGCTGGTCGACGCCGACGAGGTTGGCCGCCGTGTGCGACATCGGCCCCATGGTGTGGTGCGCCTTGTGGCAGTGGATCGCCCAGTCGCCGGCGAGCGCGTCGAACTCGATCGCGCGCATCTGGCCGACCGCGATGTCGGTCGTGACCTCGGGCCAGCGCGCCGTCTTCGGCACCCAGCCGCCATCGGTGCCCGTGACCTCGAAATGCGGGCCGTGCATGTGGATCGGGTGGTTCGTCATCGTCAGGTTGCCGACGCGGATGCGCACGCGCTCGCCGGTGCGCGCGACGAGCGGCGCGATGCCCGGGAACACGCGGCTGTTCCAGGTCCACAGGTTGAAGTCGCTCATCTCGGCCGGGCGCGGCACGCTCGCGCCCGGGTCGATCGCGTAGCTCGCCATGAGGAACGCGTAGTCCCGGTCGACCCGCAGCCGGCGCGGGTCGCGCGGGTGGATGATGAACAGGCCCATCATGCCCATCGCCATCTGCACCATCTCGTCGGCGTGCGGGTGGTACATATGCGTGCCCGGGCGCTGCAGCGCGAACTCGTAGACATAGGTCTTGCCGGGCGGGATCGCGGGCTGGGTCAGGCCGCTCACGCCGTCCATGCCGTTGGGCACGCGCACGCCGTGCCAATGCACGCTGGTCGGCTCGGCGAGCCGGTTGGTCACGAAGATGCGCACGCGCTCGCCTTCGACGGCCTCGATCGTCGGCCCCGGGCTCGAGCCGTTGTAGCCCCACAGCCGCGCCGTCATGCCGGGCGCAAGCTCGCGCAGCACCGGCTCGGCGACGAGGTGGAACTCCTTGACGCCGGCCTTCAGCCGCCAGGGCAGGCTCCAGCCGTTCAGCGTCGTCACGGGACGGTACGGTTGGCCGTCGGGCGGGGACGGCGGGACCTGGGTGTCGGGCGCCGTGCGGCTCGTGGCCTCGGGCAGCAGCGTCGCGCCGGCGCGGCCGACGAGGCCGGCGCCGAGCAGCGCCGCGCCGCCGGTCTTGAAGAAATTCCTGCGGCCGCTCATGGCTGTTGCTCCTGCGTGGACGTGGATTGAATGGCAAGCGGCGCGCCGCCGTCGATCGCGTGCTGCAGGCGCACGTCGGCGAGCCAGAAATCGCGCTGCGCGGCCACCGCCGCCGTCACGCCGGCGATCTGCTCGCGCGCGTCGGCGAGCAGCGCGAACGCGTCGACGAGCATGCCGTTGTAGCGGCGCAGGGTCTCGGCCGCGATGCGCTCGCGCAGCGGCACGAGCTCGTCGCGGTAGCGCCGCGCGAGCGCGTAGGCGCTGGCGCGCGCGGCGGCGGCCTCGCGGACCTCGGAGCGCGCGTCGACGGCCGCCGCCGCGACGCGGTGCAGCGCCTGCAGATAGGCCGCGCGTGCGCCGCTGCGCCGCGCCGCGCCAAGGTCGTAGACCGGCAGCTCGAGCGTCAGCGCCGGGCCCTGCGTCGGCGGCGCGCCGCGCTCGGCCTTGGCCTGCCAGCCGAGGTCGAGCAGGTCGACGTAGCCGGTCACGTCCGTGAGGCCGAGCCCGCGCGCGGTCGCCGCGGCGTCGAGCCGGGCCATGCGGATGTCGAGGCGGCGGTCGAGCGCGCGCTGCTCGGCCGGGTCGGTCGCGGCATCCGACGCGCCGGCGGGCGGCACCGCCGGGAGCTCGGGCAGCGCGGGCAATTGCGCCGGCCATTGCACGGCGGCCAGCTGCGCCGCGTCGAGCCCCAGCGCACGCGCGGCGCGTTCCTGCGCGGCCTGCGCGCGCTGCACGCTGCGCGCGAGCTCGGCACGCGCCTCGGTCGCGAACGCCTGCTCGCGCAGCTGGTCGAGCCGGCTCAGCGTGCCGGCCTCGGCCATGCGCTGCGCGAGTTCGTCGGCCGCGTCGGCCGCGTCCTGGACCTGGCGCGCGTAGTCGGCGAGCTGGCGCGCCGCGACGGCTTCGTAGAAGGCCTGTTCGGCGTCGCGCGCGGTCGCGACGGCTGCGAGCGCGGCCGCGTAGCGCGCGCGCTCGAAGCGCAGCGACGCGACCTCGGCGCGTGCGGGCGCGCCGAGCAGGTCGAGCAGGCTTACGAGCAGGCCGCGGTCGACCTCGAGCGCGCCGCCGCCGGCCAGGCGCGCGAGCGACAGCTGCGGGTCGCGCGGCCGGCCGGCCTCGACGAGCGCGGCCTCGGTCACGCCGAGGCCGGCGAGCCGGGCCTGCAGGTCCTGGTTGTCGAGCAGCGCGATCTCGGTCGCGCCGGCGGCGTCGAGCGGCACGGCGAGGCGCTCGCGCACGCGCGCCTGGGCGCGGTCGACGTCGGCCTGCGAGCGTTGCAGCGCGACGGCGTGGCCGGTGCGCGCCTCGGTCAGCCGACCCACGTCGGCGACGCCGCCGTCGGGCGAGAGGCTCGCACAGCCTGCGAGGGCGAGCAGCGGCGGCAGCAGGGCGGCGGCCGGCGCGCGCAGGCGGCGCGCGATGGATTCGTTCATGAGGGATCCAGGATTGGACGCACCGCGGGCACGCAGCCCGCCGGTGCCGATACCGCGCGACCGGGACCGGGCGCACGCAGGAACGGAACGCGATGCGGCGTTCCGGTCGCGTTCAGGCGCGGCGCGGCGGGCGTTCGGGCGCCTCGGCGACAAAGGCCGGGACCGCGACGCGTGGCGTCGGGAAGCAGACGGGCGCGCGCTCGGGCGGCGGCAGCGCCCAGGCCAGGTCCATGGGCATCGTGATCGCGCCGCCGCAGGCGGCGCAATGGCCGCATCCGGCCACACCGAACGCGCCGTGGTGGCCGGCCTTGGCGGCCGGCGCCGCGATGGCCGCGTGGCAGGCCGGTTGCAGCGACGTCACCGCCGACACGGGCGACGCGCTCGCCGCCACGCAGGGCGCGGCCCAGGCCACCAGCCCCTGCAGGAGCAGGAGGCCGGCGAGCAGCGAGACGAGGCAGCGGCGCACCGATTTCATGATCTGGGCGAAGCGTAGCGCATGCGCGGCCCGGCTCACGGCGCCGGCGCCAAAAACCTAGTCCACTGCGGCGGCGAAGTGGCACCCCCGTGATGGCCAAGGCTAGCGCTTCGCGAGCGCCGCCGCGGCCTCGCCGGACGCCGGGCTCGCGCGGTAGTCGATCGCCTTTTGCAGCAGCTGACGGGCCTGCTCGGGCCGCGCGGCGTCGAGCGCGTGGGTGCCCGCGAGCAGGCAGACGCCGGCCTTGAAGTCGGCCGGCGCGGCGCTCGCGTCGATGCCCGCGAGGAGCTGGCCGAGCAGCGCCTCGCCCTGCTGGCCACGCCCGTAGCTGCTCGGCAGCGCGAGGAACACGCGCGCGGCCACGTAGCGGACCTCCTGGGCCGCCGGCGTGAGGCCCGCGGGCGCGGTCTCGAGCCCCGGTGCGAGCCCCTTCAGCGCGCGGTCGAGCAGCGCGACGCCCTGGTCCGCGTAGCGGATTTTCTTCCAGGGCAGCCAGGTCGTCTCCGCCAGCTGGGCCGTCGCCGCGCCGTAGAACGCGAGGGCTAGCGGGTCGGCCGCGTGGGCCGGCTGGCCCACGACCCGTTCGAGCGCAGCCGCCGAGCGGACCTTCTGCGCGTCGCTGCCGCGCAGGCCCGCGACGAACAGGTCGACGGCGGCGCCGAGCTCGGCGTCCATCGGCGGGCGCGCGAACGCGGGGGCGAGCGCGAACGCGAGCGCGCTGGCGACGACGACGGCGCGCGGCGCACGGTGGGCTTGATGCATGGGGGCCTCTCGGCGGTCTCTCGGCGGTTTTGCGGCGGCGTTCAGTCGAGCAGCGGCGCGAGCCGGCGGCGCATGTCCGCGATCACCTGGTCCTGGTGGCTGTGGATGAAGAAATGCCCGCCCGCGTAGTCGCTGAGCTCGAAAGCGCCGCTCGTGTAAGCGGCCCAGGCGGCCGCGTCGACGGGCCGGCAATGGGCGTCGTGGCGGCCGGCGAGCGCGTAGATCGGCTGGCGCAGCGGCGCCGGCGCGCCCGGCACGGCGGCCTCGCGCTGCCAATGGTCGAGCAGCGCGAAGTCGGCGCGCAGCGTCGGCAGCAGCAGCGACATCAGGCCCGCGTCCTCGAGCAGCGCTTTGGGCGTGCCCTGCAGCGATCGCAGGTGGGCGATGAACGCGCGGTCGTCGAGCGACGCGACCTCGCCGCGCGTCGCCGGCAGGTGCGGCGCCTTGCGCGCGCCGAGGAACAGACAGTCCGGCTCGGCCGCACCGCGGCGCGCGAGCTCGCGCGCGACGCGGTAGGCGAGCGCCGCGCCGAGGCTGTGGCCGAGCAAGGCGAATGGCCGTCCGGCCGCCGCGGCACCGACGGCGTCGGCGAGTTCGTGCACGAGCCGCTCGGCGTCGCTGCACGCGCGTTCGCGCAGGCGCGGGCCGCGGCCCGCGAGCTGCACGCCGAACAGCTCGCAGCCCGCGCCGAAATGCCCGGGCCATTCGCGGAACACGCCGGCGCTGCCGCCCGCGTACGGAAACAGGAACAGGCGCAGGCGCGGGTTCGCGGTGCGCGGGCCGCGGGTCAGGCGCACGAGGCAGGGCGAGGCGCCGCGGCCTGTCGCGAGGGGGGCGGGCAGGACGGGTGCCGTGTCAGCGGTCGGGTCTGAGGTCATAGGGGGTCAGAAATACAGGCGCAGGCCGAGGTCCAGCGTGCTGCGCGCGTAGCGCGCGAAGTCGCCGGCGGCACCGCCGAGGTTGCGCGCGCCGAGCGCGAACGCGCGCAGCCGCCCGCCCAGCGCGTAGCTCGCCGAGAAGGACAGCGTCGAGCCGGCGCCTGGCGCGAACGAATGCGCGGCGCGCAATGCGAGGTCGAGCGGACCGACCTCGCTGCGCGCGAGCTGCACGAACAGCAGGCGGTTGCCGAGGTAGGGTGCGCCGGGCGCGCCCGCGATCGCGAGCGTGCGCAGCGCTTCGGGCACCCCGTCGCCGGCGCCGAGTGCCGCCGCGGCCGCGCGCGCGAGCTCGCGGTCGGCCGCACGCTCGGCGCGCGTGTAGCCCTCGTTGCCGCTGAGGAACTCGACGTTGACGGCCCAGGCCGACTCGAAGGTATAGGCGGCGCCGACGAGCGCGGTCAGGAAATGCCGGTCGAGGCCGAGCCGGTTGCGCGCGAAGAAGCCGCCGTTCGCCGCGTCGGGGCCCGCGGTCGGGTACCAGGCGTCGCTGCCGCGGCCGGCGTCGAGGTCGGCGTAGAGCAGCAGCGCGTCCGAGCCGGTCCAGGTCGCGTAGGCGCCGAGACGCTGCACGCCGGTCGCGCGGCGCGACGCGATCAGGCCGCCGCTCGCCGTGTCGCCGGTCCAGTCGAGCTTGAGCGCGCTCACGCGCACGAAGTTCTGCGGCTCGGGCTGCTGCGGGCCGGCCGTGTAGTTGCGCAGCAGACGTGCCGACCAGCCTGGCGCGAGCTGCAGCGCCGCGCTCGCGATGTCGCGGCCGTAGAGCTCCTGCAGCGGGTTGGTCCGGCCCGTGTCGAAGAAAAAGGGGTTGCTCGGCGACGCGTAGAACGCGCTGCCCCATTGCGGGACCTCGCGCGCGACGCCGAGGCTCAGCGCGTCGCCGAGCCGGCAGCGCAGGGCCGCGCCGTTCACGAAGCCCCGGCTCAGGTCGACGCGCGTCGGCGCGGGCGCGTCGGCGACGCCGCGCGTGGCGTGTGCGCGCGGCTGCAGGCTCGCGCTGCACGGGCCTTGGCGGGCCGAGAGCGTCGGCCGGAACTCGATGTCGAGCTCGCGGCGCGGCAGCTGGGCAAGCGCGTTCGCGGGGTTGAACGGGCTGTCGGGCGTGACGTCCGCGGCGCCCGCGTAGGCGAGCGCCTGGCCGGACAGCGCGAGGCCGAACGGCGCGGCCGCGTCGCTCGCGTCGCCGGCCGCGCGCGCGCCTGCGCCGATGCCGAGCCAGGCGAGCAGCGCGCCGACCGCGGCGCGGCGCAGGACGGACATGCCGGACACCACGGCCTCAGCGCGTCAGCGTGTCCACGCTGAACAGGTTCTTCGGGAACTCGCGCACGCCGACGTTCGCGTAGTCGAGCACCGACACGCTGGCCGCGTTCGTCGCGTCGCGGATCGTCATGCGGCTCACGAAGGGCAGGTGGCGGCCGTGGAAGTCGATCCGGTTGCCCATCTCGAAGGTCGCGGTCTTGAGCACCTTGCCCGAGAGCGTGAGGAACTCGGCCTGGACCGGCAGCAGACGCTGCTGCGACACCCAGTAGATGATCGCGTCGTAGGTCACGAGGCGGTTCTTCGCGCGCAGCTCGAGCACGTAGACCGGCTCGCCGGCCAGGCTGTCCTCGCGCAGCAGCCTGGCGTCGTAGTCGCGCGCGTAATTGGTCGCCGCGACGTCGCCGGTCGCGGCGGGTCCGAGCATCTTCTGGCGCGCCGAGATCGCGACCGGGCGCTGCAGGTCGGGCCGCGCGAACCACATGTTGTGGCCAAGCTGGAGCAGGCGCGTGCCGGCCGCGCGCGCCGGGTAGGTGGTCTCGGCGAGGCTGTCGTCGGCGTCGGCGCGCACGGTCAGCTTGCGCACCTTGTCGTCGCTGTCGGGGTCCTCGGTCGTGATCACGACGTCCCATTGCACGCCCGGCAGGCCGCCGCCGCGCGCCTGGTCGGCCGCGGCGACGATCTGCGCGGCCGTCGGCGGCGGCGCCGCGTCGGCGTGCACCGGCGGCGCGGCGAGGTGCAGGGCCGCGGCCGTGCAGAGGGTCAGGAGCGTTTGGCGCATGCGCAGGTTCATGTCGGTGGATCCGGGAGGTCAGGCGTGGGTCAGCGCGTCGACGATGCCGCGCCGCGCGGCGCGCAGGCTCGGCCACAGCGCCGACGCGAGCGCGAGCACGAGTACCGCGAGCGCGGCCGCGACGCTGCGCGACCATGCGAGATCGACGCGCAGCGGCACCGCGTTCGACGCGTTGGGCGGCACGTAGCTGATGCCCGCGTGGTTGACGAGCGCGGCGAGCGCGACGCTGAGCAGCGCCGCGCCGAGCACGCCGGTCAGCGTGAGCCACAGCGCCTCGTAGCCGAACAGGCGCACGACGCCCGCGGCGTCGAGGCCCAGCGCGCGCAGCGTGCCGACCTCGCGCGTGCGCTCGACGACGGTCATCGAGATCGTGCTCGCGATGCTCATGGCGGCGACGACGAGCACGATGCTCGCGATGAAGCCGAAGATCAGGTCGAACAGGCCGTGGACCTGGGTGTAGAAGCTCGACAGCTCCTTCCAGGTCCGGATCTCGACGTCGAAGCCCGCCGCGCGCAGCGCGCCGCGCAGCTGCGCGCGCTTGGCCTCGGTCGCGGCGGCGTCGTCGAGCAGCACGACGAAGCGCTCGACGAGTCCGGTGTCCAGCAGCTTCCGGGCCTGCGCGAAAGGCAGCAGCAGGTATTTGTCGTCGGTCGCGGCGTTGCCGGTGTGATAGATGTCGACGATGCGCGCGTCGAGCGCGTTGGCCTGACCGTCGAGCGTGTTCGACAGCAGCGTGATCGTGTCGCCCATGCGCAGGCCGAGCAGGCGCGCGAGGTCGGCCGACACGGCGGCGCCGTCGCCGACGCCCGGATCGAGCCGGCCGCCGACGCCGGGCGGCAGCGGGCCGCGGATCGCCGCCGTATCGGCCGGCACCAGGCCTTCGCCGACGAAGATCGTCGCGACCCGGCCGTTCGACGCCATGCCGCTGACCGACAGGCGCGGCGAGACGAGCCGCACGCCGCCGCCGGCGAGCACGATCTGCCGCAGCCGCGCGGCCTCGGCCGGGTCGAACATATAGCGCTTCGGGTGCAGCTTGCCCTCGAGCTGCATGCCGGTCTTGGCGATCGTCAGGTGGCCGAGGCGCTCGGCGCCGATCGCCTGGTTCTGCAGGCCGCGATAGACGTCGGCGATATAGCCGCCGAACAGGTTCAGCGCGCTCAGGCCGACGAGCACGGCCGCGACCGTCGCGAGGCTGCGGCGCCGGTTGCGCAGCACGTTGCGCAGCGCGAGGAGGAGCAGGGTCATGCGTGGGGCCCGAGGATGGGGAAGCGGGCCGCCGCGTCGTCGAGCGCCCGCCCGTCGCGCAGCTGCACGATGCGCGACATGAAGGGCAGGATGCGGTCGTCGTGGGTCGAGAACACGAAGGTGGTGCCGAGCCGCTCGCGCAGCGCCTGGATCAGCGCCATCACGACGCGGCTCGTCGCGGTGTCGAGGTTCGCGGTCGGCTCGTCGGCGACCACGAGGCGCGGCTCGGTCACGAGCGCGCGCGCGATCGCGACACGCTGGCGCTGGCCGCCGCTCAGGCGGTCGGGGTAGGCCCTCGCGCGCGCGCCGAGCCCGACGGCGTCGAGCAGGGCCTGGGCGCGCCGGCGCCCGGCGCGGTCGGCGCGGCCCTGCAGCGCGAGCGGCAGCAGCACGTTCTCGAGCGCCGACAGCACGGGCACGAGGTTGAAGCTCTGGAACACGAAGCCGACGGCGCGCGCGCGCAGCCTCGCGCGCGCGCGCGCGTCCAGCTCCGCGAGCGCCGCGCCGCCGACGCGCACGCTGCCCGCGTCGGGCTCGTCGAGCAGGCCGACGATGTTCAGCAGCGTCGACTTGCCGCTGCCCGAAGGGCCGCAGATCGCGAGCATCTCGCGCGGGCCGACGTCGAGGTCGACCCCCGCGAGCGCGGGCACCTCGACGCGGCCCTGCCGATAGCGCTTGTGCACGCCGCGCAGTTCGACGAGCGTCGCGTCGTCGGCGCCAAGGCCGGGAAGGTCGACGCGGTCCATCACGCGGCGCCGTGCAGTTCGGGGGCGGCGGCGTCAGTCGCGTCGGCCTGGGGCCCATGCAGCGGCCCGTTCGGCAGCAGGAAGACCTTGCCGCGCCGGCCCGGCTCCTGGGCGTGGCGCAGCGCCGCGCCGACCTGCGCGAGCGGGTAGGCCGCGGCGACCTCGGTGCGCAGCGCGCCGCACGCGAGCAGCGTCATGGCCTCGACGAGCAGGGCGTCGCGCGGCGCGGCCGGCATGCGCGCGAGGCGCTGGCTGAGCCAGAAGCCGCGCAGGCTGATGCCGCGAAACACCGTCTGCTCGCAGCCGAGCAGCATCGGCTGGCCCGACAGCATGCCGTAGTTGACGATCGTGCCGCCTTCGTCGAGCGCCTGCGCCAGGCGCGCGACGGCCGCGCCGCCGACCGCGTCGAACGCGCAGCGCAGCGGCGCGCCGCCGGTCGCCGCCCGCACGGCCTCGCGCAGGCGCGCCGGGTCGCCGTCGTCGAGCACCGCGGCGTCGCCGCCAAGCGCGAGCACCGCGTCGACGGCGTCGGCGCGGCGCACGATATTGAGCGTGCGCAGGCCGTCGTGGCGCGCGACCTGGATCACGGCGCGGCCGACGCCCGAGAGCGGCGCGTTCTGGACGAGCCAGTCGCCGGGACGGCGCGTGCCGTGGCGGCGCACGAGCTCGACGGCCGTGACCGCGCCGACCTTCAGCGCCGCGAGCTGCAGCGCGTCGACGCCGGGCGGCGCCTTGAGCACGAGCGTCGCGGCGATGCGGCGGCGCTGGACCCAGTTGTCGTTGCCGACGATCACGACGCGGTCGCCGACCGCGAGGCCGTGCACCGCCGCCCCGCAGGCGAGGATGCGGCCCGCGGCCTCGAGCCCGACGCCCGCCGGCAGCCTGGGCCGCTCGCCGTACTGGCCGGCGAGCCTGGCGAGGTCGGCCGGGTTCACGCAACAGGCCTCGACCTCGACCAGCACCTCCCACGGCGCGGGCGCCCCGGGTTCGGCGACCTCCACGCAGCGCGCGACGTGCGCGGGCGGGCCGAAGCTTTCGAAACGGACCTGCTTCACAGAATCCCCTTGCTCGGCGGCGCGCTGGCCTTGAGTTCGCCGATCAGCGCGACCGCGCGCTCGATCTGCACCTCGGTGTGCGCGGCGCTGACGAAGAAGCGCAGCCGCGCCTCGTTGCGCGGCACGACCGGGTGCAGCATCGGGAACGCGAACACGCCCTGCTCGAACAGCTGGGCGGCGAGCCACAGCGCGAGCTCGCCGTCGCCGATCATCAGCGGCACGACGCCGGTGCCGGCGCTGCGGCCGACGTCGAGGCCGGCCGCGCGCGCGCAGGCGCGGAAATGCGCGGCGTTGGCGAGCGCGCGCCGGCGCCGCTCGGGCTCGGCGCGCATCACGCGCAGCGCCTCGAGCGCGGTCGCGGCGGTCGCGGGCGCGGGCGCGGTCGAGTACAGCGAGACGCCGGGGCCGTAATGCTTGAGCATCGTGATCAGCTCGCGCCGCCCGGCGACATAGCCGCCGGTCGTCGAGAAGGACTTGCTCAGCGTCGCGAAGTTCACGTCGATCGCGCTGCCTGGCAGGCCGTAGTGGTCGGCGATGCCCATGCCGTTCGGGCCGATCAGCCCGACCGAATGGGCCTCGTCGACCATCAGCAGGGCCTTGTGACGGTGCTTGATCTCGACGAGGCGCGGCAGGTCGGGGATGTCGCCGTCCATGCTGAACGCGCCCTCGGTCAGGATCAGCACCCGCTCGAACTGGTGGCGCAGCTCGGCGAGGAGGCGCTCGAGCGCGTCGCCGTCGTCGTGCGGGTAGGCGATGCGCCGCGCGCCGCTCGCGCGGCAGCCCATCAGCGCGCTGTTGTGGACGAGCTCGTCGTAGAGGATCAGATCCTGGCGCGGCCGCGCCAGGTAGGCGATCGTGAACGCGTTCGCGCCGTAGCCGCCGACCGACAGCAGCGCGTCCTCGACGCCGAGCGCCGCGGCGAGCTCGCGCTCGAACTCGCCGAACACCGGGATCTCGCCCATGATCTGGCGGCTCGAGCCGGTGCTCGTGCCATAGGTGTCGATCGCCTGCTTGGCCGCGGCCCTGACGCGCGCGTCGCCGGCGAGGTCGAGGTAGTTGAACGACGAGAAGTTGACGACCTCGCGCCCGTCCATGCGCGTGAGCGCGCTCGCGACGCCCTCGTGCTCGCGGAACATGTTCCAGGCGAAGCCCTGGTTGTCGTAGTACCAGCGCGTGTTCGTGTACTCGCGCAGCTCGGGGAAGCGCGCGAAGTCGTAGTGCTCGGGCGGCACCGGCTGCGGCGCGCGCGCGCCCGCCGGTGCGGCCTGCTGGGCCTGCAGCTTCGCGCGCAGGCGCTCGGCCAACGGGCCGCCGGGCGGCGGGGTGGCGGATGCGGCGGCGGTCATGCGCTGAGCTCCTGACGTCGATCGTTGGCGGCCGCGCGCGCGAGCGGCGGGTCGGCCGGCTGCATCGCCGCAGCGGCGGGTGCCGGCGTGGCGTCGCCGAGGCCAAGGTCGGCCAGGGTCTTGTCGACGATCGCGCGGATGCTGAGGTCGCCGAGGATCTCGAGCACCGACACGCCGATGCCGAGTTCGCGGTCGAGCTGGAGCTGCAGCTCGGTCGCGAGCAGCGAGTCGACGCCGAGGTCGAGGATCGGCGCGTCGACGCCGATCGCCTCGGCCGAGGTCTGCAGCGCGTCGGCGAACAGCGCGGCGATGCGCGCGGCGAGCGCCGCGAAGCGCCCGGCCGGGGCGAGCGCGGCGAGCGCGTCGCGCAGGCGCTCGGCCGCACCGGCCGCGCCCTGCTGGTCGGCCGCGATCAGCGCGGCGTAGCGCGGCGAGGCGCCGGCCTGGGTCTCGTAGCGGCCCCAGTCGGCCCAGCTCGTGATCAGCGTGATGCCGAGCTGGGTCTCGGCGCGGCGCAGCGCGCGGCCCAGCCAAGCGAGCGCCTCGCCCGAGGCCATGCCGCGCAGGCCCATATAGCGCATGAACTGCTCGAGGCGCTCGTCGCGCGTGACGACGCCGACGTCGGCGATCGCGCCCCAGTTGACGCTCGTCGCGGGCAGACCCAGCGAGCGGCGGTGCCAGGCGAGGCCGTCGAGAAAGCCGTTCGCGCTCGAGTAGGCGGCCTGGCGGCTGTTGCCGACGAGGTTCGCGATCGACGAATACAGCACGAAGTGGTCGAGCGCGAGGTCGCGCGTGTGCTCATGCAGCAGGCGCGCGCTCTCGGCCTTGGCCGCGAACACCGCACCGAGCAGCGCGGCGTCGAGCTCGGCGATCGGCGCGTCCTGGATCAGCGCGGCCGCGTGGAACACGCCGCGCAGCGGCACCGGCAGCGCGGCGATGCGCGCGAACAGCGCGTCCATCTGTGCGGCGTCGGCGCAGTCGCAGGCCAGGGCCGTGACGCTCGCGCCGCGGCCCTCGAGCGCCGCGACGAAGGCGCGGCGCTCGGGGGCGTCGGCCCCGCCGCGGCCGACCAGCACGAGGTGGCGTGCGCCGCCGGCGAGCAGCCATTCGGCGGTCTTGCGGCCGAAACCGCCGAAGCCGCCGGTCACGAGGTAGGCGGCCGCCGGGTCGAAGCGCGGCGCGTCGGCGACGCGCACCGGCAGCGGCAGGTCGGCGTCGTCGAACGCGAGGTTCAGCGGCAGGTCGGCCTCGGGCAGCGCGAGCTTCAGGGTCGCGAGGTCGGCGAGCGACGCGCCGAGCGTGTTCGCCGTGCCGAGTTCGCCGCGCGCGGCGCGGGCCACGGCGGCACCGAGCGCGGCCGCGAACGGCGCCGCGCGCTGCGCGAGCACGGCGATGTCGGCGCGCGCGACGGTGGCCGCGCCGCCGGGCATGACGAGGGGGCGGGCGGTCGCCGCCGTGTCGACGAGCGCGCCGCCGTCGGCCAGCGCGCGCCAGCCGAGGCGCTCACTCCAGGCGGCGAGGTCGCCGACGAGCACGTCGAAGCCGCGCCCGCGGGTAAGCGCGGCGACGGCGACCTCGACGGTCTGCGGGTCGGCGGCGATCGCGGCGGCGTCCCCGAGCGGCGCCGCGAAGTCGGCAAGCAGCGACACCTGCAGGCCGCGCTCGGCGAGGTAGCGGGCGACGAGCCGGCCCGTCGCGTCGGCGCTGACGAGTGCGCGAGCGTCGGGGCCGAAGCCGGCCGCGCCGTCCGGCGCCGCGAGCTCGGCGAGCCGCGCGGCGACCGCGTGGCGCGCGGCGACATGGAGCAGCGCGTCCGGCGCCGCGGCGGCGGCTCCGGCGACGTCGAGCGGGGCGAGGTGGAAGGCCGCGCGCGGCCCGCGCAGATGGCTCGCGACCTCGGCCGGCGCGAGGCCGTAGACGCGCGTGCCGACGCGCAGGTCATGCACGGCCGCACCGACGGCGACGACGCAGCCGACGATCTCGACGTGGCGCGCGTCGCCGAGCATTTCGTCGCTCGCGGCGCGCAGCGCCCGCATCGACAGGCCGAGCTGCTCGACGCGGATCTCGACCTCGGCATCGCCGAGCGGCGCGGCGGCGGCCTCGATCAGCTTGACGCTGCCCGCGCCGGCCTCGTTCGCGGCCAGCGGGCGGACCTTGACGCGGCGCTGCGGCGCGAGCGGCAGCGCCTCGACAAGCGGCTCGGCGAGCGCGTCGCCATGCGCCAGGCGGCTGGAATAGCGCCGGCCGCCGCGGAGCGCGACCTCGTCCTCGCCGGCGTCGCACAGCAACTCGAGGATCAGCGCGTCGACGTCATCCTGGCCGGCCGCCGCCGGCAGGTCGACCGAGCTGAAGCGCAGGCCGGCGACCTCGTTGAACGCGACCCGCGCGTAGCCGTTCAGCGCTGTCTGCGCGGGCTCGACGCGGTCGCCCGCGAGCACCGCGTGGGCGCCGCTGGTGACGAGGTAGGCGCGCGGGCGCTGCGCCTCGGGGCGTGCCGCAAGGCGCCGGGTCAGCGCCTGCATGCGCTGCAGCGCCGCGACGCCGGTCGGGTCGCGCGGTTCGCCGAGCCGTGCGTCGAGGCCATGGGCGAACACGACGCCGTCGACGGCGCCCTCGAGCAGCGCGTCGAGGTCGGCGAGCGCGGCCGCGTCGACGCGCCTGCCGACGCGGCCACCGAAGACCTCGATGCCAGCGCAGACCTGCTCGGCGATGGCCGCGGCCTCGGGCGTTCGGGCGTCCTCGACGACGAGCCAGTGGCCCAGCCGCGCGGGCTCGGCGAGCGTGCCAGCCTCGCTCCATTGGTAGCGCATCAGCTGCAGCTTGACCGGGTCGCCGTGCGCGTCGACGCGCTGCGGGCGCGCCGGCGCGGCGCTGAGCACCAGGCCGCGCAGCGTCGCGAGGACCTCGCCGGCGTCGTCGACGAGGGTGAGGTCGGCCTCGACCCGCCCGGCGGCGACGCGACCGCGCCGCGCCTCGCACCAGAAGCGCGCGGGCAACGGCGCGAGCAGGCACAGCTCGCCGAGCCCCGTCGGCAGATAGGTCGTGGCGTCGGCATCGGTCAGGCTCACGAGTACCTGCAGGCAGGCGTCGAGCAGGGCCGGCTGGGCGTAGTAGCCGGCCAGCGGCAGGCCCGCGCCGGCCTCGACGCGCGCGAGCGCCGCCGTGCCGTCGCGCGCGACCTGCAGGCCGCGCACGCAGCGGAAGCCCGGGCCGTACCGCAGGCCGAGGCGCGCGAGCCCGGCGTAGAAGGCCGTGACGTCGCGGGTCTCGCCGGCGCCGGCGCGCAGCGCGTCGAGGTCGACGCGCGCGCCGGCCGCCGCAGGCAGGGCGGCGAGCTGCGCGCTCAGGTGCAGCGGGCCGGCGCCGAGGCGGCCGCTCTCGACGCTGTGGATGCGCAGGCCGCGCGTATCGGGCTGGTGGCTCGTCACGAACTCGATCGCGCGTTCGGGCGCGATCACGAGCGGCGCGTGGATCGTTACCTCGGCGAGGCGCCAGCCAGCGGCGTCCGGGTACAGGCTCGCCGCGGCTTCGAGCGCCGTCTCGAGGTAGGCGGCCGCCGGCATCAGCGCGACGCCGCCGACCACATGGTCCTTCAGGTAGGCGAGCGCCTCATGCTCGAGGTCGTTGGCCCAGGCGTCGGCGACCGGGTACTGGGCGCAGCCGAGCAGCGGGAACTCGCTTGCGTTCACGCGCTGGTAGGCCGAGCGCTCGCTCTCGACCCACAGGCGCTCGCGCTGCCACGGGTAGTTGGGCAGGGCGCTCAGGCGGCCCTCGCCGTTCAGCGGCGTCCAGTCGATCGTGGCGCCATGCGCGAAGACCTGCGCGACCGCGCGGTGCAGGCGCGCGACCTCGGGCTCGCCGCGGCGCAGCGTCTCGACGAGCGCGATCGGCTTCGCGCGCAGCTTCGCGCAGTCGCGCAGCGCGGCCGACAGCACCGGGTGCGGGCCGAGCTCGACGAAGGTCGTGTAGCCGTCCTCGAGCAGCGCGAGCACGGCCGGCATGAACGCGACCGGTTCGCGCACGTTGCGCGCCCAGTAGGCGGCGTCGAAGGGCAGCGCGTGCGCGGCGGCGCCGCTCACCGTGGAGTACAGCGGCGTATGCGGACGCCGCGGCTCGATGCCGGCGAGCGCCTCGCGCAGCGCGGGCAGGATCGGGTCCATCAGGTGGCTGTGGTACGGCACCTCGACCTGCAGAACGCGGTTGAAGACCTCGTGCTGCTTCAGCGCGATCGCGAGCGCTTCGATCGCGGCGGTCTCGCCGGCGAGGGTCAGCGTCGCCGGACCGTTCACGGCCGCGACCTCGACGCGGCCCGCGTAGGGGGCGAGCCAGGGCGCCACGGCCTCGCGGCTCAGGCCGACCGCGAGCATGCTGCCGCTGCCGGCCGTCGTCGCGTGCAGGCGGCTGCGGTGGTAGGACACGCGCAGCGCGTCCTCGAGGCTTAGAGCGCCGGCCACGCAGGCGGCCGTGACCTCGCCGACGCTGTGGCCGACGATCGCGCCTGGCCTCACACCGGCGGCCTCGAGCACCTTGGCGATGCCCCATTGCACGACGAAGTTCGCCGGCTGGGCGAGGGCCGTCTCGGTGATGCGCGAGTCGGCCTCGGGCTTGAGCATCTCGGCGAGGATCGAGAAGCCGGCGATGCGCGCGAACTGCGCGTCGGCGGCCTCGACCGCGGCGCGGTAGACGGGCTCGTCGCGGTACAGCTGCTGGCCCATCGCCCACCATTGCGGGCCCATGCCGGTGAAGACCCATACCGGAAGATCGTGGCGCTGCGGCGCGCGCCGGCCGGTCACCGCCTGCCCGGACGCCTCGCCCGCGGCGAGCGCGGCGAGGCCCGTGCGCAGCTCGGCGAGGTCCGCGCCGACGACGACGGCGCGGTGGCTCAGGTGGGCGCGGCGATGCGCGGCCGAGTGCAGCAGGTCGGTCAGCGCGGCGGCGTCGGGCGCCGCGACGGCGGCGGCCTCGAGCTCGGCGAGGCGCGCGTCGTAGTCAAGCGCGAGCGCGGCGAGCGCGGCCGGGCTGCGCGTCGACAGCGGCAGGTAGAGCGGGAAGCCGGCCGGGCGTCCGGCAGCGGCTGCGGCGGGCGCGGCCGGCGCCGGCGCTGGCGCCGAGCGCAGCACCACATGCGCGTTGGTGCCGCCGTAGCCGAAGGAATTCACGGCGACGAGGAAGGATTCGTCGGCGCGCGCGAGCGGCAGCGCCTGATCGGCCACGCGCACGCCGAGCGCGTCGAACGGGATGCCCGGGTGCGGCGTCTCGAAGTTGCCGAGCGCGAAGGCCGTGCGGTGCTGCAGCGTGAGCACCGCCTTGATCACGCCGGCAACGCCGGCCGCGGCCTCGAGATGGCCGATATTGCTCTTGATCGAGCCGAGCACGACGCGCGCGTCGCCGCGGCGGCCGCGGCCGTAGCGCGCGCCGATCGACGCGGCCTCGATCGGGTCGCCGACCGCCGTGCCGGTGCCGTGGCATTCGACGTAGCGAACTTCGCGCGGGTCGATGGCGAAGCGTTCGCAGACGTCCTGGATGAGCTGGCTTTGCGCGGCCGCGCTGGGCATCGAGATGCCGGGCGTGAAGCCGTCGGAGTTGACGCCGGCGCCGGCGACGGTCGCGAGGATGGTGTCGCCGTCGGCGCGCGCGCGCTCGAGCGCCTTGAGCAGCACGATGCCGCCGCCTTCGCCGCGGCCGTAGCCGTCGCCGCGCGCGTCGAAGGACTTGCACTGGCCGTCGCGCGACAGGAAATGCCCCTTGGACATGCCGATCGGGTACTCGGGCCGCATCATCACGTTGACGCCGCCGACCAGGGCCATGTCGCAGTCGCCGGCCCAGATGTCGCGGCAGGCGACGCTGAACGCGACGAGCGAGGACGAGCAGGCCGTGTCGATCGACAGGCTCGGCCCGCGCAGGTCGAACGCGTGCGACAGCCGGTTCGACAGCATCGTCATCATCATGCCGGCCGCGGTGTTCGCGTTGTTCTTCGCGCGGTTGCTCTGCTGGGTCAGCGTGATCATGTGGTCGAGCATGAAGCCGCCGACATAGACGCCGACCTTCGCGCCCGCATGCGCGGGCAGGTCGAGGCCCGCGTTCTCGAACGCCTCCCACGCGAGCTCGAGCAGGAGGCGCTGCTGGGGGTCGAGGTTTTCGGCCATGCGCGGCGGCAGCTCGAAGAACTCGGCGTCCATCGCGCGGACGTCCTGGCGCAGGAAGTTGCCCTTGCAGACATAGGCCTTGCCTTTCGCGTGCTCGTCGGCCGCGTAGTAGCGGCGCGCATCCCAGCGGTCGGGCGGCACGTCGTCGGCCGTGACGCGGCGCCGGCGCAGCGCGTCGACGAGCAGGTCCGGGCTATCGATGCCGCCGGGCAGGCGGCAGGCCATGCCGACGATGGCGATCTCGCGGTGATTCATTTCTTTTCCTTGGATAACGACGATCTCAGGACGTCGGCGCGCGGGCGCGACGTCGATCCCCAAAGTCGATGCGCGACTGTCTGTGATGCGTTCCGCGTGGCGTTTGACCTGGGTCACGCGCCGGGGCCCGTGTCACGTTTGGCCGCCGCCCCGAATCGGGGGGAGGTACCGGTACGCGTCGACCCTCCCGGGTCGGCTGCCGGCATCGGAGTGCGCGGCCGGGCGGGGCCGGCCGTCTTACTCGAACAGGCGGTTGAGCGCGGCGCCCGACGCGTTGTTCGCGAAGCCGTCGAAGCGGCCCGCGGCGAGCCCCTGGGCCGCGCCCATGAAGCCGCCCCAGGCGGCCCGCGCGAGCGCGCCGCCGACGCTGATGCGGCGCACGCCGAGCTCGGCGAGCGGCGCGACCGTGACCGGCCGGGCGGTGCCGACGAGCAGTTTCACGGGCTGGGGCGCGACGGCGGCGGCGACGGCGCAGACATCCTCGGGCGCGGCACCTGATGGGCCGGATCGCGCGTCGAGTCTTCGATCGAGAGGCCCGCGACGCCGGTCGCCACGGCGAGGCGCACGCTCTCGAAGACCGCGTCGGAGCTCGCGCCGAAACCGTCCTCGAAGTCGGCGTTGACGGGCAGGGCGGTCGCCTCGACGAGCTCGACGAGCTCGGCGAGGTGCGCGAGGACCGCCGCGCGGCCCACCCGGTTGTCGGCGAGGCCGCGCGACCAGGCGGCGCCCGAACTCGTCGTCGCGAGCGCCTTGAAGCCGAGGCTCGCGAGGTACTTCGCGCTGCCGAAGTCCCAGGGGTTGGGGATCACGAAGCAGCCGGATTCGTGCGGGGCCTTGAAGCCCAGACGCAGCGCGGCGATCTGGGCGGGGCTACGGGGCATCGGGGGGCTCCGGGTTGCGCGCGAGCCGCACGCCGCTGAACTGCCACTGCGCGTCGGTCGGGAAGAAGTTGCGGTAGCTCGCCCTGACATGGCCGGCCGGCGTCGCGCACGAGCCGCCGCGCAGCACGTACTGGTTGACCATGAACTTGCCGTTGTACTCGCCGACCGCGCCCGGCCAGGGCTTGAAGCCCGGGTAGGCCTGGTAGCTCGACTGCGTCCATTCCCAGACGTCGCCGTAGAGCTGGACCGGCGCCTCGTCGGCCGCCGCGGCGGCCGGCAGCGGGTGGTAGGCGCCGCGGTCGGCGAAGTTCGCGCGCCGCAGCGCGTCGGCCGGCGCCTTCAGCGCGCGCGCCGCGCGCTCCCATTCCTGCTCGGTCGGCAGGCGCGCGCCCGACCAGCGCGCGAACGCGTCGGCCTCGAAGTAGCTGAGGTGGCAGACCGGCGTGTGCGGGTCGATCGCGACGAGGCCCTGCAGCGTGTGGTGGCGCCACTCGCCCGGCGCGTCGGCCGCCCAGTACAGCGGCGCCGTGCGGCGGCCCTGGCAGACCCAGTCCCAGCCCTGCGACAGCCACAGCTCCGGGCGCTCGTAGCCGCCCGCGGCGATGAAGGCCTGGTACTCGGCGTTGCTCGCGGGGCGCGACGCGAGCTCGAACGCGGCGACGAAGACCTTGTGGCGCGGCGTCTCGTTGTCGAAGCAGAACGCGCCGTCGAGCGCGGGATCGTGGCCATGCTCGACGAGCGCGGCGTCGAACCCGAACCATTTGACCGGGGCCGGGCCGACGCGCGCGACCGGCCAGCGCTGCGCGTACGCGGCGCGCCCGGGGTTGCAGCCGAACGCGTGCTTGATGTCGGTCAGCAGCAGTTCCTGGTGCTGCTGTTCGTGCTGCAGGCCCAGGGTCACGAGCGCGTCGAAGTCCGCGTCGCCCGCGTGCGCCGCGATGCAGGCCTGCATGCGCGCGTCGACGTGGCGCCGGTAGCGTTTGACGTCGTCGAGCGTCGGCCGCGTGACGAGGCCGCGCTGGGCCCGCGGGTAGCGCTCGCCGACGCCCTGGTAGTAGCTGTTGTAGAGGACCCGGAACCCCGGGTCGAAGGGCGCGAAGCCGGCCTCGTAGCGCTCGAGCACGAAGGTCTCGAAGAACCAGGTGATATGGGCGAGATGCCACTTGGTGGGGCTCGCGTCGGGCATCGACTGGACCTGGGCGTCCTCGGCCGACAGCGGTTCGGCGAGTGCCATCGTCGTCGCGCGCAGGCGGGTGTAGTCGGCGGCGAGGGCGGCGACGGGGCTCGGGCGGGCTTGGCTGGCGGGCATGGCGAAATCTTCTCAGCTGGGGCGGCCAGGGGTCAACCGCAGACGGTTACACGGTATTCATCAAAGCGATCCAGAATCCGTGACCTTCGCGCCAGGAGTCCTTGAAGTGTCGGAACCGACGGATTTTCTCGACGACGTGCTCAGCGGGCTCGCGAGAGCCCAGAAGGCGGTCCCGCCGCGCTGGTTCTACGACAAGGTCGGCTCGGGCCTCTTCGAGGCGATCACCCGGCTGCCCGAGTACTACCCGACCGAGGCCGAGCGGCGCATCTTCGCCGCGCGCATGCCCGAGATCGCCGCGGTCACGGGCCGGGGCCGGGTGCTCGTCGAGTTCGGCTCGGGCTCGTCGACCAAGACGCCGGCCGTGCTGCTCGGCACGCAGGCCTCGGCCTACGTGCCGATCGACATCTCGGGCGAGTTCCTGCGCGAGTCGACGGGCGCGCTCGCCCGTGACTTTCCGGGCATCCCGATGACGCCGATCGAGGCCGACTTCACGCACCGCCTGACCCTGCCGCCGACCCACGACGGCGCAGCGCGCCTGGGCTTTTTCCCGGGGTCGACGATCGGCAACTTCAACGTCGTCGAGGCCGTCGACCTGCTGCGCGGGATGCGCGCCTCGCTCGGCGACGGCGCGATGCTGCTGATCGGCATGGACCTGCGCAAGCCCGAGCAGCGCCTGATCCCGGCCTACGACGACGCCCAGGGCGTGACCGCGCGCTTCAACCTCAACCTGCTCGACCGCATCAACGCCGAGCTCGGCGGCACCCTCGACCGCACGGCGTTCCGGCATGTCGTGCGCTGGAATTCGTCGTTATCGAGGATCGAGATGCACCTCGAGGCGGGTGTCGACCTCGACTTCACGGTCGCCGGGCACCGCTTCGCGATGCGGGCCGGCGAAACCATCCACACCGAGAACTCCTACAAGTTCGAGCCCGGCCAGGCGCGGCTGCTGCTGCGCGCGGGCGGCTGGCTGCCGCAGGGCGAGTGGCGCGACGACGACGGCCTGTTCGCGGTGTTCGCGGCCGCGGCGATCGGGGCGGAGGGCGAGTAGCGCGGGCCGGCTCAGGCGCCGGGCGCGCCGGGCGCCGCGTCGGGCTCGATCGCGCTGAGCTTGCCCAGGTCGGCCACGGTATGGTTCTCGCCGTCCCAGCGGACCGCGTCCACGTAGTGCGCGTCGAGCTGCAGCGCGTCGGCGTCGTAGGTCTTCAGCGAAGACACGGTGGCGTCGAGCGACGGGTCGCGCGCCGTGACGCTAACCATCAGGCGCAACTCGTGCCGCCGGGCTTCGCCGCCGGCGAGCGCCTCGCGCAGCACGCTGCGCTCGTCGAGCTCGTGGATCAGCGTCCAGGTCAGCGGAAAAAACGGCATGTCGGCGCGCACGAGCGCGAGGTCGATCGCGCGGCGGAACACCTGTCCGCCGGCGTTGCGGGTCGGCACGAGCATCGTGACGCGCGCGCTCGCGTCGAGCAGCGGGCCGAGCCGGCCGTTGCCGATGCGGATCATCAGCTGTCGCCGGCCGCCTTCGGCGCGCGTGACGACGGCCTGGTCGGCGAACAGGATCTTGGCCTTGGGCCGCGAGAAACGCACGAACACGAGTCCCGTCATCATCGCGGTGAACACCAGGCCGACGAAGGTTTCGACGCTGGATACGACGTGCCCGTACAGCGTCTGCGGCGCCATCACGCCGTAGCCGACGGTCGCGAGCGTCTGCACGCTGAAGAAGAACGCGTCGCTGAGCGAGCCCGGCCGCACGTTCGTGACGCTGCCGGGCACCGCCGCGTACAGCAGCGCGAACAGCAGGTTGAGCGCGACGTACAGGGCGAGCAGCAGCGCGAAGAAGCCGGGCCAGCCGAGCGTGACCGCGAGGTGATAGGGATCGCGCCAGTCGAAGCGGCGCACGCCGATCTTCTCCACGCTCATCGAGTCGAAGTCGGCGGCGACGCCGCGGCGGCGGCGGACGGGTGCGTTGCGGTTCATGGTCTAAGGGGGCGGGGGCGGCGTCGGGCCTCGACCCAGGCCTCCCAGACCCGTTCGGGGTCGAAGCTGTGGCCGATGCCGGCGGTGGCGAGCATCGCGAGCGCGAACGCGCCCAGGCCGATGCCCGGCTGGATCGCGGCGATCGCGGCGAGCTTGACGGTGGCGACGAGCACGCCGAGCATGAAGACCTCGATCATCACCCAGGGCCGCACGCGCTGCAGCGCGCGCAGCAGCCACGGCGCGCCCGGCGCCGCGTGCCCGTAGCGCAGGGGCAGCAGCACCCAGGCGACGGCCATCGCCTCGGCGAGCGGCGCGAGCAGGGTGGTCAGCAGGACCAGCAGCGCCATCGCGCCCGCCCGGTCGTCGTAGAGCGTCAGCGCGGCCTGCCACAGGCTCGCCTGCTGCGCGCGGCCCTGCAGCTCGATGCCGAGGATCGGGTGGGTATGGGCGATGGCCAGCGCCACGAGCGACGTGAACGCGAGGGCCAGCGGCAGGTCGATCGGCGCTCCGGCCGGGCGCAGCAGCAGCGCGTTGCAGCGCCGGCAGCGCGGCGCCGGGCGGCCGCTGGCCGCGCCCGGCGCGCGGTGCAGCAGGTCGCATTGCTCGCAGGCCAGCAGGCCCGTGACCACGGTCGCGCGGTGCACCGGCCGGGTCGGGATCGAGAAGCGCTTCATTCGGCGCAGGCCCGGTTGTCGACAAGGTCCTGCGCGCGCCACGCCGCCGCGATGGCCGCCGCGGCCTGGTCGAGCGCCCGCGCGTGCTCGGCCGCAATGCGGTCGAAGGCGTCGTCGCCGGCGGGGGCCGACGGGCTCGCGTAGTCGCCGCGACCGCTCGCGAGCGGCGCGCGCGGCCCGGGCTTGCGCCCGCCGCACTCGATCGTCCAGACCCAGGCGTCGTGCACGCCGGGGGCGGGCAGGGACCAGGCGTCGAAGGCGAGCCAGCGCACCTGAACGCGCAGCGTCGCGGCGGGCGCGGCGTCGGCGCTCAGGGCCACCCAGCCCGGGTCGCCCAGCGCCGGGTCGAGGCGACGCGCGAGCGCCTGCGCGAGTTCGGCCGACAGCGGCTGCGGCCAGCGCTGGTGCTCGAGCAGCTCGACCTGCTGGCCCGGGCCGCGCAGCAGCCAGGCATCGCGGTCGAGCGCGTCGGGCACGGCGACCTGCACGGCGAGCCAATGCGTGGCCGCCGCCGGGGCCGGGCCCGCGGCGCTGCGCGCCGCGGGCAGCAGCGTGTGCAGATGGTCGGCCGGCGTCGAGCAGGCGGCGAGGGCGGCCAGCGCCACGGCCGCGCCGATGCGGCGGCGGTGCGTCCAATTCATCGCGGGTCCTCCGGCTTGCCGCGCAGCAGCGATTGCGGGTGCCGCTCGAGCGTGTCCGCCAGGTTGCGCAGCGCCTTGGCGGCCTTCTGCACCTCGTCGAGCGTCTGCCCGGAACGGGCCAGCGCGCCGTCGGTGGTGCCGAGCAACTGCTTGAGATCGTCCATCGTGCCGTGCGCGTCCTTGAGCGCCTGCGCGAGCTCGGGCGTGACGTCGCGGTCGACGTGCGCGAGCAGGGCGTCGGCGCGCTCGAGGTCTTCGTGCAGCGCCAGCAGGTCGCGGTGCGCGTCCTGCGCCAGCGTGTCGAGCGGCAGGCGGTCGAGCTTGTGCGCGATGCTGCCGAGCGTCTCCTGCAGGTCGTCCAGGCTGCTCGCGATCACGGGCATGCGCGGCGGCTCGGCGCGCCAGTCGATGCTCGCGGGCGGGCTGCGCGAGAAGAAGTCGAGCGCGACGTAGAGCTGCCCGGTCAGCAGGTTGCCGGTGCGCAGCTGCGCGCGAAAGCCGTGCGCGACCATCGGGTCCAGCCGCGCGCGCTGTTGGGCGCTGCCGGCGTCGTCGACGCGCTGGCCCTCGACCGTCGGCAGCCGCGAAGGGTGGACGCGAATGTCCACGGCGATGCTCGGCTCGGGACTGTGACGGCCGATGGTGCCGGCCACGGCGATGCGCGTGACCTCGCCGATCGGCAGGCCGCGGTATTCCACCGGCGCGCCGACGACCAGGCCGCGCACCGAGCCGTTGATCAGCAGCCGGTAATCGAAGCCCGGACCGTCCGGCTGCTTCATCGCGTCGGTGCGCCGGTCGTAGAGCCGGTAGGCCGCGCCCTCCGGCGCGGGCGTCGCGTCGCTCGCGCCGTCGCGCTCGGTGACCGGTCCGTCGCCGAACGCGATGCCGCCGGCGAGGATGCTCGCGACCGACTGGGTCTCGAGCCGCAGCCCGTTGGCGTCGAGCGAAAGATCGAGGCCGCTGGCCTCCCAGAAGCGGCTGTGCGGCGTGACGAAGCGGTCGTAGGGCGCGGCGACGAAGATCGCCAGGCCGACGCGCTGGCCCCTGGCGTCCAGCGCGTAGCTGCTGACCTGGCCGACCGGCACGCGGCGGAAATAGACCGGCGAGCCGATGTCCAGGGAGCCGAGGTCGTCGGCGCGCAGCGTGAAATGCCGGCCGGGCACGTCGGCGGTGATCGGCGGCTGCACGTCGAGCCCCCGGAAGCGGGTCGAGGTCTCCTCCGAGATGCCGGCGTCCACGCCGATATAGGCGCCCGAGAAGAGGGTGCCCAGGCCCGACACGCCGCCGACGCCGACGCGCGGACGAACGACCCAGAATCGCGTGTCCTTGCTGAGCAGCCGATCGGCCGCGGGGCCCTTGTGCAGCTCGGCCGTGACCTCCACCTCGCGCAGGTCGGCGCTCAGCCGCACGTGCTGGACCAGGCCCACGTCGACGTCGCGCAGCTTGATGTGGGTCTTGCCCGTTTCCAGGCCTTCGCCGTTGCGGAACACGATCGTGATGGTCGGCCCATGGTCGGTCACGGCCTTCACGGCCAGGCCGATGCCCACGGCCACCGCGAGCAGGGGGATCAGCCAGATCAGCCACAGCGACACGTGCGGTCGCGGCGCCGTCGACGGCGCGGGCAGGTCGTCGTGAAGGGGGAGCTCGGTCGGGTCACTCATCGAAAATCAATCGGGGATCGAAACTGCGGGTGGCCAGCATGGTCAGCACGACGACCGCCCCGAAGGCGATGACGCCGGGGCCGGGTTGCAGCTCGGCCAGGCTCTGGATCTGCACCAGCGCGGCGAGCATCGTGACGACGAAAACGTCGAGCATCGACCAGCGGCCGACGAGCTCGAGCAGGCGGTACAGCTTCAGCCGCAGCAGCCGCGCGCGCCGCGAGCGGCGCTGCACCGACAGCAGCAGGTAGGACAGCACCACGAGCTTGGCGCTGGGCACGACGATGCTGGCGAAGAAGACGAGGGCCGCGAGCGCCCAGGAGCCCTCCTGCCACAGGAACAGGATGCCGCTGAGGATGGTGTCGGTCTGCGCGCCCAGCAGCGACGCGGTCGAGGTGACCGGCAGCAGGTTGGCCGGAACGTAGAGCGCCGTCGCAGCGACGAGAAAGGCCCAGGCGCGGCCGACGCTGTCGGGGCGCCGCGGCTCCAGCGCCGTACCGCAGTGGCCGCACAGCCAGGTGCTGTCGCGACGGGCGCCCGGGCCGGTGGCCCGGTTGAGGGCCGCGCAGGCACGGCAGCGCCAGAGCCGCTGCTGCAGGGCCGTGGGATTCGATGGCGCGCCGGTGTGCATGGACGCGCAGCATGCCACGGCGGCGGCGGCGCGCCCGCAAAGTCCTGATTCTTGTCCGTCGGATCAGCGCCAATTCGGCATCGGCGCGTCGATCGCGGCGGCACGCCGCGTATCGCGCGCTCGGCCGCGCCGTCGCCGGCATCGCTGGCCAGCAGCAGGAAGCGCGCCGCCGGATAGCGGCGCTGCAGCGCGGCGACGAAGTCGACGTAGCGCGACGCGAAGTCGGCGCCCAGCGCCGCCTGGACGTGGATCGTAGCAGCGGGCATTCGAAGCGTTGGCCACGCCTTGGCTCAGGTCTTTAAATGGTCGACAATGTGTATTATGTCAAATAACAGACGCTTGACCGGATCGACGGCGCTCATGTTGATGTGGACGCAGGCTGACGCGCTGTGCGAACTGCTGTGGACGCAGTGGTCCCCGGGCTGGGCCGCGGCCGCAGCCGCGTTTCCCGCCACCGCCCCGAGCCTCGAGAACCCCGATTTCGTCGAGGTCGTGATCCACTCCGCTGGACGCGCTGGCCGACGGCCTCGGGGCCGACGATTCGGAGGACGATCGCGCGATGTTCACCGGGCGCTTCGAGGTTCGCCGCCTCGAAGGGGTCGGGCACAACCCGCCGCAGGAGCGACCCGACGCCTTCGCAGATGCCGCCCTCGCCTTGCTGGATCAACGTCCGCGCTGATCCACCTTGTGTGCGCCGAGCCGCGCGTGCACGCTCGCGAGCGGCCCCTGCGACGAGCCGCCGACCTCGAACACATAGTCGCCGGCGCGCTGCTGCCAGGCGCCGCCCGCGTAGACCGCGAGCAGGCGCGGGTCGACGTCGACCGTGGCGGCGCGCTGCTCGCCGGGCGCGAGCGTGAGCTTGACCCAGCCGACAAGGCGGCGCGGCGCTTCCCAGCCGCCGCCGACCGGCGCCGCGTAGACCTGGGCCACCGCGTCGCCGGCGCGCGCGCCGCTGTTGCGCACCGTCACGTGCACGCTCGCGCGGCCGTCGTGCAGCTCGACCTTCGGCGTGCCGTACTCGAAGCTCGTGTACGACAGGCCATGGCCGAACGCGAACAGCGGCTGCAGGTGCTTGAGCTCGAACCACTTGTAGCCGACCGCCGCGCCCTCGACGTTGTAGTCGAGCTGCGGGATCGTCGCCGCGGTCGACGCCTCGGTCAGTCGGGGCCGCGGCAGCTGGTCCGTGCCGCGCGGGAAGGTCACCGGCAGGTGGCCCGAGGGGTTGACCGCGCCGGCGAGCACGCGCGCGATCGCGGCGCCGCCGCTCGTGCCCGGGTACCAGGCCTCGACGACGCCCTGGACCTGGCCGAGCCAGGGCATCGTGACCGGGCCGCCGGTCTCGAGCACGACGACGGTACGCGGGTTCGCGGCCGCGACGGCCGCGATCAGCGCGTCCTGCTGCCCCGGCAGCGCGAGCGAGGCCTGGTCCAGGCTCTCGCCGGTCCATTGCGTCGCGAACACGATCGCCACGTCGCTCTGCCTGGCGAGCTGCGCGGCGGCGGCGGCGTCCTTGCCGTCGGCGTAGCTGAACGCCGCGCCGTTGAGCTTGCGCAGCTGCTCGAGCGGCGACGACGGGAAATAGACCTGCGGGCCCGGGAAGTCGTCGGGGCCCTCGTTGGGCACGGCAAGGCCGCCGCGCGGATAGACCTGCGACGAACCGCCGCCCGAGAGCACGCCCTTGTCGGCATGGCCGCCGATGATCGCGACGCGCTGCAGGCCGGCCGCGAGCGGCAGCACCCTGCCCTCGTTCTTCAGCAGCACGATCGCGGCCTCGGCCGCGGCCTGCGACACGGCCTCGTCGGCCTGGGGATCGGCAACGTCGCCAGGGGTCGCCGGCACCGGGTGGTCGAGCACGCCGGTCGCAGCCAGGCTGCGCACGATGCGGCGCGCCATGTCGTCGAGCCGCGCGGCCGGCACATGGCCGTTCTCGACGGCTTCCTTCAGCGCCCCGTTGAAATACGGCGACTTGTCGAACGGCCAGCCCGATTCCTGGTCGAGGCCGGCCCTGGCCGCCTCGACCGTCGAATGCGTGGCGCCCCAGTCCGACATCACGTAGCCGCGGAAGCCCCAGTCGCGCTTGAGCACCTGGTTCAGCAGGTAGTCGTTCTCGCAGGCGTAGGCGCCGTTCACGCGGTTGTACGAGCACATGATCGAGCCCGGCTCGCCGCGCTCGATCGCGATCTGGAACGCGAGCAGGTCGCTCGTGCGCGCGGCCGCGTCGGCAAGCTTCACGTCGATGCGGCCGCGCTCGGTCTCCTGGTCGTTGAGCGCGAAATGCTTGATCGTCGAGACGATGTGGTTGGACTGGATGCCGCGCACCTCGGCGCCGACGATCACGCCGGCGAGCCAGGGGTCCTCGCCCGCGTACTCGAAGTTGCGGCCGTTGCGCGGCTCGCGCACGAGGTTCGCGCCGCCCGCGAGCATCACGTTATGGCCCGCCGCGCGCGCCTCCCGGCCGATCATCGCGCCGCCGGCCAGGGCCAGCTCGGGGCTCCAGCTCGCCGCGATCGCGAGGCCCGAAGGCAGCGACGTGCGCTCGCGCGGCGCCGGGCCGCGCTGCGTGGCCACGCCCATGCCCGCGTCGGTCTCGTAGCGGTTCGGCACGCCCAGGCGCGGCACGCCGTAGACGAAGCCGGCGCTGTACGGGATGCCCTCGCGCGGCGGCGGGTGGCCGTCGAAGTCGGTCGAGAAATAGCCGAACACGGTGCGGATCTTCTCGTCCAGGGTCATCCGGGACACGAGCGCGGCGGCGCGGCGGTCGGGGTCGTCCTGACCATGGGCCAGGCTCAGCAGGCCGCAGCCGAGCAGCGCGAGGACGCAGGAGCGTGTTTTCATCGTTGGCATCCGGGTTGGTGGGTGGGAATCAGGATTGGCGGCTCGTGAAACGACCGTAGGCCGCGATGCCGAGATAGCAGGCGACCGGCAGCAGCAGGCCCAGGCTCAGGCGCGTCGCGTCGGCGAGCGCGCCGGCCGCGACCGGGACGATCGCGCCGCCGACGATGGCCATGCAGATCAGCCCCGAGCCCTGCGGCGTGCGCTCGCCGAGGCCCTCGACGGCCGGCGCGA
>Ga0213872_10000012_pt1 | contig 191291 bp, 173 predicted proteins | sample VelepicomBERX_R2_FD_160071 | JGI IMG/M metagenome (GOLD analysis project Ga0213872, IMG submission 160071) | Rhizosphere microbial communities from Vellozia epidendroides in rupestrian grasslands, the National Park of Serra do Cipo, Brazil - RX_R2 | ecosystem: Host-associated > Plants > Roots...
AACCTTCCTCGCCTATCTGCGGCAGGTGTTCGGTGTGAGCCCCACCCAAGGCTGAACGCGGCCATCGCATTGCCCCCTCTTTTCAAGCTCGATCAGGGTGTACTCGTCCACCTTCTTCGTCGCCCCCGGCCCTGACGATGATGCCTTCAACTGCCCCGACTAGGAGATCGCCGCGATGGCCAAGTCCATACCCGGCCATCTCGGTGAGGAGACCTGAGAGAACACTCCGACAGGCCTGGTCTCGAACGTCTACTGCGGGGATTCGCTCGATGCGTTGCAGCAGCTCGTCATCCAGCCAAGACACCCAGAAGCGAAGGCGGCGCAGGGCAACTGGCTGGCCGGGTATCAGCTCGTGATCACGCAGGTGCTGCGCACTTATGACGACTCGAGGATGAGTGCGCTTTTGCCGAAGGCGCTCTTACCGACGGCGCCTTTGCCGACGGCGCTTTTGCCGCAGGCCCTGATGCTGCAGACCCTGTTGGCGCAGACCCGATTGCCGCAGTCACTATTGCTGCAGTCACTATTGCCGCAGACGCGATTGCGGCAGGCGCCTCGCCTTGCCCCCCGAGACCACGTGCGAGGACGAAGCCCTCTTTGGCCTATCCGCGGCAGGTGTTTCGCCTAAGGCCATGATTGGCGATTAGGGTAAGAATGGTCCCCTGATTGCGGGATGCGCGACAGGCGCCAGACCTTAGCATTCACGGACCTCAACCCCACGGGACTTCACATGCTCCATTACCTCTGGATGTTCATCGTCGGCATCGTGGTCGGCGCCATTGCCCGCTTCATCATGCCAGGCAGCGAGCACATCGGCCTGCTGATGACGGGCGTACTGGGAATTGCTGGCTCCTTCGTCGGCGGCTTCATCACGCAGCTCTTCAACAAGCCCGCTGACGGTGCCCTGGTGCACCCGGCCGGCTTGATCATGTCCATCATCGGCGCAATGATCCTGCTCTACCTGTACGGTCACTTCGTGCACTGAAAGTGCACCACAGGCTGGTGGGGCACCCGAGAGGCCCGCGACTCGCTCGGAAACCATTGCGAGCGCAAGCCCATGAACGGCTGCTCCACCAGTCGATACAGCAGCCAGCCGGCAGCGATACCCGCTGCGACGATGGCAATCAACGCCCAGCGCGTATCGGTGGCAAGGCCTTGGGCCCGCATCGCGTCGGCCAGCAACTTGTAAGCCGGCTTGTGGGCCAGGTAGATCGCGTAGGACCATAGCGCTAGCTGCGCCGCGCCCGGCACCTGCCAGCGGTTCAGCAGCGAGGCAGGGCTCAACGCGGACAGCGTCATCAGCCCGAAGCCGATAGCCAGCATCGAGAAGCCGACGCTGGCTCCCACCAAGGTCGGCTCATCGCCGGCCATCCACAGGTTCAGGCACAGGATCACCAACGAGAGGCCGCCGACCAGCCACATCAGGCCCCGCTTCAGCACACGCTCGAACAGCGCCGGATGGAAGTTGCGCAACATCGCGATCGCAACACCGGGCAGCAGCTCGTCGAAGCGGGTGGTGCTGCCGTAGTAGACCTCGGCCGAGAAGCTGCCGTGCCCATCCACCACGAAGGCGTGCCCCCGTGCCGCGATGCCCAGCACCAGCGCGGCGACCAGCACGGCCCAGCACTGCGCCGCCGCGTGCCGACCCCTGGCCACGGCCAGCACTACAAGAGGCAGCAGCAGGTAGAACTGCTCCTCGATGCACAACGACCAGGAGTGCGTGAAGGTCTCCCCGTACTGCAGGCCGAAGTTCTGCGTGAAGGTCAGAAAACGCCACAGCTCGGCCGTGTGCCGACCACTCAAGCGTTGCGGCAGCAGCCAGTACACGGCGAGCACAACGACATAGTTGGGCAGGGTGCGCAGAAGGCGCCGAGCGAAGAAGTTGCCGAGCGCCAGCCCCCCTCCCCGCGCGACACCCGACAGCACCTGGTTGCCGATCAGGTAGCCGCTGAGCACGAAAAAAAGATCGACGCCGCACCAGCCCAAGGCCGTCATGCCGGGCACGCGCGGCAGTGGCCCAACCACGACCGCGTAGTGATAGACCAGGACCAGGGCAATCGCAGCAGCGCGAAGCAGGTCGAGACCGGGAATCCGGCCCTCGCCGCGTTCAGATCTCATCCAGCTCCGGCAGGTGGATCAGGCCAGTGTTGAACTCGTACTCGAAGACCTCGCCGTAGCGCGCCCATTCGATGGCCACGTTGAGCACGCGCTGGGCCTCGGTGCGGTCCATGCTCTCGCCGAGCATCTGCAGGAAGGGCTCTTCCTTGATCTGGCCGCTGCTCTCTTGCTCCAGGCTGTGGCGGATGTGGGCAATCAGCGGCACATGCGCGAGCAACTGCTGGCCAAAGATCTGGCGGCGGAATTCGTGCTCGCCTTCCACGTAGCGCTGGCCCAGGCCGGTGATCACGAGGTCGCCGCGCTCCAGCTTGGCCAGACCCAGGCGGTGCAGCGCGTCGGACAGCGGCAGCAGTTCCTCGTCGGTGAGTTCGCTCTCGTCGGCAATCTTGGGCAGGTCGGCGTGGCCATCGAAATCGCTAAGCAACAGCTCCAGCAGAGACTCCATGCTGCCCACGTCGGCCTCCGGTAGCCGCTCGGTGAGATGCGGGCCGGCGGGCTCGGCCGTGCCGGCCACGGCGTGCGGCGCGGCAGTCATGAGGCTGTAGACCTCGTCGATGAGGTTGCGCACCTCGAGGCTGTCGGGGTCGCGCGGGCGCGGCAGGTTGATCGACAACTCGGAGCGCACGCGGCCCGGGTTGCTGGAGAAGATCAGCACGCGGTCGGCCATCATCACGGCCTCCTCGATGTTGTGCGAGACCACGAGCATGGCTTTGGTGGGCATCTCGCCGCCGGCCCAGAGCTCGAGGATTTCGTTGCGCAGCCGCTCGCCGGTCAGGACATCCAGGGCCGAGAAAGCTTCGTCCATCAGCAGCACTGCGGGCTCGGTCACGAGCGCACGCGCCAGTCCCACGCGCTGACGCATGCCGCCCGAGAGCTCGCGCGGCAGCGCGCCCTCGAAGCCGGACAGGCCGATCAGCTCGATGGCGGCCTCGGCGCGTCGCTCGCGCTCCTCGGCATCCACGCCGCGCGCTTCCAGGCCCAGTTCCACATTCTTCTGCACGGTGAGCCAGGGGAAGAGTGCGAAGGACTGGAACACCATTGCAATGCCGGCGGCCGGGCCGAACAAGGGCTGGCCGCGGTAGCGCACATCGCCGCCGTCGGCCGAGATCAGGCCGGCCATGATGCGCAGCAGCGTGCTCTTGCCCGAGCCCGACTGGCCCAGCAGGGCGACGATCTCTCCCTCCTTGAGGGTGAAGTCCACGTGCTCGAGCACCGAGCGGGGCGTGCCGTCCGAAGCCTTGAAGCTCTTCGCAACGTTCTTGAGTTCGACTAGAACAGTCATGGTGTGCCTCGATCAGAAGTGCAGGCGCGATTCGGCCAGACGGTAGAGCCGCCGCCACAGCAGGTGGTTCATGGCCATCACGAACACGCACATGACCCCAATGCCCAGGGCCAGGCGCGGAAAGTCGCCGGCGTCGGTCATCTGCTTGATGTAACTGCCCAGGCCATGGGCGCGCAGGGTGGTGTCGCCCCACTGCACGTACTCGGCCACGATGCTGGCATTCCAGGAGCCGCCGCTGGCCGTGATGGCGCCGGTGACGAAGCTCGGGAAGATGGCCGGCAGCAGGTAGCGCCGCCACTTCAGCCATCCCGAGAGGCCGAGGTTCTGCGCCGCGAAGCGCAGCTCGGCCGGGATGGTGGAGGCGCCCGCGATGACGTTGAAGAGCAAGTACCACTGCGTGCCCAGCACGATCAGGGGCGAGAGCCACACGTCCGGGTTGAGGTGCCAGTAGGCGATGACCATCACCGCCAGCGGAAACATCAGGTTGGCCGGGAAGGCGGCAAGGAACTGGGCCAGGGCCTGCACCTTGTTGGACAGGCGCGGGTTCAAGCCCAGCCACACGCCGATGGGCACCCAGATCAGCGAAGCGACGACGATCAGGATCATCACGCGAATCAGGGTCAGGAAGCCCAGACCCACAACATGCGCGGCCTCGCCCCACCCCACTTCAGCATGGACGAAGCGGACCAGCTGCACGGCCGCGTAGAGCAAGCAGGCCATCAGCAGCGCATCCCAGGCCCGGCCCCACAAGGGGTTGACGGGCTGAGCTCTCGCGCGGATCGAGGTGCCGTCGTAGTCGCGGCGAAACCAGCGGAAGCTGCGTCCGAGCAGTCCGTTGGGCAGGTCTCCGATGCGCTGCAGCAGCTGGGTGCGCAGCAGCCACGTCAACAGCCAGGAGGTGGGCACGTTCTCGCCGCCGGATTCCTCGAAGCGGAATTTGTCGGCCCACGCGATCAGCGGGCGGAAGAAGAGCTGGTCGTACGCGACGATGCCTGCCAGCATGGTCAAGATGGCGTAGACGATGGCCTGCATGTCGCGCGCCTCAATGGCGGTGGCGATGTAGGAGCCCATGCCCGGCAGCTTGATGTCCTGGTTGGCCACCGAGATGGCTTCAGATGCCACCACAAAGAACCAGCCGCCAGACATGCTCATCATCATGTTCCACAAGAGGCCCGGCATCGCGAAGGGCAGCTCCAGCCGCCAAAAGGACTGCCAGCCGGAGAGCTGGAAGATCCTGGACGCCTCCTTCAGCTCCTGCGGCACCGTGCGCAGCGACTGGTAGAGCGAGAAGGCCATGTTCCAGGCCTGGGAGGTGAAGATGGCGAAGATGGCTGCGCATTCCACGCCCAGCAGATTGCCCGGGAACAGCGCGATGAAAGGCGCAACCGCAATGGCCTGAAAGCCCAGGATGGGAATGGACTGCAGCACGTCCAGGAGCGGCACCAGCACCTTCTCCAGCGCCCTCACCTTGGCCGCCAGCGCCGCGAACACGCACGCGAAGACCAGCGAGGCGGCGAGCGCGATGAACATGCGCAGGGTGGTCCGCAGCAGGTAGTAGGGCAGCACCGCGGGCTCGAGACTGATCGGCAGTGCCTCGCCCACATGAAAGGGTCGCGCCATCTCAGCGGCCGCCAGCGCCACCAGGGTGACCAGGGCCAGCATGATGGGCAGCATCACCCAGTCCCAGCGATTGCCGCTGGCTTCCACCACCTGGCGGGGGAAGAAACGCTTGTCTTTCATGAAGTGCTGCTCGGGGAGGGGCGGGAAGGGGTCGGCGCGGATGCTAACGGATTGTCATGACGAGGACTTGTCACGCAGCCTGCGCAGAGAAACCCACTCGCCTTCGGCGGCCACCACCTCAAGGTGGTGGCTCAGGCTCACAAGGGCACCATGATGCGCACGCTGAAGCGATGCTTGCCTGGATGCAGCTCAAAGCGGGCCGCCACGTCGTGCCTGAGCATGAGGCGGCGACGAACATTGTCCAAAGTCAGTCCGTCGCCAGCGAAGCGGCGGGGAGCCCTGACGCTGTTGCTCACGAGGATCTCGACCTCGCCGCCCTTGCAACGGGTGCGGATCTCCACGCTGCCGCCATCGTCGTTGGGCTCGACGCCATGGCGTACGGCATTCTCCACGAGCGGCTGCAGGAGCAGCGGCGGCACGCGAGCGGCGCCGGCCTCGCTGTCCAGCACCCAGCTCACGCGCATGCGCTCACCGAATCGGACGCGTTCGATCTCCAGATAGCGCCGCGCCAGCTCGATTTCTTGAGCGAGGCTCACGACCGCGCCCTGGTCCTCGATCACTGCGCGGTACAGCTCGCTGAGGTCCTCGAGCAGCCTTTGCGCGCGCTTGGGGTCCTCCTGCACGAGCGCGATGGCACTGTTGAGGGTGTTCAAAAGAAAATGCGGCCGGATGCGCGCCTGCAGTTCGACCAGCTTGGCCAGGGCATCGGCCGACATTTGCTGGCGCGCACGCAGGCGCAGCCAAGCAAGCACCGCTCCTGCCCCCACCGCGCCGGCAAGGGCCAGGCTCAACTGCCGCCAAAGACCGGCCGGGTCTGCGCCCATCAAGGCGACCAGAAGCTCTCCGCTGAACAGCGCGCATGCGGCGCCGAGACTGCACAGAAACACGGCTTGCCCCGCCGGGCTCGAACGCGCCAGCACGGACTTCAGGCCGCAGGCCAGCAGCAGCCAGGTCAGCGTGGCGGGCAGCGTGACCACGGTATCGAGGGCCACGGCCTGCATCCAGGCCTGCGCATCGCGCGTGTTCAGCAGCAGCACCAGAGCCAGCAGGCCCTGCACGCCCAGCAAGACGCGCAACACCACGCCGACGTGGCAGACATCGAGGAGGTCGGAAGTACCATGCGCGCGCATTGCTTCATTGTGGCCTCGACCCATGCTTCTTCCCCCACTCAACACGCTGGACCACGGGCCGCGGCGCATCGTCTGTCTCACCGAGGAGACGACCGAGTGGCTCTACCTGCTCGGCGAGGAGGCACGCATCGTCGGCATCTCGGGCTACACGGTGCGCCCCCGGCGGGCCCGCAGCGAGAAACCCAGGGTCAGCGCCTTTCTCTCGGCCAAGATCGATCAGATCCTCGCGCTAGAACCCGATTGCGTCTTCGGCTTCTCGGATCTGCAGGCCGACATCGCCAGCCAGCTGATCCGGCACGGCGTGCAGGTGACCGTCTTCAACCAGCGCTCTGTGGCCGAGATCTTCTCGATGCTGGGCCAGGTGGCCGGCATGATCGGCTGCGCGGACAAGGGTCGGGCGCTGCTCGCACAGATGCATGAACGCATCGCAGCCATCCAGGCCGTCGCCGCAGCCCTGCCGCGCCGGCCACGCATCTACTTCGAGGAGTGGGACGCGCCGCAGATCAGCGGCATCCGCTGGGTGTCGGAGTTGTTGACCCTGGCCGGCGGGGAGGATTGCTTCCCGGAGCTGGCGAGCGAATCGTTGGGCAAGAATCGCATCATTGCCGACCCGCTCGAAGTGCCGCGCCGCGCGCCAGACATCATCATCGGCTCCTGGTGCGGCAAGAAGTTCAGGCCGGAGAAGGTGGCGGCCCGGCAGGGATGGCAGGACGTGCCGGCGGTGCGCGACGGGCAGCTCTTCGAGATCAAGTCGACGGACATCCTCCAGCCCGGGCCCGCCGCACTGGGCGATGGGCTCGCCCAACTGCACAAGATCGTCACCGACTGGGCCGGGAGCACCGCCTAGAATCTCGGGTTTCCCCTCGCCTCGCCCGCCCATGCCCTCCGACAACCAACTCGCCAACAAGTCCCAAGCCTGGTCCGCCCTGTTCTCGGAGCCGATGAGCGAGCTGGTCAAGCGCTACACGGCGAGCGTGGATTTCGACAAGCGCCTGTGGGCCGCGGACATCACCGGCTCCCTGGCCCATGCCGAGATGCTGCACGCCCAGGGCATTCTCTCGGCCGAAGACCACGCCGCCATCGAGCGCGGCATGGCCCAGATCAAGGGCGAGATCGAGGCTGGCCAGTTCGAGTGGAAGCTGGACCTGGAAGACGTGCATCTGAACATCGAGGCCCGCCTCACCGAGCTCGTGGGCGTTGCCGGCAAGCGCCTGCACACCGGCCGCAGCCGCAACGACCAGGTCGCCACCGACGTGCGTCTGTGGCTGCGCGGCGAGATCGACGAGCTCATCCCCCTGCTCACAGCTCTGCAAAGCGCGCTGGTCGAGGTCGCCGAGCGCAACGCCGACGTGATCCTGCCCGGCTTCACTCACCTGCAGGTGGCCCAGCCCGTAAGCTTCGGCCACCATCTGCTGGCCTATGTGGAAATGTTCGCCCGCGATGCCGAACGCCTGGCCGACGCCCGCCGCCGCGTCAACCGCCTGCCCCTGGGCGCCGCCGCCCTGGCCGGCACCAGCTACCCACTGGACCGCGAGCGCGTGGCCCGGACCCTGGGCATGGAAGGCGTGTGCCAGAACAGTCTCGACGCCGTCAGCGACCGCGACTTCGCCATCGAGTTCAGCGCTGCCGCCAGTCTGGTGATGATCCACGTCTCGCGTTTCTCTGAAGAGTTGATCCTGTGGATGAGCCAAGCTTTCGGCTTCATCGACTTGGCAGACCGCTTCTGCACGGGCTCGTCGATCATGCCGCAGAAGAAGAACCCCGACGTGCCCGAGCTCGCCCGCGGCAAGACCGGCCGCGTGGTCGGCCACCTGATGGGCCTGGTCACGTTGATGAAGGGCCAGCCGCTGGCCTACAACAAGGACAACCAGGAAGACAAGGAACCGCTGTTCGACACGGTGGACACTTTGAAGGACACGCTGCGCATCTTCGCGGAGCTGGCCGCCGGCATCACCGTCAAGCCCGAAGCGATGGAACGCGCGGCTTCACGAGGCTATGCCACGGCGACGGACCTGGCCGACTACCTCGTCAAGAAGGGTCTGGCCTTCCGCGACGCCCATGAGGTTGTGGCGCATGCGGTGAAGACCGCCATCGCCAAGGGCGTGGACCTCTCGCAGCTGCCGCTGGCAGAGCTGCAGAAGTTCGACGCGCGCATCTCAGAGGACGTCTTCGGCGTGCTCTCGCTGCGGGGCTCGCTGGAAGCGCGCAACATCCTCGGCGGCACCGCGCCAGCCCAGGTCCGCGCGCAGGTGGCGCGGCACCGGGCACGGTTGGCCTGAGCCTCAACCGCGATAGCTGTACGGATCCAGCACCGAAACCTGGGTGATCTTGTCGATCGGCAGCTTGAGGCTGGCAGCGGTCTTGCGGATGGCGTCCGGGTTGGGTGCGTCGTAGACGCAATAGGTCTTCTTGGTGTCCGGACTCACGTAGGAGTGGACCCAGGTCACGCCGCTCGCGGCATTGGTCTCGACGACTGCGGCGCAGGTCTTGGCGCCCTCTTCGTTTTGCGGAATGTGCAACCCTTCGGGGAAGGTGCGTTCGACCATGTAGCGAGGCATGTGCATCTCCTTGGCCTTGGCGGTAGCCTGCCGTGATCGAGCTTAGGCACTGCCCCAGGTCTTTCAAGCCAATTTACCCCCGCCCTCCTACCGGTGTAGGAGGACGCTGCTGCCAGGTCCTGGCAGGACGGGCGGTGAAAATACAAGCCATGTCATTGCCCGAGCGCCTGATCGCCCACCTCGACATGGATGCCTTCTACGCCTCCGTCGAGCTGCTGCGTTATCCCGAGCTCAAGGGCCTGCCCGTGGTGGTGGGCGGGCGGCGCGAGCACGCGCCCCAGCTGCTGGCCGATGGAACGCGGCGCTTCGCGCGGCTGCGCGACTACACGGGCCGCGGCGTGGCCACCACCTCCACCTACGCGGCGCGGGACCTCGGCGTGTTCTCCGCCATGGGCCTGATGAAAGCGGCCCTGCGCGCCCCCGACGCGATTCTGCTGCCGACCGACTTCGAGTCCTACCGCCGCTACTCGCGCCTGTTCAAGGCCGCCGTGGCCGAGGTGGCGCCGGTGATCGAGGACCGCGGCATCGACGAGATCTACATCGACCTCTCGGAGGTGCCCGGCGTGCGCGAGGCGGTCGGCCACGACCCGTTGGGCGGCGCCCGTTCCGTGGCTCGCGAAATCAAGAACTCAGTGCTGCGCGCCACGGGCCTGACCTGCTCGATCGGCATCACACCCAACAAGCTGCTGTCCAAGATCGCCTCCGAGCTGGACAAGCCCGACGGCCTCACCCTCGTGATGGCCGAGGACCTCCCCACCCGCATCTGGCCTTTGCCGGTACGGCGTATCAATGGGATCGGCCCCAAGGCCGGCGCCCGACTCGCGCAGATGGGCCTGGAGACCATCGGCCAGCTCGCTGCCGCCGATCCGGGCCTGCTCGTCGAACGCTTCGGCGATCACTATGGCCATTGGCTCTTGGACGCCGCCCACGGCCGCGATGCCCGCCCCGTGGTCACCCACAGCGAACCCGTCTCCATCAGTCGCGAGACCACCTTCGAGCGCGATCTGCATGCCGTGCACGACAAGGCCGAGCTCGGCCGCATCTTCACCCGGCTGTGCGAGTTGCTGGCCGGCGACCTGGAGCGCAAGGGCATCCTGGGCCGCACCATCGGCATCAAGCTGCGCTTCGAGGGTTTCGTGACGGTGACCCGCGACGTGACACTGGATCACGCCGTCAGCAGTGCCGCCGACATCCGCGCCGCCGCCGGCTCCTGCCTCAAACGCGTGGATCTGGGCAAGCGGCTGCGCCTGCTGGGCGTGCGGATCGGCAACCTCAGCCGGCCCGGCGAAGCGCCACCGAAGCTGCGCACGAACGGCAACCGGGTGCGGGCAACGGATACGAGCGGCGAGTTGTTCTAGGGGCCTGCAACGAAAGTTTTGCCCACCGAATCTTTCGTTGTCGAATGTTCCTTGTCGAAGGACTTGACGTCAAGACTTGATGGGGATCGCCCGCATCCAGCAACGTATTGATTCAGAAGGAGATTCCTCTCCCGTAACAAGTTGGCACCCAAGTTGCTTACTGTCTTAGCGACGCACTGGAAACAGTGCGCGCCACTTCCCCGTGGTATTCCAGTCCGGCTCGTCCGGACTTTTTTTTGATCGGTAACAATGCGGCCATGATCGATCAAGCCGTCTTCGACTACGACCGCCAGGACGCCTCGGGCGCCACCTGCACCGCCCACGCCTGGGCCAAGATTCCCGCCCCGCTCCAACCCGCCGAACGCGCCGATTTGAAGGCGCGTGCCGCCGCGCTGCTGTCGGCCCGCGGCGCCACCCTCGTGGCCCACTACTACGTGGACGGCGAGCTGCAGGATCTGGCGCTCGAGACTGGAGGCTGCGTGGCCGACTCGTTGGAGATGGCCCGCTTCGGCCGCGACGCCAAGGCACAGACCCTGATCGTCGCCGGCGTGCGCTTCATGGGAGAAACCTCCAAGATCTTGTCGCCGGGCAAGCGCGTGCTCATGCCCGACCTGGACGCTACTTGCTCGCTGGACCTGGGCTGCCCGGCCGACGAATTCGCGGCCTTCTGCGACGCACACCCGGACCGCGAGGTGGTCGTCTACGCCAATACCAGCGCCGCCGTGAAAGCCCGCGCTGACTGGATGGTGACCAGCTCCTGTGCGCTCGAGATCGTCTCCCACCTCAAAGCCCAGGGGCGCAAGATCCTCTGGGCCCCGGACCGTCACCTCGGCCGCTACATCCAGGAGCAGACCGGCGCGGACATGCTGATGTGGAATGGCGCCTGCATCGTGCACGACGAGTTCAAGGGCCTGGAGCTCGATCTGCTGCGCAAAGATCACCCCGGCGCGATGATCCTCGTCCATCCGGAGTCTCCCAAGAGTGTGGTGGCGCAGGCCGACGTGGTGGGCTCGACCTCGGTCTTGATCAAGGCCGTCGTCGAGGGCTCGGCCAAGGAATACATCGTCGCCACCGACAACGGCATCTTGCACCGCATGCGCCAGCTCGCGCCGGGCAAGACCCTCATCGAGGCGCCCACGGCCGGCAGCAGCGCCACCTGCAAGAGCTGCGCGCACTGCCCCTGGATGGCCATGAACGGCCTTCAGGGCGTGATCGACTGCCTGGAAAAGGGCACGGGGGAGATCCACGTGGCCGAGCCGACACGGCTCAAGGCGCTGGTCAGCATCGAGCGCATGCTCGATTTCACGGCCGCCCTCAAGGCGAGCAAAACCGCAGGCTTTGTGCCGAACATCGGCGCCGCTTAACCTTACAGTTGGGGCATTCGAACCGGAGACTTTCATGGCCGACTTCAGCTCGCTGTACAACCATCACGAACGCGAAGTATTCGCCGCCATCATGGCCGAGGCCCAGAAGCACCCCGACATCGCCCGCGATGCCGACCTGCTCTGCGACGTGGCCTGCGTGGCACTGAACCGGCTGCCCCCGCGCTACATCCGCCACGAGGTTGACTTCAGCTTCTATATGACGGCCGGCGAACGCCAAGAGATCGATAACGCGATCAACGAGGCCGTCACCTTCGCGTTCCAGTTCGTCGAAGCTCGGGTGGCCCTGCGCAAGCAGGCCTGAGGCCCTGGCCCCTTGTCCTAGCGCCGAATCTCGGCGACGAGCACCGTCGGCAGGCTGGCCGGCAGCGTGCTCGGAAAGTCGCGGCTGTAGTGCAGGCCGCGGCTCTCGCGCCGCAGCAGGGCCGAGCGCACGATCAGCTCGGCGCAGTCCACGAGGTTGCGCAACTCCAGCAGGTCGCGGTTGACGCGGAAATTGGCGTAGTAATCGTCGATCTCGCCGCGCAACATCTCGATGCGGTGCAGCGCCCGCTGCAATCGCTTGGTCGTGCGCACGATGCCCACGTAGTTCCACATCAAGAGGCGCAACTCGTCCCAGTTGTGCGCGATGACGACTTGCTCGTCGGCGTTCTCGACCTGGCTCTCGTCCCAGGCAGGCAGCGGCGCGGCCTCGCGCTCGGCCTGCGCGGCGATGTCCTGGGCACAGCTTTGGCCCAGCACCACGCACTCCAGCAGCGAGTTGCTGGCCAGGCGGTTGGCACCGTGCAGGCCGCTGTAGCCGGTCTCGCCGATAGCGTAGAGGCCCGGCAGGTCGGCGCGGCCGTTGCTGTCCGCCACCACGCCTCCGCAGGTGAAGTGCACCGCCGGCACGACGGGAATCGGCTGGCGCGCAATGTCAATGCCCAAGGCGAGGCAGCGCGCGTGGACGGTCGGGAAATGTTCCTTGAGGAAGGCTTCTCCCAGGTGGGTGGCATCCAGCCACACATGGTCCAGGCCGTGCTTCTTCATCTCAAAGTCGATGGCGCGGGCCACGATATCGCGAGGCGCCAGCTCCAGGCGCTCGTCGTGGGCGGCCATGAAGCGCGTGCCATCGGGCAGCTTGAGGTGCCCACCCTCCCCGCGCAGCGCCTCCGTGATCAGGAAGCTGCGCTCCTGGGGGTGGTAGAGGCAGGTGGGGTGGAACTGGATGAACTCCATGTTCGCCACCCGGCAGCCGGCGCGCCAGGCCATGGCGATGCCGTCGCCCGTCGACGTGTCGGGGTTGGTCGTGTAGCGATAGACCTTGCCGGCTCCGCCCGTGGCCAGCACCACGGCGCGCGCGGCGATGGCCTCGACACTGCCCGCGTCGATGTCCAGCGCATACAGACCGTAGCAGCGCGGTGATTCCTCGCGCTGCACATGGCGGGACGTGATCAGGTCCAGCGCCATCCAGCGCTCGCGCAGACTGATGTTCGGATGAGCTCGCGCAGCGTCGAGCAGTTGGTCGTGGATGGCCTTGCCCGTGGCGTCGGCCGCATGCGCGATGCGCCGCACCGCGTGGCCGCCCTCGCGAGTGAGGTGCAGACCCATGGGGCCGGCGTCGTCCTGCGTGAAGGGCACGCCCCGCTCCACCAGCCACTGGACAGCCGCCGCACTACGCTCGGCGATGAAGCGGGCCATGCCTTCGTCGACAAGGCCCGCGCCGGCCTCCTGCGTGTCACGCACGTGGCTCTCGATACTGTCGTCCTGGCCCAGCACGCCCACGATGCCACCCTGGGCCCAGGCGGTGGCGCCCACGCCGAGTTCACGCTTGGCCAGCACGACCACGGGCATGCGGTCGGCCAGGTGCAGGGCCACGGTCAGCCCGGCCAGGCCGGCGCCGACGATCACGACAGGAGTGCTGCTCATCAGGACAAGGGTTCGATCAGGACAAGGGTCCGATTCTAGAAGTCAAGTTCGAGCTCGACGGCAGCGTCTTCTTCCAGCGAGCGTCCCGCCCGCATGCGGCCATAGACGCCGAAGACCGAGGGAGCGCCTGGCTGGCGCTGCGCACTGGCCGCTGCAACACGCTCGGCCACGCGAGTGTCCACGGCGCCCGTCTGCGGATCGACATTGGGCACGATGCAGCGGATGCAGGGCGCGTAGATTTCCATGCGCCCACCCGTCCAGATCATGGCCTTCGCGCGCTCTTCGATGAAGGGCTGAAGATCGGGTCCGTCGAGCACGACGTTGGCGCGAAATCGCCGCGCGTCCAGGCCTGCGCAGATTTCGGCCAGGGCCGGCGTGCTGACGATGTGCACGGCGTTGTTGAGCGGACGCAGCTGGGCGTCGGCCCCAAGCCGCACCAGGCGAAGCGGCGCACCGCAGAGCTCGCTCAGCAAGGCGGCGGCCTCGTCGCCACCGTCGAAGGCTTCGAACTCATCAACGCTGCAGCTCTTGTCGTTCCAGAAACCCGCTCGAATGGACCGCTGCCGCAATTGGCGCGGCAGCCGCACCTGCGCACGGCCCGGCGCCTCCAGCACCAGCTCCTCAGCGTCCAAAAGAGGCCGCAGCAGCGCCAACTCGGGATGCGCGCCCTGCCAGCTCGCCACGCCCTCGTCATTGAGTACGACCCATTCGCGGTCGCCGAGCACGCGGCCGTCCGGCCGGAAGTCCAGCCGCGGCACGCGCAGCGGGGCGCAGGCCTTGATCGGGTGGACGTAGAGTGCGGCGACGCGAATGGCCGGGGGCATGGAACTCAGTGCACCACGCGCCCGAAGCTGAACTCGCCGCCCACCGCATCCACTGGGATCAGGTCCTTCGGGCCGAAGCGGCCCTGCAGGATCAGCTGCGACAGCGGGTTCTCGATGCGCTGCTGGATCGCACGCTTGAGCGGCCGCGCGCCGAACACCGGATCGAATCCAACCTTGGCCAGTTCGGCCACGGCCGCGTCGCTGACGTCGAGCTTCATGTCCATGCGTTCGATGCGCTGGGCAAGAACACGCAGCTGGATGCGCGCGATGTCGGCAATGTGCCGGGCGTCCAGCGCATGGAAGATCACCGTCTCGTCAATGCGGTTCAGGAACTCGGGCCGGAAGTGGCTCTTGACTTCCTTCCACACCGCGTCGCGGATGATCTCGTCGCTCTCGCCCGACAGCGCCATGATGTGCTGCGAGCCCAGATTGCTGGTCATCACGATCACGCAGTTCTTGAAGTCCACGGTGCGGCCCTGGCCGTCGGTCAGACGGCCGTCGTCCAGCACTTGCAGCAGTACGTTGAACACGTCGGGGTGCGCCTTCTCGACCTCGTCGAGCAGCAGCACGCTGTAGGGCTTGCGGCGCACGGCCTCGGTCAGGGTGCCGCCCTCTTCATAGCCCACATAGCCGGGCGGCGCACCGATCAGGCGGCTCACGGAGTGCTTCTCCATGAACTCGCTCATGTCGATGCGCACCATCTGCTCCTCGCTGTCGAAGAGGAAGCCGGCCAGGGCCTTGCACAGCTCGGTCTTGCCCACGCCCGTGGGGCCGAGGAACAGGAACGACCCCAGCGGCCGGTTCGAGTCGGACAGGCCCGCACGCGAGCGGCGGATGGCGTTGGACACGGCCGTGATGGCCTCGTCCTGGCCGACCACGCGCTCATGCAGCTTGCCTTCCATCTGGAGCAGCTTGTCGCGCTCGCCCTGCATGAGCTTGGCAACCGGGATGCCCGTGGCGCGGGCCACGACCTCGGCAATCTCTTCCGCGCCGACGAGGGTGCGCAGCAGCTGCGGCCGATCGGTCTTGCCGTCCTTGCCCTTGGCTGCGCTCTTGCTCGCTTCCTTGTCCTGCGCCTCCTTGAGGCTCTTCTCCAGCGCCGGCAGCTTGCCGTATTGCAGCTCGGCCACGGCGTTGAAGTCGCCCTTGCGCTTGAGCTCCTCGATCTGGAAGCGGATCTTGTCGATCTCTTCCTTGAGCTGGGCCGAGCCCTGGGCCTGGGCTTTCTCGACGGTCCAGATCTCTTCCAGCTCGGCGTACTCGCGCTGGAGCTTGACCAGCTCCTCCTCGATCAGCTCGAAGCGCTTCTTCGAGGCCTCATCGGTTTCCTTTCGCACGGCCTCTCGCTCGATCTTGAGCTGGATCATGCGGCGATCCAGGCGGTCCATGGCCTCGGGCTTGGAGTCGATCTCGATCTTGATCTTGGCGGCGGCCTCGTCGATGAGGTCGATGGCCTTGTCGGGCAGGAAGCGGTCGGTGATGTAGCGGTGCGAGAGCTCGGCCGCGGCGACGATGGCCGGATCGGTGATCTCCACGCCATGGTGGACCTCGTACTTCTCCTGCAGGCCGCGCAGAATGGCGATGGTGGCCTCAACGGTCGGCTCGTCGACAAGCACCTTCTGGAAGCGCCGCTCCAGCGCGGCGTCCTTCTCCACGTACTTGCGGTACTCGTCGAGCGTCGTGGCGCCGATGCAGTGCAGCTCACCACGCGCCAGGGCGGGCTTGAGCATATTGCCGGCGTCGATGGCGCCTTCGGCCTTGCCGGCGCCGACCATGGTGTGGATCTCGTCAATGAAGAGGATCACTCGGCCCTCTTCGTGCGAGACCTCCTTGAGCACGCTCTTGAGCCGCTCCTCGAACTCGCCGCGGAACTTCGCGCCCGCCAGCAGCAAGGCCATGTCGAGCACGAGCACGCGCTTGTTCTTCAGGCTTTCCGGCACCTCGCCGTTGACGATGCGCTGGGCCAGACCTTCGACGATGGCCGTCTTGCCCACGCCGGGCTCACCGATCAGCACGGGGTTGTTCTTGCTGCGGCGCTGCAAGACCTGGATGGCGCGGCGGATCTCCTCGTCGCGGCCAATCACGGGGTCCAGCTTGCCTTGGCGCGCGCGCTCGGTCAGGTCCAGTGTGTATTTTTTGAGCGCCTCGCGCTGGCCCTCGGCCTCGGCGCTGTCGACCGGTGCGCCACCGCGCACGGCCTCGACGGCGGACTCGAGCGCCTTGCGTGTCAGGCCGTGGCCTCGGGCCACGCCAGCGAAGTCGGTCTTGCTGTCGGCAAAGGCCAGGAGCACCATCTCACTGGCCACGAATGCGTCGCCGCGCTTGAGCGCCTCCTTCTCGGCCGCTTGCAGCAGCACGATGAGGTCCCGGCCGGCGCTGATCTGCTGGCCGCCACCCTGCACCTGGGGCAGGCCGGCGATCATGGCCTCAGCGGCGGACTTGAGCGCTGGGACCCGGACGCCAGCGCGCTCCAGCAGCGCCTTCGGCCCGTCGTCCTGGGTGAGCATGGCCACCACGAGGTGGGGCGGCTCGATATAGGGGTTGTCGTTGGCCAGGGCCAGGCTCTGGGCCTCCCCCAGTGCTTGCTGCAGCGTGGTGGTGAATTTGTCAGGGCGCATGGTGTGCTCTCAAACTTTCAATGCCCTTGAATATGGGCCCACCGCGCGGCAATTCAAGCCATCAGACGCATCAGTCTGAAGCCGGCGGCCGCCGCCGCGAGCGAGCCCAGCACATGGACGGCCGTGTGCGACAGCGCCAGCCCGAAATGGCCTCGCTGGAGCATCGCCAGCGATTCGCCCGAGAACGAAGAAAACGTCGTCAGACCGCCCAGGAACCCCGTCACCAGCAGCAGCTTGAGCAGCTCGTTGGGCTGACGGCCGAACCATTCGAGCGCCATGCCGATCAGCAAACCACCGATCACGTTGACCAGCAGCGTACCCAGAGGAAAGCCGGAGGTCCAGCGCTGGTTGAGCCACAGACCCACGCCCCAGCGCGTGAGCCCCCCCACAGCGGCACCCAGTGCCACGGCCATTGCGTTCAAACAGCGTTCTCCACGGTGATGCCCCAGCGGGCCAGGGCGGCGTCGTCGGCTGCGCGGGCGTCCACCCAGCGGCCTGCACCGTCGGGCGTCAGCTCCTTCTTCCAGAACGGCGCCTGGGTCTTGAGATAGTCCATCAGGAATTCGCAGCCTTCAAAAGCGGCGTGGCGATGCCGCGCAGCGGTCAGGACCATCACGATCTGCTCGGACGCGGCCAGGCGGCCCACACGGTGGATCACGCGCACAGCCCGCAGGGCGAAGCGGCTCACGGCCTGCTCGGCCATGGCCTCGATGGCGGCCTCAGTCATGCCCGGGTAATGCTCGAGCTCCATGGCGGCGAGCCGTCCCGACTGGTCGCGCACCGTGCCCACAAAGGCCACGATGGCGCCCACCTCGCCGTCACCGGCACGCAGGGCGGCCGTTTCGGCAGTAAGGTCGAAGTCCTCGGTCTGGATGCGGATGCGGGGCTGCATCCGCCCATTATGGGGTGCGGCCGTTCGGGCGATTTTTCGCAAGCCAGATGGTGAATCTTGACGGCCACCGCGCAAGACCGGTGTCGCGACTTGCCGCATACTTGCGCCGCGGCCGATTCGTGGCTGCGTTGTACGGAGGGGCCTCAACATGAGCCTGATGAGCTTCATCAAGAAACAGTTCATTGACATCCTTCAATGGACCGAGGACGGAGACGACACCCTGGCCTGGCGCTATCCCATGGCCGATATGGAAATCCAGTACGGCGGTTCGCTGACGGTTCGTGAGTCGCAGGCGGCGGTCTTCATCAACGAAGGCAAGGTGGCCGATGTCTTCGGACCCGGCATGTACAAACTGACGACACAGACCCTGCCGGTCCTGACCTACCTGAAGAACTGGGACAAGCTCTTCGAGAGCCCGTTCAAGAGCGACGTCTACTTCTTCAGCACCCGCCAGCGCATTGACCAGCGCTGGGGCACCCAGCAGCCCATCACCATCCGCGACAAGGACTTCGGCGCTGTGCGCCTGCGCGCCTTCGGCAACTATGCCTACCGTATCGCGGACGCCAAGACGTTTCACACCGAGGTCTCGGGCACGCGCGAGCGCTACTCGATGCAGGACCTCGACGGCCAGTTGCGCGGCCTGATGCTCCAGCACATCAGCGACGCCGTGGCCCAGAGCGGCATGGCCTTCCTGGACCTTGCCGCCAACCAGATCGAATTCGCTAAGGCTCTGCAAGAGGCCACGGCGCCCGCCTTCGAGAAGCTGGGGCTCAAGCTGGAATCGGTGACCCTGCAGAACATCTCCCTGCCCGAGGAGCTGCAGAAGATCCTCGACCAGAAGATCGGCATGGGCATGATCGGCAACGACATGGGCAAGTTCATGCAATACCAGACCGGCCAGTCCATTCCGACCATGGCCCAGGGCGTGGGCCAGGGCGGTGGCGGCATTGCCGGCGACGCCATGGGTATGGGGGCCGGCATCGCCATGGGCCAGGTGATGGCGCAGCAGATGGCGCAGGGTCTGAACCCGGCCGTCGCGGCGCAGAACAGCAAGCAGGCCACGGACGACGTCATGGCCATGCTCGAGAAGCTCGGCGACCTGAAGGCCAAGGGCATCCTCACCGAGGAAGAGTTCGCCGCCAAGAAGACCGAGCTGCTGAAAAAACTCAGCTGAGCTGAGGCTTTTTGGCCACCCAACGCCGCTGGCAGGCCGCGTGTCCCAATTGCGGGGCGCCGGTCGAGTTCGCCTCCGCGGCCAGTGCCAGCGCGGTCTGCAGCTTCTGCCGCAGCACCTTGCTGCGCGAGGGGGAGGCGCTGCGCAAGATCGGCACCTCAGCCGAACTCTTCGAGGACTACTCCCCGCTGCAACTGGGCGCGGCCGGCCGATACGCGGGCGAGCCCTTCACGATCGTTGGCCGGTTGCAACTGGCGTATGCCGAAGGCAGCTGGAACGAATGGCATGCGCTGTTCGATGCCGGCAAGAGCGCTTGGCTGTCGGAAGACAACGGCAAGTTCGTCATCAGCTTCGACGCGGATCTCTCCGGCGCGCCTCCAGCACATGCCCTGGCGCTGGGTCAGCAGCAGCTCCTCGCCGGCCAGGCCTTTAGCGTCGCCGCGCTGACGCAGGTCACCCTGGCCGCGGCGCAAGGCGAGCTCCCACGCCCGCCGGCTCTAGGCAAGCAGTTCCTTGTTGCCGAGCTGCGCAGCACGCAAGACGAAGTCGGCTCGCTCGAATACAGCAACCCCGACAAGCCGCAGTGGTCCGTGGGCCGCTCGGTGCGGCTGGCCGACCTCGCCCTGACCGGACTTCGCGAAGACAGCAGCAAGACCCTGGGCAGCCGCTCCCTGCCTTGCCCGAATTGCGGGGCAGCGCTGGAGCCCAAGCTCGAGAACAGCAAGTCCATCACCTGCCCGCAATGCCAGTGCGTCGTGGACATCAGCGGCGGCGCGGGCGCGGACCTGGCGCACTACACGCAAGCGATCGGCGTGCCGCCGTTGATCCCGCTTGGCAAGCAAGGCAGCCTGCCCCTGCCGGACGGCACGGCGGTGCCTTGGCAGGTGGTTGGCTACCAGGAGCGCGCCGACATCCCCGAGAGCGCAGAAGACGAGGAAAGCCACTGGCGAGAATACCTGCTCTTCAACAAGACCGAGGGCTTTGCTTTTCTGGTCGATGCCGAGGATGGCTGGAGCCTCGTGCGTCCGCTCACGGGCGCCCCAGCCACCAGCGGTGACCGCGTGCAATGGCAGGGCAAGACCTACGCCCTCAAGTACCGCTACGGCGCGCGCACGGTTCATGTGCAGGGCGAGTTTTACTGGCAGCTCAAGAAGGACGATGTGGTCAAGGTGGCCGACTACACGTCGGGCAACGAGCTGCTTTCGCGCGAGGCCGCGGACGCAGAAGTGACCTGGAGCCAGGGCCCGCGTATCGACGCGGCAACCGTCATGCACGCCTTCGGCATCGCCCTGCCCGTGCGCGACGCGCGCCCCGGCAGCGGCAGCAGCATGGTCAGGGCCGTCATGGTATTCGCCGTGCTGCTCATCCTCATCGCTCTGCTCACGCGCGGTTGTACGAGCAACAGCAACGATTGCGCCTCGTATGCGCAAGCCTATGGCGAGAACAGCGCGGAGTATGTCCAATGCCTGAACAGCCACGGCGGCGGGCGCATCTACCCGAGCGGCGGCGGCTCCTGGGGCGGCGGATCTTTCGGTGGCTCAGGCAGTGGCGGTGGCCACAAGTGAAGAAGAAAGGAGAGCAAACATGAACGGTATTTCCTGGCTCAATCCCGGCGTCGTGCTGGGCTCCATCCTCTACGCCCTGATCGGCGTACTGGTCTTCTGGATCTGCTTCATGGTCGTGGACAAGCTCACGCCCTACCACCTGTGGGACCAGATCGTGGAGAAGAAGAACGTGGCTCTGGGCATCGTGGTCGGGTCCATGTGCATTGCGATCGGCCTGATCGTCTCCGCGGCGATCCATGGCTGAGGACTTCGGGACGCTGAGCTCGAACACGCACGAGGCGTGGACACTGTTCGCCGTCCGATTTCATGACAAGCCCGGCTGCGGCGAATTGCGCAGCCAACTACTCCCCGCCCATCTCGAGTGGGTGGCCGCGCAACGGAGCAGCTTGCGGGTGGCAGGATCGCTGCGTGAATCACCCGGTGCCGCGCCCGTCGGCGGCCTGTGGGTTGTGCGCGCCAAGGACAAGGCCGCCGTGGAAGAGCTGATCTGCGGCGATCCCTTCACGTCAGAGGGCCTGCGCGCGAGCTGGGAAATCTTCTACTGGAGCAAGGCGCTACCACAGGCCGTCAGCTTCTGACTCACATCACCGGGCCAAGCTGCCAGGGCACGGACGCGTTCGCCCCATGGCCATGCACCTTGCTGTGCGTGTGCTGTCCCGTAGCCGGAGCCGTAGCCGTAGCTGTAGCCAGAATCAGCTCGAATATCAGCTCCAAGACGCGCTGCCCCATCTCGGTCACCGTGCCGCCCAGGAGCTGCCGGCCGGCGACCACGACGTCGTCTTCGGGATGCAGGCGCAAAGTGGGAATCAGAACCTTGTGGTGTGACGGAGTCAGTCGTGCCCCGCCAGCTTGCCACAATGCGCCATGGACCTCAGCGCCGACGAATCACAGTCCTCCTCCCGCATCTCCCTTGCCGAAGTACTCCTGCTGGCCAGCGTCTTCATCGTCGCGGCCTGCGGCCTGGTCTACGAGCTGGCGGCCGGCGCCCTGGCCAGCTATCTGCTGGGCGACTCCATCCTTCAGTTCTCCACCGTCATCGGCACCTACCTGTTCGCCATGGGCATCGGGTCCTGGCTGTCACGCTACTTCGAGCGCCAGCTCGTGGCGCACTTCCTGCGCATCGAGTTGCTCGTCGGCGTGGTCGGTGGCCTGATGCCGGCGGCGCTGTTCTGCGCCCACAGCTTCCTGCCGCCAGCCAGTCTCGCGCCCTTCCGCGCCCTGCTCTACGGCCTCGTGCTGCTCGTCGGCCTGCTCGTTGGGCTGGAGATCCCCCTGGTCATGCGCATCATGAAGCGCCACTTCCGCTCGCGCTACGCGCTCAAGGAGCTGGTCTCGCAGGTGCTGACCTTCGACTACCTCGGCGCGCTGGTCGTGGCGCTGGCCTTCCCGCTGCTGCTCGTGCCGCAGCTGGGCCTGATCCGCACCGGCCTGGCCTTCGGTCTGCTCAATGTAGCGGTGGCCGTCTGGGCGCTCGTGCTGTTCCGCCACGAGCTGCGGGCCTTTGCGGCCCATGCGCTGGCCTGCGGCCTCAGCGTGGCCGTGCTGATCGGCGCCTTCATCGCCTCCGACGCCTTGACGAGCTGGTCCGAGGATCGCTTCTACGGCGAGCACATCCTCGTGCGCGAGAGCAGCGACTACCAGCGCATCGTGGTCACCGAGGGCCATGGCGGCAGCCGCCTCTTCCTCAACGGCAACCTGCAGTTCAACTCCAAGGACGAATACCGCTATCACGAGGCCCTGGTCCATCCGGCCATGGCTGCGCAGGGGGCGCCCAAGCGCGTGCTCGTGCTCGGCGGCGGCGACGGCCTGGCCGTACGCGAGATCCTGCGCTACGCGTCGGTGCAGAGCGTCACCCTGGTGGAGCTGGATCCGCACATGACGCGGCTGTTCTCCACCCTGCCCATGCTGCGCAAGCTCAACGCCGACTCGCTCCTCAACCCCAAGCTGAAGATCGTCAACGCCGATGCCTTCGGCTGGCTGGAGCAGAACGAGGCGATGTTCGACGTCATCGTCATCGACTTCCCCGACCCCAGCAACTTTGCCCTCGGCAAGCTCTACACGGAGAGCTTCTACAAGCTCGTGGACCAGCACCTCGCCGCCAGTGGCTACGCCGTCGTGCAGACCACCTCGCCGCTGGTGGCACGCCGAAGCTTCTGGACCGTCGTGACGACACTGGAAGCCGTGGGCCTGACGACCACGCCCTATCACGCCAACGTGCCCAGCTTTGGCGAATGGGGCTTCGTGCTCGCAAGCCGGCGGCCCTGGCACATGCCGCGCGATCTCCCCAAGGGCCTGCGCTTCCTGACGCTGGACGACTTGCCCACGCTGATGATTTTTCCGCCCGACATGGGCCGCGTGCCCACCGAGGTAAACCGTCTCTCCAACCAGGTCCTGGTGCGCGAGTTCGAGCAGGAATGGGGGCAGGTGCATTGAAGCGGCGCTCCGTCCTGGCGGCCGGCGCCCTGCTCACCGGATGCCACCGCTTCGCTCCGCACTTCGAGGGCGGCTGGCTTGGTGCCAGCGTGGCGCGCGGCCATCGCCTGCGCGCACCGCTGCCCAAAGCCGGCGACGGGCCGCTGCGCAGGGCGGACGTGCTCATCGTGGGCGGCGGCGTGGCCGGCCTGGCCTGTGCGCGCGAGCTGGCCCGGCGTGGCATCGATTTCGCCCTGCTCGACCTCGAGGACGAGGCCGGCGGCAATGCGCGTGGCGCCCTCGTGGCAGGGAGACCCTGTCCGCTTGGCGCACATTACCTGCCCTTGCCGGGCCGCGATTCCGGCGAGGTCTACCGGCTGCTCGAGGAGCTGGGCCTTGCGCGGCGGGAGCTGGGCCGCGTCATCTGGGACGAACGCCAGCTGTGTCACAGCCCGCAGGAGCGGCTGTTCTACCGGGGCCAATGGCTCGAGGGCCTGCTGCCACCGGCCGAGGACAAGGCCACGCGCATCCAGTACCGGCAGTTCGCCCTGCTCGTCGAGACAGCGCAGCGGACGCTGGGTTTTGCGATTCCCACGCGCCGCGCGAAGTGGACGCCCAGCCATGCGGTGCTCGACGCCCAGACCTTCGCGAGCTGGCTCGATCACCAGGGTCTGACCGCGCCGGCCCTGCGCTGGTACCTCGACTACTGTTGCCGCGACGACTACGGCGCCCCCGCGGCCGAGGTCTCGGCCTGGGCGGGCCTGCACTACTTCGCCAGCCGCCACGGCTTCCATCCGCCCGGCATGGAGACGGCCGAACGCGAGGCCGTGCTGACCTGGCCAGAAGGCAACGCCTGGCTCACACGCCGCATGGCCGAGCCGCTGCGCGAGCGGCTCCACCTCGGCCGCACCGTGCTGCAGGTCAACCCCGGGCGCCAGAGCGTGGAGGTGCTGGCGTGGAACGAAGGGGCCGATACGCCCGAGCGTTGGTCTGCCAGGCAAGCCGTGCTTGCCACGCCGCTCTTCATCGCGCGCAAGCTCATCACCGAAAAAATGGCGGCGCTGGAGGCAGCAGCCCAGGCACGGCATGCGCCCTGGCTCGTCGCCAACGTGCTGCTGCACGAACCGCCGCTGGAACGGCCGGGTCTGTCCATGGCCTGGGACAACGTCCGCTATGGCGCCGAGTCTCTCGGTTATGTGGACGCCGGGCACCAAGCCCTGCGCCCTGATCGGCCCCCCGTGCTGCTCACCTACTACGAGGCCCTGGCCACCAGTCGCCGCCCCGAGTTGCTGGGCGGCGACTGGCGTAGCTGGTCCCTGCACGTGCTCGCTGAGCTCGGCGAGCTCCACCCCGATGCGCCACACAAGGTGAGCCGCGTGGAGCTGATGCGCTGGGGCCACGGCATGAGCATTCCGACGCCAGGGCTACGCAGCTCGGCAGCGCTCGCCTCGCTGAACGAACCCCAGGGCCGGCTGATGTTCGCGCACAGTGACCTGGCGGGGTATTCGGTGTTCGAGGAGGCGTACACGGCAGGCATCAACGCGGCCCGTTCCATCAAATTCGTCTGATTTGGCCGTTAGCATCCGCCCATGCTCGAACATCCCCTCACTCTCCCCTGCGGCCAGGTCTTGCCCAATCGCTTCTGCAAAAGCGCCATGACCGAGGGGCTGGCAAGCCCGCGAGGCCATGCGACGGCGGCGCATCAGCGCCTGTATTCAAGCTGGGCGGCAGGTGGAGCCGCTCTGCACGTCAGCGGCAACATCATGGTGGACGGCCGCTACCTGGAGCGTGCCGGCAATGTGGTGGTGCAGGACGAATCGAGCCTGCCCGGTTTGAAAGCCTGGGCCGACGCTGTGCATGGGCAGGGCAGCCTGCTGTGGGCCCAGATCAGCCACCCGGGCCGGCAATGCCCACGCCTGGTAAACCTGCAGCCGCTCGCGCCGTCGCAAGTGCAGCTGAGGATCGCCGGCAATTTCGGCAGGCCGCGCGCAGCGACGGAGGCCGACATCGCGGACATCATCGCGCGCTTCGGCCGCACGGCCGGGCTGCTCAAGCAGGCGGGCTTTGACGGCGTGCAGATCCACTCGGCGCACGGCTACTTGCTCTCGCAGTTCCTCTCTCCGCGCACCAACCAGCGCGAGGACCGCTGGGGTGGCCCGCTGCGCCAGCGCGCGGCCCTGTTGCTGGCGGTGGTGGCGCAGGTGCGCTCGGCGGTCGGAGCAGCCTTCCCCGTGGCCGTGAAGCTCAACTCGGCGGACTTCGTCAAGGGCGGCTTCACGCTCGAGGAATGCATCGAGGTCGTCGGCTGGCTCAGCCAGGCCGGTGTCGATCTGCTGGAGATCTCCGGCGGTACCTACGAGCAGACCGAGTTCTTCAAGCTGCACGACCCGAACGAGGTCCGCGACAGCACGCGCCAGCGCGAGGCCGTGTTCCTGCGCTACGCCAAGTCCATCAAGGCCGTGGCGCGCATGCCGGTGATGGTGACCGGCGGCTTTCGCACGCACGACGGCATGAAGGCGGCCCTGGCCGAGGGCCACACCGACATGATCGGCCTGGCGCGGCCTTTCTGCCTCGACCCGGATTTCCCGAAGCGGATGCTGGCCGGCACTCTGGATGCGCTGCCCGTGCCCGAAGACAGGCTCGTGCTCGGCCGCGGCTGGCTCGGCCCCAACAGCGGCTCGCCCACGATGCGAGGGCTCAACGACCAGGCCCACGCCGGCTGGTACTACCACCAGATCGAACGTATGGGCGCGGGCTGCGCGCCCGATCCGGAACTCTCGGCGTGGAAGGCCTTGGCAAGCCACTTCACGCACGACTTCGGCCGCGCGATGCGGCGCAAGTTCAGCTGAGAGCCAATGCCGCGGCCCGGCGCCATCGGGCATCCGGCCTCAGCCGATCCTCCTGCCAGCAGGCGTGCACGAGCTTGAGCGCGTGCTCGTCCATCTGCGCCAGCGCGGCCTGGCGCAGGACAGGCCAGGCCAGTGCATCGTCTTGAAGTGGCACAGACGTGAACTGCGGCTCCCCGCGCTGCCAGCCGACCGCAAAGCCCTGCTTGAGCAAGGCGAAGACCTCGGGACGATCGGGCACGAAGAAGCCCCTGGCAAGCCATGCCGAGACCTCGGGACGATCAGGCACGAAGCGCGCGAGCACTCGCAGGGCGCGCAGGCCCGTGATCAGGTGCAGGACAAAAAAATTGCCGCTGGCGAGATAGGCGTCCAGCGCGCGGTCGATCAGCCGCTTGCGGACGTCCTTCCACGGCTCATCACCCGCGTCGGCTACGTTGGGCACGGCGGCTGCGTCGGCCACGGCGGCTGCGTCGGCCACGGCGGGCTGCGGCCGCCACAGCGCTGTCCAGTAAGCCAGCGCCGCGGCCAGCTCGCGCGCATGGCCACTCTCCCATGCATGGGCCGTGCGGATCATGCCGTGGAAGAGACCAGCATGCGGCATGCTCACGAGCTGCGGTACGTGGCGGTGCAGCACGGCCTCGGCGCCGTATGTTTCGATCTCGACGGCGATCCGCGTCTCCAGTTCGGAGGGCGGGGCACGTTCGAGCTTGGGCGCGTCGTGTTGCAACTGAGCCTGCAGCCGGTCGACCTCGGCGCCCAGTTCCCAGGCCGCGTGCAGGGCCATGGGCAGGTGGTTGGACAGGTGGCCATTCCAGGTCGGACCAAAGACGAGGGCCGCGTCCAGAGACCGATGGAGTTCTGCGAGAGGTGACATGGCGCTTCCTTTTCGATGCACCGCATAATGCAAGTTCAAGTTCACTTGAAGTCAAGCATGGATCGCATCGCCATCGGAGAGCTGGCCCGGCGCAGCGGCGTTGCGGCCAGTGCCCTGCGCTTTTACGAGGAGCAAGGCCTGATCAGTAGCGAGCGCAGTAGCGGTGGGCGGCGGCATTACGCGCGCTCCGAGCTGCGCCGAGTGGCATTTATCGGTGCGGCGCAGAGCGTGGGTCTGAGCCTGGAGCAGATCCGCGCGGCCTTGAACAGCCTGCCCGAGGGACGAACGCCGACGGCAGCCGACTGGGCCCGGCTCTCTCGCGAATGGCGACCGCTGCTCGATGCGCGCATTGCCGCACTCACACGGCTGCGTGACCAGCTCGACGCCTGCATCGGCTGCGGCTGCCTGTCGATGAAGAAATGCGCCCTCTACAACCCGGGCGACGGCGCGGCGGCGCTGGGCAGCGGACCGCGCTACTGGCTGGGCGACAGGAGTGCGCGCGTCGACCCTCGCTCCAGGCGCTGAACCTGGGCCTCGGTTGGCCCGAAGGCCCGCTGCAGTGCGCTGAGCAAGGCCTCGGCCTTGGAGCTGTTGTCCTGCCCCAGATTGCAAACATAGACATCCAGCGTCACCGCACCGAGCTCGGGCCAGGTGTGCACGGCCAGATGCGATTCGGCGAGCAACACGACGCCGGTGATGCCACCCTGAGGCTGGCCTGTTGCAGGCACGAAGCGGTGAAAGAGCTCTGCCACGGCTCCCAGCCCCGCCTCGGCCACGGCATGCAGGCACAGCGCGCGCAGCGCCGCAGGGTCCAGCATCAGTGGCTGATCGGCCGTGCAACCGGCCAGGTCGGCGGTCAGATGGAGGCCGCGCACGGACGCCTCAACCGCCGGTCACGGGCGGGAAGAAGGCCACTTCCGCACCGTCGGGGATCAGCGCGTCTTCCTTGCTCATCTGCTGGTTCAGCGCACAGCGCACGGCACGCTCGCGGCTCAGGCGGCGGCATGGCTTGAATCCATCCCGATCAGGGCATCGCGCAGGCTCGCCAGCGTCAGGCCCTGGCGCCAGAGGATGCGCTCCTCGGTGCCCAGTTGCTCGCGCAGCGAGGCGAAATAACGAACGGTGATCACGCCAGGAGTTCCGAGAAAGGGATGAACTCGACGGTATCACCAGCGGCGATGGCCCGGCCCGGCGGATTTGTGACAAGACCATCGCCCCAGACCGCCGAGGTCAGCACGCCCGAGCCCTGGTTCGGGAAAAGCTCCAGGCCGCCGGCCGCGTTGAGCCGTGCGCGCAGGAACTCGCGGCGCTTGTCGGGCTTGGGCCAGCTGAAATCGGCCCGCAGGGTGTAACGGTGCGGTTCGACGGCAGTGGCCCCCAGCAGGCGCAGGATCACCGGTCGCACCAGCATCAGGAAGGTGACAAAGCTGGAGACGGGGTTACCGGGCAGGCCGATGAAGTGAGTGTCCCGGACCCGGCCATAGGCCAGGGGTTTGCCGGGCTTGAGGGCGATCTGCCAGAGTTCGAGCTGGCCTTCAGCCTGCACGGCCGCACGCAGGTGATCCTCCTCGCCGACCGACACGCCGCCCGAGGTGATGATGAGGTCGGCCTGGGCGGCCGCATCGCGCAATGCGGCACGCGTGGCGTCGAGCCGATCGGGCACGATGCCCAGATCAACGACTTCGCAGCCCAGCGATTGCAGCAGGCCGCGTAGCGTGTAGCGGTTGCTGTTGTAGATAGCGCCGGGCTTCAGCGGCTCGCCGGGCATGACGAGTTCGTCGCCGGTCGAGAACAAGGCTACGCGCAGCGCTTTGGCCACGGTCAGGGTGGCCGCGCCGACGGAGGCGGCCATGCCGAGCGCCGCAGCGTCGAGCTTGTGGCCCGCGGCAAGCACAGTGCTGCCGTTGCGCACATCCTCGCCACGGCGCCGGATGTGCTGCCCGGTCTTCACTTGCGCCTTGACGCGCACGGCTTCGCCCTCGAGCTCGCACAGCTCCTGCATAACGACGGCGTCCGCGCCTGCGGGAATCTGCGCACCGGTGAAGATGCGCGCGGCCGTGCCGGGCAGGAGCGGCGCGCCGACCACGCCGGCGGGGATGCGCTGGCTGACGGGCAAGAGCAGATGGGCATCGGCGGCGCGCAGCGCGTAGCCGTCCATGGCCGTGTTGTCGGCCGGCGGCACGTCGAGCCCGGAGATCACCTCGGCGGCGAGCACCCGGCCCAGGGCTTCGAAAGTGCTCAGCTCCTCATGCCGCCCGAGCGGCTGCACGGCTGCGAGCAGCCGCGCCAGCGCCTCTTCAAAGCTCAACATGGCGGACGATGAACTGCTTCACGGCGGCCGTGTCGGCGGGCATGACCTCGAAGCGCTTGGGCAGGGCTTCTATGTTTTCCAGCCCGGCCGGCCGCGGTGGCTCAATTCCCACGGCCTCGCGGATCGTCTCAGCGAACTTGGCCGGCAAGGCGGTTTCCAGCACGAGCATGGGCGTGCCCGGCTGATGCTGTTCGAGCGCGACCTTGAGGCCGTCGGCCGTGTGGGTGTCGATAAGCACGCCGTGGGCTTCCCAGCAGCGCTTGATGGTCCAAAGGCGATCGGCGTGCGTGGAGCGGCCTGAGACGAAGCCGAAGCTGGCGATGCGCGCGCGTTCGGCCGGGCTCAACTCGAACCCATTGGCCGTGAACAGCTCGCGCGTGCGCGCCGCATCACGGCCCAGCAGGTCGAACACAAAGCGCTCGAAATTGCTGGCCTTGGAGATGTCCATCGACGGGCTTGAGGTCTCGAAGGTCTCGGCCGCGCCGCGGGGGGCGTAGCGGCCGGTCTTGAAGAACTCGTCAAGCACGTCGTTCTCGTTGGTGGCGAGCACGAGCTGATCGATAGGCAGGCCCATCATGCGCGCCACGTGACCGGCGCAGATGTTGCCGAAGTTGCCGGAGGGCACGCAGAAGGACACCTTCTCGGCGTCGGTCTTCGTCGCCTGGAAGTAACCGGCGAAGTAGTAGACGACCTGGGCCAGAAGGCGCGCCCAGTTGATCGAGTTGACGGTACCGATGCGGTACTTGCGCTTGAAGTCGAGGTCGTTGGAGACGGCCTTGACGATGTCCTGGCAGTCGTCGAACACGCCCTCGACGGCAAGGTTGTGGATGTTGGCGTCTTGCAGGCTGAACATCTGGGCCTGCTGGAAAGGGCTCATGCGCCCGTGCGGGCTGAGCATGAACACGTTGACGCCCTTCTTGCCCCGCATGGCGTACTCGGCCGCACTGCCGGTATCGCCGCTGGTCGCACCGAGGATGTTCAGCGTCTGGCCGCGCCGGCCCAACTCGTACTCAAAGAGCTGGCCCAGCAGCTGCATGGCCATGTCCTTGAAGGCCAGGGTCGGGCCATTGGACAGGGCTTCGAGCGAGATGCCGTCGGCCAGCGGCTTCAAGGGCACGATTGCCTGGGTGCCGAAGACCTTGGCCGTGTAGGTGCGGCGCACGAGGGCGCGCAGGTCCTCGGCCGGGATGTCATCGATGTAGAGCGAGAGGATCTCGAAGGCGAGTTCCGCGTAGTCCAGACTGCGCCATTTGGCGAGCGTAGCCGCATCGACCTGCGGATAGCGCTGCGGCAGGTAGAGCCCGCCGTCGGGTGCCAGGCCTTCAAGCAAGATCTCGCTGAACCGGCGCGGCGTCGGGTCGCCCCGCGTGCTGAGGTACTTCACGCCAGCTCTTCCTTGCGGATCTTGACGATGGGGGCGAGCACGCTGGAGAGGGTCTGCATCTGCGCCAGCGCTTTGTTCATGCGGCCCTCGACGGTGTCGTGGGTGAGGATGATGAGATCGGTCTGGCGCTCGCCCTCGGCCGACTCGCGCTGCAGCACGGCGTCAATGGAGATGTCGTGCTCGGCCAGCGTGGTCGTGATCCGGGAGAGCACGCCCGCCTCGTCTGCGACGCGCAGGCGCAGGTAGAAGCTGGTGCGCACCTGGTCCATGGAGAGGATGGGGGCGCTGCTCATCGCGTCGGGGCGGAAGGCCAGATGGGGCACGCGGTGCTCCGGATCGGCCGTGGCCAGCCGGGTGATGTCCACGAGGTCGGCCACGACGGCGGAAGCCGTGGGCTCAGCGCCCGCGCCCTTGCCGTAGTAGAGCGTGGTGCCCACGGCATCGGCCTGGACGACGACCGCGTTCATCGCGCCTTCGACGTTCGCGATCAGGCGATTGGCCGGGATCAGCGTGGGATGCACGCGCAGCTCGATGCCCTGCTCGCGCCGGCGTGCCACGCCCAAGAGCTTGATGCGATAGCCGAGCTGTTCGGCGTACTTGATGTCGGTGGCCTGTAGCTGGGTGATGCCCTCCACATGCGCCTTGTCGAACTGCACGGGGATGCCGAACGCGATGGCGCTCATCAGCGTGGCCTTGTGGGCGGCATCGATGCCCTCGATGTCGAAGGTCGGGTCGGCCTCGGCATAGCCCAGGCGCTGCGCTTCCTTGAGCACCTCGGCAAACGGCGCTCCCTTGGCGCGCATCTCCGAGAGAATGAAGTTGGTTGTGCCGTTGATGATGCCAGCCACCCACTCGATGCGGTTGGCGGTGAGGCCTTCGCGCAGGGCCTTGATGATGGGAATGCCTCCGGCCACCGCGGCCTCGAAGCCAACCATGACGCCCTTGGTGTGTGCGGCGGCGAAGATCTCCGTGCCGTGCACGGCCAGCAGGGCCTTGTTGGCCGTGACGACGTGCTTGCCACGGCGAATAGCCTCCAGCACGAGCTCCTTGGCGATGCCGTAGCCGCCGATGAGCTCGACAACGATATCGATCTCGGGGTTGTCGATGATGGCGCGGGCGTCGGCCACGACCTCGCAGGCATCGCCCACGATGGCCTTGGCGCGCGCGACGTCCAGGTCGGCCACCATGGTGATCTCGATGCCGCGGCCGGCGCGGCCTTTGATCTCTTCCTGGTTGCGGCGCAGCACGTGGAAAGTGCCACCGCCCACGGTTCCGATGCCCAGCAGGCCTACTTTGATTGCGTTCATGGTGTCTAGAGCGAAGGTTGGATCAGGCGCTGTGGCGCTTGCGGTAATTGCCCAGAAAGCGTTCGATACGGCCGACGGCCAGGGTCAGGTCGTCGACATTGGGGAGGAAGACGAGGCGGAAGTGATCGGGCGCGATCCAGTTGAAGCCCGTGCCCTGGACGATCAGCACCTTCTCCTCGGCCAGCAGCTCGTAGGCGAATTGCTGGTCGTCGGCGATCGGGTAGATCTTGGGGTCCAGGCGCGGGAACATGTAGAGCGCCGCCTTGGGCTTGACCACGCTCACCCCCGGGATCTGCGTCAGCAGCTCGTAGGCCTTGTCGCGCTGGTGGCACAGCCGGCCGCCGGGCGCCACGAGGTCCTTGATGCTCTGGTAGCCGCCCAGGGCGGTCTGAATGGCGAGCTGGCCCGGCGTGTTCGAGCACAGGCGCAGTGAAGCCAGCATGTTCAGGCCTTCGATGTAGTCGCGCGCATGGCGCTTCTCGCCCGAGACGATCATCCAGCCGGCGCGGTAGCCGCAGGAGCGGTAGTTCTTGGATAGGCCGTTGAAGCTCACGAAGAGCACGTCCTCCGCTAGCGAGGCCATGCTGACGTGCACATTGCCGTCGTAGAGCGTCTTGTCGTAGATCTCATCGGCCAGGATGACCAACTCGTGCTGGCGCGCCAGCTCGATGATCTCCAGCAGCACGCTCGTAGGGTACAGCGCGCCGGTGGGGTTGTTGGGGTTGCAGACCATGATGGCCTTGGTCCGCGGCGTGATCTTGGCGCGCATGTCGGCTACGTCGGGCATCCAGCCGGCCTGTTCGTCGCAGACGTAGTGCACGGGCTTGCCGCCCGAGAGGCCCACGACGGCCGTGTAGAGCGGGAAGTCGGGCGCGGGGATGAGGATCTCGTCGCCGTCGTTGACCAGGGCGCTGATGGCCATCTGGATGAGCTCGGAGGCGCCATTGCCCAGGTAGACGTCATCAACGCTCACGCCCTTGATGCCCTTCTCCTGGCTGTAGTGCACGACGGCCTTGCGCGGCGCGAACAGGCCCTTGGAATCGGTGTAGCCGGCCGCGTCGGGCAGATTGCGGATCATGTCCTGCACGATCTCGTCGGGTGGCTCGAGGCCGAAGGCGGCCACGTTCCCGATATTGAGCTTGATGATCTTGTGCCCCTCCTCCTCCATCGCTCGCGCCTTGTCCAGCACGGGTCCGCGGATGTCGTACGAGACATTGGCCAACTTGGCTGACTTGGCGATGGGCTTCAAGACGATACTCCAGCTTGGGCGATAAAGTGGGGCATTGATTTAATCACAGGGGTCTCCGGGCGACGCCCCGGCAATCCGCAAGCCAGCCTCCATGAAATTTCAACTCGACGAACAGCTCGGCGGCAACGCCATCTCGCGCCATGACGGCCAGTGCGTGTGGGTCAACGGCCGCCCGAACAAGGCCAGCCTGCTCGTTCCCTGGCGCGGCGAGGTGGTGGACTGGGGCGTCGGGCGCTTCGAGGACTTCGCCGAGGCGCACTTCGAGCGCGTCCTGGCGCTCCGGCCGGAACTAGTGGTCCTGGGCACCGGCCCGAAGCTGCGCTTCGTCTCGCCGGCCCTGTACCGCAGCCTGATCGCCGCCGGCATCGGCCTGGAGACCATGGACTTGGGTGCGGCCTGCCGCACCTACAACGTGCTGGCCAGCGAAGGCCGGGCGGTGCTGGCAGCGCTGCTGATCGAGCCCTGAGGCCGCCCTCGACGCCGGTGAGTCCCCACGGGGCGGCGCTCATGTGAACAACGTATAATTGCTGGCTATCGCCCACCCGGCCACCCGGTTCCCGCCGCATCCACCGGCGAGGCCTGGGACCAGACTCTAAAGAACGCCCACATGACGCCAGCGCTCAACAAGAACCTCCCGGAAATTGAAGCTCTTGCCACCGGCGGCGTGAAGTTCACAGCCAACACCTATCTCGGCCAAGCCGTGGTGCTGTACTTCTACCCCAAGGACAACACGCCCGGCTGCACCACGGAAGCCATGCAGTTCCGTGATCGTCACAAGGATTTCGTCAAGGCCGGCGCCGTCGTCCTGGGCGTTTCCCGTGACAACATGGCCTCGCACGACAAGTTCAAGCAGGCCCTGGAACTGCCCTTTGAGCTGATCGCCGACACGGAAGAGAAGCTCTGCCATATGTTCGGCGTTGTCAAAAACAAAATCATGTACGGCAAGAAGGTCAAGGGCATCGAACGCTCGACCTTCCTGATCGACGCCCAGGGTGTGCTGCGTGCCGAATGGCGCGGCATCAAAGTCGCCGGCCATGTGGACGAAGTCCTCAAGGCCGTCAAGGCGCTCAAGAAGGAAGCCGCCTGAGATTCGCGGTGCTGCGGCCCCAGCCGAGCAGCGCAGTATCCGGTCAAAGCCGCCCAGGAATGTGAATTCCCGGCGGCTTTGTTGCATCTGAGCCCCGCTCGTTTGCATGGACATTTTTGACACAGTCCACGTGCATAATGGCCCACATGACCCCGAGTCGTAACGTCCAGATTCAGCGAACAAGCCGCACAGCCGACTGTGCGGCTTTTTGCTTTTCTGGGCGTGAGTTTTCCCTCCTGAGGATCAAGCGCTGCACATGCCACTGCCCAAAGCCCCGACCAAACGCGCCAGTCGCCTAGACGCTTCCGCCTTCTCCACCTCGCTTGCGGTGAGCAAACCCGACACCTCCCGCTCAAGCCCCGCCGCCGAACCGGCACCCAAACCTCCGCTGCTCAAGCTAGCCAGCGCCAAGCCGGCAGCTTTGCTCTCGCCGGTGGCCAAGCTCCCCGAGAAGCAGCCCGACCTGACGGCCGTTGCCTCGGTGGCGCCTCGCCTTGACAGGACCCCCGCCCGCGGCAAGGCGCCCAAGAAGAAGGACTCCGGCGTCGCCAAGCTCTTCGTGCTGGACACGAACGTGCTCATGCACGACCCGATGAGCCTGTTCCGATTCGAGGAGCACGACGTCTACCTGCCCATGATCACGCTCGAGGAGCTGGACGGGCACAAGAAAGGCATGACCGAGGTTGCACGCAATGTGCGCCAGGTCAGCCGCGAACTCGACGCCCTGGCGGCGGGCCTCAAGACCAGCAGCCTCGAAGAGATGGCCAAGGGCTTGGCCCTGGACGGCACCGGCCACCGCGAGGCCGGTGGCAAGCTGTTCTTCCAGACCCAGCTCGTCGACATGCCCTTGCCGCAAGGCCTGCCCCAGGGCAAGGCTGACAATCAGATCCTCGGCGTGGTGCAGGTGCTGAAGAAGTTGCACCCGAGCCGCGAGGTCGTCCTGGTGTCCAAAGACATCAACATGCGGATCAAGGCCCGCGCCCTGGGCCTGGCCGCGGAGGACTACCGCAACGACAAGGCCCTCGAGGACGCCGATCTGCTGTACTCCGGCGTGCAGGCCCTGCCTGCCGACTTCTGGGAGCGCCATGGCAAGACCATGGAGAGTTGGCAGCAAGGCGGCCAGACCTATTACCGCATCAGTGGTCCCCTGGTCCCGAGCCTGCTCGTCAATGAGCTCGTCTACCTTGAAGCGCCAGGCGCCGCGCCGCTGCATGCCAAGGTGATGGAGATCACCGGCAAGACGGCCGTGCTGCGCACGCTCAAGGACTACACGAACCAGAAGCACGGCGTGTGGGGCGTGACGGCGCGCAACCGCGAGCAAAACTTCGCACTGAACCTCCTGCTCGACCCGGACTGCGATTTCGTCACCCTGACCGGAACGGCCGGCACGGGCAAGACCCTGCTCACGCTCGCCGCGGGCCTGTCGCAGGTGCTCGACGATCGCCGCTACACGGAGATCATCGTCACCCGCGTGACCGTGCCCGTGGGCGAGGACATCGGCTTCCTGCCCGGCACCGAGGAGGAGAAGATGAGTCCGTGGATGGGCGCGCTCGACGACAACCTCGAGGTTCTGGCCAAGGGCGACAACGGCGCCGGCGAATGGGGCCGCGCCGCCACCAACGACCTGGTGCGCAGCAAGATCAAGATCAAGAGTCTGAATTTCATGCGCGGCCGCACTTTCCTCAACAAGTTCGTCATCATCGACGAGGCGCAGAACCTCACGCCCAAGCAGATGAAGACGCTCATTACCCGCGCCGGCCCCGGCACCAAGATCATCTGCCTGGGCAACCTGGCCCAGATCGACACGCCCTACCTCACCGAGGGCAGCTCGGGCCTGACCTTCGCCGTGGACAAGTTCAAGGGCTGGGCCCACAGCGGGCACATCACCCTGGCCCGCGGCGAACGCTCGAGGCTGGCCGATTTCGCATCCGAAGTTTTGTGACCCTTTACGTTTCAGATCTCGACGGCACCCTGCTCGACCCCCAAGCCCGGCTCTCCGACACCACGAAGTCCGGGCTCATCCGTCTGCTCGACGAAGGCCTGCACTTCAGCGTGGCCAGCGCGCGCCATGTGGTGTCCATCCAGAAGATCTTCGAGGGCGTGCCGCTCAGGTTGCCCGTGATCTCCAGCAACGGCGCCTATCTCAGTGACGCGCTGACGGGCCGCCACGAGCTCGTCAATGCGATGGATCCGGCGCTTTCGCAGGCCGTCTTCGCCCTGATGCGCAGCCATGGCTTCACGCCCTTCGTGCTCACGCACGGGCCCCTGGGCGACCAGCTGTTCTACGAGACGGTTCAGAACGAGGGCCAGCGCCGCTTCGTCGAGGAGCGGCAGCTGGGTCATGACCCGCGCCTGCGTCACACGGCCCGCATCTCAGACGAACTCGTACACCCGGCGATCACGCTGCTCGTGATCGCCGAGCCGGCGCCGCTTGCGGCGCTGTACGCGGAAATCGAGGCCTTGTGTGGCCCGGCGATCGAGATGCACCTGGCCGACGACCTCTACGTACCCGGCTGGCACTGGCTCAATGTGCACGATGCCAAGGCCAGCAAGGCCCAGGCGATCCGAAGCCTCGCCGAGCGCTACGGCCTGCACGATCGCGAGCTGGTGGTCTTCGGGGACCACGTCAACGATCTGTCCATGTTCCGCACGGCCGACCGCGGCATCGCCGTGGCGAATGCGCTCGACGAGGTCAAGCAGGCCGCGCAGATGGTCATCGCACCGCATCACGAGGACGCGGTGCTCAACTTCATCGAGCGGGACTGGCGCCGCCCATGAACTGACCCAGCATCTGGGTCAGCACGTCACCGCTGGGCAACTGGCCGTTGGGCGTCAGGTGGTTGACAAGCTCCGGCAGGGCCTGGGCCAGCAGGCCGGCCGTGTCGGCATGGCTTTGGCCCAGGTGCTGGGCCAACTGGCCGAGCACGCCGCCCGCGCCACCCAGTGCTGCGGTGATCTGGTCTGCCGAAACCGGCTGGTTCGCGCCCTGCGAGACCCAGGACTGCACATGCTCAGCCAGGCCCCCGGCCTGCAGTTGCTGGAGCAGGCCCGCAAGGCCGCCCTGCACGGCGCCGTTGTTCAGCAAGCCGCCGATCAGGCCGGCCAGATCGGCGCCGCCCTGCCCGCCACCCTGGGACTGCCCCATGGCCTGCTCAGCCGCGCCAATCAAGGAATCCAACAAACCCATGTTCCTGCTCCTCAAAAGACGGCAAGGTGCCGCCGGGGTGCATCCTAATCCTCCGCCAGGGCCGAAGCCTGTGCCTCGATCCGTCCTTCTTGGGGTTGCAGCTGCGCGAAGATGAAGGCGGCCAGCGCAGCCATGGCACCCACCGAGACATAGGTCCAGTGAAACGCCGGCATCAGGTCCACGCTCACGGCCTTGCGGTCGAAATGACCGCCCGAGTAAAGCAGGAGAAAAAGACCTGAACTGGCGACACCGAGGCTCATGGAAAGCTGCATGACCACCGAGAGCAGGCTGTTGCCGCTGCTCGCCGTCTCGGGGCCCAGCTCGGAGAGCGTCAGGGCGTTCATGGCGGTGAACTGCAGGCTATTGAACAGCCCAAAGACGGCCAGCTGCACCATCAGCCAGACCGGACTCACGTCGCGCGGCACCAGAGCGAAGCCGGCGATCAGCAGGGCCAGCAGCAAGGTGTTGGTGACCAGCACGCGCCGGTAGCCCAGGCGCTGGATGACGGGAACGGCCCAGGTCTTGGTCGCCATGGCGCCCAGCACGGCCGGGATCATGAATAGGCCCGCCTCGCTCGGCGCAAAGCCCAGGCCCAACTGCAGGAACAGCGGTGTCAGGAAGGGCGTAGCCCCGCTGCCCAGGCGTGCGAACAGATTGCCGGCCAGACCGATGCGATAGCTCGGCACGGCAAACACGGCCGGGTTGAACAACGGTTCCGGATGCCGCGCCGCGTGCAGCCAGTAGGCCACCAGCAGGGCCAGACCCGCCACCAGCCCCATCACCGCCAGCGCGGCGCCGCTCACGTGCTCGCCCAGCGATTGCAGGGCCAGGCTGGCGAGCATCAGGCCGGCGCTGAAGAGCAGGAAACCCAGAGCGTCAAAGCTACGCCGCTCCGTCGAGCGGAACTGCGGCATCACGCGCTGTGCGGCCACCATGCCGACCAAGCCGACGGGCAGGTTGATCAAGAAGATCCAGGGCCAGCTCGCATACTGCACAAGGAAGCCACCCAGGGCCGGACCGATCAGCGGACCGACGAGGCTCGGAATCGCGATGAAGCTCATCACCGGCAGGAACTGCTCGCGCGGGAACGCGCGCAGCACCACCAGTCTCCCCACCGGCAGCAGCAAGGCCCCGCCCGTGCCTTGCAGGACCCGTGCGGCCACCAGCAGCGCCAGCGTGGGGCTCAGGGCGCAGGCCAGCGAGCCGAGGCTGAACAGAGCGATGGCCCAAAGGAACATCGTGCGCGTCCCGAAGCGGTCCGCCAGCCAGCCCGAGGCCGGAATCAGCAGGGCCACGGTCAGCATGTAGGCGATCACCACCGCCTGCATGCGCAGCGGGTTCTCGCCCAGTGCGTGGGCCATGCCGGGCAGCGCGGTGTTCAAGATGGTGATGTCCAGGGCCTGCATGAAGAAGGCCAGGGCGACGACCCAGGGCAGAAAGCGGTGCGGGGTGGCTTGCATGAATAAAAACCGCCCAACAGCGCGATGGCGGTTGGGCGGGAATGCCGTCTAGCGGCTTGAGGACTCCACAGGAGACAACCTTCGGCGCCGAAAAGCTCAGCGCTTCAGGTCAGCGAAGAATGCCTGCGAATTCCACGGACGGCCAAGGAACTTGTTCACGAGTTCGATGGCTGGCTGCTGGCTGCCCTGTGCAAGCACCTCATTGCGGTACTTCATGCCAACCACGGGGTTGAGCTTGTCGGCGCCGAAGGCCGTGCGCATGTCCATGGCCAGGACCAGGCTCCACAGGTAGCTGTAGTAACCGGCGCCGTAGCCGTCCGAGGACAGGTGCGTGAAGCGCGAGGGGAACATGGTGCCAGGCACATGGCCCAGCGGCGTCTCGCCCTCCATGCGGGCCCAGAGTTGCTGCGGGTTGGGCACGTCGCGGCCATTGAGCGCAAGGTCGTAGGCCGCTTGCAGGCGCTGGCGGTTGTAAAACATGCCCTTGCCGAAGTCGCGCGCGGCAACGGCCTTGGCCAGCAGCTCGTCGGGCACGGGCTTGCAGCTCGCGCAGACCTCGGTCATGAGCTTGAGCACCTTGGCGTCGTAGACCCACTCCTCGAGCATCTGCGAAGGCGCCTCCACGAAGTCGCGCACGACCGAGGTGCCGGCCTGCAGCGAATGGCGAGTCAGCGACAGGTTGTTATGCACCGAGTGGCCGAACTCATGCAGCAGCACGACCATCTCGTCCAGGCTCAGGCCCTTGTCGTTGAGGTTGACCACCAGCGCCGCCACGGGCATGCGCTGGAGCTCGGTGCTACCCCCGCGCAGGCCCCAGACGGCGGCGTGACCGTACTTGCCTTCGCGTGGGTAGAGGTCCACGTAGAGCTTGGCGATGTCCTGCCCGCTGGCCGCATCGCTGACCTTGTAGACCGACACGCCGGGCGCCCAGGCTGATTCCTCCTGCTTCGCATAGCGCACGCCCATGGTCTTCTCGATCACGCGCATGACGAAGGCCAGGGCCTGCTCGGACGGAAAGTAGGGGCGGAACGCCTCCTGGTCGACCTGAAAGCGCTCGCGCCGCACGGCTTCGGCGTAGTACTCGGCATCCCAGCGCCTGAACTCGGTCGTGGCCGGATCCGTGCCCAGCGCCTTGGCCTTGGCCTGACGCAGCACCTCGGTGTCGGCGCGGTCGCTGGCGTCGACGGCGTTCTTGACGTCGTCGAGGAACTTGCTCACCGTCTTGGCGTCATGCGCCATGCGGTTGCGCAGCTTGAAGTCCACGTAGTTGTCGTAGCCGAACAGACCCCCCAGTTCATGACGCAGCTTGCCGATCTGCTCCAGCAGATCCATGTTCGCCTGGCCACCTTCGTTGGTCTTGGCCCGCCACATGCGCTCGCGCGCCTCGGCCGACTCCGCCGTGCGCAGCACCGAGGTGTAGACCGGGTTGGAAACGCCCAGCACGATGCGGCCATCGGCCTCGCGCGGCGCCTCCCTCCACACGTCCTGAGGCACGCCCGCGAGCTCGGCCTCGGTGAAACGCACCTGGATGCCGGCGTCGCGGATATTTTTGTTGAAGGCCTGGTCGAGCTCGGCCAGCTTGTCAATGATCTCCTTGGCGCGCCTTTGCTTGGCCGGCGCCAGCGTGACCCCGCCGGCTTCGAAGTCAGCCAGATTGGTTCGCTTGAGCTCCCGGTCCGCGCCGTCCTTGGCCGGCACCGCCTTGAGCGCCTTGTAGAGCTTGGCGTTTTGCAGGAGGGCCGAGTTGAATTCGGTCCAGCGCAGCGAGCAGGCCTGGGCCGCGTCGCGCAGCTCCTTCGTGACAGCCACGTACTGGAGGAAGTCGATGTCGTTGGCATCGTCCTCGTTGGCCGCGGCAAAGCGGTCCAAGGCGCTGATCCAGCCGGCATCGGACTTGCGGGCCTCCAGGGCTCGCAACCGTGCCTTGGCCGCATTGAGCCCTTCGTCACACGCAATATTGATCGCCTCCGGCGACTTGAAGACGGGATACGGCGGCGCCTTCAGCCCGGCCTGTGCAAGGCTCGCGCCGCCCAGCAGCAAGGCAGCGGCCAACGTCTTCTTGATCATCATGGAAGCGATCCCGGAATTGAAGATGGGAGGCATTGTGCAGGCGCCCCGCGGGCCTGCAACTCGTCATGCCAGCAGTTCGCGGATCTGCTGGAGTGCGCCCGGATCTTCAATGGTCGAGAGGTCGCCCGGATCGCGCTGCTCGCACAAGGCCTGGATGGCGCGGCGCAGAAGCTTGCCCGAGCGGGTCTTGGGCAGCACGGTGACAAAGCGCACGCGCGCCGGTCGCGCCACGGCGCCCAGCTGCCGGTCGACGAGCTGGAGGATGGCGGCCTCCTCCTTGTGCACGTCGTCGACAGGCCTTCTCAGCACCACGAAGGCCATCGCCACCTGGCCCTTCAGCTCGTCTTGCACGCCCACCACGGCCACCTCGGCCACGTTGGAGTGACCGCTGATGCACTCTTCGATCTCGCGCGTGCCCAGGCGGTGGCCGGCCACGTTGATGACGTCGTCGGTGCGGCCCATGATGAAGAAATAGCCGTCGGTGTCGCGCGTGGCCCAGTCGAAGGTCGAGTAGACCTGCCGGCCGGGCACCGAGGACCAGTAGGTCTTCACGAAGCGCTCGTCGTCGCCCCAAACGGTCTGCAGGCAGCCCGGCGGCATGGGGTAGCACAGCGTGAGCACGCCCTTCTTGCCGGGTTCCGTGATCTCTTCTCCGGTGCTTTCGTCCAGCAGCCGCGCGTCGTAGCCGAACACGGCCTTGCCGGGCGAGCCGAATTTCGGGACCTGGGGCTCCAGGTCCGGCACAAAGCGTGAGAGCGTGAGCATGGGCCAGCCGGTCTCGGTCTGCCAGTAGTTGTCGATGATGGGCACGCCGATGCCCTTGGAGATCCACTGGGCCGTGGGTTCGTCGAGCGGCTCGCCGGCGAGAAAGAGCGCGCGCAGCGAGGAAAGATCATGGCGACGCAGCAGGGCCTCGTCGTGCTTTTTCAGTATGCGGATGGCTGTGGGCGAGCTGAACATGACGTTGGCTTTGTACTTCTCGACGATGCCCCACCACACGGCCGCATCGGGCTGGATGGGCAGGCCTTCGTACATCACGGCCGTCATGCCCGTGATCAGAGGGCCGTAGACAATGTAGCTGTGGCCCACGGTCCAGCCGATGTCGCTGGTGCAGAAATAGGTCTCGCCCGGCTTGCAGCCGAAGATGTACTTCATGCTCGCGGCCAGGGCCACGGCGTAGCCGCCGGTGTCGCGCTGCACGCCCTTGGGTCTGCCCGTGGTGCCGCTGGTGTACAGCGTGTAGCTCGGCTCCGTGGCCTCCAGCCATTCGCAGGGCACGTGCGTTCCCATGAGGCGCGCGCGCATGGCAGCGTAGTCGTGGTCGCGGCCTGCGGTCTTCACCATGGGCGCGAGGCCACGGTCGAGCAGGAGCACGGCCTGCGGCTTGTGCAGGCTCAGCCGGATGGCCTCATCGAGCAGGGGCTTGTAGGCGATGATCTTGCCGCCGCGGCTGCCGGCGTCGGCGCTGACGATGAGCTTGGGCGAGGCATCATCGATGCGCGTGGCCAGGCTGCCGCTGGCGAACCCCCCGAACACGACCGAGTGGATGGCCCCGATGCGCGCGCAGGCCAGCATGGCCATCACGCCCTCCGCCACCATGGGCATGTAGATCAGCACCCGATCGCCGCGGCCCACGCCGAGCTCTTTCATCATGGCCGCCAGGCACTCCACCTCGGCCAGCAGTTCGCGATAGGTGTAGCAGCGCTCCTGGCCGACCTCGGTGGACACCCAGGCGAGCGCCACCTGCTCGCCGCGCACCGCGGCGTGGCGATCCAGGGCGTTGTGGCAAAGATTGGTGCGCCCCCCGACGAACCAGCGCGCAAACGGCGGCTTGCTGGTGTCGCAGACGATCTGCGGCGACGCTTGCCAATCAATGGCCCTGGCCTCTTCGGCCCAGAAAGCATCGCGATCCGACAGCGATCGGGCGTGGAACTGCTCATATTTCATGCGATGTCTCCAAGAGTATTCGTGCCGGATTGCATGGTGCTCGGCACGCCTGACACCAAGCTCACGCAGAGCTGTGGTTCAATTCAGGGTTTGCCCTTGGTTTCAGCCTACTATCCGGCCGCTCCGGTCCTCCTGCACGGGATTTACCCGGAGTTACGCCGCCCAAGTCGCGGATTGGGTTGACGCTCGTCACGAGCGCCCCCTAAAGTCCGCCAGCCCTATGGATAAGCACTGCCAGCCCCGCCCTGCCCTGCTGCGCCAGACCCTGGTCTGCGTGCTCGGCTTCGCCCTGCTCGCGGCCCAGGCCGAGCCCGGCAATAGCGCTCCGCCGCCGGGCATGGTCATGGGAGCTTACGGGCAGAGCCTGCAGATGGTCCCGAAGGAGGCCGCCGCGCTGCCGGCTGCCACCTCGGCCGATCCGGTCAGCCGCTTCCTCCAGGAGCAGGGCCTTCTGCCGCAAGCCCAGGGCACCGTGCTCGACCAGGTGCGCGACAAGGCCTCCAACCTCGTGCTCTCGGCCATGAATTTCCTCGGTGTCCGCTACAAATACGGCGGCACTACGATGGAGAACGGTTTCGACTGCTCGGGCTTCACGCGCCACATCTTCGAGAACTCGATCGGCCTCGTGCTCCCGCGCCGCGCCGACGAGCAGGCACGCTCTAGCAGCTTGCTGTCCATCAACAGGGACGAGCTCAAGCCCGGTGACCTGGTGTTCTTCAACACCATGCGCGCCACCTTCTCGCATGTGGGCATCTACGTGGGCGACGGCAAGTTCGTCCACGCCCCCCGCACCGGCGCCGCCATCCGCGTGGACGATATGCGCGAGGCCTACTGGGCCAAGCGCTTCACCGGCGCGCGCCGCGCCGATGCCAAGGCCGCCGCGGCTGTCACGGCCGGCGATCCGGGCAGCTGAATTCCAGCTCGGGCTTCAGAAGCTCAGCACGAAACAGGCCCCGCCCTGCGGCACGCGCACATGGCGCACCGTGCCGCCCATGGCATGAACCAGGTTGCGAACCACGGCCAAGCCGATACCTCGGCCCGACTGCGCATCCGCGCGCCCACTCACAAAAGGCAGGAAGATCCGCGACTCCAGTTCGGCCGGCACGCCGGGGCCGTTGTCGCGCACCTCGACCAGCAGCCGTCCGCCGCGCACGAGCCGCGCGCGCAGCTCCAGCCGCGGTGAGGCCAGTGCCGCCGTGGCTTCAGCTGCGTTGCGGACCAGATTGAGCAGGGCTTGCTCCAGCTGCCCGGGATCGGCCATCAGGCTCAACGTCTCGGGCTCGACAACGAAGCTCGCCTCGCCGCCACGTGCGCGCCAATCGGCGCCGACCATGGTCTCGATGCGCGCGAACAGCAGGCTCAGCGGGACGGGCTCGGGTCGCGGCGGCGGGAGTTCGCTCACGCGGCGGTAGTTGGCCACGAAGCGGCTCAGCGCTTCGGCCCGGCGCGCGATGGTGTCCAGCGCCAGGGCCAGGTCCTCGGCGGCGGACGGATCGCCTTGCAGATCGCGTGCCGAGCGCGACAGCGAGGCGATTGGCGTCAGCGAGTTCATGATCTCGTGGGTCAGCACATGGACCAGCTGCTGCCAAGCCGTCAACGCAGCGGCCTCGAGCTCGGACTCCACGGGCAGCAATGCCAGCAGGCGGCGATCTTGGCCGCTCAAAGCCACGCGCGTTCCCGCCGCCAGCCAGCGCTCCTCGCCGCGCTCGGTCTGGATACGCAGGAGCTGGCCGTTGGCCACCCGGCCCAGGTCCTCGATCAGCAGCTCACGTTCAATCACGCCCCCCGGCGCCAGCAGCCGGCGCGCGCGCGAGTTGAGCGGCGCCACGGCCTGCCCTTCGCGCTGCTCCCACAATGCCACAGGCATGTGCTCGATCTGGCCATCGATCAGGGCCAGCTTCTCATTCAGGGCCTGCGCGTCGAAACCAAATTCCGAAATCGGTTCCGGAAGCGGTCTCGTCAGCTGCTTCAGGTGCCACCAGCCCCACGCGGCCACGCCGAACAGCAGCAGGCCCGCGGCCACCTGCAGGCGCGGCCAAGCCTGCAGCGCAACCAGTGCCGCCGCGGCCGCACTCATCAGCAAGCCGGCCATGCCGACGCAAAATCTAGAGCCCATGCTTGTCCAGTCGGCGATACAGCGCCGCGCGGCTCAGGCCCAGCAGGCGCGCGGTCTCGCTGATATTGCCCTGGGCCTGCCGCAACGCCTCCTCAAGGGCCGCCCGTTCGCGTTGGGCCAGCGGCGCGATTCGGGCACTCTCACTGCGGGGAACCTGCAAGGCGAAGTCCGCTGCCTCGAAACGCGCTCCCGTGGCCAAGATCACGGCGCGCTCGCACGCATGCCGCAGAGCCCGCACATTGCCGGGCCAATCGTGCGCCTGCAGCGAGGCCTCGGCCTCATCTGACATGGGCCGCGGCGCCTTGCCGTACTGCTGCGCGTAGCCGGCGAGGTAATGCCGGGCCAGTAGCGGCACGTCTTCGCGCCGCTCGCGCAGCGGCGGCACGCGCAGCACGATGGTATTGAGCCGGTAGAGCAGGTCGGGCCGGAAGCGCTGCGCGTCAAAGAGTGCAGCCTCGTCCAGATTGGTGGCGCTGAGCACGCGCACGTCCACGTCCTCGGGCTGGTCCGCGCCCAGCGGCGTGACCTGGCGTCGCTCTAGCACCGTCAGCAGCCGCGCCTGCTGGGCCAGGCCCACATTGCCGATTTCGTCGAGAAAGAGCGTGCCACCATGCGCAGCTTGGAAGCGGCCGGGCCGCTCGGCGCGCGCATCGGTGAAGCTGCCGCGCCGGTGACCGAAGAGCTCGCTCTCGAACAGGCTGTCGGGCAGCGAGCCCATGTCCACGGCCAGGCAGGGCCCCGCCGCCCGCCTCGAAGCCTGGTGCAGGGCCTGCGCCACGAGCTCCTTGCCCACGCCCATCTCGCCCAGGACCAGCACATTGGCCTCGGTCGGCCCTACGGTCGCGATCATGCGGCGCAGCTCGGCCATGGCCTTGGACTTGCCCAGCAAGGGCGAGGTACCGGCCTCCTCGCGCGGCGCGCGCAGGGCCACGGCGGCGGCGATCGTGGCGACGAAGCGCTCGTTGTCCCAGGGCTTGGTGATGAAGTCGAAGGCGCCCAGCTTGACGGCCTGCACGGCCAGGTCCACCTCGGCATAGGCCGTCATCATCACGACCACAGGCGCATCGGGCCGCGCGAGCACGCTGCGCAGAATCGCCAGGCCCTCATCGCCGCTCGTGCAGCCGGGCGTGAAGTTCATGTCGAGCAGCAGGACGTCGGGCCGGAAACCATCGAGTTGCCTCGCGAGCCCGGCCGGGTCCTCGATCGTTTCGACCGCCCCGAAGCGGCGGCGCAGCAGCAGCCGCGCGGCCAAGCCCACGTCGGCATCGTCGTCCAGCACCAGGATTCGCGCAGCTTCATTCATCTCGGCCGCGACCATAGCAGGGCCCACTGTCCGGAAGCGAACAGGCGCCCATGTTCAGATGCGCACACCGGGCAGTTCGAGCCTGCGCCAAGTGCTTGATTGGCCGACGCAGCCCTGCTGGCCCGCCTCTTGCTCTGAACCCGATATGCAGACCCACACCCTCCTCACCCACGCCCGCTTCGCCGCTCGCCAGTTGCGCGGGGCGCCCGGCCAGGCGGCCATCGTCATTCTCGGTCTAGCTCTGGGCATCGCCCTGGCGCTGCTCAGTTGGTCCCTGGTGCTGGACACGCTCAGGGCCGACGCTGGCCTGCCGGCGGCCGAGCGCCTCGCCACCTTGGAGTGGCAGGTGCGCGGCCCCGGCGGCATCCGCACCGACTGGTACAGCGACGTGCCCTCGGTGGCGATCTACCAGGGCCTGCGCGAAGCCCAAGCGCCGGTCGAGGCCATGAGCCGGGTCTTGCAACTCGATCTGGCGATGCGCGTGAGCGCCGATGCAGATGGCAAGCCGCGCAGTGCCAAGCTCTCGACCACGCTGGCCGATGCCGACATCGAATCGCTGATGGGCCTGCACGCGGTGGCCGGCAATATCGCGGCGGCTTTGGAAAGCCCCTCGGGCCTGGTGCTGACCGAATCCGGCGCCGAAAAGCTCTTCGGCACGCGCGATGCCATGGGACGCAGCCTGACCATCGTGCTGCCCGGTTTCGAGGACGCGCCGGGCGCCGACAACCAGATCACGCTGACCGTGATGGCCCTCTTGCCCGACGCCAGCCACAACGGCTTCCTCCATCGCTACGAAGCCCTTGCTGGCTTCAACTCGCCTCGCGCGAAGGAGTTCGCCCGGCAGGAGGGAGGCTGGTTCCTCGGCGCAGGCCGCCTGCTCGCGCGGCTCAGGCCCGGTGTCACGCCGCAGTCCTTGGGCGAACTGGCCCAGCACCTGCTCGACCAGCAGCCGGTGCCGCCGGGCCTGCCGGCCGACTTCCTCAAGGGCGGCGGCAAGCCGGCCTATCTGCGCAGCATGGCCTTGCTGGACCTGGGCCTGCATGGAGCCGGCAGCCAGCGCCTTGTGCTGCAGATGGGCGCCCTGCTCGGCGCCACAGCCGGCGTGCTGGGGTTGGCGATGATCAACTTTGTGAACCTCTGGAGCGTACGCACCTTGAGGCGCCAGCGCGAGATCGGCCTGCGTAAGTCCATGGGCGCGAGCGCGGCAGCGCTGGCCCTGCAGTTCTTCGTCGAGGCGCTGCTGGTGACCCTTCTGGCCGGCACCACGGGTGTCCTGCTGGCTTGGTGGGCCACGCCAGCTTTGGGTGTGCTCTTGCAGCATGGCAGCGATCACTCGGTGCTGGCCCCGGACATGCTGGCTGCGGCCGTGCTGATCTGCGTGCTCGTGGCCGCCGCCAGCGCGCTGCCGCTGGCCAGCATCGCGGTGCGCGTGCGCGCGGCCGAATCACTGGCGGGCCGCAGTCACAGCGAAGGACGCGCCGGTCGCTGGCTGCGCCGCGGCCTGACCGTATTGCAGTTCGCCGCCGCAGCGCTGTTCGCGGCGTTGACCGGGGTCGTGCTCTGGCAGAACCACTACACCGGCAGTCTCGACCGCGGCTTCAAGATCGAAAACCGGTTGGCCTTCGACATCGCCTTCGGCACGCCGCCTGAGAAAGCGAATGCGCTGCTGGCGCGCATCCGCCGCTGGCCGGAGGTCATCCAGGCCAGCACCAGCAACGACATCCCGGGGCGCAACTTCGCCAGCTGGTACTCCGACTTCATTGGCCCGCGCGGCGAGCGGGTGAACCTGCGCACGGGCATGGCCTTCACGCCCGGCCTGCTGGAGCTCTACAGCGTGCCCCTGATTGCCGGCCGGCTCTCGGCCACGCATGAGGCAGAGGTCGCCGGCAATGCCGTGGTGATCGACCGAACGGCTGCGCGAGCGCTCGGCTTCGCCAGTCCCGAGGCCGCCATCGGCAAGACAGTGCAAGTCAGCCCGGTCTACCGCGACGGCAAGCCGGTGATCGTGGCGGCGGTGACCGAGGACATGCATCTCGAGGGGGCCCGCACCGCCTACGTGCCGACGCTGATGCAGCCGCTCACGGAGCTGCACGGAGGCGCGGCCACCGTACACAGCCGCGATCCGGCACTGACGCGCAAGCACCTCGAAGAATTGCTGGCCACCGAGTTCCCCGAGGAGCCGCCTCAACTGCTCAGCGTGCGCGACCAGCAAGGTCTGCAATACGGCGACGATCGACGCCAGGGCCAGCTCGTCGTCGCCATCAGCGCGATTGCCTTGCTGCTGGCCGCCGTGGGCATTTACGCGCTGGCCGCCTATACCTTGCGGCTGCGTGAACGCGAGATCGTGCTGCGCAAACTGCACGGGGCCGGACCGGGCGCGGTGACGCGGCTTTTGGCGCGCGAGTTCGCCACCGTGGCGGGCCTCGGCTGCCTGATCGGCCTGCCCCTGGCGGCCTGGTTGGCCCAGGCCTGGCTCAGCGGCTTCATCGAGCGCGCGCCGATGGGCCCCTTAACCGCCTGGCCGCTGCTGGCCACGCTCGCGCTGCTGGCCCTGGTCACCCTGGGCGCTGTGCTGCGCCATCTGCGCGCGGCCTTCGCCCTGCGGCCCATCCAGGCGCTGCGCGGATGACCGTCTTCGCCCAAGTCTCGCCGCTGCACAACGGCGCAGCCATGGATCGGCCCGCGCCAGCGCCGCATCGCGGGCGCCGCCGCGCGCTGCTGGCGCTGAGCCTTGTGGGCGCGGCGCTGCTGGCCTGGCTGGCGTGGGATCGCCTGCCGCACGGATTGCCAGTGGCGCGTGCCGACCTGGATATCGCCGCCGCCGAGCAAGGACTATTTCACGACGTGTTGATCAGCCGGGCCACTGTCCAACCCCTGCGCTCGGTGCTGCTCGACGCCGCAGAGGACGGCCGCGTGGAGCAAGTACTCGTCAAGGAAGGCGCGGAGGTCAGCGCCGGCCAGCTGCTGTACGTGCTGAGCAGCGCGCAGCACGCGCAGGAGCTGATGGCGCGATCGAGCGAGGCGGCGCAGCAACTGGCCAATCTCTCCACTTTCCGCGCCGCCTACATGGCCGCGCAGGCTGCGCAGCGGCGCGAGCTCACCCAGGCCGGTTTCGAGCTGGACCGCGCGCGCCGCGACCACCGCCGCAACGAGGCGCTGGCAGATCAAGGGTTCGTCTCGCCCGCTTCGCTCGACGAATCGCGCGACAAGCTCGCCCAGGCGCAGCAGCTGCTCGACCAGCTTCGCAGCGATGGCCGCGAGGAACTGGCGACGCGCGAGCAATCGGTGCGCGCCATGGAACGCGCGGTGGTCGACATCGACCGCCGCCTGGCCGCGCTGCGCGCCGCCAGCGACGGGCTGGCCGTGCGCGCGCCGGTGTCGGGCCGGTTGACCGGGTTCTCTCTGCAGCTCGGCGAGAGCGTGCACGCCGGCAGCCATGTGGCGCGCATTGACAGCACTGGCCGCTTCAAGCTCGTGACCCTGCTCGACGAGTACTACCTGCCGCGCATCTCCGTCGGCCTTCAGGGCGTGCTGGAGGTCGGCGACGCGGCGCAGCACCTGCAAGTCTCGCGCATCGACCCGCAGGTCAAGGACGGCCGCTTCAGCGTGGAGCTGGAGTTTGAGGCCGATCCTCCGGCGGGCCTGCAGGTCGGGCAAGGCATCGATGCCCGGCTGACCCTGGGCCGGCCCCAGGCCGCTCTGCTGCTCAAAGACGCCGGCTTCACGGCCGACACCGGCGGGGCCTGGGCTTTCGTGATCGACGCCGACGGCCGCCATGCTGCGCGCCGCGAACTGCGCCTGGGCCGCCGTGCCGCCGGCCAGCTCGAAGTGCTGGGCGGACTCCAGCCCGGCGAGCGCGTCATCGTCTCCAGCTACCGCGCCTTCGCTGGCGCCTCTTCACTTCAACTCAAGGACTGAAACTCTCATGTTCAAGATCCGTTCCGTCTCCAAGACCTTTCGCACCGCCGACATCGAGACCACGGCGCTGGACCGCGTCAGCCTCGACATCGAGGCCGGCGAATACCTTGCCATCACAGGGCCCTCGGGCTGCGGAAAGTCCACGCTGCTGGGCATCCTCGGCCTGCTCGACGCGCCGAGCGGTGGCGAGTACTGGTTCGACGGCGAGAACGTGGCCGGCTGGAAGGAGCAGCGCCTCTCGCGCCTGCGCCGCGGCCGCATTGGTTTCGTGTTCCAGAGCTTCAACCTGATCGACGATCTCAGCGTGGCCGAGAACATCGCGCTGGCCCTGGAGTACGGTGACATGCCGGCGCGTGAGCAGCGCAAGCGCGTCGACGAAGTGATGGCGCGCCTGGGCATCTCGCACCGCGCCGGCCACCGACCGCACCAGCTCTCCGGCGGCCAGCAGCAGCGTGTGGCCATCGCGCGCGCCATCGCCGCCCGCCCCGCCTTGCTGCTCGCCGACGAGCCCACCGGCAATCTCGACAGCGCCCATGGCGACGAGGTCATGCGCATCCTGCGCGAGCTCAACGCCGATGGCACGACCCTGGTAATGGTCACGCACTCCTCGCAGCATGCGGCGCAGGCGTCCAGGGTGCTGCGGCTGCTGGACGGGCGGGTTCTGGTGGATGCGCTCGCGGCTTGATTGACTGCTCAGTAAATATTAGCGTTCTAGCGAATTTTCGGTGCCTTGGCCATCGCTCACTCTTGGGAGAGGTATGTCCAATGTATATGCATCGTCATAACTTCTTCGCCACCAGAGTCAGGATGTCATAGCTCGCCACCAGCTCGCCGCGCTGATTCATCACTTGCACGTCCCAGGCCACCACGCCCTGGGGCGGCTGGTCCGGGCGGTTGCCGCGGTCGATGCGGCGCTTGCAGGTGAGGCGTGCCTGGATGGTGTCGCCGATGGCCACTGGGTTGATGAAGCGCAGCGTGTCCAGGCCGTAGTTGGCCAGCACCGGGCCCGGCGCGGGTGAGACGAACAGGCCGGCCGCGGCCGAGAGCACGAAGTAGCCGTGGGCGATGCGCCGGCCGAACTGCGTGTCCTTGGCCGCGATCTCGTCGAAGTGCATGTAGAAGTAGTCGCCCGAGATACCGCCGAAGTTGACGATGTCTGCCTCGCTGACGGTGCGGCGGTGCGTGAGCAACGAGTCGCCGACCTCGATCTCCTCGAAGTGCTTGCGGAAAGGATGGACCACGTCTTCCTTGACATTCGCGCCGCGCTGGTACTCGCCGGTGATGGCCGTGATCATGGTCGGCGAGCCTTGCACCGCGCAGCGCTGCAGGTAGTGCTTGACGGCACGGATGCCGCCGAGCTCCTCGCCGCCGCCCGCGCGTCCCGGGCCGCCGTGCTTGAGCGCAGGCATGGGCGAGCCGTGGCCCGTGCTTTCCTTGGCGGCCTCGCGGTCGAGGATGTGCAGGCGGCCATGCCAAGCGGCGGCCTCGAACACGGCCTTGGCGGCGAGCGCAGGCGTCTTGGTGACGACGGAGCCCACGAGGCTGCCGCGCCCCTTGGCGGCCAGCGCCAGCGCTTCGTCGAAACCACCCGAATCGCTGTACGGCATCAGCGTGGAGACGGGGCCGAAGGCCTCGACGCTGTGCACCGTCTCGTTGGCCAGCGGGTCGCGGCACAGCATCAGGGTGGGCGCGAAGAAGGCGCCCTCGCCCACGCCCTCGCCGAGCGGCGCGAAGCCGTCGCGCCCGCTGAGCAGGGTCTCGCAGCCTTGGCCGAGCAAGGCCACGCGCTCGGCCACGTCGGCCTGCTGGGCCTTGCTGGCCAGGGCACCCATCTTGACGCCCTCCACGGTCGGGTCGCCCGCCTTGATGCGCAGCAGCCGTTCGCGCAGCTGCGCCGCGACGGCATCCACATGCCGGGCCGGCACGATCGCGCGGCGAATGGCCGTGCACTTCTGGCCCGTCTTGGCGCTCATCTCGCGCGCCACCTCGCGGACGAAAAGCTCAAACTCCGGGTCGCCGGGCTCCACATCAGGCGCGAGGATGGCGCAGTTGAGGCTGTCGGCCTCGGCATTGAAGGGGATGCTGCGCGCGATCAGGTTCCGGTTCACGCGCAGCATGGCGGCCGTGTCGGCCGAGCCGGTGAACGTGACGACATCGGTCTCCAGCAGGCGGTCCAGCAGATCGCCCGAACTGCCGATCACGAGCTGCAAGCTGCCGGCAGGCAGCAGGCCCGACTCCATCATCAGCCGCACGCAGGCCTCGGCCACATAACTGGTTGCCGTGGCTGGCTTGACGATGCAGGGCATGCCGGCCACGAAGCTCGGCGCGAACTTCTCGAGCATCCCCCACATGGGGAAGTTAAACGCGTTGATGTGCACCGCCAGGCCACGGCGCGGCGCCAGCACGTGGGTGCCGATGAACTGGCCCTCGCGGCCGAGTTGGGTCGCCGGGCCTTCGTGGGCGATGTTTGAGGACGGCAGCTCGCGGCGCGCCATCGAGGCGTAGGCAAACAGCGTACCGATGCCGCCCTCGATGTCGATCCAAGAGTCGGCACGCGTGGCACCCGTGTGGGCCGAGATGGCGTACAGAGCTTCCTTGCGCTCGGTCAGAAAGTTGGCGATCGCCTTGAGCCGCGCAGCGCGCTGCTGGAAGTCCAGCGCCAGCAGGGCCGCCAGGCCGGTGCTGCGCGCGTGGTCCGTGGCCTCGCCGAAGTCGAGTTCCTCGGCATGCGTTTGCGCCACGCCGCGGCCGTTGATGGCCGAATGCAGGGAGGCTTTGGGCGTCTGACCGATCCAGCGATCGGCGATCAGGCTTTGCAGGATTTGCATCTCTTCAATCTCCGTTGATTTGCAGGGCAGTGATCCCACCGAAGAAGAGGTCGGCCACGAGGGGCGCGACATCGGCGTGACTCAGCTTGCCATCGGCGCGCAGCCAGGTGTGCATCCAATTGATCATGCCGAAGAGCAGCATGGTCAGGGGCTTGCTCAGCGAGGAAGCCTGCAGCTCTGGCCGCACGGCCGCCACCGCTTGCGCGAAGGCCGCGACCACACCGCGTTCGACGTCCAGCAGCCGCTCGCGGTCCTCGGGGGCGAGGAACTTCACGTCCTCGGTCAGCACGCGGTGCGCGTCCTGCGCCTGGCCATACTCGCGAACGAAGCGTTCGATCAGGGCCCGCAGATGCTCGCGCGGTGCCAACTGCTCCGCCCTCACCGCCTCGACCAGCGCGGCCAGCGCCTGCACATGGCCCTGGCAGATGTGCATGGCGAGCTCGTGCTTGTCGCGGAAGTAGTGGTAGAGCGTGGGCTTGGAGAGCTCGCAGGCTTCGGCAACCTCGTTCATGGAAGTGCCGACAAAGCCTTGCGCGGCGAAAAGGCGCGCGGCATGGGCGAGGATCTCCTCGCGCTGGGCGTCGAAGGTGGGAGCGCGACCGCGGGCCATCAGCGTTCGTCGAAAGAGATCACGACCCGTTCCGTCAGCGCATGCGCCTGGCAGGACAGGACGAAGCCGGCCGCAACCTCGGCCTTGTCGAGCGCGAAGTTCTTGTCCATGCGCACCTGGCCCTCGAGGAGCTTGCAGCGGCAGGTCGAGCACACGCCACTCTTGCAGGAGTACGGCACCTCGATGCCGGCGCGGGCCGCGGCGTCGAGCAGGCTGGGATCGTGGCGTGAGAACTCGAACTCACGGGAGAGGCCATCGCGGATGAGCGTGACCATGGCCTGGGCGTCGCCGTCCCGAGTCTCATGCGGTGCCGCACGACCTTGCTGCATCTCGGGCGTGCCGAATCGCTCGATGTGGATCTGCCCGGGCTTCAGGCCCAGCGCCGAGAGCACAGCCTCGGCATGTTCGTTCATCTCGAAGGGGCCGCAGACGAAAGCCTCGTCCACGCTCTTGAGCGGCACTGCCGAGGCGAAGATCTGCGCCAACTTGCCCGCATCGAGCCGGCCCGCGAACAGCGGCGCATCGACGGCCTCGCGAGAGAAGACGTTGAACAGCGAGAGCCGCGTCATGTGGCGGTTCTTGAGGTCCTCGATCTCCTCCTTGAACATGGTGCTGGACTGGCGGCGGTTGGCGTAGATCAGCGTGAAGCGGCTGTGCGGCTCACGCTCCAACAGCGTCTTCATGATCGAGAGGATGGGCGTGATGCCGGAGCCGCCGGCAATGCCGAGCACATGGCGGCCCTTTGCGGCGGCCGGCAGGCAAAAACGCCCCTGCGGCGGAAAGACCTCGATCCGATCGCCGGCCTTGAGGCTAGCGTGGACGAAGCTCGAGAACGCGCCGCCCTCGACGCGGCGAACGCCCACACGCAGCGCCTCGCCCTCGGCGGCGCAGATCGAATACGAGCGACGCAGATCCTGTCCGTTCACCTCACAACGCAGCGTCAGGTACTGCCCAGCGGTGAAGCGAAAGCTCTCGCGCAGTGCGTCGGGTACATCGAAGCCGACGATCACCGCGTCTTCCGCATCCGGACGGAGTTCGCTGACCCGCAGCGAGTGAAAGTGCAGGCTCATAGCGGCTTGAAGTAGTCGAAAGGTTCGCTGCAACCGCGGCAGCGGTACATGCTCTTGCAGGCGGTGGATCCGAAGGCCGAAAGCTTCTCGGCCTGACGGCTGCCGCAGCGCGGGCAGGCGGGGAAATGCGGTGTCACCGCGTTCACGGGCCCCGGCGGCGCGATGCCGTAGGCGTTGAGCTTTCGGCGGCCCTCCTCGCTGATCCATTCGGTCGTCCAGGCCGGCGCACGCTGCAGGCGGATCTGGATCTCGCCGAAGCGCTCAAGCGCGCGGCGCACATCGTCCTGGATGGCCTCAGTGGCCGGGCAGCCGCTGTAGGTGGGCGTGAGCACCACTTCCAGCCCGCCGGCGGTTTCAAGCAGATCACGCACGATGCCCAGGTCCACCAGGGTCAGCACGGGGATCTCGGGGTCGGGGACTTGCCGCAGCACTTCCCAAGCCGCGTCGAGCCGCGTGCAGGCCATGTCGCTGCTCACCAGCGGCCTCCCGGATAGGCGCGCTGCAGGTATTGCAGCTGGGCCAGCAGCGGGCCCATGTGCTCACTGTGAACGCCGTTGCGGCCACGGCTCTGGTAGCGGCTTGCGCCGGGGACGACCATCGCCGCGTTTTCAAGCAGGGCGCCGAAACGCACCGTCCAGGGCTCGCGCAGCTCGCTCCATGCCGGGCCGAGGCCGGTCTCGCTGGCGGCGGCGTCCGCGCCATCGGCGTCGAAAAGCTCGTTGAAGTAGGGCCACAGCGTCGTTAACGCAGCCTTCATGCGCTGCGCCGATTCCTCGCTGCCGTCGCCGAGCCGCACGACCCAGTCGCCCGCGTGCTCGAAGTGATAGCGCACTTCCTTGACGGCCTTGGCGGCGATGGCGGCCAGCTCGGCGTCCGTCGAAGCCTGCAGCCGCTCCCACAGCAGCAAGAGCCACAGCGCGAGAGCGGCCTGGCGCAGCTGCGTGAAAGCGAAATCACCGCGCGGCAGTTCAACCAGCACGGGGTTCAGGTAATGGCGCTCTTCGCGCAAAAAGGCGAGCTGGTCTTCGTCATGGCCGCGGCCGTCGAGCTCACCGGCGCGGGTCAGCACGCCGCGCGCCTGGCCCAGCAGGTCCAGCGCGATATTGCTCATGGCGATGTCTTCTTCGAGGATCGGCGCGTGGCCGCACCACTCGGAGAGGCGCTGGGCCGCGATCAGACAGGTATCGCCCAGTCGCAGCAGGTAACGGACTTGCGGCGTGGTGCCGACTTCGATGGAAGCTGTCATCGCATCACATGTGGTTCAAAGACTCGGGCAACTCATAGAAAGTCGGGTGCCGGTACACCTTGTCTTGCATCGGGTCGAAGTAGGCACCCTTGTCGGCCGGGTCGGAGGCCGTGATCTGGCTGCTGGGCACGACCCAGATGCTCACGCCCTCTTGCCGGCGCGTGTAGACGTCGCGGGCCATCTGCACGGCCATCTTGGCGTCGGCCGCGTGCAGGCTGCCGCAGTGCTTGTGATCCATGCCTGCCTTGGAGCGGACGAAGACTTCCCACAGAGGCCATTCCGCGTTCGTGCTGGTATTCGTGCTCATGCCGCTTCCTTCTTCGCCGCTTCCTTCTTCGCCGCTTCCTTCTTCGCCGCTTGCTTGCGGGCATGTGCCAGGGCCGCGTCGCGCACCCAGGCTCCGTCGTTCCAGGCCTTGACGCGAGTGCCGAGGCGCTCACGGTTCAGGGGCCCTTCGCCATTCACCACCCGCCAGAACTCGTTCCAGTCGATGGGTCCGAAGTCATAGGACTCGCGCCCGGCATTCCACTTCAGCAGCGGGTCGGGCAGCGTGACGCCCAGGATCTCGGCCTGAGGCACGGTCGCGTCCACGAACTTCTGGCGCAGCTGGTCGTTGGTGATGCGCTTGATGCCCCAGCGGATCGACTGCTCTGAGTTCGGGCTCGCGTCGTCCGGCGGGCCGAACATCATCAGCGAGGGCCACCACCAGCGGTCGACCGCGTCCTGCACCATGGCCTTTTGCGCGGCCGTGCCCTCGCGCATCAGGGTCAGCAGCGATTCATAGCCCTGGCGCTGGTGGAAGCTCTCCTCGCGGCACACGCGCACCATGGCTCGCGCATAGGGTGCGTAGGAGCAGCGGCACAGCGGCACCTGGTTCATGATGGCCGCACCGTCGACAAGCCAGCCGATCACGCCCACGTCGGCCCAGCTCGTCGTCGGGTAGTTGAAGATGGAGCTGTACTTGGCCTTGCCAGAATGCAGGGCCGCGAGCATCTGGTCGCGGCTCGTGCCCAGGGTCTCGGCGGCCGAGTAGAGGTACAGGCCGTGGCCGGCTTCGTCCTGCACCTTGGCCAGCAAGATGGCCTTGCGCTTGAGGGTCGGCGCGCGCGTGATCCAGTTGCCCTCGGGCAGCATGCCGACGATTTCCGAATGCGCGTGCTGGCTGATCTGCCGAACCAGGGTCTTGCGATAGTGCTCGGGCATCCAATCCTTGGCCTCGATGAACTCGCCCGCATCGATGCGAGCGTCAAACGTGGCCATCAACTCAGTGTTCTCGGCGGCGGCCGCATCTTGCGGGCCGACGCTCATGGCTTGGGTGTACATCGCAGTGCTCCTCAGCGATCGGTGAACTGCGGCGCTCGCTTGGCTGCGAAAGCGGCCACGCCTTCGGCATAGTCAGCGCCGTAGCCGAGGCGGCTCTGCCGCACGGCCTCGGCATCCAGTGCGTCAGCATGGCTCATCAGCGCCGCGGCGTCGATGGCGCGGCGCGTTTCGACCAGGGCGCGCGTGGGCATGGCGGCCAGCCGGTTGGCCAAGGCATACGCTTCGGGCATCAACTCGGCATCGTCCACGCAGCGCATGATCAGGCCCATGGCCGCGGCATCGGCTGCGGGCAGCTTGTCGCCGAGCATTGCCAGCTGCAAAGCCCTGGCGCGCCCGACAAGCCGGGGCAGCAACCAACTGCCGCCGCTGTCCGGCGCAAGCCCGATCTTGGCGAAGGCCTGGATAAAGCTCGTCGACCGCCCGGCCAGCACGAAGTCGCAGCTCAGCGCGAGGTTCGCACCAGAGCCGGCCGCCACGCCGTTGACGGCGGCCACCGTGGGCACGGGCAGATCACGCAGCAGGCGCAGCAGGGGGTTGTAGTAGTCGGTGAGCATCGGCCCGAGGTCACGGGCCGGCGCGTTGGGGATGGGCGCCACCAGCGGGTCGCCCAGGTCCTGGCCCGCGCAGAAGGCGCGGCCTGCGCCGGTGATGAGCACGCAGCGCACCGCGGGATCCCTGGCCGCCGTTTCCAGGCGCTCGCGCCATTGCAGCAGCATGGCCGCCGTGCAGGCGTTGAGCGCCTGGGGACGATTCAGGGTGATCGTTCGGACCCCGCCCTGTTGCGCAGTCTCGATCAGCCGTTCGCTCACTGCCGTCTCCTTGTTTCGAGCCATGTCTTGTTTCATATACCGACCGGTCGGTCGATTATAGGAGCACAAAAGAGCCTGGCAAACCGCCGCAGCGCGTCGACAGGCTCAGCTCTTTACAAAGAAATGTTGCCGTTAAACGCTGAGGTTCAGGGTTCAGCCGTATTTGCTTGGAAAGCCGCCCCTTTTCCGCCCTTATCGACGGATGAGACTCCCTAAAGTTTTCCCCGTGGTTGCCGCAGGTCTGGCCCACGGGAGTCCCTGTCAATGCCGTCCACGTCCGCCCTTCCGGTTTCTCAACTGAGCTACAGCGCCATCGGTCAGTTGACCGCGGGCGATTGGGCCTTGGTCGGCACCGATCAGTTCGCCCTGCTGAGCAGCCTGCAGATCAGCGCGATCGCGACCGCCGCCTGGCCCGGGATTTCGCTCGACCAGATGGCGGTGATCAACCCCACGTCCGTGGCCGGCATCAACGCCCATGCCATGCCGGCGCTGTCCAGCCTCCAGTTTGAGGCGCTGTCGAGCGAACAGCTGGCCGGCTTGAGCACCGCGGGCTTGCATGCCATGACGAGCAGCCAGGCCCCGGCCATGAGCGGCGACACCCTGGGTGCGCTGTCTACGGCGCAGCTTCAGTCCATCTCCACCAGCCTGATCTCCGCCCTGGGCAGCGACCAGATCGCCACCATCGCTACCGACTTCGTGCCGCAAATGTCGTCGCTTCAGCTGCAGGCCTTGAGCTCCTCGGCGCTGCAGGGCCTGGGCGACGCGGGAGTCGCTGACCTCTCGACTGGCCAGGTGCACGCCCTGCTCAGCACGCAGCTGAGCGCGCTCTCGACGGATCAGCTCCAAGCACTGGGCAACGATCAGGTTGCGGCCCTGGGCTCCCAGGCGCTCGCCGCGCTGACCGGCGCGCAATTCCAGAGCCTGAGCCCCGAGCAGCGCCAGGCTTTGACGTCCAACCAAATCGCCGCCTTGAACAGCGTCGAAGTTGCTGCGCTGACGTCGGACGACCTCACGGGCTTCAACTCCGTCCAGCTCGAAGCCCTGAGCAGCATTCAGTTCAGCCAGCTGAACGCGGCCGCGGTCGAGGGGCTGGACGGCGTGACCATCGCCACCTTGACTTCGCGCCAGATCGCCGGGCTGAGCGCGAGCGTGCTCCAGGCCCTCAGTGATGGGCAGATCAACGCGATCAACAGCGGCGCGCTGCAGGGCCTGAGCGCGCAGCAGCTGCAGACGATGACGCCCCAGCAGGTGTCGTCCATCGATCCTGCCCAACTGCCAGGCCTGAGTTCTGCGCAATTTCGCGCGCTCACGGACGCCCAGCGCAGCGCCCTCACCGACGACCAATGCAGCGCGCTGAGCTCCTTGCAGCTCAATGCGCTCAACACCCACCAGTTCCAGACCTTCAGCGCCAGCCAGATCGCTGATCTCAGTACGGCGGCCCTGCACGGCCTGACCTCGGTCGCCGGCACGGCCTTCACCGCCACCCAGTTCGCGGCCCTGTCCCTGGACCAAACCCAGGCCCTCAGCACGATGGCGATCAGCGCCTTGTCCACGGCGGTGCTGAACCAGTTGAGCGCCGAGGAGATCGGCAACCTTTCCACGCTGCAGATTGCCTCGCTGACATTGCGCCAGATCGCCGCGCTGGACGTCGCGGAGGTCCAGGCCCTGCTGCCGGTTCAGCTGGGCGCATTGAGCAGTGCTCAGATGGCCCATCTGAGCACTGCTGCACTGGCCGCCATCAGTGCGGACCAAGCCCAGGGCCTGACGAGCCGGCAGTTGCTGGGGCTGGGCAGCGCGGCGATGAGCCTGCTGAGCGCGGAGGCGATCGGCAGTCTCGGCACGGCGGCCCTTCACGGCATGACTTCCATTCAATTGGAAGGCCTGGGTTCCGACGACTTGAACGCGCTCGGCGACGCCCAGTGGCAGGCCCTCGTGAGCTCTCAGTTCCGAGGCCTGAGCGACGCTGCACTCGCTTCCGTGCAGCCAGCAGAGCTTCAAGCTCTGACGTCCGTCCAGTTCAGTGGCATCAGCAGTCACCAGCTGCAGTTGCTCGACATCGACCAGATCGCGGCCTTGAGCACCTCGGCCCTGCATGGCCTGAACAGCCTCGCCGCCGCTGCGCTGTCCAGCACGCAGGTGGCCGTTCTCGACGTGGACCAGATCGCCGCGCTGTCCACGGCGGCCCTGCACGCGCTGTCCACCGCGGTGATTGCCGCGCTGACACCCTCGCAGCTGGGTGCGCTCAGTCCCGCGCAGGTCGCGGCCTTGAGCACGACGCAGATCGCCGCGCTCGGCGCCCTGGACGTGCAGGGGCTGAGCACCGCGCAGATCGCCGGCCTGAGCAGTGCCCAGTTCGCGCACCTCGATGCCTCGGCACTGGCCATGCTCGACGACGACCAGCTCGCCGCGCTGGGGTCGCGGCAGATCGTGGGCGCCAGCACGGCGCAGCTGGCCGCCCTGTCTGCGGAGCAGCTCAGCTTTCTGGGGACCAACGCGATTGCGGCCTTGAACAACGCTCAGCTCGCCGTGCTGGACGCGAGCAAGATTGCGCAACTGGGCGCCGACCAGGTCGCCCATTTCACCGCCAAGGAACTCCAAGCGCTGCCGGACAGCATCTTTGGCGCGCTCAGCGTCGACCAGATCGCCGCGCTGACCAGCACCCAGGCGGCGGCCCTGAGCGCTCATCAGCTCCAGTTGCTCAGTGCCGACCAACTCGCCGCGCTGAGCACCAGCGCGCTGCACGTGCTGAGCGCCACCGCCGTGATGGGCCTGACGCCCAGCCAGTTGCTGTCGCTGCAGCCGCAGCAGATGGGTGCCCTGTCGCTCACGGCCGTCGCCAATCTCAGCTCGGCGCAGCTGGCGGCCCTGAACGCCGACCAGATTGCCGGCATCGGCACGGCCGGCGCGGCGGCGCTGACGGTCCGGCAGCTCGACCAGCTCGGCGTCCAGGCGCTGGGCGCCTTCACACCCAACCAGCTGGCTGCACTGAGCGCCGGTCAGTTCAGCCACATCTCGACCCAGGCGCTGGCGGCCCTCGATCCAGACAACATGACCCTGATCACCGGGCGCCAGACCGCCGGGATCACCACCGCGCAGCTACTGGCCCTCACGCCCGAGCAGATCTCCGCCCTGAGCCCGAGCGCGCTCGGCGGCCTGCCGGCCAGCGAGATGGGCTTGGTCAGCTCGGCTCAGCTCGGTGCGGTGTCGCAGGCGCAGATGCAGGGCTTCACCGTCACGCAGCTGCACGCGCTCGCGCCGGCCGCCTTTGCCGGACTCACTCCGGACCAGCTGGGCGGCCTCACCCCCAGCCAGGTCAACAACCTGACCACGGCGCAGCTCGAGGCATTGAGCACCGAGCAGATTGCCTCGCTCAGCACCGGCGCCCTGTCCGCGCTGAGCGGGACGCTGGCCGCTGCCCTGTCGCCGGCCCAGCTCGGAGCACTCACGGAGGCCCAACTGCAGGTGCTGAGCACCGCCGCGGCGCACGCACTGTCCAACGCCCAGTTGCAAGTGCTCAGCAGCGCTCAGGTCTCCGAACTCAGCTCCGCGGCCATTGCCGAGCTCAGCTCCAGCCAATTCATGAGCCTCTCATCGGCGGACATGCTGGCGCTCACCTCGCTGCAGCTGCCTGCCTTGTCGAGCCAGGAGATCCGTGCCTTGGGCACGGGCAATCTGAACCTGTTCAACGACCTGCAGTGGTCGCAGCTGGGCAGTTCGCAGCTGCGCTCGCTGTCCACGCAGCAGATCACCGCCTTGAGCAGCCAGCAGGTGGCCGATTTGCCCACCAATGCGATCGCGGCGCTGAGCACCGCTCAGATTGACGCGATGGGAACGCTGCAGCTCCAGGGCCTGGGCAGCGCGGACATGCTGGCGTTCAGCGCCAGCCAGGTCGCCTCGCTCCTGACGAGCCAGGTCGCCAGCCTGGGCACCCTTCAGCTGGGTGCGCTCGGCGCGGCGCAGCTGAGCGGCTTCAATACCGCGCAGCTCCAGGTCCTCAGCGATGCGCAGGTCGCCGCCATCGACAGCAGCGCCTTCAGCCTGATGAGCAGCCAGCAGATGGCGGCACTCGCGCCGCAGCAGATCAGCGCCATGCTCACCGCGCAGATCAGCAGCCTCAACGGGCAGGCGCTCCTGGGGCTGAACAGCACCCAGGTCCAGTCGTTCAACAGCGACCAGATCCAGGCGCTGCCGATGACGGCCTTGCATTCGCTGAGTTCCAGTCAGGTGATGGAGTTCAGCAGCCTGCAGATCGCGGCCATGACAAGCTCGCAGATTGGCGTGTTGGCGGCCAGCGCGATGCCTGCGCTGAGCGCCGACTTCGCCGTGCTCGGCAGCAGCGCCATGGTCGGCATCACGCCCGCTCAGGTGCAAGCCTTCAGCAGCAGCGACGTGAGCTTGCTCGGCACCTTGCAATTGGCGAGCCTCACGAGCACGGCCTTCGCAGCGCTCTCGACGCTCAACGTCGAAGTTCTCAGCGCGGCGCAGCTGGGCGCCATCACCAGTGAGCAGGCGCAAGCAATGGGGGCAGGCCAGCTGCACGCCCTGAGCACCCTGCAACTGGGCGAACTGGGCACGCTGCAGATCAGCAACTTCAGCGGCAGCGCCGTCGCCGCCTTGGGAACTGACCAGATCGCCGTTCTGGCCAGCAACGCAGCCAGCGCGCAGGCGCTCAACTCCTCGGCCTTCGCGGCACTGGGCAGCCTGGCCATCTCCCAGCTCACCGCCAACGCCCTGCCCGGCCTGGGCACCGACCAGATCAGCGCCTGGTCGTCGATGCAGGCCCCGGGCCTGAGCACCGCAGAGCTGGCCTCGCTTGACACGGCGCAGATGGAAGCCCTCTCCGTGGGCGCGGTGCAGGCGCTGAACACGAGCCAGTTCCTTGCCCTCAGCAGCGTGGCGCTCGCCGCCATGACCACTGCGCAGGTCGCTGCCCTGCCCACCGCCGACGTCGCGCTGTTGGGCACGGGCGCGCTCAGCCTGTTCGGACCTGGGCAGGTCCATGCGCTGGACACCCTGCACGTCCAGGCATTGAGCACGGCGCAGGTGGCGGCGATCGCACCTGACAGCTTGGCGGGGCTCTCATCAGCGGCACTGCAGTCCTTGAGCCCGGCCATCATCGGCTCGCTGTCCTCCAGCCAGGTGGCAGCGCTGAGCGACCAGCAGGTCGCCGCGCTCGCCCCCGCCCAGCTGCAAGCCATCACCACGCAGGGGCTGCTGGCCCTGAATGCCGAGCAGATGTCGCAGCTGAACGCGACCCAGCTGCAGTCCCTGTCCACGGCCCAGATGGCCGTGCTCATGCCGCAACAGTTCGAGGCCTTCACGCCGGCGGTGATCGCAGGCCTGACCGGGGCGCAGCTCGAAGCGCTGCGGCCCGCCCAGTTCGCGAGTCTGAGCCCGCAGCAAGTGGCGGCAATCTCGCCCTATCACCTGAGCCTGCTGGGCACGGCCGTGATCGCTTCGCTGAGCCCACAGCAGCTCGCCGGTCTGACCGACGCCCAGGTCGTGACCCTGAGCCGGGACCAGCTCGAGGCCCTCGGCCCAGCCCAGATTCCCGGCATCAACCCAAGCGCCCTCTACGCCATGGCGCCGAGCCAGTTCGCGGAGCTGCTGCCGGGCCAGATCGCGGCCATGAGCGGCAACCAGATCGCCGCGCTGACCTACGCCGACATGGCCGCGCTGAGCACCCAGGCGATGGCCGGGCTGGGGCAACTCCAGCTGCAGGCCCTCACACCGACCCAGGTGAGCGCGCTGAGCGTCGGACAGGTAGAGGCCATGTCGGCCAACCACTTCGGGCTGCTCAACGCCAACCAGGTCGCGGCGCTAGGCACCGCACCGATGGCCGCCTTGACGGACGCCCAGTTGAACGCCCTGGGCACGGATGCCATCGCGGCGCTGACACAAGCTCAGATCGGCGCGCTCAGCGCCCCGCAACTCGGCGGCATGGACATCGCCCACGTCGTGGCCTTCACCGCGACCCAGCGCGACGCGATGTCGGCCACGCAGATCGCTGCCGTGAACGCGGTGTTCGCCGCCTTGACGCCCGACCAAGTCAATGTGCTCACCGTCCAGCAGGTCCTCGCCTTGACCCCCGTCGAGATTGGGGCGCTCGGGCCCGCGCAGGTCGCCGGCATCAGCATCGATGCGATCTACGCCATGTCGCCCACCGAGTTCGCGGAGTTCCGCTCGGACCAGATCGCCGCCTTGACCACAACTCAGATCAGCGTGCTGACCTTCGGAGAGCTGTCCGTCCTCGGCAGCGCTCAGATGGCGGCGCTGCAGCCAGCGCAGATCGAGGCGCTGAGTCCCGCCCAGCTGAGCGGCCTGAATTCGGTGCAAGTCGGGGCCCTGTCGGCCGAGCATTTCGGTCTGCTCAACACCCAGCAGATCCAGGCGCTGAGCGCCAGCGTCGTGGCGGCCTTGACGCCCGACCAGTTCAACGCGCTGAGCACCGATACCGTGGCCGCTCTGCTGCCGGGCCAGATTGCCGCGCTGAGCACGCAAGAGCTCTCGCTGATCGACATGACGCATGTCGCCGCCTTCACGGGCCAGCAGCGCGCCGAGATGAGTACGGCGCAGCTGGCCGCGCTCACAGGCGCCTCGCCCCTCGTGCTGGACCTCTCCGGCACGGGCATCCAGACGGTCAACGCCGCGCACGGCGTGAGCTTTGACATCAACGCCGATGGCCACGCCTCGCAGATCGGCTGGGTGGGCGCCGGTACCGGGCTGCTGGTGCTCGACCGCAACGGCAACGGCGTGATCGACAACGGCAGCGAGCTCTTCGGCACCGCGACCCATCTCGCCAACGGGCAGTTGGCCGACAACGGCTTCCAGGCACTGGCCCAGCTCGACACCAACCACGACGGCAAGATCACGGCTGCCGACGCCCAGTTCAGCGAACTCAAAGTCTGGGTCAACAGCGGCAGCGGCGGCCAGGGTCAATTGGTATCCCTCACCTCGCTCGGGATCACGGAGCTGGACCTGAACGCCACGCACAGCAGCACCATGCAGAACGGAAATCTCATCGGCATGGTCGGCACCTACAAGACCAGCGACGGCAGCACACACGCCATGGACGACGTCTGGTTCGCGCAAAGCACCACACCCAGTGTCGCGCCACTCCCGCATCTGGGAGACCTGCTGCAGTCCGCTTCCAGCCCGCTGCTGCCGACGGCCCACGGCACGAGCCTCTCGCCGGACCATTCCGCTGGCCCCCTGCTGGCGGTCCACCGATTCAAGGATCCGCGGGACGAAGAAAACGGGCACTACTGGCTGCTCTGAGCCCGGGGGCGCCGCGGCGCAGGCGGGGCACAATCCGCCCTCCGAGATGTTCCTTGGCTCCCGTTTTCCATGCTCCCCGCGTCCTGCGATGTCCTCGTCATCGGTGCCGGCCCTGCCGGCAGCGCCGCCGCACGCGTGCTGGCCGGCGCCGGCCGCGAGGTCGTGCTGATCGACTCGCAGGACTTCCCGCGCGACAAGACCTGCGGCGACGGTCTCGTGCCCGATGCGCTGGCCGCTCTCGCGCGTCTCGGCCTCAAGGACCGCGTCATGGCCGAGGCACGGCCGGTCCGGTTCGCCCATTGCGTCGGGCCGCGCGGCGGCTTCGTGGACGTGCCCGGCGAGATGGCCGTGATGCCGCGCCGCCGGCTCGACGAGCTGCTGTGCCGCGGCGCCGTCGAGGCTGGCGCGCGCTTCGAGGCGAACGTGCGCTTCCTCGCACCCTTGCTCGACGCCGAGGGCCGCGTTTGTGGCGCCCGGCTGCAGCGGGGCGGGCGGGAGCACGAGCTGCACGCCCGCTGGGTCCTGCTGGCCACCGGTGCCGCAGCCGGGCCGCTGCAGGCCGCGGGCCTGTGCGAACGCCGCACGCCCAGCTCCATCGCCCTGCGCGGCTACGTCGAGCTGCCGGGCGTCCAAGAGCAGCTCGAAGGCCTGCATTTCATCTGGCATCCGCGCATCCGCCAGGGCTACGGCTGGATCTTCCCGGCGGGCCGCGACCGCTACAACCTCGGCGTGGCGATTCTCGATTCGCACGACGTCCAGGATGGCGACGGCCGACGCAGCATGAAGAACCTCAATCTGCGCGAGCTGTTTGCGGAGTTCTGCGCCGTCTATCCCCTGGCGCGCCGCCTGCGCGACGAAGGCAGGTGGGTCAGTGAGCTCAAGGGCGCGCCGCTGCGCTGCAATCTCGACGGCGCGGCCTGGAGCCGCCCGGGGCTTCTGGCCGTCGGCGAGGCGGCCGGCACGACCTACGCCTTCACCGGCGAGGGCATCGGCAAGGCCATGGAGACAGGCATCGCTGCTGCAGACTGCCTGATCGACAGCGATGAAGATGCCGCTGTACGCACGCGTTATGCCGAGAAGCTGCGGGCTCTGCTGCCGCGCTTTCAGATGTACCGCAAGGCCACCAGTTTCAATCGCTGGCCCTGGCTCGTGGACCTGGTCATCTGGCGCGCGCGCCGCAGCCCGCGGCTGATTCAGGCCTTTGCTGGGGTGCTCGACGAGAGCCGCATGCCCGGCACGGTGCTGAGCTGGCGCGGCATCAAGCGCCTGATCCTTGGCTGAGCCAGAATCGGGCCATGTCCACCCACTTGCTCGACGCCCTTGGCCGCCCACTGCGCGATCTGCGCATCTCGGTCACGGACCGCTGCAACTTCCGCTGCAGCTACTGCATGCCCAAGCAGGTCTTCGACAAACACTACGAATTCCTGCCACACAAGGAGCTGCTGACCTTCGAGGAGATCACGCGGCTGGCGCGGGTCTTCGTGGGCCTGGGTGTGCGCAAGCTGCGCCTGACCGGCGGTGAGCCGCTGCTGCGCCGCGGCCTTGAAGACCTGGTCGCCATGCTCGCCGAGCTGCGCACGCCCGAGGGCTCGCCCGCCGACCTGACTCTGACGACCAACGCGTCCTTGCTCGCGCGCAAGGCCGCAGCGCTCAAGGCCGCGGGCCTGCAACGCCTGACAGTCAGTCTGGACGGACTCGACGACGCCGTCTTCCAGCGCATGAACGACGTCGGCTTCCCCGTAGCCGAGGTGCTTGCTGGCATCGAGGCCGCGCAGGCCGTGGGGCTGGCGCCGATCAAGGTGAACATGGTCGTCAAGCGCGGCGCCAACGAGGACCAGATCCTGCCCATGGTTCGTCACTTCAAGGGCACGGGCGTGCGGCTGCGCTTCATCGAGTACATGGACGTCGGCGCGACCAATGGCTGGCGTATGGACGAAGTGCTGCCCTCCGGCGAGATTCTGGCCTTGCTGCGGCGCGAGTTCGACCTGCGAGCCGTGGCGGCCGACGATCCGGGCGAGACTGCCGAGCGCTTTGCCCACGCCGATGGGGGCGGCGAGATCGGCCTGATCTCCAGCGTCACACGCGCCTTCTGCCGCGACTGCAACCGCGCGCGGCTCTCGACCGAAGGCAAGCTCTACACCTGCTTGTTCGCGCATCGCGGCGACGACCTGCGCGGCCTGCTGCGCTCCCGCGCCGACGATGCCATGATCGCGGCGGCCGTTCAAGCCGTGTGGGCGCGGCGCAGCGACCGCTACTCCGAGCTGCGCGGCGCGGGTCAGGCGCCCGTGGCCGAGCGCAAGATCGAGATGCACTACATCGGTGGATAAGGTGGAAATCACCGGCCTCGTGCTCGCGGGCGGGCGCGCGCAGCGCATGGGCGGTGTGGACAAGGGGCTGCAGCTGCTCCACGGCCGCCCGCTCGTGGCCCATGTGCTGGAGCGTCTTGCACCCCAGGTGGGCACGCTCATGATCAGCGCCAACCGTCATCTGGACAAGTACGCGGCCTTCGGTGTCCCTGTGCTGGCCGATGCCGAGCCCGATTTCAAGGGCCCGCTGGCCGGGCTGCTGGCTGGCCTTGGCGCGGCTGGGACCGCATGGCTGGCCTGCGCCCCTTGCGACGCTCCGCAACTGCCCGCGGATCTGGTGGCACGGCTCGCCGCCGCACGCGGCACCGCGCAAGTCGTGCTGCCGCGCGGCCCCGACGGCCGAGTGCAACCGCTCTACGCCCTGATGAGCACGACTCTGCGCCATTCCCTGGCAGCGGCGCTCAAAGCCGGGCAGCGCCGCGTCACGGACTGGATGCTGGCCCACGAGCACCGCATCATCGATCTCGACGCGGACTTCCCCAATATCAACAGCCTAGACGATTTGCAGGCTCTCAATGACTGACGTCCGTCCCGTTCGCCTGCTCGCTGAGGCCGATCTCCCGGCCTACAAGGCACTTCGTGACCAGATGCTGGCCGCGCATCCCGAGGCCTTCACTTCCGACGCGCTCACCGAGCTGCGGCGCGATGCCCAGAGCTACCGCAGCCGCCTGGCCGGCGCAAGCCACGGCAGTTGCCTCTTCACGCTCGTGGTGCCGCGCGCGGGTCAGCTCGTCGGCGCGATCAGTTGCGAGCGAGAACAGCGCTCCAAGGTGCGGCACACGGCCCATATCGCCGGGATGATGGTGCTGCCTGCCGTGCAGGGCCATGGCATCGGGCGCCTGCTGCTCGAGTCAGCCCTGGCCCTGCTGGAGCGCCAGGAAGGCATCGAGATCGTCACGCTCAGCGTCACACGCACGAACGCGCGCGCGGTGAGCTTGTACGAAAGCGTCGGCTTCACGCGTTATGGTCGGCTTGAGGGGGCGATCAAGCTAGCGGACGGCAGCCTGCTCGACAAGGACTTGATGAGCCGGCGGATCGGCTGAGCCCAGGCTCAGATCGAAGTCGATCTGGAGTGCGTCCTGGACCGCCAGCAGACCGCCCAGCACTGAGTACGGCGTCACGCCGAAGTCAGACTGCAGCACGGTGAAGGTGCCCTGGGTGCGCCATGCGCCGGCCTCGCGCCATGCGCGCAGCGGCAGCACGCGCCGCTGGTGCCGGCCGTGCAGCTCGATATCCACATCCACCCTCAGCTCGGGCGGCGTGCCCTGAATGCCGATCGAGTGCATCCGCACCCACGGGTGCCTCGCGGCGTCAAGGTTGTCTGGCCCCAGCATGTGCTCGCGCGTGCCGGCGATCGCCTGGGCGTCGAGCGGCGTGGCGAAGGCCGGACCGAGCGCCGCGCGTTCCTGCGGCCGGTCGATCTCCAGCTCATCCAGGCGCAGGCTCAGCGAGAAGCGCGCGCCCTCCAGCCCTTCGAGAGGTGTCCACAGCGCGCCCTGGAGCCAGGGCGCCGTCAATACATGGTTATGGCCCAGGGCTGCAGCACGGCCAGCGCTGAAGACCCGGATGCGCAAGCTCGAACGGGCGGCATCCAGGCGCGCCAGTTGCCCGCCCTGCGGCCAAACCTCGGTCTCGGTCTCGGTCTCGGCCTCGGGCACCGGCGCGGGCGGCTGCGGCGGCCCCGACTGCCCGCAGGCCGTCAGCAGCAAGCAGACCAGGATCCAGCGGGTGGAATGCGCGAAAGCCATGAGCATGGGGGATCATTTTGCAGGCCAGATCCGCGCTAGCATCAGGCATCGACGCACATCGGGAGAGCCTCATGGCTTCCAACGCCCTCCGCAATGCCACCGAACTGATGGTGCAGTACGCGCGCTATCACCGCGACCGCCGCAACATCGCCACGCATTTCGTCGGTATTCCGCTGATCGTCTTCGCGATCGGCGTGCTGTTGGCGCGCGCTCGCTGGCAGCTCGGCGAAGTGACCATCACGGCGACCGAAGTGCTCTTCGTGCTCGGCGCGGTCTGGTACCTGACGCGCGGCAACCTCACGCTGGCCCTGGCCACCGTCCTTGCCAACGGCCTGCTCTTCGCCGTGGGCGAGCCGCTGGCCCAAGGCTCGGCAGCCTCCTGGCTGGCCTGGGGCCTGGGCAGCTTCGTGGTCGGCTGGGTGATCCAGTTCATCGGCCACTACTACGAGGGCCGCAAGCCGGCCTTCGTCGATGATCTGATCGGCCTGATGGTCGGCCCCATGTTCGTCGTTGGCGAGGCGCTGTTCTCGCTCGGTTGGGGCGCCGAGCTGTTGGCCGAGATTGAGCGCAGCGCCGGCCCGACCGTGCTGCGCGATCTGGCGCATCCCGCGGCATGAGCCGCGCATGAAGCAGACGGTCCTCGTCATGGGGGCCGGCTCGGTCGGCTGCTATCTGGGCGGCCTGGCCGCGGGCGCCGGCCATCTGGTTCACTTCGTCGGCCGGCCGCGCGTGTTGTCGGCCCTGGCTTCGCAGGGTCTCACGCTGAGCGACTGCGACGGCCGTCGCCTGCATTTAGACGCCAGCCAGCTCCAACTCCATGAGGCGCCGCCTCGGGGCCTGGTCGCTGACGTGACCCTGCTTTGCGTGAAGAGCGGTGCCACCGCAGAGGCCGCGCATTCGCTCCATCAGGCCCTGCTGCCCGACAGCCTCGTGCTGTCGATGCAGAACGGCGTGGGCAATGCCGAGCGCGCTCAGGCCGCGGCGCCCATGCTAGCGGTCCGGGCGGGCATGGTGCCCTTCAATGTCGCCGAGCTCGCGCCCGGGCACTACCACCGCGCCACGAGCGGGCAGCTGGTAGTGCAGAGCGCGCCTGGCCCGGCGCTGGACCAGTTGGGCAACGCCTTCGCGCTGCAGGGCGTGCGGCTGCGCCAGGAGGAGGACTTGCGCGCCATTCAGTGGGGCAAGCTGCTGCTCAACCTGAACAACCCCGTCAACGCGCTCTCGGGCCTGCCGCTGCGCGCCCAGCTCCTGCAGCGCGGCTACCGGCGCTGCCTCGCGGCCCTGCAGGCCGAGGCGCTCGACTTGATGGATTCCGCCAAGGTCGAGGCGGCCCAGCTCACCCCGTTGCCGCCGCGCCGCCTGGTGCAGTTGCTGCGCGCGCCGACGCCGCTGTTCCGCATGCTGGCGTCGCGCATGCTGCAGATCGACGACAGGGCCCGCTCCAGCATGGCCGACGATCTGCGCCTGGGCCGTCCCACCGAGATTGACGCCCTGTGCGGCGAGGTCGTGCGGCTCGCACACCGCCAGGGCCGCCAGGCACCGCTCAATGCGCGCATGCTGACGCTGGTCCAGGCCTGGTCGTACGCACCGCAGCCCTATGGGCCAAGGGAGCTCGAGGAGGCGCTGGGGCTGGCCTGATCTGAAGAGGCAAGCGGTCCGGCTTGCATGTCCGCAAGCGGCCAGACGGCGCACGATGGGGCCGCGAAGATGCAGTCATCGCCACCACACTGCGCCGTCATGGACTTCCGCATCCGGGGACTCGATCCCCGCCCCTTCTTCCCGCTCTACGGCCAATCAGACGCTGCGCTACGCAAGCTGGGCGTGCTGCGCACACGCGTGGACACGCCGAACTGCGCCCCCGACCGCATCGAGCTGCGGGATGCTGTACCCGGAGAGAACGTGCTCTTGCTCAACCACGAGTACCTCGACGCACGCAGTCCGTACCGCGGCCGCCATGCGATCTTCGTTCGCGAAGGAGCCACCCAGCCCTTCGACGCCGTCAACACGGTGCCCGAGTGCCTGCGCCGGCGTTTGCTGTCGCTGCGGGCCTTCGACGAGCGGGGCATGATGCTCGACGCTGACGTGGTCGAGGGCTCCGAGGTCGAGCCGCTGATCGAGCGGCTGCTCACGCTGCCCGAGGTGTGCTTCGTGCACGCTCATCACGCCCGGCGCGGCTGCTACGCGGCGCGCATCGAGCGGGTCTGAGCGCTCAGCTGTTCTTCGAAATCGTGATCGTCGGGAACTTGGCCGAATAGTCCTTGGCCTGGGCCGCAATCTTGACGGCCACGGCGCGCGCCAGCGACTTGTACAGAGCTGCGTGCTCGCCGCAGGGGTCAGCCACCACGGTCGGTCGGCCCGAATCGGCTTGCTCGCGGATGGGCATGGCCAGGGGCAGTGCACCCAGGTAGCTCAGACCGTACTGCTCGGCCAGCTTGCGGCCACCATCGGCGCCGAAGATGTGCTCGGCATGGCCGCAGTTTGTGCACACGTGGACGGCCATGTTCTCGATGATGCCGAGGATGGGCACGCCAACCTTCTCGAACATCTTGAGGCCCTTCTTCGCGTCGATCAGGGCGATGTCCTGCGGCGTGGTCACGATCACGGCGCCCGTGACCGGCACGCGCTGCGAGAGCGTCAGCGCGATGTCGCCCGTGCCGGGCGGCATGTCCACGATCAGGTAGTCCAGGTCCTGCCAGCGTGTCTGGCGCAACAACTGCTCCAGCGCCTGCGTGGCCATGGGGCCGCGCCAGATCATGGCCTGGTCGTCGTTCACCAAAAAGCCGATGGACATGACCTGCAGACCGTGGCCGATCTTGGGCTCCATCAGCTTGTCGTCAAGGCTTTCGGGCGCTCCGCTGACGCCCAGCATCTGCGGCATGCTGGGGCCGTAGATGTCGGCGTCCAGCACGCCCACGCGCGCGCCTTCGGCCGCCAGGGCCAGAGCCAGGTTGGCCGCTGTCGTGCTCTTGCCCACTCCGCCCTTGCCTGAAGCCACCGCGATGATGTTCTTCACGCCGGGCAGCAACTGCACGCCCCGCTGCACGGCGTGCGCCGTGATCTGACTGGAAATCCCGACGGTCACGTGGCCGACCTCGGGAATGCCCGCCACGGCCGCTTCGAGACGCATGCGCAGGCCCTCATGCAGGCTGGCGCCGGGGTAGCCCAGCTCGACGTCGAAGCTCACCGCGGCGCCGTTGATGCGCAGGTTCTTCACCTGCTTGCCCGTCACGAAATCCTGCCCCGTTTCGGGATCGACGACGGTCTGCAGGGCTTGGAGGACTCGGGCTTCGGTGGGTGCGGTCATATGAGAAAACCGAGTAAGTATCGGTGTTTTGATTCGTTCCGGTAGCAGCAACGCCTTCGTAGCATCGGCTGCGTCATTCCCAAGGATAAACCGTGCTGAAAAGACCCCTGTTCGCCGTGTTCTGTGGCCTCGTGCTGGCGGCCTCCGTTCATGCCAAGGACATCACCCTGCTGAACGTGAGCTACGACCCGACGCGCGAACTCTACGCGGACTACAACAAGGCATTTTCCGCATACTGGAAGGCCAAGACCGGCGACACCGTCACCATCCGCCAATCGCACGGCGGCTCGGGCAAGCAGGCCCGCTCGGTGATCGATGGCCTGGACGCCGACGTCGTGACCCTGGCCCTGGCCTACGACATTGACGAGCTGTCCGGGAAAGCCAGCCTGCTGCCGCCTGAATGGCAGAAGCGCCTCACGCACAACAGCACACCCTACAGCTCCACCATCGTTTTCCTTGTCCGCAAGGGGAACCCCAAGGGCATCAAGGACTGGGACGACCTCGTCAAGCCCGGCGTCTCCGTGATCACGCCCAATCCGAAGACCTCCGGCGGCGCGCGCTGGAACTATCTCGCTGCCTGGGGCTACGCGCTGAAGAAGAACGGCGGCGACGCGAAGAAGGCGCAGGCCTTCGTCACCGCGCTCTACAAGAACGTGCCTGTGCTCGACAGCGGGGCGCGTGGCGCCACGGTCACCTTTACGGAGCGCGGCGTTGGCGATGTGCTGCTGGCCTGGGAGAACGAGGCCTACCTGGCCATCGCCGAGCTGGGGCCGGACAAGCTGCAGATCGTCACGCCTTCGCTGAGCATCCTGGCCGAGCCCCCCGTGGCCGTGGTGGACAAGAACGTGGACCGCAAGGGCACGCGCGCCGTGGCCCAGGCCTATCTCGAGTACCTCTACTCGCCCGAGGGTCAGGAGATCGCCGCTCGCAACCACTACCGGCCGAGCGACGCCAAGGTGGCGGCCCGCCATGTGGGCGAGTTCGCCAAAGTGGAGCTCTTCACCATCGAAGATCTCTTCGGGGGCTGGACCAAGACGCAGGCCACGCACTTCAACGACGGCGGCGTATTTGACCAGATCTATGCCCGCAAGTAAGTCCCTGCTCGAGCGGGCGCTGCTGCAGCGCCATTCGGTCCTCCCGGGCTTCGGCCCGGTTCTGGGCCTGGTGCTGCTCTATCTCGGACTGATCGTCCTGCTGCCGCTCTCCGCGGCCTTCCTCAAGACCTTCACGATGAGCTGGGGCGCCTTCGTCGAGGCCATCGGCTCGCCGCGCGTCGTGGCCTCATACCGACTGAGCTTCGGCGCGTCCTTCCTGGCCGCCCTGGTCAACGCCGTCTTCGGCCTGCTCGTGGCCTGGGTGCTCGTGCGCTACGAGTTCCCGGGCCGCAAACTCATCGACGCCTTGATAGACCTGCCCTTCGCCTTGCCCACGGCCGTGGCCGGCATCGCGCTGACAGCGCTCTACGCCGAGAACGGCCCGATCGGCCGCCTGCTGCCCTTCAAGGTCGCCTTCACGCCGCTGGGCGTTTGGGTGGCGCTCGTGTTCATCGGCCTGCCCTTCGTCGTACGGACCTTGCAGCCCGTGATCGAGGGCTTGGGCAAGGACCTTGAAGAGGCTTCGGCCCTGCTCGGCGCCAGCCGCTTGCAGACCCTGCAGCGCGTGATCTTGCCCGCGCTCGCCCCGGCCCTGCTGACGGGCTTTGCACTCGCCTTCGCACGGGCGCTCGGCGAGTACGGCTCGGTGATCTTCATCGCCGGCAACATGCCCATGCTCAGCGAGATCACGCCGCTGATGATCGTCACCAAGCTCGAGCAGTACGACTACCAGGGCGCGACCGCCATCGCCGTCGTGATGCTGCTCGCCTCGTTCTTCTTGCTGCTGGTGATCAATCTGCTGCAAGCCTGGAATCGCCGCCACGAGGTGCGCTCTTGAATACCACCACGTTGAGCTGGAACGAACCCATCGTCCGGCCCATAAAACGCGCGCCCGGGTCCGTCTGCGGCGAGGCCCCGTGGGCGCGCCGGCTGCTGATCGCCATCGCACTGGGCTTCCTCGCCATCTTCTTGCTCGCGCCGCTGGCCATCGTCTTTGCCGAAGCGCTGAAGAAGGGCTGGCAGGTCTACGTGGCGGCCATCGTCGATCCCGACGCACTCTCGGCCCTGCGCATGACCTTGCTGGCTGCGGCCATCAGCGTGCCGCTGAACCTCGTGTTCGGCGTGGCCGCGGCCTGGCTGGTGACCAAGTTCGAGTTCCGTGGCAAGCAGCTGCTCCTGACGCTGATCGACCTGCCCTTCTCGGTCTCTCCCGTCATCGCCGGCTTGATCTACGTGTTGATGTTCGGCTTGCAGGGCTGGTGGGGCGAATGGCTTCGGGATCACGACATCCGCATCATCTTCGCTGTGCCCGGCATTGTGCTGGCCACGGTCTTCATCACCGTGCCCTTCGTGGCGCGCGAGCTGATTCCGCTGATGCAGACGCAGGGGACGGAGCAGGAGGAGACGGCACGCGTGCTGGGCGCCAGCGGCTGGCAGACCTTCTTGCGCGTGACCCTACCCAATATCCGCTGGGCCCTGCTCTACGGCGTGATCCTGTGCAACGCGCGCGCCATGGGCGAGTTCGGCGCCGTCAGCGTGGTCTCGGGCCATGTGCGCGGCGAGACCAACACGCTGCCTCTGCACATCGAGATCGCCTACAACGAATACCAGTTCGCCGCCGCCTTCGCCGTGGCCTCGCTGCTCGCGCTGCTGGCGCTGGTGACGCTGGCGCTGAAGCACCTGGTGGCTGCACGCATCAAGAAGGAGTCCGCAGCATGAGTATCCAGATCCGCCATCTCGTCAAGCGATTCGGCGACACCACCGCCTGCGAGCAGCTCTCGCTCGACGTGGCCGAGGGCGAGCTCGTCGCCCTGCTCGGTCCTTCGGGCTGCGGTAAGACCACGCTGCTGCGCATCATCGCGGGACTGGAGCAGCAAGACGAAGGCCAGGTGCTCTTCCATGGCCAAGACACGAACGCGCTGAGCATCAACGAGCGTCGCGTCGGCTTCGTGTTCCAGCACTACGCGCTGTTCCCTCACCTCAGCGTGTTCGAGAACATCGCCTTCGGCCTGCGGGTGAAGGCGCGCGCGCAGCGGCCACCCGAAGCCGTGATCCGGGCCAAGGTCGAAGAGTTGCTGGGGCTGGTCCAGCTCGAAGGTCTGGCCAAGCGCTATCCGCAGCAGCTCTCGGGCGGCCAACGCCAGCGCGTGGCCCTGGCCCGCGCGCTGGCGGTGGATCCGCGCGTGCTGCTGCTGGATGAGCCCTTCGGCGCGCTCGACGCCAAGGTGCGCAAGGAGCTGCGCCGCTGGCTGCGCCAGCTGCACGACGAGCGGCCGGTGACCAGCCTCTTCGTGACCCACGATCAGGAAGAGGCGCTGGACCTGGCCGACCGCGTGGTGGTGCTCAACCGCGGCCGCATCGAACAGATCGGCACGCCCGACGAAATCCGCACGCGGCCGGCAACGCCCTTCGTGCGGGACTTCCTGGCCGACGCGCTCTCAGATCTCGAAGCCGCTCCCCTGCTCCTGCGCAAGGGCCTGGTGCACGAGGCGCGGGTTTAGGGGCGGCGCGAAGGTCTCGATGAAGTCGTAGACATAGCCGCGCAGGAAGGCGCCCCGGCGGATGCCCAGGCGCGTGAGATTGGGGGCGAAGAGGTGACGTGCGTCGATGGCGCGAAGCAGCGTGTCACGCTGCTCGTCGATGGCGATGGCCGCGACGATGCCCACGCCCAGGCCCAGCTCCACGTAGGTCTTGATCACATCGGCGTCCATGGCCTCCATGACGACATTGGCCGAGACGCCCGCGCGCGCGAAGCCCGCGTCGATATGGCCCCGGCCCGTGTAGCCGGATTCATAGGTCACGATCGGAAACTCCGCCAGCCGGGCCGCGCGCAGCGGCTGTCCGGCCTCGGCCTCGAGCGCCAGGGCATGGCCGGGCGGCACGATGGCCACGTGGGTCCACTGATAGCACGGCAGTGCCAGCAACTGATCGAATTCGGCCAGGGCCTCGGTGGCGACGCCGATATCGGCCTCGCCCGAAAGCAGCATCTCGGCCACCTGGCGCGGGCTGCCCTGACGCAGCCGCAGGGCCACCTCGGGGTGGCGAGCCGAGAAGTCGCGCACGGCAGATGGCAGGGCGTAGCGCGCCTGCGAGTGGGTGGCCGCGATCGTCAGCGTGCCGCGGTTCTGCGATGCGAAATCATCGCCGGCCCGCCGCAGGTTGTCGGCCTCATGCAGCAGCCGCTCGACGATAGGGAGCACAGTCTCCCCCGGCGCGGTCAGCCCTGTCAGGCGCTTGCCGGCGCGCACGAAGATCTCGATGCCGAGCTCGTCCTCCAGTTCACGGATTTGCCGGCTCACGCCCGGCTGCGAGGTGTGCAGGCTCTCGGCCACGGCCGTCAGATTGAAGCCCAGTCGGGCCGCTTCGCGCACGGAGCGCAGTTGTTGGAAGTTCACCGGTTGGGCAGGTCGTTATGCGGAAACCGGATTTTGACGAGCGGGCTTATGCTGTGCATCGAAGATTTCGGCATAAACAAAGATGACAACGGCATAGGACGCCTGCGCGCACTTCAGGCCACATTCGGATCGAGCCTGACCCACCCATCGTTCGCCCCCTTTGAGCGCCGCACGGACACGCAGAGCTGGTGCCCAGACGTGGCGCGCTGTCCGCCCGCGCTGTCCGGCCGCGCTGTCCGCCCGCAGTGGACGCGCCAGCCAGCCAGCGCAGCATTGAATGCGCAGCATGGGACATACCGTCCCCGTCTCCCGTCTCCGTCTGCCGATGGCGCCACATCACTGAGCTGGCCAGCATGCAGGCGATGGCATGGTGACAACAGATGACAAAACGCAAAACGGGGCAGCCTCTCTCGAAGCTGCCCCGTCCGACTGGTGGGCCCTGAAGGATTCGAACCTTCGACCAACGGATTAAGAGTCCGCTGCTCTACCAACTGAGCTAAGGACCCGAATTCTTGGCTTGCGAATTCGGTGCGGGATCGAGTGGTGGGCCCTGAAGGATTCGAACCTTCGACCAACGGATTAAGAGTCCGCTGCTCTACCAACTGAGCTAAGGACCCACTGCGATACCGATACAACTGTGGTGGGTTGTACAGGATTCGAACCTGTGACCAACGGATTAAAAGTCCGCTGCTCTACCGACTGAGCTAACAACCCCAATTCTCTAAAGCGACCTCAAATGATCCCTAAAGATCAGAGCACTTCGCTCTTCAGCAGAGCCTCACATTATAGGAGGTGTTTGCCCTGCTTGGCAAGGATTCGCCAAAAATTCCTGGACAAGCCGCGCCGATGCCGCCATGCCGAAGGACGCCGTGACCATCACGCTGGAACCATAGCCGGCGCAGTTGAGCGTGCCATCGACCTCGCAGGCTTCACCCTCCTGCTGCGGGCGCGTGACCGACTCTTTGGAGAACACGCAGGCCACGCCCATCCGGCCGGAACGTGGCGCCGCGTGGAACTTGCGCAGGCGCTGGCGCAGGCTCGCCAGCAGCGGGTCGTGCGTGGTCAGCGCCAGGTCCTCGACCTCGATGGCTTGCGGCAGGCGCTTGCCGCCGGCGGCGCCCACGCTGACGAAAGGCAGCTTGCCGTCGCGCGCCCACGCCGCGAGCCGCGCCTTGGCTCGGACCTGGTCGCAGGCATCGATCAGGCCATCGATCTCGTGCCTCAGCAGGCCGGGCCAGTTGTCCTCGGAGACGAACTCCTCGACGAAGCGGACTTCGCATCCCGGATGGATGTCGGCAATGCGCTCGCGCAGCGCGTCGCCCTTGGATTGCCCGACCGTGCTTCCTAGCGCCTGCACCTGGCGGTTGATGTTCGACTCGGCCACCTGGTCAAAGTCGATCAGCGTGAGCTGTGCCACGCCCGATCGAGCGAGCGCCTCGACAGCCCAGGAGCCCACGCCGCCGAGCCCCACCACGGCGAAGCGCGCGCCGCGCAATCGCTCATAGTCGGCATCGCCATAGAGGCGGCGCAGCCCGCCGAAGCGGCGCTCCAGGTCGGCATCCATCACAGGCGCGAGAGTTGCCAGCGCAGACACGCCACGGCTCCCGCGATGATGGAGCCCAGCGCGATGAAGCTGCCCAGGCTCAGCGTCGACACGCCCGAGAGGCCCTGCCCGATGGTGCAACCCAGGGCCACGACGCCGCCCACGCCCATCAGCGCGGCACCGATCAGGTGCTGGGCCAGGTCTTCGGTCGTGCGGAAGGACTCCCAGCGGAAGGCGCGCGTGGCCAGGGCGTAGACGCCCGAGCCGCTCGCGATGCCGAAGACCGAGACGATGGCGATCGTCAGCACCTTGCTCTTGTCGCTGAAGAACATGAGCCAGTCCAGCACATAGGCGACGGGCGAGACGAAGCTCAATGCCTCCATGCGCTCGTGCGAGGTCGAGCCCACAAAGACTTCCTCGAGCGTGTTCGGATCCTCAGCCACATGCCCCATCACGCCGCTGACCCACCAGATGCCGACAATCACGAGTCCGGTGACGAGCCCACCGAGCAGCGCGTCGGCGCTGCGGCCTTCAGCGCGCATCAGGGCCCAGGCGACCAGTACGAGGCCGAGCACGCCACCGATCCACAAGGCCAGTTGAGCCTTGGCCACGCCCGTCGATGCCGCCAGCAACGAGGGCAGGTCCTGGCCGGTGGACAGTTGCACTGAGACCGCATCGACCGTGTTCACGCGCAGCACGGCGGTAATGCCCTTGAGCGTGGCGAAGGCCGACAGTCCCATCACGAGGAAGACGACGAGCGACTTGAGGTTGCCCGCACCCATGCGCACGAGCGTCTTGCTCCCGCAGCCCGAGGCCATGACCATGCCGAAGCCAAACATCAGCCCGCCGACGATGTTGGAGAGCCAAAGCAGGCGCGGCGCCGCGTAGATGGTCTTGCCGGCGTCGATCCAGCCCAGGCCCACCATGGCGTTGAAGCCCAGCATGGCCACGCCGATCGCCAGCACCCACATGCGCATGCGCGCCCAGGAACCCATATTGACCACGTCGGCCACCGCGCCCATGGTGCAGAAATGCGTTCGCTGGGCGATGGCGCCCATGAGGAAGGAAAGGCCAAAGGCCGCCCACAGCACATGGTGGCCGAGCGCGACCGTGTCGATGTCTTGCATGGAGCGAATTTTATGGGCGCCAAGAAGAAGGCCTCCAAGATGGAGGCCTCTTTGCATCAACGCAGTGCTTGTGATCGTTCCTTGGCCGCCGCCGCGGCTTCGGTGCCAGGGTAGGTCTTGATCAGCTCCTGCAGGGTCTTCTTGGCGCCCTTGTTGTCTTTGAGCTCGATCTGGCAGTTGGCCACGGCAAGCAACGCATCGGGCGTGCGCGGATGATCGGGCCGGGACGAAGCAAACGCCTTGAAGCTGGCGATCGCGTCCTTGTACTGCCGGTTGCCGTACTGGGCGTTGCCGATCCAGAACGCCACCGAGTCTGCATAGCCGCTGGCCGGGAAACGGCGCGCGAAGCTCTGCAGCGTGTCGGCCGCCTGGCCAAAATCGCCGCGACGCACCATGCCCATGGCCGCCTCGTACTGGCGCTTTTCCTCGGGGTCCACCTGGAACTGCTTGCCATCGAGGCTGACCGTCTGCGGCTCCAGCGGCTTGAGCCGCGAGTTCAGCGAATCGGTCTGATCCGCCACCTTGCGCTGCGTCTGGGCAAGGTCGTAGGCCAGTTGCTCGTTGACGCCGCGCAGTCGCGCGACCTCGGCGCGCAGGACCTCGATCTGGTTATTCAGATCGAGGATCGAGCGCTTGAGCGGATCGACCGATTCGGCCAGCTGCTGGTACTGCTGCTGCTGCTGCGTACGCGCGTCTTCCAGTGCCGTGATCTTGGCGCGCAGCTCCAGGATGGCGCGGCGAGCCTCGTCATCCTCGAAAAGCGCGGCTCGCGCGGGCAGGCTGAACAGCCCGGCCAGGCACAAGGTCAGGCAGGCGACGCGAACGCGCATCACTTGTCCTTCAGCTCGACGCGGCGGTTCTTGGACCAGGCGGCTTCGTCGTGGCCTTCAGCAGCCGGACGCTCCTTGCCGAAGCTCACGGGCTCGACCTGGCCGGCTTGCACGCCCAGCGCTTCGAGCGACTTGGCCACGGCTTCCGAACGCTTCTGGCCCAGGGCGAGGTTGTACTCGCTGCCGCCGCGCTCGTCGGTGTTGCCTTCCAGACGCAGGGCCACCTTGCGGTCGTTGTTCATGCGCTTGGCATGGGCGTCGAGCAGGGGGGCGTAGCTGTCCTTGACGACGTAGCTGTCGAAGTCGAAGTACACGACGCGCTTGTCGGACACGGCCTTGGTCAGCTCAGCGCCAAGGTCCACGGTCGCGACCTTGGACTCAGGGGCCGGGGCCGGGGTGGCGGGCGGCGGGGTGGTCTGGACCGGTTGGGCGGTCTCGACGGGTGCGGGCTTGTCGAGGTCAACCTTGGAGGCGCAGCCGGCCATGGCGGCCAGAGCCAGCACGGAGAGGGCGTAGCGGGTCGTCTTCATTGCGAATATTCCTGTGGTTTCGAGGGTCGTGTGCCCGGTGCCCCGGGCTGGTTCTCAGTCTTCTGAATTCGGCGTTAGCGCTATCAGGAGCCCGATGTGCACCTGTCATTGTCCAACAAGTACAGCCGGGGCCTTCTTAAGCCTTGCTGAAACAAGTGAGACGCACTGCAACTATTTCTCATAGGCGCCCGCGCAAGCTCAGCGGCCGAAGGGTCCCCAGGTGGGCTCGCGCACATCCGCCGCGGAAGCCAGGCGCGCCTTCACGCGGCCGTCCAGCGTGGTAGTCATGAGCACGTCCTTGCCGCCCACGCGGGTGGCGTAGACGATCAAGCGGCCGTTGGGTGCAAAGCTCGGCCGCTCGTCGTTCGAGGTGTCGGTGATCTTCTGAACGGCACCGCTGGCCAGGTCCATCACGCACAGGCGGAAAGTGCCCCCGCCCTCCCGGGTGATGTAGGCCAGGCTGCGGCCGTCCGGGCTGATGGAAGGGCTGATGTTGTAGCCCCCCGAGAAGGTCACGCGGTCGGCGTTGCCGCCGGCCGCGGCCATGCGGTAGATCTGCGGGCCGCCCCCTCGGTCGCTCACGAAGAAGAGGCTGAGGCCGTCGGGCGAGAAGACCGGCTCGGTGTCGATCGCCAGGCTTTGCGTGATGCGGCGCACATTGCTGCCGTCGCGATTGATCAGGAAGAGCTGCGAGCCGCCAGCCCGCGAGAGCGTGACCGCCAACTGCGAGCCATCGGGCGAAAACGCCGGCGCGCTGTTGGAGCCACGGAAGTCGGCCACCTTGCGGCGCTTGCCGCTGTTGACCTCTTGCACCCAGACCACTGCCTTGTTCGACTCGAAGGACACATAGGCCAGCTCGCGACCGTCAGGCGACCACGAGGGCGAGATGATGGGCATGGGGCTGGCCAGCGCGATCTGGCCGCCTTCGCCGTCCGCGTCCGTGACGCGCAGTGTGTAGCGGCCGCCGGTCTTGCTCACATAGGCCATGCGTGTGGCGAAGACGCCGCGCTCGCCCGTGAGCTTTTGGTAGATGGAGTCGGCCACGCGATGAGCCGCGAGCCGCAGGTCATCCGGAACCACGGCCTGGGCTTCACCGCCGAGGTCTGCACCCTTGACCACGTCGAAGAGCTTGTATCGGACATCAAAGCGGCCGTCGGCCAGCTTGGCTGCCGAACCGGCGGCCAGGGCGTCGGTGCCCTTGCTGCGCCACTCCCCGTAGTTGATGGCACTGGCCTCGTAGAGCTGGGCCCCGCCCGCGTCCTTGATCATGAACTGGCCGCTGCGCTCGAGGTCGGCGCGGATGATCGAAGCCAGCGGCTGGCCGGATCGGCCTTCGTCACGGAAGTCGGGAATCGCGATGGGCAGCTGGCTGCCCCCAACACCGGTGATCTCGACGCGGAACTGGGCGACGGCCGGCACGCAGGCCAGGACCGCGATCACGCCGGCCAGGAGCTTGCGGCGTGAAGCAATGGATGCATTGGTTTCGGACATGGCGCCGGATTTTGCCTTCAGAGCAGGACGATGTCGTAATGCTCGGTCTGATTGGAGGGTTCGGCCGTCAGCGAGATCGGCTTGCCGATGAAGTCCGAGAGGCCCGCCAGATGGGCACTCTCCTCATCGAGCAGCATCTCGACCACATTGGCAGCAGCAACGACGCGGAACTCCCTCGGGGAGAACTGACGTGCTTCTCGCAGAATTTCTCGCATGATGTCGTAACAGACGGTTCGTGCGGTCTTGATCTGGCCGCGGGCATCGCAGGTCGGGCAAGGCTCGCAGAGCATGCGGGCCAGCGATTCGCGCGTGCGCTTGCGGGTCATCTCCACCAGGCCCAGCTGGGTGAAGCCGCCCAAGGTGACCTTGGTGCGGTCCTTGGCCAGCTGCTTGCGGAACTCGGCGAGCACGGCCGTGCGGTGCTCCTCGCGCGTCATGTCGATGAAGTCCACGATGATGATGCCGCCGAGGTTGCGCAGCCGCAGCTGGCGCGCGATGGCGCCGGCCGCCTCGAGATTGGTCTTGAAGATCGTGTCGTCGAAGTTGCGGGCGCCGACGAAGCCGCCGGTGTTGACGTCGATGGTCGTCATCGCCTCGGTCTGGTCGACGATCAGGTAGCCGCCGCTCTTGAGGTCCACGCGGCGCGAGAGCGCGCGGTCCACCTCGGCGTCCACGTTGCACAGGTCGAAGATCGGCCGTTCGCCACGGTAATGCTCGAGCTTGGCCACGGCCGCAGGCATGAACGACTCGCCAAAGGCATGCAGCACCTCGTGCTGCATCTTGGAGTCGATGCGGATCGTGCCGGTGCGCTCGGTGGTGAGGTCTCGCAGCACGCGCTCGACCAGGCTCAGGTCCTGGTGCAGCAGGCTGCCCGCCGCGGCGCGGTGCGCGCGCTCGCGGATCGTGGTCCAGGTCTTGCGCAGGTAGGCGATGTCAGCGGCCAGTTCCTCATCGGAAGCGTCTTCCGCGTTGGTCCGCAGGATGAAGCCACCTCCGCCGCCCTCCTCCGGCGTGCCCACCAGGGCCACCATGCGGGCGCGCAGCGCTTCGCGGGTCTCGTGTGAGCCGATCTTTTGCGAGATGCCGATGTGATCGTCCTGCGGCAGGAAGACCAGCATGCGACCCGCGATGGAAATCTGAGAGGAGAGCCTCGCGCCCTTGGTGCCAATCGGGTCCTTGATGACCTGCACGGTCAGCGTCTGCCCCTCGAATACGAGCTTCTCGATCGGCACGGGCACATGGCCCTCGGCATGGTTGCGCGGCAGGCTGCCGTTGACGTGCAGGTCCGCCACATGCAGGAAGGCCGCGCGTTCCAGCCCGATGTCAATGAAGGCCGACTGCATGCCCGGCAGCACCCGCGCCACGCGGCCCAAGTAGACGTTGCCCACCAAGCCCCGCTCGAGCGTGCGCTCGATATGAAGTTCCTGGACCACGCTGTTCTCGACGATGGCCACCCGCGTCTCCTGCGGGGACCAGTTGATCAGGATGTCTTCCATCGCGGCAAATTCTTTTTGAGTACTCTCGCATGGCTCTCGGGGCACGGGCCATGCGGCAGGACTCCTCAGATCGGCACGCCGAACTGCTTCAGCAATTGCGCCGTCTCGAACAAGGGCAGGCCCATGATGCCTGAATAACTGCCCGAGATGCTGCGGATCCAGGTTGCAGCCTGGCTTTGTATCGCATACGCGCCCGCCTTGCCGAAGGGCTCGCCGCTGTCCACATATCGGCGCAGCCGCTCGGAGTCCACGTCGGCGAACTCGACCTCGGAGACATTGAGGGCTGCAGCGCGCCGCGCGCCGCGCCCCACGGCCACAGCCGTCAGCACGCGGTGGCGGCGGCCCGCCAGCTGCTCGAGCATGCGTAGGGCATCCGCGGCGTCCGTGGGCTTGCCTAGGATCTGCATACCCAGCGCCACAGTGGTGTCCGAGCACAGCACGGGCGCCTCGGGCAGGCCGCGCGCGGCGAGCCGCTTGAGCGCGGCGTCCAGCTTGGCCTCGGTCACACGCACGCAATAGGCGTCGGGTGACTCACCCTCGATCACGACCTCCAGTGCCTCGGCGTCTTCCTCGGCTCCTGGCAGCAGCAGTTCATATTGCACGCCGATTTGCTCCAGCAGTTGCCGACGGCGCGGGCTCTGGGACGCGAGATAGATCATTCGCGGTGATACGGGTGGTTGACCATGACAGTCCAGGCGCGATAGAGCCCCTCGGCCAGCAACACGCGCGCAAACGCATGCGGCAGCGTCAGATCCGACAGGCGCAGCGTCTCGTCGGCCGTTGCCTTGAGTGCGGGTGCGAGGCCATCGGGCCCGCCGATGATCAGCACCGCATCGCGGCCCTCGCCCATCCAGAGCTCGAGGCGCTCGGCCAACTGCATCGTCGTGCGGCGTTCGCCGCGCTCGTCGAGGATGATGCGGCGCGCACCCTTGGGAATGACTGCCTCGATGCGCTGGGCCTCGGCCGCCATCATCTGCTCGGCCGTCTTGCCGCTCGTACGAGGCTCAGCCTTGATGGCCTTGAGCTCGAGCCGGAGTTCGGGCGGGAAGCGCTTGGCGAAGTCTTCGTACGCCGCGTCGGCCCAGGCCGGTTGGCGCTGGCCGACGGCTGCGAGGACCAGGCGCATCAGGCCTTCTTGCTCGAAGTCTTGCTCGAAGTCTTGCTGGCTGTCTTCTTGGCGGCAGGCTTCTTGACTGCAGCCTTGCTGGCAGGCGCGACCTTGGCGGCAGGCTTCTTGGCCGCAGCCGCCTTCTTGGTCGGTGCGCCCACCTTGAGCGTCTTCACCGGTGCTGCAGCCTTTTTCACGCCGGTCGTCTTGGTCACGCCCTTCTTGGCGGGGGCGGCCTTCTTCGCGACAGGTTTGACGGCCGGGGCCCGCTTGGCTGGAGCGACCCTTTTCGCGGGGGCCGCCTTCTTCGTCGGTGCCTTCTTGGCAGCGGGCTTGGAGGCATCTTCCGAGGCCTTGACGAGCTTGGTCTCCGTCTCGGCCGGCTTGAGCTTGATCTGCTTGCCGCCCCAGATCTCCTCGAGGTGGTAGTAGTCGCGGATGGCCGGCTGCATGATGTGGACCACGGCGGCGCCGCAGTCGACGATGATCCATTCGCCGTTGTCCTCGCCCTCGCAACGCATGACCTGCATGCCGCGGCCTTTGACCGTCTCGCGCACACTGGACGCCAAGGCCTTGGTTTGGCGATTGCTGGTGCCCGAGGCGATGATCACGCGCTCGAAGAGCGGCGACAGGTGCTCGGTGTTGAAGACCATGAGATTTTGTGCCTTCACGTCTTCGAGACCGTCGACGATGGCGCGCTGCAATTTGCGGATGTCCATGCTTGCTTATTGATTCGAGTAGAGACGGTGCCGGGCAATATACCCGGCGACCGCCGTGCCCACCAGGGGCGAAAGATCCTCGCCCCGCGCAGCGGCGGCTCGGATGGAAGTGGATGAAATCTGCATCGCAGGCATGTCCAGGCGCTCGATGCGGTGAACGGCGGCGCTAGCGTGCACCGCCTCGCCACTGCGCGCGGCCACGGCCAGCGTGACAAGACTGCATAAGTCCTGCCACTCGTGCCAGGTCTCGATGCGTGCCAGCTGGTCCTGGCCGACGATGACGAAGAGCTCTTCGCCGAGATGCTCACGCACGGTATCGATCGTGTAGCTCGGGCCCTGGCGCTCGATCTCACTGGCGTCGAGCTCGAAGCGCGGCTCGCCCTCGAGCATCAGCGCCACCATGGCGCGCCGATGCTCGGCCGGGCTCACACCGGCCTTCTGCCAGGGCTGGCCGGCCGGCACCCACAGCACCCGGTCCAGGCCCAGCTGATCGAGGGCCGTCTGGGCCAGGGCGCGGTGCGCCAGGTGCGGCGGATCGAAGGTGCCGCCGAACAGGCCCGTCTTCACAACCATAGGTGCGTAGGCTGCTCATGCGCCCAGTCGCGCGGGCGCAGGAAGTCGGTGTAGAGCCGTGCTTCGGGCGTGCCGTCTTCGGGCTTCCAGTCGTAGCGCCAGCTCACCTGCGGCGGCATGGACATGAGGATGCTTTCCGTGCGTCCGCCCGATTGAAGGCCGAACAGCGTGCCGCGGTCGAAGACGAGGTTGAACTCGACGTAGCGGCCGCGTCGGTAGGCCTGGAAGTCCCGCTCGCGCTCGCCGTAGGCATAGCCGTGGCGGCGCTCGACGATGGGCAGGTAAGCGCCCGTGAAAGCGTCGCCCACCGAGCGGATCAAGGCGAAGCCCGCTTCGAAGCCGCCTTCAGAAAAGTCGTCGAAGAAGATGCCGCCGACGCCGCGCGGCTCGTTGCGGTGCTTGAGGAAGAAGTACTCGTCGCACCAGGCCTTGAAGCGCGGATGCAGGTCCGCGCCATGCGGCGCCACGGCCGCTTCGCAGGTCTTGTGGAAATGCTGGGCGTCGCGCTCAAAGCCGTAGTAGGGCGTGAGATCCATGCCGCCGCCAAACCAAACTACCGCTTCCTTGCCCTCGGGCAGGGCCGCGAACATGCGCACGTTCATGTGGACCGTGGGCACGAAGGGGTTGTGCGGATGCAGGACCAGCGACACGCCCATGGCCTCGAACGGCGCGCCGGCCAGTTCGGGCCGGTGCTGCGTGGCGCTGGGCGGTAGCACGCGGCCGCGTACATGCGAGAAATTGACGCCGCCGCGCTCGAAGACGCTGCCGCCTTCGATCAGGCGCACGAGGCCGTCGCCTTCCAGGCGCCCGCCGGGCTCGCGCTCCCAGCCGTCCGTCAAGAAAGGCAGACCATCGGCCTGCTCGAGCGCATCGACGATGCGCTGCTGCAGACCGAGCAGATAACGGCGAACTTCAGCGGTCTCTGTCATGGGCGAAGCGCAATCGGCCCGGCTTGCTCAGGGCGCTTGGCTCGGGCACCGGCCAGGATCTGCGCGAAGAGCGCGAAGTCGGCCTGGGCGTCACCGCTGAGTTCCACGAACTGCGTGAATCGCACGGTCTTGGTCCCAAAGTCCAACGCCGCCAGGGCCACCGGCACCTTGGCCTCCAGCGCCACGCGGTAGGCACCCGAACGCCAGCCCGTCGTCAGCGAGCGCGTGCCCTCCGGAGCCACGGCCAGCCAGAAGAATTCACCCGCGTCTCGCGCGGCATCGATCTGCGCCACCGTGCCGCCCACCATGCCCTTGGAGCAGGTGCGGTCGATGGGCACGCCACCGATCCAGCGCATCCAGCGTCCGATCACCGGCGGCTTGAACAGGCTGTCCTTGCCCCAGAACTTGACCGGAATGCCGATGGCCCACTTGGCAAAGATGCCGACCGGGAAATCCCAGTTCGAGGTGTGCGGATAGACCATCACCACGCCCTGCAGCGCAGGCAGGCCCTCGAACTCCACACGCCAACCGAACAGGCCCATCAGAAAGCGGGCGACGGCGCTGCCCTTGAGCTGGATCGGGCGCGGGCCCGTGATCAGGTGCGGTGTCTGCATTCGATCAATTCGATCAACGCTTCGCGGCCCGGTGGCCGATGTCGGTACGGAACTGCTTGCCGGCGAACTCAATGCTCTTGATTGCATCGTATGCATGTTGCTGTGCCGTGCGCACCGATTCTCCGAGCGCGGTCACGCAAAGCACGCGACCGCCGCTGGTGAGCAGCACTCCGTCCTTCTCGGCCGTGCCGGCGTGGAAGACGACGGCGTCTTCGGTCTCGGGGGGCAGGCCCGTGATCGCATCGCCCTTGCGGGGGTGCAGCGGGTAGCCCTCGGCGGCCAGCACCACGCCCAAGGCCACGCGACGGTCCCATTGCAGCTCGACGCCATCGAGCGTGCCGTCCGTCGCGTGCATGAGCACATCGCAGAGGTCGCTCTTGAGTCGCATCATGATGGGCTGCGTTTCGGGGTCGCCCATGCGGGTGTTGAATTCAACCGTGCGCGGGTTGCCCTGCGCGTCGATCATCAAGCCCGCGTAGAGGAATCCGGTGAAGGGGTGTCCGTCCTTGGCCATACCGGCAATGGTCGGATGGATGATCTCGTGCATGACCTTGGCATGCACATTGGGCGTGACGACGGGGGCTGGCGAGTAGGCGCCCATGCCGCCCGTATTGGGGCCCTGGTCGCCATCTTGCAGGCGCTTGTGGTCCTGGCTGGTGGCCAGCGCCAGCACGTTCTTGCCGTCGCACAGCACGATGAAGCTGGCCTCCTCGCCCTGCATGAACTCCTCGATCACGACGCAGGCGCCACCGGCGTTGTGCGTCACGCCGAGCCTGTTTTCCTCAAGGATCCACTCGATGGCGTCGTGGGCCTCCTTCAGCGTCATGGCCACGACCACGCCCTTGCCCGCCGCCAGACCGTCGGCCTTGATGACGATGGGCGCGCCCATGCGGTCCACGTAGGCCTTGGCCGAGGCCACGTCGCCGAAGGTCTCGTAGGCCGCAGTGGGAATGCCGTGGCGCTTCATGAAGTCCTTGGCGTAGGCCTTGCTCGATTCGAGCTGGGCCGCGGCCTTGGTAGGGCCGAAGATGCGCAGACCGCGGGCACGGAACTCATCCACCACGCCCAAAGCCAGATAGGCCTCAGGGCCGACGACGGTGAGACCGATCTTCTCGCTCTCCACGAAATCGGCCAGGGCCTTCACGTCGGTGATGGGAACGTTCTTGAAGCGATGATCGCGTGCCGTGCCTCCGTTGCCGGTGGCCACGTAGACCTGGGAGACCTTCTGGCCTTGCGCCAGCTTCCAGGCCAGCGCGTGTTCGCGGCCGCCGCCGCCGATGACGAGAACCTTCATGCTTCTTCGGGCAGCGAGGCGTTGTGGTAGACGGCCTGGACGTCGTCGAGGTCCTCGATCACGTCGAGGAGCTTTTGCATGCGCGCCGCGTCGTCACCACTCAGCTCGATGTCGCTGTCAGCGCGCATGGTGACCTCGGCCATCTCGGCCTTGAGGCCAGCCGCCTCGAGCGCGTTCTTCACGGCCTCGAAGTCGCCCGGCGCGGTCAGCACCTCGATGGCGCCGGCCTCGTCGGTGATCACGTCCTCGGCGCCCGCCTCCAGGGCCACTTCCATGACCTTGTCCTCGCTGGCGCCGGGTGCGAACACCAGCTGGCCGCAATGCTTGAACTGAAAGGACACGGAGCCGTCCGTGCCAAGGTTGCCGCCGTACTTGCTGAAGGCGTGGCGAACCTCGGCCACGGTGCGCACGCGGTTGTCGGTCATGGTGTCCACGATCACGGCGGCGCCGCCGATGCCGTAGCCCTCGTAGCGGATTTCCTCGTAGGTCACGCCGTCGAGATTACCCGTGGCCTTGTCGACGTTGCGCTTGATGTTGTCGGCCGGCATGTTGGCGGCCTTGGCTTTTTCGATCGCCAGGCGCAGGCGTGGGTTCATGTTGACGTCGCCGCCACCCTGGCGGGCCGACACGATGATCTCCCGGGTCAGGCGCGTCCAGATCTTGCCGCGCTTTTCATCCTGCCGTCCCTTGCGGTGCTGGATATTGGCCCATTTGGAATGACCTGCCATCGCCTGTTCTCTTTCTTCACATCTCTGTTGGATTGGCCGTGATTTTAGTCTGCCCTCCCAAGCGCCTCCCGGCTGCCCGATCGCCTCTTGCCGGCCACCCGCCGGATCAGCCTCGCCACAAAGCTGTTGCGTGGCACGGACACCCCCGTGCTCTGCAGGGTATCCCCGCGGATTTGAACCACAACGAACCCCTTAGTTGCGCAGCAGACTGACATGATTGGTGACATGATCGGTCCGCTTTATCGCGCATCGCACAATAGAACCAGGAGCTTTGCATGAATCTCTTCCAGAAACTCAAGCTCGGCCCCCGCCTGGCACTGGCCTTTGCAGTCGTGCTATTGATGATGGTCATCGTGTCCTTTTCGGGTGTGATGGGCCTGGGCTCAGTCAATGCGCGCATGAAATCTCTTTACGATGACCGTACGGTGCCGGTGGCGCAGTTGTCGGAGATTCAGTACATCTTCCAGCGCAACCGGGTCCTGATCATGGACATGCTGGCCCGGCCGACGCCGGAGAACGTCGAGCAGCGCTCGAGCGAAATCAAGAAGAACGTGGCGCGCTCCGCCGAGCTGGTCAAGGCCTATGGTGAGACGACGCTCACCGAAGACGAGGCGGCGACCTTCAAGGATTTTCAGCAGTTGAGGGAACGTTACGCGCGCGAGGGCCTGCTCCCCGCCGCTGATGCCATGGTGGCTGGCAACACGGAAGCAGCCCAGAAGGCTTACTCGGAAATCATCGCACCGATGTCTCCGCCCATCGAAGCCGACTTGAAGAAGCTCGTGCAGATTCAGATCGACGTCGGCGCCTCGGACTTCGAGGCGGCCAAGGGCACGGCGAAGTCTGCCAACCTGACCATCATCCTCATGACCGTGGCCGCCATCGCCATCGGTGCGGCCCTGGCCTGGGCCATCTCCGCCTCAATCACCAAGCCAGTCGGCACTGCGCTCAAGCTGGCTGAGGCCGTGGCCGCGGGTGACCTGACGCAAGACGTCGCGGTCGAGGGCACGGACGAGCTGGCCATCCTCGTGCGGGCGCTCGGCAGCATGAACGAGTCGCTGGTCAAGATCGTCTCGCAGGTGCGCGCCAGTTCCGACTCCATCGCCACTGGCTCGGCCCAGATCGCCACCGGCAATGCCGATCTCTCGCAGCGCACCGAGGAGCAGGCCTCGAGCCTGGAGGAAACCGCGGCTTCGATGGAGGAGATGAACGCCACGGTCAAGCAAAACGCCGACACGGCCCAGATGGCCACCCAGCTCGCGACGTCCGCCAGTGGCGTGGCGGCCAAGGGCGGCGAGGTGGTCTCGCGCGTGATCTCCACGATGGAAGAGATCACGGCCAGCTCGCGCAAGATCAACGACATCATTGGCGTCATCGACGGCATCGCCTTCCAGACCAACATCCTGGCACTGAACGCCGCGGTGGAAGCCGCCCGGGCCGGCGAGCAGGGCCGTGGCTTCGCGGTCGTGGCCGGCGAGGTGCGCAGCCTGGCACAGCGCTCGGCACAGGCGGCCAAGGAAATCAAGGCTCTGATCGGTCAGAGCGTGGAGAAGGTGGACTCGGGTTCTGCTCTCGTGGGCGAGGCCGGCACCACCATGAACGAGATCGTGGCCCAGGTGCGTCGCGTGGCCGACCTGATCGGCGAGATCGGCGCCGCCACCCGAGAGCAGACCACCGGCATCGGCCAGGTCAGCGAGGCCGTGAGCCAGCTCGACCGGGTGACGCAGCAAAACGCCGCCCTCGTCGAGGAATCGGCCGCCGCGGCCGAAAGCCTCAAGCTCCAGGCCCAGCGCATGTCCGAGGTCGTCGGCGTGTTCAAGCTCTCGCGCCATGCGGCCGTCGCGCCAGCTCATGCGCCAGCACCGACACCCAAGCCTGCAGCCAAACCAGCCTCCACGTTCAAGCCTGCCGTCAAGCCCCTGGGCAAGGCAGGCGCAAAGCCGGCAGGCAAGCCGGCCTCCACGCCGACGGCCAAGGCCGCGGCCAAATCGGCAGCCAGGCCCGGCGCTCATTCGTCGGCCCCGGCGGCGGCCAAGGCGCCGAGCCCTGCACCGGCGCCACGCGCGGCCGCGGTGGAGTCGGCGGAAGGAGACTGGGAAACCTTCTGAGGCCTCGAGCCTGCAGGAGACGGGCCGCGTATGCGGCCCGTTTTTCATGCCCGGCCTCGCAGCTCGCGCCTTGCGGATGCAACTCGCGACCGCCCCTGACGCCCCGTCGCTTCGTGCTCGCACGTCCAGCCCAGCGCATCGACCATGCAGTCCTCGCTCAACAACAGCAGGATCTGCACCATGGACTTCGCTCGCAACGTTCTATCCCACGTGCCCTTGTGGGTCTGGGCCATCTTCGGCTACATCGTCCTCATTGGACTCAAGCAGAGCAAGGAGACGCGGCTGACGCTGCGCCGGCTGATCGTCCTCCCGGGCTTGTGGCTGTGCTTCGGCGCCTGGGGCGTGATCGGTCGCTACGGCCTGCTGAGCCTGCCGACCGCGGCCTGGCTTGCTGGCCTGGCCATCGGCCTTGGCCTCGGCCTCGGGCTGATGCTCCGCTCAGGATCCGCCGTCGAGGGTGCGCGCCTTGACGCCGAGGCAGAGCTCTACGTCGTTCCGGGCTCCTGGTTGCCCCTCGGGCTGATGTTGTCCATCTTCGTGGCCAAGTTCGCCCAGGGCGTGCTCCTGTCCATGCATCCGCAATGGGCCAGCCTGCTCATCGTACAGCTCGTCACCGGCCTGGGCTTCGGTACGATCAGCGGCTGCATGCTGGGTCGTACCGCCCGCATCTTGCAGGTGGCGCACTCCCCCTCTCAAGCCGCCTTCGCCTGAAGGTCCTGATGGCCTCCATCGTGTCCCGCGTCCTGCCCTGGCTCACCCAACAGTTCCTGATGGTGATGGCCATCTCCCTGATCTTCGCCGTGGGCGTCAGCCTGGCCCTGCATCAGGACTTCGGTCGCACCTTCGTCTACTGCCTGTCCATTTCGATCTGCTGCTCCGCTGGTGCCCAGGGCTTGCACGCACTTGTGTCGCGTCTGCGCGGCGGCGATCGCATGCGCGGCCTGCCGCTGGTCGTCGTCGTGATGATCGGCGCCCTGCCCGGCTATCAGATTGGCTACTGGATCGCCGATGCACTGACGGGTCAGCATTCACCCTCTTTGAGCGAAGCCTCGCCGCGCGAGCTCGCCTTCCTGGTTTTCATGGTCGCCTTGCCCAGCATTGCCGCAAGCTACTACTTCCGCAGCCGCGAACAGCTGGCGCAGGCCAAGGCACTGGCGGCCGAACACGAGCTGCAACTCTTGCAGGCCCAACTGGAGCCGCACATGTTGTTCAACACCCTGGCGAATTTGCGCGTGTTGATCGGCCTGGACCCGCTGCGCGCGCAGTCGATGCTGGACCAGTTGATCGCCTTCTTGCGCGCCACGCTCCAGGCCACACGCAGCGGCAGCCATTCGCTGGCGGACGAATTCGCGCGCCTGGCGGACTACCTGGCGCTGATGGAAGTGCGCATGCAGCATCGCTTGCTAGCGGTGCTGACGCTGCCGCCCGAACTTGCGAACGAGCAGATTCCACCCCTGCTGCTGCAACCCCTGGTAGAGAACGCGATCAAGCATGGGCTGGAGCCGCAAGTCCAAGGCGGCGAACTGCGGGTCAGCGCGCGCCGCGAGGGCTCCGCTCTGGTGCTGGAAGTGCGCGACACTGGCGCCGGCCTGTCCGGCTCCAACAGCGGCACCTGCTTCGGTCTTCACCAAGTTCGCCAACGCCTGGCCACGCGCTATGGCGCTAGCGCCGAATTCACGCTGACCGACCACCCCGAGAGCGGTGCGCTCGCCCGAATCCTCATCAAGATGCCATGACACTCACCGCCCTGATTGCAGAGGATGAACCGCTGCTCGCGCATGCGCTCCAGCAGGAACTCAACGTGCTGTGGCCCGAGCTTCAAGTGCTGGGCGTCGCGCCCCACGGGCAGGCCGCTGTGGATCAGGCCCTGGCGCTGCACCCGGCGATCTGCTTCCTCGACATCCGCATGCCCGGCATGAGCGGCCTGGACGCCGCGCGCGCCCTGGCCGAAGAGTGGCCCGAGGAGCAAGCCCTGCCCCTGCTTGTCTTCGTCACTGCCTATGACCAATACGCTGTGCAGGCCTTCGAGCAGGCGGCCGTGGACTATGTGCTCAAGCCCGTGCGTCGCGAGCGCCTCGCACAGACCGTGGACCGCCTCAAGCGGCGGCTGACGCAGCCTGCAACCATGGACCAGACCCTGGCCCAGCTGCGCCAGTTGCTGGCGCCCGCGGCCGTCCAGCCGCTGCGCCTTCTGCAGGCCTCCGTGGGCCAGACCATCCACATGGTGCCGGTGCAGGAGGTGATCTTCTTCGAGGCCTCGGACAAGTACGTGCGCGCCGTGACGGCGGCCAAGGAGCATCTGCTGCGCACCTCCCTGCGCGAACTGCTGCCCCAGCTCGATGCCCAGGTCTTCTGGCAGATCCACCGTGGCGTGATCGTGCGGGCTGAGGCCATCGAGCGGGCGGTGCGCGACGAGGCCGGCAAGCTCACGCTGCACTTGCACGGCAGCCCCGAGCGCTTGGGTGTGAGTCGCATGTACAGCCACTTGTTCAAAGGCCTGTGACGCGGCGGCGATAATTCGCCCAAACCCCCAGATCCAGCAGCATGTCCCAGCCGAACAACGACGAGGCTCTCAAGCCCAACAATTTCCTGCGCCACGTCATCGAGCATGACCTCGAGACGAATGCCCTCGCGGGCCGCCACTTCGCCGGCACACCGGGCGACGCGGCCCACCACGCGGCCGGTCCGCTGGATCCCGCCCGCATCCGTACCCGTTTCCCGCCCGAGCCCAACGGCTACCTCCACATCGGACACGCCAAGGCCATCTGCCTGAATTTCGGCCTGGCGCGCGACTACGGCGGCATCTGCCACCTGCGCTTCGACGACACCAACCCGGAGAAGGAAGAGCAGGAGTACGTGGACGCCATCAAGGAGATGGTGAGCTGGCTCGGCTGGGACTGGAACGCGGGCGGCACCAGCCACCTCTTCCAGGCCAGCGACTACTTCGACTTCATGTACGCCGCTGCCGAGCACCTGATCACGGCCGGGCTCGCCTATGTCGACGAACAGACGGCCGAGGAGATGCGCGTTAACCGCGGCGACTTCAATACGCCCGGTACCGCAAGCCCCTGTCGCGCCCGCTCGCCCGAGGAGAACCTCGCCCGCTTCCGCGAGATGCGCGACGGGCTGCATGCCGACGGCGCCATGGTGCTGCGCGCCAAGATCGACTTGGCCTCGCCCAATATCAACCTGCGCGACCCGACGCTCTACCGCATCCGTCGCGCCACCCACCACAACACCGGCGACAAGTGGTGCATCTACCCGATGTACACCTACGCCCATCCGATCGAGGACGCGCTGGAGCGCATCACGCACTCGGTCTGCACGCTCGAGTTCGAGGACCAGCGCCCCTTCTACGACTGGCTGCTGAACGCCCTCGCCGATGGAGGCCTTCTCGCCCGCCCGCTGCCGCACCAGTACGAGTTCGGCCGTCTGAACCTGAGCTATGTCGTGACCAGCAAGCGCAAGCTGCGCCAGCTCGTCGAAGACGGTTACGTGGCCGGCTGGGACGACCCGCGCATGCCCACGCTGGTCGGTATGCGCCGGCGCGGCTACACGCCCGAGAGCATCCGCAACATGGTCGACTCCAGCGGCGTGACTAAGCAAAACGCCTGGCTCGACTACTCGGTGCTCGACGGCTGCCTGCGCACCGACCTGGAAGGCAAGGCCGGCCGCGCCTGCGCCGTGCTGGATCCGCTCAAGCTCAAGCTGACGAACTACACGGAGATCTTCGGCAGCGCCGATCACCGTGAGGCCTGCAGCGCTCCGGCCCACCCGCATCTGCCCGAACTGGGCATTCGCCACTTCAGCCTCGGCCCCGAGCTTTGGGTTGAGCAGGAGGACTTCATGGAAGTCCCCTCCAAGGGCTACCACCGCCTCTACCCGGGCAACAAGGCACGGCTGAAGTACGGCTACGTCATCGAGTGCACGGGCTGCGAGAAGGATGCTGACGGCCAGGTCACGGCCGTGCTGGCCACCCTAGTGCCCGACACCAAGAGCGGCACCCCGGGCGCCGACGCCGTCAAGGTCAAGGGCGTGATCACCTGGGTGGGCGCCCACGAGGCCGTCGCGGCCGAAGTGCGCCTGTACGACCGCCTGTTCAAAGAGGCCCAGCCCGACGCGGGTGGCAAGGACTTTTTGCAAGCCATCAACCCCGACAGCCTGAAGATCACTCAGGCCTGGCTCGAGCCCTCGCTCAAGGCCGTGCCGCTAGGCACGCATTTGCAGTTCGAACGTCACGGCTACTTCGTGACGGATCGCGTGGATCACGCACAGGGCCGGCCGGTGTTCAACAAGACGGCCAGCCTCAAGGATGGCTGGAAGTAGTGCTCATCAATCGCTCGTCGTGACGACGGGCGTGGCGTATTCGTGACCCACCACGGCGCGGGCGAACAGGTAGTTCTGCCGCGCCCGTTCGCTCAAGGTATCGAGGGGCACATCGCCCTTGGCGTCGCAGGGGAAGACCAGAGCCCGGCCGCTGTGGAACAGCGACTGGAAGCGCAGCAAGAACTTCGGGCTGGCTGAGGTTCTGTAGGTATTCATGGCGACGACTCCTCTCGCGACTACAACGTCGGCACCAGCCATCCGGTTGAACGGGTTCAGGCTGAGCGGCGCTTGGCATCCAATTTAGGCGTCATACGCCGCTCTGGTGCGTGCAAAGGTCGCAGGAAGCCCCCTCATTTCCGGCGATGCCCCCGCACCTTGGGGGGCGTGCCGCAAAGTTCACGGTCTCAAGCCTCGGAAAGGTCAGCCAGTCGTCTGACCTTGACCTTGCGGCCCTTGAGCTTGCCGTTCGAAAGCCGCTTGACCACGTCGCGAGCAATGCTTCTCTGCACGGCCACATAGCTGTGGAACTCAGTGACATTGATCTTGCCGATCTGACTGCCGGCAAATCCGGCCTCGCCGGTCAGGGCACCCAGGATGTCGCCCGGGCGGATCTTTTCCTTGCGGCCGCCAAGGATTTGCAGCGTGTCCATCGCCGGCAGCAGCGGTCCGCCCGGCGCCTTGCTCAGGCTGTCCAGCGGCTGCCACCGCATCTCAAAGCCAAGCAACTGCTCGATGCGGCCGATGCGGCCCATCTCGTCGAGGCTGGCCAGCGTGAGCGCCAGGCCTTGGGCCCCGGCACGGCCCGTTCGGCCGATGCGGTGCACATGGACCTCGGCGTCCGGCGTGGTGTCCACATTGATCACGCATTCCAGCTGCGCGATGTCAAGGCCGCGCGCGGCCACGTCGGTCGCCACAAGCACCGAGCAGGAGCCGTTGGCGAACTGGATCAGCACCTGATCGCGATCGCGCTGCTCGAGCTCGCCATGCAAGGCCAGGGCCACGAAACCCTGCGCCGTGAGCACGTCCACCAGATCGCGGCATTGCTGCTTGGTGTTGCAAAAGGCGATGGTGCTGGTGGGCCGGTAGTGTTCGAGCAGGGCCGACACCGCGTGCAGCCGCTCGGATTCGGCCACCTCGAAGGCGATCTGCTCGATGGCCTTGGGCGCGGCGCTGCTGGCCACCTTGACGGTCTGCGGGTCGCGCAGGAATTGCGCGGACATCTGGGCGATGCCTTCCGGGTAGGTGGCGGAGAACAGCAGCGTCTGCCGCGCCTTGGGCGCCTGGCGCGCCACGCGGGCGATGTCGTCGGCAAAGCCCATGTCGAGCATGCGGTCGGCCTCGTCGAGCACCAGGGTGTTCAGCTCGGCCAGCACGAGGCTGCCGCGCTCCAGGTGGTCGAGCACCCGGCCCGGCGTGCCCACGGCAATGTGGGCACCGAACGAGAGGCTCTCCATCTGCGGCTTCATCGGCGAGCCGCCGCACAGGGTCAGCACCTTGATGTTGTCCGCGGCCCGAGCCAGGCGGCGGATCTCCTGCGTGACCTGGTCGGCCAGCTCACGCGTGGGCACGAGCACCAGGGCCTGCACCTGCATGCGGGCGGCGTCCAGGCGGTGCAGCAAGGAGAGCGCAAAGGCGGCGGTCTTGCCGCTGCCCGTCTGCGCCTGGGCGATCAGGTCCTTGCCGGCCAGGGCCAGGGGAAGACTGGCAGCCTGGATTGGCGTCATCTCCACATAACCGAGCTGGGCCAGATTGGCCTGCACGGCGACGGAGAGCGGGAGGGAGGAAAAGGACTTGGCAGCGGGCACGTTCATCAACCGGATTGTCCCTTAGTCGATCAGCAGGTCCCTCTCGACGCTCGGCAACTCGTGGACCGACACCCAGACCGATTGTTCGGGGCGGTACAGGTACTGCGGGCCGCTGCCGGCCTTGATGCGATAGCGCAGCGGCGCGACGGCCGCGTGCGCCTCGTCCGCACGGCCCAAGGCCTGCAAGGCCCGGCCCTTGATGATCACGGCCAAGTCGCACCAGGGGGCCCTGGCCAGCACAGCCTCGGCCTGGGTGAGCGCATCCGCGGCGTTTTTCTCCTCCAGCGCTAGCCGCGCACCCAGCGCGCCCAGCGAAGGATCTGTCGGGTCCAGCAGCAGCGCCTCCTTCAGCTGCGTACGAGCCTGGTCCAGCCGCCCGGCGCGGATCAGGTCGCGAAGCTGATCGGCCCGCAGCGCGACCAAGCCCGTGCGCAGCCGCAGCACCTGCTCGTAGACCGCGAAGGCCTCGTCCCAGCGCTCGAGCTGCGCCAGCGTGGCAGCCCTGCCCCACAGCGCCTCTGGGCTGTCGGCCTGGTAGCGCAGGGCCGCGTCGAAAAACAGCAGGGCCTGGCTGCCCGTGCCCTGGTTATAGAGACCCTGGGCCATCGTGAGATCGGCGAGATAGCCATCCTCACCCTGGAGGCGCAGGCGCGCCTCGCGCAGCTGCGCCAGCACCATGGGCAGCGGCGTGCCCGTGTGCCAGCGCGCATCAGCCACGGCGGCGATCACGCGGCCGCTGCGGCCGTGCTTTTCGATGGCACGGCGCGCGAGCTCGTTCACGCCGTCGCGATCGCCGGCAATGGCCAGCGCACGCAGCATGCCGGTCTGCACGCGCTCGTCGTCAGGGGCGAGACGAAGAGCCTTGGCGTAGGCGGTGAGCGCCTGCGCGGGCCTACCCAGCTCGAGCTGCTGGCCGCCCGCGCCGGACAGCGCCACCGGCAGGCTGGCGCTGACGTCCTTCTGCGCGAACATCTGCGTCACCAGGGCCAACAGCTCTGGATCCAGCGCCACCAGGCGCTCGCGCACGATCTCGCGCGGATCAAAGCGGTCCCGACGTGGCGAGTCGGCGCTGTTGGCGCCCTCGGCAAAATATTCGAAGACCGACCCGCCCGCGTAGCGCGAGAGGAAGGCCATCTGCGCGGGCTTGTCGCGCGACTTGGCTTTTTGGTACAGCGCCTCGATGCGCCGGTCCAGATCGGCCGGCAGCACGCTCTGCACCTGGTGGCTCAGTTCATGGAGCACGGTGTTGTAGCGGTCGAAGATCGTGCGCTCCACATCCTCGATGCCGGTGACTGTGTGATATCCGCCAGCGCCGCGCACGTCGTCCCACAGGCGCGAGTCGTACTCGATGCGCAGGTCCTTCAAGGCCTGCATGTGCGGCGCCTCGGACAGCAGCATGCCCATGGGCTTGATGTAGAGCGTGGCGCCGCCCTCGGCCAGCACGGGGATGTAGGCCTTCCAGGGTTGCAGCGAAAGCGCCACGCGCTTCTGATGCCGCGGCGTCAGCGCCTGCCAGTTCAGCACGTAGCGCTCGATGCCCTCGATGTTGGGCATCGCGGCCTGCGCGAAGCGCCGCTCGTAGGCGGCGCGGTGCACGTCCACCTTGAAGCGCTGGGCTTCGAGCGTGCGCGCGAGGATCGCGTGGGCGCGGCCGAGGTCGGGCAGCAGGGCCAGCGCAGCGAAGCAGTCGTCGCGCGCGGCTTCGAAGCGGCCTTGCTCGAAGGCATCGGATGCGCGGTGCACAAGAGTCATCGCCTCTGTGAACTTTGCCCCCTCCTGCGCCGCCATCTGCGTGTAGTTGCGCCGCGAGTAGCCGTTCCCGAGCTGGTAGTGGGCCTGCTCGTGATACGGATCGAGCTTGACCGCCTCCTCAGCGGCCTGGATCGCGTCTTCGGTGCGGCCCAGGCGGATCAGCGTCTCGTTCAGCGCTTCCAGCGCATCGGCCGTGCGCTCGGCGGCCAGGCTCGCTTCGAGTTCATGCAAGGAAGCATCGAAGTCGCGTTGTTGATACGCCAATTGGCCCAGGCCACGCAGCGCGTTGGCCCTGTCGAGCGGCGTAGCGGCCTTGTCGAGCGCGCGCGCCAGCAGCTGCTGGGCGCGTTCGAAGTCGCGCTGATCCAGCGCCAGCCTCGCCGCCGCTTGCAGATCCACAGCCGCCTCGAAGCGCTTGGAGAGCTGCTCGACGGCGGCGCTATCGTCATGGGCGAAGTGCCAGCGGTAGATCAGGGCGCGCTGGGCTTCGTCGGGCGTGCTGGCCGCCAGCAGCGGCCGCACAAGTGGCGCCGCGGCCTGATAGTCCTGCTTGTGCAAGAGGGTGCCGAGGTCGGTGGCGTGAACAGCACCGGTCACGGCCAGCACCGCCGCGAAAACGAGAGGTCGCAACATCTTCAAGCTCCCGCCCGCTTGGCCTTGTGTCCAGCCGCCTGCAAGGCCGCCATGATCTTGTCGGCGTGATCGCCCTGCAGCTCGATCACGAAGTCCTTGACCGTGCCGCCGCTGCCGCACTGGGCGCGCAGTTGCTTGCCCAAGCTCACCAGTTCGGCCTGCGCCAGAGGCAGTCCCTTGACGACGGTGACGACCTTGCCATTGCGCTTCTCACGCGAAACGCGGGCGATACCGTCACCGACCGGGGCCTTCTTGCGGCCGCATTCGCACTCGGTCGCCGGCTTGCGGCAGACCGGGCACATGCGGCCGCTGTCGGTGGAATACACGAGTCCCATCAGGGCTGGAGCGCGAGCGCGCGCAACTTGGAGCTTTGCATCGGGCGATTTTGACCTAGTGGTTGTGCCGCAACTCCCCACTTGACCCAAGACGGTCGCACAAGCCCGCCTAGCGCTAGACTTCGTACCCTGCCGCGGGTGTAGTTCAATGGTAGAACGGCAGCTTCCCAAGCTTCATACGAGGGTTCGATTCCCTTCACCCGCTCCACATCTCCATGGAAGTCAGCCACCGCAGAGGGAATACGTCGGGGCCGCAGCAGGTATGACCGGGACGAACTCCGGAGATCCCATGCGCCCTGCTCCTCTTGCCCTACCCCTCGTCCTGCCCCTCCTCCTTCTTGGCCTGCTCGGCTGCCCAGTGGCTGCGCGATCCGCCCCCGGCGACCCGGTTCGCGGGCAATCGCTCTACAAGGCGCTGTGCACCGCCTGCCACTCCGTCGACCACGCAGGACTCGGACCCCCGCATCGCGGTGTGTTCGGCCGACTGGCCGGCACTGCCAAGGGCTTTGGCGGCTATTCGTCGGCGCTCAAGCGCTCGGGCCTGGTCTGGGACGAGGCAAGCCTGGAGCGCTGGCTGACCGATCCCGAGGGCCTCGTTCCGGGCCAGGCCATGGGCGTGTCCGTGCCCGATGCCGCCGATCGCGCCGACCTGATCGCTTATCTGCGCACCTTGACCCCAGCCAAGGAATAAAAAGCCGGCTCGGCCGGTATTGCCGCTCACCACCCCCTTTTTTTCAGGAGCTCCGTGATGATGCAACGCCGCGATTTTCTCCAGCTGGCCGCCCTGGGCGGCGGCGCCGTGTCCATCGCCGGTCTGGCAGGCTGCGCCGACAGGATGGGGACGCCGGACGAGTTCTACTTCGTCCAACTCTCCGACCTCCACTGGGGCTTCAAGGGCGCGCCCAACCCGGACGCGCGCGGCACGTTGCCCAAGGCCGTGGCCGCGGTCAACGCCCTGCCCAAGGCACCCGACTTCATCGTCTTCACCGGCGACCTGACCCACACCACCGACGACCCGGACGAGCGCCGCCGCCGCATGGCCGAGGTCAAGCAGATGATCGCGCCGCTGCAGGTCAAGAACCTGCGCTTCATGCCGGGCGAGCACGACGCATCGCTGGACCGCGGCGCCGCGTTCAAGGAGTTCTTCGGCGAGACCTACTACCGCTTCGACCACAAGGGCGTGCACTTCATGGCGCTGGACAACGTCTCCGACCGCGGCACCTCGCTCGGCGCGGAGCAGCTCGACTGGATGAAGACCGAACTCGCCAAGCTCGACCCCGAGGCGCCGCTGGTGGTGTTCACGCACCGCCCGCTGTTCCCGCTGGTGCCGCGCTGGGACTGGCACACGCGAGATGGCGCCCAGGCTCTGGAGCTGTTGATGCCGCATCGCCACGTCACGGTGTTCTACGGCCACATCCATCAGGAACATCACCAGATGACGGCGCACATCGCCCACCATTCGGCGCACTCGCTGATGTTCCCACTGCCAGCACCAGGCACGGCCGAAAAGCCCTTGCCCCTGCCCTGGGACGAGGCCGCGCCCTACCGCGGCCTGGGCTGGCGCGGCATCGAGATGGAGCGTGGGCAGGCCTCGATGACCGAGTACCCCATCAAGGCCGCTGCCGGTACCCACGCATGAGACGGCGCGCCCTTCTCGCCTTGGCCGCCGTCCCGCTAGGCCTGCGACACGTTGCGGCCCAGCCGGCTCCCCGCGAAATCCAGATCACGGCACAGCGTTTCCATTTCACGCCCAACGTCATCGCGCTCAAGGTGGGCGAGCCGGTCGTGCTGCAGATCAAGGCGCTGGATTTCGCACACGGCTTCTTCGTCCCGGACCTAGACCGCCGCATGGACCTGATGCCCGGGCGCACCCTGCCCTTCGCCTTCACGCCCACGAGCCCGGGCACACTGCACTTTCTCTGCGACAACTTCTGCGGGGATGGGCATGAAGGCATGGATGGCCGATTCGAGATCAGCGCCTGAAGCGAGCCGGTAACGGAACACGATGACGACGCCCAGCCAGCGCTTCGAGCTTCTCGTGCTGCCGCATCTCGATGCGGCGCACAACCTCGCGCGCTGGCTGCTGCGCGATGCGCCGGCAGCCGAGGATGCAGTGCAGGAGGCCGCGCTGCGCGCCCTTCGCTACCTCGCCAGCCTGCGCGAGGGGGAGGATGCCCGACCCTGGTTCTTGGCCATCGTGCGCAACGCCTGCTTCAGCGCCCTGGCCCGGCAGCAGGGCCGCGCCGAGCTCACCGGTCTGGACGACAGCGATTGGGATGCGTTGCCCGGCTCGACGCCCGAGCCGCCGCAGCTGCTGAGCCGCCGGCGTGAGCGCGATGCGGTGGACCGTGCGATTGCAGCGCTTTCGCCTGCGCTGCGCGAGGTGATCGTGCTGCGAGAGCTGGAGGAGCTCGACTACCGCAGCATCGCGCAGGTCGCGGGCGTACCGGTGGGCACGGTGATGTCTCGGCTTTCACGTGCCCGCGCGCGCTTGAAGGAATTGCTGACTTTCGCGGGGTGGCCCTGAGCCCACGAGCACATCATGAAAGACGACGAACTGAGCCAACTGCTACGCCAGCGCGCCACCCGCCATGCGGCGAGCGAGGCGCTGCAGGCCGCGGTGCGCACGCAGATCGCTCTGCACAGCGCCGCCGCCGGCCCGGCGCCCGCACCGCTGCCGCGCCGCCGCCTGGCGCTGGCTGGCGCGGGGATGGCCGTTGTGGGCCTCGTCGCCGGCGTGACGCTGACCCTGGGCGTGCAACGCTGGCGGGCTGCGAACCCGAGTCTGGGCGGCGAGATCGTTGCCGCCCACGTGCGGGCGCTGCAGGTGGGGCCGCTGTTCGAAGTGGCTTCGAGCAACCGGCACCAGGTCAAGCCCTGGTTCCAGGGCCGCATCGACTACGCCCCGCCCGTGCTCGACGCAGTGCCCGGTTTCACCTTGCTCGGAGGCCGGGTACAAGCCATCCAGGGCCAGCCCACCGCCGTGCTCGCCTTCCAGCTGCGCCTGCACAAGATCGATCTCTTCATCTGGCCTGCCACCGGGCGCGAGTCGGCGCCAGAGCGCACGCAGCTGCGCGGCTTCAATCTCATGCACTGGAGCGACGGGGCGATGCAATACTGGGCCGTGTCCGATCTTGACGGACGCGAGCTGGAGGGCTTTGGCACTGCATGGCGCGCGGCGGCGAACTGAGTGTCGCGCTCAACCGAGCGTCCCGCCACAGCTCCTTCCCCGGCCCTGCGCCTTCGCCTTGTAGAGCTGCTCGTCCGCGAAACTGAGCAGGCTGGCCGCGTCGCTGCGCCCGGAACTGCTCACCGCCACGCCGAGGCTCACGCTCACGAAGGGCGCGACCTCGGACTGGCCATGATCCATCTGCAAAGCCCGCACCGCGGCCTCCATGCTCTCCGCCACCGACAGCGCGCCCGCCATCCCCGTGTCCGGCAGGATGCAAGCGAACTCCTCGCCGCCGTAGCGCGCCAGCACATCGCCGGGACGTCGCAGGCAGTTCTTGAGGGCGCGCGCCACGCGGCGCAGGCAGTCGTCGCCGGCGAGGTGGCCGTAGGCATCGTTGTAACGCTTGAAGTAGTCCACGTCGGCCAGCAGCAGGGCCAGGCTTTCGCGGCTGCGCTGGGCGCGCTGCATTTCGATCTCCAGCTGCTCGTCGAAATGGCGGCGGTTGTGCACGCCCGTGAGGCCGTCGACGAAGGCCATCTCGCGCAGCAGGTCGGCCTGCAGCTTGATGGTCAGCTGGGCCCGCACGCGCGCGCGCACCACGGCCGGGTTGAAGGGCTTGGTGATGAAATCGGCCGCGCCGGCTTCAAGCCCGCGGGTCTCGTCCTCGGGCCGGTCGTTGGAGGTGACGAAGATGACGGCGATGGGCGAGAGTCCGGAGTCGGCCTTGATGCGAGTGCAAAGCTCATAGCCGTCCATGCCGGGCATCTGGACGTCGAGCAACACGAGGTCGGGCTGCTTGTCGCGGCACAGGGCCAGGGCCTGTGCGCCGCTCGTGGCCATCAGCACCTGGCAGTCGGCGGCGAAGACCTGGTGCAGCGCCTGGATGTTGACCGGCTGATCGTCGACGACCAGGAGACGGGGGCGACGACCCAACAGCTGGAGAAGACTTTGCGGGGTCGCGGCCCAGGGCGCAAGAGTCATGGAAGCGCTTCGTCCAGTTCGCCGGGCACGGTGGAGGCTCGCAGCAGGGCGCGGCAATGTCCAGCGGCGCTGGCGAAGTCCAAGCCCGCCAGCGCCGTCTCGAGGGCCTCGGCGGTGGCCGGCCATTGCGCGCGCAGCAGGCCGCGCAATTGGTCGTGCTGCTCGATCGCGGCCATGTCCGAGCCTTCCAGCAGATCGATCAACAAGCGCAGGCACGGCACCAGAGCTTCGTCCGCATAGCCTTCGTCTTCATCTTCGTCATCGGGCAGCACCAATTGCGGCATCAAGGCGTCGAGTGCTGCGAACTGGCGCGTGCACAACTCCGCCCAGCGCGCGGCCCAGTCCGGCGCCGGCGCGCGGCCTTCGCGTAGGTCCAGCTCGGCCTCCTGCGCGAGGCGGCTCAGTGGCATGAGGCCCAGCATGGAAGCCAGACCGCGCAGCCCGTGCAGGACGGCGCCGTCAAGCGGCTTTTGCAATTCGTCCGCCTTCTCGCGGAAGGCACGCACGGTGCGCAAGAACAGGTCGGTGCGGCCGGACATGCGGCCCAGGGCCTCTCCCAGCTCGATGCCCGATTCGCGCGCCCGCGCCAGCACAGCATCCGGCAGCACCGGCGCCGGCACGCTACGCGGCGCCATGGCGGCCACGCCGGTGCCGCAACGTCGCAGCAGCACGGCCACGACATGCTCGATGTCGAAGGGCTTGCCCACGTGCTCGCTCATGCCAGCGTCCAGGCAAGCCTGGCGGTCGGCCGGCATGGCGTTGGCCGTCATCGCGATGATGGGCAGGGTCAGGGCCAACTGGCGGCGGATCAGGCGCGTGGCGGTGTAGCCGTCCATCACGGGCATTTGCACGTCCATCAGCACGGCGTCGATGCGCGGCGGACCGTGCTTGGCCTGGGCGAGGAGCGAAAGCGCCTGCTGACCGTCGTTGGCGAGCAGCACCACGGCGCCTTCGCCCTCGAGCAGTTCGCGCGCCACCTGCTGGTTGTTGAGGTTGTCTTCCACCACCAGCAGATGCAGCCCAGCCAAGCGCCTCGAGCCGGCCTGGGGCCGCGCGGCCGGCAAGGCCGCTTGAAGTGGCCCGTGGCCCGCCCGCGCGTCGATCACGGCATCGTGAAGCATGGAGGCGGTGATGGGCTTGACGAGGAAGCCGTCGAGCAGGCCCTGCTCCTGCTCGCTGCGCTGGGCCAGCATCTCGCGCCCATGGGCCGTCACCATGACGACGACCGGTGGTCCCGTCCCCTCGCCGCTGGTCAGCGCGCGCAATTCGCGGCTGGTCTGCCAGCCGTCCATGCCGGGCATGACCCAGTCGACGAGCACCACCTGGTAGGGCCGGTCGCGCGCCTGGGCGTCGCGCACGCGCTGCAGCGCCGCCGTGCCCGACTCGGCGAGGTCCACCTGCCAGCCCAGCGAGCGGGCCATGGCACCGAGCATCTCGCGTGCGCTGGAGTTGTCGTCCACCAGCAGTGCACGCAGCGGCTCGGATCCAGTCGGGCGCGTGGTTTCGCTCTCGACGGCCGGATGGTGCAGCGGCAGCTCCAGCGAGAAGAAGAAGCGGCTGCCACGGCCGAGCGCGCTTTCAAGCTGCAACTGGCCGCCCATCATCTCGACCAGGCGCCGGCTGATCGCCAGGCCCAGGCCCGTGCCGCCGAAGCGGCGCGAGGTCGACGCCTCGGCTTGCGTGAAGCCGCTGAAGATGCGCTCCTGGTGCTCGGGGGCGATGCCGATGCCGGTATCGCGCACCTCGAACTGCAGGTGCAGGGTTTCGTCGTCGCAGCCCAGCAGGCGCAGGCGCAGCACGACTTCGCCGGCCTCGGTGAACTTGATCGCGTTGCCGGCCAGGTTGATCAGCACCTGCTGCAGGCGCAGAGCGTCGCCAATCACGCAGCGCGGCAGCGCTGGATCGACGTCGAACAGCACCTCAACGTTCTTGCGCCCGACGCCGGCCGCGAGGATGACCGAGAGGTCGCGCAGCAGCACGTCAATGCGCATGGGTTGCGGGTCGAGCTGCATCTTGCCGGCCTCGACCTTGGAGTAATCGAGGATATCGTTCAGCAGCCCCAGCAATGAGCGAGCAGCGCTTTCGGCCTTGCCCGCGTAGTCGAGCTGGCGCGAGGACAGCGGCGTGCGCTGCAGCAGCTTGAGCATGCCCAGCACGGCGTTCATCGGCGTGCGGATCTCGTGGCTCATATTGGCGAGGAACTGGCTCTTGGCCTCGGAGGCGCGCTCGGCCGCCTCGGTGGCGCGCATGAGGTCGGTCACGTCGAAACGGAACAGGGCCGTGTGTCCGTCGGGCAGGCGGCGCTCAGACACGCGCAGCCAGCGGGCCGTCGAACCGCTGCCCACACGGTACTGCATATGCCCGGCGCCGCTGCGGTGCAGGGCCAGGCGCTCTTCGAGCCATGCTTCCGGCCCGCCATCAAAGCATTGGCCCGGGTGCTCCGTCGCCGCAGCCACCCGCATGTGCAACAGGGTCTCGAAGGGCACGCCGGGCACCACGTCCTGGCCGCCGTCCACGTAGGTATCGCGAAAACGCTGGTTGAAGACCAGGAGCCGGTCCTCGGGATCGAAGAGCGCGAAGGCCACTTCGATGGCTTCGATGGCGCTGTGCAGCAGGGTCTCGGAGCGGATCAGGTCGGACTCATAGCGGCGCCGGTCGCTGACGTCCACGGCCGTGGTGACGAAGCCGCCCTCGGGGACCAGCGCGCCGCGCAGTTCAAGCACAACGCCGTTGGGGCGCACCCGCTCCAGCCGGAAGTCATGCGGTGCGCGCGCGAAGGCCCGGAGCCGGTCGGCCATCGCCTGGGCGGCCGGTGCTTCGCCGTATTCGCCTCGCTCGATATTGAAGCGAACCACGTCCTCGAAATTCAGGCCGGGCCGCTCCACAAGACTGGCTGGCAGCTCCAGCAGCTTCAGGTAGTGTTGATTGAAGCAGACGGCCCCGCCCTGTCGATCGAAAACGGCAATGCCGCAGGGAATTCTGGCGAGCACGGTTTCCAGGGTTGCCGAGCCCTCATGCCAAGCGCTGACACTGCGGCCTGGCGCTGCACCGCGCCAAGCCGCCGCGGCAGCCTGCCAGACTGCCGCGAGCCTGCCTTTCGTCGTCGCCAACGGCATGGCCCACCCCTCCCGAGGTATTTCGCCCTGCTCGTGCAGGATCGCCGGGCCAGTCTAACGCTGACCTGTCGCGAACGTAACTGGTTACTTCCTAGTGTCTACCCGCTGGTCATGGGCTGGGCTTGAACAGGATGCGCCCCGGCGCGACCTGGTCGACGGCCTGCGGATGTTCGCCCAGGTAGTCGACCAGCGCATCCAGGTCCTCGCCGACCGTGACGCGGTCGCGGCCGCGGCGCAGCTCGCCGAGGCTCTCGCCGCCGTCGGCCATGAAGCCATTGACGACCAGGCGGTAGTCGCGTCCCGGGTCGAGGGGCAGGCCGCCCACGGTGACGTTCATCAGATGTGGCTGGCCGTCGGCGCCGCGCGTCCATTCATAGCGCAGGGTGCTGGAGACCTGCAGCATGCGCGGCGAGGCCTCGGGCCGGGGCAGGCCGCGCAGCAGCATGGCGCGCAAGTCGGCCCCGCTGATGGTCAGCGCCACCAGCTCGTTATGGAAAGGCTGGACGGCGAAGAGGTCGCCCACGGTCACAGGCGTGCCGGGCGCGGGTTGGATGTCGGTGCGGATGCCGCCGGGGTTCATCATGGCGAGATCCACCGGACCCTGCTTGCGCGCGTAGGCCAATTGGGCGTCGGCGATCAGATTGCCCAGAGCGGCATCACCATAGGGCCCTTCGGGCTGGCGCCGCAGCGCATCCTTGAGGGTGACGACAGGGCGCAGGCGCTCCTTGGCGGTCAGCGCATCGGCTTGGGCGGCCAGCACTGCGAAGGCCGGGTCGGCCGCGTAGCGCGACTGCAGCACCGGCTCGTTGACAGCCTTGGCCTCGATCAGCTTGCCGGCGTCGTCCACCTCCAGCTGGATGTCGGTCACCCAGCCACCGAAGCTGCCGGCCTGCGTGATCAAGCGGCCGCCGATCTTGCACACATAGGCGCGGTGGCTGTGGCCGCCGATCACCATGGCGTAGGCGGGGTCCAGGCGTTGGAGGATGTCCACGCCCCGGCCGCGCATATCGCCGCAGTCGTAGCTGGGCACATTGGCCTCGCCGAGGTAGTCGGTGCCCTCGTGCATGACGGCGATCAGCACCTTCGCGCCCTTGGCCCTGAGCTCGGGAACCAGGGCATTCAGTGCGGCGGATTCCTCGGTGAAGCGCAGGCCCGTCATGTTGCGGGCTAGCGACACGGCCGGCGTCTGCAAGGTGGCCGCGCCCACGAAGGCCACGCGGATGCCGTCCATCTCCTTGATCACATAGGGCTGCAGAATCAGCTTGCCCGTCTTGTCGTCGAAGAGATTGGCCGCGAGGAAGGGAAACGGTACCCCCGTGAAGCCAGGCCAGGAGCAACCTTGCGCAGGGCACTGCCCGGCCGTCTTGCGCAGCAGCTCGGGCAGGCCGCGGTCCAGTTCGTGATTACCCAAGGCCGAGGCGAGCACGTCGAGCTTGGCGAAGGCAGCCAGGGTGGGCTCATCGGCCAGCATCGAGGAGGTCTGGGGCGAGGCACCGATGAAGTCACCGCCCCCCAACAGCACTGCGCCGGGTCGCGCGGCACGCAGGGTCTTGATCGCAGTGGCCAGGTAGGCAATGCCACCGGCCGGCTCGGGCGGGCCCTTCTTGCCGCTGGCCGGATCGAGCGGGCGGATCGTCAGCGGTACCGGCGAGCTGGCCTGGATGTTGCCGTGGAAGTCGTTGATGGCCAGCAAGTTGAGGTGGTGCACACCCGCGGCAGCCTGGACCGGCACGGTAGCCTGGGCCGGCGCAGGAGCCTGGGGGGCTGCACAAGCACTCAGCAGCAGCGCAAGACCGATGGCGAACACGGGATGCTTGGACAATTCGAACTCCTGCAACGGCGAAGGCGGCGGATCTTAGTCCTCCTGCCAACGAGGCAATATGTCACGTCTGCGCAACAATTCGCGGCGATGCTGCGAACCTCGCGTCGGCCGCTTGGCAACAAGGATTTCGGCGCGCAAGCCGCTCAAGCGTGGGGGCCTGTCCGCCCCGCGCGTGGCCAGCCACAAATGTGATGTCCTTACAATGCAATTTGCCCAGATGTTGCAAATGCCACAAGAAAACGTTTGCGCACGTCCAAATAGGTACATTTGTGGCGCCCCGTCGGCGTGGCCCTGCCGCGCTCGCTTGCCCATGTCCGGGCAGCGGGTTCGCCACACCGCCTGCCATTGAACGCTCCCGATGACATGAATTACGGTCCCACGCCTCAGCAAACCGCACGCCGCCTCCAGGGCTTCGCCTTCGTCGTCGCGCTGCACGCCATGCTGGTCTGGGCCCTCGCGTCGGGTCTTGCCCGTAAGGCGCTCGACGCGGTTCGCGGCCCGGTCGAGATGGCCGTGGTCGAGGAGAAGACGCCCCCTCCCCCGCCGCCCCCGCCGCCGCCCACGCCCGACGTGAAGATGCCGGCCATCGAACTGCCGATCAACCTGCCGCCGCCGCCGCTCAATGTGGAGACGCCCCCGCCCCCGCCGCCCCCCGCGCCTGTGGTGACCGCCCCCGCGCCCAAGGACCTCACAGCCGTGAACGTTGCGCCCCGCGCCCCGGCTCCGCCTGCCGAGCAGAGCGAGGCGCAGAAGATCGCCTCGATGGAAGGCGCCTACGTGGTCCAGGTGCGTGGCATGCTCAACAGCACCAAGCGCTATCCGACCGGCCGCCAGGCCAGCCAGCAGCGCCCCAAGGGCAAGGTCAAGGTCTGGTTCACGCTGGCGCGCGACGGTAAGTTGCTGGAGTCCGGCATCCTCGAATCCTCGGACAACAACCTGCTCGACGACGCGGCGCTGTCGACCGTGCGTCGGGGCGTCTATCCCGCTTTCCCGCCCCATACCTGGACCGGCCTCGAGCAGCAGAAGTTCACTGCGGAGCTTGAGTTCACGCCGCCGGGTTGATCCGCAGTCGCTCCCCTTTCTCTTTCTCTTTCTCCAATCCTTTTCCGGAGGCTCCCACCGATGAAATTCCTCAAAACCTCGCAAATCGCCCTGCTCGTGGGCGTTGCCTGCGCTACGCCGGCTCTGTGGGCCGCTGAAGCTGCAGAAGCCGCCGACGCCGTCGACGTGGGCAAGATCTCCGTCGAAGGCCAGGGCGTGAACAACGGCCTGATCCAGGCCGAAGAAACGCCCAAGGCCCGCAGCTCGGTCAACCGCGCCCACCTGGACACGCTGGCCCCGACCAGCAGTCCTTACCAGGCCATCGAGATGCTGCCTGGCGTGAGCACCTTCAGCCAGGACGCGACCGGCCTGTTCGGCGGCGGCCTGCGCGTGCGCGGCGCCAACTCCGACCAGATGGGCTTCACCATCAACGGCGCGCCGGTCAATGACTCGGGCAACTTCGCCGTCTATCCGCAGGAATACTCGGACCAGGAAAACCTTTGCGAAATCTTCGTGACGCAAGGCGCCACCGACACCGAAGCCCCGCACGTCGGCGCCTCCGGCGGCAATGTGGGCATGACCACCTGCCGTCCGACCGACAAGTTCGGCGTGACCTTCTCGCAATCGGTGGGTCAGCTGGACTTCTACAAGACCTTCGTGCGCGTGAACAGCGGCAAGCTGCTGGACAACACGTTCAAGGCCTTCATCTCGGTCTCCAAGACCGACGCCAACAAGTTCAAGGGCCCGGGCAAGGCTGACAAGTTCCACATCGACGTCGGCGCCGAGTACACCCCGACCAAGGATCTGACGATCACCTCGGACCTGCTCTTCAACCGCGCCCGCAATAACAACATCCTCACCCTGTCGCCCAACGACGTGGCCACGCTGGGCTACTTTGCCGACTACTCCACGGCAATCCCGCAGCACACGCCCGGCGTGAACGGCACGGCGCAGGTTGAGGTCCCGCCCAGCGCGCCGAACTCCTATTACCAGTTCCAGGCCAACCCGTTCAAGAACGCGCTGTGGACGGCCAAAGCCGAGTACAAGGTCAACAAGGATCTGAGCGTCTCGGTCTCTCCCTACTTCTGGTACGGCTTCGGCACGGGCGGCAGCCAGCTGACCACGCTGAAAGAAGGTTTCGCGCAAACGCCGGGCGCCACCTCCCTGGCCACCGCAGTCGGCGGCGGCATCGGCGACCTCAACGGCGACGGCGACACCAAGGACACCGTCATGGTCTACGGCTCCAGCGTGACCGCCACGTATCGTCCGGGCGTGACGGTGCAGACCAACGCGCGCATCGGCGACCACAATCTGATGGCCGGCATCTGGTACGAGCGCGCCCGCCACCGCCAGACCGCTCCGCGCCAGCTCTTCGGCAACGACGGCAGCGTGGCCAGCTGGTGGCAGGACGATGCGTCCGACTTCATCAAACGCGCCAATGGCACTTCGGTGGAAGGCCGTGACCAGCTGACCATCAGCCAGGGCAGTTCCTACTTCGTGCAGGACAGCTTCTACCTCGTTCCCGACAAGCTCAACGTGACCCTGGGCCTGCGCGAGAGCGAACTCAAGCGCAACTTCACGAACTGGGCCAACGAAGCTGCTCCGACCGGCAACTACAGCAGCGCCGGCTACTACCAAGTCGACGTGAGCTACCACAAGCTGCTGCCCAGCCTGGGCTTCCGCTATCAGGCCACGCCGGAAGTCTCGCTGTTCGGCAACGTCGCCCAGAACTTCCGCACGCCGAGCAACTTCACGCTGCAGAACCTGGCCCAGATGGGCACCGGCACGTGGAACAACGGCGTGTGGACCGGCTTCACCCTTCGTGCACCGCAGGTGACGCCCGAGTCCTCGACCAACGTCGACGTCGGCCTGCGCTTCGTGAGGGACGACGTGACCCTGTCGGCGTCGATCTACCACATCCAGTTCAACAACCGCATCGCCGCGTCCTACGATCCGCTGAGCAATACGACGACCGACTTTAACGTCGGCAACTCGAAGACCGACGGCGTCGAGGCCGAAGCCGGCTATCGCCTGAACTCCAACTGGTCGTTCTACGCCTCTGCGTCGTACACGAACTCGCAGATGCAGGACAGCCTGATCTGCAAGACGATCGCCGGTGGCAAGTGCACGGCCTTCTACGCCACGGCCGGCAAGCTGTTCCCCGACACGCCCCAGCTGATGGGCGGCCTGTCGGCGAACTTCAATATGGGCGGCTTCTTCGCCAAGGTTGACGGCAAGTTCACCGGCCATGTGTTCGCCACCATGGTGAACGACCAGGCGGTCCCAGGCTACACGCTGTGGAACCTCAGCACCGGCTACAAGTTCGGCAACATGTTCGGCAACCTGTTCAAGGATCCGCAGATCCAGGTCAATGTGAACAACCTGGCCAACACCAGGTACATGCGCCTGAACTCGGGCAGCGGCAGCAGCTTCACCTACGCCAGCTCGTACAACGCAGCCACCGGCCTGCCGACCGGCCCGTTCATGTACGTGGGCGCTCCGCGCTTCTCGTCGGTCACCTTGCGCACCGACTTCTAAGTCAGGCGCAACCAGGCCGGCCTTGCCGGCCTGGTGCAGACCAGGCTCGCCGGGTTTTCCCGGCGAGCCTTTTTTCTTGACAAGATCGTTTACGAGCGTAATCATGGCGCCGTTTACACCCGTAATCAAAACATGAACATCAGCGAAGCAGAAAGTCAGGTGATGGAAGTGCTGTGGCGCAGCCATCCGCTCGGCACCGAAGAGATTGCCGCGGCGCTGCAAGGGCAGCAGGACTGGCAGTTGGCCACCATCAAGACGCTCTTGAACCGCCTGCTGAACAAGGGCGCCCTGCAGGCCGAGCGTGACGGGCGGCGCTACCTCTACTCGCCGCTGCTGCAGCGCGAGGACTGGGTGGCCGAGCAGAGCAGCAGCCTGCTCAATCGCCTCTTCGACGGCAACCTGGCCCCGCTGGTCGCGCATTTCTCGGCGCGGCGCAAGCTCAAGGCGGCCGAGATCAAGGCGCTGAAGAAGCTGCTCGAGGACTACGAAAAATGAGCGGAGCGCTTCTTATCGCCCTGCTGCGCGTGAGCGGCGAGCTGTCCCTGGCGCTGCTGTTGATCCTGGCACTGCGGCCCTTGTTGTCTCGCGCCTTCGGGGCCGGCAGCGCCTATGCGGCCTGGGGACTGGTGCCTGTGCTGATACTCGTGGCCCAGTTGCCCTCGAGCCGGCCGGGTGTGGTGCTGCACCGCATGGTGATCAGTGATGCGGCGCAGGCACTCACCGTGGCACCTGCGAGGCTGGACGATGGATTCGAAGGGCTGGCCCGTGCGCTGCTGCTGGTCTGGGTCCTGGGAGCGGCGACGGTCCTGACTGTGCTCACGCGGCGGCAGCGTCGCTTTGCCAGCAGCCTGGAGTTCGACTTCGCCGGCAACCACTGGCGCGCACCGGCCGGCAGCGGGCCCGCGCTGCTGGGTGTGCTGCGGCCGCGTTTGTGCCTGCCCGCGGACTTTGAGCAGAGCTACACACCGAGCCAGCAGGCCCTGATTCGCGCCCATGAAGACGTGCACCGCCGCCGCGGCGACAACGTCTGGAACTTGCTCGCGGCGCTGCTATGCGCCTTGCAGTGGTTCAACCCACTGGCCTGGATGGCGGCCCGCGCGTTGCGCGTCGACCAAGAACTCTCCTGCGACGAGACCGTGCTGCGCGCGCAGCCGGCCCAGGCCGCCGACTACGCCCACGCCCTGCTGCAGGCCCAAGGAATCACTGCGCACGGACTGCCTTGGGCATCGTGGCGCACCACCCACCCTCTCATCGAAAGGATTGCCATGCTCAAGACCCACGCCCACGCCCGCCGCAAGAGCGGCCTCGTCGTTCTCCTCACGCTGGGCCTGCTCGGCGCTGGCGGCGTTCACGCGCTGCAATCGGAGGAACCGATGAAGGATGCGGACGTGAAGCTGGATCTGAATCTCGAATTCCGCGACACCGTGGCGGACAAACGTATCAGCCGCAAGCTTGAGACGGCCCTGGCGCTGCGCAGCAAGGGGCCGGCCACGCTGCGCCTTCCAGGAGACGCGCAGGCCCCCGAGGTCTTGATCACCGTCTCGGCCGAGCCGGCTCAGCCTGGCCAGTGGACGATCAGCAGCGAGATTCAGCGCGACGGCAAGATCCTTGGCAAGCCCAGGCTGATCACGGCCAACGGCATCAAAGCCTTGATCGAGATCGGCGAGAAGGGCCCGAACGGTGAAGACCGCGGCATGATCAGTCTCGCGGTCACGCCTACGGCGATCGTTAAACCGCAGCCGTGACCACCACTTCCAGCCGCCAGCCCGGCCTGGCCAGATTGGCCTGCACCGTGGCGCGCGGCGGCGTGTGGCCGGGCACGACCCAAGCGTCCCAAACGGCATTCATGCCGGGGAAGTCGGCCAGGTCCACAAGGAAGATCTGGGCCATGAGGATCTTGCTCTTGTCGGTGCCGGCGCGGGCCAGCAACTTGTCGATGGCTTCGAGGACCTGGCGGGTCTGGGTTTCGATATCGCTGGTCTGGTCTGCGGGCACCTGGCCGGCGAGATAGACGGTGCCGTTGTGCACGGCCATTTCGGACAGGCGCGCGCCGACGTCGAATCGTTGCAGGGTGCTCATTTCAATGCTTACCTTTCTTGGTTGACTTGGGGGCTCTCGTCACGGCGGCGGCCGTGCCCGCCGCACCCGCCGCACCCGCTTTCTGCCCAATCTTGCTCTCCGTGCCCGCCATGAGCTTGCGGATATTGCCTGCATGCCGCCAGATCAGCAGCAGGCTCATCAGTACCAGCACGCCCACCTCAGCGCCCGCGCCCCAGATCATCGCCTGGGCAATGGGCGCGAAGGCGGCCGCGACAATGGCGGCCAGGGAGGAGTAGCGGGTGAAGAACGCCACCGCCAGCCACACGACCAGCATCATCAGCCCCAGCATCCAGTTCAGCGCCAGAATGGCACCGGCGGCCGTGGCCACGCCCTTGCCGCCCATGAACTTGAAGAACACCGGCCACAGGTGGCCGAGGAAGGCCGTCAGCGCCACGAGCGCCTGCGTGCCTTCGCCCAGGCCAACGCGCTCGCCGTAGAACTTGACCAGCAGCACCGGGACCACGCCCTTGAGCGCGTCGAAGACCAGGGTCAGGATGGCCGCCTTCCTATTGCCCGAACGCAGCACATTCGTGGCGCCCGGGTTACCCGAGCCATACGAACGCGGGTCCGAAAGACCCATCAGGTGGCTGATGATGACGGCGAAGGATAGGGAGCCGATCAGGTAAGCGGCGAGGCCCGCCAGCAGGGGGAAAAGAGCTTCTTGCATAGCCTCTTATTCTGCATTGGCGCACTCGACCACCGCGGCCCCGAGCAACTCCGTCAAAACCCTGGGCTCGAGGCCCACGAGGTAGCCGCGCCGCCCGCCGTTGATGAGGATCTTCGGCAGGCCGAGGATGGTGCCTTCCACGAAGACCGGCATGGCCTTGCGTGTGCCGAAGGGCGAGGTGCCGCCGACCATGTAGCCGCTGTGACGCTGCGCGACCTCGGGCTTGCAGGGCTCCACCTTCTTGCACGGGATCTGTCGCGCCAAGGCCTTGAGGCTCACCGTGCAGTCCCCGTGCATTAGCACGATCAGCGGATCGGCCCTCTCGTCTTGCATCACGAGCGTCTTGACCACCGCGTGCTCGTCGAATCCCAGCTGCTTGGAAGATTCAGCCGTGCCGCCGTGCTCCACGTAGTCATAGACATGCTCGGTGAAGGCGATGCCGTGCCCGCGCAGGAACTGGGTGGCGGGGGTTTCACTGACGTGGGTGGACTTCTTGCTCATGCGTCTATTGTTACAGTGGACCGCGATGACGAAGCCGTACCCGAGTCGGCCTGTGCGCTGGCCCCTCCTGCTGATGCTGCTGCTCTTGCATGGCGTGCTGCTCGTGGCGATGAGCCACCAGCAGGGTCAGGCGCTTCGAGTGACGCGCACGCTGGCCTTGCGCATCCTGCCGCCCGAATGGCCGCAGCCGCGGCCGCAGACATCGACGCGGCTTGCCGCTGGTGTCGATCTCCCCTTGGCACCCCGCGCGCCCTTGCTCGTGCCGGTGCCGGAGTTCCAGATCAGCGCACCGGCGCCGGCCGGTCCCTTCGCGGGCGCCGCTCCGGCTTCAGCCGCCTCCAGCCCGCCTGCGCTGCGTCTGGGCCTGCCCGTGAACATTTGGGCCAAGCCGCATGTACCGACGGAACGAGAACAGGCCCTCAACGACCCGCGCGCCAACCAGGCCAAGCCTTCGGTGGAGTACCGCATCGCCGACGCGGCGGGCACGCTTCCGGTGACAACCTCGATCAGCACCGACGGGCGGGACTCGACCCTGGTGCGCCAGGGCAGCAAGTGCACGCGCATCAACAAGCCGCGCATCGCCACGCTCGACCCGATGGATGCGCGGCTGCGCGACCTGCCGGCGGCCTCCGGCGCCTGTACTAGATAGGCGGAGTCGCCGCGCCTGCCACCTGCGCCAGCCGCGTCTCAGAGACCGGCTCCATCCGCCCGCCCGACACATCGGCCGCCAGCTGTACACGATTGCGCCCATCGCGCTTGGCCTTGTAAAGCGCCGCATCCGCACGCCCCAGGGCCTGCTCAGGTTGGGGGGATTCGCCGGCCGTGACCTCGGCCAGACCGATGGAGACGGTCACGAAAATCCGCTCGCCCGTGGCCAGGCGGAACTGCGCATCGGCAATGCTGCGGCGCAGCCGCTCGGCATAGAAGGCGGCGCCCTGCACAGAGGTATGGGGTAGCACGATGACGAACTCCTCGCCGCCGTATCGCCCTGCGGCATCGGTCTCGCGCAAACTGCTGCGAATCTGTGCGCCGAGCTGGCCAAGCACCGCATCGCCGGCGGCGTGGCCATGCTGGTCGTTGATGCGCTTGAAGTGATCGATGTCCACCATGGCCGCGCACAAGGGCATGCGATAGCGCAGGCAGGCCGCTGTCTCAGTGTCAAGAAAATTGAGCACGGTGCGGCGATTGAGCACGCCCGTCAGTGTGTCCACCGTCAGCAGCCGTTCGACCTCGGCGTCCCCGTCGTTGAGCCAGCGTGCCGCCAGCAGCAAGGTGGCCACCAGGCCCACGCTGCAAAAGGTGGCCATCAGGGCCAGCGCATATTCGGGCACGAACCAGTCATGGCGCATGCCATAGATGCCCAGGGCGCCGAGCAGCGTGGGCAGCAGCAGGGCCGAGGGCAGCATGCGCCTGGCCGCACGGCCGCCCGAGCGGGTGCTGATCAGCATGGCCACGAAGCCCGCATCGGCACTGCCGGCCAGCAGGCCCAGTTCGATCAGCAAGAAGCACAGCGAGGTATGGAAGGCCATCGGCATATAGCCCGGCAAGCCGAACAGCGGCACCTGATAGACATAGCCCAGCAGCGCCATGAAGGAGATGGCCGAGGACAAGGTGACCAGCAGCTGCGCGAGCAGCGCCGCCCGGCCCGCCACGATCAGGCTCAGCGCAATGCCCAGCAGCAAGAGATTGCCCGCGGTATTGGGCGCCATGACGTCGACGGCCAGACGGGAAGCGAACAGCCAGCGATCTGCGCCGAGATCCCAGGGTGTCACATAGCCGATCAAGCGGCTGGTGCCGACCAGCACGAGCAGCAAGCCGCAAGCCAGGCCCAGTCGCGAGAAGTTCTTGCTGCCAGATGCCCGACGGCGCCTCCACATCACCGCACCGGCCGCCATCAAGCAAAAGGCCACCAACGGATTCATTGGCACCATGCCGGGCACGATGCTGCGCATCCAGTCGTTGTCCAGGGTCCAACCGACCAGCGCCATGATCGACAGCCCCATGACCAGCAGTGCCGCCAGCTCGGCGACACGCCGGCAACGGTTCAGCAGTTCGCCGTCGACCATGGGCTCCCCCGTCGTCCGCGCCTGTCCACAAAGCGGCAAGCCTGGACGAAGGATAGCCGCGAAGCACCGGCTTGCGTCGCTTGCCGAGGGCAAACCCTCAGCGTGAAGCCATGGCCTGCAAGGCTTCGCCGGAGGCGCGGCACAGGCGCCAGTCGGGCATCACCGTAGCGCCGAGCGTTTCATAAAAGCGGATCGCGTCCACGTTCCAGTCGAGCACCGTCCATTCGAAGCGGCCGTAGTTGCGCTCGATCGCCACGCCGGCCAGGTGCTTGAGCAATGCCTTGCCCAGGCCGCTGCGGCGATGGCCCGGGCGCACGTACAGGTCCTCTAGGTACAGGCCCGGCTTGCCGAGGAAGGTGCTGAAGCTCGTGAAGCAGATGGCATAGGCCACGACCTCGTCACCGACGAGGCCCACCCAGGCCTCGATCACTGGCCTGGCGCCGAACAGATGCTCTTGCAGATCGTCGGGCTTGAGCTTGAGCAGGTGCTCGAGCTGCTCGAACACGGCCAACTCCTCAATCAGAAGAGCGATAGCCGGAACGTCTTGCGGCGTGGCCGCGCGGAGGGAATAGCTCGTGCTCATGGGCGTCGATTCTGGCATCGCCTACAGTCGCCGCCATGAGTGAATCCAAGTACCAGGTGCGCCGCTCGCACCGCGACGAGTTCATCAAGCTGCGAGGCCTCTCGCACCACCTTCTGCGCTGGGGCGAGCCACGCGATGGCCAGCCCCTGCTCGTGATGGCCCACGGCTGGATGGACGTGGGCGCCTCCTTCCAGTTCGTCGTCGACGCCCTGAGCGAAGCGCGTGAAGTGCTGGCCTTCGACTGGCGCGGTTTCGGCCTCACGGCCCCCAGCGGCAGCGACAGCTACTGGTTCCCCGACTATCTTGGCGACCTCGACGCGCTGCTCGATGCCGTGAGCCCCGATGCGCCGGTGGACCTGCTCGGTCACAGCATGGGCGGCAACATTGTCATGAGCTATGCCGGTCTGCGTCCGCAACGGGTACACCGGCTCATCAACCTGGAGGGCTTCGGGCTGCCCGACACCCGGGCCGAGGAAGCGCCGCGGCGCATGACGCAGTGGCTTGACGAGCTCAAGACACCGGCGTCCCTCAAGCCCTATGCCAGCCTTGCCGAAGTGGCGGCACGACTTTGCAAGACGAACCCGCGCCTGTGCGCCGACAAGGCGCTATGGCTGGCCGGTCATTGGTCGCGCGAGACGGCGCCGGGCCGCTTCGAGCTGCTGGCCGATCCGGGGCACAAGCGCGCCAATCCGGTCCCCTATCGCTGGGCCGAGGTGGAGGCCCATTGGCGGGCGATCAGGGCCCCGCTGCTGTGGATGGAGGGCGCCGCAACGCCCTTCCCCGCCTTCTGGGGCGAGCGCTTCCCGATGCGCGAACTCGAGCGTCGCCGCTCCATCGTGCCGCAGACGCGCTTGATCACGCTGGCTGATGCGGGCCACATGCTGCACCACGACCAGCCCCAGCCGCTTGCTCAGTCGCTGGAGGCGTTCCTGTCAGCGGCCCAGGCGTAGACGACCACAATCAGCAGGAAGATCAGCAGCGCGCCCTGGGCCGCGATCCAAAAGCCCAGCGGCCAGCCAAGGAAGTTCTGCGAGTTCAGGCTGCGTGCGAAGTACACCAGGCCGAAGCCTGCAATGGCCCAGACCAGGAGCAGGCTGAGGCTCAGGCGCCGCATGCGGCGCCAGCGCAAATCGGAACCGAGGGACTCGTCCATTCAGCGAGTATCGCCCGGGCGTGGTTTTTCCCGACAGAACAGAGGCTGCTTTCTGGCAGCATCGCGCCCATTGCCCTGGAATGGACCGATATGCGCACCCTGTTGCTGAGCTGCCTGCTGTTCACTGCGTCTGCCTTTGCCCAGACACCTGCTCCCATTGCGGCCGCAGTCTTCTTCCAGAGGCCTGCGGTCGTCGAGGCCAAGCTCTCGCCGGGCGGCAAGCGGGTGGCCATCCGCACGGCGCTCGGCGGCGATCGGTACACCCTGGGAGTGCTGGATCTCACGGACGGTCTCAAGGCCTACAGGCCCGCCTCCTTCAGTGATGCCGACGTGATGGAATTCGCATGGGTGGGCGACGACCGCCTGGTCTTCAACGGCTGGGACCTGCACGATTACGCCGGCGAAGCCGGCCACCGCGCGCCCGGCCTTTACACCGTCACCTTCGACGGCAAGCGCCCACGTATGCTGGTCAACAGCACCAACCCCTTCATCACCGACGGCAGCGACAACGCCCTGCCCTACAACCACGAGCTGCTGATGGTTCCGCAGCCGCAGGAGGGAGTGCAGCCAGACGAGGCGATCATCGCCAACATCATCTTCGAGGACCGCGAGGTCAGCGACTTGCTGCCGATGTGGCTCAACACGCGCACCGGTATCGCCCGAGACCTTGACACCGGGCACGCGCCACAACACGTCATGCACTGGTGGTTCGATGGTGCCGGTCATGCGCGCGCGGCTTATACCGAGAACAAGCGGCGCGGCAGCTATTACTGGCGTGGGCCGCAGGATGCGGAATGGCGCGTCATCGCGCAGGACGATGCCCTGTCCATGCCCTTCCACGTCTTGGGCGTGGCTGATACCGGCGAGCTCTACGTCACCGAGACATCGGGCCCGGGTCACACCGAGGTGCTCAAGCGATTCGACTTCACGACGATGAAGCCCGAGAGCAAGCCCATGCTGGTCGTGCCCGGCTTCGACTTCCGCGGACAGCTGCTGCAGGGCAAACCCGGCGGCCCCGTGCTGGGCGTGCGCGTGCAGGCCGACGCCGAGCACACGTTCTGGCTGGACCCGACCCTACAAGAGCTGCAGCGCGCTGTCGACGCCAAACTGCCGGGCCACGTCAACCGCATCTCCTGCGCGCATTGCGGCCAACCCGACATGGTGGCCTTGATCAGGTCCTTCTCCGACCGCGACCCTGGCACGCTCTATGTGTTCGACGCCGCCACCAAGAAGCTGCGGCCCTTGCTACAGACCTTGAAGGGCATTGATCCGGGCCAGATGGCCACGGTCGATTTCCAGCGCATCAAGGCGCGCGACGGCCACGACTTGCCCGTTTGGCTGACCATTCCCGCCGGCACCCAGCCCGGCCAGCCGCGCCCCGTCGTCGTCATGGCCCACGGTGGACCCTGGGTGCGCATCGGCGAATGGGAGTGGAATGCGATGAATCAGTTCCTCGCATCACGCGGCTACCTCGTCATCGAACCCGAATTCCGCGGCAGCACCGGCTATGGCGGCGAGCACTACCACGCCGGCTGGAAGCAGTGGGGCCAGGGCATGGAAGACGATCTGGCCGATGCTCTGCTCTGGGCGCAAAAGCAAGGGCTGGCCAAGCAAGGCAAGGCCTGCATTGCCGGGGCCAGCTATGGTGGCTACGCGGCATTGATGGGGCCCGTTCGCTTTCCCGAGCTTTTCAGCTGCGCGGTGGCATGGGCCGGCGTGGCCGACCTGGACCTCTTCCTCCAGGGCAACTGGTGGGTCAGCGACGACTTGTCCGACTCCGGCCGCAGCTATTACTTGCCCGAGCTCGTCGGCGACGTGAAGCAAGACGCCGCCATGCTGCGCGCCAACAACCCCGTGCTGCTGGCAGACCGCATGAAGTCGCCCGTGATGCTCGTCTACGGCGAGGCCGACCTGCGCGTGCCACTGGCCCATGGCAAGCGCATGCGCGACGCGCTCCGGGCCGCCGGAAACCCGCCCGAATGGTTCACCTACCCGGGCGAAGGTCACGGCTGGACCAATCCGCAAAACCAGGTGGACTTCGCCGAGAAGATGGCCGCTTTCCTCGGAAGGAATCTGCACTAGCGCCTCCGTCTAAAATGCCGGGTTGACCCTGTAGGCCAATCCAAATGGACATCGAACGCATCAACCTGATCGGCACCACGATCGCCGACCTCTCAGCGCGCACCGACGCGCTAAGGGGGTATCTTTGACTACGACCGCAAGGCCCTGCGCCTGAACGAAGTCAATGCCGCCCTGGAGAACCCTAACGTCTGGAACGACCCCAAGCGGGCCCAGGAGCTCGGCAAGGAAAAGCGCTCCCTGGAAACGGTGGTCGAAACCATCTCCCACCTGACCAGCAACCTGGCCGACAACGCCGAGCTCTTCGAGATGAGCAAGGCCGAGGGCGACTTTGATGGCCTGCAGGCCATCGAGGCCGACGCCGACAAGCTGCGCGAGAAGGTCGAGGAGCTCGAGTTCCGCCGCATGTTCAACAACCCGGCCGACCCGAGCAACTGCTTCATCGACATTCAGGCCGGCGCCGGCGGCACCGAAGCCAACGACTGGGCGGGCATGCTGCTGCGCCAGTACCTCAAGTACTGCGAGCGCAAGGGCTTCAAGACGACGCTGGAAGACGAGTCGGCCGGCGACGTGGCGGGCATCAAGAGCGCCACGATCAAGGTGGAGGGTGAATACGCTTTCGGCCTGCTGCGCACGGAGACAGGCGTGCACCGCCTCGTGCGCAAGAGTCCCTTCGACAGCAGTGGTGGCCGCCACACCTCCTTCGCCTCGCTCTTCGTCTACCCGGAGATCGACGACTCGATCGAGATCGACATCAATCCGGCCGACGTACGCACCGACACCTTCCGCGCCTCGGGCGCCGGCGGACAGCACATCAACAAGACTGACTCGGCCGTGCGCCTCACGCACATCCCGACCGGCATCGTCGTGCAATGCCAGGACGGCCGCAGCCAGCACAGCAACCGCGACGTGGCCTGGAAGCGACTGCGCTCGCGACTGTACGACCATGAGATGAAGAAGCGCCAGGCCGAGCAGCAAAAGCTCGAGGACAGCAAGACCGACGTGGGCTGGGGCCACCAGATCCGCTCCTACGTGCTGGACCAGAGCCGCATCAAGGACCTGCGCACGAACTACGAGACCTCGGCGACCCAAAAGGTGCTGGACGGAGATCTCGACGCTTTCATTCACGAGAGCCTGAAGCAAGGCGTCTGAACCCACACCGCGGCCCGCCGCGGTGTTTCACGTTTGAAGAACTAGAGGAAGCCCACCATGCGTGAAGGCAATGCTCCCCTGATTCGCCGCGAGGACTACACCGCCCCGGCCTACTGGATCCGCACGGTCGACCTGACCTTCGACCTCGACCCCGCCAAGACAATCGTCACGAGCAAGATGCGCCTGGAGCGCAATGCGACCGTGGCCCATGGCCCGTTGACCCTGCACGGCGAAGAGTTGAACTTGCTTCGCGTGCTGATCGATGGCCAGAGCGTGTCCTTCCGCGTCGAGGGCCACCTGCTGGTCATCGACAACGTGCCCGACGCCGACTTCGACCTCGAGATCCGCAACACCTGCGCGCCGGACAAGAACACGGCCCTGTCGGGCCTGTACACCTCGGGCGGCAGCTTCTTCACACAGTGCGAGGCAGAGGGCTTCCGCCGCATCACCTACTTCCTGGACCGCCCCGACGTGATGGCCGTCTACACCGTGCTGCTGCGCGCCGACAAGGCCCGCTTCCCGGTGCTGCTGTCCAACGGCAACCTGCTCGAAGAAGGCTCGCTGGACAACGGCCGCCACTTCGCCAAGTGGCACGATCCGTTCCCCAAGCCCAGCTACCTCTTCGCCCTCGTGGCCGGCGATCTCGTCACACGCGAGCAGCGTGTGCGCACTCGCTCCGGCAAGGAGCACCTGCTGCAGGTCTATGTGCGCCGCGGCGACCTGGAGAAGACCGAGCACGCGATGAACTCGCTGATCGCCTCGGTGATCTGGGACGAGGCCCGCTTCAAGCTGCCGCTGGATCTGGAGCGCTTCATGATCGTCGGCGTGTCCGACTTCAACATGGGCGCGATGGAAAACAAGGGCCTGAACATCTTCAACACGAGCGCCCTGCTCGCTTCGCCGGCCACCGCCACCGACGCCGACTTCAGCCGCATCGAGTCCATCGTCGCACACGAGTATTTCCACAACTGGACCGGCAACCGCGTGACCTGCCGCGACTGGTTCCAGCTCTCGCTCAAGGAAGGCCTGACTGTCTTCCGCGACCAGGAGTTCAGCATGGACATGGCCGCCACGCCGAGCGCGCGCGCGGTCTGCCGCATCCAGGACGTGCGCAATCTGCGCGCCCTGCAGTTCCCCGAGGACGCCGGCTCCATGACGCACCCGGTGCGCCCGGACAGCTACGTGGAGATCAACAACTTCTACACCGCCACGGTCTACGAGAAGGGCTCGGAAGTTGTCCGCATGTACCAGACCCTGGTCGGCCGCGCCGGCTTCGAGGCTGGCATGAAGCTCTATTTCGAGCGCCATGATGGCCAGGCCGTGACCTGCGACGATTTCGCCCAGGCCATGGCCGACGCCAACCCAGGCTCCGCCCTGGCGACGCGCCTGGACAGCTTCAAGCGCTGGTACTCCCAGAGCGGCACGCCGCGCGTGGCGGCCCGCGGCCACTACGACGCCGCGGCGCGGCGGTACACGCTCAGCTTCACGCAGTCGAACAAGGGCCAAGCCCCGCAGGTCATTCCCGTCGCCACGGGGCTGATCAGCCGCAGCGGCGTGCAAATGGCCGAGCGGCTGCTGGTCCTCGACCAGGCGGAGCAGAGTTTCACCTTCGACGGCATCGCGGAAGAACCGGTGCCCTCGCTGCTGCGCGGCTTCTCGGCCCCCGTGGTACTGGATGACGGCCTCTCGGACGCCGCCCTGCTCGTGCTGCTCCAGCATGACACGGACGCCTTCAACCGCTGGGAAGCCAGCCAGCGCCTCGCGCTCAACCGCATCCTGGCCAGCGTGCGTTCGGGCGAGGCGCTCACGCTCGACGCAGCCTACCTCGAGGCCATGCGCGCTGTGCTGAACCACCCCCAACTGGACAGCGCCTTCAAGGAGCTGGCGCTGACACTGCCGGGCGAGGCCTACATTGCCGAGCAGCTTGAGGTTGTCGACCCGCAGAGCATCCACCGCGCCGTCGAAGCCGCGCAGGTGCAACTGGCCGCAGCGCTGCGCGACGACTGGATCGCCGCCTTCGAGGCCAACCAGGTGGCCGGCGGCTATTCGCCCGATCCGGTCTCCTCGGGCAAGCGCGCGCTGGCCAACCTGGCCCTGTCCATGCTCGTGCTTGACGCCAAGGCTCAGGGCCGCAGCGATGCCGGCGTCTGGCTGGGCCGCGCCTACCAGCGCTTCAAGGACGCCACCAACATGACCGACCGAATGGGCGCTCTCACCGCCCTCGTGAACGGCCATGCCGAGCTGGCCGAGCCGGCACTGGCGCGTTTCCAGGCGCTGTTCAAGGACGAGCCGCTCGTCATCGACAAGTGGTTCGCCCTGCAGGCCCTGGCGCCCGAGCGCGAAGGCCGTACCTTCGCCAAGGCCCGTGCGCTGACGCAGCACCCGGATTTCACGCTCAAGAACCCCAACCGCGCCCGCAGCCTGATTCTGCAGCTGTGCAAGAACAACCCTGCCGCCTTCCACCGCGCCGACGCAGCCGGGTATGTGTTCTGGGCCGACCAACTGCTGGCCCTGGACGCCATCAACCCGCAGGTCGCCGGCCGCGTGGCCCGCGTGATGGACCGCTGGAACGTGCTGGCCGAGCCCTATCGCAGCGCCGCCCTCGAGGCGATCCGCCGTGTGGCGGCCAAGCCTGAGCTGTCGAGCGACGTTCGAGAAATCATCGGGCGCGCGTTGAGCCTCGCGGAGTAAGCCCATGAGCCGTCGTATCTCGCTCACCCAATATCTGATCGAGCAACAGCGCGAGCATGGCCACATTCCGCAGGAGCTGCGCCTGCTGATCGAGGTCGTGGCACGCGCCTGCAAGCGCATCTCCATTTCGGTCAACAAGGGCGAGCTTGGTGAGGTGCTGGGCACGGCGGGCAGCGAGAACGTGCAAGGCGAGGTCCAGAAGAAGCTGGACATCATCGCCAACGAGGTGCTGATCGAGGCCAACGAGTGGGGCGGCCATCTGGCGGCCATGGCCAGCGAGGAGATGGAAGACATCTACAGCGTGCCCAACCGCTACCCGCAAGGCGAATACCTGCTGCTCTTCGACCCGCTCGATGGCTCCTCCAACATCGACGTGAACGTGTCCATCGGCACCATCTTCTCGGTGCTGCGCAAGGTCACGAACACGCGCGGCGTATCGGAGTCCGACTTCCTCCAGCCGGGCCGCCAGCAGGCCTGTGCCGGCTACTGCGTCTACGGCCCGCAGACCACGCTGGTGCTGACGCTGGGCAACGGCGTCGTCATGTTCACGCTGGACCGCGAGCAGGGCAGCTTCGTGCTGACCAACGACGAGGTGTCCATCCCCGAGGACACCCGCGAGTTCGCGATCAACATGTCCAACCAGCGCCACTGGGCCCCGCCCATGCAGCGCTACATCGACGAGTGCCTGCAAGGCCAGGACGGCCCTCGCGGCAAGGACTTCAACATGCGCTGGATCGCCTCCATGGTGGCCGACGTGCATCGCATCCTGACCCGAGGCGGCGTCTTCATGTACCCCTGGGACAAGCGCGAACCCGGCAAGGCCGGCAAGCTGCGCCTGATGTACGAGGCCAACCCCATGGCCTTCCTCGTCGAGCAAGCCGGTGGCATGGCGACCAATGCCAGCGAGCGCATCATGGACCTCCAGCCCTCCAAGCTGCACGAGCGCGTCTCGGTGGTCCTCGGCTCGAAGAACGAGGTCGAGCGGATCACGGCGTACCACCGCGAGCCCTGAGGGGCCCCTGCCACTGGGGTCCGCGCGGCTTGTGAGCCGATCCGCGATGGGCCACAGTTCTCTCTTTAGAATTTTCTAAGGCCTTTCATGACGGCTACCGCCACTCTCGCGCCCGGCCAGGTCGGCGCGAAATCCTCCAACACCGCCTTCTTCGGTCACCCTGCCGGCCTGGGCTGGCTCGCTTTCTGCGAACTGTGGGAGCGCTTCTCCTACTACGGCATGCAGGGCCTGCTGGGCCTTTACGCGGCGAACTACCTGTTCATGCCCGAGCACATCGGCCATGTATCGGGCATGGACAGCCTGCGCAGTGCGATCGAGTTCTGCTTCGGTCCGCGTACGACGCTGCAGCTGAGCACCATGATCTTCGGCATCTATGCCGGCTTCGTGTACCTCACGCCCATTTTCGGCGGCCTGGTCGCCGACCGCTGGCTGGGCCGTACCAAGACTGTCACCATCGGCGCCCTGATGATGGCTCTGGGCCACTTTCTGATGGCGTTCGACGTGGCCTTCCTCTGGGCCCTGGCCTGCCTGATCATCGGTGTGGGCGGCTTCAAGGGCAATATCGCCGCCCAGGTCGGCGACCTCTACGCGCCCGATGACAAGCGCCGTGCCAGCGCTTTCCAGATCTTCATGCTGGCCGTGCAGATCGCCGTCATCGCCGCCCCCTTCGTATGCGGCACGCTGGGCGAGAAGGTGGCCTGGCACTGGGGCTTCGGCGCCGCCGGAGTGGGCATGCTGGTCGGCCTGGTCGTCTACCTGATGGCCCGCCCTTACCTGCCGCCCGAGCAGCCGCGCCGCAAGCAGGAGCGCGCTGCGCGCCCCCCGCTGAGCGGCGTGGAGAAGAAGCGCTTGGTGCTGCTGATCGGCCTGTTGCCGGTGCTGATGCTGTCCATTGTCGGCAACCAGCAGTTCCAGAACGCCTTCCCGCTGTGGTCGCAGAAGAACATGGACCTGGTGCTGTTCGGCTGGGAGGTCCCCGTGACCTGGCTGCAGGCCGTTGACGCCTTTTTCGGCACGGGCACGATGCTGGCCTCTCTGGCCTTCTGGCGCTGGTGGGCCACGCACCGGCGCGAGCCCAGCGACCTCGTGAAGATCGCCCTGGGCTGCATGATGGCCGCGCTGGCGCCGGCCGCGCTCGTGATCGCGGCGCAGTACATCGCCGCCACGGGCCACAAGATTGGCTTCATCTGGACCGTGATCTACACCTTTGTCAACGACCTTGGCTTCGCCAACATCTTGCCTGTGGGCTTGGCGCTGTACTCGCGTGCTGCGCCGCGCAATATGGCCGGCATGGTGGTGGGCATCTACTACCTGCACCTGTTCATCGGCAACTTCTTCGTCGGCTGGCTCGCCGGCCTGCTCGATGTGGTGCCCGGCACGGCCTTCTGGGGCCTGCACGCGGTGCTGGTGGCCGCCGCCGGTGCGCTGCTGCTGCTCACCCGGCTGTTCTTCGGCAAGCTGCTCGAGTTCGAAGACGCCGACGAAGCGAAGGCAGCCTGAACGCCGGAAAGTAACACTCCGTTGAGGAGTCTCGTTATGCTTGACGCCCATAAGCGTGCCGGGCTAGCGCCCCCGGGCTACGCAACCAACGAGGAGCGAACATGGCTGCGAGTACATCCCTCACCATCGGGCGAAAGCTGACGCTGGGCTTCGGAGCGGTGCTGCTGTTCCTGGGATTGGCGACGGCGATTGGCATCGTGCGGCTGCAAGAAGTGGCCAGCCAAACGCAGGAGATGATGGCCCAGCCGCTGGCCAAGGAGCGCATGCTCTCGGACTGGTACCGGAACGTCTTCGCGGGCATCCGGCGCACCATGGCCATTGCCAAGAGCAGCGATCCTTCGCTCACCAAGTTCTTCGCCGAGGACGTCGCCGCGTCAACCAAGTCCTCCCAGGTCCTGGCCGAGAAGATCGAGGCGCTGATCAGAGACCCCGAGGAAAAACGCCTCTTCCAGGAGCTGTCCGGGACGCGCAAAGTCTATGTGGCCGCGCGCGAGAGCATCACCAAGTTCAAGGCCTCGGGCCAGGACGCCGAGGCCGAGAAGGCGCTTGCCGAGAACTTCATGCCCGCGTCGCGCGAGTACGAGCGCCTCATGCAGTCCCTGCTCGACTATCAGCGCAAGGTGATCGACGCCACCGCGCAGGAGATCGACGCGATCGCCGTTCGCAGCCGCTGGATGCTGATCCTGCTGGCCGTCTTCGTGATCTCGCTGGGCGCCTTGATCGCGTGGCGGATCAGCATCGGCATCACCCGGCCGCTGGCCAATGCCGTGGCGGCGGCCCGGCGCGTGGCCGACGGCGATCTCACCGGCGCCTTCGACGGCCAAATGGCCAAGGACGAGACCGGCCAATTGCTCTCGGCGCTGCACGACATGAATTCGAGCCTTGAGCGCATCGTCAGCGAGGTGCGCGACGGCACCGAGACCATGAGCTCCGCCTCGAGCGAAATCGCCTCCGGTACCACCGACCTGTCGGCTCGCACCGAGCAGCAGGCCAGCGCCCTGGAGCAGACGGCCGCCACCATGGAAGAGTTGACCGGCACGGTCAAGCAAAACGCAGACAACGCCGCGCAGGCCAGCCAGCTGGCCGCCTCAGCCTCGGAAGTGGCGAGCCGCGGCGGCACCGTGGTGGCCCAGGTGGTCGACACCATGGGTGCCATCAGCGATGCCTCGCGCCGCGTGGTCGACATCATCAGCGTGATCGAGGGCATCGCCTTCCAGACCAACATCCTCGCCCTGAATGCCGCCGTAGAGGCGGCTCGTGCCGGCGAGCAGGGCCGCGGCTTCGCGGTCGTGGCCGGCGAGGTGCGCACGCTGGCCCAGCGCAGCGCCCAGGCCGCCAAGGAGATCAAGGGCCTGATCGGCGATTCAGCCGAGAAGGTCGACCTCGGCAGCCGCCTGGTCAACGAGGCCGGCAAGACGATGGACGAGATCGTGAGCAGCGTGCGCCGGGTGACGGACATCATGGGCGAGATCGCGGCCGCGAGCCGAGAGCAGACGGGGGGCATCGAGCAGGTCAACCAGTCGATCGCACAGATGGACCAGATGACGCAGCAGAACGCCGCCATGGTCGAACAAGCGACGGCAGCAGCCGGCTCTCTCAAGGATCAGGCCGGCAGCCTCGCCGCGACCGTGGGTCGCTTCCGACTGGCGCGACGCTGAATAACGGACTCAGCGGCCTCAGCGGCCTCAGCGGCCTCAGCGGACTCAGCGGCCTCGGCGCTCACCAGGCCGCGATGGCCGAGCGGGCCAAGTTCAGGCGTCCTGAATGGACCTCGGCAACCAGACGCTCGAAATCGGCGATGGGCACGGGACGCGAGAAGAGGAAGCCCTGGAAGATGCCACAGCCCATGGCCTGCAAGGCTTCCAGCTGCGGGTGCGTCTCCACGCCTTCGGCCACGATCTCGAAGCCAAGGTCCTTGCCCAACTGCACGATCGTCAGCGCAATCTTGCTGCTGCGCGCATCCTCGGGCAGGTCGCGTACGAAGGCCTGATCGATCTTGAGCTGATCCAGCGGCAGCTTCTTCAAATAGCTCAGCGACGAAAAGCCCGTGCCGAAATCGTCGAGCGAGATGCGAATGCCCTCGCCGCGCACGGTCTGCATCAGTGCGCGCACGGTGTCGAAGTCCTTCACGAAGATGGACTCGGTCAGCTCAAACTTAACGCGGCCGCTGCGGCCGAGCGGTCCGGGCACGAGGCAGGCGAGTTGCTGCGAGGAAACGAAGAGCTGCGCCGCGCTGACATTGACCGCAACGGCAATGCCGCCCATTGCTGGATCGCCGGTCCAACGCTCCAAGGCCGCGCAGACTTCCGTGAGCACGAAATCACCGGCAGGCACGATCAGGCCGCTTTGTTCGGCCATAGGGATGAACTCCGCCGGCGAGATGAAGCCGCGCTGCGGATGCCGCCAGCGCATCAGCGCTTCCGCACCCACGATGCGACCGTCGCTGCTGCACTGTGGCTGGAGATAAACCTCCAGCTCGCGAGCGGTGATCGCACGCGCAAAGTCCCGCTCCAGGGCGGAGCTTTCTTTCGCCTCGTCCAGAATCACGCGAAGGGCCAAGAAGATCATGACCGCTGTGATCACCGCGTTCATGACCCCACCCAGCTGCCGCTGCGCTTCGCTCATCAGGGGGTGAACTCCGAAGCTGACCGCACTCGTCATCACCAGCGCTGAGAACGCAGCGAGGATCATCGTGGGCAGGCCGACCCGCAGGCTCAGCCGTTCGTTCTGGAGCAAGAAGGCAGCCACCACGGCAAGAGGAAGCAAAAACATGTGCAGGCTGCGCGGCAGACCCGGCGTGGGCACATCGACCATCACGGCTTGCACGCCGATGGTCAGCAGGCTGCACACTAGAAGCACCAGGCTGGCGACGCGCAGCAGTTGCAAGTGCACGAGCCCCAGCACGCCCAGCCCCGCCAGGCACACAAGTGTGGCCACCTCGCCGGCCAGCGGCATGCCATGGGACCAGAAGAACAGCCCCCAGGGAATGCCGTTCACGAGCATCAATGCTCCGCCAAGTCGAAGCAGCAGGCGGCGGCGGCGGTCGAAACTGGGCAGCGCCGGAGCCTCGCGCGCATCGAGGGCCTGCAACCATGAAAGCGCCGGCGAGAACAGCCCGGGTAGCCGCGGCGCGGAGCCGGCGGCCGTCAGTTCAAGCATGGCGACCTCCCGTTCGCACAGGGCCTGCTGGATTTGTCTGCTTTCTAACCGTTTACTTCAGCGCATGCAACCGCATCCGTGCGGGGTCAGGCGGCTCGAGCAAGGGCCCGCTCCCGAGCCAAGGCCTCGAAGTCGGCTGCGGGCAGAGGCTTGGCGAACAAGTAGCCCTGGAAAAGCTGGCAGCCCATGGCTGTAAGAGCCGTCACCTGATCGGCGCTCTCCACACCTTCGGCAATCACTTCGAGATCCAGGTCGGCGCCAAGTTGGACGATGCTGCGTGCGATCTTGCAGGCCCCGTCGTCATGCGGCATGTCCCGCACGAAGGACTGGTCCACCTTGAGCTGATCCAGCGGCAGCTTCTTCAGGTAACTGAGCGAGGAGTAGCCGGTGCCGAAATCGTCTAGCGAGATGCGGATGCCCTGGGCCCGAATCGCGTGCATCAGCGACTGCACGGCGTCGATGTCGTGGACGAAGAGCGACTCGGTCAGCTCGAACTTGACCAGCTGCCGTTCGGCAAGCCGCGGCGGCACGAGGTCCTGCAGACGCCGCGTCGATTCTCCGGAGAAGAGTTGGGCCGGACTGACATTCACCGCCACGGCGATGTCGCGCAGCGCCGAATCAGCCTGCCATTGATCGAGCAGTCGACAGACCTCACCGAGGACAAACTCGCCAGCCGGCACGATCAAGCCGCTCGCCTCCGCCACGGGCACGAACTCGGCCGGAGAGATGAAGCCCCGACGCGGGTGATGCCAGCGCATCAGGGCCTCGGCGCCGACGACGTGCCCGTCGGCCGTGCACTGCGCCTGCAGAAACACCTGCAACTGCCGTGAGGCGAGTGCGCGGGCGAAGTCGCGCTCCATGGCAGACTTCTCGCGGGCCTCGCGCAGCATGATCACGAGCATCACGTAGACCAGCACGGCCGTCACCACGGCGTCGATGTTGACGCCGGCCCTGCGCTGGTCGTCGCTCATCAAGGACACGGCGCCCGTGGGCGGCAAGACGGAGAGCACGCAGAAGGCGGCGAAGATCAGCAGCGGCAGTCCGAACCTCACGCCCTTTGGTTCATGCTGGGCGAGAAAGAAGGCGGCGATCGCAAGCGGGACAAGGACCAAATGCAGGGTGCGCGGAATGTTCGCGTCGGGAACTTCGGCCACGACGATCAGCACAGGCAGCACCACGAGGCCCGTCGCCAGGAAAACCAGGGCAGCCGAGCGCGGCAGGCGCAATCTGAGCAGCGCAAGCCCGCCGACCCCCATCGCGACGCCCAGCATGTTCATCAATGCCGGAAAGATCATGCCGATCAACGCAAAGTAGGAACCCCAACCAATGCCGAAGAGCACCGATACGGAGCAGCCCACGAGCGCCATCCGCTGTCGCCGACGCACGAAGCTTGGAGACAGTGCCCCCTGTGCCTGTTCGAAACGCCGCAACCCGTCGAGCCAGGGCAAGGCCAGTTCGGTCTGACTTCTTGACGCCTGAAGCTGCAGCATGCGCATCCTCCGTCGAGCGTTGCGCACTTGTAACTGATTACCCAAGCGGCATCAATAGTGACTGGGCTCAGGCCCGGACGCACCGCGTTCGGGCCTCATGAGTCCGTATGATGAGTTTCGTGCTTCAAGGCGGCGTGCTTCAAGGCGGCGTGCTTCAAGGCGTCGTGCTGCAGGTGGCGGCGCGTGCCCGACGTCCAACTAAGTACGGCCCGACGAAAGTCATCATGATCATCGCCCTTGACGCCTCGGTCGGCTTCGACCAGCAAAACGCGTGAACGCAGCGGTGGCGTCAGGGCCTCTCCGGGACGACGAGCGGGCCGAAGTCCTGGATGCCCTGCGCGCCTTGCTCGATCCCCTAGCCATCGACTCCTGCGTCCACGCCGTGCGCGTCTTCCTGATCAGGGAGAAATTCCTCTCCCTCTTCGCGCTGCTGTTCGGCATCAGCTTTGGCGTTCAGCTCGAAAGCGCGATTCGGGGCGGCGCTGTATTCGGATGGCGCTTCTGCCGTCGCCTCGCTGCCTTGTTCGTGATTGGCGCGGCCCACGCTGCGATCTGGTACGGCGACATCCTCAAGGATTACGCCCTACTCGGCCTCGCACTGCTGCCCGCGGCCCGCTGGTCGGCCCGCCGAGTGGTGGCTGTGGCGGCCCTGCTGCTTCTGGTGCGACTCGCCTGGCCACTGCTGATCTACACGGTCTCGATGGCTGTGGAGCACGCGCACGCAGGAGCGCCACCCGACCAGGTCTTTGCCGAAGGGGTGACGGGCCTGGCGCGAGGACCCGCCGTGATCTTCCGGCAGAACCTGCAGCTCGTGAGCCTCAAGGCCCAGCAGATGGTCTATGAAGGCCGCTTCCTCACGATTCTGACGATGTTCTTCATCGGTGCGTGGATCGGGAAGCTGGGCGTCTACCGGGACCTTGCGCGGTACCGTGGGCTTTTGGCGCGGACACTGGTCGTCTGCGGAGCCATCGGCCTGGGAATGGAAACGGCCCGCTTGCCGTTCCAGTACGCGACCAACCTCCTCCCGCCGACGCGGGACTGGGTCATGGTGCAGTCGCTCACGGCCCTCGCCGCGCCGGCTCTGAGCCTCGCGTATGGCAGTGCCTTCGCGCTCGTCTGGCTGGCGCTGCGCGGCCGCTATCTGCGGGCGCTCGCTCCGGTCGGTCGGACTGCGCTCACCAGCTACGTGTCGCAGACGCTGTTGTGCACGGTCGCCTTCGCGTGGCTCGGGCTTGGGCGCGGACTCGGCGCCACCGGCTGCCTGGCGGCGGCCGCCCTCATCTTCGCCGTCCAATGCATGCTTTCGCGGGCTTGGCTGCACCATTTCCGCTTCGGGCCGCTGGAGTGGATCTGGCGCTGTGCCACCTACGGCAAGCTCATCGAGATGAACGTTCCTGGTCGCGCTTGAGCGCGGGTCACGGCCCCGTTCCGCTCCTCGCGATCTGCGGCGTTTCGCTGATCAGCTGGTGTTTTGCTGCGGCAATGGCGGTGGCCAGGTCCGGCTGGATAAGCGCAGGCAGTTGCTGGCTCTGCGCCGCCGCCACATTCAGTTCGGCCAGCGGCTGACGGTGTAGGCCACAGACAAGCAGCCGCAGGCCACGGCGCTCCAGTTCGCGCCGCAAGGCCTCGATGGCGGTGAGGCCCGAGGTGTCCACGGACACCAGGTGATGGGCTTCGAGGATGACGAATCGAGTGTCGTCCGGGAGCTCATCCGACAACCCTTCGACCTTGCCCGCAGCGCCGAAGAAAAGCGAGCCGAAGAGCCGGTAGATCCGCACGCCGGCCGGCGCGGGAATCGATTCATCCAGCTCGAGGCCGAACAGCTTGCTCATCCGGTAGACGAACATCAGGCAAGCCAGGGCCAGGCCGACTTCCACTGCCACCGTCAGGTCAAGCACGACAGTCAGGATGAAGGTGCTCAGGAATTTGAGCTGGTACTCGGCGCTTCTGCGGCGCAGCAGCGTGAACTCCGCCCAGTCAAGCATGTTCCAGGCCACGAACAGCAAGATGCCGGAGAGCACCGCCAGCGGGATATGCGCGGCCAAGGGCGCAGCAGCGAGCACGATGGCCAGCAGGGTTAGCGCGTGCACGATGCCGGCGATGGGGCTTGTCGCACCAGCGCGGATGTTCGTCATCGTGCGCGCAATCGTTCCGGTTGCCGGAATGCCCCCGAACAGCGGCGTCACGATGTTTGCGATGCCCTGGGCCATGAGCTCCTGATCCGGGTCGTGCCGCCGGCCCTGGGCCATGTCGTCGGCGACCCGGGCGCAGAGCAGCGATTCGATGGCCCCCAGCAAGGCGATGGTGAGCGTGGGGATGAAGAGCTGCTGCACGCTGGCCCAACCAAGCGCGGGACGCTCCAAGCTTGGCAGGGTCTGGGGGATGCCCCCGAAGCGGCTGCCGATGGTTTCGACCGAGAGTCCCAGGACCCTCGCCACGACGGACAAGGAGATCAGGGCCACGATCGGCCCGGGGATACGCGTCGCCAACCGCAGCCACCTTCCGACGCGCTCGCCGCCACGGGAGAAACTTCGCTCGGACGTCAGCATCGACCAGGTCAGCAAGCCGACGACGCACGCGACGCCCAACATCAGGGCTTCGACGTTGGTCTCCCGGACGTGAAGGGCTAGGGTCCGGATCTGGGCGAAGAACTCGGCCGGCATGGTCGTGATCGGCAAGCCCAAGAAGTCCCGCAGCTGTGACAGCGCGATCAGCACCGCGATACCGTTCGTGAAGCCGGCCACGATGGACACAGGAATCTGCCGCACGAGCGCGCCCAGCCTGAGCCAGCCCATCGCGAGCAGCAAGATGCCCGCCAGCATCGTGGCCGTGAGCAGGTTGGCCACGCCATAGCGCTGCACGATGCCGTAGACGATGACGATGAACGCGCCGGCCGGGCCGCCGATCTGCACATTCGATCCACCCAGCAGCGAAATCAGCAGCCCGGCAATGATGGCCGTGAAGATGCCCTGTTCGGGCTTCACGCCGGACGCGATGGCGAAGGCCATCGCCAGCGGCAGCGCGACGACTCCGACGGTCAGGCCGGCGCCAAGGTCGGCAATGAAGCGCCGTTTGTCGTAGCCTCGCAGAGCTTCGACAAGTCGCGGAGAAAACGAGTGATGCGTGAGCATTGCGGAATCCTCGAATCGATGGCGTGAGGCGATCGGACGGAGGAGGCCGGCGGGCCGCAGTGATACACACGCACCATGAATCGCCGCCGCCGGGACAGCAGCCAGATTCGAGGGGCGCGCAGCACGAGCATGTCAGCGAAACAGCGTGAAGGTCTCGTCGGGAGGGGCGCCCGAGGATAGCGCCTCGGATCCTTGGCCACCAGACGGGGGACCACGGGCTGGCCCGCACAAAGCAAAAAGCCGCACAAGGCGGCTTCTTTATTCCATCGAGTCCATTGAAACTTTGGTGCCGATGAAGAGAGTCGAACTCCCGACCTTCGCATTACGAATGCGCTGCTCTACCAACTGAGCTACATCGGCACTGAAGAATCACTTATGAACTCAACAGAGCATCGAAGTATAAACTGAATTTCAGGTCTCTCGCAAGGGTTGCAGTTTTTTATCGCGCAGCCGGCGCCACAAGGTGGGCCCAAGGCGCCTCCGCGAGGCGCTCGGCCAGGTAGTCCATCAAGGCGACCACGCGCGCCAGGCGCAGCGCGCCCGGCGGCGTGACGAGATTGAGGCTGATCTGCGCAATCTGCCAGTCCGGCAGCACCTCCTCGAGTTCGCCACGCGCGATGGACTCCCAGACGATGAACTCCGGCAGAAGGGCCAGGCCCTGACCGGACGTGAGCGCGGGGAGAAAGAAGTCGGCGTTGTTGCTGCGTATCCGACCGCGGACGTTGACCGTTTCCTCGCTCCGATCCGGATGGCAAAAGCGCCACTGCTGCGGCGTCGGCAGGTTGGTGTAGATCAGGCAGGCGTGCTGCTCGAGCTCGCGAGGATGGCGTGGGCGCCCATGGCGGTCCAGGTAGGCGGGTGCGGCAACCAGCGGCCGCCGCACGGTGCACAGGCGACGCGCCCGCAAGGAGGAGTCGGGCAATTCCGCAATGCGCAGCGCGAAGTCGAAGCCCCCGGCCACCAGGTCCACCACCTGATCGTCGAGCGCCAGTTCGACATCGATCTCCGGATAGCGTTCAAGAAAGCCGGGAATCAACTGAGCCAGGTACTGCTGACCAAAGGACATGGGCGCGCTGACGCGTACGGTGCCGCGTGCGCTTCGTGCCTGCTCGGAAGCCTCGGCTTCGAGCGCCTCGGCCTCGACCAGCAATCGAGTGGCGCGGATCAGCGTGAGCTCTCCTGTTGGCGTCAGCGACAGCCGGCGCGAAGTGCGGTGAAAGAGAGGAGCCCCGAGGCGTTTTTCCAGCCGCGTGATGGCCTTAGAAATCGTCGGCTGGGACAAGCCCAGCGCCTCCGCAGCCTTGGCAAAGGAACCGTTGTCCGCGACGCGGGCGAAGATGGCCCAGGCTTCGAAGTCAGGCAGCAGCTTCATGCACATTCCATGATCGATATGACAAGGGATTGGATTGCAAGCCGCGAAGATGCAGCATGCAAATTCTGGAATGGATTGAATTCTCTCAAGGCCATTCCTGTCTCGGGCCTGCACTTCTAGCATTCGTTTCGCCCGCCGCCCATCCCAGAGCGGCGCCCCCCCCCCAGCGACGGAGACCCACCATGCCCCAAGCCCAAGCCAGACCCGGCAAGACGCTGCTCTCGCCCGCCGACCACACCCTGATCATGATCGACCACCAATCGCAGATGGCTTTCGCCACCAAGTCGATCGACCCGGTCCTTCTGCGCAACAACGCCGCGCTGGTCGCCAAGGCGGCCAAGGAATTCGCGGTCTCCACCATCCTCACGACCGTGGCCGCGAAGAGTTTCTCGGGCCCGCTGTTCAGCGAGATCAAGGACGTCTTTCCGGAGGCCGACGTGATCGATCGCACCTCGATGAACACCTGGGAGGACTCCCGGATCGCCGAGCGCGTGAATGCCATCGGCAAGCCGCGCATCGTCTTGGCCGGTCTATGGACCAGCGTTTGCATCGTCGGCCCAGCCCTGTCGGCGCTCGACCAGGGCTTTGAGGTCTATGTGATTGCCGACGCCTGTGGCGACATCTCGGACGAAGCCCACCAGCGCGCCATGGAACGCATGATCCAGGCCGGCGCCCGGCCCATGACCTCGCTGCAATACCTGCTCGAGCTGCAGCGCGACTGGGCCCGCGGCGAAACTTACGCCGAAACGGTCGCCACCTCAGTCGCGCACGGCGGAGGCTATGGCCTGGGCCTGATCTACGCCAAGACCATGTTCGGCGGTGGCGAAGGCCACTGAACCCGCAAGCCGGCCCGCCCAAGGAGGAGCATCCGCTATGAAAACCTATCTACTGTCCTTGGCCGCGGGCCTGCTCGTGGGCATCATCTACAGCCTGCTCAACGTGCGCTCGCCGGCACCGCCTCTGATCGCGCTGCTCGGCCTGCTCGGCATGCTGCTCGGCGAGCAGGTGATCCCCATGGGCCGGCAGCTCCTGACCGGCACCGCCATTGCACGGGCCTGGCAACAATCCGAATGCGGTGCCCACATCTTCGGCGCCCTGCCGGGCCGCCACACGGTCGACCCGGCAAGGCCAGCCCCAGACAAGGAACAGCCCGGAGGGGACGTATCGTGAACTTGCCAGCTTCTGTCTGCGTCGCGCCAGATCTGATCTTGCGCAACGGCCGCATCACCACCCTGGACCGCTCCAAGCCCATTGCAAGTGCGGTGGCCATGCAGGACGGCCGCTTCTGTGCTGTCGGCACCGACGCCGAGGTGATGGCCTTGGCCGTCGCCGGCACGCGCGTCATCGACCTGCAAGGCCGCCCGGCCCTGCCCGGCCTGTGCGACAACCACACCCATGTCGTTCGCGGCGGCCTGAACTACAACATGGAGCTGCGATGGGACGGTGTGCCATCGCTGGCCGACGCGATGGCGATGCTCAAGGCGCAGGTCGCCATCACGCCGGCCCCGCAGTGGGTGCGCGTGGTCGGCGGCTTCACCGAGAACCAGTTCGCAGAGAAGCGCCTGCCGACCATCGAGGAGCTCAATGCCGTGGCGCCCGACACGCCCGTGTTCATCCTGCACCTTTACGACCGCGCCCTGCTCAACGCCGCTGCACTGCGCGTCGTGGGCTACACCAAGGACACGCCCGAGCCGCCCGGCGGCCAGATCACTCGCGACGCAAGCGGCAACCCGACCGGCCTGTTGCTGGCTCGGCCGAATGCCACGATCCTTTACGCCACGCTGGCCAAAGGCCCCAAGCTGCCCTTCGAATACCAAGTCAACTCCACGCGCCACTTCATGCGCGAACTCAACCGCCTGGGCGTGACCAGCGTGATTGACGCCGGCGGCGGCTTCCAGAACTACCCGGAGGACTACGCGGTCATCAACAAGCTCGCCAACGACGGTCAAATGACCCTGCGCCTGGCCTACAACCTGTTCACGCAAAAGCCCAAGGCCGAGAAAGACGACTTCCTGGCCTGGACGCGGAGCGTCAAGTACAAGCAGGGCAACGAGTACTTCCGCCACAACGGTGCCGGCGAGATGCTTGTCTACTCGGCCGCCGACTTCGAGGACTTCCGCGAGCCGCGCCCCACCATGCCCGAGCAGATGGAGGGCGAGCTCGAGGAGGTCGTGCGTGTGCTGGCAGAGAACCGCTGGCCCTGGCGGCTGCATGCCACGTACGACGAGACCATCAGCCGCGCGCTGGATGTGTTCGAGAAGGTCAACCGCGACATCCCGCTGCAGGGCCTGAACTGGTTTTTCGACCACGCCGAGACGATCACCGAAAAATCCATGGACCGCATTGCCGCGCTGGGCGGTGGCGTGGCCGTGCAGCACCGCATGGCCTACCAGGGCGAATACTTCGTCGAGCGCTACGGCGCGCGGGCCGCCGAGGCCACGCCGCCGGTCGCCAAAATGCTCGCCCGGGGTATCCGCACCTCGGCCGGCACCGACGCCACCCGCGTAGCCTCCTACAACCCCTGGGTCTCCCTGTCCTGGCTCGTGACCGGCAAGACGGTCGGCGGCCTGTCCTTGTACCCGCAGCACAACTGCCTGGATCGCGAGTCGGCGCTGCGCATGTGGACCGAGAAGGTCGCCTGGTTCTCCAATGAGGAAGGCCGCAAGGGCCAGATCCAGGTGGGGCAATGGGCCGACCTGATTGTGCCGGACCGCGACTTCTTCGCCTGCCCAGAGGACGACATCGCCGGCACGCACGCACTGCTCACCGTGCTGGGCGGGCGCGTGGTCTACGGCGAGGGCCCGTTTCGCGAGTTCGACCAGAGCGAGCCGCCGCCGGCCATGCCCGAGTGGTCACCGGTGCGCCGTTATGGCGGCTTCGGGGCCTGGGCTCAGCTGCGCGGCGAAAACCCCGACGAGACAGCCTCGCGGCGCCAGATGGCGGCATTCTGCGGCTGCAGCACGCGCTGCGGCGTACACGGACACGACCACGCATTCGCCTGGAACGGCCGCACGCCCAGCTCGGACCTGAAGTCCTTCTGGGGCGCACTCGGCTGCGCGTGCTGGGCCGTCTGAACAGCCATGGACTGCACAAGCACGCCGCCCTGGATCCGCGCGCTGTTGTCGCAGCGCTGGATGCCGCCGCTGTTGCGCCTGCTCCTGGTCTCGGCGTACCTGATCGGCGGGATCGACAAGGCCCTGCACTTCCAGGACGCCGTCGCTGAGCAGGCGCATTTCGGCCTGCAGCCCGCGGTAGCCTGGGCCGCCTTGGCCGTGGCAGTGGAACTGCTCGGGTCGCTGGCCGTGATCTTCGATCGCTTCGCCTGGCTCGGCGCGGGCAGCCTGGGCTGCCTCACCGCCGTTGCCATGGTCGTGGCCAACGACTTCTGGAATCAGAGCGGAGTGGCCCATTTCATGGCGCTCAACAGCTTCTTCGAACACCTGGGCCTGATCGGCGCATTGGCGATGGCGGCGATGATGTCGGCATCTTCGACTCGTGCAAGGCGGAACCCCCATGAAGTCCACAGACACGGTCCTGGCAGCCCTCGCGGGTTACGTTGACACGCTGAGCTTTGTCGCACTGTTCGGTCTCTTCACCGCCCATGTGACCGGCAACTTCGTGCTGATCGGCGCGGCGCTGACCGGTCACGGCCAGGGCGTCTTCCTCAAGCTGCTCGTGTTCCCGGCGTTCATTGCGGGCGTCGCGCTCGCCAGCGTTCTCACACGCGCAGCGCCCAAGGGTCGCCCGGATCACGCTGCCCGTCTGCTCTACGCCGTTCAGGGCGTGCTGATGCTCGGCTTTGGCGCCGCGGGCCTGATGGCGGCCCCGATCGGGGATGCCGAAAACACCTGGGTCTTGCTGGCCGGCGTGCTCGGAACCTTTGCCATGGGCATTCAGAACGCGCACTCGAGGGTGATTCAGCGCCCCGGCGTGCCCAACACGGTGATGACCGGCAACGTCACCCAGGCCGTCCTCGACACCGTGGAATTGCTGAGCCCGACGGTGGACGACCCCGGCCGAAGCAGCGCCAAGGCTCGGCTCGCCAAGTTGGTCCCCGCCATCGTCGGCTTCGCCTGCGGTGCCGTCGCCGGAGCATTCGCCTACCAATGGATCGGCTTCTGGGCGCTGCTCGCCCCCGCAGCCGTCCTGGTGTGGCTGGCTTGCCGCGCGACAGGCGATCACTGAGGAGCAGCTTCCAATCTGAGGCGAGAATGCGGCGCTGCTCTTGCCTGCAATCCCATGAAGAAGCGAATCTTCCTGGCCAGCCTCGTGCTGGCGTGTCAGCTGGCCCCCGCTCAGGTGACCTCGGCGAGCGATGTCTCGCAACTGGTGTCACTGCTGCGCGACGGCAATCGCGGCGACGATGCCGCTTCGCTGAGGGCGGCGAGGATCCAGTTGGCCCAGAGCAGTCCGGTGGCCGCGCTCACGCGCATTGCACATCTCGTCCGCCGCGGCCACCTGCCGGCACGGGCCGTTCTAACGGAAGGCCTGGCCACACGAAATTTCGCCATGCCGGCTGCCGAGGCGCAAGCCTTTGTCGATGAATACGCCGCGGCGGCGGCCCATGGCGACGGCTTCGGCGCGCTCATGCAAGGCCTGTTTGCCGAATACGGCTTCGGTCCGGTGCAGCAGGATGCCGCCAAGGCCAAGATCCACTATGAAGCCGCCGCGCATGGCGGCAATCTCTGGGCCTTGACCCGCCTGGGTCTGATGCTCGAGCAAGGGCGCGACCCGGCAGTCCCCGTCGATCTCGGCCGCGCCGCGTTCTGGTACGACCAGGTCTCTGGCGTGGATGCCGAGGCCACAGCACACATCGTCGCCATGTATCGCTCGGGCAGGCTCTGGCCCGGGCACGAGCCGCGCACGGAGGCGGATCTGGCCGGGTTGGAAGCGCAACAGCGCGCCTGGGACGCGGCACACGCGGTCGGACCGTGAGCAAGCTCGCCCCCCTGCTTCTGTCGTTCCTACTGTTCCTACAGCTCCTACTGTTCCCACTGCTCAGCGCAGCCCAAGCGCCGCAGAAGGTCGCCTTGGTGGCCGCCATCGGCGATCGCATCGACATCGTCCGCCAGCGCGAGCAGGTCGGCAGCCATATCGAACCCTATGCGCGCCGCACCCTCCAGGTGGGCAGCCAGGCCTTGAACTTCGCCGTGCTGCGCGGGCTCGACAAGGCCATCGGAGAAGATGAGCCCAACTCCACGCGCGTGCTGCTTCAATGGACCATGCCCGAAGACGTCTACGCGCGGGTGAGCGAGGCGACGGGGGCACGCCGGCAGGATGTCGTGCTGCAGGCGCTGAACACGCACCTGCAGGCCTTGCCTCAGCGCAAGGACTGGGACCGGATCGAAGTGGTGATCCCAGCCTACACCTACGCGGAGATGCGCGGCATGGGCACCAAGCTCTCGGGCATCGGCGTGTACGTGCAGCCGCTGAGGAACCAGAACATCGAGATCGGCAATATTGCTGATACGGGCATCAATCTCAGCGTCTCGGATGCTGATGGCGACTACCGCACCGTCAACCCACGCACCGGTGAGACCGCGCATTCCTCGGTCTATGTGGCGCCCTATATGTACTTTGAGCGCCTGACCTACGATGCCAAGTCCCTGGCCCTGCTCAAGCGTCAGCGCTTCTTCGACAACACCAAGTACGCCGATCCGCTCTCAGCGTCGCTGGATGTGGCAAACCAGATGACGCCCGTCGAGCTGATGGGCAAGCTGATCGAATCGATCGAACGTTCAGCCTACAAGTCGGTTCGCCAGAAGACGGGCGAAGTGAAGGTCACGCCGCCCAAGCCGCTGGACCCGGCCAGCCGCTGAGTCGTTAGGCGTGCGCCGCCAGCACGCGGCCTTCGCAGCGGCCGAAACCGATGCGGCGCGCGCCCTCGTTCTTCGCAAAGGCACGCAGCTCGATGGAGTCGCCATCCTCGAGGAAGCTGCGTTGCTCGCCGTTCGGCAAGGTGAGCGCCCGGCGCCCGCCTTCGGTCAGCTCCAGCAGTGAGCCGGCCTCCTCGGCCGCAGGGCCAGACAGCGTGCCCGTGCCGAGCAAGTCGCCGGCGTTTAGATTGCATCCGTTGCTGGCGTGGTGGGTGATGAGCTGGGCCAGCGTCCAGTAGGCGTGGCGGAAGTTCGAGCGCGAGAGCAGCACGTGGGTCTGGCCGCGCGCGCGCATCCCAGCCGTCTGGATCCAGACTTCAAGCTCGATGGCATAGGCGCCGCCGGCGCGGTTGGCCTCGCTGTCGAGATGGGCCAGGGGCTGGGGATCGCCTTTCGGACGCACGAAGGGAATGCGAAAGGGCTCCAGCGCCTCGGCCGTGACGATCCAGGGCGACACCGTGGTGCCGAAGTTCTTGGCCAAGAAGGGCCCCAGGGGCTGGTACTCCCAGGCCTGCACGTCGCGGGCTGACCAGTCGTTGAGCAGGGTGAGACCGAAGAGGTGCTCTTCGGCCTGTGCCATCGCGATGGGCTCGCCCAGCCCATTGCCGGCGGCGATGAAGGCGCCCAGCTCGAGCTCGTAGTCGAGCCGCTTGCAGGGCGCCATCGTGGGCTGCTCAGCTTGCGGCGGCTTCAGCTGGCCCAGCGGCCGGTGCAGCGGCGTGCCGCTGACGACCACGCTCGACGCGCGGCCGTGATAGCCGATGGGCACCCACTTGTAGTTGGGCAGCAGGGGCTGATCGGGGCGGAACAGGCGCCCCACGGCGACGGCATGGTGGATGCCGGTATAGAAGTCGGTGTAGTCGCCCACACGGCAAGGCAGGCTCATCTCGACCGCGTCTTGCGCCACGAGGCAGGGGGCAAGTGCAGCCTGCTGTGGACTGCCTGATCTCAACGCGTCGAACAGCGCGTGTCGCAGGGCGCGCCGCTCGCTGCTCGGAGCCGACATGAAGCGGTTCAAGTCACCTTCGCCCAGCCTTTGCAGCAGCACCTCGTCGGCCGTGGTCCAGCGGCCCGCAGGCAAGGCCCGGCGCAGGTCCAGGATCTGGTCGCCGATGGCGACACCGCAGCGCCAGTCCTCGTCGCTGCCGGCCCGGCGGAAGCGCCCGTAGGGCAGGTTCTGGATCGGGAAGTCGGCGGTTGGCGCGTTGGCCGATTCGACCCAGCTCGTGGCAAGCGGGTCGTGGCTTTGATCGAGCTTCATTTGAATTGGTCAGCAAGGTCGCGCCAGCAGTCGGCGTAGGTTTTCTCGAGTAGCCCGCCGTTCAGAGCAAAGGCCGTGGGCAGCAGGCGCCAACGGGTCTCGAACATGAAGGCCAGGGTCTGGTCGAGTTTGTGGGGTTTGAGCTCGGCATGGCTGGCGCGCTCGAAGGCCTCGGTATCGGGCCCATGGGGCACGAAAGCGTTGTGCAGGCTTGCGCCACCGGGCTTGAAGCCCTCGGGCTTGGCGTCGTACTGGCCCAGCACCAGGCCCATGAATTCGCTCATCACGTTGCGGTGGTACCAGGGCGGGCGGAAGGTGTTCTCGGCCACCATCCAGCGCGGCGGAAAGATCACGAAGTCCACGTTGGCCCAGCCCGACGTGTCGCTAGGGCTGGTGAGCACCGTGAAGATGCTCGGATCCGGATGGTCGAAGCTCACGGTGCCCAGGGCCATGAAGCGCGCGGTGTCGTACTTGCAGGGCACCAAGTTGCCATGCCAGGCCACCACGTTGAAAGGCGTGTGCTCCTGCCGGGCCCTCCAGAGCCGGCCACCGGACTTGCGCACCATCTCGTAGGCGCCGGCGCTGTCTTCGAAGGCGGCCACGGGCGCGAGGAAGTCGCGCGCACTGGCCAGGCCGTTGGAGCCGATGGGCCCCAGTTCCGGCAGACGGAAAGCCGCGCCGTAGTTCTCGCAGATGTAGCCGCGCGAGGGGCCGTCGATCTCGACCTTGAAGGCCATGCCGCGCGGGATCAGGGCGATTTCGCCGGGCTCCACGTCCAGCAGACCCAGCTCCGTGACCAGGCGCAGCGCGCCCTGCTGCGGGACGATGAGCATCTCGCCGTCTGCGTTGACAAAGGCCCGCCGGCCCATGCCGCGCGTACACAGGTAGAGGTGGGCGGCCATGCCGGAGTGGGCATCTGGACCGCCGTTGAGACACAGCGTGCGCAGGCCGTCAATGAAGTCCATCGGTTCTTCGGGGATGGCGTGCGGGGCCCAGCGCAACGGATCCGGCGGCGCGGCCTCGCCCTCGCGCGAGCCGGTCTTGAGCAGGGCCTGCTGCAGCGGCTCGAAGCCTCCCACGACCACCGAGGGCCGGCGCCGGTACATCCAGGTGCGCCGGTTCTCGGCCCGCACTGCCGTGAAGGCGCTGCCCGATAGCAGCTCGGCATACAAGCCGAAGGCAACTTGCTGCGGGCTGTTGCGCCCGATCGGCAAGGCGCCAGGCCGCGCCTCGCTGGAGTGTTCGTTGCCAAAACCGTTCTGATAGCTCAGGTTCGCCATGGTCAAGCCTTCCCGTCCGTCATCCGTTCCATGACGTAGATTCTATTATTGCAAATCAATTTATCTATCACTAATATCAATTCAATGAAGGATTCATCCGCAACTCGCCCGCCGCGCGGCATCCAGAGCGTGGAAACCGGGGGCGCCCTGCTGGTCGCGCTGGCGCATCTGGGCCGCCCCCTGCCGCTCAAGGATCTGGCCCAGGCGGCCGGCATGCCGCCCGGCAAGGCCCACCCTTACCTGGTCAGCTTCATCAAGCTGGGCCTGGTGGCGCAGGAGAGCGAGGGTGGGCGCTACGGCCTGGGGCCCCTGGCCTTGCAGCTGGGCCTGATCAGCCTGCAGCAATACGACCCGGTGCGCCTGGCAACGCCGGCCATCGAGACGCTGGCGGCCGAGTTGGGACAGACCGTCGTGATCGCGGTGTGGGGCAATCGCGGGCCGACCGTGGTGCGTGTGGCCGAGGCGCCCGGGCCCGTGCATGTGAGCCTGCGTCACGGCTCGGTGATGAGCCTGCGCGGCACGGCCTCAGGGCGCATCTTTGCAGCCTATTTGCCTGCTGCGGAGGTTCGTGCTGCGCTTCAAGGGGCCGGTGAAGCCAGCCACATGGACGCGGCCTACCTGGCGCTGCTGGGCGAGGTGAAAAAGGCCGGACTGGCCAGCACGCAGGATGCGGTGGTGCCCGGTGTCAGCGCCCTGGCGGCGCCGGTGTTCAACCAGCAGGGGCGCATCGTGCTGTGCCTCACGGTGGTCGGGCCCAGCATGGGATTCGATGTACGTCCACAGGGCCGCATGGCGGTGCCGCTCACGCGCGCGGCAGCGCAGCTATCGCGCCAGCTCGGTGCGACGCGCTAAGGAGGTTTACTGGCGCAGTGCGTCGAGCAGCTCAGCCTCTTCCGCGGTGCCGTAGAAGTAGGGGTAGAGCATGCGGGTGCTGGAAGCGAGTTCCGGGCAGCCGCCGTAGAGCGCGACCCACTCGGCCCCCTTGAACAGGTCCAGCGTCATCAGCACGGCAGGCGCGTCCACGCGGCGGTTCATTCGCACCTCGGATCGAACCTCGAAACCCAGCAAGCGGCGGTAGAAGGCAACATGGCGCGGGTTCACCTCGATGATCAAGGTGCCGCATCCGGCCAGGCGGTGGCCGTGCAGATAGGCGAGGTGGAACAGCTGGGCCAGCACACGCTTGCTGTCGACGAGATCTTCGTCCACGGCCAGGCGGCTGAACTCGCACAGATCGTGGCCCTCCTTGCGCAGGGCTTCGATTTCTTCGGGGAAAGTGGCTTCAGCATTGAAGCCGGCTTCAGACTCGAAGCGCACGGCAATCGTGCCGACGATGCGCTCCCCTTGGCGGGCCGAGCAAACCGTCAGCGCAGTCTCGTTGCGCGTGGAAAGCTGGGTATTGGAGTAACCCCGGGCACCGTACCGGCGGGCGACGAGGGCTTCGGAACCCTCGTGATGACGATCTTGGACGGCCGTAAACACGTCCATTCCCACCGCCGCAACTGGCGGTACCGCCTCGATATCCATACTGCGAGCCCTTGCAAAATTGAGCCCCAAGCTGGGGCCCTCGTCTGGGGAAGGAGTCTATCGATTGGAATGTGAACATTTCACCAGGGAAACCAATGGATACAACCGTTTCACCTGATTCATCGGCCACCGGGAGCGGCGACATGAGCGTGGGGACATTGAATTCGAAAGGATCTCGCAAGCTTTGTCATCGTCCTACTGAAAGAGCGTAGGACGGCAAAGATGCGCCGCCGGCGCCGCGACGGGTCAGGACGATAGAACGGGGCGCCGTCGAAACCGGCGCGCCCCGTTACTTACCGGCCGAAATCGGATCAGCCCTTGGCGCCACTCATGGCCGCCAGGCGGCTCATGTTTGTCATGGAAATACGGTGCATCTCGATCAGCGACAGCAAGCCGTTGCGATGCAGCTCCAGGACCTTGTCGTCGCCCAGCTCGGCGAGCTTCTTCTCATTCACGGCCATGAAGCCGTCCACCGCCAGCTTTTCGCCGTTTTCCATGGTGGCATCGAAGCGCATGTCCTCCAGCAGACCCAGCTCCATCAGCTTGTCGCAGGCGAAACGGGTGCGGTCGACCTCGGTCTCGAAGTTCTCGAGAAAGGTCTTGGCGCCGAGCAAGAACTCGGTGGGCTCGCCCGCCTCGTTGAACAGCTCGTTGCCTTCGGCCTCGTTGAATCCCGACCATTCGGCGTCAAAGCACACAGCCATCTGATCGCTGCTGGGGTCCAGGCGGGCCATGGCGAAGGGATAGCGGCGCAGGTAGGCGGGCACGTAGTTCGTCGTCAGGCGGTCGCCGTCGATGAACAGGTTCTGGCCGGGCTTGACGCCCATCACGGCCAGCGGCGCCACAGCCGGGCGGCCGCCGTCCTTGGGGGCCTCACCGACGCGCACGAACACGATCGGGTATTCCTTGCACGCCTCGACGAACTCGGCCGCCGCAATGAACAGCGAGTTCTGATCGGCAATGCGCGCAGTCACCGGGATGTCGGTGCGCAGGCGCAGCTTCTTGTGCACCACGCGGTCCAGCGGGGTCAGATTTGCATACAGCACGGGGGTCGTCATTCTTCCACTCCTTCATCGGCCAGCTTGCTCGCCAGCACCTTGTCAACACGCTTGCCATCGAGGTCGACGACCTCGAATCTCCAGGCGTTCCACTCCACCACGTCGGCCGTGCGCGGCAACCGCCCCAGCAACAGCATGATCATGCCGGCCAGGGTGTTGTAGCGCCCACGGTCTTCCTCGGGCAGTTCCTTCAGGCCCAGGCGGTCCTTGAGCTCGGTGGCAGGAATCAGGCCGTCGATCAGCCAGCTCCCATCCGCGCGCTCCACCGCCCAGGCATCACCATCGGCGGGCGCTGTGAATTCGCCCGCGATCGCTTCCAGCACGTCGCGCAGGGCCACGACGCCCTGCACTTCTCCGTATTCATCCACGACGAACACCAGGGGCGTGTCCTGGGTCCGAAAATGCTCCAGCAGCTCCAGACCCGAGAGTGTCTCCGGCACGAAGACCGGCGCGTCCAGCCCCTCAGCCAAATCCAGCCGCAGACCGGCCAGACTGCGCTCGAGCAGGCGCCGAGCCGTGGTCACACCCAGCACCTCGTCGAGCCCGTCGCGGCAGACCGGATAGCGGCTGTGCTGGTGCGCTTTGACCATGGCCAGCACCTGGGCCGGCTCGTCGTCGACATTGAGCCACGCGATCTCCGCGCGCGGAATCATCATCGAGCGGATCTGGCGCTCGTCGAGGCGGAACACATTGCGCACCATCTGGTGCTCGTGTTCCTCGATCACGCCGGCGTCGCGGCCCTCTTCGAGGCTGGCGGCAATTTCTTCTTCCGTCACCCCGCGCGAGCCCCTGCCGCGCAAGCCCATCAAACCTAGCGTGGCCTCGGTAGCGAAGATCAGGCTCTTCACGAGCGGCCGTGCCACGGCCGAGAGCAATTCCATGGGAGGTGCGGCCACGCGGGCCACGGCCTCGGGGAAGATCAGGCCGATGCGTTTGGGCACCAGTTCGCCGAAGACGATGGTCAGCACTGTGATGATGGCGACCACCATGGCGGTCGCGGTCACTTCCGCAGCCCGCTGGCCCAGCTGGAACGACGCCAGCAACCAGCGCGACAGCGGGCCCGAGAAGGCGGCATCGCCCACGATGCCGTTGAGCACACCGATCGAGGTCAGCCCGATCTGCACCGTGGAGAGGAATTTGTTCGGGTTCTCGTGCAGATCCAGCGCGGCCTGAGCTCCGGATTCACCGGCCTCCACCATCACCTGCAGGCGGGCCTTGCGACTGGCAGTGAGCGCCATTTCAGACATCGCAAACAGACCGTTGAGGAGGATCAGCAGGAGAACGAGCGCGGTATCCATTGACAGCGCGCGACCAAGGGATTACCCCGATCGTCGGCGCATGGTGAGCAAAAGGTCGGCTAGCGTATCAGAGCTTGGCTGCGATTCCGACAGCACAATCCCCGGGTATGAATGTCCTTATCGGCGATGTCCAGGGCTGTTGCGACCCGCTGCAGGCCCTGCTCAAGCGCATAGCCTTCTCCCCCTCGCGCGACCGGCTCTACCTGCTCGGCGACCTCGTCAACCGCGGGCCCGCCTCGCTAGCCACGCTGCGCCTGCTGATGCAGCTCGGCGACTCGGCCACCTGCCTGCTCGGCAACCACGACCTGCACCTGCTGGCCCTGGCCCATGGCGTGCGCCCTGCCCACAAGCACGACTCGCTGACCCAGATCCTCCAGGCCGAAGACCGCCCTGCCCTGCTCGACTGGCTGCGCTACCAGCACATGGCTTGCAGCGCACATGGCTGGCTGATGGTGCATGCCGGCGTACTGCCGCAATGGGATGCGGCGCAGACGCTCGCCTGCGCGGCCGAGGTCGAGGCCGTGTTGCGCGGGCCGGACCTGCCGGAGTTCCTCCACGCCATGTATGGCAATGAGCCCGATCAATGGAGCGACGAGTTGAGCGGCGCGGCCCGGCTGCGATGCATCGTCAACGCACTGACGCGGCTGCGCTTTTGCACGATCGAAGGACGCATGGACTTCAACACCAAGGACAGCGCGGCGAGCGCACCCGAAGGCTTCATGCCCTGGTTCGACGTACCCGGCCGCAAGAGCATGGGCACGCCCATCGCCTTCGGCCACTGGTCCACGCTCGGCCTCGTGCGGCGCGACGATCTACTGGCCCTGGACACGGGCTGCGTCTGGGGCGGGCAGTTGAGCGCGGCCGTGCTCGACGATGCGGGCGCCGTGCGTGAGATCGTGCAGCTGCCCTGTGAGCAGGCCCGGGTGCCGGGCGCCCGCTAGAATGCAGGGCTCGTTCGGATAGAGTGATCCACATGGGAAGTGTGGAAGAGTGGGCCCATCCAGCGGTCTCGAGAGTTGTCGTACGTTCATTGGAAGCATGGCCGAGCGGTTTAAGGCACTGGTCTTGAAAACCAGCGACGGGGTGACCCGTCCGTGAGTTCGAATCTCACTGCTTCCGCCAATGAATACAAACACTTGCGCGCGGTCGACTGACCTGCCAAGGATTCGCACACAGCGAGCACGAGCCCCGTCCATCGGGGCTTTCGCTTTCTTGGGGAGGGGCGACGGCGAAAGCACCCCGCAAGCACTTCTAACGCGACACCCCGAGTACCAGACCACCTCAGAACGGGAGCGGGTGACAGGTGGACACTGGCGCTTGTCGCAGCACAAGAGTTGTCGCGAACAGCCCTGACGCGCCTCCCCCTGAGGCTGGATTCGATCGCCACGTCCCGCCCGGTCGAGGCGCTAACGTCGTCCGGTCGGATTCGAGTCAATAGAGAATGCCCAGAACGTCCAAGCGATCGGTACCGAAACCATGTGCACGAACTACAAGCCCGTGACCCTGCAGGATCGGCTGCTGTCGCACTTCGGCGTGGTTCGCCCCGACGACGAGGACCCTCTGGAACTCATCTATCCCGGCTTCGGGGCTCCGTTCATCGTTCGGCCCGAGCACCGAGCTGAGTTGGCACGCGAGTGCCTGGTCGGACTGTTTGGACTCCTGCCGGAATGGGCGCCCAACCTGGCCTATGGTCGGAACACGTACAACTGCCGCACCGAGTCGATGCGGCAGTTGCCCTCTTTCAAACAAACGTGGTTCTCCGCGCGCCGCTGCATCATCCCAGCCGAGTGGATTTACGAGAACTGTCACGAGACCGGAGACCCCGTCCGCTGGCGCATCCAGCTCAGTCACGGCGGACCCATGGGTGTGGCAGGCCTGTGGGGCGTATGGAAGGACCGCAACGGCGTCGACACCCTGTCGTTCACCATGTTGACCGTGAGCGGCGCCGGTCATGCGATCTACGAGCGCATGCATGCGCCCGGTGACGAGAAGCGCATGCCCGTCATTGTTCATCGCGAGGACTTCGACGGCTGGCTCAACTGCGCAGTCGCCGACGCGGACCAATACCTTCGGCAGTACCCAGCCGAGTTGCTCAAGGCAGAGCCGGATCCGGCTCCGTGGAAGAAGCTGCCCGAGCCCAAGTCGTGGGCAGCCGAGCCGGACATGTTCCAAGACGAGTGGCGACATGCCGCTGAAGATCCAGCGGCTCGGATGATCAAGGCGAGGCGGGCTCGGCAAAAGCCCAAAGGTCCACCGCCTCTGGAAGAGGACGGACCATCCACCGGGGATCTGTTCTAGACCATCAGGACCGCAGGCAGTTATGCCGACGACGGGCCCCAGAGCACCACGGAATGTGGAGTTGCGAACAATGCTGTATGCATGTACAGTTATTGAAACTCACGCAGCCCGTTCTTCCGAGGAGAGGTGACCCATGATTTTCAGTCTCAACGATCCCGAAAGCATCGTCCAGTGGTGGATGGTCTGGCCAGAACGCCACGACACCTACCTCGACTACAAGATGAAGGCAGACCCCCAGTTCGCAGGGGCCATTCGGCAGGCCCAGCGGCTCATTGCCGCCAGGCCCGAGCTGCGCGCCATCCGGGCCAGGCTGACCTCGAAGTCGCGGACCACCGATCAGGGTTCGCCGAGCGACACGGATCCGCAGCTCGACCGGCCGACCTACAAGGACCTCCTGACCGCTGGATGAGGCCAACCTTGGGTCTCTGACTGGCCTTGCCTGGACCCTCGCTCGATGTCGCACAAGGTATCGGCGTGCGCGCCAATTCTGCCTGGGCGACCTCGCGCAGCAGCCTTGCACGCAGATCCTCGATCGTCGCGCGAATGAAAAGCCCAGGGGCTGGCAAAAGGAAGGTCTCAGGCCGCCAAGGCGCGCACCTGCTCCCACGACACGTGCAGCGCCTCAATTCGACTGAATGCGTCCAGCAGGTAGTCGACCGTCGCTCGCACGCGCGGCGCCACCAAAGAGCGGTGTGGGTATTGCAGTGCCAAGGTGCGAGGCCCGCTGTGATGAAGGCGCGGCAAAAGCACCTGCAGCCGTCCACGGCGCAGATCGTCCCAGGCATGGTGAAGCCCGGCTTGCGCGATCCCCATGCCGCGTACGGCCGCCTCCACAGCCGCCTGAGGGTCAGAGACGACCAAAGCCGTTGGCTCCGGCACACGTTCGTGCACATCGCCGGCGCTGTTCCTGAAGCTCCAGCCCGACGTTTGTCCGGTCAGGAAGCGCACGGCGATCAGCCGGTGTCGCGCCAGATCGTCCACCTTCTTCGGCACGCCGTGCTGCAGGAGGTAGGCGGGCGCGGCCACGATCACGGTGCGCAGCTCGCAGATCTGGCGGGAAACCAGGCTTGAATCGGCGAGCTGACCGCCCCGCAGCGCGAGATCGAAACCGTCGCGCACCAGGTCCACACGCCTGTCATCGAACTCGACCTCCGGAACCAGCCCCGGATGACGCTTGACCAGACCAGGTAGCAAAGGCAGCAGATAGCGCTGCCCGATCGCATGTCCGGTCGAAATGCGCACCCGCCCCACGGCCTCGGCCCTCTGAGCGGCGACGGTATCAATGGCCGCATCCAGCGCATTGATGGCTTGCCGGGCGCGCTCCAGGAAGGCCAGCCCCTCTGCGGTGAGCTGCAGCGATCGGGTGCTGCGATTCATGAGTCGCACGCCGAGCGCCCCCTCCAGTCCCGCCACGTTCTTGCCCACGGCCGCCGCACTGATGCCAAGTGCGCGCGCCGCGGCAGCGAAGCTGCCACGGTCGGCGGCCTGAACAAAGGAGAGCATGGCCGGTACACGCTGGGTGGCATCCACTTTTTATTCACAACCTCAGGATTCGATTGAACTGACTATAGGTGTCATTCAGTTTTTGGTCACCGACACCCAGAATTCACGCCATTGCAATCAAGCACTGCCTTGAACGAGGAGAGACACATGAGCAGCAACTCGCAAAAGACCGTCGCCATTTTGGGCAACGGCACGGTCGGCGTGGCCTTGGCCAAGGGTTTCGCGGGGCTGGACTACCAGGTGGTTTTTGCTACACGCGACGTGCAGGGCACCAAGACGCTGTCCGCCTTGGAGGCCGTCCCCGGCGCGCGTGCAGCCGGCCTGCGCGAGGCGGCCCGGTTGGCCGATATCGCCGTGCTCGCCCTGCCCTGGGGTGGTCTGCAAGAAGCGCTTCAGGCCATCGGACCCGATGCCCTTGCCGGCAAGCTCGTGATCGATCCGAGCAATCCGCTCGAGCTGTCTACGGGCGCGCCGCGCCTGGCCATCGGCCACACGGACTCGGCCGGTGAACTCGTGCAACGCCTGCTGCCGCGTGCCCAAGTCGTCAAGGCTTTCAACATCATCACGGCAGGCCACATGGTCCATCCGCATTTGCCGGATGGCACCCCTGACATGTTCATCGCCGGCAACGACGCGTCGGCCAAGGCTGAGGTCCAGAAGCTGCTGACAGCCTTCGGCTGGCGCCCCGGAATCGACATGGGCGACATCAGTGCCAGCCGCCTGCTGGAACCGCTGGCGATGGTCTGGATCCGCTACGCCTTTCGCAATCAGCATTGGACCCACGGCTTCAGCCTGCTGGGACAAAAGGACTAGGAGCCTGGGCCGCAGAGCGCGTCGCCCGTGCTTGGCCGCCCAGGCTGCTAGGGGCTGTCCGTCTTGCTCAGCTCCATGCCCTTGACGAGGAAGTACACGACCACCTCGCGACGCTGGCGCGGCCTGATGTTGACTGCCATGCGCTTCGTCTGGTCGGCGTGTTCGGCCGCGATTTCGCAACGGCCCGGCGGCAGGTTCAGCAGCAGCCAGGGAGCGTCCACACTCCGATCGAACATCTGCTCACCACCAGCATTGCGCACCGTCACGTGCACGTCGCCCAGCCCCAGCGTCCAGGCCGAGCGCGGGCTTTGCATCGGCGTCTTCATTCCGGCCCTCTCGCGAAGAGCTCGCAGCGCTGCTTGCTCACCTCTTCGAGAATGACGCGGGCCGGCCGCACGGTGCCGGCCTCGTTCATGGCGGTTTCATGGGGAACGCCGGCCTCCTAGACCTTGTCGGCGGCGCGGGCCAGCAGTTCGCGGCCATCGACCAGCAGGGTCTGGCGGATCTCTTCCTAGGGCTGCGCCGAGACATGGTGTGGGTCCTTGCGGCCGGATGGCACGGGGAGCCCCGGGGACACTTCGGCCTAAGCACCCTGGGCACGACGCAGATGCTGCTCAGGGCGCACTGCAAAGATTGCGTTTACGCAATGCATTGATTTGCGCTAAACCCATCACCGCCTCTGTTCGAATTGGGCAAGCCGATTGACGCTTGCGATCCTCATTTCGGAGCGCTCGCCAGGACCAGCGAGGCCACGTCCGCAACCCCTGCCAACCTGTGAAGATGCACCGCAAACAGGCCGCTTGCGGGATCTCGGTGCATCGAAGTCACCGTTGCAGCATTGGCATGCGCGACGATGTCCGAGCGCGAATAGCCGGAGATGGTCACGTCCGTTTCTTGAGCTGCAAAGGCCAGTGCCAGCCTGACGCCGCCGTTGATGGCCTCGTACGATGCGACCCGCGCTCGGCCCATCGACACATACTTTGCGAGATCTCCGAAAACGGCAATGCCCGCGGCAGTGATCGGAGCGACAACATGGTACGCCGACGCTGCAGTACCCGTCAGTCGCCCCCGGACGGCATCGTGTGAATTTGCCTCGATCACCCGTCCATCCACCGGATCCAACATTGCAACGCGCCCCTCAAATCCCAATTCAGCGGGAGACACGGTGAACTCGAGCGCAGCCCGACTCGGATCGTCTGCAAATGCAAGCACATAGGCGGTAGAGATGGGCCCATGTTGCGTGAAGGCCGCTGCGAGTATCGGCTCTCGGCTTGCGCGGGCTTGGGTCAAGTAGCTCCGATCCAGGGGCTCCAGTGGCCCGTCGGGCTTGACGATGACCCCGTCAAGACGGGATGCCCTGGACAAGTTCGCCGGGTCGAGTTTCTCGAACGAGTCCCCGATGCCTATGGGACCTCCAGAAAGGGTAGCGAACAGCATGGCGGCACCGTCCGCCGATGGAAACACATCGGTCGCAGGCCAGGCGCCAAGTTCGCGGATGAATCGAGCATTGAAAGCGAGCTGCGTCCACTTGTCGCGGGTCAGGCCATCGACGGCCGCCCTGATGGTTGTCAGGTTCGGATACTTTGCGCCCTGGAGCATATGCAAGGGGTAGGCCATGCAATATTGCATCGTGATGCCATGGGCCTGCATTGCGTTGGCCATGCCATCGAGGAACGCCTCGCCTCGGCCTGGAACGCTGTGCAGTTCAGGTGAGAACTTGTACGTCGCATCGAGCCAATCCTGCAGATAGATGGAGATCCCGTTGTGTGCGGCGTAGTCCGCAAGCTCATTCCAATAGCCGGGATCCACGGCAGCAACTCCTGAAATCTGAAAGCGCTGGCGATACGGGCTGTCCTTGTCGACAAATCGATTGTGCGCAAGAAACGGGAGCTTCACGCGGTCGTGGAACGCTGCCATACCCTTCGGGAAGACACCGGGATGCGCACGCCACTCAACCAGCCCGCCGTAGCGATTCCACTCCTGGTCCGGCAACGCCGGATTCTTGATCTTGCCGATCTGCTCGTGGGGGTTCCACGAACTCTTCGAGTACCACCAGCTGTCCAGCTGCAAATAGCCGAGTGCAACTCCGGCTGAACGACTCCGGTCCACGAAGCGCACCAGCGAGTCTTCGTAGTTCAGCCCGTCGGCATAGTCATAGTTGTAGTAGTAGTACCCACCGGCGTTGTCAGTCAGCTCCCCGATGAACCGCAACGTTGCGTCGGCATCAGGGGCGGTAGGTTTGCGACCGTACAAGGCGCGCAAGGCGCCCCCCCAGGCAGCGTAGGCAGACGTGACCTTGGGCGCCGAAGCGACGAGGCTGCTCGCCGAGAACCCCTGTGGCAGGCGGCCGACCTCTGCATTCATACCGACAGCGACGCGCTGGCGCGCATCGCCCATCATGCTTGCCATGAAGAACGCCGAGGCCGGAGAAATGATCAGCGCATGTCCGGCCTCATTGAACAGCACCCATGGCGTGGAGACCTCTTGCGGGGCGTCGAAGACCGGTGGCGCAAAGTTCAACTGTCGATGCGAGAGCGAATGCAATCCAGCCGGGACTACCCTGAAGTCGGGGAACACCGGCGTCGCCCCCGACAGGTCCTCGGCAAGCACGCGCCAGGACATCAGGAGTGCCTGCGAATCGCCCGGTGCCGGCGCAACGCTGGCCTCGACACCCTCAGCGAGACGGAACCTCAGGCGACCGTCGGCGACGCTGACCTGGGTCCCTCCGCCAGGAAGCTTCCCGCTGAAGTGGAACTCGCCATCATCGATCGCATACGCGCCCGTCGCAGATTCGATCGAGAAGATCAGCTTCCCATGGTTGATTTCATACCGCTCGGCCCATGCTTGCGGCGACGCAAACAGCAGCACTAGCAGCCCAGTTGTGGCGTAGGAAAGTCGGGTCATGGCCTTGATTGTGTCAACGATTGAGCGCTTGGCGAACCCAGCCGTCTCACCCAACTCAAACGCGGTGCGAACAGGGAGCGCATCTCTGGCGCCTCGAACCAGCGCTCACCGGTCACGCTCGACACCCTCGCGGCTTGAGTCATCTCAAGCCGCCTCGGGGCCGGACGCCGAGCGTCACAACGTCGGCGGCACCGCTTCGCGCGTGACTTCTGGGGCATGCCTTCGACTGTCGATGCGACGCTAGGCGCCGGCCATTTTCGGACCTCGGGGAGCGGCCACTCTCAGGTAGCCGACGAACCAAGGGACCTGACGGGATCGCGCGAACACGCCGCCTATGAATCTGGACACGATGTGCGCGCTCGCCGTCGGCCACGCTCACCGCTTTTCATACGCATCCCGGAGGCGGACAATGCCGCTGGTGCGACGAATTTGCGCGGGTCACGAAGGAGCTGTCATGGATGCGACATCGTGGGTGCCTGGCGTGAGCGCAGACCGGCGCGTATCGCCGGACCGACGCGTCACGCATTCGATCCTCAACCAGGAAACGCTGGCGAGCATCGTTGCCGAGACTGGCGGCGAGTACTCCTATGCAGGCCAGGCGCTGAAGGAACTGGAGCGCCGACGTGCAGAGAGTGGTCCTGGCAGTGGCGACGATGAGATCATCATCTGCTCGCTGCGCGGCCGCTGGTTGGTTGGAACGGTGCGCGAAATCCGAGAGACCATGTCCGTCGCGGCGCAGGGCGCTTCACGACGGCAGAAGGACCACTAGGCGTCCGAATGCCGGCACGGACCCTCGGAACACGGAACCCGTCATGCCTTGGTCCTGAAGGTTGTGCCGCAAACAACGCGGGCCGTCGGTCTGCACGCTCGACATGCCGGGCTCGGGTTTGCGAGCGCAGCGGCAACACACATCCCCCCTTGCAAGGGGGGTGTACGTTCGGCAGATTCGCGAAATATTCAGCTGGCCGGATTCCTTGGTAGCCAGACAGCAACCGCTCGGTACTGGCAATGATGCTTCATTGCCAGCACCGAATCAGGACGAGGCGCGGAGTCGCACGCCGCAAAGATGGCTAACTTCTTGATTTTATTGATGTGACATGCGATTTACCATGGACTGCGCCAGGGCCACTACCGGAGAATTTTGAATGGAAAAATCTGTTCATACTGCCTTGGCGGCAGCGGCGGTTGCCTTGTTCGCCAACGTGGCACAGGCGTCTCCTGTTCGACTGGACTGGACGACGACCATCCAGTCTTGCGGCATTTGCCGCCTGTCCGCGGGTGCTTCGGTCACGATGACTGTTGTGTTCGATGTGGCGGCCGATCAAGCAACGAATCAGTGATTGGAGAGCAAAGTGTCGACCACACCTCACGCCCGTGTCGATGCTCATGCCGAGAGCTGCGAGCCAGTCATTGAGCTCCTGATTTGCACGCGCAATCGAAGCCGTCAGCTTGAGAAATGCTTGGATTCGCTGCGGCATTTGAATCCTGGTCCACCATGGGCCTTGGTGGTCGTCGACAACGCCTCTACAGACGACACGGCAGAGCGGGTGCGTCGCTTCGCCAGTTCGGCGACCTTTGAGGTTCGCTACGTCAGGGAAGACAAGATCGGCGTTGGCAATGCACGCAACGCAGCATTAAAGGCTGCTCGGGCAGAGGTGCTGGCGTTCACCGACGACGATTGCTATCCGCAGCCAGACTTTCTTGAGCGCGTCTTTGATTGCTTTTCCGAAGACCCTGAGATCGCATTCCTGGGCGGACGGATCCTTCTTCACGATGCGGCGGACGCTCCGGTGACCATCCAATTGCGGAGCGAACGGATTCGCATCGCAGCGAGAAGCTTTGTTCCCGCCGGGTTGATTCACGGTGCGAATCTGTCCATTCGACGCTCACGGGTGATTGCCGTAGGTGGTTTTGACCCATGGTTCGGCACCGGCAGCCTTTTCCCGGCGGAAGACGTCGAGTTGATCGCCAGACTTTCCGCCGCTGGATGGACTGGGGTCTATGACCCGCGGCCGGTCGTGTCGCACCATCACGGGCGCAAGCAGGAGGACTTGGCGCAGCTGTGGGAGGCGTATGACCGCGGCCGCGGCGCGTACTATGCCAAGTGCTTGCTCAACAGCCAGATTTCACTCGTCTACCTGCGCAATTGGTACTGGTCTATTCGGCGCAGCAAGTTGAACCAGTCGTGGCCTGAGTTGCGCTCGGCGATCGAATATTTCTGGCGGGAGCTTTGGGATCGGCGCCGTCGATTTGACGTTCTTCAAGAAGACCGACCATTGACCGATGCCTGACGGCGGCGCGCTAGGACCGGCAGCCACATCGCCACATCGCCACATCGCCACGGCGCCGCGGCGCCGCGGCAGCTGTGTTGCTGGGACAGGATGTTCCTGCCCGCGCAAGTTGCCGGACGCTGCTTCTACCTGTACCTCGGGGCTCAGCCTGTTGCTTATGTCGATCCCAAAGATCATCAGCGCTCGGTTCTTGATCGAGAGCAGTACTAAGCGTACGGCCGTTCCAAGCATGGCTTGCCGCCATGGGAGCGGCGCGCGTCAAGGTAGTTGTCGCCTCGGTCATGCAGCCTTTGGCTGAATATCTTTGCCCCGCAGCGCGGCCTCGATGACCGCATCACGCTCAGGGTTGAGCGTGACCGTCGTGATCGGAGACCAGTCGCGCGTACTGCGAGACCACCGCGCTGGATGCTGTTGCCGCGCCTGCTCGTAGAGCTCGCTGCGTGCGGCGAGGATTGCCACATCGTGCCCGGCATGCCGCTGCGCCGGGCTGACGTAGCGGATGCCGCTATGACGGTGCTCGACGTTGTACCAACGCACGAACTCAGCGGCCCAACTGCGTGCTGCAGCAAGGTCGTCGAAGCCGCGGGTGGGGAACTCGGGTCGGTACTTCGCCGTGCGGAACAGGCTCTCGACGAACGCGTTGTCGTCGCTGACGCGTGGCCGCGAGTACGAGGGCTTCACGCCCAGCCAGTTGAGCATTGCCAGCACCGTCGTGGCCTTGAGCGTGGCGCCGTTGTCGCCATGCAGGACGGGCCGACGTCGCTGGGCGGCAATGCCCTCGGCCAGCGCCGTTCTGCGCACCAACTGAGCCGCGTGCGCCGAGTCGTCGCTGTCATGCACCTCCCAGCCCACGATCTTGCGGCTGTACAGGTCCAGGATGAGGTACAGGTAGAACCACCGGCCGGCGACACGGGCTGGCAGGTAGGTCATGTCCCAGCACCACACCTCGCCGGGCGCCGTGGCGATGTGCGTCGTCGGCGGTCTCGAGGGCCGGGGCGCCTTAGCGCGGCCCCGTCGAGCAGCCTGGCCATGCTCACGCAGCACGCGGGAGAACGTGGATTCGCTGGCCACGTACACGCCCTCATCGGCCAGCATGGGCACGATGCGAGCCGGCGGCATATCCGCGAAGCGCGGCTCGTTGGCCACGCGCAGTACCTGCGCTCGCTCGGCCTCGCTCAGGGCGTGCGACGGCCGAGGATGCACGGCTTGCGGTCGAGCATCTCCCGTGACGAGGCCGCCCTCGGCTTTCCACCTTTGCAGCGTCCGGATGTCGATCCCGGCGGTTTCGCAGGCCAGGCGCAGTCGCGCTCCTTGGCGGTGGGCTTCGCTGATGTCTCGGACCAGGCTTTGGCGATCTGCCAGGACGATCATTCGTCCTCGGCCTTGTGGAAGATCGCCTCGAGCTTTTTTGACAGCACCAGCAGTGCCGTCGTCTCGGCCAGCGCCGCGTTCTTGCGCCGCAGATCGCGCTCCAGCTCCTTGATGCGTCGCCGGTCCTGCTTGGTCTGGTTCGGACTGGCTCGCATCTCTTCTGGCGCCACCAGAGCCTGCGTGGCGCTGTTGCGCCACGCTTGCAAGTCTTTCAGATACACGCCATTGGCGCGGCACCAGGCCGCCTTGCCGGCTTCGTCCATCGCCGCAGTCACCAACACGGCATCAAACCGCGCCGCGGCCGTCCACACCTTCTTGCCCGGCGACTGCGCCAGCGCCTCGCTATGCCAGCGCTCCAGCGTGCTCACGCTGATGCCTACCTCTCGCGCCACTTCTTCCGCCGGCGCGCTCTCCGGCGGCAGCATGCGCGCTACAGCCTTGTCCTTGAATGCTTGTCCGTATCGAGCCACTCTCGTCCTTCATCGCCGCCCCCTGTTCTGGATTTATCGGGGCGACAACTATTCTGACGCGGGGGGGGAGCCCTTGGTCGTGCGCCGGTCAGCATCTAAGCCTTTCGCGCTGACACATTGCGGCCCGTGCGGCTTGGTCGCTCGCAGCCAGATGCTGTCGCTGGCGTAGGGCAGCTTTCAAGTTGGGCTAAGCTTTGACGACCGTGAACATCCGTACGAGTCCCGTCGGCCCACAGTTTGGCGTCCCACCAGAATCTGCGGTGAAGGCCCGACAGTCCAAGCCGGTTTCTATTGCCAGTCTTAGTTCGGCAGCGGCTTGAACCACAATTCCTTGCGACCTGTCGGCGCGCCGGGCGGCAAAGCCACGTTGTTCAATTCGAAAACGCGCCGGTTCCTTAGGTCAGCCTTTGCTATCAATGGCCCCTTGTATTGCATGAATAAGGTATCGAAGCTGCCATCTTTCAGCATGCGGTTCAGCCCCAGCTCCACGCGAGTGGCCATGCGCGCTCCCGCGGGTGAGCGTTGTACAAAGAAATAGCGCGCAAATGGGTAATGCAGCAGCAAGGTCTTCTCCACCACTAAGCCCGCCACGGCATCGCGCCATTCGTCGGAGTCACGATATGCTTCATCTGGCCCGCGCGGAAAGAAATCGAAGCGCCCTGCTGCCAGCATCTTAAAGACGGTTCCAACGTGGTGGCCAGTGATAACGTTGAAGCCGCCGTCGCGCAGGATCTGCACATCTGACCAAGTATTGACCTGGCCGGCACTGAGTCGACGCAGTTCATCCAGTGAACGAATGGCAGCGAAGCGCTCTCGGTCTGCGGCCCGAATGATAAACACGCGGTAACCAAGCAAGCCCTTGTCCAGCGGGATCCGCACCGGCAGCAAAGTAGCTTCTAGTGCTGCAGAAGTGCCGCGCACAAAGATCGACACGCGGCCGCTGCCGGCCTCAATCTCACCGGCCAAGCGTGCCTGGTTCATGACCTGGGAGGATGGACCCAAGGTATAAGGGCCATAGTCAACAATGGTCTTGTCCAACGCAGTCTGTAACAGCTTCCATTCGTATTCGTAGCGGTGGTCTGTGTCCGATTCGGGGCGGGGGTAGATAAAAGCGTCAGCAAGCGCAAAGGCGCGCCCGGCAGCCATCAGCAAACACCAAACCGTAACGATCACACGGCGCATTCATACCCCTCCAGCGTGAGAGCATGGTTGAATTTTGGCCACCAATTCGAGGACGCTCGCCGTCGGGATCGTAGTCGGTCAGAGTCCTCGCTGATATTGTGATATTTGTTTGTGCGTTCCTGCGCGCCGTTGCCTTGGCAGCGCCAGGCCGTGGAGGCCGGAGACACCAGGGAGGCGCGCGGCCATGTGGTCAGGTGGTCACGTGGTCACGTGGTCACGTGGTCACGTGGTCACGTGGTCATGCGCCAGGATGTCTTCAAGCAAAATCTGAAATGATGGCCTGGCTGGCGTAACACGGTATCCGCTTAACCGCAAGTTGAGCGACTGCTGGTTGGGGCCGAGCCTTCTGAAGAAGGAGGTTGTGACGGATCGAGCTTGGTCGCCGGTGTCGGCCAAGAGCGGCGTTGAAGAAGGTCTACTTTCAGATGGCATGGTCCGCCCACCTGCAGCGTTGCCGCTGACCGGGGTCACCCGTGATCGGATGAGGCCTCGCAGTAACGGCATCAGAGTGCCAAAGTGGAGATTCAACGCAACCACTTGAACCTGGAGGCCTCACCATGGAATCTAGCGCGAATCTGCCGGTCATTGGTCTGGATTTGGCCAAGTCGGTGTTCCAACTTCACATCGTGGATATGGAGTCTGGCGAGATCCAGCGTCGCCAGATCAAGCGAGCCAAGCTTGCCGAGTTTTTTGCCAAGTGTCAGGTCAGCATGGTTGCGATGGAAGCGTGTGGGACGTCTCACCACTGGGCGCGCACGATCCGCGCGCTGGGGCATCAGGTCAAGCTTTTGCCGGCTCAGCACGTCAAAGCCTTCACGCTGCGCGACAAGACCGACGCTATGGATGCGCAGGCGATCTGGGTGGCGGCCCAGCAGCCGCACATCAAGCCAGTGGAGGTAAAGACGGAGCGTCAGCAAGCCTGCATGGCTCTGCACGGCATGCGCCGCCAACTGATGAAGATGCGCATCATGCAAACCAACGCGTTGCGGGGCATCCTGGCCGAGTTCGGCATCGCGTTGCCACTCGGGCACAACCGACTTCTCAAAGCGATCCAAGGCGAATTGGCTCAGGCCCAGCAGGATGATCAGCTTCCCGCTGATCTGGTCGTCAGCGTTCAGGAACAGCTCAAGCGTATCGACGCCATGCAAGTTGACATGGATCACATCGGGCTTCGGCTGCGCACTGTGATTCAAGAGGACCGGCAGATGCAAGCCATCCAGCGAATTCCTGGCGTTGGCGATTTGACGGCCTCGGCGCTCGTGGCGGCGGTCGGAGACTTTTCAAGCTTCAAGTCTGGACGCAAATTTGCTTCGTGGCTTGGGCTGGTGCCGCGCCAGCTTGGCACCGGCGGTAAGACGCAGCAGCTGGGCATCTCCAAGCGCGGCGACACCTACTTGCGCACGTTGCTGATCTCTGGCGCCAGAGCCATGCTTGCCCGGAAAGAGAGATCTGACTGGCTCACTCGACTTTTGGAGCGCCGCCACTACAACGTGGCGGTGGTGGCGCTGGCCAACAAGATGGCAAGAACTGCTTGGGCGATATTGGCAAAGGGAGTCGACTTCGACCCAGTGAAATGGCATCCGCTTGAGTCGGCGACCACCTGACAGGCGTCGCCCTCAGTCGCGACTAGTCAAGCGTTTGCCCATGACCGTTTGAAGGAGAGCCTGCAAGAAGCAAAGTGATGGAATGAAGGTCAAACCGGGTCAGGGACACTCCGGAGCCTACCCCGTACCTTGAGTACGAGTTTCAGATACGAACCCTGACTGCGTATCGCCATATTGGGCAGCAGTACCCCTGCACATACAGCCCGGATGTAAGGTTGCAAGCCATTCAACCTGTCACGAAGCCGAAAGCTTGCTCTTCTGGGCGGACCATGTAGGGTAGGCTGGCGTCCTTGATCGGAGCAACAGCAATGCGGATCGTCTCTTTTCCTCTGGTAGCGGCAGTTCCTGCGTTGCTTGCAGCCTGTGGTACGGTGCTCTCCGTCCGGGTTCCGGACGTACCCGCCGCGTTGCGACCGCCAGTGGACCAGGTGGTCTATCTGGAGGCATTTGCCACGGGGGTTCAGATCTATGAGTGCTCGTACAAGAGCGATTCCACCTACGAGTGGGCGTTCAAGGCACCTGAAGCATCCCTTACCACACGCTCGGGCCAAAGTCTTGGAAAGCACTACGCCGGTCCGACCTGGGAATCCGCGGACGGCAGCACGGTCGTTGGTGTAGTTAAGGCGAAAGACCCGGGACCCACGTCATCGGCAATCCCGTGGCTGTTGCTGGAGGCCAAGACCCACAGTGGCACCGGCGTTTTGAGTGGCGCCCGGAGCATCCAGCGCGTCGCGACGAGCGGAGGGCTCCCGCCTAGTGAGGTCTGTGGTCCCAGCACCCTTCACAAAGTTGCCCGTGTTCCATACACGGCCTCGTACTACTTTTATCGGTAACGGCCACAAGCCGTTCCATGCTGATGGCGACGTCTCAGATGGGCCGGGCACGATCGGCAAGGTCCGCTCACCGCCCGAATTGAAGATTCAGCGTCCCGGACAGAAGCGGCCGTTCTGTCAATTCCAGGGCAGCACTTCGACCTCCGACAGCGAAACCGTCTGCTGCGACGGGAACAGCACGAGCCTCGCGCCATCGGTGTAGTAGGGGTCGCCGGTGAGGTTGCTGCGCGGCGCGTTGACCGGGGCCGCGCCGACGCCGCCCACCATGCCGTAGCGCTGCACTACGCCGCTGCGCAGTAGGTCCTGTAGCAGGTACTCGCGGGCCTCGTCCACGTCGGGGTCGATAGCATGGGTGGTGAAGGTGGGTGAGCGCTCGGTGAGCCGAACACCGATGTCGCGACTGATCTGCCCGACCCACACGGGCTGTCCCGAAAACTCCAGCGGTGTTAGCCACAGCCGCAAATGGTTGCGCTGAGACACCGTGCTGCGCGAGCGCTGCATCGCGAAGTCCTGGGCGCGCCCCTCAAAATACAGCGAGCTCACTGGTGCGTTGCGATAACTCTCCCGCAGCACGAAGGCCGACACCATGCGCTCGGTGGAGCGCGCACCCAGGGCATCCGTGAAGTCCCAGCCGCCGCGCACGAGCGCGGCCAGCACGCTGCGCTCGTCGCCGACGACCACCAGGTTCAGCGGATCCCCTTGGCGTAGACCAGTCTTGTCGGTTGCGCAGCAGGGCATGGTGGCGAGTGCCTCGCGCAGTTCGGCCAGACCCACGGCGCGCAGCCGGTGCACCGGGTAGAGCTTTGCCGGATTGAGCGAGCGGAAATCGAAGTGCCCGCCCGGCTGCTCTCGGGCAAAGTCGAACTGCAGGTGCGCATGGTCGCCGACGAGCTCGACATTGACTACCTTGAAGCCGAGCGTGAGGTTGGTATAGACGAAGCCGCTCGCCACGGTGTCGGGTGCGATAGTCGAGGGCATTGCGCGCGCCGACAGCTGCGTCAGGAGCGCAGCATCGACGCCGGCTTTGCCGCGGAACATCCAGGCCACCTCGTGGGCAGAGAAGTAGTCGCGGTCGAGGAAGACCGGCATGAAGCGCCACGCACGCCCACTGCGGTTCTCTACTCGAATCCACACAGGCTGCACGCCGCGTTTGGCCAGCGGTAGCCCAAAGGCGGCCTGGCTCTCCTCGGCACGCAGTGGGGCGACCCACACAGTCACGCCTTGCTGCGTCTGTGCCTCGGCCTGAGGCCGCTGCAGGAACAGCAGGTTTCCACTAGGCGCGATATTGTGTGGCTCCGCCGATGCGGGCGAAGAGTCGGCCACAACCTTCTCGCCTGAGTTGGGAGTCTGCGCCCAACTACATATGGAGATACACGGAAGCATCGCGCCGAGCCCGATACTGACGATGCATCGGGCCATCGAGCCGGGGCATTTGGACAGTCTCATTAGGGCATCGTGGCATAGGACGACAAGGCGACGATTATCTATGACCAGTCGAGTCGTCCAATCGTCCGGTTGCGACGACAGTTCGAGAGTTCGTGCACCGCATGAGTCAGGCATCTACCGGCAAAAGGATGGGGCGTAGAAGCAGCCGGAATCGGCGGGAACGAACGTTTCGAGTTCTTGGCCGACCTCGAGCGCCCCAACTTCAGCCTCTGCGAACCCGTGCCCGGCCGCAAAACCCCGCGCCTGCTCTCCCCAGCACAATTCCTCCACCATCATCACCAGTGCAAAATGTACTGGCCCGATACACCAAGTTGCCACTTGCTGCCGTTCGTCAGCGTCAGCTATGAGGAAGTCCGATGAGCCGGCTGGGAGTTTCAGTGACCTGGACTGTGCTGTTCATCAAGAAACTGCTGTACTGCCTCAAAGAGCTGCATGCAATTGCGCTCCAACATCACGGTGTGCGTGCCCTCGCCGATCTGCATGTTGCACTTGTAGGGTGCCTCAGTGCACCGGCATTTCCGGGCCGTTACCACGATGCGTCCGCTGCAGTACCAGGAACAGATCCGCCTTCAGGAGGCGAGTGCGCGCCCGATCTCGGATGCCGCATTCGTCGCCGCCGTGGGTTTCAACGTCGGCTATGAGAGCCCCTCACAGTTCAGCAGGGAATACAGCCGCATGTTCGGCGCGCCGCCTGGGCGGGACGCGGCCCGCTTGCGCGACCTGACCGCCGAAGATCAGCGCCTGGCACAGTGAAGGAGCCGGACGCCTACTTGCCCGTCAAGCAAAGTCCGTTGAGCGGGTGACCGCATCCCACGCGGCGATGTCCCGGGCGCGCTCTGCTTGTTGCACCTCCACCAGTCGCCGCGCATCGTTGCCCAGCAGCAGGTGCGCGGGCGGATCACGTGCCTCAACGAGCCGCAGCAGCGCCTGCGCGGCCTTGGCCGGATCACCCGCCTGGTGGCCACTGTAATCCTGACGCCGTTGGCGAAGCGGATCAAACACCGCGTCGTAGTCCGTGATCGAACGCCCGGAACGCACCATCGAGCGACCCGCCCAATCGGTACGGAAGGAGCCAGGCGCAACCGCCGTCACGCGGATGCCCAGGTCGCGAACCTCCTTCCCCAGCGATTCGCTGATGCCTTCAAGCGCGAACTTACTGCCCGCGTAGTAGGCAATGCCCGGCAAGCCCACCTGACCGGCCATCGACGTGATGTTCACGATATGGCCGCTGCGGCGCTGGCGCATCGTCGGCAGCACCGCCTTGATCATCGCCACCGCGCCGAACACGTTGACCTCGAACTGCCGGATCAGCTCCGCCAGCGGCGACTCCTCCAGGATGCCCTCGTGCCCGTAGCCGGCGTTGTTGACTAGCACGTCGATGGGGGCGGTGTCCTTCTCGATTTGGCGCACCACGGGCTCGACGCTGTCGAAGCGGCTGACATCGAGGATGACGGCCTTGGCCCGCGTGCGGTGCAGCGCCTCGAAGGCCCTGCGGTCTTCTTCCCGCCGCACGGTACCCACGACAAGGTGGCCGGCTTTCAGCGCGGCCTCGGCGAAGGCATGGCCCAGGCCACCGTTGGCGCCGGTGATGAGAAAGGTCTTGGTGGCGTTTTTCATGACCGCTCCTTGCGCAGCTCGGAGGTCGTGCGACCAGCGAAACCCAACTTGTCGGTGTCGATATCCTCGACGCTGACGTGAGTCCACTCTGGCGGCTTATGCAGCACGCGTTCAAGGGTCTCGGTGACTTCGCGGATGGGCGGCACATGCGCCAGGATGATGGGCGCCGCCAGCACCATCAGGCCTCCGCCCGACACGCCAGCGGCGAAGCGCCAGTTCAAGAACCACAGAAAGGACACCGGTATCGCACAAGCCGCGAATGAGGCCGTTGCCACCAGCATCATTGCGCGCAGCACCAGGGTTGCGCTCGTGCGTCGGGCCATGGCACCGCCAGCAAGCGCCCCAGCCAGGTACTCGCCCAGGTTGACCGCCCCGAGATACGTCGCGGCCGATGCGGAAAACCAATGCGCATCGATGATGGCCGGCAGCAGCGGCGTATAGGCAAAGCGCGCCAGCCCGATGCCGATCAGGCTGGCACAGGCGCCGGTCACGGTGGCGCGCCAGACATCCGGCGACGGCGCCAGAGAAGAGTTCGCTATGGCGGATGACATGATCTTCTCCTGATAGGTCTCTTCTACTCAGCGGCCCGCCGGGTCGTTCGGGTGTGGGGTCAACGGGATGGTCTCCACTGCCATCCACGGGCGCAGCGGCAGGGAATCGACCACCGCAGCCATCTCGGCGCTGCTGCCCGCGCGCCACAGGCCGAGCCCCCGGCGCACGCCCGGCGCCGCTGGCAGCGCCCACAGCCGCCGCAGGTGCCCCTGGGTTGCCAGTTCGCGCGCCCGCTCGGCTTCGCGCGCCAGGGTATCGTCCACCTGCTGCTGCGGTGTTCCAGGCGGCACCGAGATCGTCATCGTGATGAGGAACTCGCTGCCCGCAGAGCCGCCCAACGCCGGATCGTTCGGGTGAGTTGCCAGCGGCTGCACTTCGTCGCTGCGCCAGATGCGCAGCGGCATCGAGGCCAGCGCCTGCTCCAGGCTGGCACCGTCCGGTGCCGAGAACAGGCCCAGGCTGCGCCACTCGCCCGGCTGCAGCGGTGGACGCCACAGCCGCAGCATCTGGCCGGCGCGGGCCAATTCGGCGGCACGCTGCGCCTCGCGGGCACGGATGTCTTCGACCGCGGCTTCCGGCGTCCCTGCCGGGACGCGAGTGGTCATCGTCACAAGGTATTCCAAGATGCCTCCTGGGGTGCCTAGGTGAACTCGGCGCGGGACGCTCAACGCCCGGCGCTGAAGCCGCCGTCCACCGGCAAGATGCTTCCCGTCACAAACTCGGCGCCCACGAGGTAGCGCACGGCCGCCACGATCTCGTCGGTGCGCGCGATGCGGCCCAGCGGGTGCATGCTGCCGAGCGCCGCGTGCGTGTCGGCCGGGTGCATGGGCGTGGCGGTCACGCCGGGGGCCACGGCATTCACCGTCACACCTTGGGATGCCAACTCCAAGGCCAGGGCACGCGTGGCCTGGTTCAGACCGCCCTTGAGCGCCACCGCAAGCAATGCGGGCACGCTGCCGTGCGGCTGCATCGCCAGCGAAGCTGTGATGTTGATGATGCGGCCCTGCTTGCGCTCGCCCATGTGGCGCGCAGCCTGCTGCGACATGTAGAGCACGCCCTTGAGGTTGGTGGCGATCTGCTCCTCAATCTCCTCAGGCGTGAAGTCCACGAAGGGCTTGACCGAGAAGATGCCGGCGTTGTTCACCAGCACATCGACATGGCCATAGCGGGCGATGGCCTGCGCGAACACGTCACGGGCGGTGTCGGGCGCGCCCACATCGCCCGCGACACCCAGGAAGCGCTCGCCCGCGTTCAGTTGCTTGGCGGCGGCCTGCAGGCGCTCTTGCGAACGGCCGGTGCCGACGACGTTGTAGCCCTCGCGCAGAAAGGCCTCGGCCAGGCCCAGGCCGATGCCGCTGCTGGCGCCGGTGATGACGATGGTGCGGTTGGAAGTGCTCATGATGGTCCTCGACAAAGTTCAGGTGGAAGGAGTTGGGCCGGTGTGGGTCACGAAACACTCATCGGCTGAAGTGAACTTTATTGATGACGTCGTGATCAATAAAGATAAACTGAAGCACATGTATAAATACATGGTGTAATGAATATGCAGCGCCAGTTCGACGACATCCTGTTGGGCAGCATCGAGTTGTTTTGCCTGGCCGGCGACACGGACAGCTTCACGGCCGCCGCCAACGCGGCCGGTGTGACGCCGGCGGCGGTCAGCCGCTCCATCTCCCGCCTGGAAAAGCGCTTGGGCGTGCGCCTGTTCGTGCGTTCCACGCGCAGCATTCGCCTCACCGAGGGCGGCAGGGAGTATTTCGAGCAGTGCCGCACGGCGCTCCACCAGTTGGCCGAGGCGGAGCGCAAGGTGACTGGGGAGCAGGTACAGCCGTCCGGCACGCTGCGCATCAGCGCGCCCACCACCTACGGGCACCACCGGCTCCTGCCCATGCTGCCTGTCTTCCGCGAGCGCTACCCGTTGATCAAGGTCGAGGCGCACATCAGCAACCGCAACATCGACATGCACGAGGAGAACTTCGATGTGGCGATCCGGTTTCGCACACAGCCGGATTCGACGATGGTGGCTCGCCATCTGGAAGACGCGCAGCTCGTGGTCGTTGGCAGCCCCCATTACCTGCGGCGCAACGCCGCGCCCAAAACACTGGCGGAGCTGGAACAGCACGAGTGCATTCAGTTCGCGCTCCCGAGTAGTGGGCGACCGATTCCGTGGCTGTTCAGGGAGGACGGCCACGACAAGGAAATGGTGCTGAGCGGCCACTACCACTGCTCGGAAGACGTGCTGGCCGGTGTGACATTGGCCCGCGCGGGTGCCGGCCTGTTCCAGACTTATCGCTTCGTGGCCGAGCGGGAGCTGGCCGAGGGCCAACTGGTGGAGGTGTTGCAGCCCTTCGCGGGGCGCTCACGCCCCGTCAGCCTGATCTATCCGCACGGGCGGATGCTACCGTCGCGCGTGCGGGCCTTCGTGGACTTCATGGTGGAGCACAGCAGCCTGCTTGTGCCTCCCGCAGAGACGGTAGGCGTCAAGCGACGAACGCGTTCCCGCGCATGAAGTTGGGCGTCATGGATGGTATCGCCGTCGATACGGCCCATCACCGTTCCTTCGCTGTTCGGCAGAGCGACCGACAGGTTTCCGGCGTCGCAATCCGGTGCGACGACCGGAAGCTCCGGGTCGAGCATCGCCAGCGACAGCGGGCCCTGACATGATCGGCAATGGCCGCTTGCCGCTAGACGTGCATATTGACGGCCGCGGCCAGCAGCGGGCATTGGTCAGCGGCTGGTTTCAGGTACGCTGGTGGCTCTCTCCGCCCGTTTCGAAACGCAGATGAGCAATGTTGATTGGGACGATGACGATGTCATTGAACGCTGGTGCGTCTCCCAACGTCTTTTCGCTGAGCGGTATCTGGCACTTCAGCCGGTCAAGCTTGGCGCACTCGGAGAATGGCCCGCATGGCATGTCGCGCCGTTTGCGGCGCTCTGGGCCGTCGAAAGCGTTGTCGCGCCGGGCCGAGTGGGGTGGTGGGTCATCTCCGGCGATCTTCCAACCGACTACACGAGCGGTGCGAAAACGCCGGATCCGCGAAGTGCCATCGCGATGTTCGCGGGGCGTTGGGCTGACCTTGCTCGAACGGTGATTCGTGGTGAAGGTCATGGTGAGCTCACGATAGGCGCGGACGGCAATTCGTCTGAACTCGGGCCGCTGCTGGCGGCGCGGGCTGAAGTGCTCAATGCATGGGTGCAAGATGATGCGGCCTGGGAAACGTAGTCCGCAGGGTGTATTGCGTGACATGCTGGAGGATAAGGGTCCGCCGAGTGCTTTCTGCCCGCAGGACGCCTCCCATATTGCCTGCGGTTATCGGGAGACTACATGGCGTGAGACCGGCTTGCGGATCAACCCGCATGGAAGCTGAAGGCAGCTTTGCTTAATGTGGTCTGGCGCAAGCCAGAACAAGGACATCCATGCTCCGCCGCCCCTCTCGCCCCAGCTATCCTCATCAACGGATCATCGCGCTGAAAGTCGCGCCGACCGACCCTAGTGTTGGCCCTTGCGTCGACCAGGAGGCTCGATGAACAACGACTTCGAATCCACTCCGCGCTGGTCACGCCGCGGGCTGCTCGGGCTCCTCGCCATGCCGTCGATCGGAATCGCGCGCACGCTGGAGAGGTCATCCGATCCACTCGATGCTGCGCTTGCCGCGCTCGTCAACGACAAAGCCTGTCCGCTCGCGAGTGTCTCGGTACTGGTACGTCGCGCGGGTCATGTCATCTATGAAGGACAGTTTGGCCGGCGCCACATCGAGCCTGACCTTCCGGTCACGCCGGACACGCTGTTTCGCATGGCGTCGGTCACCAAGCTTTTCGTTGCTGTCGCAGCGATGCGCCTGGTCGATGCCGGCATGCTCGACCTAGATGTCGACATCGGCAAGCTACTCGGCTATCCGCTGCGCCATTCGCGCCACCCCGACGTCCCAATCAGTGCTCGGCTGCTGCTCACGCATCGCAGCGGGCTCAGCGATGCAGGTGACGACTACCTTGACGCCCGCACCGACCTGCGCGCGCTAGGTGCCAGCGCCTGGAGCGTTCATGCCCCGGGCGGCTGGTTCGAATACGCAAACCTCAACTTTGCGCTGCTGGCCGCCGTACTCGAACGCGTGACCGGCCAGCGCTTTGATCGTCTGATGCAAGCCTGGGTGTTCGATCCACTGGGTATCCAAGGCGGCTTCGACCCCGCGCGCCTGCAATCGAGCCAACTGGCTCAAGTGGCTACCCTCTATCGCAAAGCACCGAGTGATGCGGGCCCCTGGGACCCAACTGGCCGCTGGCACGCACAGGCCGACGACTTCTCTGCGGCGCCACCCGAGCCACTCGTCAGGGACGACACCGCCTCCTACGAGCCAGGCAGCCGCGCAGCGTTGTTCGGTCCGCAAGGTCGGCTGCGCACACGTGTACGTGATCTCGGCACGATGATGGCGATGCTGCTGAACGGCGGCCGCCACGAGGGCCAAGTCTTTCTACAGCCTCAAACGGTGCGCGCGCTGATGAGCGAGAGCTGGCGCGCCAATGGCCTCGAGGGCGCCGACGCCAACGGGGATACTGACGGCGGCATCTTCCAAGCTTGGGGCTTGGGCATGCAGCACTTCATCGATCGGAGCCGTGGGCACTGGGGTGACCGGCTGCGCCCAGAGGGAGGCATTGAGGCCTGGGGCCATTTGGGTTTTGCCTATGGCCTCGTCTCGGGCTTGCTAGTCGACCCCCGGCGCGGCTGCGGCATCGCCTACGCCATCAGCGGCACAGGAGCCGATCCCGAGCAGAATCCGGGCACCTATTCGAGCTTCCCGACCTGGGAGGAGCGATTGCAGGCGTTGCTGTGGGCACGGGCTCTCGCATGAGCACGACACCTCCAACATTGGGAGTATTTCTCGCGGATCGACTCAACCAACGCTTGATGTCGGCCAGGAGCGGCCGTTGACGTATGTCTGGTTTTCGACTTCAACAGCCGTCACTATGATGAGGCGCTATGCCAATCAAATTCCCGCTCCAAGCCTGGGCCTTAGCCCTCGGCACCGGGTTGATTGCCGGGAGTTCTCTGGCAGCAGAATGCCCCTCAACGGCTAGTGGCGACCTTCGAATTGAGCATTTGACGGGGCAGAAGGCCCCTGGCGACCACGTGCTGCGTGTCTGGCTGCCACCTGGTTACGACGATCCGAAGCGGCGACGGGCCAACTACCCAGTGTTGATCATGATGGATGGGCAGAACCTGTTCGACGTCTGCCCGTCGATGAACCATGACGAATGGCAAGTCGACGAAACGCTTGGGCGCCTGATCAACGATGGAAGAGTCGAACCGCTGATCGTGGTGGGTATCGACGCGCCCGACGACGGGCCACTTCGCGCATCGGAACTCGTGCCGTTGCCAGATTGGACAAGTCCTTTCCCGTTCGAGGCGCACGGACAGAATTGGCCGGCATTCCTTGCCGAGGAAGTACTTCCAAAGATTGCCCGTGAATATCGGGTACGCCCAGGCCGAACGTCGACCGCTGTGGGTGGCGCCTCGTATGGCGCCATTGCCGCCTTGTACGCGCTGGTGACCAAGCCGCACGTGTTCGGCCTGGGACTGATCGAGAGCCCCTGGACGACTGTCGGCAATGGGGAATTTGTGCGGATGACCCGCGACTTGACGATCGCGCCAGTGCGCGTTGACGTCGGCGTCGGCGATCAGGAAGCCGCGTTGTATGCCGACCGCATGCGTCGCCGCGGCCTTGATCCAGACGCAATCAGCAGAAATCTGGCCCGTGATGCGCACACGATCGCGCAGAACCTGCAAACGTCCGGCGGAGGCTTCTCTTCAGTACGTTTTGACGAGACGCCGGAGGGGCGCCATAACGAAGCATCTTGGCGAGCGCGATTCCCATCGGCAATCGAATTTCTGTTCCCTGAACAGGGCAGCGCAAAGAAGTCAGTGCCTTAGCTCCGGTAACGGCCGGCTGGGGCGCGATGTTCGCCATGAAAGTCAATGGGCTGGAGCCGGCCACATCCAGTCGGTCGCGAGCGACCGGATTCGGGTGGGCTACCGACGATGTATCTGATCCGCAAAGCCATCATCTCTGATGCGCAAGCCATCTTCGATGTACGAAGCGCTGCGATTCGGAGTCAAGCCGTAGGGCACTATCCGGACAGCATCATCGAACGCTGGACATCGGGAGATGTGCCGTCAGTTGGCCCATCAGCGCGTAGACCGCACGACCTCGCCGCCCTTCATCACGAAGCTCACCGCCTGCAGGCGCGCCACATCGGCCAGGGGATCGCCCGTGACGCCGATGAGGTCGCCGCGGCTGCCGGCCGCAATGACGCCCAGTTCGTCCGGCCGGCCCAAGGCCTCCGCGGCATTCACCGTCGCGGCCTGGATCGCCTGCAGCGGCGTCATGCCCCACTGCACCATGGTGACGAACTGCTTGGCGTTGTCGCCGTTGGGATAGATGCCGCCATCGGTGCCGAAGACCATCTTCACGCCGGCCTTCACCGCCGCCTGGAAAGTCTGGCGCTGCTTCAGGCCGATCATGCGTTCTTTCTCCAGCGACTCCTTGAAGGTGCCGTTCTTCTCACCCTCGGCCAGGATGTAGTCGTCGTTGTAGATGTCCATCGAGAACCAGGTGCCGTGCTGCTTGGCCAGGCGGAAAGCCTCCTCGTCGGCCAAGCTCGCGTGTTCGATCGTGTCTGCGCCGGCACGGATCGCATCCTTGATGCCTGACGTGCCATGCGCATGCACGGCCACCTTAAGGCCAAGCATGTGCGCCTCGTCCACCAGAGCCTTCATTTCATCCAGCGCGTACTGCTGCGCACCCACTGCGTCGGTCTTGGAGAACACGCCCCCGGTGCCGCAGAACTTGATGACCTCGGCGCCGTACTTGCGCAGCTTGCGCACTGTCGCACGGATCGCCTGCGGACCGTCGGCCACGGCGGGCGAAGGCACGTTCATGGACGGCGGAAACTCGGTCGTGTCGCAATGGCCGCCTGTGGCGCCGATGGCATAAGTGGCCGGCACAATGCGCGGGCCGACGATCTGGCCCTGCTCAATGGCCTGCTTCAACGCCACGTCGTCGTAATTACTGGAGCCGACATTGCGCACCGTCGTGAAGCCCGCCTCCAGGGTCTTCTTGGCGTTGGCCACACCCACGACGGTCCAGAAGTTGTCGGTGAACTCCAGCCCCCGATAGCCGCCGTATTGCGGATCGCTGGTCAGGTGCACATGCATGTCGATCAATCCCGGCAGCAAGGTCACGCCCGGCAGATCCACGCGGCGTGCACCGGCCTCCACCATCCCACCCTGCGTCGCCACCGCGCTGATGCGGCCGTCCACGATTGTGATTTGCGGCTTGTCCACCCAGCGGCCGTTCGTAACATCAAGCATGCGGTCCGCAGTGACCACCACCGTATCGGCATGGGCAGCAAACAAAGGAGCAAAGGCGAGCGAGAGAGCGGCAAGAGTTGAGCGCATCGGTGTGCTGACTGTGGCAATTTCTGGAAGGCCGCAGGATATCTCGACACACCGGCCCCGCAGCGCAGGGCTAACCACAGGAGCTGCATCGGCGTCACGTGGCGCTGGGCCAGTAAGCCGGTGCCGGCGCCGAGTTGGGCGCCGGCACCGGGACGGCGAGCGATCTGCGCATGGCGCAGAGGACCTTGCGGCGGATGCGCAAGGGGCTAGGCTCGCCCTCGGCCTTGGGAAGTCATTGAGACATGGCCGGCTGCTTCCAGCGCTGACAGCAAGCGGGTAATCTCGGCCACAACCTGCCGTTCGCGAACGGTGGGTTTCGGGCGGTCCGCTGAGCGGGGCCAACCGAACGACGTTGGCGCGTCCTGGCGCAATGCCGTAATTCTGTAGAATTGACCGTTAACCGGTTAACAGGTAAACTACCCTCCATGTCGATCCAGTCGTTCGCCTGCCCCGACACTGAGGAGTTGTTCACCACAGGCAAGTCTCGCCGGTTCGTCAACATCAAGAGCGTAGCCGAGCGCAAATTGGCCCAGCTCGACGCGGCGCCCTCGGTGAGTTTCATGAAGGCCCCGCCAGGCAATGACCTAAAGGAATACGACGGTGCCTTGCATGTGCGAATCAATGACCAGTGGCGGCTGACCTTCAAGTGGGGCGATAGCGGCCCCTATGACGTCCTCATTGAAGACCCACATTGATCCAGGCCCAGCAGGCATTCAAATCCTGAACAGCAAATGGAGTGCGTCATGTTCAAAAACGGTATGCGTCCAATCCATCCAGGTGAAATCCTGCTGGAGGACTACATCAAGCCCATGGGGGTCAGCGTGCGCGCCGTGGCGATGGCCCTGCATGTTCCTTACTCGCGCCTCAGCGAGATCACCAAGGGCGAGCGGGGCGTGTCGGCTGACACGGCCCTGCGTCTTGAGCGCTACTTCGGCAGCGACGCCAAGGGCTGGCTCAACCTTCAGGCCGCCTACGAGTTGCGAGTGGCAGAGATCGAGAACGGCAAAGCTATTGCCAGACAAATCCAGCCGATTGCGCTGGCCGCTTGAGCCTCGCCAGCAGGTCCCAACTCGAACGCCTACGTGCGGCCAGAAGCGGAAGTCCGCGGGCGGTAGCTATCGGGCGCCTGCCTTTGGTTTCATCCGCAGCGCGGCAATCTGCAGCCACAGAGCAGGCTCGCCGGTAGGCTGCCTCGCTTTCTGCAAACGGGGGTGCGTTGGTACGCGTCGATTTTCCTTGGCCTATTTCTGACCTTTGGTGCCGTGGTCTGGCCCGTCCTATCGGTGGCTTGGCCATGAAGCCACTCAAACCTTTGCTGCAGCGGACGGCTACGCCGCCCGCTCAGCGCCCACGTTCTACGCCTCGATCCACCACCACTTGCCGTTGACGGTTTTTGTAGTTACATTAACCCGGTGCGAATCACCTACGATCCAGCCAAGCGAGAAGTCACGTTGGCCGAGCGCGGACTGGACTTCGCGGACGCTGCGCAGGTCTTCGCTGGGCCGACGTTCGAAGCCGAAGACCAGAGGCACGACTACGGCGAGAAGCGCGTCATCTGCTTCGGGCTCCTCAGTGAGCGTCTGGTTGTAGTGGGTTACACGCCGCGTGGCGCGGACCGTCACGTCTTCAGCATGAGGAAAGCAAATGACCGCGAGCAAGCGCGCATCGGCCCCATCCTTGGGCTCTGATTTGAATCGTGTGGATCGGCACGTGATTCAGCCTGCCGAGTACGAAGAGCTTCCCGAACTTACCGAAGAAATGTTCGCGCGTGGAACCCTGAATCGCGGTGGCCGGCCCAGGTCGGCAAACCCGAAGAAGCTGATCTCCATTCGCCTGACGGAGGATGTCATCGAACGCTGGCGGGCTACCGGTCCTGGATGGCAGACCCGCATGGCAGAAAAGCTGAGCAGGCTTTCGCCGAAGTGACGCAGAACCTGTCATTGGAGCCTACCGCCTCCGGCGTCCGCTCACTTTCACGTTGAACGTCTGCTTATGGGCGCCGAGATCGGCGAGGCCTAGGACAGCAACAGGTCGATCGCGTTAGGTCATGGTTGCGGAGAGCGGGCGCTCGCGCTGAAACCGCAGTCCGTACGGCGGGCGACCGAATGATTTCGATGGGCGAACCGGTCGGTAACGATATCCGGGGCTCAAGTACGGCTGTCCACGGATGCCGTCATTTGGGTTCGAGCAGCGAATGACGCAAATCAAGCCAAGCCGCTCTCCGATCTTGTCAAGCCGACCCCGTGCGCGCGCGCAAAAAGGTCCCCGTGAGCCGGAACGGGTCGTCAACATGGCCGGAATCTGCACCAAACCGAGCCGCATTGCGAACGGCGAGGCTGGCTCCCAACGCGCGCTTGAAGCTACTCACGCCTTCAAACCCCAACGCGCGGCAGAAGCGGATTACTTGGGGCTGGCTCACCTCCGCGGCTTCAGCAAGCCGAGCGGTCGCAGTTTCAAGCGCTGCCGCTGGGTCGGCGAGAACCACTTCCGCTACTCGCTTTTCCGTGCGGGTGAGCCGGTCGTAGGAGGCGCGTATCTGCTCGCAGACCTCGCTCGGCATGGCATAGAAGTAACGTGCCAAATAGGCGGTAGCCCCGGTCAGACAGGCATCGGGCCTGTCCCACGCGTCCCACCATGTAATAGCGGGCGCGGAGACCTGGAAGCGCGTCAGGCCCTTTGGCCAGTCGCAATCCGCGAGCGCTTCGCGCAAGGCCCGGGGCCCATGGATCAGGATACTTCTGTGGCCGGCCAATGCAAGCAGGCCGCAGAGAGTAGCAATTGCTTGGCCGGCTTTCGCCGCGTCGCTCGAGCAAATTTCGTCGCCAAGCACCCTGCACGCGTTGAGTGGCCAGGGCTGGCGCAGCAAAGCGGTCAAAGCCAAGGGGCTTTGGCCGGCGCGGTTAGCAAGCGAGGGCGCCGTCTCGCCCAGGTCGCACAGGACATCAACCCTGTCCGAATGCCCCCCTAGCAGCCCGTGTGTCGCCGCGCTGCAGGGTGCCGCCAACGCCAAGGCCTGAGCGGGCTGCAGCAGCACCACCCGGAGGAGCCCGAGAGTCTGGCCCAGCGCTCCGGAAGGAACTGTCACGTTTGCGAGCATCACGATAGCGGCGTGTCGAATCTTGAAAGGCGCTCCAGCGAGCGCCGCCGCCAGGGCAGCCATGCCTGACGCAACGGGCCAAGATCGCCGCTGCAGACGCCGGCCATCGGGCTGCAGCAATTCGGTGTGCAGGGAATGCTCGCCCCAACAGGCCATCAACCAGGGTTCCATCAGTCTTCGATCGAATGTTGCGAGCGCCCAGTGCAAGCGGGCAACGCCCGCATAGCGAAGTGGAGGCGCAGACCAGGTGAACCGAACATTTCTGCGGCTAGTCGCTATGCAGTCAGAGAGGCGTGAAGCGAATGGCTTCACCGCCGCCCGGAGCCAGGTGCAAAGTCAAGGTGTCGGTCGACTGGACGATCCGCTGTTCAATGACGATATCGAAGCGGTGCGCTGTGCGGTAGTCCGCTGCGTCCCCGTCGCGGTAAATCTCCGCACGGTAGCTCCGGCCCGAGGTGAGAAAGGCCAACGGTACGGCAAGTTGCCGCGCCTGCCCGTCGGTGATCGCACCAAGGTACCAGTCTTCGCCACCACGATCCTTTCGGGCCAGCGTCGCGTACTCGCCCACCTCACCGTTGACGACCTTTGTGACAGCCCAGTCGGTGGGCACATCCTTGATGAACTGGAAGGCAGCCGGCCAGCGCTCGTAGTTCTCAATCAGGTCCGCCGCCATTGCCACAGGCGAGTACAGCACTACATAGAGGGCGAGTTGCTTGGCCTGCGTGGAATTGATCGTTCGCCCCCCCGAACCTTCCAGGCTCAGCACGCCGGGCGTGAAGTCGAAGGGGCCGCTCAGCATGCGCGTGAACACCAGGTTCGCCTCGTGATCCACGCTGTTGATCGGGTGACCCCACGCGTTGTACTCCTGGCCGCGCGCTCCTTCGCGCGAGACCCAATTCGGATACGTCCGCCGCAGGCCCGTGTCCTTGACAGGCTCGTGCGTGTCGATGGCAATGTGATGCCGCGCCGCCGCCTTCACCGCCCTCAAGAAGTGGTCTACGCCTTCCTGCGATTCGGTGAAGCCGAAGTGGGTTCCGATTCCGTCTGGGTCGGCGAATTGCGCCGTACCGGCGTCAGTCACGTAGCCAGACTTGACGGTGTCGATGCCAAGCTTCTCATACATCCCGTAAGCCGCGTCCATCTGTCGCTCGTAGCGCGCCACATTGCCGCCGGTCTCGTGATGGCCAATCAGCTTCACGCCGCGGGAATTTGCATAGGATGCGACTCCCGCGAGGTCAAAATCGGGCATGGCCTGAAGATAGTCGAAGGCCGAGTGGCTACCGACCCAATCGCCGTCCCAGCCGATGTTCCAGCCTTCCACAAGAACGCCCCTGAATCCATTCTTCGCTGCGAAATCGATATATCGCCTGGCGTTGGCCGTGGTGGCGCCATGGCTTGGGCCGCCCGCCCAGGTCGAGTGTTGCAGATGCATCTCCCACCAGACGCCAACGAACTTGCCCGGCTTGACCCAGGCCACGTCGCCGAGCTGGTTCGGCTCATTGAGGTTGAGCATCAGGTTGGACTCGTACAGACCACCTGCCGAGTCCGCCACGGTCAAGGTGCGCCAGGGCGTGGCGAAGGCGCCGCGCCTTTCCACAGCAGGGCCCGTGGCTGACGGGGCAAGCTGCGCGCGCAGAGTCTGGCCGTGTACTTTGCGGACCCACATGGACGCGTAGTTCACCAGTGCTGCCTCGTGCAGTGCGAGGTGCACGCCGCTTTGCGTGCGCATCGTCAGCGGCGTGTTGGCGAGCCCCACCTCCGCCAGCGGCGTGCGTTGCACCGGCATCTCGAGCACGGGCCGCTCACCGGCAGCAGTCCACCATGCAGTCGCAGGCTCGACGATGCTGAACTCCGTCAACTCATCAGTAATGCGGGCCAGCGGCAACTGCGCCTGCACCGGCAGCTCGTAACGAAAGCCCAGCCCATCATCGAAGACACGAAAGCGCAAGCCCATGTGCCGCCCACCTTGCGCTGCCTGCACCAGATCAAGTGAGAGTTCGCGGTAATGATTGCGCACGAATCGGTTTTCGCCCCAGGGCTGTTCCCAGGTGTCGTCATGTTCGCTTGTCTTTTGGCTTGCAACCGTGAAGCCGCCATCAAGCTGGTGAGCGTTCGCCAGCAGCAATCCCAGGCGAGAAGGCGCGACCAGCGGCCTGCCACGGCGTTCTACACGGTAGGCCAGGCGACCTTCAGCGTCCGCTTGCACACTGACGAGGAGTTGGCCATCGGGCGATGCGACGCGCGCCAGCACAGCATCATCGGCTTGGGCCGGCAGAGCGCAGAAAAGTGCCGCGACGCAAATCAGAAAGCTTATGCGACGCATGGTTCGCTTTCCGAGGTCGCGGCGCATTGCGCGGCGATGAAGTCGACATGCTGCGGCATCTGAGCCACGCAGCGCTGGATGACGGCACGGGTATCGGCCAGGTAGTCAAGCACCTCGGGCTCGGGCAATGCGTCTGCCAACGGGTGGTAGCTGCATGCTCGGACGCCTTGTCCATGCAGCACTTGCAGCCATCCCACTTCGGAGAACAGCTCGTCAGCGACCCGCACAATTCGGCCGCTGGCGCGGTAGAGATCGAGCTTGTCCTTGAGCGTTCCGGGCACGTCCATGGTGCGCACATGGTTCCAGAAATCGCTGTCTCGGCGTGTAGTGGCGTGGTAATGCAGGATCAAGAAGTCGCGGACGCGTTCGCTCTCAAAATCGCACTGGCGGTTGAACTCGGCAATATCGGCCGGGGCGAAGCTGCGGTTCGGAAAAAACTGGATCAGTCGGGCGATGCCCGATTGCACGAGATGAATGGCCGTGGATTCGAGCGGCTCCATGAATCCGGCCGCCAAGCCGATGGCCACGACGTTGCGATTCCAAATGCGCCGACGCCGGCCACTCTGGAATTTCAGCACCCGTGGCTCTGACAAGGCTTCTCCGTCAAGGCTGCCCATCAACAGGCTGGCGGCCTCGTCGTCGCTCATTGCCTGACTTGCGTAGACATGGCCGTTGCCGGTGCGGTGCTGCAGCCCAATGCGCCACTGCCAGCCGGCACGGCGCGCCGTGGCGCGTGTGAAGGGAAGCAAGTCACCGGAGTTGCGGCTTTGCGCGACGACGGCGCGGTCGCAGGGCAACCAGTGGCTCCAGTGCTCGTATCCCGTGTGCAAGGCTTGCTCGATCAGCAAGGCGCGAAAGCCGCTGCAGTCAATGAATAGATCGCCTTCGACGAGGCTGCCATCCGCCAGCCGCACCGATTTCACATAACCGTTTTCGCCATGCAGCTGCGCGTCGAGTACACGCGCTTGCACACGCTGAACTCCCCTACTCTCTGCGTAGCGACGCAGGAAGCGCGCATAGAGCCCGGCATCAATGTGAAATGCGTGGGTGATCTCGGACAGCGGCGAATGACCGTGTCTAGGATCCGCGCGCATGAAGCGCAGCGCCTTAGCGGCGGCTGCATTGATCGAATATTCCCAAAGATCAGAGGCTTGGCCAGCTCGGTTCATGCGCAGCCAATAGTGGTGGAATGGCAGCGTTGTGGATCGGTGTCCGATTTGCCCAAACGCGTGCATGTAGCGGTCGCCGATGCTCCCCCAGTCGCACAGTTCAATGCCGAGCTTGAATGTGGCTTGCGTTTCGCGCATGAACGTGTTTTCGTCGACGCCCAGCAGCTGATTGAAAAGCCGAATCATGGGGATGGTTGATTCGCCGACACCGACCGGAGCGATCTCCTCCGCCTCGATCAACTTGATCGTCACGTCCTTGCCGCAGGCCTTCGACAACGCGGCAGCGCTCATCCATCCTGCGGTGCCGCCGCCGACTATCACAACGGTCTTGATCGGTTCGTGCATGTTTGGCCTCCGGCTCATTGGATGAAGATGCGATAGCCCCATGCGGGCAATTTGAGCGAATCATCGTCGCCGATGGTCGCGCGCTCACCACTCTCGAAATCCCGATAGAGCCCGGGCGCCCGATCGCCCCGTAGCTGCACCTCGGCTGCCCGAGACGAGAGGTTGAAGATCGCCAGCACTTTGCCCTTGGCGTCGCCGCGCACAAAGCTCAAGACCTGCTGCGGGGCGCTATTGGGCACCGGCTCCATCACGGCTCCGTCAGCACCGTTCCACAAAGCCGTGTGGGACTTCTTGAGCGCAATGAGGCGACGGTACAGCTCCGCCTGCGGAGCGCCCTGCCAGTGAATCGGGTCGCGCTCAAAGAAAGCCAGGCGCTTGTGGTTGCCGGCTTCCTGCCCGTTGTAGATCAAGGGCATACCTTCGCTGACAAAGGACAGGGCCGTAACGGTGTCCGCCGCAGCACCGAAAATCTCGAACTCGGTCCCCTCCCAGGCGTTCTTGTCGTGGTTCGTCGAGTACAGCAGCCGATAGGCCTCGCGAGGAAAGAACTTGCGATTCCACGCGTAGTATGGATATAGCGCCGTGGCATCGGCGCGACCTTCGGCGATGAGCTTCATCGTGTCCCACCATGACCAGGCGTAGGTCGCGTCAAAGGCGCGTGCGTGCAAGTCCCGGCTCTCCCATTCGGCGAGCATGAACACTGGCTTCACGGCGCGCAGCTCGCGCGCCGCTTGCTCCCAGAAGTCCAGCGGAGTCAGGCCTGCGGCATCCGCGCGGTAGCCATCCACGTCTGCCTCGCGTACCCAGTACAGCAGGGCCTGAGTCATGTAGTGGCGGAGCTCGGGGCGGCCGTAATCAAGATCGATGATGTCTTCCCAGTCGTACCAGGGCGTGGGATGGAAGCGGCCATGATCGTCGCGGTCATACCAGTCGGGGTGGCTCGCTACGAGCACGTTGTCCCAGGAAGTGTGATTGCCTACCCAGTCGAGGATCACATGCAGACCCAACGCATGGGCGGCGGCGACAAAATGCTTGAACGAGGCCAAGGTGCCCAACTCGGGGTTGACCGCCAGGTAGTCCCGCACCGCATACGGGCTTCCCAGGCTGCCCTTGCGATGGAGCTGGCCGATCGGTTGTATTGGCATGATCCACAGGATGCCCACCCCCAGTGCCTGCAAGCGGGGCAGTTGGCTTTCTGCGGCACGAAAGGTGCCTTCGGCTGTGAACTGACGGGTGTTGAGCTGATACAGCGTCGCGTCGCGTGCCCAGTCCGGGTGCTGGAATTGCACGAAGGGTTTGGGCTGATAGGCATCGAGCGCAGCTGCAGGAGTTTGCAGGTGTGGCAGCGTGGAGGACAGGGCCAGCAGGAGTCTGAGAATTGGGCGCACTTCAATATGGATTCTGGGGTCGAGATCCGCACCCGGGCACTGGGCCCGGGTGCAGTAGCGCAGTGGCGATCAGAACTTGTAGTTCGCGCCCAATCGGTACGTCTTACCGTACTTGATGCTATTGGTGATGATGTTGCGATCCGATGTGAATTCCTGGAAGGGTGCGTTCGACAGGTTGTGCCCCTGAAGCAGCAGCGAGAGCCCTTTGAACCAGCCTTGTTGGAATTCGTAGCCGACCTGCGCGTCGACAATGGTTTCTGCCTTGATGAAGGTGAACTGCGCATCGCTGCGATAGTCGAGAATCTGTCCGATGAAATCCGACCGCCTGTAGGCTGCGTAGCTGAGTTGCCAGCCGTTCTTCTCGTAGTACAAGCGCGCAGTCGTCACGTTCTTCGACAGGCCTGGCAAGCCGATGTTGCTGACGATGCCCTTGAACACGGGGCCGTTTTCCGGACTCACGAACCCACTGGTCGGCAACCGCACCGAGCTGTCGCTCAGTGAATGGCTGAGCGACAAGCCAAAGCCGTCCAGCCAAGTGGTGGCCATGCGAAATGGCAGATTGACCGTCAGCTCAAGCCCCTTGAGATCACCGCCCTGCTCATTGACGGGCTGAGTCAGGAAGCCCACCGCAGATCCCGCGTAGGGCCCCGACGTTGGCAGCGGCGTATGGGCGCTCGTGTAGGGCCCGAAATCAAAGGGACGAGGCGAGTTGATGATGTAGTTGTCCAACTTCTTGTAGAAGGCTGCCACGCTGATGTAACCGTACTTGTCAAAGTACTTTTCGTAGGACACATCAAGCGCCTTGGCCTCGTAAGGCTTGAGCTTCGGGTTACCGGCAAAGCCGGTCAGCGCGGGCTGTAGCGCCGTAGCGTTCTGCACGGCGAAGTCCATGCTGGCCTTCATGTCGTCGAGGTTGGCCCGGGCCATCTGCTTGCCGGCACCGACGCGCAGCAGTTGTTGGTTACCGAGCTCGAAGGTGAGGTTCAGGCTAGGCAACAAGTTGGTGTAGCTGGTGCCATCAGTGCGCACCTTGTACGGGCAGGTGTCCACGGTGATGCCCGTGCAGGACGCCAGATCGACCTGGTTGCCCGACGCTTCTTGACTGGTATGCACTAGCTGCACGCCAACATTTCCGTGATAGGGGACACTGCCGAGCTGGCCGTTGAGATCCCCGATCGCATAGGCCGTAGTGACCTTCTCGTCGACGGTCCAGTTGCGCGACAGCACGGTCTGATCGACCCAGCGTGTCATTCCGTAAATGGTGCCCAGCGAACCCGTCGGATCCCAAGAGGCCACGGGAATGCCCGACGCACCTGCCATGGCGACGTCGGTGCCCGGCATCTTGGCGGAGGCATAGCCATCGCCGTTGAGAAGGTAGAGACGCCCCTCATCACCGGTGCGGCCCTTGTCGCGCTTGGTGAAGTTGACACCGTAGCGCAGGCTCTCGAATGGGCCCCAGCCAGCGTCGTTGTGCGCCGTAAAGCGCAGCGTGTTCACGGTATCGGTGATGTTGGGCAACGAGACGTAGCCGGCCTGTGGACTGTTCGGGCCGCCGCCCCAGCCGTCCACATCGGTCAGTAGCGCTACGTTGCGGTCAGAGTAATCGATGCTGGGCTTGTACTTCACGTCAGCGAAGTTGCTGCCGTTGAAGCCGGTGAACGAGATCGAGGCGAGTTGCGATGCAGGCGTGTTGCCAGGCTGACCCGCGGTAGTCTCGAAGTTGCTGAGATTCTTGACACCGCGTGAGTGGCCGGCGTCGGCCTCCCAACGCCAGTCGCCCGTGCGCAGCACGGCGTTGAGGCCCAGCGAAGCGAGCCGGTCCTTGTTCGAATACATATGATTGCGCACGTCACCTTTGTAATTGCTGAAGGTGCCGCTCGTGGCCACACCGTTGACGATCGTGGCATTGGTCAACACGCCATTCGGGTCATAGGGTCCAGTGCCAAAGGGGACGGCACCCTCGATGCCCGTGTGCTTCTCGCTCTGCGTTCCCCTCGAGAAGAGAATGTCGGCGGTAGTCTTGAAGTTGTCGCTCGGCTTGTACTGGAGGGTCATGAAGGCTGCATCGCGGCTGCTCTTACGGTGCACCGTCTCTGCCAGGAAGCCACCTGGCACCGCAACCTGCTGGCCGTTGTAGTCAACCGTCGGGGCCCAGCCCCCCCAGTCGTCGAAGCGCAGCTCACCGCCGTTGTCCTCCCGGAACGAACTCAGCCCCAAGGCCACGCCGAAGGTGCGCTGCGCGAACTGGTCGATGTAGACCAAGTTGGAACGGTTGCCCGAACCCAGGTCGGAGCCCGATTCGGCACCGATCTGCTCACGCATGTGGCCGCCCGCGACGGCTCGCTTGCCGTATTCGAGCGGGCGGATGGTTCGCAGGTCGATTGTCGAAGCAAGACCCTGACCCATCAGACTCGCATCCGGCGTCTTGTAGACCAGCACGCTGCTGGTCAACTGGGCTGGGAAAAGGTCGAACTCGGGGCTGCGGCTGTCGCTCGTCGAAGCCTGCTCGCGGCCGTTCAGGAGCGAGCCATTGAAGGACGGCGACATACCGCGCACGCTCACGCCCGTCGCCTTGCCGTTGACTTTGTCGCGCTGCGTGGCCACGCCGCTGACGCGGCTCAGCGACTCAGCGACCGTGACGTCGGGCAGCTTACCGATGTCTTCGGACGAGATCGCCTCCACGATAGAGCTGTTATCGCGCTTCGCGGCGATAGCATCCTCAATGCCGCGTCGGATGCCCGTCACGACAACGGTATCCAAGGTCTGCGAAGGAGCGTCGGTCGTCTGCGCCTGCGCGACCTGCAAGCCCAGTAGCAGCAGGGCACAAGCCTGCGCGACAGGGCGGTAACTCGGAACGTGAGCCATGGGGATTTGCCTCTCGAATGTTGTAGTCATTGATGGTTCGTCGATGCGAACGGACGCGATGCTCCGGGCGACGCGTTGCAGCGTCAATCCGCAGAGAAGGCGGATGAAGGTGGCCTGAAGATTCGCGCTCAAGATCAGACACGGCTGAAGAAAATCTGAAGGCGTGGCGTTGCGCCGGCGCTTCGCCAGCGCCCGCGTGCGAATAGACTGGCGAGGTGAAGATCCTCTTGATTGAAGACGACCTCGTCATCGGGCGAGCGCTGCTGACCGTGTTCAAGGACGAAGGCCACCAGGTGGTCTGGTTGCGCGCCGCGAGCGAGGTTCTTCAACGGCTCCAGGCTGAGGACTTCGACGCCGTGCTGCTCGACCTAGGTCTGCCCGATGGCGACGGCAATGATCTGCTGCTGCGCATGCGAAATGCCGGCAGCAAGGTGCCCGTGCTCATCATCACGGCACGCGACGGCTTGCAAGATCGCCTCAAGGGCTTCAACAACGGTGCGGACGATTACCTGATCAAGCCCTTCGACATCCCGGAACTGCTGGTACGTCTGCGTGCGATTGTCCGGCGCAGCAGCAGCGGCGGCGACGGCGAGATCCTGTGGGCCTCGGGCGATCTGGCGCTTGAGGAAAGGCGCATGCGCGTGACGCTGGCCGGGACGCCTGTAACGCTGTCCAAGACCGAGTACTCGCTGCTACTGGCGCTGATGAAGCAATCCGACCGCGTGCTGACACGTGCCGAGCTCGAGCGCCGTGCGCTACCCTTCAGCGATGGCGCGACGCTCGACGTTCATATCTCCAATCTGCGCAAGAAGATCGGCGACGGACATATCTGCACAGTCCGCGGTGTGGGCTACATGATGAAGCAGCGTGAAAAAATCGGCTGAGCAGTCTTCGCTGTTTCGGCGCTTGGTGCTGGGCTTTTCGGCCGTCATCGTGCTGGTGTCGATCGTCGCGTTTTTCTTCGTGATCCGTGAGGCCCAGGATACGCAGCGCGCACGCACAGATGCAGAGAACACCGCCCACGCCCGCGAGCTCCTGCTGCATCTCGTCGCCTTGGCCGACAAGCCCGAGCGCGTGAGGACAGCAGCCGAGAGCATCGAAGCGGTGCGCGCCGAGATGTTTCGCGTGCTTGATTACCACTCGCGGGTGCGCACGCGAGTCTGGCTGCACGGCCAGTTGCTTTTCAACTCACTGCCAGACTTGCCTGACAAGCTTCCTCTTTCTGACGAAGCCGGTCCACATGAAACCAACACCTGGGTCCAACGCGTCGAGCACGATACGGCGAGCGGCCTGGTGGTAGAGCGCAGCCATGAAGTGGACGACCGCTGGATGTTCACCGTCACCGGCATCACGTTCCTGGTCCGCTCGCCTATATTCAGCTTGCCGCTGCTGCTGCTGCCGGCATGGTTCATCGTCGGCTTGGGCCTGAGGCCACTACGAAGTTTCGCGGCCGCAATTGAAAGCCGCTCCGACCAGGATCTAACGCCCCTACCGGCGTCGCCCTATCGTGAACTTTCGCCACTGGTAGCTGCCATCAACCATTTGATGGCGCGCCTGCGTATTCGTATCGAGAACGAGCATCAGTTCCTCACGGACGCGGCACACGAGCTGAAGACGCCACTTGCGGCGATCCAGATCAACGCCCACCTGCTGCAGTCGCGAAACGCAGAGGCTGACCCCGCGCGCCATGCGCAAGTCAGCGCTGGCCTGCGAGAAGGCGTCTCGCGCGCCAATCACGTGGTGCAGCAACTACTGGCGCTGGAACGTGCGCATGCCGATTTGGGCCAAGAAGCATTGAGCCTGCAGCACCTCGACGTGCTCGTGCGCGACCGCCTCGCCGCCGCCGCACCACTGGCGCTGCAACGAGGTATCAGCATCGACTTCAAGGCCGAAGACGCTTGCGAGCTCCCCCTGCATCAGGAGAGCCTGCAGGCCCTGGTGGACAACTTGATCAGCAACGCAATCAAGTATTCGCCAGAGGGTGGTCGGATCGCGGTGAGTCTCCTACCCTGCTCCGAAGGAGCCTGCATCTTGAGCTTTTCCGACCAGGGCCCGGGCATCCCCGAAGCCCTGCGCCAGAAAGTATTTGAGCGCTTCTTCCGCATCGCCGGGCAAGATCAAGGCGGTAGTGGCCTCGGCCTTGCGATCGCCGAACGAGCGGCGGCACGCAATGGAGCTAGCATCAGCCTTGAGGACGGCCCCGATGGCCGAGGCCTTCGGGCGACGGTGACGTTTGGCCCAAGGGCTTGAAGTGGATCATCGAGGCGTCGGTCCACGGGGCGCGAATTGGCCCTTGGACACAGCCCCCCGGTTTTCCGAAAACTCCGCGAATGCGCTGTCGCTGTCAGGTCGAAGAATTCATCCGCAGCCGCAGTTCTATAAGGCTCTGACAGAGTAAAGCCCGTGCACGGCCGGGAGCCCGCGCTGTGTTCCCAATCGGCGGGTCTGCAGCAGAGATGGCCACGGACTGAGTCGAGCCGACTAACGAAGGAGCGCAGCGAGGATCGCTGCCACTGGCTCGCTGGTGTCAACGACTGCATCGTCGGCCCGGCCTTGCGCGAGATGCATGCGCAGACTGCACATCCAACGGGCTTAGACGAACTCTCCCGCCTCGCCCTCGCCCTCGCCCTCCGTGCTGGCCAAGCGTATCCAGCATCTGGCGGGCGACTCACCGATGCAGTACCTCGCGCGGTGGCGCAGGCCGCTGGCCAGCATTCCGCGCGTCAGCAGCAACCCAGCGTTGGCGACGATTGCGCAAGAGGTCAGCTGATTTGGCTGCTCTCGTCAATTGTCTCGATGATGAACGCAAGCGGCCTGGGGCGATGCGGCGCAAAGTCTGCTGCGACGATGGATCAGACTGATATCCGCGGGTTAGGTACCGCTCTGCATCTATCCGTCGTGGAAGCTGCCTCTGTCTAGTGCCGCGGGTTGCCGAAGGCCTTCCGTGTATAGCTGAGTTGAGGGTTCTTCCAATCGTTAAGCTGCACCGCGTCGCCGCAGGCCGCTTGCGTTCGTTCAATTCAATGGAGATGTGCTGGCTTGGCGCGCGATTGCCCACACGAAGCCGGCGAGTTCCCGCGCCACAGCGACGCAGACCTTGTTGTGATGCACACCGCGT